>BNJT01000888.1_pt1 | contig 544898 bp, 668 predicted proteins | sample 8540491 | NCBI WGS metagenome assembly BNJT01 (sample SAMD00202455, study PRJDB9452) | human saliva metagenome | host: Homo sapiens | reverse complement strand
GTTTTATTTTGATGTAGGTGATTTGTGGAATTTTTCTTCTAATTTTTGGATAATCCTCCTGATTACCCGCTCCAAAAAGCAGCGATGGGATTTACTCTCTATGAATGATATCGTTGATTTCGGCGTAGTTTATCGTATCTTTCCAAGTGGTCGCCTGTGCCGCTTTCCATAGGTCTGCGTGAATTTCAGCATCACGAGATAATAAGTCCCAATCGTTTTCTCCTCTGGCAAACTCCATGATAAGCATAAATTTTCAAACCTCAATGAGAATCTCTGCTTCTAGATTTTCATTTTTTAATATCAAAATCTTCGGCCGTCAGTCCTATGTTTTGGAGTTTTGTGAAACTTGGAAACAGGGAGATTGGCGTTGTCTTCTCATTTTTCTGTAAAAAATTAGAGATGATGTTTTCTATTTCTTTTGCAGTTTCCAAAATCATCATTTATCAAAACTTGGTCAAATAAATGCTGATAGCCAAGCTCTTCCTGGAGCCTCGCTCACGCGGGTTTTATGCGGTTTCTAGGCTGTCCGTATTTCTTTTGATTAGCGTTTTTCAAGTTCTTCGATGGATGGCGGAACGATGAAAATACTCATTGCTTTGGTCTCCGAAAATCTTTTTAAATTAACTCCACCGACCACATCCACATCGAAAAATCACCGTTTTTCCGTTCTTCCAGATGCGCTCTATTTCAGATTTCAGCGTTCCGTAGAATTTTGTCTGCATAGACCTCCTCATGCTCCACAAAAGGCATCTTTCGGATATCTAAACTCATCAGGCGTCAGGAAATAGTAGTCTTTTTCCCGTGCGCCGCCTTCTCTGGCGCTCTGTAGTAGCAGAAATGGAAAAACTCTAAATGAGGGAAATTCTCTAAACTATGCTTTTACTAAAGTGGTTTTTCCGCTTCCAGATGGAGCCGAAAATATGATGACTTTGTTCATTTTATATTGATTTGAATTTTTAAAAATAGAATCAATGTTCGATGAAAATTTTTATAAACATTGAGTGTCTGTTCTTTTTATCTTTTCTAAATTGTCTTTCATCATGACCACTATTTTTGATTTCATGATGATTGGCCTTGAGCCCAGAGTATTGATTTCCCGACCGATTTCTTGGCTGATGAAACCTAATCCGTTAAAATCTCTCATTGTTATGACTTCCAAGAAATATTTCAGATACTGTGTCAGACGGACTTTTTCTTCAGAAATATCCAATTTTTCACAAAATACGCTACTTCTTGGTAAAAATCTGGTTTCGTCCAGCTGCTCAAAAACCTTTAAAGAAGAGAGATAGCGCTCTTTTATAGTAGAAATTGCCCTCCTCAAAAAGGCTGAACCTGTCCCAGTAGTTCTTCGATGTTTTTGATGTTCTGGTGAGTTCTTCTCCCAAAATTTCTCCCTCGGTTTTTCTAAAATTAGAAAAATTCTATAACAGCCTTTATTTATAGTTTCTTGCAGGAGGTTCCGACTGTTGTCAGAGAGTTCTTCCGTTTTGCACTGGATGGTTTCAGGCATTCTTATTGCCATTTTTAAGATATTCAAAATCAGGAGCTTCTGGCGAACATTGGCGAAGCTGCCCATGGTGATTTTATAATTTCTTGGTTGATTTTTCACATCATTCGCGCCATCCAAAGATTCACAAGTGATGAAACAATCTACTTTTCCTCGTAAAAGTTTTGTCATCCAGTGATTTTCTGATTTCAAGTTCTTTTTCTTTTAAAACGGAGAGGGAGTTTTATGCTGAGGTCGAAACGATTTGCTGTTGAGAGATTTGATATCAACATTTATTTTCTTACCTTCAAAAATGGCTTCAGCTCTTCCGAAACCAGTCATTGACAATATCATAAAAATCTTATTTTATGCACAAATATAAACTATTTAAGAGAAATATTTTTAAAAATCTACGAAATAGAATTAATTTTTGGTGGATATATTTAATCGGCAATGCTTTTATATTTTTGTATCGGTTTTAATAATTTTCCTGTATTGATAGGGCTTTGGGCGCCTTTCTCAAAAGATATTTGGAGCGTTTTGGGAAGGGCTTCTCCGCACAGCTGGTCTTAGGATATTATTTTTGATGACGGTATGGAGTGTTTTTGTCTTTTGTTCCGTTAAATATTGATTTAGAGCGAATTACTGTCGGTTGTGGTTTTCTCTTGTTTTTATTTTCAGTCGTATAAAGAATTTTTAAAAATAGACCGAAAAACTGGCTTTGTGGGGCGGTTTTAGTTTGGTCTCTTTTGGTTGTGGGCAGTGGCTTTCCCTTTATTTTAGACCATTTTGGGTATTATGTTCCTACGATTAAGTGGCTTTCGAGTATGGGTTGGTAAAAGGAATTACGAATTTGACTGGGTGTTGGGGCAGATGTCGCCGTGGCATGTTTTTCAGGCAGGATTTTCGCATTTTTCAGATGAATTTCTGAGGATAAATGTGTTTCTTCTGATGATATTTTTCTTGTACATTATTGAGAAAAATCATGGGTGATGCTTTGTTTTTCGCCTGTTTTGTTCTTTTTGTGCAGTCGCCGAGCCCAGATTTGCCAGCGATAGTTTTTCTTTAATTATCTTAAATGAAATTTTAACTAAAAATAAAGAATGTGCCCTTGCTTTTTCGCCTTTTCGGTTTTGGTTTTCAGTATCAAAACCTACGATGCTTTGGCTGCCGATTTTTAGCTTTCCTTTATCCGATTTTAATTTTCAGAAAAGGCTTGAAATTCATTTGGTTAGGAGGTTTATTTGGTGTTTTGTACTGCGTGAAAAATATTTGGACTTTCGGTTATCCTTTTTCCGATTCAGTTTTTGGATTTGGGTTTTTAGTTGGAAACCATATGGCGAGTTATTCATTTCATCGAGCGAAGTCGCTGTTTTAAAAACCTTTGATTTTCACAATATTCTCTGGAGGAAATTTCCACTTTCAGCCGTGGAATATTTTGTAAACTGGCTTTTCTTGGATGGGATAAAGGGCGTTATCAATGTCGGTTTGATATTGGTTTTGCTGTTTTTGGGTCATGGAAACAAAAGGATAAAATCACGGGAATAATCTTTCTCTGCATCTTGGTTAAAAGTATTTTTGTGATCTGTTTTTCAGCGCAGTATAGATTTTTCATCGATGTGTTTTTTGTGTTTTTGTGGTGGTTTTTAGAGAATCTATGGTGTTTGGGCATTTTCCTGGTTTGAGTGTTTTGGTTGTCAGTATTTTTGACGTTTCCAGCAGATTTTGCAGGAAAAAGTTCCAAGTTTTAATTTGGGATTTGTGATGAGAAATTTTTGAAGCGAAACAGATTTATAAACCACTGTATTACTCTCTAAATAAGCACGATACATTTACGGTTGGTAATCTGGAATTTAATGTTCCGAGGGATTATGTCTCTGGGTTTGACACGGTTCTGCTCTGTTTCTCACACCTCATCAGCTGGAAGCGTTTTTACGAATTGGGAATTTTCCCTCAAAAAAATAGGAAAAACTCTTGACCAAGGTTTTGTTTGGAAAAACTGAATTTTCAGGAGCACTTGAAAAGTATCATTGAAAAATTAAAAATAAAAAATTCTCATTTCTTAGGAATTTGTATATTTGTAGGATGTTTGGGGACATTGGGTAATTATCTGACTTTTTCTTCCTTTGGCGAGAGCCATGGGGAGGCTTATGGCGGGAATTTTGACTAATTTTCCAGCAGGCGTGAAAAATCGATTTTGATGAGATTCAGCATCAGCTAAGTAGAAGAAAACCAGGGCAGTCGGCTATCGTCACACAGAGAAAGGAGGCGGACGAAGTGAGGTTTCTTTTCAGGGATTTTTGAAGGAAAACCACAGGAATGCCGATAGGTTTTTGGTTGAAAAATGAGAATCACAAAAGATTATGAGCATTTGGCTCGTGCCTATCGCCCATCTCATGCAGATTATACATATGACCAAAAATTTGGTTTTTAGAGATTACCGAGGCGGAGGGCGTTCTTCTGCGAGGGAAACTCTGAACTGGGTAGTGGCAGGACTTTGGCGAAACACCTGCTGCCAGAAGTTGAGATTTATTCTTATGTGTCATCGGTGGGGAAGTATCCTGCACAAAGCCATATCAGGAGCTTAATTTTTTCAAAAATAGATGAAATGAAGCGAGATGCCCAGATGAACCTACAGCAAAGCTCATGATAGAGCGGATAGAACAAGCAAGAGGCGATACAGTAGGCGGAACGATAACCTGTGTAATAAAAATGCACCGAAAGGCTTGGGAGAGCCTGTTTTAATAAACTTCATGCAGAGCTGGGAAAGGTAATGCTTGGTATCAATGCTTTGTAAAGGTTTTTGAGTATGGGGCAGGATTTGAGGGAGCAAAATGTCTGGCTCGGCACAAAATGATATTTTCAATGCTGATGGAACTACCAAAACCAACCATTCGGGCGGGATACAAGGAGGAATTTCTAATGGAATGGATATCTACTTCCGAGTGGCGTTTAAGCCTGTTTCACGCTGATGATGCCGCAGGAAAGTATAGATAATGTAGGGAATATCATAAAATTAGAAGGAAAGGGAAGGCACGACCCATGCGTGTTGCCAAGAGCGGTTCCTGTCGTGGATGCCCTTTCAGCGTTCGTTTTAGCGGATATGTATCTCATTGATAAACAGAGAAAAATTTAATAAAAAACAAAATGAAAAATATTGGGAAAAAGGGATTTCTTTTGAGGAATATTTCAAGAAAACAGAAGAAATTGTCAATAAAGACGAAGAAAAACTAACTTCAGCAGAAAAAGAAATGCTGGAATATTATAAACTGGGGGTGCAGAGAATGACAGAATGATGAAGGTCTACAAACCTGATGAAGAGTAGGTGAAAACCCTTGAAAATAAGAATTTCAAAGGAAAAATTTGATTATTTCTGAAGGTTGGTGAGATGCAGGGCAGATAGTGCCAGCGGTTTCTCTGTTTTTTTGAAGGAGAAACGAGGTGAGAATTGTTATCGTGATGAAAATCCAGATTTGATAGACCAATCTTTTTGACCAACGGAACCTGTTCATCCCTATCATGGTTATTTTAGATGAAAACGATGGAGTGATAGCGCACTGGGGGCCGAGACCAGCCTATGGAACAGAACTATTGAAAAATATAAAGCAGATCCAGAAAATTACCCTAAAAATCAGTTTTACAATGACTTACAAGTCTATTATGCGAAAAATAGAGGGTATGATAATTACGGAAATATTAGAATTAATTTAAAAATAAAGAAAAATTATGGCAAATACACCTTCAAATATGCTGGCATTAGGGAACAAAAAGTCTCTGTTTTTGAGCTGCCTAACTTGATGAAAACAACGAGTTACAGAGTTTAGAAGATTTAAAGGGAAGCAAAGGAACTTTTGGTTATTTTCATGGTAACCACTGTCCGTTTGTGATTCATGTGATAGAAAAATTGGCTGAACTCTTTACGAAGATTATAAAGGGAAAGGAATAGAGTTTATCGCGATAAATTTAATGATGTGATAAATTATCCAGCCGATTCACCGAGAGCTGATGGTGGATTTTGCGGAGGAAAAAGGTTTCACTCTTTCCGTATTTGTACGATGAGAGCCAAGCTGTGGCAAAGGCCTATGATGCGGCATGTACGCCAGATTTTTATTTCTTTGATGACAAATTGATTTGATTTATCGTGGTCAAATGGATGATTCCAGACCTGGGAATAATAAGGGAGATTACGGGCGAGGATTTAGTCATCGCTTTTTGAAAAATCTTTTTGGCAGGTCAGCCGCAGGAAGAATTGCAGAGACCGAGCCTTGGTTGTAATATTAAATGGAAAATAAAGACCGATGAAAATCACTTTAAATAGAATAAATGACGATTTTCTCGAATGTGCGAATGAAAATGGTCAGAAAATTTTGCTCAATAATATAGGCGAGGACAAAAACAACGGAGTGAGCTCCATGGAGGCTCTGCTGATGTCTGTGGCGGGCTGCAGTGAATAGATGTAGTCAGCATTTTGAAAAACAGAAACAGCAGATTACCAAGCTCGGCAGAGGTAGAAGGCGAGAGAGTAGTAGAAGGCGAGGCGAAACCATTTAGAAATATAATGGTAAAAATTCTATGTGGATGGAGATGTAATCCTGAAAAGGCAAGAAAAGCAGCAGACCTATCCTTTGCGAAATACTGCCTGTTTCTAAGACACTTGAGCCCAATGTAGAGGTGTGGGGTATCAAATATATGGAATGGTATAAAAAGTAGACTAAAGATGTTTAGAATTTCTGAAATAGAAACATATTTTCCAGAGTAACAAACGAAGATTTACAAAAAGGAGTTTCCAGAGTGGAGCCCAGAGAAAATTTCTTTTTAATAAAGTCGGTGTAAAACAGCGATATACAGCATCAGCAGAGGAAACAGTGCTGGAGCTGGCGAGAAAAGCTTCTGAGAAACTATTATAGATAAAAACGAAATAGATTTTATCTTGTTTTGTACGCAAAGTCCTGATTATCATCTTCCCACTACGGCTTGTATCTTGCAGGACAGATTGGGACTGAAAAGAATATAGGAGCTTTGGATTTTAATCTTGGGTGTTTCTGCTTTGTCTATGGTCTGAGCATAGCAAAAGGGCTTATCGCAACAGGTGTAGCTCAAAATATTCTATTGGTAACAGCTGAAACTTATACTAAATATCTTAGAAAATCTGATAAATTCTAACTGAACTATTTTTGGGGATGGGGCGGCAGCTACTTTGATACAAAAAGGATGAAAACAAAGAGAATTTTCAATTCATTTTAGGGACAGATGGCAGCGGATATGATAATCTCATTGTGAGAAATGGCGGTGGTAGAAATCGTATAAATAAGGAAGATGAGGCTGGTAACTGTCTGTATATGAATGGACAAAATATATTTATATTTACGATAGAGAAAATTCCAGCATTGGTGAAGGAAATCTTGAGAAGAATAATTTAACTGAAAAAGATGTGGATTATTATATTTTTCACCAAGCAAATGCCCATATTCTCAGAAGACAGCGGGAAATTTTAGAAATTCCGGAGGAAAAATTCTACATCAATTTAGAGAAATGACGGAAATACTGTTTCTTCTACCATTCCGATAGCGCTGAAAGATGCATTAGAAACAGGAAAAGTTAAAAAGAGGACAAAAAGATAATGCTGATAGGCTTTGAGAGGGGCTTTGGGGAGCAACGATAGTGGAATTGTAAGAGAAAATAGATAAAATATAAATAAAAACTGCAGAGTATGAACATACATTTACTGGAAAGAGTAAACCTCATCGGGGAAGATTATAAAATATATTGATGGACTGAGATTCGTAGCACTGCAAATGCTTTTATTTGTCATGCCAATCATTTGGTAAACTTTCCTGAAATAAAGGAGTATAGTTATATTTTTCCTTTATTTGCGAATGGAATAGGACATCCAGGAGTTTATTTATGGAATTAGTGGATTTATATTGTCACTTCCTTTTATAAAACAATATGTATATGAGGGTAAGAAGGTTTCATTAAGGATTATTTCTTGAGAAGACTTACTTGGCTGGAACCACTTTTATATTGTCCAATTAGTATTGTTTCTATTTATTTCAACAGTTTTAGGAAATAAGAATTTTCAAGAAATATTTCCAAACTTTTTGGCATCATTGTTTTATGTGCATAAAATTGTCTGAGGATCGCTATCCATTGATTAACATTGTTTTATGGACGCTCGAAATAGAAGTTCAGTTTTTATATATTAGCTCCACTTCTTTCATTGGTACATATTTAAACTTCCTAAATGGGTAAGAAGGGCTTTGATGTTTGGGATTGTTGCTTTTGGCCACTTTTGGGGATTGATGCAGATCATAGTATTTTGAATTATTTGCATTGTTTCATCAATGGTAGTTGCAGATTTATCCCTTGAATATTCAAATAAGATAAAGTCCTCCTATGTTTTTGATATTTTGTATTATTACATTTGTGGAGTATTTTACAGGAAATGTTTGGATTGGAGTTTTATTTGTTGTATGTTTTACTATTTTGTTATTTTTACGCAGTTTTCATTCTTTGGAAAAGCTGATGGAGGTCGTCCAGTGTAGTATTATTGAGGATGTGCTACTCGATTTATATGCCGCATCATAAGATAATATATATATTTTTGGGATGTTTTTCAAAGGGAAAGAGTTTTTAAGATCCGATTTACAATCTTACAAGATTTATCATCATATCTATTATCACCCTTCTGATATCTGCTGTGCTTTTTATTTTGTGGAACGCCCAACTAAGACAATGGTGGAAGTATAGAGATTTGAAGAAACTATTTTTCGAATAAAATAAATAAAGAGACTTTTAAAGTCTCTTTATTCTATTTCGCATCCTAGCTTTCTGTATTGATTTTGAAACATTCAGCCCATTTTCTGAACCCCTTGGATATTGATCTTTACATAAAGTTTCAAAATACCTCAGTAGAAAAGTCTTTTGAAGTTTTCTAAAGCATCAAAATTGCCTCGCAAGCCAAGCCTCAAGTCGATAAGGTGATTGAATAGATCTCGCTATCAAAAATCAAATCCATACGAATGATAGGAACTGGTAGCTGAGGACTGGAAATGTAGTTTTCTATGCTTTCTCAGTTGAGCGATGAAATTGCGATTGTTTCCTCGCGTTTTCGGTAGTATACAGATGCGTTTCTCAATTTGTTGTTTTTCATCTACTACCAAAAGAATCTTTCCAAACATAGAGCCAGTATTCCTCCAAAACCCATAAGAAATGGAATTTAATGCCCAGTATTTCAAAGGAGTTTCTGTTATCGAACCAATTTTAGTTTTAAATAATAAATGAGATTTAAACTTATTGTAGAAACCAATCCATAACGAGTGGATTAGATAGGAATAATTCTTTTGGATAAATACTATCCAAAGTATCGTTGATAGGACTTCTTTGTCTCACCCATTGCAGGTCTTTGGTGCTGCCCAGCCAGCCTAATTTTAAAAGCACGATGCCGTGATTTTGGGCATTTTCTCTTAGCTGGTCTAAGGTCCACATCCGTAAACCAAACATCATCTTCTGTTATGATGAAAGATTCTGATGCTGCTTCAACGGTATTTCCATACTTTAGTCGGGACTGGAAGCCGTTGATTTCTTTTCTCTTGTTCCAAATTATCTATGGCTTTGTTCTTTATCCTTCTTGTAATTTTCATAGATTTGTAGAATGGTAACCTCGGGATGGAGTTTTTGTATTTTATCCAAATATTTCGTGGTACCCATCATCAAGGATGGTAATTTTATAAATTACCAGCCACATAGGTCTTAATGCTAAGACACATCTATCGAGATAGTCGATTGAAGGATATGAGGATGTCTGTCATAAGCCAAGGTGGCATAATATAAATATAAAGAGACAGTTTTTATGCGATATTTTCTGAGTTCTTGTGTTGTTTTTATCAATTGATAGCTCTATTATAGCATCTCTTTTAACATTTCATAGTTGTGGCTGTTTTGTCGGCTGCACGCAGAGCTAAAATTAGCATTAACAGAAGGCGAGGCTTTTACAATTAAAACTCCTCAGGAGAAAAACATATCATAACTGTCAGTTCCTTTTCTAATCGTTCTTGTAAAATTTACAGCTTTCAACGAATAGCCATTTTACTAAAAGAGTTGCCACTTCTAGTTATAGAAGTTTCTAATATTCTGTATTTTAACAAGATATCAGGGAGATTAGAGATCCGCTGCTATAAAGTCTCAAATAAAAATCATAATCTTCGCATCCTGCATTTTATCCCTGTAGAATAGCCCTTGTTCATTACGGAACATTATGGTAGGATGGTATACATTATTGTTTATTAGGTTTTTATAGAGTGTTAATGTTTGTTTCAGCATTGAAAACACCATTTTTATCTCCATTCTGATTTATTAGTTCAGCAGAAGTTCCTATTAAGAAGATATCATGATCAAGAAAGTCATATTGTTTTTGTAGCCTATCAGGAAATGCAATATCATCTGCGTCCATTCTTGCTATATATTTCCTTTAGCTTCTTTTAGTCCGATATTTAGGTTTTCTACAGCCTATAAATCCTTTATTTTCTCTTTTTAATTAACTTTATACGAGGGTCTTTCTCAGCATAGTCCTCCAAAATTTTCAGGAACCATCAGTAGAGCAATCTTCAATAATAATGAATTCAAAAATCTCGAAAACTTTGATTAAGAATAGATTCAATGGCTAAATCTAAATATTTTTCTGCATTATATACAGACATTATTACAGAAACCATTACTGAATTTTTCTTTGTTAAATCCATAAAATAAAGCTAAAATAAAAACAAACATAAAACACCCACAAAGTTAATAAAAATTTATGGAACTTACTTGGTTATTTATGATTTTGGCAGAAAATCAGCGCTGTTTATTCAGGAAAAACACAGTTTTTGCTATAATCGTAGTTTTTAAAGAATAACTTTTCTATCTTCTATAAGTAGAAGACTCGTTAATCAAAGCAATCTAAAATTCTATTAAATAATGTGATTTGCTGGTCTAAAACGCCATCATATCCATACTTTTCAAAGAATTCCAGCGAGACAATGTTTTGCATAATGATAGGTCCAGTGTCTATTCCTTCATCTATGAAGTGAGCTGTATTCCCTAGAAGCTTGGCGCCAGCATCAAGAGCTTGGTCTATAGCATTGGGTCCAGGGAACATTGGCAAAAATGGAAGGATGAAAATTAATGATTTTATTCTTGTAATCTTTTAATAACTGTCCTTTTTAGGATGTGGTCACCAAAACAGAAACAATAGTCAATTTCGTTTTCTTTAAAGAGTGAGTTGAGCGTGTCGGATAGCACTTCGCTTCTCTTTTTCTTGTCGCTATAGAGAGTTTTATAATCAAAACTAACCATTTTTATATTGTGTTCAGATAGTAACAGATCTAAATCCTCGTTTCTGAGATTATCACATACTACGATTTTAATCAGTTCTAATGTCGCTGTTTGGGAGCTTGTTTTAGAATTTTTCTTAATCTGCCTGCGCTTCCAGAGACATAAAATGAGAATTCTCATAATCTTTTTATATTAATTTGTGTTTACTGAGCATTTGCTTTATTTCCTCTTTTTCATTAAACATCAGAAACCATCTATATTGGAAAGCCAAGGGCAAAATTCATCTCAAACTGCTTGTATGTAACTTTTCAGATTCGATGAAAAATAACTTTATTCCGTTTTCAGAAAAATATTCTTTTGTGTATAATTCTGCCCTCCAATGGCATTGATGGTAGGTATGCACAACTTTTCCTACAGATATCTATCAGTCTATCAGCTCTATCCAAGCCTTTGGATTCATTAAAATCTTTTGATGAAACGAAAAACTTGGTATCAATGTCAAGGTATCGGCATATTGTAATAACAGAATAAATTGCTAACTCCTGAAATATAGGTAGTTTTATGATTTATGATATCTTCAATGATAGGAAAAACCTCTTAAAATAAGGCGCTTTCGAATATGCTTTGCTGTATTTTATGAGTTAGTTTTGAATAATTTTTATTTGAAGCATCAAACTCAATTTCATTGATTAGCCTATTTGGACTAGCCTTTATAAGAGGAATGGTGAAATATTGAGGAAGATTGTTGATTAAAATTCTATTCCTGTTTATCCATCCGCCTTTGATATAATTCACATCATCATAAAAACGAATTTATCTACTGCACTAATCATCTAGAAAGTAGCGCCAATATACGGAAAAATATAAGGCTGCATTACTACGTTACTCATTTTTAATTGTTTTGAACCTCAGTATTAGACGACAAATATAATCAACTTCTTCCTCTGTCAAATCAAAATACAGCGGAAGACAAAGCACTCTTTTGAAATATCCTCTGTGATAGGGAATTCCACCTTTGGGAGGTATGAGCGAAGATGCAAGCTCGGATAAAAATATCTCGGGTAAAGATTTCATTGTCCAACTCTGTCTGATTTTTAATAAAAGCTCCTCCGATTCCAAAACCAGGATATAGGCGTAGTTTTGGGTAGCATCCTTATGCCATACTATTTTCGTGCTTTTAGGTTTTAGATTTTTATCGCAGCATTCGGATAGTGCGCTGGTTGTGGATTGCCTCGGTGTGTTTTAGGTTTGCTAATCCCATAGCGGCATGAAACTCAGAGTTTTTGCCATTAATTCCCAATTCCGAAAACGAATCAAATCCAGAAATCCCAAAATTACGGATAGATGCTAGTAGCAAAATCAGGATTTTGGGTAATAATCAGTCCGCCTTCCACAGAGTGATAGAGTTTAGTGGAATGAAGGAACAAGTTGAGATATCGCATATTCAAAACAGATTTTCCGTTTACTCTTACTCCAAAAGCGTAGGGCTGCATCGTAGATTACTTTTAAATTATGTAGCAATCTGCTCTATTTTTAATCACATCACAAGGGTTTCGTAGACATGAGTTGCTAGGATAGCTTGGGTTTTCTGTGATGGCATCCTCTATTTTGTCTGCATCTATGCATAGAGATTCGGATAAATATCCACAACACCGGTGCAACCTTCCCAGACAATAGAACTCTAGTCGCCACAAATGAAAAATGGCGTGGTTATAATCTCCGTTATATCCAAAGCCTTGATAGCCATTTGATAGCCACGGTTCCATTAGTTACGAATAATAAAATGCTGGACATCAAGGGATTCTTCAACTCCACTTCTAGCTGACTCGCCAGAGGTCCCATATTGGTAAGCCATTGGCGGTTCCAGATTCCGTCTATATATTTTTAGATATCTCTTTTGGAGGGGAGGAAAGGTTTGAGTTATAGGTATCATTATCAAAGATTTTTCATAATGTTCTTGTTTGTTGGATTATCATCAGAGTTAGCTGAATGTCTTTGTGGATAACACAGCCCGCCGATGATTACATTATCACCGATGGTTACTCCTTTTCAGCACGATTACATTACTTCCGAGCCAGCAGTTTTTCCCTATTTTGATGGGAGCTGCATTGAATTTCTGATGTTCACTCTAAATTCTGGCGAGGCGCTATACTTGTGGTTGTGGTCATATAGTTTCACCCTTCACCAAAAAGCGTATTTTTCTCCTATTTCTATCTAAACAGTTGATAGAACAATAGTTATTCATAAAAACACATTAGTACAATGTGTGCTCCGCATCATTACTCACCAAAATATTACATAGTTTCTTGTCAAAACCATTGCCAATACTTATTTTTAGCATTGGGATAAAGAGAAAAATTACAAAAATCTCCAATTTTTATATTGCCCTATGACGCTGTTAGAACTGCTGCTCAGCTTTTAAGCAGCTAAGTAATTTCAGAATAATTTTGGATATAAAATGCATTTTGCTCTGTTATGAGACAAAGATATGACTTTTATGATAAAAATAGTTATTTTTGTGCGAAAGAAAACCAGAGAGAATGTTGCCGTTAGTTACCATATCTATTCCGCTTTTAAATGTGAGGAGTTTTAGAGAAAATGCTTGTTGTCTGTTGTTAATCAGACTATAAGAATTTAGAAGTCACTTTGATAGATGATAAAACTCCTGATAATTTCCTGTACAGACAGCAGAAGATTTTATCCAACACAACCTCCAAAACTGGAAAATATATCATTTGAGGAGAATTCTGGGCTGTCGAGAAACAAGGGAATAGACACTGCGCAGGGAAAATATCTTTTTCTTGGATAGTGATGATATCATTACGCCAGACTGTATAGAAACTCTTGTAGAAATAGCCGAAAGAACACAGGCTGAGATGACCATATCCCAGCTGGAATGTGAAGAGCTGAAACGGGCAGGAAATCCATAGCGATAAAATAAATTCGGATAAGGATGTAATCGAAGGAATGATAATATTTTTGCGTGAATTTTCTAAGGGAAATCTCAGGACTTATGCGGTGAATAAACTTTTTATTGTAGATTATTTACGCCAAAATAAATTGTATTTTTTGTGAAGGGACTTTTGTCTCAAGATGAGCTTTTGGACTTTTCATTTGGTTTTGAAAATGAACAAAATAGCCCTGCACAAAGGAATAACATACACTTATGTTTTTCTACATGCAAAATCGGTGATTCATAACAGAACCAAACGAAATTTTGACAATTGGTTTACCATCGGTCACACATAGACCAAGAGCTGAGAAACAAAAAGGCGAGAGGAGAAATTTAATCCTAAAAATATCTCGTGGATTACGAAACGCTGACACTTCAGATGAACTGGAAAGCCCAGCAGAATGAGGAGCTTTTGGAAAGAAAGCCACCGCAACTATCAGACCTTGTCTTCCTTAGGGATTATGGATTATTTTTCATCTGAATTCTCAAAAGAAACCAAGAAAAAGCTATAAAATTAGCCCTGCTCTACTTCATTGGCAATGTGGCTGTTTAAGAAACAATATATGATGACAACCGCCCATTTATAGGGCGTAGTTCTTTACATTCTTTTTGTGGATGAATGATTTAAATTTGTGCACTATATTTTTAATTCATGGATTTAATAAAAGCAAATCAGGAAAGCATCCATTTCTTTGTGAGGGATAATTTTCCTGATGGAACCATACTTTTTACTCAAATAGCATTAAAGTCTCATATTTTTGTCTTAGTTATGGTGGATTTTTGTCATCAGAAAAATAGTAGGCTGGTGCTGAAGTATATTTCAAATAAATACGATAATGCGGGTAAAGGCGCGATGCTGGAGACCGAGGTTCATGTTTCCTTTGTACATTTTTGTGCCATGGGTTTTTGCGGACTTTTCATTCAGGAAGTTTTCATGACATCCCAAAAGTTATGAGTTTTTAGATTTTGTCATCGGTGTTTTTGGGACTTATGTTCTGATAAAACGAGTTGATAAGGTTCTGAAACCATAGCAGAAAAATACTACATCCTCAAAAGTAATCAGTATCGTGTCACTATGTTCGTGCGATATATGGCATCCTCAAATTATTGGGCTATCTATGTATTGTGCTGATTGTCACTGCTAAACTGATGGGCGTTACCGTTACTGCCATTTTGGGATATATCGGAGCTTTTGACAGCATTGATTTTATTGATATTCAGAGATACTATTCTAGGGCTCATCACGGGACTTCATGTTTCTATTTCTAAAAACTTGAAAGTGGGCGACTGGGTAGGAATTAAAAATATGACATCGAGGGAAATGCTGAGGAAATCAATCTTTGACCACTAAAATTAAAAACTTTGACAAGACCGTTTCTACGATTCCGACCTACGACCTGCTCAGCACTGAGATTAAAAACATTCAGGTGATGTATGATGGAAAACCAAAAAGAGAATAAAAAGGTCTATCTGTTTCAATATCAAGTCGTTCAAGTTTATAGATGATGAGTTTTATGAAAGACTCAGAGATATTAACCTAATTTCGAATATCTAGAACGAAGATATGCCGAGATAGAACGAGAAAAATCCCTAACGGACAGCGGGTAATCAATGGAAAAACAGCTTTACCAACATTGGGTGTTTTTAGAACATACACGCTGAACTATCTGAAAAATAATCCGAATATTTCTCAAAACGATTTGCTCTTGGTGCGTCAGATGGAAATCAGCCCAGAGGAATGCCGCTAGAAATCTATTGTTTCGCTAACAAAATCTGAATGGCGGATTACGAGCAGATACAGGCGGATATCTTTGACCATATCCTCACTGCCGCTGCCGAATTTGATTTGGAAGGAGTGCAGATGACTTTTATTAAATAAATCTTAGTTAAGATAAAAAGGGCTTAATTATTTTAAGCCTTAATTTTTCTCCGAAATTTATCTCCTGTATACGCTGCATGTTCCGCCTTCTTTGTGGCAGTGTTTTGCATCCAGAGCAGTTTTACAAGCGGTCATGTGCCTTTTGAGTTGCATCTTCCTCTGCGATATGCTCACAAATGTATAAATTCAACACACACTCAAACCTAATAAAACGAGTAGAATTTTCTTACTCAGAATTTTAAAAATTTTAAACGAACTCAAAAATTATGAAAAAGACCGAATATTCTCAATTTGTTTTTATCTTTGTTCCCATGACTACGAAACGAAGACAAAAGGCTCTATCTCGATAGATGCTTATGCAATGATTTTTCAGAGGGTATTACGCCTTTATTAAAAACCCAAGGCTGTCCAGCAAAGGGCTGGATACCTCGGCGATATTTGGTTTTACAAACTCACTTATTGAACTGATAAAAGAGAAAATCCACCGCATTTGGCTGTGGTTTTTGATGTCGGCAAAGATAATGTCCGCACCGAAGATTTTTCCGAATATAAAGCCAACAGAGCCGAAACCCCGAGGCGATAAAGATAGCCGTGCCGTATATCCACCAGATTTTTGGAGGCGATGCACATTCCTATTTTTGGGGAATGGAGGGCTATGAGGCGGATGATGTGATAGGAACTATCGCTGTGAAGGCAGAAAAACAGGGCTATCAGGTCTTTATGGTCACGCCTGATAAGGATTTTGCACAGCTCGTTACCGAGAATATTAAAATTTACAAACCAGCCAGCAAAGGCGGCGGCGTGGAGATTTTTGGGAGTTCCAGAAGTTTTTAGAAAAATACGAGATACAAGACCCTAAACAAGTGATAGATTTCCTTGGAATGATGGGCGATGCGGGTGGATAATATCCCTGGGCTGGAAGGTGTAGGAGAGAAGACCGCGAAGAAATTCTCCAAGAGTTTGGTTCTATGGAAAAATCTCTTGGCGAATACCGATAAACTCACAGGAAAAACTCCGCGAAAAGGTAGAAAAATTCGGCAGAGAGAGGGCTTTTTGTCAAAGAAATTGGCGACCATTCTTACGGATGTTCCAGTGGAGTTTGAACACGAGAAATATCATTTAGAAAAGCCTGATTTTCCGAAGCTGAAAAGAGATATTTGATGAAATAGAATTCAAACGACTGTACGAAAAATCTGTATAGAATTTTTCCATTCTGAAGCGAAAAGCCAAGCATCAGAAACAGAAAAAGCTACTACAAAGACAAAAATGCTGGTCAGGAGGCCGTTCAGCTGGATCTTTTTGCTAATTATGAGGATTCGCAGGAGGCTTCTCTGTTTTCCTCTTATGCAGGATAGAAAACACGGATCATCTTTATCAATTCATTGATAATGAGAAAGGCTCAGAGAATATTGGTGCAAAATTTATTGGGACAAAAAAGACGGTTTGTTTTTGATACGGAAACGACTTCGCTCAATGAATTTGAAGCGGAACTTATCGGGATGAGTTTTCTCTTACCGAAAAAGCTTTGGCGTATTATGTTCCCATTCCCGAAAAATAGAGAGGAAGCGCTTGCGGTGCTGGAAATTTTCAAGCCGTTTTTTGAGAGTGAAGAAATTCTGAAGATAGCGCACAACTTTAAATTTGATTATAAAATCCTTGCCCAGTATGATGTGGAGATTAGAGGAGAGCTTTTTGATACGATGATAGCTCATTATCTTCTGAACCCAGACGGAAGGCACGGAATGGATTATTTATCAGAAATTTATCTAAAAATATCAGCCCATTTCCATAGAAAGTTTGATTGGCAAAAAGGCAAAAACCAGAAAACCCTGAGGGAAGTCAGTCTTGAAACTCAGACCGATTATGCGGCGGAGGATGCCGATGTTACTTTCCAGCTTTATGAGGTTTTTTTCTCCACAGCTGAAAAAGGAAAAATCTAGAAGAACTATTTCATAAAGTAGAAATGCCGCTGATGAAAAATCCTCGCAAAGATGGAGCTGGCGGGTATTTCTCTCGATACCGACTGGCTTTCTAAGGAAAGTGTGGATTTAGAAAACGACCTCAGGAGCTGGAACAGAAGATTTTTGAACTTTCTGGCGAGGAGTTTAATATGAACTCTCCCAAGCAGTTAGGCGAAATTCTTTTTGAAAAATTAAAATTAGACCCAAAAGGCGAGACCAAAACAGGGCAGTATTCCACATCGGAGGAGGTTTTGCAGAAACTCGCTTATAAACATGAGATTATTCAGCATATTCTGAAATACCGAACTTATCAAAAACTAAAAATCTACCTATGTAGATGCGCTTCCATCTGAAATAGAACCAAAGGATAACAGAGTACATACCACTTTTTCGCAGACTACGGCGGCCACGGGAAGGCTCTCCAGCCTAAATCCTAACTTTGCAGAATATCCCTATCAGAACAGCCAGAGGACAGCAGATTCGTGGAGCTTTCGTGGCGGAGGAAGGTAAAGAAAAATCATTTCAGCCGATTATTCGCAGATAGAGCTGAGGCTGATAGCCGAACTTTCTGGCGAGGATAATATGATAAAAAGCCTTCCAAAATGGCGAAGATATCCACGCTTCTACAGCTTCTAAATTGTTCAAAAATTCCACTTGACCAAGTAGATAAAACCCAGCGAAGCCAAGCCAAAACCGTGAATTTCGGGATTATCTATGGGCAGGGAGCTTTTGCATTGGCGGAGCAGACAGGACTTTCGCGAACAGAGGCGAAACAGATGATAGATTCCTACTACGAAAACTATCCGAAACTAAAAATCTTCATGACCGAGCAGGTGGAAAAAGCACGAAAAACGGCTTTGTGGAGACTATTTTGGGAAGAAAAAGACACTTGAAAGATATTAATTCTAATAATTTCGTGGTGAGAGGACACGCCGAGAGAAACGCCGTAAATGCGCCTATCCAAGGGAGTGCAGCCGATATTATAAAAGTAGCGATGATAGACATAGACAAAGCCTTGTCCGAGGGCGGATTTTAAAACAAAAATGCTCTTTGCAGGTTCATGATGAGCTCTTGTTTGAGGTGCCAGAGGAGGAAATAGAACCGATAAAAGCCCTGATAAAAAGAGAAAAATGGAATCTGCAGTGAAGACAAAAAGTTCCTCTAATCGTGGAAGTGGGCGTAGGGAACAATTGGCTGGAAGCGCATTAGGTAAAGATGAGGTTTGGATTAACTTAAAAATTTTATATTTTTGAAAAATAAAAATAGATTATGAAAAAGAGTTTTTAATTTTTGTGATGTTTTTCTGTGGAATTTATTTTCAGCACAGAAAAATTTTTAGACCAGCCTTATATCGAGGTATCAGCCTCAGCAGACACGCTGGTGGTTCCTGATAGGGTTTATGTTTCTATTACCCTGAAACGAAGCCGATTCTAAAAACAAAAAGTCGGTAGAGGAGCAGGAGAAACAATTAGAAACGATTTTAAAGAAATTAAAAATAAATACAGACAAGGATTTGTCAGTTTTGACTATTCTAGTGATTTTAAGAAAATATTTTTTAAAAAGGGCAGAATATTCTAAAAAACTAAAAAAATATTCTCTTCTTGTAAGAGATGCTTACACTTTGGGAAATGTCATCATCAGCTTGGAGGAAGCAGGGATTTCTAATACAGAAGTAGAAAAAGTAGAATATTCTAAATCTAAGGAACTTTTACTAGAATTAAAGTCAGAAGCGGTAAAAAGATCAAGAATAACTGCCGATAAACTTGTAAAACCTCTTAACCAAAAAAAGTAGGAAGGCGTTATATATTTCTGTAAATGAATCAGGAGTAGAAAAATAACAAGGGCTGTAACAGGAGCTTCTATATGGAGTTCCAGGAGGAGCATCAAAAATTTATGCTTCAGAAGAATTTTTAAGAAAACTTGATTTTGAGAAGATAAAATTTTTGCAGTAGTCAGAGTGAAAATATCAATTAGACTAAAAATCAAGAATAAAGGCTGTTCTATAAGGAAACTCTTGGGAGCAGTCTTTTTGTATGAATTTTCATGAAATTTTTAATTATTATTCCCACGCATAACGAGGAAGAAAAATATTTTCCTCACGCTAAATTCTCTGAAAATCACAAGGGTTTCAGGATTTTACCTGCGTCATTGTGGAATGATGGCTCCACGGATAGAAACGAGGGAAATGGTAGAAGGATTTATAGATAAGAAACAGTTTCAGCTCATTAATTTAGAAAAATCTGCCCATTCGCCTGGCGCGAAGGTGGTTTCTACATTTTTACAAAGGTCTTTCTTCGCAGAATTTAGACGATTTTGATGTAATCTGTAAATTTGATGCTGATATTATCTTTCCAGAGAATTATTTGAGGAAATCAACAGGGATTTATGAAGAAAATCCAAGGGCAGGAATGGTTTCGGGTTTGGTTTATATCAAAAAGATGAAAAACTGGATTTTTTGAGAATATTTCCTCTAAAAATCATGTGCGAGGCCCGATAAAAATCATATCGCAAGGAGTGTTTTTACAAATGGGAGGTCATTCGGGAAGTTTTGGGCTGGGATAATATCGATGTGATGCTCTGCCAGATGCATGGATATCAGGTGGTTACGAATAAGTCCCTTTGGGTAAAGCATCTGCGCCCTACGGCATATAAATACAAAAACACAAAAGCAAAAACTTGGTGAATATTTCTATAACATTGGGCTGGATTTTTCCTCTCGCATTCATCTCCTCGGCGAAGTCTTCCTTTAAGAATAGAAATCTTTCAGAGTTTTTATCACGATGAAAACTTTCCTAAGCCAAAAACAAGACAGAAAACTCTCCCGCGAGGAAATAAAATACATAAGAAACCCATGGATGGAGAGAAATTTTTAAAAATTCTAAAAACTTTTGTGAAAAACAAATTGCCTATATAGAAATAGATACTCACGCCGAGATTGCGGAAAATTTTGCAGAATTAACCAAAAATTCAGAGAAATTTTCTGTGGATTTTTATTTTTCAAAAATCTTGGGACAGGTTAAATTCTTCTGAAATAAAAAACATTATAGAAACCGAACCTGAAAATCTTTTAGAAAAACTGAAAGGAAAGTCGTACGATTTGGTGATAATAGGAACAGCGCACCGCTATTTTTCATATTTTTAAAACGAAATCACGGAAAGATTTTTCCTGCGGCGATTATCAGCCATAATCTTAATTTTATAGAAGCTCCACGAAAGGTTTTGCTGAAAAATATTGTGGAGAAAGATTTTACTTTTTAGAATGAAACTGCTTCTGAAAGAAGGGACTTTTGGTCCAAATCTGAAGTTTATAAGAACGCAAAAATTTCTTTTGGGTACTTGATGAAAATTTAGAAAAACTTGAATATAGGGCAGTCAAAAAGGGAAACGCATTTTCTGCCAGTTTTCTTTGGAGAAAAGCCGAAAAACTGCTGAGAAACTCAGAGGAAAAAGCTCATCGTAGTCCCTGGAGAAGTTTCCCAAAAACGGAGAGATTATTTCCAAAATAATGGAGCAGCTGAAAGGATTTAAAAAGATATTCCGTACAGAATCGTTTTTCCTCGGAAAGGCAGGCGAGGAGGAACTTGTGAAGATACAAGAATCTGAAAAACAGCTACCACAGAATATAAAAAATAGAATATTTCCGAGAGAGAATTCTAAAAATATTTTTTTGAAAATTATCTAGAAAGAGCGGATTTCCTCTGGTGTCCTTTGAAACTGAAAAACTTTTTGGCGTGGAAGAAATCTGCGGAATGACGAAAATGTCAGGGAAATATCGGCGATGCGGTCAGATTTATGAAACCAGCGGTGTTTCCTGCGGTGTATTTGTCTCTGTTGTCCTTTTATCATTAAAGAAAACGAAAATATAGAACAGATTTTTCTGATTCCACGAATATTTCTGAAAATTCTTTTTGAAAACTTTCACAAAAGAGAAAATAGTTTTACAGTTAGAGAAAAATTATTTTAAATTCGCTAAAAATTTAACGAAAAATAATGAAAGATACTCAATCTGAGCGTTGCACTGCTTCCGTTCTTGGTGTTTGTGATTATATTTTTGGGAAGCGGAATTATTCTTGATGATTTCTATGCTTTTTCCAGCTTCTGTGGCGGCACTCTGCGGAGTGATTTTCTGCATTTTTACTCCCAAAAGCCGGTTTTCAGGAAAAACTGAAACTTCTTCATGAAAGGCTGCGGCGAGGAAAGCATCATCACCATGTGTATTATCTATCTTCTTGCGGGAGCTTTTTCGGCGGTGTCTAAGGCGACAGGGAGCATAGATGCGGTTGTTTTTCTTCGGATCGCAGTATTTTTCTCGCACAGTATATTCCTTTGGGCGTGTTCCTGATGGCATCGTTTTTGATCCGTTTCGGCAGGGACTTCTGTGGGGACGATAGTGGCTCTTACGCCGATAGTTATGGGATTTTGCAGAAAATACGCAAACGGATATCAATGTAGTGGCGGCGAGTCTGCTCTGTGGCGCTATGTTTGGGGACAATCTTTCTTTTATTTCGGATACGACCATTGCGGCTACGCAGAGTCTTGGTTGTCAGATGAAAGATAAATTCCGAACCAATATTATGATTGCCTTTCCTTGCGGCGGTGATAGCGGCAGTGATTTTCATTTTCTTGGGTGGAAATTCATCTTCTGCTGTTTTAGAAAGCCAAGCTTCTGGAAGTCCTTCCATTTGGCTCATTGTCCCGTATTTATTGGTGATTGTGCTTTCGGTTTTTGGGGTGTGAATGTTTTTCTGGTGCTGATTGTGGGAGTTCTTCTCAGCGGAATCATCGGCATCTCGACAGGAAGCCTTTATTGGCTGGAGTTTGCTAAGAAAAAATCTACGAAGGTTTTTTTCGGATATGAATGAGATTTTTCTTTTGGCTTTATTGACTGGCGGACTGGCGGGAATTGTAGAAAATATGGGCGGAATTACATTTTTACAATAAAGCGAAACAAATGATGCGTGGAGAAAAATCGGCTTATTTTTGAATGGATTTTTGGTAAGCCCTCATCGATGCGGCGATTGCGAATAACACCATTGCGATAGTTCTTTCAGGAAAAGTATGCACAGAATATCACTCGAAAAAGTATAATCTAAGTCCCAAGTTTCTGGCATCAGTACTAGATATTTTTCTCTTGTATTGTTCAGGGAATTCTTCCTTACGGAGCGCAGATTTTGATTTTAATAAAAGCTCAGCGAGAATAAAGTAAATTATTTAGAAATGCTGCAAAATGCTTGGTATTTGTATTTTCTATTATTCTTTGTGGTGCTTTTCATCATCATTAAAAGCAGAAAGCAAAACCCAAATTTCATAAACTAAAAAGTCCTCAATTTGAGGACTTTATAATTTAGTTGTTTTCAGCTTCAGCGTATTTTTGTCTACAATTTTCACTTGCTGGTTCAGTTGATCTAAACGACCTTGCACTTTAGCGATTTCTTTTTCTAGTTTATGAAGTCTCACTAGATGCCAAATCTCTGTTTATTTTCTCAGTTTCTTTTAGAACCTTCATCGTTTTGTTTTGCATCTTTAGCTGTAGCTTTTGTATCCGATGAACTGAAATCTGTAGTTGCCGTGTTTGCTTGTGCGTTTACAGCTGCAGCTTTATTTCTCAAATCATCGTTGATGCCTTTTCTTTTTCGTAATCGATTTTAATTTAGTAAGTTTTGTTTTTAGCTCTAAAGCCTCTTTTTGTGCTTCTAATTCACTTTCACTCTTGCGTTTTGTGTTCCACAAGATATCACTAATACAGCTGCTAAAGCTGATGTTAATAATGATTTTTTTCATAAATTTTTAACTTTATTGATTATACTTTACATAAATATAAGATACAAAAGTAATAAATCATTTTGAAAAAATCGGGTAAAATCAAGTAAAAATCTACTCATATAAAAAGCCACTTCAAAAGTGGCTTTGAAAATACAGTGAAAATAAAATAGTTAATTAACTGTACATTTGTTCTTTCAGTTCTTTACTGTCTTCAAGGTATTCATCGTAAGTCATTTCTCTGTCGATGATTCCTTTTTGGAGTGATTTCTATCACACGGTTACACACTGTTTGTAGCAACTCGTGGTCATGAGAAGAAATCAAAAATATTTCCTTTGAAGTTCATCAAAGAGTTGTTAAGCGCCGTGATACTCTCCAAAATCCAAGTGGTTGGTAGGTTCGTCCATTAGAAGGACATTGCTTTTTGAAGCATCATTCAGCTGGACATGCATCGCATTTTCCCTCCAGAAAGTACGGTAGAAGATTTAAGCGCCTCATCACCAGAGAAAAGCATTCTTCCTAAAAATCCTCTGACAAACTCTTCGTGTCTTTCTCGTCATTTTTGGTAAATTGTCTTAGCTAGTCTACTAGATTTAGGTCTTTTTCTTGGAAATATTCCGTGTTGTCCAGTGGCATGTAGCTTTTGGTTAGTAGTTACCCCCATTTGTATTTCGCCTTTGCAGGAGCTGTACTTTCCAGAAATCACTTGGAAAAACTCAGTAACCGCTAGGAGAGTTTTTAGAGATTACAGCCACTTTATCACCTTTTTAAGGTTAAGGTCTCCGCCAGAAAGCAGAGTTTCTCCATCTTTTACAATTTCTAAACCTTTTTATCTCTAAAATCTGGTCTCCCGCTTCTTTCCATTTCAAAAATGATGGCAGGATATCTTCTGGAAGAAGGTTTATCTCTTCGATGTTTAGTTTGTCAATCATTTTCTTTCTTGCTGTAGCTTGTTTAGCTTTTCGCTACATTGGAACCAACTCGCGATGAAGTCCTGCAATTCTTCTTCTCTTCAGCTTTTTGTTGGCTTGTTGTCTTTGTCTCGTTGCCAGCTGAGAAGCCTGATACCAGAAAGAATAGTTCCTGTATAAAGGTTTGAGTTTAGAATAGTCTAAGTCACCGATGTGGGTGCAGACAGCATCTAAGAAGTGACGGTCGTGAGATCACAATCACCGTGTTTTCATAATCGGCAAGGAAATCTTCCAGCCAAGAAATAGTGTCAATATCAAGGTCGTTGGTAGGCTCATCGAGAATCAAAACATCTGGATTTTCGAACAGCCTATGCCAATAGCACTTTTACTTTGTCCTTGTTTTTCTAGCTCGGACATCATTTGCTAGTGCATATCTTCCTTTATCCCTCACATTGGACAGCATGGTTCTATGCATCTGCCCCGGCATTCCAACCTCCCATTTCATCGTAGATTACCCGAGTTCTCCAGCTTTTTATTCCATCTTCATCAGAGAAGTCAGGTTTTGCATAGAGAGCATCCATTTTCTTCTTTTGATTTCGAATAATTTTTATTCCCACGAAGAACCGTTTCCAAAACCGTAAATTGGTCATAAGCAAAGTGGTCTTGCTCCAAAACAGACATTCTCTTACCTGGTTCCAGTGTTACATGCCCTGTGGTAGGCTCTTGTTTTTCCTGTCAATATTTTTAGGAAAGTAGATTTTCCAGCTCCATTTGCTCCGATGATTCCGTAGCAGTTCCCTTTTGGTAAACATGATATTTACCTCGTCAAAAAGTACTCTTTTTCCCAAATTGTAGTGATAAATTAGATACTGTTAGCATTATTTCTGTAAATTTGTCGCAAAAAATACAAAAATTAGCAGTAAAAATGAGTTATTTGATAAATCCCTCAAACTATAAGTCTATTTTTGAATTTACAACAGACAGAATTGGGATACAAAAAGATAAAAAGATCAAGCCAATTTGTCGGCAGAGCTTAGACTGCGTAGGCAACGGCGCCGCTTTTTGTTTTAAGAGGGATGGGACCAAATGATGATTTGAGCGGAAAGGAGAGGCCGTAAATTTTCCTATAAAAGATATGGATGGAAGCTCGTGCAGAGGTCTGCATTCATTAGCAAAGTGGAAAAGAGTGATGCTTGCAGATTATAATGTAGAGGAGGGATATGGTATATATACGGATATGAACGCCATTCGTGCAGATGAGGAGCTTGGGAATATGCACTGCTATATGTAGACCAGTGGGACTGGGAAATGGCTATTTCTGAAAAGATAGAACGGTGGCATTCCTAAAAATCTGTGGTTAAAAGAATTTACGCTTCGTTTTTTAAGAACAGAATATTTGGTAAATGAGGCTTTCCCAGAGCTGAAAACCTATGCTTCCGAGAGAAATACATTTTATACATTCAGAAGAACTTTTTACAAAAATATCCTGACCTGTCTCCAAAAGAAAGAGAAAGAGAAATTGCAAAAGAATATAAAGCTGTATTTATAATAGGTATAGGCGGCAAACTCAGCAATGGAGAAAAACACGACTATAGAGCGCCAGACTATGATGACTGGGTGACGGCGAATGAAGATGGATTTTTAGGACTGAATGGAGATATTCTCCTCTGGAAACTCCTGTGCTCAATGTGCCGTTTGAAATTTCATCAATGGGAATTCGTGTTGATAAAAATTCATTAGAAAAACAACTCAAATAGAAAAATAAAGAAGACAGAAAAAGAACTTTATTTTCACAAAAGATTGCTGAACAATGAGTTGCCACTTACAATAGGGAGGCGGTATAGGGCAGTCTCGTTTGTGTATGTTTTTGCTGCAAAAATCGCATATCAGTGAAATTCAGGCAAGTATATGGCCAGATGAAATGAGAGAAAAATGCAGCACATAATATTCCTCTAATCTAAAAACTCTAAAATTATGAGTAAAACTAAAAATATAAATATTCTTAATAAAAGAGCTAGATTTGAATATGAAATCTTGGAAGAATACGAAGCAAGGATAGTGCTTACAGGAACTGAAATAAAATCCATTCGCCTTTCTAAAGCTTCTATAACGGAAAGCTTTTTGTGAATTTATAAACAATGAACTTTTTGTAATCAATATGAGTGTAGAAGAATATAAATTTGGGACTTTCTATAATCATAAAGTGAAAAGAGAACGAAAACTTTACTGCATTCCCAAGAGCTTGAAAAACTTGGTAAAAGGTGAAAGATGTAGGAAATACGATAGTTCCGCTAAGGCTCTATATCAATGAAAAAGGCAAGGCAAACTGAGGATTGCACTGGCGCGAGGAAAGAAATTATTTGATAAAAGAGAGACAATAAAGAGAAAGAGAGAACAAGAGAAATTTAGATAGAATCAAGAAGAATTTTTAATGGCAATATTGTTTTGTTAATTTTGTCTGAAAATATACAGAATTTAATTATAAAATTTTTTTAAATTATATTAATCATTCTATGAAAAATCTAAAATTAGGAATCACAGCTTTAGCTCTTACAGTAGCTACTTCTGTGTCTGCTCAAACAACTGAAAATAAGTGGTTGATAGGAGTAGGGGCTCATGGAGTAAACCATGCTGCGATTAATGGAGAATTTGGTGAATCAGTAAAAAAATCTTCGTGCAGCATTTACTCTTAATAATTACACAATTACTCCACCATTGTCTAAATTGACAGTTGCGAGAAACTTGAACAAGTATTTTCGTTGTAGACTGGCAAACATCTGTGGGTAATGTTGATAACAAAAGAATTCGTCCAAACTTAAGCGGAGTTGAAGGACAAATTATGGATAAGAATTTTTCTTGATGACAGGTCTTGGTCTTCAATTTAAATTCAACGGTCTTTGGAATGAAAAATTCTTGGTTCGATCCATATGTAAGAGTTGGTGCTAACTACCTAAGACATCGACTACAGCAACTCTGAAAGAGCATACAACAAAGAAGGAGGATTTATGAAAGCTGACCACTTCGCTGCAAACGGAGGTCTTGGTATCAACTTCTGGATTACTAAAAACTTCGGTATTGGTGTTCAACAAGACCATGTAGTAACTCCATTCGAGAAAACTACAATCTCTGACTTCTGGCAATCTTCAGCTACATTGAACTTTAGATTCGGAAATACAGACAGAGATAAAGATGGTATCAAAGATAAAGATGATGCTTGTCCAGATGTATTCGGTCTTGCTCAGTTTAACGGATGTCCTGATACAGACGGTGACGGAGTTCAAGATTCAGAAGATAACTGTCCAGAAGTAGCTGGTCCAATCGAAAATCAAGGATGTCCTTGGCCAGATACAGACGGTGACGGAGTTCTTGACAAAGATGATGAGTGTCCAGAAGTAGCTGGTCCAGCTGAAAACAAAAGGATGCCCTTGGAAAGATACAGATGGTGACGGAGTTCTTGATAAAGATGATGCTTGTCCAGAAGTTCCAGGATTACCAGAATACAACGGATGTCCTAAGCCAGCTGATGTGATCGCTCTTGAAGCAACAGGTGCATTGAAAGGTATCACATTTGACTTTGGTAAAGCTGTAATTAGCAAAACTTTTACGCTAAACTAGATCAGCTGCTGAAGTAATCAAATCTTCTAACGGAGGTACATTCTTGATTACAGGTCACACTGATAAAAAGGGTAGCGCTGTTACAACTTGAAACTTTCTAGAGAAAGAGCTGCAGCAGTAGTTAGAGCTCTTGAAGAAAGAGGTGTAGCTGATTCTCAATTGAAATCTACAGGTGTAGGATCAAGAGATGCAGTAGTTCCTGTAACAGCATCAAACGAAGAAAGAGAAGCTGATAGAAAAGTAGTTGTAGAAGCTATTAACTGGTGCTGCATGGGAAGCATTACAAAAATCAGATCTTCCAGTAGTTAAAAAGTTGCTGTTAAAAACCAGCTAAAAAAAGTAGCAGGTAAAAAGAAATAATTAAAATTTCTGACATTAATACTCCTAGATTTTCTAGGAGTATTTTTATTCATTTTGGAAATTAATTATTATTTTTGTGTTCTGAAAAATCAATATTTATGGGACGCGCATTTGAATATAGAAAAGCATCTAAATTGGCCTCGTTGGGATAAAATGGCCAAAACATTCTCTAAAAATAGGAAAAGACATCGCCTTGGCAGTAAAAAGCAGGAGGACCAGATCCAGATTCTAACCCAGCTCTGCGCCGTTGCATACAGAATGCAAAGGGAGCTAACATGCTGAAAGACAATGTAGAAAGAGCAATAAAAAGCAGAGTGGAGCAGATGCAGAGAACTATGAAGAGGTAACATATGAAGGCTATGGACAGGGAGGAGTTGCGTGTGGAATGTACTACGAATAATACGACTCGAACAGTGGCGAATGTAAGAGCTATCTTTAATAAATTTGAAGGGAATTTAGGGAAGAATGGAGAATTGGCTTTTATTTTTGACAGAAAAAGGAATTTTCACAATAGAAAAACTAAAATCACCATAGACTGGGATGAGTTTGAAATGGAAATGATAGATGGAGGAGCAGAGGAAATAGACCAAGATGAGGAAGAAGTAATGATTACTACTGCTTTTTGAGGATTTTGGGGCATTGTCTCATAAGTTGATGAAATGGGAATAGAAGCGAAAAAGCGCTGAATTACAGAGAATTCCAAATATGACAAAAGAAGTAAATGAAGAGCAGTTCAGCAAATATGAAAATGCTGGAGCGCTTTGAGGAAGATGATGATGTGCAGAATGTCTACCATAATATGGAGATGACAGATGATTTGCTAGGGTAAAATTTACTATTACATAGGAAAGGATTCAGAATAAAATTTTGAATCCTTTTTGTGTTTTGTATAAGATGTTTAATTTATTACCTTTGCTCTATGTTAGAGGAACATATTTACGAAAATGCTGTATTGGTGGGTCTGATAACAAAAGACCAAGATGAGGAAAAACTCACTCGAATATATGGATGAACTGGAGTTTTTTGGCTTATACAGCTGGGGCTACAGTGAGATTTACACAAAAACTTTCTCAGCCTGATTCTAGAACTTTTGTAGGGAAGGGAAAAAGCAGAGGAAATCAAACTTTTTTTGGAAGAAAATGAAATAGGAACGGTTATTTTTGATGATGAACTTTCTCCTTCGCAGCTGAAAAACTTGGAGAGAGAATTAGAAGTTAAAATTCTTGACCGAACAAACCTTATTCTTGATATTTTTGCTCAAAGGGCGCAGACTTCTATGCAAGAACTCAGGTGGAACTTGCTCAGTATGAGTATCTTTTGCCAAGACTTACAAGGATGTGGACCCACTTAGAGAGACAGCGAGGAGGAATCGGATGAGAGGGCCTGGGGAGACTGAGATAGAAACGGATAGGCGTATTATCCGTGATAGGATTTCACTTTAAAGGAGAAATTAAAAACCATTGATAAACAGATGGCTCACAGAGAAACAACCGAGGAAAGATGGTAAGAGTTGCCTGGTGGGCTATACCAATGTAGGGAAATCCACGCTGATGAATGCCTTTCTAAATCGGAAGTTTTTGCGGAAAATAAGCTTTTGCTACTTTGGATACCACAGTGAGGAAGGTAGTTATTGAGATTTTGCCTTTCCTTCACGGATACGGTTGGTTTTATCCGAAAACTACCTACGCAGTTGGTGGAGTCTTTTAAATCACTCTTGATGAGGTTCGTGAAGCAGATTTGCTGCTGCATGTGGTGGATGTTTCTCATGAAAGTTTTGAAGACCATATCAGTCTCTGTAAATCAGATTTTGCAGGAAATCAATGCCCATCAGAAACCGATGGTAATGATTTTCAATAAAATAGATGATTTTTTTCTATGAAAAAGGATGAAGATGACCTGACTCCATCTACGAAGAAAAATATTTCTTGATGAATGGAAGCGCACATGGATGGCGAAGTCTAAGCATCCAACGGTTTTCATATCTGCGATTACTAAAGAGAATTTTCCAGAGATGAAAAACTGATTTATGATGAGGTGCACAAAATTCATATTTCTCGTTTCCCTTTATAATGATTTTCTTTTTGAATATTTTTGATGATGAGGACGAAAAATAAACTTCGGATTTTTGAGATAAAATAAAACCTTGCCTTTAATAGGCAAGGTTTTTCTATTTGAACAGAGATATTATTCAGTTAAACATATCTTCTCACTCTGTCAAAGAAACTTTTCTCTTTTCCAGTAGGCTCGGCTTTTCATTTCTCCAGAATTGAGCTGACTTTCAAAGAATTTGCGCTGTTCTCGGTTAGTTTTTGAGGTGTCCATACACTGACATGGACGAACATATCTCCTTTGTGGTAGCTGCTCTGCTTGGAAGTCCTTTTCCAGCAAGACGGAGGATTTTTCCAGACTGAGTTCCTTGCACCATCTTTTATTTTTACTTTTCCGTTTACTGTTGGGATTTCTTTAGAGCAGCCCAATGCAGCTTCGGCAAATGAAATATAAAGTTCTTGATGAAGATTGTCTCCTTCTCGTTTGATGTTTGCATCTTCTTCCTCTTCTATAACCACTAAAGGTCTCCTGCTGCCCACCAAGAGGCGCATCGTTACCTTTTCCTCGGACATTGAGTTGTAGCCCTTCTTGCACCAGCAGGGATGTTGATGTACTTCTTCCTCTTCGCGGATTAGTCCGTGCATCTGCACCAGCAGGGATTTTATCAAATATTTTTCCTAATCCTTGACAAGCGGAACAAGTGGTTTGGGACTGCATCTGTCCAAAAACAGTGTTCACTATCTTCATCTGGGCACCGCTACTGTTACAGTAGGGCAGGTCTTGGAGGTTACTCCCTCGGCCAATTTTCATTCTACCTTAATGGTTTTCTGTGTTCCATTAAGCATTTCTCCAAGTTTAGTTTTATTCGGACACGAAGGTTAGAACCTCTTACTCTGCTGATGGCTTCTTCCTCCTCCGAAGCCTCCAAAACCACCAAATCCTCCTCCGAAAATATCACCAAACTGGAGCAAAATATCTTCCATATTCATGCCTCCTCCGCCATAGCTGCCACCTGCAGCTCCTCCCACACCCAGTGCCCAAACTGGTCATATCTTGCCTTTTTGTCGGCATCACCAGCACTTCATAGGCCTCAGTGGCTTCCTTGAATTTTTCTTCTGCTTCCTTGTCACCAGGGTTTTTATCTGGTGGTATTTTTATGGCTAATTTTCGGTAGGTTTTTGATTTCATCAGCGCTGGCTGATTTGGAAACCCTAATACCTCGTAATAATCTCTTTAGACATAAATTTAATTATCTAATTTTATTGATTTTTAGTTGTTTTTGAATTAACTCTGTAACTACTTTCGCGAAACGAATAACTCTATCATATAGCTGATATCCAGTCTCTATCACATCCACTATCTTGCCTTTTCAGCTCTTCTGATGGCGCAGGAATCTGTGTGATAGCCTGCATGGAAATCTCACATTAAAAATCATCTCCAGCCTTCACTTCTATTACCTTTAAACCTTTCTCTATCAGAGCGTTTTTAACTTTATTGTAAATAAGTTCTACTCCCTTCAGCTGTTCCTGGTTTCTTCAGATTTTGCTAATTCTTTTAGAGCTCTTTTCGAAATCATCTAAAATAGCCAGCATAGAAATCATAATGTTTTGATTGGCATATTGTGCAAATTCTGTTTTTCTTTAGAGTTCTTTTTGTAGTTTTCAAACTCAGCAAAAAGTCTGATGTAGAGGTCTTTTTGGTGTGCCAATTGTTCCTCTAATGACATTTCTTCGTCAAATTTTCAGTTTTTCTGTGTTTTTGATTTTTCAGTATTTTGCATATCCTTAGGATTAGAGTGCGTTCTTCTCTCTGTGTATCTTTATTTTCTTCCATTTTCTAAATTTTTCTTCTAATAATTGTCAAAAATACTGCCAGTAATGATATTAGGACAATTTGACAGCATTAAATGATGAAAATTTACATTAGCATTTTTGTGCTCACTCCTTCGATTAGGGAATCTATTTCTTCAAAAGTATTATAAACAGCGAAACTAGCGCGGATAGTTCAGAACCCGAAAAAATTCATAACGACTGGTGCAGTGGTGTCCTGTGCGCACGGCAATTCCCAATTTATCTAAAAATCATTCCCTACATCAGAAGCGATGAAATTTCATTTAGATTAAAAGGAAACTACGCCCTGTCCGTGGAGCTTTTTCGCCATAGATTTTTAGACCGTCTATTTTTAATGAGCATAATCTAAAAGTGCCGTTTCATGCTTTTTGATAGAAGAATGTCCTATGTTTTCTATGAAACCACAGCTGTTCCCAGAGCGATATTTCCGCCTACATTGGGCGTTCCTGCTCGAACCGAAAGGGCAGGTCTGGCATAGGTGGTTTTCAAAGGTGCAGGTTTTTATCATTTCGCCACCGCCGTGAAAAAGGACTGAGCTTATCCAAAACATTTTCTTTTTCCGTAGAGAATTCCTGCAGCCCATAGGAGCATACATTTTGTGTCCAGAAAAAACAAAAATCACAATCCAATTCCTGAACATCTATTTTAAATGAGGAACTGATTGGGCGCCATCGATAACGATGTAGGCAGGAGAGCTGGTCTGGTTTTTGCAATGATTTCGTTTATCGGGTTGATGATTCCCAGTGCGTTAGAAACCTGATTTACAGCGACTATTTTGGTCGGATAGGTTTTTTGTCTAAAAATCCAGTTGCGAATTCCGTTTTCATCCATTGGTATAACCTTCAAAACGGCACCTGTTCTCTCGCAAAGCATCTGCCAAGGAACGATGTTTGAGTGGTGTTCCAGATGAGAAATAATGATTTCATCCCTTGCTTTTTATCAGTGGAGTGATGGAGTAGGAGATTAGGTTGATACCTCGGTAGTTCCACGAGGAAAATGATTTTCGTGGCTGTATTTCGCATTGATGAATTTTTGGATTTTCTGCCGAGAAAGTTCCATTTCTTCGATGCTAACTGGCTCAAAGTGTGAATTCCACGATGCACATTACATTGATATTTTGATAATATTCCTCCCATTTTTAATGACCATCAGAGGTTTTTGTGAATCATAGCATTATCCAGATATACCAAAGGTCTATCATTTCTATCTTTTTGGCTTAGAATTGAAACTGCTCCTGTATTTTCTTTGCATATTCAGCATTATTTTAACTTTGAAAATAAGCCCCAAAAGTACGATTTTAAAATATCCTTATCGAGATTGATAAGGATTTAGATTAAAAATATGATATTTTTCATGACAAGGCACTACCAAAACTGGAATCGGAGATAGTTTGGTCAGCTCTTTGTCAAACTTCCGATGAATACATCATATCCCACTTCTTCCATGAGAGCCCATCACTATATAACCTGCATTTTTCTGCTCTGCATACGCCAGAATAATATCTTTTGGGATTCCTTTGTTTCAAAAGGTGCTCGTGTCTACGCCTGAGCTACAACCTTGCTGCTCTAATCGGTTGAGTTCCACAATTCCTCACGAATTTCGCTTTTGTTCTATTTCTGGAAAAATACTGCATACCGATATCGCCTACAGCCAATCCTAAATCCATAGGGAGCGACATGGATAAGGCAAAGTCTTCCGTTCACTTCTTTTGCAAATTTTATTGCAGCACCTAAAAAGCACATCTGTGGTCTTACCAAAATCCACAGGTAAAATAATATTTGTCATAATCACAAGTTTTAGTCCTATAAAGATAAGAAAAATTTTCTTTTATAAAACCATGATTATTTAAATTAAAAATTTACTTCTTAATTGGATGGCTGTCAGAATTTTTTAGTGTAAAGTGGGAAATCAGTATTTTTGAATCCAGCCGAAATAGCCGATGTCTTTCTGGAAAACCTCTTTTACGGGCTGTCCTTTGTATTTTCCGAAAGTGAAAATTTCTTCTTTGTTTTCATTAAAGGCGATAAATCCAGCTAAACTCATGAATTTATTATGGAATGAAAATTCACTCAGTCCATTTATGTCCTTTGGAAGTTCTTCATATTTGCTCTACCTGTGCGTCTATCACTCAAAAAGTAGCCAAGGTATCTGCCTCTGCAGAGTGGGCGGCTTCTAAATCTTTTCCGCAGTAGAATTTGTATGCAGCAGTAAGGTTTCTGGGCTCCATTTTGTGGAAAATAACCTGAGCATCAATGAGTTTGAATTTAGATAAACTCAAAATCTATCCCAGCTCTTAGAAGTTCTCTGCTAGTAAAGGAACATCAAATCTATTAGAGTTAAATCCTCCCAAATCCGCTCCAGAAAGCATTTCCATGATTTTTAGGAGCTGCTTCTTTAAAGGTAGGAGTGCCCTCCACATCTTTGTCATAAATCCCATGCACAGCCGATGCTTCCACTGGAATGGGCATTTCTGGGTTGATGAGCCAAGTTTTGCTTTCTCTGGATGCGTCAGGATTGACTTTCAGGATGCAGATTTCTACAATCCTGTCTTTGCCGATATTGGTTCCTGTGGTTTCTAAATCAAAGATACATAGTGGTTTATGTAATTTTAAATTCACAATATTTAAGGTTTGAAAAATTAAATTTATTTCAGCTGATTTTGGAAAACAATGGAAACCAGCATATAATAGATGATGGATAGCGGAATGCCTGTCCATCCGAAAAATATTAAAAATAGGACTAATACCGATGATTAGGGCTAATTTAGGGTAATTGTCTTCAAGTTTTTGGATTTGAATTTCATGGCAATCATTTTAATCGGACTTACCAAAAAGCCAAGAACTCAGAGCGGTAAGCACCAAAGAAGTCCCTCGTTTTTCCATTAAAAATGAAAAACTTTGATTTTTCTTTAAAAAGCAAAATAAAGTCCAAAAATCAGAAAGTATTACTGGTGTATTCAGCCCTTTGAAATAGTAGGTCTGCTCATCATCAATGCTAAAAATAGCCAGTCTCATACAAGACAAAAAGTGTGATGAAAAAGCCCTAAATACTGCACTTTGAAAAGGTAAATCAATCCCAAAAAGCTGATTTTTCGAAAGGTTCCAGCATGACAAACATCGTAAGCCCTGGCAGCATGCCAAAAGTGACCATATCGGCAAGGGAGTCAAGCTGCATGCCGAGCTCAGAATGTGACTTTAAAGCACGAGCCACAAAGCCGTCAAAAATCTAAAAACAGCTGATATTAGGATACATATCGCGGTGGTCTGGTAGATCACCATTTAATAAATGAACTGCTCCCCACACATCCAGAAAAATAAGTTTTCGAGAGTGAAAAATTCGCAAATTGTTTCTTAAAAATTCATAGAGCAAATATAAAATTTTATTGGATAAAAAGCCGAATTTTTGATTTCATTTTCATTATCCTCGGCTAAAAACTTACCTTTGTGCTATTGAGTTAGAAAAGTATGAAAGAACCCGTTTGCAGGAAGTAAAAGTCTTGATATATCGTATATTCCTCGTTTTTTTGTTTTTATCAGGCAGCGAGGTTTTTGTTTTGGTTTTTAATCTGGGATTTGCTGGAAATAGACAGTGTTTCTCAGTATTTTAAGCTGGCTTACTACGGCACTGCATTTGATACCACGGCGATACTTTATGTCAATATCGTTTTTATAGTCTTATTCCGCTGACTATCAATACTAAAGGAGGATATCAGAAGTTTTTGTTTTGGCTTTATTTATTCTAAATGGAATCGCCTATGCGATGAATTTTGAGATATTGTTTATTATAGATTTAGCCAGTCGAGGCTGACCTCTGCGGTGATAAATGTCGTTGAAAAATGAGCAGAATATAGGCAAGGTTTTTTTGGGCTTCTTTGGGACAGAATTTTTGGGTTTTTCTTTGTTTCGTTGTGTTGATGGGTCTTTGGGTTTTCCTTTATAAAAGATTGAAAGTCAAAAGAAATAAAGATTGAAAAAGAAAAATTTGGTATTTTTGAGGTTCTGTAGTGAGTCTTTGTCTGACAGCAGTGCTTATAGTTGGTGGAATTCGTGGAGATTTTAAACACAGTACGCGCCCTATCAATTTGGTGGATGCTAACCGCCATACGGACAAACCTGCTCATGCAAACATCGTTCTAAATAGTACTTTTTCATTTTTAGAACCATCAATACGAATGGCTTTAAGGAAGTTCATTTTGTGGATGAAAAATACATCACAGAGAATGTAAAACCTTATAAAACCTACCAAAGGGAAGTTCCACAGCCAAGACCTAACATCGTGATTCTCATAGTGGAAAGCCTTGGGAGGGAATACATAGGAGCGTTTAATGAAGAGAAAATATAAAAAGATTATGTTTCTTACACACCATTTTTGGATAGTTTGTCAAAGGAGAGTTTGATTTTTCCTAATACATTTGCTAACGGAAGGCAGTCTATCCACGGAATGAGTAGTGTTTTATGGAATTCGAGTTTAAAGGATGCTTTTACGAGTTCGCCATATTCTAATCAAAAGATACAATCCATCGTTTCCGTGGCGAATGAATTGGGCTACGAAACTTTCTTTTTATCATGGCGCACCGAATGGTTTCTATGGGCTTTCAGGGCTTTGCGAATATTCTTGGTTTTAAGGATTATTTTGGAAAAACTGAGTATAATAATGATAAGGATTTTGATGGGATTTGGGCAATTTGGGATGAGCCTTTTCTGCAATATTTTTGCTAAAAAATGTAGGTAAATCCAATAAGCCATTTATGGCAACGGTTTTTACGACGTCTTCGCATCATCCATTTAAAAATTCCTGCACAATACGAAGGGAAATTTAAAAAGGTTTTGTGAAAATGCACGAACCGATACAATATGCAGACTATGCGCTGAAAAAGTATTTTTGAAACGGCACGAAACAACATGTATGAGAATACTATATTTGTGATTACGGGAGACCATACGAACAAAATCTACTATCCAGAATACGCCAAAGCGATGAACGGATATGCAGTTCCTATTATCTTCTATTCTCCAAATCCGAAATATAATTTGAAAAGGAAAAACATGACCTACGCCCAGCAGATAGACATTTATCCTACACTTGCGGATATCATTGGCTATAATAAGCCTTTGCGAAGCAGAAGAAGCCTGTGTTTCGGATAAAATGAGGAATACATCGTTGTCAATTCTGATGCGATACAGGAGCAGTTTATGATAGGAAATTATATCTATCGTTTTAATGGTAAGGATATTACGGGAGTTTATGAAATCACAGACCTTGAGCTTAAAAATAATCTTCTTGGTAAAAATAAACAATGCCGAGATTGAACGAGGAAAACCCTGAGTAAGGCTTGGTATCAGGACTATATGCATAGAGTCGTTGGGAAGAAACTGAATTAAATCTAAAAACAAATATCAAACAACTGTTTAAATTTTTGGTTTTATCATAAAATACTATAAATAAAAAGATTTTATTTAAATTTATTTTTGTTGTTTAATTTTTATTTCTATATTTACACTGTAAATATTTTATAGATTTAACCATGAAAAATTCAATCTTAGCCTTTTGCATTATTGTGCAGTTCTATGGCTTTTTGCCCAGATGAGAGGGAAAATGGAGAACGATAGATGACGAAACCAAAAACCAAAATCTATTGTAGAAATTTTTATCAGACGGTAAATACTACGCAAAAGTAGTAGAACTACTGATAAAAACTAGCAGATCCTAACTGCTCCTCTTGTAAAGATGACAGAAAAGGAAAAGCCTATTTTTAGGAATGGAGGTTGTTCGTGGATTGTCTAAAGATGGCGATGAATACAGCGGAGGAACGATAACAGACTCTAAAAACGGAAAATCATACAAATGCACAGATCAAAAAGAAGGAAATAACCTTATGGTTCGTGCTTATATAGGATTTTTCCGCATTTGTGAAGCCAGACATGGCAAAAAGTAAACTAAATATGAATTAATGAAAAATCCTTTCTAGAATTTTGGAAAGGATTTTTAATGTAGAATTATTTTGATCATCAGAAAAATGACAAAAATTTTGCAGATTAAAAAGTTTTTATATTTTCGCAAAAATATCTCGAACAAAAGGAGAGAATAATGTTTTAACCAATACACATACAAGAACATCTAAACATACCATGCCATGTGTATGGATATGATGATGTGGGTTTTGAGAAGCCGCAGTTTTTGTGATTGTAAAAATGCGAATAGAAAAATTTTATATAAATTATACAAAATTATCACAAGGGCTTCGGACAAAAATCCGAAGCTCTTTTTATGTTTAAACTAAATCTAAATTAAAAATTAAAATGTTAATAAATCTAAATCATAAAAACGAAATCTAGTTTCCAAATGATGGAATGATGATGATGTATGGCTTTTGTGAAAGACCGCAGTTTTTGTGATGGATGAGTTTTAAGTTTTCTTCATAATTATCCCAGAGCTTCGCAAATACGCCGAGGCTCTTTTATCGTTTAAACCAAATTTTAAGTAAAAATTAACAATACTATATATAATGAAAAGAAAAAGTAGTCAGATTAAGCACTTTGTTTTGATGTTTGCTCATCGTGGGGACATTCAGTGCTCAGGAAAAGAAGAAGGATTCTATCATGAAAAATTCCATCAGTGAAGTCGTGATAGTAGCCTTTTGGAAAAACAGAAAAAGAAGAAATCACAGGTTCTATCCAAGAACTAAACCCAAGGATATCTCTGCGATTACAGAACGGAAATGTCTTGCAGGGACTTGCGGGCGTGTAGCGGGAGTTCAGATTGTAGGAAATGGACAGCCTGGGAGCAGCCCGAGTATCGAATGAGGAGGATAGGCTCTATCAATGCTTCTAGTGAGCAGTTGATAGTCTTGATGGGATGACACTTATCCAGGGTCGCTCAATTCTATTCTTCTTCGGATATAGAGAGCTTGTCCTTCTTGGAAGATGCCTCGTCAAATGCTTTGTATGGCTCACGAGGGGCAAACGGAGTAATCATCATCACTACTAAAAAGGAACGAGAAAGGGATTCATGTAGATTTTTGATATTAAAACAGGGATTAACCTCCGTGCGACTCCAGAATATGACATCATCAAGCAGTCCTGCCGAGTATTATTTTCTGGCATATTTCAACAGGTTTGTGTAGGCGAGAAGGCAAGAGGAAAACTGATGCCCAAGCTTATACCGAGGCGATAACAAATGAACGTTACGCTGGGAGATAATGCTTACAATCTTTAACAGCTTATCAACTTGTGGATGGAAGTTTTAATCAAAATGCTAACTGGTTTTATCAGGACAATGGCAAAACTATTATTCGACAGTCGGTTAAGAAGCAAACCTCAGTCACTGCAAATACCGATAAATTAAAGGCTTACACTTCACCACACTTAATGACCGCAGCTACCCTCATCGGTTCTGAGTAAGATTGAGTTTAAGGTCCAGTTTGGAATATGCTCTGATGTGGAAAAGTGAAATTGAGCTAATCTCAAATTACAGCAACAGCGAGCGAAAATCTGGGCGATGGAGGAAGTTTTACGCTCGTTCCAGTTTTCTAGAAATATCGCGCCTGACCCAGTGTATCTGAGGGATAGACTGATTTATAACAGAGTTTAAGGATATCAAAGGAAGGGCTGTCTATGACTACGGAGATGAAAAAGGGCCAAATGGGGCGAGAAAGATCTTTATCGCTGTTTTTGAAAACCCACGGAAGCACCGTATGAATTTAAAGAACAAAGTGACCAATAACACAGTGAATACCAATCTTTTCGTGCAGTATAAATTCCTGAAAGATTTCTTTGATTTTACTTATAATTTTGGTGGTGTGATTATCAATTTCCCAAGAGCTTGTTTAGCGAAATCCTTTGGGAGGGACAGCGGCTACTGTGGGCGGAAGCGACTTGCAAAATCCAATACTCTGAACACGCCTTTCAACCACCAGCAGTTGTATCTTCTAAACAACTTGGGGAGTACAATGTCAGCAGGTTCTTCTAGGGCATGAAGCTGAACCAAGAGAAAGCGATTATTTCGAGCGAAGAAAATTGTTCACTTGGAAGGGCTTGTTGTTTTTGAGCAATGTACCGCAGAAAATAGAACGAAACACCAGGAAACTCAGTACGACTATGTTGTGGAAGGGTTTTCTCCCGAGTTTTGTATAGTATAAAAACAAATATTTCTTTAATGCCAGCCTTAGAAGATGGTTCATCAGTATTTTCCAAAGAAACGAGATGGGGACTTTCTGAGACTCAAAGAGGCAGCTGAGGACATTTCAAGAAGCTGCTTAAAGGATTCGGAAGTTGTTAATGCTCTGAGTAGGAAGGCTTCACGGACAGCAGGGGAATGACATCTACTACTTCCCGGGCCACTACGGACAGAATCTACTACGCCTACACTATATATATACGTAACTAACTTCGATGAGTACGCCTGTGGTTACTACGGAATATCGCTTGAGAAATAATAAGCTGAGATGGGAAAACTCCCAAACCTAAATGCTGGTTTTGAAACGGCTTTTGTTCAATAGAAGACGGTCTATCAATGCCGAATATTTCGAGAGAAAAGTTTCTGATGATGCTCTGTCGTGCGGCGCTTCCTTTCTAGTGTGGGGTATTATCCTAGGTTAGCACATCCGGAAACATGAGAAACAGAGGAGTTCGGGTGAGCATCAATGAGATAGTACTAAAACACGAAGAAATTTCACTGAGGAATCTACACGCCAACCTTACTCATTACATAATAAATCACCAAACTCCCTGATGCACAGAGAGAAAATGGGATAACGGACGGACTTTTCGCTTCTAAAAAGAAGGCAGCTGACCGATAATAGCTTACTTATCTGAAAGAGTTCGCAGGTGAGATCACTCTGAATGGAGATGCGCTTTGCAGCAAAGATGGCGTGGATGCGAGTGGAAATGCCGTTAAACAAGTTACAAACAGCTACGCATGAAGCAACGCTTTTCACTCAAACAGGAAAATCTGCTATACCAAAGGTCTTATGGTGGTTTTGGAACTCACGATAAGAATTTACATCACTCTATCGGCTAATTTTGCGTATCAGCTAGCGGCTGGGGCTATGACCAAAACTACGAGATCGCTCCTGCATCTCGGACAACCATGGCGTCTAACTACCATAGAGATGGTCGTAACACATGGACGCTGGAAAATCACAACATCTCAAGCCAAGAATAGATATTTCTAATTCTAACCAAAATGCCAATTCTACACTTGTTCTTAACGAAACCAGACTATTTAGAGATCTTCGAGATTTGACGCTGGTGTGGGCATACCGCAGAGAGTTTCCTTTGAAAAACACGCAAGCACTGATGCCAATATTTATGTGAACAGGAAACAATCTTTTTGCTTACTTTCAAAGAGAAGAGGCTACGACCCAAAGGCTGTCTTATTTCTGGAGTTTTCGGAGACATACGGATATAATCAGCTGTCAAGTGTTTCCGTGGGTCTTAATCTTAAATTTACAATTTTAGTTATGAAAATCAATAAAATATTAGCAGGAGCATTCGTTGCTCTATCACTTTTGAGCGTAATAGAGAATTAGAAACCGAATCCGCGAAAGCTGATTTCAGAGGAGCAGATTCCTGATGATGCTAGCATCTTTGGACCAAAGCCATCTCCGTGGGATTTATCTTGAGTTTAGCAAATCATGGTTCGGGTGGAACCACCACTCACACGAGATTTTGGGATAATGTCCATAAAAGCAAGTTGATTTGCTTTCCAGTGACCTTATTCGAGGCACAGAAACAGCAGCACCTTTAACGGGAGGTCATTATAACTACTGAAGCGAGACAAAGCGACAACTTTGCACCAACGAAATCGTTTTGGGAAATACATTTCTCTTATTCTAAAATCTTTGATATCAATCGTCTGATGGAGAAGATAGAAAGCCATGACGTAAATGTACGAAACCGACACATCTACGGTCCGCTTTTTGACACTTTCAAAAGGTATAGTTATTGTTTTAATTTGGTGAGATTCTGTGCACTTGCTTGTGATCGGTACATCAGAATGACAGGAGTGCCGCTGGTAACTACGGCATCCAGCCCAGAAACAGCTGAGGGACACTAGAAGCCACTGTGCGCGTGAAAGTTTGCTGCAAATAACCAGCGATATAGAAAAATGCCATCACTTTACGCTGAATGGTTTACCCATCAACATTTGCACAGATAGACCAGACAGCCAAAGCTTACCGTGCGGGCGGATATTTACCTTGAAATAGGAATATGCTCAAAGCGGCAGCCTATGCTGATGATGCTCGAACAGGCAAAACTGCTGATAGTCTCAGGCGGACTACACAGGCGGCAGGATCTCTAAAACTAGTCAGAGAGTTGTCCTGGGGATTTGATAATTCTTTACAGACCAAAAACATTGAACTCACTTCATGCTTTCGTTCTTCTCTATGTGTGACAGCATGAACGAAGGCTATGCAAGGAGCAGCAAGGAATTTATAAAATCATTGATAAAGAGTATACGATAAAATCAAGCACTGATTACAGAAAACAAGCATTCAACGCGCTGCGGCATCTTGCCTATGCTTCTTCAACGGACCAAAACTCATCCTGCGTATGTGAGCAGAAAGTTCAAGGATTTGACTCTTTGAGGATTATATCTACATCTGTGAGCATCGTCGCTTTTACTATATAGAAAGCAGAAAGCTATGGCGAGACTTGGGCGAGACAGCTCAGGCGAGACAGGGTGCTCTATGATTACTACCTGTGAGGAGAATGCAGGATACATCGCTTTCCACTAATTCTGGGCAGAGCCTCGCCGATGAGATCATCCTGCAAGAGAATAGAGACTCTGCGAAGGCTACGCTTGGTTTGATATGTAAACGCCTTGAGGTGGGTTGGTGAGGGATTATCAGGTTCTAACCATACCTTTGGGAAGTTTAACATCAGCTCATTCTACGGACTATAGCCAATACCGTTTCAGATTCCATGCAGGTGAGGTGAGTAACAATCCCAATATTGTCAAAACCCTGTGAAATAAGCCATGAAAACCACAGCGCTGAAAGGTGAAATCCTCGGCGGGTTATTTTATTGGAGCAGGAGAGTTGTTTTCTCATTTTAATTATAAAGTGTTCATTGGTCAAGGTTTTGTAACTTTTGGCAGTGATGTAACGACAACATTTCTGCACTAATGTGGGTACAAATGCATTTTAGAGTTAGAGTTCTAAAAAGTTAAAAATATACAGAACACGCCACTGATGAAATTTCATCAGGGCGTTTCCATTACAAATTAATATAATTATGAAAAGATTATTTTTCTCTTATAATCCCTTCCGAGTTTATTTTCTGGCTAAGTTCTTCGGTAAGCTCTGGATTGTCTTTCAGAAGTTCTTTCACAGCATCTCTACCTTGTCCTAGTTTAGCAGTGTCTCCGTAGCAACTGAACCAAGAGCCGCTTTTTCTTAATTACATCATAATCTCACCCAAGGTCTAAGATTTCTCCAATCTTGAAACTCCCTCGCCGTACGTAATGTCCAAATTCTGCTTGTCTGAAAGGTGGCGCCACTTTTATTTTTCACCACTTTTACTTTTACTCGCTTCCCACCGGCTTCATCGCCTCACCAACATCGGTAGGTGCTGGCTCTGATGTCTCATCCTCACAGAAGCGTACAGTCAAGAGCGTTTCCTGAAGTGGACCGTTTCTGGATTTACCAAACATTACACCTATTTTCTCTCAGCTGGTTGATGAAAATCACGGTACATTTGGTTTTATTGATGGTTCTGTGAGTTTTCTCAATGCCTGAAGACATCAGCCCAGCATGTGGTCCCATTTTTGGAATCTCCATGTCGCCGTCTCATTTCAGCTGTTTGAGTGAGAGCCGCCACAGAGGTCATTATTGCTGATGTCTATCGCACCAGAACGGATGAGGTTGACCGCGATTTCGAGGGCTTGCTCACCATTGTCTGGCTGGGAAACAATAAGGTTTTCATCAATTCCTAATTTTGCAGCATAACTTCTGTCAAAGGCATGCTCTGCATCTATGAAAGCTGCTATCCCTCCTTGCTTTTGGGCTTCGGCAATATTGGCAGTAATGATGTAAGGGTGGTTTTCCCGACGATCTCGAGCCCGAGTCTCTATCACTCTTCCTCAGTGGATATCCGCCCCACCGAGGGGCTAAGTATCCAGTCCCAAGAGAACCAGACGGAATTACTTCTATTGCATCATCTACTGCGCTGTCTCCCAGCTTCATTGCCAGTACCTTTTCCATAGGTCTTGTCCATCTAGGACTAGACCTCGGTGCTTTTCTTATCTTCTAAATTACTCATCTTCGATCAAATATTGCCCAAAGTTACAAATATTTTTAGATGAGATAATATCCAATTTTGTGTTTTATCCATTAAAATAAAATCCTACAAATCATAATGGAATAAAAGAAAATAAAAATCCTTTATCTTTGGCAAAAATTCCTAAAATACTAGTAACACGGTAAAAGCAAGGTTTACAGTGGGTGCTGGGCATCTTGGAAAATACATTTGAAATTGCTCAACCAATCAGAAAAATACGATTTGGTGGGCTTTCATGATAAAAGATATAGAAAATTCAGCTGGAAGCAGGGGTGACAAATTTTATGAAAATTTGGATGAACTCTTGGATAAAATACGGGTTTCTGGATATCGACGCTCACATACATTTATCATCGTGACTATGCTAAAATAGCCATAGAAACAGGGCTTTGGTCGTACAGAAAAGCCTGCAACTCAGACCCTGGAGCAGGCAGAAGAAGATGATTCAGCTTTGTAACGACAACGGGAATCAGGGCACGGTAGGGCATGTGAGCGTTACAGCTCTGCATTTATCGCCACCAGCGTTTATCAGCGAGTCAAAATTCATTGAAATCTGGTTTGGCTGAGTTTAATCCGAAGGAACGGATGTTTCTGTGGTTTTGGTTGATGATACATGACTTTGGATATTTTGCTTTCTTTTGGTGAAATCTCCTGTGACAAAACATCTACGCATAGTGGCGTTTGATGTCGGTCAGGCAAAATCACGCCCGATATTGCCAATGCCAGAATAGAATTTGGAGAATGGATGCGTGACGAACACACACCACGAGCGAATTTCAATGAAAACTCCTGCGAAAGAGCCGATTTTTCCAAAGAGATGCCTATATTTCTGGTGGATTTCTTAGGAGACGGAGCCATCCAGTGTGAAACCAGCTCCAGAAAATCCATCAGATACTGATATGATTATCCAAAATGCAGAGGGGCGAGAGAAGTCAACGTCTGTTCGAACATCCTAATATCCAGCAAATAATGCGATTTTGGATGAATTGGAAAGGATTTTGCAGAAAACTCCATCTTACCGAGAGCCATACCCGTGGAGGTAAGTCTGGAAGATGGAACAGAAGCGCTGAGTGGCTTTTGGAAAGTGTATGAAACTAGTGATATAATTTACGTGAAAGTTTTAAACTTGTATTTGTTGTTGTTATTACTTCTGCATCACTTCTGTTTTGAACTTGGGCAGGAGAAAAGTACTTTCTTTAAACATGAATTTCAGCCAAATTCAAAAGTATTTAATTAAATATAAAACAGATATGGATGGAGGATATGTAAATTTAGTGGGAAAGTAAGGAAGTGATGAGATAAAATAGGAATGGATGGGGTGAAAATGACTATGCAACTCAGATATAGAAAGTGCCATTTCTACACAAAAGCAAGGCACAACAATGTTCCATCTCATATTAGAATATACCAAATAACACTTTACAAAGCAGAAATTAATGGAGAGACACGGTAAACAGATTCCTTTACAAGGAGTTAAATTGATTGGTGATATTATTATAAATGGTAAGAAAATGGAGGGTTAAGAATGTGAAAGGAAACATCAATGAAGACACAAAGAAGATATTGATACAGAATCTGTTAAACGATTTTCTGCAATAGATGCTGATTTTCCTAAAGAAGGCCTAAAAATGGGTGATAGTTTTTGATGTTAAGTTGTACCATATAAACAAAAGCATACCAAAATGCGGGCGATATAAATGAAAAATGAATGTAAATATAAACTCTGCAAAGTAGAAAAAGAGAGCTTCTATTTTGATATGTTGATAAGGTTTTGTAATGGGAGGAATAAGAATGTTAAAACATGGATTTAGTCTGCATCTGTGGTGATGGAAAAGGTATTATTTGATATGATAATTATTTTTACCAGTCAGAACATGAGACACGACGATTAATTTAAAATTAAGAAACAGAATTACTTTACACTTGAAAATACTCTCTAAAAGCAAAATCCATCATTACTCAACATAAAATAAAAATATTTTTAGAGAAACCCACATTTATATTTATTAACTTTGCAAAACCTTATAAGATATATATTTTAGTCAAACAATTTAAAATTAGAAAGTTGTGAAAATTACACCAAGGAGTTTTTGATGGCAGATAATTCAGAATTTCCAGAGGATTTTGTTCGTTGTGCGCCCACAGAATATCCAAGATTTGTCCTAAATGTAGAGGAAGAAAGAAGTACAAGAATGGTTGGAAGTGATTTGGAAGGAGATGATGAGGAAACCGTTGCAGAAATGAAGCTACAAAAGTTAGTAGAAGAAGCATTCATGGTGTTGATGAAGGTATAGCGAAAATACGAACGGTTGGAAGAGTAATGATGCTAAAACAAAATAAAACCCACTTTTTAGGTGGGGCTATTTTATAGACTGCAGCCTTTTGATTTCTTCTTACTTTTATCCAGTTTTCCCAAGTGATGACTCTAAATCTTTCGATGGTAAGCTCGTGTAGCTCCTTTGTTAAAGGTTTTGTCCGCTACATAATACTCTCCCATATGTCCATAGGCTGCCGTTTCGTGCAGATGGGATTTCTCAGTCTTTGGGTTTTGCTCTGTATCGCATAAGCAGTCTCCGGAATCAAATGGTAGCAGCACTTTTCTGCGATTTCTCCATCGGTATGTATGTTACTTTGGAAGTTCTCAGGTTAAGTGCTGTTATACACAACCACAAGGTTTAGCAACTCCGATGGCGTAAGAAACTCTGAACTAAAATTTCATCCCAACTCCCGCTGCTACAAGGTTTTGGCGATGTGTCTCCTTGGCATAGGTGCACTTCAACTCCACTTTTAGAAGGGTCTTTCTCAGAGAATGCTCCTCCTCCGTGAGCGCCTTTTCCTCCGTAAGTATCTATGATGATCTTCCGAAGTCCTGTGTCTCCGTGTGGGCGCGATGACGAATTTCACAGGGATTGATATGCATCGTAATATTATCATTGAAAAGAGCCTGAATTTCAGGTTTGTTTTGCTTTAACTTTTCAGATTAAAATCTCGATGATGTCTTTTCTGATAAGCCAGCATGTTTTCAACTTCTGTGTCAAATTCATCATGCTGAGTAAGAAACCACGATGCTGTCTATTCCTCACAGGCTTGTGATTATCAGAAACTCAGTCTATCGTAATCTCAGCGAGTTTTGCATCAGGGACGAAGGTAGGTAATTTCCATATCTCTCTCTCCTCAATGCAGAAAGCTCTCTCAAACATAGAATGAGCCAAGTCTCCAATGCCAGCGGCATATAGTTTTCGGTTTTCGTATCCGAACATAATTCCTGGTCACCAGCACCTTGCGCATTGCTGGTCTCAAAATCAGAACTTTGGTAATTCTGTCCACGCCTTTGCTGATGTCTGGCGACTGCTCATGGATAGCAGAAACACACCACAAGAATCACCATTGGTACTATATTCGCCTTTTTGATGTGCTAGCCGATATCATTGATGACTTCTAGCGATGGTCTGCACATCAAGGTAAGCCTCAGATTTTACTTCGCCAGCCAGACAACTTTGTCCTGTGGTTGCAGAGCGTTTTTCACTACTTTTTGCAGTCTTCGTCATGAGCCAAGAAATGAGTCTATCAGCGCATCGGATATTTGGTCTGCGATTTTGATCTGGATGTCCTTCGAATACGGACTCTGATGTAAATAAGTAAAGACATAAAATTTCTTTTATTTTTAGTTAATAATTAAAATTTATAAAAACCACAAAAGCTAAATAAAGAAACTAAAAGAAATTTCTGTTTTAGCATTTTTATTGAGGTTGCAATCAGCCTACAAAATTCTTTCCTCTAAATTTTCCGAACGGCAGTTACATATTAAAACTTCAAAGTCGCTTTACTGAGGAGCGATAATAGAGAAGTCCTTTGGATTTTTTGATAATAATTAAGCTGTTTTGAAAGCCTCTTTTTGAAAAAGCCTAATTCATTGAGCATCTTTTGTTTATAAGTCGGTTTTTGTACTAGATGAGACAATCTCTCTGAAGGGAAAAGGTTTTCTAAAATGGAACTTTCTTCTGTTCTTCAAGCTGCTGCACGAAAGTTCTCAGGACAGTGATGCCTCCGGTTTTGTCTACCATTTTTATAAGAGTGCTAACATGTTGGAAGCCGAAAAATTCTAGTTTTGGGGTTTCAGAGTTTTCTTTCTCGAGGTGGCAGATGGTTTCCATTTGTTTTCTCATACAGTTTCCTTCTTCCAAAAAGCCAGAATTTATCTGAATTAAATTCTTCGAGCTTATAAAATGTTCATCTTTGTTTTCGTGAAGAGTAAATCATCAGCTCTTCATTAAAGAAAAATCACTGAGATCTTTCTGCTACGATATAAGTAGAAATGATACCGATCTATTTCGCCTGATTTTAGGGGTTTTTATGATGTCGTCGGTTTTCATTTCGTAGATGTTCCATCTCTATTTTTGGGTTTTGATTTAGAAAATCTCATTCGCAGAAATCCGAAAACTTAGGAATAATGCCAGTTGATTTTCCCAGCCAATACATCATTGAGCGAATGAGCTTTGTTTTTCAGTTCTGTGATGCTTTCAGTACTGCTTTTGCGTAGATAATCTCATCTCCAGCATCTGTGGTGCCGGATAGGGTGGGAGGTCTGTCAAAGATTTTTCCAGACTTAGTTCTTCCTCTAATTTTTGAATCATTGCACTGAGCGTAGGTTGTGTAACATGACAAGTTTGGGCTGCTTTTCCGAAAATGCTTGTATTTATCAACGGCGATGAGGTATTCTAACTACGCTGGATGTTCATGATTTTTCAATTTTATATAAAAACTCGGTTTCAATAGCAAAGTTACCGAAATTACCATACCAATCCCGATTTTATCAAAAACAGAATTGGTTACAGTGAATTTACAAAGTTTATATGAATTCCTACAACATTTTTGTAAAAATGTAAGGTTCTATCTTGTGTAAAATTGATTTATACTTCAATCTGACTTAGCTTTTGTCCATATTGCCACTGGTATCAAAAACCTCATCTCTATACTGATTTTCAAAAATTACACATAGAGAAAAATAGTTTTAATAACCATTGGGCTGGTTCTTATGCATAAAGACTCTGCGGAGAGCAGGTACAGATGAGATTTCTGTCTCCTATAGGCATCATCTACACGAGAAACAGTAAGAACAGTCTGTTCTCTCTTATCCATTCTAGAGATATGCTGCTGCTTTCTCGGCTGTATGGTTTTGTCCCATGCATCAGCGATTCAGTTGTTCCGTATGAGGTGCATTTTCAAAGAGCATTGTTTTTCCTTGTCCGCTTTGCCGCTTTGCTATTTCATCAATTTCATATTTGATGTTTATCAAAGCTTCGAGCAAATCTATCGCATTCCTCTTGCTTTCGGATTCAGTAGGCTCTATCATAAAGGGTTCCGCCACAGGAAAGACACCGTGAGGCGCGTGGAATCCGTAGTCCATCAGTCTTTTTGCAATATCGCCTACTATACCATAGGTTTTGAATGGTCGGAAATCTAGATACGTTCGTGTGCAACTCTTTCATTTTTCACTGCTATACAAGATAGAATAATGCTCTTTAGCACATCTTTTAGGTAATTTGCGTTTAGAATAGCATTCTGTGGCTACGTCCTTGGGTTCCCAGCATTTTGATGTGAGCGTGGGAAATATTTACAGGGGCGAGAGACCATACCGGAGCAGAAGAAATAGCATCGATGAGAGTGACTCTGAACTTTCGATTTTTAACATTTGGATTCCGAAGGCAGAACGGAACCACGTGCTCTGCCACACAGATGGGCCCCCACACCAGATCTGCCGCCATGAAGGGTAACCAAGGTTTTATGAAATGCAGGTCGCACACGATCACACCGCCCTGGGCTGGTAAAGCCAGCTGAGCGACCATATTAGCGCCATCACCTGTACACGCACATATAGTGGCATGGATTAGTGAAATCGCCAACATCATGTGGCACCGTCGTGTCAAAGAAACCGCGGTGGACGGATATGTAGTCATGCGACGGCCGCCGAGACTTTCTTTGTTGCTGTTCTGCTTTTGGCATAAATCTTCAAAATCAAATCTGTCCGTTTTTCTATGATTTTTACCACAGCTACTTTTTGAGTCCTGCTACGGCGATAGCCAGCTGGGATTCGACTGCGTGCAAGACTGAACTACGGAATAAGCACGATGTCTCTATGTCCGCTTTGCCTTTGTGTTTCAGGTATTCACGGATTACCATCAATGGCCAGCATTCGCCCTGTGCACCAGAAGTTTGGCTGTGAAGTTCCTGCAAAACCTGTGATTTCAGCCTACGTCTTTTCCCAATTCTGATTGATTTTGGTAGCCTTTCAGCTTGTTCCATCGGCACGAGGATGGATACTTTCCATTCCGAGGCCAAGACCAGAGGCGGCATTTCTCGCAGCAGCAACATTTCAGCAACTTCATCTGATGCAGAACCCGGCAACGAAATCACGCCAGGAGTGCGTAAAGAGAAATGTCTTTTCTCACCAGTTTTTGATGTATCGCATCAGCTCTGTCTCTATTATGGTATATGGAAAACCTCTTCTACTAACACTTATCGAGTTCTTGAGGGCTGCTAGGAAGGGGTGATTTGGTGCTGCTAAATTAATCTTAACAGCATTTTACTGCCGACAAAACTCGGCAGAGGCATCTGCTAATTTTTGTAGTTTTTATTTGTGGTAGCTTCATTGATCGTAACGCTCACGACCATTTTCGAAAATAATTTGAGATTGAATTTGTGGTTTTCTCCATCAATGTTTTCAAAAGACTAATTTGTGTCTTCGCTAGTTTACTTACCGTGTCCAAAACTTGGATTGTTTTCAACTTCGTAGCCCAATTCAAGCTATAACATCTCGTGAAATGACCAACCAGCAAATGTGATCTGCCCTCACGTGATATTGTTTAGTCCTGATTGCTCCGTGATGAGACATGCACTCGCCATCCCCGCTAGAAAGAACCTGCCGCTGTACGAGATGAAATGGAGAGTCAGCTTTTTCACGCTTGATATGCTTTCGATTTCTCCTGGTCTAGCAAAGCCATTCCTACGAGCGCTCTCTTTCCCGTACATATCCTGTTGCAAACTCCTATGATACGAAGCCGGGGGATTTCTCTTTTGTAATCATCTTTAAGCGTGAAAAGCGACGTGCAGCCCTGCGTATCCATGAAAGGCCACGAATCTCTGGGAGGTCGACAGCACAGTCAGCACCTAGCTGTGCGGAGAGTTTTAACACAGCCAATAAATCACACGCTAAAAGAAACGACTTGAATATTTTGTTCTTTCAGGAGTCTTACGCATGCTCGTATGCCAATCCTCTATAACGCCTATTTTGGTAGGATATTGGAAGTAGCTCCGAAACTCAAGTGTCTAAACTTCCATTATGTTCCTCCTACGGTAATTTCTATTCCCAATCGCTTCCGCTCTGGTTTTCAACAGCAGCGATTGTTTGTGGAAAGAACATCATCACAGAAAATGGTCATTTGCTCCTGTGTTTTTGTTCCTTTTGTTCTGTTTGGGAAGAACATGTGCGTAGCTTCAGCAGCCACGGTTCCTTCATCCAAAAGGGAAAGCGGATTTTGCTAATGGGGAAACACTGTAAGGCTCACTATCAGATCTGATGGTTCAGCAGTGCCTCTAATCTTCCCACACATGAAATCTCCGCTTGGTAAGGCGTGATAAGCTGTGCGCACCAGCTAGCATGCTAATATTTCGCTGAATGCCAACAGGAAGAATGGCAAAGGGTGAGCATCCTGGTCCAATGTGAGCAAACTGCTGATTTTCAGAAGCCAGCTCTTTAGAATGAAAGCATTTCAAACTCGGACGGGGGTTCTGAAAGTGCTTACGTCAATAATCCGGATGGGAATATTGCAGAATAGTCTGAGAAACCAGCTCATCCAATGTTGAAAGCGCACTACTTTTTCAACATTTTCGTTTTGTTCGTTTTCATTGAAGCTTCTGATGTGTGTCTGTTTACAAATTCTGATGTGTTCATAAGTTATTATTGGGTATAAGGTTGAAACTTAGTTTTGTGGTAAGGTATACAATGTTTTACAAAGGTTTTTGGTTTGGAATTTTGTGATGAAAAAGATGGAGTTTAGTAATATTTTCGTTTTCTCTTTAATTCTTCCAAAATGTTCAGTGGCGTTTGTTGGCTGAGTAGCTTTCTGGTTCCACTTATTTCCTCTGTATTCCTGCTCTACGAAACCTTCTTTGTAATCATGTGCGTCAGTGGTAGTTTTTGCCGTGAGACCATGTCCTTCATCAGTTTAGTAGGTGCATTGCGCAGAATGCAGAGGCACGGGCAGATTTCCTGTTTTTCTTTACGAGACAAAGCCTCATTTGCTAGCTAAATAAAGAAGAATACTTTTCGGCAGAAACAGCCAAATATAGCACATTCAGCTCAGGATAATTCTAGCTTCAGGATTACCGATGACATTCACTGCCACGACGCTGGTATACTAGTGAGGGGCATTAGGATTGGCAAGTCTACTTATCCTCGGAAAGCAGAAATGAGCATCCTGCGGGCGATGGTTGATGTCTTCTCCTCCTGCAACACATTTCTCGCAGGCCAGTAGACCACCCAGCTACGAATCTGAGACCACGGATGGACTTTTATAAATAGCTGAAATAATGTCCTTAGTGCTGTTCTCCATTCTTGTCAGAGAACCATATTTTCTTGTAAAACAGAGAACTCTTCGCTGGTAATTTCTTTGTGTGTGTCTGTTTACGATTGAGAACGATTTCCAGCCCGTTGATGAGTTTTCGGGCATCTCCGCCAGAATATTGTCCAAGGCTTTCACTGCTCTTTGATTTAGAGTGAGACCTGAAAGTCAAGAGTGCACCAATGATTTAACGCTGATTTTTAGCAATTCGTCCAGTTTTCGTAAGAAAGAGATTTCCAAAAGGTATAGACTTTGTAGCGCGAAAAAGGCAGTGCTGCAACAACCTCAAAACTAGGGTTTTTCCGTAGCCAGAAAGCGCCGATGAGGATTACCCAGCCTTTTTCTACAGCATGGAGTAGGCTGTCCTGCTGGGTTTTTATTGAATGATGAATTTTCATCAATGAAAAGAATAGGGCTTTTCTACTGAATAGATTCTGTTTTTGGTTTTCTTCATGATTTCACGGACATCTTTAACCCAGAGCTTATAGCATTGAGTTTGGAAAAATTTTCGTCCTGACTGCTCTGCGATGATTTCTGCTAGGGTAGTTTTCCCGTTTCAGGCGGCCCCAGAAAAATGAGCAGGTGAGCGTGTCATTTTCCACACTTTTTCGGATAGTGCCATGGGTTCTGTCGGTGTTCCTGCCGGACCATCAAGGCTTTTGGGACGCATTTTTCTGCAAGTGGTGTCATATCTCCAATATTAAAAGGCTATAAGCATACGCTTACAGCCTAGTTTTTATTCTTCATTTTTCTTTTTCTTAACAAACTTCGATGTGTGGTCCCATCGAAGAAAAAATACCCATCAGTATGGCTGCTACCCACCAGTAAGAAGTTTTGTTGGCTTCGCCGGTGATTTAGCGCTGAACATTCTGTCCAGCGTATACGCCAGCCATTGACGGTAAGAAGAGTTGTTGTCTGTAAGATCCCTCTAAACTCAGCCAAGTGAACATAGGTGAGCCCATGATGTGAGTTTCTGGAACAAATCCAAAATATCGGAATCCAGCGATGCATCTCTATTATCTCCCATCATGAGTAGTAGTTTTGTTTGACTTCAGTGTCAGTGGCTACTTTATTGATGAAAAAATTTGGTTGCCTTTTGCTTCTAAGATAGCTGTATTCTCTTATCAGTTTGCTGTACATCGGTATCGTTTCGAGATTGATGTCTATGATGTCGCCTTTTTAGGGATTTTGATAGGTCCATACCAGTCTTTTATTCCATCCTTATTCATTGGGAAAATGGTATTGGAAATATCTACTTTGTCAGTATAGATGATCCGTTGCTCTCTTGCAGGATAAGGTTAAGATGCATAGAAAATATCCTGAACTCCCTTTGGTTCAATGGCTGGTTCTATGAGATCACGCCAGGATTTCCTTGATTAGACAAAGTAGGTGTAAGCCCACTGAAATAATATGAAAATCCATCAGCTGTTTGAATTCTCTCACGAGCAGAAACCTACATTTTGGTATAGATGAGGAATGTCCAGTTGGGTTTTTGCATTGACATTATATGCCTGCTGAATTTCTGCATCGCCCATTTTTGTTCTGGTTTTCCGTTTATGAAGAGTTCGCCAGCTTTTATCTCTAATACATCTCCAGCCACGGCTACAGCTCGTTTTACATACGGATCTTTTCTATCGATGGCTGCATGCACACTATCGCCAAGGGCTAGTTGAACACCACGATGTCATTTCTTTCAACATTGCTAAATGCTGGAAGACGAAGGTATGGTAATTTGACGCTTTTCTACATAAGATTTTGGGTCGTTTTAGGGTTGCGTCTTTTGCTCTGTCAAATAGTGAGATTGCAAAACAGCAAGTCTCATGGGACAGTCTAAGCCCGTATTTTTAGTTTATTAACAAGAAAAATCTCCACAAGGGTTCTTCCATAGAGCCTGTCCCGGGGACACCAAATGGCTGGAAAGAGAAAGTATGTATCACCATAGCACAACGGCATAAGTGATAGAACTCAGAAAAGAATCTTTTTATTTCCTCTTCATCAATGTCTTCTTTCATCTACAAGCTCAGTAGAGGAGGACGAATTGACAACAGCCAAGTAGGCAGCGCGATTGTCCAAAAAACTCTTTTGTCCAAAACTGGTCTTTCGAATCTTTCCATTAAAAATAAATGAAAAACGAAAAGCATCACAGTTCCCACGATAGAAAATAGTCGAATCACCCACCATTTAGGTCTTTTGGTTTCTTTAAGAATGATGAAATAGTTATAAAACGACAAAATGCAAACAACGGATTGTCATTTTTGAATAATTTCAGAGTGGAAATTCCTAGTAATACACTGAGAATGAGAATGTATAGTGAATAGGTCATAAGTATTCCATTTTGAATGTTTTATGGATTAATTAAAAGGATTTGTTTTCTCTCTTGATTCTATAAGTGAGAATACTTGGTCCGATGATAGGTTGAACATTTCGTTTTCTTCGGTCACAGGCGAAGTAATATTTTAGTTTCTCTTCTCCAAATTCAGTGATTAGTTTCTCCCAGCCTTCATTTTTCTATAACTACGAGATCCCAGTGTATCACCGCCCAAAGAAGGTTTGAACCAGCAGAGTTTGTATTTATCATCGATGAATTTTTCCGATGGATTTCAGTGTCGTATCTCTATCCCATCCGTTCTCATCATATGGGATGACTTCTTCTTTTTATCTTTTTAGAGTTACGATATCTAGCGCGCCCTTCCTTTTTCAGAAGGAGCGGTTTGCTTATTCTATTTGGTCTTCTCTCGCTCAGCTCGTCATTTACATAGCTTACGATATCTTCATCATGATACTCTCCAGTCTACCCAGAAAATATTTTTCACTATCAGTTTCAATATTTTCTAATGGGATTGTCTGATAAAAAGTTCTGATTTCTTCAGTCATAATTTTCTATTTACTGCAAATAGAGGCTAAATATTTGCCTTTTCTTATTCTTATAATCCTAAAACTTCTTTTACGGTAAAAGTTTCCTTTTCTTCCGATAATCCATTCGGAGGCGATTACAGCACCTAACGCAAAAGCCATTTCGGTTGAAAGCGGTGTGTTTTTATCTCGATTTCATCCACTTCAGAACGATAAGTTACGATGTGGGTTCCAGGGACTTCCTCTTCTCTTATAGCTCTGATGCCCAGTTCTTTACCTAGGGTTTCGTCTAATTTCCATTTTTCAAAATCAAATTAGAGATAATGTCCTGTGTCAAGAGAAATCGCTGTTCCTTGGTTTGTCCAGCTGTGAATGTGGATGGTTCTTCTAATTGGCAGTCATAGTCATTGTTAAAAAGGTTTCATCAGCTGAGCCAATTTTTCATTCAAAGCGAAGAAAAGATTTACTCCCAAACTAAAATTAGACCCATACAAAAATGCAGAAGTTGTTTTTTCTATGCCAGATCTATTTCAGGTTTTTCTCCAAGCCAGCCTGTGGTTCCACATACGAAGAATGCCCTGTCCAAGGCAGAGTTTGATGTTTCCAAATGCAGATTCTGGAGCTAGAGAACTCTATCACTACATCAGGGTTATTTAGGTTTTCCAAAGTGGGAGATTCATTGGACGAACCCACTATTTCGTGTCCTCGTGTTTGGGCTGATTTCTATCAATAATCTGCCCCATTTTTCCAGTATCCTACTAATGCTATTTTCATTGGTTTAAAATTTATATCTTAGGGCAAGAGTTACCCCTTTTGCTGTCATGTATTGGGTCTGTATGATCGTGCAGAATGGTCGGAGAGAAATCGCTAAATCTGGGTCTTTACGCCCTTCATCAAGGTGGGCGTCTCACCACAGCATCTACTGATGTTTAGTAGATATATTCGCGGTGACCAGCGATGGCATAGTCCAGTATCTTCTTCTGGAATCTTGGGTGTTTCCAGGGCTGTCTTTAAGTCTGAGTCACTGTAATTCCAGAAAACTCGTGCTGTTGACCATTTAGCTCTGCTTCAAAAGCATTTTATGTCTTTTGTATTGTTTTTGGTTCCAAAATGATGAAACCACTCCTGTTCCTATCGCTCCCCAGACAATAGGGATTTTTCCAGTATTTACGGTTGTAGTACTGTCCCCAGCCAGGGATGACAGCAGACCGCCAGCCAGCTTTTGGTAGGGTTGAGCCCAGAATAAGATTGTTTTTATGAGAGTAGTTCTGTATCTCGTGACTATTTCATTATCTATCTGTACAGAGTCTTTTTCTCTGCTTCTTGTGCAAAGAAAAATAAGAAATAAACTACGAATATAAAAACCCGAATAATTTTTCATTTGATTTAGTTAAAAATAAGAGAGGATTTTCTCTAACTCTTCTTCATTGTCAAAGATTAAGGACTATTTTCCCTTTATCTCCCTTTTGCAGAAGATTTTATTTCTACTTTTTAGTGCTAGAGCATCAGCAAGGGTTTTTCAGCTCTGCGAAGGTTGTTCGGAAGGGTTTTCGGCTCCTTGAAATAGAAATTTCTTTTGGGCTTTTGAAATGTTTTGCAGCTTCTTCCGCCTGTCTTACACTTAGCCTGTTGTTTACAATTTGTTTGAATAAAAGCCTGCTGGTCTTCAGGGTTTTTCTAAACTTAAAAATCGCTCTTCCGTGTCCAGCGGAAATGTCGCCATTCGGATCGCCTGCTGAACATCTGGGTTTTAGTTTTAGAAGTCGGATAGAGTTGGTAATTGTGCTTCTCTCTTTTCCCTACGCGCTGGCTGAGTGCTTCCTGCGTAAGACCAATTTCCTCTAATAATCTCTGATGAGGTGAGGGCTACTTCTATGGCGTCTAAGTCTTCTCTCTGGATGTTTTCCACCAAAAGCCATTTCCAGCTTGAGTTCTTGGTCATTTACCAGTCTTACATGAGGCAAGGTTTCTTTTAGACCAGCCATTTTGGAGGCACGGTATCTTCTTTTCCCCAGAAATAATCTCAAATTTAGCTCCGTCTTTTCTTACCGTTATGGGTTGTATAATCCCCAAAACCTTGATGGATTCGGCAGAAGTTCCTGCAATGCCTTTTCATCAAAATGAGTTCTTGGCTGGTTGGCATTAGGATGAGATATCCTCGATAGAATTTCTACACTATTTCCTACCAATCCTTTGCTCCTGCATCTGTCGTGAACTGCACGGCTTTGGACTCAGCGCCCTAGAATAGCTCCGAGACCACGCCCATAGCTCTATCTTTCATAGATTTTTGTGTGTTTACGAACGCTCTTTTTGTCTTAATTATTATCAGAGCGATTTACTTTTTGATTTTTACTTTTTCCTTCTTTTTGCTCGGAATTTTTGTTCATTTTTAGCAAAATTTTCCTCTGCCAGCTGTATATATTGTACAGCACCTTTTGCTCTCTGCATCGTATTTTGAGGATACTTTCACCAACTCGGCGCCTCGCTCAGACGCGTATTTCTGCTGATGATAGTTTCGAAAACGATTTCAGGGAAATGTGAGTTGGTTTCCTCTACTACTTGGTTAGAAAGCCTTAGACGAGAATCAAACATCGTTAGAAAGAAGTCCTTCTATGTCTAAGTTAGGATTGTGGAAACTTTGTATGTTTTTAATGGTGTTTAGAAGTTTTTCCAAGCCCTTCTAATGCGAAATATTCACACTGAACAGGGATGATAACCGAATCCGCAGCAGTAAGTGCATTGATGGTGATAAGCCCCAAACTCGCGCACATGATCTATAATGATATAGTCGTATTCGTTTTTATCTCCTTCAAAAGCTTCTTTCAGCATGTATTCACGTTTTTCCTTGTCCCTGGTTCTATCTCTGCCGCTACTAAATCTATATGAGATGGGATAATATCTACATTTGGCGAAGAAGGAAGGATGCACTCACGAACTTTGGCGTGATGTTCGGAAAAGGTCATAAGTGGAATATGTAACTTCGTCTACCCCCAGACCAGAAGTAGCATTGGCCTGTGGGTCTGCATCTATTAATAAAAACTTTTTCTCTAAAACGCCCAATGCAGAAATTTGAATTTACCGAAAGTGGTAGTTTTTCCTACACCTCCTTTTTGATTGGCAACACCTATAATTTTACCCATATTCAAAATATTGAGGCTCCATACAATTATTTTTAATGTTTCACGGTATGTCAAAATCAATAATTCTGTAGTATTATAAATCAAAAGATTATCTATTCGTAAATTTATCCACACATTTCTTATCTTTGTGGATAAAAATTTTTCAATGACCATCATTCAAGTCAAAAATCTTTCCGAGGAGCTCCAAAACGCTTTATACTTCGGCAGAGTGCGAGGGATTATATTTTTCTGTGAAAAATATTGAATCTGAATAAGATAGATATTCAGCTCACAGCTCGAAAATTCTATTTCAGCCGAAAAACCAAAAAGAGTTTCTAAAAATCATATCTATACTAAAAGAAGGAAACTTATCAGCAGATTTTGGGGCGAAACTTATTTTTATGGAAATAAGTTTTTGGTTGATGAAAATGTCCTCATTCCGCCCTGAAACAGAGGAATTGATAGAATTGATAAGCAGACTAAGCCATTTGAAAAGACTAAAAATTCTGGATGTAGGGGACAGGGCAGCTGCATCAGTATTTCTTTGGCAAGAAATTTTCCAAAATGCCGAGGTCAGCAGTATTGACATTTCTGAAAAAGCGCTTTCGAATGTAGCCCATGCTGATTTTCATAAGGTGAAAATCAATTTTATACAGAAAGATTATTTAAATGAAAAACTGGATGAAATTTATGATATCTAGTCAACAATCCTCCGTATATAGATGTGAGAGGAAGAAATTCCGTATTCGGTGAAGAATTTTGAGCCGAATATAGCCTTTTCGCTCCTGAAAAACAGAGTTCTTGCCTTTTATGAAAAATAGCCCAAGACTCAGAAAACCACCTAAAAAGGGCTCTGTGAAATCAACCAAAAATTAGGAAAAGAAACATTACAGCTGTTTCAGGATGTTTTCATAGAATCAGAACTTATAAAGTTTATCAGAAAATGACCGATTTGTGATTGGCGAAAAATAAAATCCCTCTAAATTATAAGAGGATCTTATTGCTGTTGTATTTTTCTAAAATTTCTCATGTCACGGTCGCCACCATCTGGTCTACTTCCTTCGCCACTTTCTGGTTTTGTCAGAAAGCAGAGCTTTTAGTCTTGATCTGCCCTCTACAGGGGATGTTTACAATTTCATCGCCTTTTACGAAATAGTCTTTGCGTACAAGTTGAAAGCGTCCCAAGTGTCAACTCTGTAGCTGAAAATATCTTCTGTACCAAGAAACATCTCCTTGCAGCATGACTTGAATAATTTTCCGTTTTCTTTAGCTCTGGTATTTGTCGGAAAACTCTTTTTGTTCATCTATCGGTAAATTCAAGGTAAAAACTATCCTTGTCCCAAAGTCTCACTGCTTGTCTTCTTTTCGCCTACTTTGAAGCCGTTTTCAAAAACCAACGGATTGAATTTGTTTTTGCTCAATACATGAGGATAAAAGATTAGCCTTGGTAGAAATAGTATCGGTAGAAATTACAGGAATGTATCTAATATCAGTTTGCTGAGCCTTTGCTAATGAAAATGATACTCAACAAGATAAATGCAAATGTTTTCATAAATATAATCTAAAATTTAATTAAAAATCTTAAACGAAAGGCGTTTTTACCACCTTTGCAGGAATGTTTTTATTTCTTATTTGGATGAAAATAGCAGTTCTGGTTTAGAAACTCAGTTTTACATAAAGCCAGCCCAAGTCCTATTTTTCTTCATTGGTGAAAGATGTTCCAGAAGTCACTTTTTCCGATGATATTTCCTTCTGCATCCACCACAGGGTAGTCGTGTCTTGGAACGCCTTTTTCAAGTAATTCAAAACCAACTAACTTGCAGGGAAACGCCTTCTTCTTTTTGTTTTTGAAAAATTCAGCATCCACAAAATCGCCTTTTTCAAGTTTCGTAATCCAGCCTAGACCAGCTTCCAGCGAGTAGAATCATCAATATCATTGCCATAGAGGCAGAATCCTTTTTCTAATCTCAGTGTATCTCTAGCTGCCAATCCGCATGGCACGAGACCTTCCTCTTTCACTAGCTTCTGTGAGGGCGTTCAGAGCTGCTCGGAAATTTCACTTTTTGAAATAAATCATCAATCCTGCTCCTGTGCTTAGCCTGTGTTTGAGATGATTACATCCTGCACGCCGTCCACCGTTCCGATAGTGAAATGATAATAAGGGATTTCGGAAGATTAGTGCTGGTCAGCTTTTTAAAAATCTGCGCAGCCAAAGGCCCCTGGATAGCGATTAGAGAGGTTTCATCGGAAATGTTGGTCATTTTTGCTCCGAATTTTTCATTGAATTTAGAAATATGATTCCAGTCTTTTTCAATGTTAGAGGCATTGACCACCACGAAATATTTTTCGTCCGCCATTTTGTAGATGATGAGGTCATCCACTATTCCTCCTTGTCCGTTCGGAAGAGCAAGAATACTGGGCTTTTTCACGTCAGTCAGCGTATTTAGGTCGTTGGTCGTTACATATTGCAGAAGGTCTTTTTGCGCCTGCGCCTTCTATGATGAGCTGTCCCATGTGCGATACATCAAACATTCTGCTTTTTTCTCTCACAGCGAAATGTTCTTCCGTTACGCCAGCATACTGCAGGCATATCAAAACCAGCGAAAGGCACCATTTTAGCGCCGAGTTCTACATGTTTGTTATAAAAGTGCAGTTTTTCATTTTTCTAAATTTAAATGGTTATATAATTGTGAGTATTTTATGTCTATGACTTTGTTTTGTAATGTAATTCAAAGTTGTATTGTTTTGGATATCAGTTTTAGAATCTATATCGGTTTTTATTATGATTTTTATGGTAGGGAGATCCATTATCAGTTCTTTGCTCGGTTTTCCTTTTCAAAATCCTCTAAATCAATTTTATCAATGAACGCCCTCCAGTCTTTATTATTGTTATTTAATGATAAATTTCTGCTATGGTTTTTCATCAGTTACGCCTTCTGTAAGACGATAAATAATAGAATCCTTGGTTATCACTAAATGTACATTTTTACCACCAGTATTCCTCCTGTTTCAGAATAAATTATCCTTTTCTATTTTTCAGTATTTTTGTTTTTTCAGAAATGCTGGTTTTTCTGAGTGTCTGGCATGGTGGTCATTGCTTTCTCTGTTCCATTACAAGAATGGGCCAATACAAACGAAAATAAAGAAAAACTTTTTCATAAAAATAGTTTATTTATTCATAAATACTTTTCTTCCCAAATTCCTTTGCGATGATTTGTAGTAAATCATACCAAACTTTCTGTCATGGTCATTGCCGCTGGCATTCATTTTTCTATAAGTCTTTTTATCAGTTTTGATGATAATGACTTCGTCCTGCCCATCAAAAAGCCTGTTGGCTAGGGCCTTCTCTCAGTTTTTGAATTTATCCAGATTTATAGTGAAAGTTTCCCAGTTCTTGGGTGTGTTTGGTAGCGAAATTTCCTTTGGGAGTTCTTCTTTTTGTCCCATTAGAGGTTTTTAGAGCAATTCTTTTAGAGAATTGAGAGTGTATCGGCTTGAATAAAGAGCCATTCCCCCAAATATATGGACTTCCACCTGCTGTATTTTCTCCTGTCCGTGCAGGAAATAGAGTGAAAGCCAATGCGAAAAATAATTTAAATAATAATTTTTCATGATAAATGCTGTTTGTATTCGTTGAGGATTATTTTAAAACCATTCTGTGAAGTTTTTCTGGTTTTTCTTTATTTCTCTATCCAAATCCTCTGTGGAAATGTAGCGGACTTCCGAAACTTCCTCTGAATTTAGGCTAAAAATCACCTTCAAAAATCCAGTAAAAACATAGTCGAGCTCATGTTCCCAAAGCCCTTGCCCTACATCAGCTTTATAGATAAAATGAAATTTTTCCTCTATATCAGTAGAAATCCAGGTTCCTCCTGCATGCGCTTAGAGCAGCTTCTTTATAGGATTCTCCCTCGCGTGGATGGGAGCAGACTGCATTAGTCCATAGATTGGGCGAATGGTATTTAGAACCAGCCCTTCTTTGCAGGAGCATTTCTCCCTTTGCATTAAACAAAACAGAAAAAGCACGATGCAGAACTCCTTTTCGTGGGCTTCCTGCTCATTCATTACGCCTAAAAATTCATCATTTGGATTGATTAAAACTACTTTTTCTTCCATTTGTTCAATAATGGGACAAATTTAGCAATTTATTTTTAGTCTGGAAATATCAAATATTTAAAATCAAATTTATATCTTTGTGGGATAACTATTATTAGAAATTTATTAAAATATTATTATGAAAAGTATTAGCAAATGACGGCTTAGACCAGTCTGGAATTGATGGTTTGCAAAAGCAGGTTTTTGAGGTGATTACTGCCAAAGTTCCACAGGAAGAATTGATAAACTATATCAATGCAAACCAAGTGAGAACGCTTCTAGTGCGTAGTGCAACCAAAGTAAGAAAGGATATCATAGATGCTTGTCCGTCTCTAGAAAAATCATCGGTAGAGGAGGAGTAGGAATGGATAATATAGATGTGGAATATGCACGAGAAAAAGGTATCAATGTAATTAATACACCTGCGGCTTCGTCAGCATCTGTGGCAGAATTGGTTTTTGCTCATTTGTTTTCAGGATGAGATTTTTAACGGATTCTAACCGAAAAATGCCAGTAGAAGGTGATTCTAAATTTGCAGAGCTTAAAAAGCTTATACAAAAAGGGCGTAGAGCTGAGAGGAAAAACTATCGGTATCATTGGTTTTGGTAGAATTGGTCAGGAAGTAGCTAAAATGGCTTTAGGTCTAGGAATGAGAGTTTTAGCAGTGGATAATTTTGCTGAAAAAGTAAATTTAAAAAGTAGAGTTTTTCAATGGACAGTCTGGTAGATTTTGAAATCAAAAACACAGTCTAAAGAAGAAGTTCTAAAAAGAAGCAGATTTCGTTACGCTTCATGTTCCAGCTCAAAAAGAATTTGTTATTGGTCAAAAAGAACTTTGATTTAATGAAAATGGAGCGGCGCTAGTGAACTGTGCCAGAGGTGGAGTAGTAGATGAAGAAGCGCTTCTGAAAAGCTTTAGATAGTGGTAAATTGGCTGCTGGGCTGATGTGTTCATCAATGAGCCTACACCAGCTAAGAGTATTCTATCTCATCCGAAAAATTTCATTAACTCTCATCAGGAGCTTCTAACAATGAAGCGCAGGATAGAATCGGTATTTCATTAGCAGAACAGATTATATCAATTTTAAAATAAAAATATAACTGCATTGACTACGAGTTCATCATTTTTGATAAGACTTTTGTTGTTTATAAATGAATTTAATTTTTGTAACTTTTGCAGAACGAATTGACTTATGTCAATAGAATTAAAGCAGTATGTCAAATCAAAAATTCTATATGTCACTACGAGATGCTTTCTTATCAGGAGGGAACAATATGTCTTCGGAGGTGAATAAGATGGCTCTGAAAATGCATCAGGAAGAAATGATGTGAGGGTTTTTATGCCGAGGTTTGGGTTGATTAGCGAAAAGAAAATATCAGCTGCATGAAGTGATCCGTCTTTCAGGGATGAATATTATTATAAATGATTTGGACCAGCCTTTGATAGTGAAGGTGGCGTCTTTGCCAGGGGAAAGGTTGCAAGGTGTATTTTTATAGATAATGATGAGTATTTCAAGAGAAAAGTCTTACTATGTAGATGAAGAAGGAAAAACCTTTTCGAGGACAATGATGAGAGAGCAATTTTCTTTACAAGAGGAGTGAGAAACTATCAAAAACTGAACTGGGTGCCAGATGTGATACACTTTAATGGATGGATGTCTTCTTTGTAGCGATATATTTGAAGAATTTTTACAAAAACGGATTCTTATTTCCAAGATACTAAACTTGTTTTGTCTGTTTATAATGAGAAAAATTTTAGTTTAGGAAAGGAGATAGAAGAGAAGTTGAAATTCGATGGAATAAGTGGTCTGAAAGCTGTTGAAAATCCTACGATACAAGATTTTGTTGTGGAAGGAATGGGCTTGGTAGATTTGGTCGTGAAAGGTGATAAAAAGCTAAATAAAACATTGGAAGAAGGCTTTAAAAACACAGAAACGCCTAAAAATGGATGGTGGTAATGAGGAGGAAATATCACAAATTTATAAATAAAACGACAGATGAATAAAATGAAAGTCAATACTATCAGTTTTTCTCTTTGGAGGTTTGATGGTCAGCTGTAACTCTGATTCTGATGATTTAGGGAAAAATTTTTCGATGGTAATTCCGTTGCAGGAAAATCAGGTTTCTTATGACTGGTAGCCTACAATATAAATAATGGCGATGCTGTGAGAGCGGACTCTTATGCATTGCAAAGAGCTACATTGGAGCTTTTACAGAGGGGCAGTTTGGTACGCAGAAGTCAGATATGTCACTCAGGTAAGATTGTCCCAATATGCACCTACATTTTGGGACTAATCCAGTGGTGGATTCTGTGGTTTTAGAAATTAAACCACAGTATGATGCGACGACTAAAACAGTTGCTACAACTAATGTCACTCATGGAGGACAGGCAGCAAAAACAAACATTGACAAAATATGAAGCTGTTAAATACGGAAATCCAGCAGCTACGATTAATATTGATGTTCATGCAGGATTGCTGATGATTTGGGAGCTGTAGGGACAGAAAGACTGTCAAATAGTACAGTTGCTACAAGTGGATCAGCGTTGGGAACTAAGGTGTTTTCAGGGAATGTTTTGCTGTTGGTATAAATAAAACTTCTGATAATACAGCCCTTTTGACAAAAGAAGCTGGGCTGAGAATTCCATTAAATAAAAACTATTTTCAAACTAAAAACTAGCTAATAAAGGTGGAGCTTCAGAGTTGAGCAATGAAACTAATTTCATCAATTATTTTAAAAGGAATTAAAATTTCAGTCCAAGAAAAATGATGGCTATTTGATAAACTTTGCTCCTAATGAAGTGACATTAACTATGTACTATAGATCTGGAGGAAAATCAAATTCTTTTTAGTTTTGATTTAGGTTCTTCTAATGCTCATTTTAGTGAGATATCTCACACTAGAAGTTCTACATTTAATACTGTAATGGCTAATATAAACAGCACTAGTGGAGGAATCCTCTCTCTATATGCAAGGAATGGGAGGTCCAGGAGCTGGAATAAAACTAAATGGAGCAGGAATAAGTGACTTGAAAAAGGCTTTATAGAGATAATAGAGCGATACTTTCATGAAAGTGAGATTGTATACAGATACCAATACATGGAATAACTCTTACACTAAGCCTGTTAGTTTCTTTAGTGAAAAACAAGGAGAAACAGATTTGATTACAGACTTAAAAACAATGTTGAGTAATAGTAATTATAGTTTAGTAAAAGCTTATTCTACTAGTAGTAATCCTGCTTACTATGATATTGATATTACAAAACAATCAAAGATATCGTGAGAGAAAGAGGCGGAAGCTAAAGATTTGATTATCAATATTGGAGAGTACCTTTACTCAAATGGAAATTTGTAAGTGAAAGATTATAATAACAATGTTAGTTCTCCTTACAGAGCTGTGTTTGTAGGGACTGATGCTACGAATAATAATAGACCAAAATTAATGGTAACATATGTTACTAAATAAATTTTTAGATGAAATCATGTGCAGAATAGTAGGTTATACAGGACATGATGTGCTTATGATATAGTAATCAACGGACTCAAAAGATTAGAGTATCGAGGTTATGATAGTGCAGGGTAATAGTAGAGGGAGGAGATAATAACTTTGAGCTTACAAAAGGAAAAGTAGCCGATTTGGTTAGTATTTCTAAAGATTTAGAGGGACTGCTCATGTAGGTATGGACATACTAGATGGGCTACCATGAGTTTCCAGTGATAGAAACTCTCACCCACATTTGTCAAATAATGGAAAAATAGCGATTATTCATAATGGAATTATGAGAACTATGATACTCATTAAGACTATGCTGATAGAGAAAGGATATACTTTTGCTTCGGATACAGATACTGAAGTTTTAGTTAATCTGATTCAATATGTAATGGATACACAGAATGTAGATTTTCCTACAGCTGTGAGATATGCGTATTAAAACGAAGTGTAGTGGAGCTTTATGCCATCACTGTGATGCATAAAGACCACCCAGGAGCTTTTTGGTTGTAGGTCGTTTAGGATCGCCTTTTAGCAATAGGGATAGGAGAGGATGAGTACTTCGTTGCTTCTGATGCATCTCCTTCTCGTAGAATTCACTAAAGAGGCTATCTATCTTGAAGATGGACATATGGCAACGATTTCTTTTGGAAAAAGGAATAGAAATTAGAGCTATTGTTGATAATTCAGTTGTTATTCCTGAGTTCAAGAATTAAAATTAAGCTTGGAGCAGATGAAAAAGGTGGTTATGAGCACTTTTATGCTAAAAAGAGATTTTTGAGCAAACAAAATCTATCCATGATACTATGAGTCGTCTGTTAGTAGATGAAGGAATCATAAAGATGGCTGGAATTTGGGATTATTTTAGATAAATTCACTAAAGCAGAAAGAATAATCATCGTAGCTTGGGAACTTCTTGGCATGCGGGATTGATAGGAGAATATCTTATGAAGAATTTGCTAGAATACCAGTAGAGAGTGGAGTATGCTTCGGAATCAGATACAGAAATCTATTATTACTAATAAAAGATATAGTTAGTGCTATTTCTCAGTCAGGTGAGACGGCAGATACTCATAGCAGCTATTAAATTAGCAAAAGAAAGAGGAGCGTTTATTTTTGGAATTTGTAATGTTGTAGATTCTTCTATTTCTAGATTCTCAGATGCTAGGGGGCTATACCCATGCTGGTCCTGAGATAGGAGTAGCTTCTACAAAAGGCCTTTACAGCTCAGCTTACAATATTAATCTTTACTAGCGCTTAGGTGAGAAAACAGTAATGGCAACCTAAGTAATGTGAGACTTTTAGTGAGGGTTGATAACAGAGCTGGATGCTATCCCTAAAAAGATGAAGATGTACTGAGCTTCTACACATGATTATGTAAAATATGGCGAAAGATTTTGTAAGTGCATCGATTTCTTATATTTGGGCCGTGGTTATAATTTCCCTGCTGCGCGGAAGGGAGCATTGAAGTTGAGAGAGACTCTTATATTCATGCAGAAGGCTATCCAGCGGCAGAAATGAAGCATGGACCTATTGCTTTGATTGATGAAAATATGCCATAGTAATCATCGCTCCAAGAAAAGGTCATTATGATAAGATTGTAAGTAATGTACAGGAGATTAAAAGCACGAAAAAAGGAAAAGTGATTTCTATTGTTAATAAAGGGAGATGAGCAGGTTTCAGCAATGTCTGATTATGTGATAGACATCCAGAAACATCAGAATGTTTCTCTCCGATGGTAGACATCAATACCTTTAAATACTGCGCGTATTATATAGCTGTATATAGAGGTGTAAATGTAGATCAACCAAGAAACTTGGCAAAATCGGTAACAGTAGAATAATAGTAATAAAATATTGGTAGGAAGTTTTAGCCGACCATTTTGAAAAGAAAAATATAGATTAAATATAATGAAAAAGAATCGTTCTTTTAGTTTCGCAGCTTTACTAACTGCGGCATGTTCCTCAGGAGGAAAAAGGGGAATTCTGGAAGACCAGATGCCAAGGGAGGTGGTAGCTAGAGAAAGTTCAAAGTCTTTTGTTGCAGCGAGACCACACGGAATGAGTAGCAGTACCAGAGTGGGTCTTCTCGTTATGGGACAGGCAGAATCAGGACTTCACAATGACTCCAGAAAAAGACCCAGTAAAGAGACAGTTACTGTTTCTTCATTCTTTATGGATGAAACAGAAGTACTAATGCTCAGTATAGATTGTTTTATCAACTATGTAGAGACTCTATTACTAGAACACTTTTTAAGTAAGAGGCTGCAGGAGGAGGACAATCTTCTGGAGATGGTAAAGAGAGCTCGTAATTACGCTTATTTGTCTCAAAAAGGAGATAAAGAGAACAAGTCTGGATACCAGCAGTTCTTAGAATCTCAAGGAGGGAGAAATGGTTATAACGAGGCAAAAAGATTGGATTGGTCAGTTCCATTAGATTGGAATGTTAATCAATATCCAGATGCTAAATATGCAGAGATTTTTAGAATCTATGTATGTAGCTCAGATAAGAGAAAATAATAATAAGAGAATTCTAGATGTTACTAAGCTTCAGTACCGTTATGAGTGGGAAGATATCAAAGATGGATCTAGCTTCGTTCAGAAAAGAAAGCTAGTATCGCTGTTTATCAGATACTACAGTATGGTTGAGAGACTTTAATTATGTATAATGAGCCTCTAGTTTGACCAATACTTCTGGCACATGGCATATAAAGACTATCCTGTTGTGGGGTTGCTTGGGATCAAGCAAGAGCTTTTACAGATTATAAAAACAAAAAGCAAAAGAGCTGATTCTAACGCTAGAATCTAAAGAGAAGACATGCTACCTGAGGATTCAGACTTCCAACTGAAGCAGAATGAGAATATGCAGCTCGTGGTGGTCTAGAAAATGCAGCTTACCCTTGGGGGAGGTCCTTATTTGATGGATGATGAGAGCGTGCTATTTAGCAAACTTCAAACTAGAGGTAACTTTCATAGAAGATAGAAAAAGGTACATACATGTACACAGCTCCTGTTAAGAAGTTCCTAAAATGGATATGGACTTTTACGATATGGCAAGAAATGTGGCTGAATGGACTGAATCTCCATATAATAACTCTACTTACCAATTCTCTTCTACACTGAACCCTTATATCTCTAACAGAGCTTATGTAGATGTTAAGAAAACTGTGAAGAGGTGGTTCTTGGAAAGATATGGGATACCTATATGATGGTAGGTTCTAGAGACTGGGAGCGTAAAGACTCTGCAAGAAGTTACATAGGATTTAGAACTGTTCAAGATGTCCCAGAAGGGGCAACTAAAAATAAGAAGATAAAAATATTAAGAAATAGTAAATTAAATAAAAGTATAATCATTAAAATTAAAAGTTATGTTTAAATCAAAAAGATGCTGTAGTTAAACTTCATTTATTCAATGGGTGCAGCGGTAGTAATTTTCGGAGCGTTGAGTAAAAATGACACACCTTCCTATTCCTGGTGTAAGTGGAAACTTTATCTTAGGATTGGGGCTTGCAGTGGAATGTTTCATCTTTATCGTGTTTGCATTCAACCCACCTGCAGAAGAAACTAAATATGCATGGAAAATGTATATCCAGAGTATTGGATGCTAATGCTACTCCAAAACCAAGAAAAGCTGTAGAATCTAAGTTACATCTAACATTTTCTGAATTAGAAGTTTCTTTATCTAGCAAATTGGATAAAATGTTAGCAGATGCTAAATTGATGTTGCTATGTTCGAAAAGATTGAGACAGGAATCGATAAATTCTCACTCTGTAGATCAAATTAACCAAACTGTGATGTTTCTGCTTCTACTCATAAGTACAACGAGCAAATGGCTTTGGCTGCTAATCACTTAGAAAAGTATCAACGCTCTATATGCTCTACAATTAGAGCACGGAAGACAAACAGTCTGAGTACAGCAAAAATATAGCTGACATCAAAATCAGCTGAACAGATCAGAGAAGTTTAATGAAGATTGAAAGGATTGACTACAAACCTTAATAGCTTGAACAGAGTTTATGGAGGTATGTTAACAGCGATGAAAGCTTAATTTCTCATTGTGATTTTTAAATAATTTTTAAACCATTAAAAATGGCAAAGAGAAATTATCACCTCGTCAGAAGATGATTAACCTATGTACTTGCTTTTCATCTGTATGTTGGCGATGCAAAATTGACCAAGAGATTATTAGATCTTATTTCGATACTAACTCATCTCTACAAGAGTCAAGACAATTGACTGAGAACAAAAATGATAAAATCTTCGAGCTTACCTTAAAGGCTAAGTCTGAGACTAACGAGGCAGCAGCTCAAAAATTATGAGATTTATCAGAGGATTGAAAGGAAAAAATCAATACTGTAGTAGAATCAATAGAAGGTATCAAAAAACCCAATTGAAGAAAAGAAGCGGGGTATAATGATAAGTCTGGAGTAGAAGATAACTTCAACTCTTTGAACGGAACAGAATATTCTACTGGTAAATTCTTCGAGGAGGTGATGAAAACACTCCTTCTAAGGTAGCTAAAGACTTGACTAAACAAATGATTTGATCTTCAGAACATTTATCACACAGTCTTTTGGAAATGTTCCAGAAATGAAAAACTTAGTGGAAAAGAGACTAACCAAACAATGGTTACTGAATTTCCAAAAGGTGAAAAGAGAAATGGTAAAGGGATGGTTTACAACATAAGTTCCATAACCAACCATTGATCGCAGCATTATCTAACGAGGTTATCCAGTCAGAAGCTAGAAACTTGCAGTCTGATGCTTTGGCATTGATGCTTCAAGAAAAAGTGGATGCTGATATCAAGTTTAATGCATATGAAGCTATCGTTGCTGGTCCTTCGGTAATTATCCAAGGTCAGCCTGCTGGTAAAGCTAAAGTATTCATCGGAACATATTCTGAGTCCAAAATCTTCAGTTTACAGGAGTTGATAGAACAGCTAGAGGTATGGGATATAAAACTCTAGGAGGAGGAGTAGGAGAACACACAATAAGTGGTACAATTTCGTATAGAAACTCTAAAGAGAAATGGGACCATTACCATTCAAGCACACAACTATACAGTAATCGCTGGATCAGAAGAAGTAAAACTTCAAAAGTGGAGCTATAGTTTCTGCTGATAAGATGAATGTACTATATAAGTGTGAGAAACCCAATATCTGCGTCTATGCTAGGTGTTGATAACTCTACAGTAACTCTTTCTGCACCAGGTGCTAGTGTATCAGGTGGTAAAGGTAAATGGGTTATCAGACCAGGAGCTGGAAAATGTTGTGGAACTATCACGGTTTCAGGAAAACAACCCTAATGGAAAGTTGTTTCACAGAAATTTGACTTTAGAGTGAAAAGCGTTCCTGCACCACAAGGACAGATCAGAATCTCAGAATGTAGTTTCTATGTAGCAGGTTCTAGTTTCAAAAACAGAGTTGATTATTTCGGCAGCCTATACCTGATTTCAGACTTCCTGTAGTTTCAAGTAACAGGATTTGAGATTCAAAAGCACCTGGAAAAGCAGCGATGTACAGTGAGTGGAAACTCTCTGAGTGCGGTAGCTGGTCTTACAGCTGGATTGAGATCTGGAGATGCATGTTATGTAGTTTGATATCAAGCTACTGCTACAGGATTGAGATTGGACAAATGCTTCAAAATATCAGCCGATTGTCATAAATGTTCGGTGGTAAATAAATATAATTAATATCAAAATAAAATGAAGAATATTATTGTTCTTCTTTCTTGTGTTTACTATCTTCTAACTTTACCAGATCGCTCAGAGGGAAAGGGTGAAGAAGCTGCAGCTAAGAAGACAGCAGTAGCCAAAAGGTAAAAGGTACGAAAACCAGGAGAGAACTAAAACTTGGTTCAAGGAAAGAACCAGAGGAACCAGCACAACGATTTGATGCAGGGTTAAAGAGCCAGAGATTCCATTGGATCAGTAAACTCTTTAGGTATCCTAACTCCGACTCTGCTGCTTGAGGACACTACAGAAACTTGAATACAGTTAAGAGAAGATCTCTTATTTCCGTACAAATCCTGTAAATACGGATATGTGAGGATAAGGATATTCAGAAGTAGCAATGGTGGTATGGAAATTATTGACTTGAACGAAAAGATCAATAGACCATTCTATTATAACTCTGATGGTTTTGAGTAGCTTCTACAAAATCTCTATATCAGCTTTCTTTTAGATGGAGTAAATGATGACTCTATTAAAGAGGTTTATAAAAGATGAGATGTTCAAGATATAGAATGACTAAACAGGAAATCGAAAATGCTACAGTATGTAACTATCGATGATACTTATATCGAAAAGAGTTAATGCTGGGAGAAAAATTTCAGAGGAGGAGAAAAACAGTACATAGATGTTTGTGAAACTAAATCTGAAAATGTAAAAATGTTGGAAGATCAAGGTATGTGGTACATCGACCGTAGAGATGCACAGCTGAAATACAGATTATTAGGTATTGCAGCTATGGGTAAACCCTGTCATGCCTTTGAGAGGACCTAATGAGAGCCTCTGGTAATGCTGATGAGCTTATCGATTTGTTCTGGGTATTCTATCCAAGTGCGAGGAAGTGATTGGCAAATGCAATATTTAATCAATAAGAATGTGTCTTCTGACCTTACTTTTGATGATTTATTGAATGCAAGAAAGATTCTCTTCTATCATCTATGAGATCTGAAACGGATATGGTACAGGGAATATCAAAGACTACATCCCGCATGATGCTAACGCTCAACTAGAAGGAGCGAAAGAATCAAAAACCAAATTCTCGAGATGGAGAATGATATGTGGAATTGATAATTTTATTATAATTTTAACATAATAACCCAGGCAAATTTTGCCCGGGTTTTTATCGTGTTATGAGGAGATAAAGAATACATCATTGTAGGAGATGGACATGCAGCTTTTATTTTTGCACATCAGCTGCTGAAAGAAAATCAAAAGATTTTGTTATTTTTCGGAGGGAAGAAGAGTGCATCTAGATTTCGGCAGGGATGATAAATCCCTGTGGTTTTGAAGCGTTTTACTTCTTTTTGGCTGGCAGAAGGAACAGATAGATTTTTGCATAAAAACTCTGTCTGAAATATCACAGCAGTATACGGGCAAAAAGTATTTGATAAATAAAGCCTATCCAAAAGAATTTTTCATAATGAGGAAGAAAGAGAGCTCTGGCGAGAAAAAGATGAAAGAAGAAAGTCTTAGACCTTTCTTCATCCCATCTGTTTTGAGGAATTGGATGTGTGAAAAATCCATTTAGTTCTGGAAGGGTAAATCATTCTGCAAGGTTGGATGTGGAGGCGTTTTTGGGGGATATTTTGACAATATTTACAAAGAAAATGAATATTTGATAAAAGAAAAGATTTGACTATAACTCTCTCGATGTAGAAAACTCTCAGTATAGGATATTAAGTTTAAAAATATTGTTTTGCGGAAGGAATAGCGGTAAAGCAGAACCCTTATTTTAAAGAAATTCTATTCATATTAACAAAGGTCATCATCTGGTGGTAAATCTCTCGTGCCGCTGGAAGGGGATTTTACGATTAAGACATTTTATTTTTCCATTAGAAAACGGAAAAATACTATTACGGAGGAAATCCACGATGGGGAAAGAACTGATGAAAATGTAGATGAAGAGGCGAAGGAGCAGCTGATGAATGGGCTTTCTCAATTTTATCCAGAAAAATTCGATGTGGAGGAAATCAATGTAGGATTTCGTCCTACCAGTGGCGGATAGAAGACCTATTTTAGGAAGACACGAAAAGCACAAAAACCTTTATGTTTTCAATGGGCTGGGAGCGAGAGGAATTCTGAATGGATGCTATTTTTCAAAGGAGCTTTTGATTTTATTGAAGGTAAGATCTTTTGCCAGAAGTGAATTTAACCAGATTTTACAGAACAGAAAATAAATAATCCACCATTTGGCGGATTTTTAGTTGAAGTAGTCAAGATGGATAGTATCAATCAATCGGACTCCATCGACCAAAACAACGATGAACGCTCGGTAATTCTTTTTCCGTTTTCGATTTTATCTGCTTCTTTCAGGGTTTCTTCATCTGCGATGATGAAAATATTCCAGCTCAAAATCAGAGTCCTCAAAGGTTTTTCTACAAATGTTTTGACATCAGAGAGGCTGGATTTTCTGAACATTTCACTGGCTTTTTACCAAAGTGCAGACATAAGTTTGGCTTTATCTCTTTGTTCAGGGCTTAGCCTCATATTTCGGGAACTCATCGCCAGCCTGCTCTCTTCCCTAAAAATAGGCATTCCTACGATGTTGATAGGCAGTTTTAGCTTTTGAACTAATTTTTGATAGTGCCAGCTGCTGAAAAATCTTTGTCACCGAAATAGGCATTATCAGGCTGTACTTGTCTGAAAAGCTCCTCTACCACAGTTCCTACGCCGTCAAAAATGCCCAGGTCTGGATTTTCCTTCCATTTCGTTTTCTAACCCGTCAAAATCGTAGCTTTTTCGCTCCAAACCATTAGGGTAAAGGTCTTCCACAGATGGAGTATAGACGGCATCCTACATGTCATAAAGGTCGATGTCTGCTTCTATGGTTCGTGGGTATTTTTCTAAATCCTCAGGGGTTGTTGAACTGAGTAGGATTACGAAAATAGAAGAAAACTACGATGTCATTCTCCTTTCTTGCTCTCGTAGGTGAGAGGGGGTGTCACCATGCAAAGCACCCATTGTAGGAGCAAACCTATAGCCACTGTGGCGTGTCGATATAAATTTGTAAATTTTGAGCGTTTCTGATAATTTCCATAATGATAAAATAATATTTGGTAAAATTAGAAAAAATAAAGTAAAAATTATGCCAAATGAAATATTAAATTTAACTCGTTTTTATTGGACTTTTATTTTGTAAAGTTTGTGACAGGTCAAGTTTCAGACCTTAGATAATGAGAAAAACTTTAAATTTAATTATAACATCATGTCAAAAATCAAAGTAGGAATCAACGGATTCGGTGAGATTTGGGAGTTTAGTTTTCAACGCAATGGTTGAAAGAGATAACATCGAGGTTGTGGGAATTAACGACCTAGTAAATGCTGAATACATGGCGTATATGCTAAAATATGATTCAGTTCACGGGAAATTCGCAGGAGAAGTTTCTGTGAGAGGAACGACCTTATCGTAAACGGAAAGAGAATAAGAGTAACTTCAGAAAGAGATCCGAACAACTGAAATGGAATGAAGTGAGGTGCGAATACATCGTAGAATCTACAGGACTTTTTCTTAACAAAAGAAACTGCTACTGCCCACCTAAATGCAGGTGCGAGTAGTTCTTTCTGCTCCATCAAAAGATGATACGCTCAATGTTCGTAATGGGAGTAAACCACAAAGAGCTAAAAGCTGACCAAAATATTTTCTCTAACGCTTCTTGTACTACCAACTGTCTTGCGCCATTAGCAAAAGTGGTTCATGACAACTTCGGGATTGTAGAAGGGTTGATGACTACTGTACACGCTACTACGGCTACACACAGAGAACAGTGGATGGTCCATCTATAAAAAGACTGGAGAGGTGGTCGTTCAGCATTGTTGAACATTATTCCTTCTTCCTACTGGGTGCTGCTAAAGCGGTAGGAAAAGTGATTCCTCTCTTAACGGAAAACTGACAGGTACATGGCGTTCAGAGTGCCGACTGCTGATGTTTCTGTGAGTGGATCTAACGGTAAAGATTAGAAAAGCAACTATTGACGATGAAATTTCTCAAGCTATCAAATCTGCTTCGAAACGAATTAAAAGGAATTTTTAGGCTATACAGAAGATCTGTGGTATCTCAGGACTTTATAGGAGATAAAGAGAAGCCTCTATCTTCGATAAAGGAGCAGGGAATTATGCTTTCTCCTAACTTCGTGAAGCTGGTATCTTGGTATGACAATGAGACAGGATACTCTAACAAACTGACAGATTTGCTGGCTCATTCAGCGACATTATAATAAACAAAAGAGCCTCTTTTTAGAGGCTTTTATTTTTTGAGAAATTTTCCAAAAATTACCTTTTTCGGATGCGGCGAAACCAGTTTATAGGTTTAGGGATTTTAGGAATCCTTATTTTGGTTTTTCAGTTGGTTTTTATTGGTTTAAAAACACTGAGAAGCACGAGCCTATCGTTGTAGAATTTGTAAATCAAAAATGCAGAAAATGAGCTGGTTTTATCAGAATTTAACCCAAATGAACTCACCGCAGAGCAGTGGAAAAATCTTGGTTTTACAGACAGGCAGGTCAAAACCATTCTAAACTACAAAGAGCTGGTCGGCGGAGAATTTCTCTCAAAGGAACAGCTGGCAAAATGCTACGCCATTTCTCCTGAAAAATTCGCGGGAAATAGAGGCGTATATTCTGCTTCCAGAGAAAAACTAATAAGAAAAATAATTTTGAGAATTCTTTTACCAAGAAAGAACTAAAATATCAGGGAAATTTAATCCTGATTCCTATTCAGCGAAAGATTGGGAGAATATGGGCTTTTTCCCAAAAACAAGCTGAAGCGATTATTAAATACAAAAACTATCTCGGTGGAAGTTTCCGAAGCAAGGAGAAGTTTAGGGAATGTTTCATCATCAGCCCAGAAAATTACCAACGGCTGGCACCTTACTTGATTTTGCCTGAAACTGCGCCTGATTTCGCTCCAAAACCGAAAGAAAATAAATCTAAAATAGAATACAGCTATTTTGACCCAAATACTCTAGATGCCCAGGGCTGGCAAAGATTAGGTTTTACAGAAAAACAAGCCCAAGTAATCGTAAATTACAGAGATAAAAATCTGAAAGGAAGTTTTAAAAAGTCTGGAAGATATTGAGAAATGTTTTGTGATTTCGGCGGAAAAATTTCAAGAGCTGAAACCTTGGATAAAACTACAAATCCGAGAAAAAGAAGAACCTTCCAAAGCTGTGTCACCAGCCAAAAACAGATTTCTCTAAAAATAGACCTGAACAGCATTACTTTCAAACAGTTGGTAGAATTTGGGTTTTAATGAAAAGGCAGCGGCAAGCTATTTAGGATACCGAAAGTTAGGTGGATTTGCCGATAAACAGCAGATTTTGGAAACTTATAATGTGGATAAAGACTTAGCAGGGAATTTAATTTCCACCAGCCCAATGGATGTTTCTAAAATCCAGAAATACACCATCACAGATGCTCCAGAGGATTTCCTGAAAAACGCATCCATATTTTCGAAAAATACGGCGAAAAATTATTTTCTATAGAGTAAGTTTCCCATCAGAAAAGAGATTTTTAAGAAGATAAAAGCCACGCCTGAGGAAATCACAAAAAATGAAAATGTATTTGAAATAATGATAATAAAAAGTATGAGTGAAAAACTCATACTTTTTAATTTATTAGTAGTTTGTTAGAATCAGCGATGAACTGTTTTCAATCCGTTATCAGTCAAAGGATGATTCAAAAAGATTCAGAATAGAAGCAAGAGGAGAAGTTACTACATCTGCACCTATTTTAGCACAATTTATGATATGCATAGGGTTTCGGATAGAGGCTGCAAGTATCTTAGTTTCAAATAGATAGTTGTCGTAGATTACTCGGATGTCTTCTATCAGCTGGATGCTGTCTGTAGAAATATCATCTAATCTCCCTAAAAAGGCGAAACATAGGTAGCGCCTGCTTTTTGCTGCTAAAAGAGCCTGTCCAGCAGAAAAGACCAAAGTACAGTTGGTCTTTTATCCCATTATCAGCGAAATATTTTATCGCTTTTTATTCCATCTTTGGTCATTGGGATTTTTACTACTATTCGCTGTGTAGGGCTGCCAGTTCTTTTCCTTCTTTTTATTATACCTTCGTAATCAGTAGAGAGCACCTCGGCGCTTACATCTCCATCTGAAATTTCGCAGATATCTCTATAATGCTGTAGAATAGCTTCTTTTCCCTTTGATTCCTTCTTTTGCCATAAGGGAAGGATTGGTTGTAACTCCATCCAAAAATACCAAGATTTTGGGCTTCTCTGATTTGTTCTAAATTTGCTGTGTCAATAAAAAATTTCATCTTTCTTGATTTTTAAAAAGGGTACGAATTTAGCGTTTTATTCTCAAATGAGCAAAATTAGTCTTCTATATAGATGATTTGCCCGTCTTCCAGCTGATAGGCTGTTCTACTTTTTCCTTTGGTTTTGTTTTTGGGAGTTGTTTTGGTCGGTGGGAAGGCGTGTATTTTTCTATCTTGTTTCCTTTTTGGAGATGATTTCCATGTTGTCTTTCCCAGGGTTTTTTTCACGACGGTAAAGTCTTCTTTGCTGAAAACTTCGGTCATGTTCATATTCATTACCATAGCGACCATCAGCGCAACGGCAAAAACCATCGCTACATCAAAAAGATTGACCACCACACTCAGCGGGTCAGTGTCTTCTTCTCGCTTGAAAATAGGAACTCTTCGGCGTTTGTTTTCTCATATTCTGCCTTTGTTTTGGGTTAGAATTTGTGCTATATAGTCCAGATTGTTGGTGTCTTTGGCGTACCATCTCTGTTTGAATTGCAGGGTAATCATCCCGATTAAACTGATAACCAAGCCCACCACCGTAGTAGCGAAAACCACCTGCATGTTGTAAGCCATTCCAGAGATGTCGCCCGAAGAAAGACCCGTGAGGGCAGGACTCATCGCGATAAGAGTCCCTATAAGTCCCTAATACAGGCCCTACTTTTTGCGAGTAGTTTAGAAGTTGCGATATCTTTTTCGGCTTCGTTTTCAAAATTAGAAATCATAAAAATCTGAATAAGCATCGCTCGGCGGATGCGAAAGCAGGTCGCGGAGATAGCGGATGTAGAGCGAGTTGTCCTTCTTTGGGAGAAGGTTTCTCAGCTCGTCTATATTTTCAGATGATAGGTTTTTTTATTGCATTGTCCAGAGCTTTATCGTTCTTGAATTTGGTTACAAACTGATTGTAAAAACTCCCTGTAAGAAGAAGAGCACGAACAAAAAGTATTAGAAGAATAATAACATCTGGAATAAGAAGACTATTTGCTACCCAGAATAAAACCTTTGATATTGTTTCCATTTTTATAACTGATTGTTTCTATTTTTATTTGATTATTATTAAATTTTACTTTTGTTGATTAGATAAACTATATTATTTTTACTTTAAATTTTTAAATAAAAATCTGAAAAGTTATCTTATTTTGTTATTTTATTATATGATAATTTAAATTTTTATATCTTGTTTTTAATATTTTTTATCTTCCTTTTTGATTTTTATAGATAGAAATAAAGTTTTTCTATATGGTTTTTGAATTTATTATCTACCTTTTTGATTTTTATAGATGTTGTTTTTGATTTGTTATCTTAGTTTTTATGATTTTTAATATATATTTTAATGTATTTTCTATTATGATTTTTGAGTTTTTATAGATTATTGAGTTTTAATTTTCATCTCTTTAATTTCCAATACCATCTATTTATCATCATTCCTAAGATGAAAAATTCCAATAAATAAGATAAAAAGAAACTCCTAAGAACTTGAAAGAAATAGAGTTCGCTTTTTGGGAACATAGATAAGATTGCTGCGGAAGTGATTATCAATCCCAAAATACCGATGAATAAGCTGGTAAGCAGATGTACCTCGATGCGGAAATCTCTTTCAGGGAAAAACGCTTGGATGCACCACGCTCCACCGATGATGAACAGAGCCGAACCTGCTGAAAACAGCATAGTAATGGTGAAAAATCCATCCCTGAAAAGTAAAAAGCTCTGTGTAAGGAGGTAAAACAAAACAGGGAACATCAGCAGGGCAGGACAGGCTTTTAGGAAAGGTGTTCCATCGGTTTTCTCTGCGAAAAAGTCCTTTCAGCTCGGAGAAACAAAAAGGTAAGGCAGAGGGCAACTTCTATGGTTACCAGCACCGCGATATTGCTTAGAATAGAGGGCGTTTCGAGGGCGTTTTGTATCGTTACCTGCGACTGTTCCATCGCATATGGATAAGCCCAAAACAGAAACGCGACCGATAAAACCGCAGCTGCAGCGACTTGCCAGAGTTTCCAAAAACTGAATTTCAGCACGGCATTGATGAGGATAAAAACCAATAAAATATTTAAAACTAACTGCATTTTTCTCTACTTCAAAGTGTGGTTTCTTATCGTGCAACTGATGAATTTTGATGTCTTTTTCGGTTCTTAAAAAAACTAAAAAGGTCTTGGTCAAGGATAACTCCGTTTTCATCATAATATGTGATGATAAGGCTGAAAAAAGGATATTTGAGACATGTTTCTTCTGCCGCAGTTATTGTAATGATGCTGGATTTTTGTTCCATATCTTCGGTAAGCGGAGTGGAGCTGTCTACTCTGATTTGTACATTTTTCTTGTTCTTATAGCCTTCCAATCTTTCTAATAAAAATAGCATGATTTTTCTCTAAGAACTCTTTTTGCAGGTTGTGATATCCAGCCTTTTTCTTCGTCCCAATAGACGATTTTTCATATGAATTTTTAGAAGGCTTTTTTGCTTAGATTTTTGAAAAACTTTTGGTTTAGGAAGTTTTCAAATAATTTTTCATTGTCAATAAAAGAATAATATTTCCCATTTGTTCCCTAGAAAGCTTACTCTTTCGGCAGATTTTTCGGGTTGGCTCTGGATACGGAGTGAGTGGAAGTCCAGAGTCAGCTGGTTATTTTGAAATTTTTAACCAAAAACCTCGTTTTTAGTGTTAATGAGAAGGTTTTCTCCGCCCAGCCCAGAAAGAATGCTCATCATCTATTTTGGTTAGTTTCTGCTCCTTTTAAAGCAACAGAAAGTCCGTTTTCAAAAGGAGTCATATCATTGTATAGAGCTGGGATAGCCACTTTTCCTGCTGTGTTAAACATGCCGACATTTCCTGTTTTAGGATCTCGGAATTTGATGAAACCTTCTGTTTTCGCAGTCAAACGCCATATCAAAGACATAAAGGCTGTCTTTCGCGAATTTTTCCGTTTTTCAGCATGTAGTAGCTGCTAAATTCTCCATTGGTATCTTCCATAAAAAGCAGCGATTTTTGTCAAACTTATTAGCTGAAGTAAATCCCATGAATTTTGGGTTCTATCATCACTTCTCCTTTGCTGTTTTTAAAGCCGAAAAGATATTCTTTCATTGTCATAAAAAGGAAGTCCAGATGTCTGATTTTTGTGCAAAAACACTACAAGATGCCAGTAGTGAAAGGAAAAACTTTTAGTTTCATAAAGCTCGTTTTTAGTATTTAATGTACTTACAAAGATAGAACTGAAATTTTAAATATGAATGAAAATTATCAATTTATTAAGTTTTAAAATTAAAAATAAAACTGTCTGGAATACGGATCGCACTCCAAACAGTTTTTTTAGGAATTACTCATTTTTCTTTTTTTCTTGAAATAAATCAGCATCCTGATGAATGCAGCTAAAATTCCTCCGCCTATGAGCAGTCCGTTCAGCGGCATTTTTTTCTTTTCACCTGTTCTGGATTTACTTCTTCTTTTTTTCAGGACTTTTTCCTTCTTTAGTATTGATTTCCTCGGTGCTTCCTGTTTTTCATTTTTGAAGTTCAGATTTGTATTCTTTGGCTTCATTTTTCAGGAAGTTTCCCAGCAATGTAGTTTTGCAGTTTCTCGTTATTTGCAGAGAAAGAGGAGGACTCAGCCCCGAATTCTTTTACTAATCCATTGTGCATAGAAGCAAGGTTGGAAATCTGCTCTGCGGAGGCTTTCCACATGCCTTTTCGTGTGGCTTCCAGCATTACAGCTGTTACGGTTTTGTAGGAAGCTCCGTTTTTCTTTGTGAATGAATTCTCTGATGCCCAGATTATGTTTGTCCTCTACATAGGGTTTCGTAGAGTTCATTCCACATTTCATCATCTATCAGCTCTGGGCGTGTGGCTTCCCAGCCAAACATATTGGTGGTGATTTCTGCAATCTGCCCTGCACTGGAAGCTTTCCTTTCATTTTTTCTTTGATGTATTTAGGGTTGAAAATAGTTGCTCTGGCTTCCACGCCTACGGCTTCTTTCAGCTCTTGCATACGCATGTTTTTGCGGTTTCTGTAATCTGCAAAATAGGCATCTGGGTCTTTTCCTGTGACTTCTTTTTATGGCAGTGTTCATTCCTCCCATGAATTCAAATACATGGTCAAGGCTCAGAGCTCCCCAAGTGTTGTTTTTGTCTGGCATGGATGAGAATATCCGTGTTTTTGAGGGCAGCTTTTAGCATTCCTTTTCGTATTTTCCCCATTCTTTTTCGTTTCCGTAGAGCGCTCCCATGTTATGCATGTAGGTTTCAGCGATGTCTTTTGAGAATCCCATTTGTCTCCTGCAAGCATCATTTCTTTAGTTCCAGTATCGTATCTTCCCTGCTGTCCCTCCGAAAAATACGATAGTTGGACATTTCACGGGCTTGTTTAGGGCTTACCCCAGCATTCACCAGTTCTTTTTCTATGGCGATGTTTCCAGCGCTTACTTGGTTTTCAAAGTTTTTCATCTTTTTGCATTGGCTGCCAGTTCTACAGCTTTTTGTTAAAAGGAATAAACGCGATGCCATGAAGTCTCTGAACTGTCCAGAAGTCTGACATGATAATGTCTATTCTCGGTCTGCCCAGTTCTTTTGATGAAATTAGTCTGACATCTACCACTCTTCCGAAGGAATCTCTCACAGGCTCTACACCCAGCATATAGAGGGCTTGAGCGATAGAAACACCTTCGGTCTCTATGAACTCACTGCTCCAGAAAGTGTAGGCTATCTTTTTAGGATACTCGCCTTTGTGGTTTTTCTGTATTCTTCTATCGTGTTTTGGGCAGAGTTTCACACCTCTTTCCCAAGCCATTTCGGAAGGTGTCATTTCTGCATTCACGGCATAGAGATTTCTTCCTGTAGGCACGGCTCTTGGGTTGGCAACAGCGTCGCCGCCAGAAGAAGGCACTACATAACCGCCATTTAGAGCATTGAAGAAAGATTTTAGCTCCATTTCAGGGCTTTTTAGCAGGCTTTCTTTGTAGAAAACCACATTGTTGATAGTCTGTTCTATATCCAAAATCGCCATCGCTCTTTCTTTTCTGTTCTTTTGGGATTTGGTTGGTTTTCAGGTTTTGTCCAGCTTTAGGCGCGGAGACTTTTAGTTTTCCTCCAACGAAGCTTGGTCTTTCGCCAAGTCTTTCTCCTCGTTTTACTTTTTTCCATCAGCTTTTTCGCAACGAACTCCGGCATTCCTTCAGGGATTTTACCTGCTTTCAGTTGTTTCTCTACTTCGGTAAGTTCGCCATTTTTGGATTTCATTTTTTCTCCATTGCTTTTTACGAAGTAAGGCATTTCTCGCTGCGGCGTGAGGAGTTCTCTGGCTTTTTCGATTTCTGATACCGAAATTTTTTGCTGTTGCCGCGATAAAATCAGGGACTTTACAGATTTTCCATTAAGGATTTGTAAAACAATATTTTTAGCAGGATTAAGGTAATTTTCGGTAAAGAAAGCCTTTCTTTTCAGCTGTTGGTCGGTCACTTTTTCCTGAAATTTTTATCCAAAGCGACCAAACTATACGCCAGTGGGTCGGTGCTCATCGCTAGAACGGTGGAGCTGATTTTATCCGAGCTGTAAGGAACGCCCATAGTGTAAAAATTCTCCATTGATTTTTTCCGTAGCGATTTCCTCCGCGAAGTTTTTCCAGTTTGTCTATTTCCTCCTCAGAATAAGGTTTGGAAGTGATACTGTCCAATCGCAAATCCCTGTGTAAGCCCATTTTAACGGCTATTTTCTTTATTTGTAGAGAAATATCTTTTTTGTGGGCTTCGTCTTGGGCTTTGTAATAATAATTGATTTTATCCAAAAGTTCATTGAATATAGTACGAGCCTCACTTTCTGTAAAAGCTGGCGTCAGATAAGAGATTAAAGTAGCATAAGTACGGCGTTTTGCGATGATACTTTCCCCAATGTTTCCTATCGTGTAGTAGTAGAAATGAGGAATAGCGCCCACCAGAATATCGCCCCAGTCATCGCTGGAAAGAGCCACTTGTTTATTGGGTGTAAATTCTAAACTTCCATGCGTTCCTGAAATGAATCATAGCATCTGCCTTGAAGCCTTTTTGAGCCCAAAGATAAGCCCCGATATAGGCATGTGGAGGGATTTCTTTTACGCCATGATTTACTTTAAACTCATCATCTGTGCTCAGTGCAGCAGGCGGCTGAGGAAGAATAGCCACATTTCCGAAAACTATTCTGGAAATCGCTAAATATCCTTTTTCCATCTTTTTAGTTCTCATAAAACCTTCAGAAACGGCTCCATTGTGCTTTCATTACTTCTTCATACATTTGGGTTTGTACGGAATTTTTGAGCCAGTCGGTGTATTCTGCATCGTTTATGAGAGCAGGTTTTTCCATTTTTGGATAAAATTGTCAAAACTGCCCATCGCATTGCTGTTATAGATATTTCCTGCGTGTTGATGAGTTTCTGAAAAATCAGCTTCGTTTTCAGGAAGTCCATCTACATTGTATCCTTCGGATTTTCATTCTTTTCAGGAAATTGTACAGCGAAGAGTCAGTCTCCAATCCTGTGCAACGAGAGAGTTTTGCCCTTGTCCTTTGAAGTAATAAATGGCAACTTTCTTGTCCTGATTGTTTTTCTTTTTCAGTTGATGAAATTATTAACAATCTGAGTGAATTTTTTAATCGGTCAGGAATCGTTTTGAAAACTACCATTCCATCGTTTCTTTTCTCCTGAGCAATAAGGACATAGGGATACGCCGCGCCGTCCAGCTCTGGCATTACGATGGTCTGTCCCATAAATCCACCAAACATTCCCATAGGGTCTTTTTAGCCAGTCTTCTTCCAGCTGAATAACGGAAATAGGCGTAAAAATAGGGATGTTTTTCTTTTTAGCCAATCTACGGTCTGTTCAGGATTGGTCATCTGCAGTCTTCCATGTGGGAAATAAATCACGGCATCAGGATTGATTTGTTCCAAAAATTCAACTCTCTTACCGAAAGAAGCGAAAGGATAGACATTTAGCCCAGATTTTTGAAGGAAATAATGATGCTGTCTAGGTGTGCTTTGTTCCCAGAAAAAGGGATCGTGAATACCAGAAACTATGGGCTGATTTTTGGTTTTCCTTCTTGATAAAGATTATTTTTGAGGTAATCTTCATAGGCTTTTATATCAGAAAAGCGACTTCCTCATCAATATGAAAGAAAAACATTTTTCTTTTTTTCTCTATGACTTTTTCAGGCTCTTCAGCGAAGAATTTTTGCCATCGATGTATTTTTCGGACATATCTCGCAAAACTTTTGAAAAATTTTTCTTGTTTCCGCTGGAAAGATAGCTGTCCACTTTTTCTGACTGAGATTCGCTCAGACTGCTGATGTCGTTTTTCAGTGCGAGGTCACAGACACGAAATGTGTAGGGACTTTTCAGCAGTTTTTATAATGGTATTTCGCTGATTTTCATCTATTTTTAATGCCCATTCCCAAGCCAGAACGAAATCATAATTTTTCAATTTATCGAGCTGGTCCAGCGGCACTTCTTCGAATTTGATAAAAGCTGTCTTCATTGGAAAGCGCCATATTGGAAACTTGGTAATTTGGGAAATTTACCAATGCTATGCGGGTAGCAGAAGCCCATTTGCTCCATGCGAAATATCCCAAAAAGAAACGGCAAGAAGTCCTAATATAATGGATAAAAATTCTATTTTTCATAATTGTTTAACTTTTTATAGCTGATTTTCAGAGGTTAAATCTGCGTCTTGAACTTTTTATTGAAATTCCATTTTAAGCCTCAGATAAAATGTCCTTCCGATATCCACGGAGGAGTAGAAGCCTACCTTTGTCCGCAGTGTAGCCAAAAAATATTATTAATTCCACCTGTTAGAGTAAAGCCCAGCGGAAGTTTTGAAGCCAGCTGAAGCCTCCAGATAGAGTAGGGCGCATAGCTGACGAAAGAACTGCTGTCATCATCATATATTTTGGTGCGGCTGAGGTATTTTCCGCTGATGATGATGCTCGGAATGTAATATTTAGCCGAAGGAATGTATTCCGCCTTGAAAGTCAGCGTGTGCGGGCGGTTTTTCGGATCTTCTTTTTCCAATGTCGTAGTAGGAATAAGAGCCTTTGAAATGGAAATTCTTATTTAGCTTGTATATCGCTGATACTTCGGAACTTAGCACATCTGTGTTTCCGTGGAAATTGACATAGCGCGAGTGTCACCGATGTTTCCTCTCAGGTTGATTTTATCCTTTATTTTTTTGAATATTGAGTGATGAAAGTCAGATTCAGTTTTTTTAAAGTTAAAAATCAATGGAAATATTGAAAATTATCGCTTGTTTCGGGTCTTAAATTTTTGTTTCCCATAAGCTGGAAATCCTCCTCCCAAGGGTGGAACCAGTTGGTATAGAGTTCTTAAGCGTAGGCGAACGGAAACCCGCCTGAATATCCAGCGCGGATGGTCATCGTTTCATCAAATCTATACATTCCCGACAGGCGGAAAAGTGAAATATTGTTTAAAAATAGGTGGTAGTCCATTCTGGCGCCTGTAACGATGGTCACAGTGGGATTTATCACCCAGTCCTGCTGTGTGAATGCGGAGTAAGTCTGGGCGTTTTTCCCTGCCTCCTGTGCTTTCGTTTTTGAACATGAAAGCTCAGTAGTTTTCCGAAAGCACCTCGCCGCCAGCTACATGGGTAGTGTTTTTTAAACAAATTTTGATTGTATTGAGAGCTGACTCTCCAGACTTTCGTTTTTCGTATTTTTCTTTCTTTCTTTGAGTATTTTCGGAAATAATTTCATACTTGTCGTATCGGTCAAAAGTCCCTCAGAAACGATGAGGTTTTGATTATCATTAAATTTTGATAGTTGGTTTTTAATCCTAAATTATAATTATAATAATCGGTCTCTGACTTTTTCGCTGCTGGCGTGCACCTGGGTTTCGCTCACTGAAATAGTAGCCAGGCGTGAGGGCTGAGGTCGATTTTTAGGACTGAGGTTGAATGTCAGTTTGGACCGATTCCGTAGTTGGTAAATCCAGCGACATTCAGCCTCGTTATAGACTCCACCGGTGGAAATTCTGTCTGTAATGATGTAGGGTTCTCTCATCTTGTAGAAAAGAAGAAATGCTGAGGTTTCCCCATTTTTGTTTCGTTCCTATGGATAGATTTGCCTTGTGGTCTCTGCTGCTGTCGTAGGGTAGCCAGCATTGATGTCCAGTGGACTTTTGGAATCTTTGGTGATGATGTTGATTACTCCTCCGATGGCATTAGAGCCATAGAGCGAGGAGGAAGCTCCTTTTATGATTTCTATCCGTTCGATGTTGTCTATATCTATCCTGTCGTAGTCTATGTTATCAAAGGTTTCGCCTGCCATTCTTTTCGCCATTCATCAGGAAAAGAACATATTTCCGCCGAATCCCATCATGTTGATATTAGGACTTCCGCCATCGTATGTGAAATTGATGCCTGAAAATTCGTTTTCCAAGAATGTTTTGAAATCAGTGGACTGAGATTTTTAATATCTTCAGCGGTTACCACCTGCACTGTGATAGGGACATCTTTCAGTTTTGTGAGTGGTGGCAGTGACGACTACTTCTTTGATTTCAGTTTCTTTCTCTTTTTTCTTTTGCTGTCCATAGAGAGGAACCATGGCAATGAGTGAGAAAAATGCTTTTGACATGTTTAATTTTTCTTGATTTATAAAAATGGAATTGCCGTAAAATATGGCAATTCCATTCACTAATTATGTTGTATATAAAATAAGATTACTACAAAAAGCGACTAGAATTTTCCATCTGAACTAACCTGATACTTGAATTTAGGATACCCTGCTTTACCTCTATCGTTATAATAGTGGTTCACTTGGAATTTTACAAATTTTTCCTTTAGCTGTTTTCAAGATATACACCCATTGATTTGGAGCATAAACACTAGGGCCAAACACTTTGTATTGCTAGGGAGAAATATTTAAATATCCAGTTGTAGTCACCAAAATCCTCCAGAAACAATAGAAGAGTATGTTCCTTCCTGAGGGGTTGGAGGATATCCTATTTGCATAGTTCCTTTATGTCTTTAGTATATCCTGTAGTAGGAGCTTGATTTACAGATGCGTAGTCTTTACTGTTAGTCTTTATAGCTTCTCCTTGCCCGCTTCCAGACTCACCTCCGTTTAATTTTACACATAGAAGTAAATGCAATATCCCATTCCAGACTTGTTTTAGGGTCTGTAACTGCAACTTCAGTTTCTGTTTCAAAAGAGAAGTATTTCCATTTAGTTTTATCGGTTGTATCTAAAGTTACTTCTTTTGTTTGAGCATTATTGTTTGAATTATTTGAAGAAGGTGTATCATCATTATCTCTGCTACAAGATGTTACTAGTGAATAGACTTACTGACAAAAGAGGTATCAATATGCTTTCTTATCTTTTTATGTATTTAAGGGGTTAAAAATTAAAAATTTATTGTTACTGTTTTTGCTACTTGATATTTAAAAGTGATAAATCCAGTAGTATTATTCACACTATTTTTATAACTTGTAAGCTGTAATTTTACAAATTTTCCTGATAATGTTTTCACAAATGTATACATTTTGGCTCAAGGTATAATCTCCTTATTAGTGTAAATTATACCAGCCAGTGGAGTTATTATCCATCACAGTTCCTGCAATTACAGGGTTTAATGATTTTCAACAGTACCACGAATAGATTGCATTTCAACCATAGAATCTGGTGTATAGCTAGCAGTAGACGGAATTTCTGTAACTGCATTAAAATTAGTATTAAGTGTGTTGAAAACTCCAACTTGTCCAGCGCCAGAAGTCCCGCTATTAGTCCTGATATTGTATCTATTAAAAGCAATATCCCAAGTAAGCTCTGTTTCAGGATTAGTTACTTTTTACCTGCTGTCCTGTTTCAAAAGAGAAATAAGTCCAAGCAGTAGGCGACATATTACTTGCATCTAAATTTTGCAACTGTTTTTAGATTTGATTTGTCTGCTCTTGATTTTGGATCGGGTAGAATCATCATTATCTCTACTGCAAGAAGCTACTGTCAAAGCAGCCAATGCTATACTAAAAATGCTTTTTCATAAATATTAAATTAAATTCTTTTGCAAAGATAAATAAATCTTATTTATACTAAATAAAATAAGAATATGATATTTATCATGTTTTTAAAAATGAAATTCAAGAAAAAAGAATAAAACCAAAAAAGAACCCTAATTTTTGTACGAGATATGAAATTTAGAGTTAGTTTAAAATATTTTTCTCCTTTCTCTGCTGATTTTTCAGTGTAGAAGTAATTCATTGCTACCATTCTGAAAGACTGGTATTTCGTGAGAGCTTTTGTGGGAGATATTTTTGGTGGTGGTCTTGGTTTATACGCTTATAAACTCGTTTTTCGATTGCAGGGAATAAAACAAACTACTGTGTCTTGTTTTTGCTGGTTTTTGTGGAAAATGCTGCAGTATTTCAAACTCGCCGAAAAAAATTAGGCTTCCCAAAAGGAAGCCCAGCCTATATTATAATAGGAAATTATTTCTCATGGGAAGATATTTCGTAGCTATGCAATAGGCTGTTTATCAGTGTTTTTATCAATAAAATATTTAGAATAGATTAAATATCAGTTTGTTTTTAATATGTTGATTACCAGTCAGGTTCATCACTGAAGTCCCCATTTATATTTTCTTTTTAAGGAATAAATATAATCGTCACTATATCCTAACAACTGTTCATTATGCTTGTCTCATCATTATCTTTTTACTCTGTAATATCCTGCTTGAACAGAATGCCAGTAATATTCTATATATAACTTTTCCATTTTTACTTCATAAATCCCCATTGTAGCTCTCATAGGATCTAAGTTGTAATCCAGAGTCACCTACTTTCCCATCTTTATAAAATCTATAAATATAAGTTTGATAAGTATAGTTCTCTTTTTGGGGAGGAGATAATGTTATTTTTCTTTATATATAGAATTGAGGTCAATCATGTTTTTAATTTTTCTGTTCTTCTCCCTTATTTGCATGAAGTGAAAATCTGCTCAAACTGAATCTTTTCCTACCTATTTCATTCCACTTTCCTGTAATATGCATGATGACAATAATGTCAAAAGAATTATTGATATGTATTTTTACCATGTTGTAAAATTAAGTTTGATATTGAGGTAAAAATTTCATCTGTAAAGTTATTTAGAATAGTGATAAAATATAGAGTAAAACAAATTAAACCTCTTCCCAATACTTGTCTATTAAATCCATCAGGAAAATCAGGGCATCGGATGATTTTTGTGTCTGCGCATCGAGGAAAAACAGAATAGTAGAGGCTTCGGTGAGTTTTTCTCCTTCGGAATTGAAAATCTCGTAATTAAATTCTATTTTTGCGGTAGGTTTTTTGTAATTTTGGTATGAATGTAGAGCAGGTCATCGTATTTTGCTGGGCGGATGTATTTTTATTTTATACTCCGACACGGGAAGCCAGATGCCTCTTTTTCTATCTCATTGTATGAAATTCCGATAGCACGAAAAAGTTCAACTCGGGCAACTTCCAGATACTCAGCGTAGTTACCGTAGTGAGACATATTTCATAGGATCGGTTTCTCCGTAACGAACTCGTAATGAGTGTGTTATGTTAATCATTTGTTAAACTTTTTAAACTTCATACAAATATATTTTTAAAAATCAATAGAGCAAAAATAAAAATTAAATTTTTCATATTTGCGATACATAAATTTCGGTTGAGGATTTTCTGAAAATCAAGTAAATTTAATCATAAAAAGATATAGAATGGACAAGAATTTAGAAGCAATGTGAGAATTGTCTCTTTTTATGTGAGATAACCTTGCCTCTTCAGAGGGAAAGGATCAGATATGAAAAAGCTGGAGGATTCTTTTTGCGCTGTTGTTTGATAAGGTTCGTCCATTGTCTTTTGTGGATGGTAATCTCACTTTGGGAGTTCCTAGTAACTTCTACAAAGAATATATAGAGGGAGCACTATATTTCTCTGCTTTCTGTCACTCTTAAAAAGTATTTCGGTAAAGGAATAAAACTTTGGTATGCTGTAGCAGAAAAAGGACAGGGAAAAAGAGAAAAAGGAAGTAACCTACAAGGCTACAAATCTGCAGACTCCTAAAAAACAAGAGGTTATGCCTCCTTCTTTCATTGGGAAAGGGAATAATCATTTTTGCGATACCAGGGATTAAAAAGTAAATGTAGAGTCTAATCTGAATCTTACATTGTCTTTTGAAAACTTTATAGAAGGAGAGAGTAATAAATTTGCTTTTCACTGCTGCGAAGGCTATTGCAGACAGACCAGGGCAAACCTCTTTTAACCCGGGCTGTTTATCTACGGAGGTGTAGGGAGTTGGGAAAACTCACATAGCTCATGGGATAGGTCTGGAAGTTAAAAACAAATTCCCAGATAAGATAGTGGTTTATGTCCCATCGGAGAAGTTTATTCAGCAGTTTATCAATGTAGCGAATACTAAAAATCCTGAGAAAAAGAGCAGAATTTGCTAATTTTTACCAAATGGTGGATGTCCTCATTATAGATGATATTCAGTTCCTTTCAGGTAAAAAGCAACGCAGGATACATTCTTCCATATTTTTGACCATTTACACCAAAATGGAAAATGCAGGTCGTTCTGACTTCTGATAAAGCGCCTGTAGATATCCAAGATATAGAGGAAAGAATCGTTTTCGTTTTAAATGGGGACTTTCTGTGGAGATAAAATCGCCAGATTTTTCTACAAGAAAGAAAATCATCAGCAACAAGCTTCATAGAGATGGTATCCAGCTAAGTGAGGATATAATAGACTTTTTGGCATCGGAGGTGAAATCTAATGTTAGAGAGCTTATAGGGGTAATTAACTCAGTTATAGCTCATTCCATGATTTATAAGTCTGACCTTTACCTTTGATTTGTTGAAGGAAACGATTAACAAAATCGCAACTAATAAGGATAAAACAATAAGTATTTCACTGATACAAGATGTGGTTTGTGATTATTTTGGAATTCACAAAGAGCAGCTTCTATCCAAAAACCAGAAAAAGAGAAATCGCCCTGACAAGACAATTAGCAATGTATTTTTCTAAAGAATATACCAATGCTACCTATGCTAAAAATAGGCAATGAAATGGGAGGAAAGACCACACTACAGGGTGATGCATGCTTACACATACTATCAAAAGATTTTTCTAAGATAGATAAAGAAGTAAAGAAATACATCAAAGATTTAAAGGAAAAATATTTGCGTAGATAATAAAGTATATGAACAAAAGAAGGATTTTAATTCGTTAAAATCCTTCTTTTAAAACACAGAAAAACTTATATTAGCAGAATAAATAATTATTAACCTTTGAAAAAATAACCAAAATGAACGAAATAGCACAAAAATATAGCAGAAATCAAAGGCAGAATGGCAGAGGCTTGTAAAAAGCTGGAAGAAATCCAGAAGAAGTAAAACTCTTTTTGGCGACGAAAACCGTTCCTGCGGATAGAATAAAACTGGCTCTGGCTACGGGAGAAACTTTGATAGGTGACAGTGCAGGAGCTGAGGGATAAATACGAAGAATTGAAGGAAGTTCCTCATACTAAGCATTTTATAGGGCATCTTCAGACCAATAAAATCAAAGATATTCTAAAAAGCAGAGGTGGCGTGTATAGAGAGTTTAGACCGCTGGGATGCTGAAAAACTACAGCAACGCCTTGAATATGAGGACAAAACCATCGAGGTTTTGATTCAAGTGAATACTTCTATGAAGACAGCAAGTTTGGTCTTGACCCAAGTGAAGCGGTGGATTTTTGTGAAGAAAGTAGCGACTTTTGGACAGGCTGAAAATCAAAGGGTTAATGACCATAGGGCTGTTTAGTGCTGAGATAGAAGAAGTTAGAAAATGTTTTCAATTGTTGAAGAAAATTCAGCAGCAAATTATAGCCGAAAATATTCCAAATGTAGAGATGAAGGAGCTGTCCATGGGGATGAGGGGATTTGGAAACGGCGATAGAGGAGGGCTCTACGATTATCGTGTGGGGACTGCTATTTTCGGGAAGAGAGAGTATCCAGACAGCCACTACTGGCCTGAAAGCAATAGTTAAAGTATATTAAATTTTTAGTATCTGCAAAGGGAATTTTTAACTTTTGATAAGTTGAAAATTCTATTAATCAATTGATACACAATATTATGCTATTTTTACTCTCCTGCCTATTTATCGGAAAATTCGCCGATTGAGTATTTTGCTCTGTTGTTAAGGAATATATTATGAACTTGGATTATTTTTCGTGAAAATGACGGCGAGAAAAGTCATCAAGTTTTTCGCTCCTGAAAAAGAAACAATCTGAATTAAAAATTATTTCGCTTGACAAGTATTCGGAAACTCTCGGATTTAAAGGAAGCTCAAGAGTTGATGAAAAGGAACGGATTTTGGACTGCTCGAAGTGGGCTGCCGTGCATCGTGCAGATCCAGGGGAATATTATGTAAAGTGGGCACATAAAAACGGCACCAAAGTGGTTCCTGTGAATGGCCTGAGTTCTATCATTTTAGCGCTGATTTCCAGTGGGTTTTAATGGACAGCAGTTTGCTTTTTCAGTGGTTATCTTCCGATAGACAAAAGATGAGCGGAAAAATAAAAATCCGACAGCTGGAAAAACAAGTGCAGGAAACAGGATATTCGCAGATTTTTGCTGGAAACACCTTACATCGAAACCAAAGACTTTTGGAGGATTTGTGTAAGTTTTTGTCACCACAGACAGCCCTCTCGCATAGCGGTGGATATTAACAATCCAGAGAAAGAATTTATAAAAACTCTTCCTATAAAAGGAATGGCAGAAGAAGAAATAGATTTGCATAAAAATTCCTAGTGATATTTGTTTTAGGAAGTGAGAATTACAATAGAAAACATGAAAAATTATTTTTAGTATTAATAATATTAGCAAGTAATATCGTTACAGCTCAAAGTCTATTTTCAGGAAAAGTGGAGACAGAAGAAGGTTTGTCTATTGTAATGTGTATTGGTTATCAATCTGAAAACCAATGAAAAAGTAAATACAGATGAAAATGGAAAAGCTTTACCATTTCGGCAAAATTGCAGGATGAAATTCGTTTTGTAAAAGAAAGGTTATGACTGAGTTTCTATATTGTGAAATATGCTGATTTTTCAGGAAGAAAAATATTTTAGACTGCAAAAACTACAGTGACAATAGAAGAAGTGGTTATCAGCAGGCTGAAACTAACGGGAAATCTTGCCAAAGATTCCAAAAAGTCTGGACAAGGAAGATGTCAATGCTAAAATTCAATCGCTGGGGACAGAAACCATTGAAAAACAAGTGCGAAGCATTTCTGGTTCTGCAGGGAATTAGTTTTAGTTTATGGCCTCATTGTTTGCGTAGGAAAGAAGAAAAGAACAGAAACAACGGCTGGAAAAATATGAGCAATTCCAGAATAACGCCACATGGATAAGCTGAAAGAGTGGATTCGAATATTTCGTAAGGGAGGAATTCAGAGGTGAAAGTAGCGGAGTTCATCTCAGTTTTCTCTGACACAAAAACCAGAAGTAGCGGGATACATCAAAACCAATAATTTCCCTAAAATAATGACAGCTCTGGACCAGCTTTATCCCTGTTTACCTCATAGAGAAAAACAATATAAATTTTTAAATTTTAACTTAAGGCTTTTTAATTTAATCTAAATAACATATTAGATTAATAGAAATACAATAAAGTTTTAAATTTAAAAACAGAGAAACCACATAGATTTGATTTATGTGGTTTTTCATTTAAGAAAGTTTAAATTTGCATTAAAAAAACAAATGGCAAAAATTATATGAATTCATCCAGAAAAATCCACAGGAAAGGCAGATAAATGAAGTGGTGGAAACCTTGAAAAAGGCGGGCTGATAGTCTCATCCATCGGACACGGTATATGCTCTGGGATGTGATATCAATAACCTGAAAGCAATGGAAAAACTAGCCCAGCTGAAGGGTATGAAATTAGAAAAAGTCCCATTTTACCATTATATGTAATGACCTGAGCCACTTGTCAGAATTTACAAAACCGATAGAAACATCCACATTCCGACTTTTTGAAAAGCAAACTCCCTGGGGCTTTTTACCTTTATTTTAGAAGCAAATAAAAATTTGCCTTTTGGCTTATAAAGGGCATAAAACCATAGGAATACGCGTTCCGAATCATTCTGTGCCACAGATGATAGTGGAAAAGTCTCAGCAACCCTGATAGCTTCCACCTCTATAAAAGATGATGATGAGGTGATAGAATATTCTACTAACCCAGAGCTCATCGCCGAAAAATACGATAAAAGCGTAGATATCGTGATAGATAGCGGCTGGGAGAGCTGCGGTGCCTTCTACGATAGTAGATGTGACGCAGGGAATACCAGAAATTGTCCGACAGGGAAAAGGCGAATTATAGGAAATAAAAACCTCGTATTTGCGAGAGTTTTTGTTTATTATAAAAAAATTCTATATCCTTAGAATGAGGAAGAATTCCTTTGACATCGTAAACAACGCCATTTTTGGATAGGAGTTTAGATAAGTCTAAATCCAAGAATTCTTTTGTGAGCAACACCAAGAACTACTGCTTCATATTTATCCGAAGGAAGTGTTTCTAGGCTTTCTATTCCGTATTCGTGTTTTACTTCGCTAGGATTAGCCCAAGGGTCGTGAGTGGTCACTTTGACACCGAAATCCTCCAAAGCAGAGATTACATCGATGATTTTAGTATTTCTGACATCAGGGGCAGTTTTCTTTGAAAGTTACCCCCAGCATGAGTAATTTAGCTCCGTTGATTTGGATATTTTTCTTAATCATTGCTTTTACCACTTGCTCGGCAAACATATTTTTCCCATAGAATCATTCATTCTTCTTCTGCCAAGATGATTTCTGGATGGCAGCCATATTCCTGAGCTTTTTGAGCCAAATAATATGGGTCTACACCGATGCAGTGCCCACCTACAAGACCTGGGTTTGAAAAGGAAGGAAATTCCATTTCGTTCCAGCGGGCTTTCAGCACATCGTGAGTATTGATATCTATTAGGTTAAATATTTTAGCCAATTCATTTACGAAAGCAATGTTGATATCTCTTTGTGAGTTTTCAATCACTTTTGGCAGCTTCGGCAACTTTGATCGTTGAGCAAGGTGCGTACCTGACTGTGATTACAGAAGAGTACAAGTCATTCACCACTTTACCGATTTCTGGAGTAGAACCAGAGGTTACTTTTTAGGATTTTCTCCACGGTGTGTTCTTTATCGCCTGGGTTGATTCTTTCAGGAGAATAACCAGCGAAGAAATCTACATTGAATTTAAGTCCAGAAACTCTCTCTACCACAGGGATACAGTCTTCTCTCAGTAGCGCCAGGGTAAACTGTAGATCTCGTAGATGACAATGTCACCTTTTAATCACTTTTTCCTACCGTTTCACCTGCTTTTACAAGAGGAGTAAGGTCTGGGCGGTTGTTTCTGTCCACAGGGCGTCGGTACAGTGATGATGTATACATTGGCATCTTCTATATCTTTTAGGTCAGCAGAGCAGAAAAGTCCATTGGTACCAGCATTGAAAGGGTTTTCTTTAACCAAGGCTGATTTCAGAAGGTCATCAGACACCTCAAGGTTTCATCATGTCCTGCGTTTAGTTCTCAGTGATTCTTTTTGGTTAATGTCAAACCTACCACAGGGAATTTAGTGGCAAAATAACCTTGCCAATGGCAGTCCTACATAACCAAGTCCAATAATTGCTATCATTTTTCAATAATAGATTTTTATAGAATTCATCTCCAAATTCATTACTAAAAATAGTTGTTCCAAATTCATTCATATGTTCCTCATCATAATACATCGTAATTCCATTTCTGAAAGGTAGTCCCTTTAATCTGTGATAATCCATTGATATCAAATACGCATTAGGATTGTTATCAATTATCACACCTTCGGGAATTTCTTTGATAAAAACATTGTAATGATTATCCTTATTTTTATTCATTTTGTACCCTCTGTTAATCCTTACAGGATTTTTTATCCAATTTAGGATAGAGCCATAAAGATAAATTTCTTATTAGGATGATTTTTACAAGTTTTTCTATGGTTTCTTCTAATGAGGTAATATTTTTACGATAAATAGAACCAATGATGACTATTTTACTGTTTTTCAATTCGTTGTAAGCTATATTAACTATATTTTCATACAGATACCTAGTTATATTTAGATGAAAAAATCTTTTTCCGAAATGCCAGGAAGGCTAGGATAGCTATCATTAGATACTGTTCTAAAATTGAACCCATGTTCTTGCCAACAACTGCTAAGAAATTTTTATATACCAATGCATAACTATCCCCTAACAAAAGAATAGAATCATATTCGTGTCTCCCATAAACTCTACTCCTGTATAAAATCTCCCATGAGAATTTATACCTATTGTAGGTGTAGCATATTCTTGCGGAAAAATTTATCATTTTTAAGTTTAGTTGCGGAGCATAAAATATTAATACGCTAATACTCAGAGGGAACACACATTGTAAAAACAAATTTTTAGTCTTTAATTTTCTAAAAATAGTTCTCTATAAATGTGTATGATAAATAAGCCAGCAAATATGTGGAAACAATGATAATAAACTGCTCCAAAGATGTAAAGACATAGTTGTCAATATTATGATAATATCTGATAAAAACCATTACAGGCCAATGCCATAGATATATGGAATAGGATAATTCACCCATATGGACAAAGAATTTATTCGACAAAAATTTACTAACTAGTCCTTCCTGTATCTATCAAGAAAGCTGTCCCGTAAACAAGGCAAAAAGCACCCACAACCCAGGGAAAATTGGTATTTCCACTCAAAAAGACAGAAGAAGTAAGAATAGTAATAACAGAAACAATGCTTATAATATCTCTCCTTCCTTTGTAGCATTCCTGTATTTCTTGATTCATAACAAACAATGTTCCTATCAAAAACTCAGGAATCCTTGCAGGAAGAGAAAAATACATCATTTCTTTATTATGCAATATGTACTATTTACAAAAAGAATATCCTAATAGCACGATTGTAATTGAAAAACATCACATAATTAAGATATTTCTTATTTTTATAAAAATAGCAGTATGGGAAGCAGAAAATAGAACCGCATTTCTATCGCAAGTGTCCATGTGTGTGAAGAGGGGTTTTCTTGGCTGGACATCCCAAAATAAGTGTCTAATGTTGATAAATACTTATTAGAATAAAAATAGATGACCAAAACACCATTTCTAACCCCTAAAATATCTGAAGGGCAGATATAGCATAATAGCCCCTAAAATGTAACTAAAAGAAAAATCACATAAGCAGGAAGTATACGCTTAAACCTACTAATATAGAAATCAACAAACTGAAATTTATTTTTGTTCTTTTTATGAAGAATGATTCCAGATATCAAATATCCAGAAATAACTAAAGAAAACATCCACTCCCACAAAACCGCCCGATAGGAGATTTGGGTTCAGATGAAAGAAAAGAGACTAATAGGACAGCTACCGCCCTAAGGCCTTGTATATCGTATCTATATTGCATTTTAATTTAAATTTTTCTAATACTAATACACTTTTTCTTTAAGACCTTAGATAGATAATACAGCACAGCTGACAGTTAATATATATTATTTAGTTTTCTCTAAAATTCACTTTTTAAAGTTTTTCATTATATAATATTATCTTAAGACTTTGCAAAGATACAATTTCTTTATTGGTTGAGTTTATTTCAACCTTTAAAAATTTATGATACAGATATCCCCATATAGTAGGGTGGTACCAGAGGGATAGATTCTAGATTTCTTTTCTTTTTGAGAAGATGAGTGTTCCGTTGAAAAAGCTTTTCATTGCTTTGGTTAGCAGTTTGATGCCGCTAGCCAGCTGGATAAGAGGATATGTTGAGAAATCATCCTGTTCTGTGATTGTGATATTTTCTTGGTATATCACGCTTCCTGTGTCTATTCCTTTATCCACGAAATGCACCGTAACCCGTTGCTTTTCAGCATCATTATTTACCAATGCCCAGTAGGCTCCACGAACACCCTATACTTGGGAGTGATACCCGCATGAGTATTGATAAAAAGGGCATTCTACGGCAGAAAGTACTTTTTCGGATATGATTCTTAGTTCCGTTTACGATGATTAAATCAGGATTTATTTCCTTCAATAATTCTATAGTGAATTTACAGATGAAACATTTATCGTTTTATCATTAGGAATTTTCCAGCATTCATGCCGTTTGCCTTCATGATTTCATCCTCCTCTTTTTAGATGTGTTGCCCTACTTACCGATAATCGGTTGAATAAAAATCTGTCCCACAACGGTAAAAATACCCAATCTTTTTATCCTTCTTTTGATAAATTTTTGGTATTTTTCTTTGTCTTCCATAATGATCAATGCCGAATTGACTATCCAATGCATTGAGAAAACGATTTTGAGGAATCACCTTTTCCTGCTAAAATAACGATACCTTCATTTTCATCTTTGCTGCCAAACTACTCAATGTAGCTTTTGAAGTTATACTTTTCATTTAAAATTTATAATGTTGTAGGATTTTCTAAAACTTAAAATTTTCCTCCATATTTGCCCCCAAAATTATGAGGATGCCACCATAAATGCAGTAGTGTCAGGATTGTTTCCTTAGCAGCAAAGGTCATGCTTTCCTTTATTCTTTTTAACCTTAAACTTTCCAAGAAACTCAGTTTCGGCGAAAATGGCACTCAAAAACGACTTGATGGAACATTTACAGGAGTTTCTATGCAATCGTCTGAATAACAGTTGTGTCCAGAAATATTAATGTAAGAATCCATCAACAGCCTGAGTTTCGCTGTTGAAACAGACCTCGTTTTCACTGCTTTGGCTTTATACAACCAAGAGTGCTGTTTGCACTTCTCAGTACTAAGTGTATTCCCAGCCCGGAGCATACTGTAAGTATTTGTCATTGAACTGGTTTCGTGGAAAATCATGATGTTATCTCTATTCCTTTGTTCTGCTACTAGGTCAGCCATTCTGGTGTATCTTTCTCTGAAAAGACTCCAGCGTTTGGTCCTTTTCTAAAACAATAGTAATGGGAAAAAGTGTGGTGACGGATTTCCTGTTTCAGATATTTTGACTTTCACTGACGTGAGCAGCGCGGAGCAAAATGGATATTTATTCTTGGTTAAAATCACTTCGCCCAGACTCGAAATAAGAGTTTTCATAGGGCGAAAGTGATTTGTCTTTCGTAGTATTGAGGTTTCGATGGAAGGTAAATTTGCCAATACTCCTTTCAATGTCTGAGAAACCAACAGTAGAGCAAAGTACCACAAACGGCGTATTTTCTAACACCTCCAGCGTTTGAGGAATTCACTGATGGACATTCAGTATGTTCTGCCCATAGTCATTAGTTTGGTTCTTTTGTCCCGAAACCGCCCCACACAGCGAGTTCGAACAGAGAAATTACAAATTTACCTGTTTTCATTTTCAGTTATTTTAAGTTTTCCCACACCACCCATTCAGCTTCTTTCAGACCTTTGTGCAAAGATATGGCTCGGCTGGTAGCCTAGATTTTTGAGCTTTTCTCCCTATACTTGCCAATGAGTGGAGGAACACATCTCCCTGTCTATTTGGACCAAGGAGAATTTTGACACTTTTGCGATTTCAGTCATCAGGCAGAAAGATATTCTTTCCGCAGTTTCAGCCATTTCTCTGATGTGGTTGTTCTATCGCCCACGGCTGTGTTATATATTTGATTTAGAGCCCTTTCTCTTTGTCAGCATTACAGGCTGTTAAATTCATCCGAATTAAGAACATTATCAACGTAAGTAAAATCCCTTGAATAAGTACCATCACCCATTTATAGGTCGGCGATTGGCAGTGGTTGATTAGCTGGATTACATGAATTTTGGAATTACTGCAGCAGCAAGCTATTTGGCTCCTATTCTTTCCAAAAACATTGTGAAATACTTTTAGTCCTATCGTATCAAATTATAAACTCTTTGAAAACATCGCATAGAGTCTCGTTCATATTTCGTGATAGCATACGTGAAAGCGGTTTCTCCGATGATGTCTTCTTACTTTTTGGCAAAGATGTAGAGTCTGCCGTGCAGGAGGAGCTTGGCAGCGTAAACAAGTCTTTTTACTCCCGCATCTCTAGCCGCTACGAGCATATTTAGGAAACCGCCCACATTCACATCATTACCGTGATAGGGCTTCGGGCTGATAGAGCGAGAGAACCAGAGCCAAGAGCGGCCTCGTGCAGTGACACATAACTCTTGTCCGTCATGCATAGCATATGTTTCAACGCGGATATATCACCTTCAATCAAAGTGAATTTTTCATTTTGAAAGGCTCAATGTTAAGGTGCTTCCTGTGTCCCGCAGCAAAGTTGTCTGTACTCAGAACTACAGCTCCTAATTCTAGCAGTTTTCTCACTTTCAAATGGAACCGATGAAACCAGCGCACGCCAGTGACTAATATTATATTTTCTAACTTTTCTTTGAAATTCAATCTTTTTAAGTAATATATGTAATATTTTCTTAGAATATTGCAAGATACGATTCTCTATTGTTTGTGCTCTCGTTCTTTGAAATAATTTTCACATCAGGAATAAGGCTTATTCTCGTAGCCAGAACCAGCTTTTTGTGAGTGAATGAGCTTGAGGCTCTATACCGGAGTTTCTTTCAATGATTTCTCAAAATCTCACGATAGAATAATTGAAAGGACAAGCGATATTGACCACTCTTATTAGTAATTCTGATAATTGATAAGTAACTTGAAGAACTAAATTCTTAATATCCTCAGTATCAAATGATATTTCGCGTTGCTCGTACGCATGAACATTTATTTTGGTGGTTTCTGACAGAACTTTGAAACCAAATAGTTTATCAGCAGATTGGGTATTTCCTCTCCTTGCCTACATACAGCGTTACTTTTAACTCTTAAATCAGATATTTTGAGCAGCTTTTCAGCGATGATTTGTTCCATTTTTAGTTTGTAGGTGAAATCATACCGACTGTCAGCCTTTGAGGAATCAGGCAGATGCTGCAGGTAGAAAAATAGACAAAAGTTTATCGGAATTTTGTGTAAAAGTCTCCCTTATTAGGTCTTCTTCTTTGAAATTAGATAGTTCTGTCTCTAGGGAGTTAGAAACTCCAGATGCGAGTAACACCTCTATCTACATCATGGCAACAGAGAAGGCACAAGTCCATTTCCCACAATCATGTGTTTATATTGCAACGTAGATTTCCAACCAATCTGAAAGACTTGTTTACTTAGAAATTCAGAAAAAGCCTGTCCTCCTTATCTGAGGTGTGCTGCTATCAGCAAAATAGTCCTAGGCTCATTTCCTCCCATTTTGGCCATTAGTAAAATCAAAATCAGAAATATCTCATGAAATCTATATTCTGAGTAGTTTTTGTAACAAAATTTAGAAACTCTTCCTATTGTATTTTTGGATAATTTTTGTCATGTATGTATTGCTTGGGTAGATCTCACAAAGCTAAGTGAATTAAGCTTTTGCTCTCTTTACATAGTTTGACTATTTTATCCAAATATTTAGTTTGATAAATGGAATATGGGTTTCTTCTTTAGGTTTGTAATAATTTTCATCATACTCTTTCATATTCGCAGTGTATCCTCCAAAGCTTATAGTATCGTTTTTAATAAATGAAAATTTTCTTTTTCCTAGTATAATCCCAAGATTTTATGTAAATTCGTTAGCAAAACATCCTTCCGCTCCTTCAGGTATCTCAAGCTAAAGGAAGATACCCTCTCCTTCTGAACCAGGCAAATTCAAATTCATTATTGATAAGATTAGAAGGTAGTGAGAAGTTGACAGTAGCAGTATCTACTGTGTAAAAGGTTTATAAGTTGTTTCAGCTGTAAAATAGGTAAAAAGATGGCCTCACCTCCTGACGAATAGTTTTCGTGGTATTGGGTGGCCATTTTGGATTTATCGTTGCCTTTCCAGTTGAATCACCTATGGAATTCTTGTTGGTCTGTGGTGTTTTTGAACATAAAACAGCACTATAGATAAAACCAAAATAATGGTAACAGCTAGCCTTGCAAACATAAATTAGTGAACGAATCATCTTTTAAAATTGGAAATATATAAATTCAGCTCTTTCCATGGAACCACAAATAATCAGTAGTTAGAAAACATAAATCATCGAAAGCGGAATGGTCTTTTCACCTTTATCCTCGAATCTTAGAGGGAAAAAGTCGGTCTCTCATCAGCCATTCAAAAACGAACATAATAGCGATAGCGGAAAGCAGACTCAGGTCTCTCCCATTAATTTTCAAAGGATATCCGATGCCTCATATGCATGGTCGTGGAACATTTTCTTGATGAAAGAAAAGATCAGAAATACTTTCGGCACGTGGAAGAAAATCCAGCAGGAAAGTAGCCAGGACTGAATGTAAGCACTCACTTGGGACTCTTCTTTAAAGAAGGGAGTATGTTTGTCTCTGTGCTACGATGTCAAGATTGTTTCCATTGGTCTTTCATAACGATAGAAGGCATTATGAATAAAGTGCATTTAGGAATCCCCAAAATGAAAGTCCAGTTTGCTCCATGCCAAAACCACTTTACCACAGAGGAAAATGATAAAGGTGTTGGGCGAATTGCATCCACAGTCACCTCCCTCTGCTTCCGCTTCTTATAGATGTAGAGATAATCTCTGAAACCAAGTAGAAAGAGAGATGCTGCGCTACTCTTTCCAGAACCTGCGGATGTCTCTTGAGAAATATGGATAATTGAAATTTCTTAATACTCCGATGCTGAAAAGCCTTTGCTGACCCTAAAGCAATGTCATCACTATAACCAGAAAATCACAATAAATCCGATAGCAACACAAACGCACCAAAAGCTAGTGTAGTCTCTGTGTATTTCGGTGTTTGTATAATCATTAAAATTATTAGGTGTTAGCATTAGTGTACAGTTGTCCGCGATGACCACCTAAATAATCAGAAGGATTTGTCGCATCCCATCCACAGCTCTGTGAGATAGTTGAACTCTGTTTCACCTTTTAATTGAGGAAGTAAAATGCAGCTCGTTTCTACAGGACCAGCCACTAGAAGAGGAGCTTACAAACAAGGCGTGCAGATGACAGGGTCTTTTTCGGCTCTATTTTCTGTTGTAAATATCTACTACATATGACATCCATGGAATGTGTAAACGAAATCTTCAAGACAGGAAGCAGGTATTTCCAAAAGTCCAAGGATTTACTTTAATTCCAAACTGCCCATAAGTTCAGCAAATGAACCATACGAAAAGAGTTATAATATTTGAAAAACTACGAAAGTGGAAGAGATTTATCAGGTAATACTAAGCCAAACCAAAATCTTCGCGTGTGTTTTATCTTTCGGTTTTGCAATCCGCAGTCCTGGATAATCTACAGTAGAAGCAGCAATAAAAACGAAATCTCCAGTCCCAGCAGGAATAGAAGTAATAACTATAGATACCAGAAGTAAAATGTTCTGCCATTTGAGTCTTTTTGTTTAATATCCAGTAAAGGGAAAACATAGGTATATCGCAAAGCATAATAGAATTGAAAAAGCATGTGTTAGATTTTTATGTTATAACATTCGGCACACTTTGTGGCCTATGTGCAGAATGACTCATTACTGATGCCTCTTCTTGATTTCCGCAAACACACCACTCAGTAGGGAGATGATAGGGGAGTATATATTTTGTGTCATGAGCAGCAAGCCACATGATACGAGAGTTACGGAGAGTGCCCTTAGCAAAATATCACAGCAGTTTTGATAATATTTTTCTGCTACATGCCCTTTCCAAAGGGTCAATATGGGCTTTTGATTGTAGGAGTGTCCATAGCCGTTGCTGCATATGCAGCGATAGGTTTGGTATCATGACATTTCGGGCATGTCTTTTGACAAGATTTCTTTAGGAGTGGCAGCTGCGCAAGAACCAAATAATTCTGTAAGATATATAAGTCTGCATATTTCTTCCGAAAAACAAACATATCAGAATCTATCAAACATTTGAAATTGCTGTGGATTCTAGTAGGATTTGTACTTTATAGTAGCCTGTTACCTATACATGTATCTGGGATGGTTTTTGTCTTAAACCTTCTGGGTGGGCTACTTTTTAAAGTTTACACCTTCTCACATTTAAATCAAAGTCCGAATATACTGTATATGTAGTATTTGGGAAATACTTTTTAGTGAAGATAATGATGGTTTCTAATCTGTCCTGATTGTTTAGCAGTTCATTCCCTCCTGCATTTGTATACGTGTTTTTCCAAATTGCAGAAACAAAACTCTATTGAGATATTTTTGAGGTACCTTTTGAGTTTTTTCATCTTCTATGATGAAAGGTTTTGGGTTTTTATAATTTTGTTCCGGGAATGAGGGTTTATCTTTTCGGGAATTGTCTTCCCTGAAAGAACCGAAAAGCCCTCATGTATTCTATGTGTCAATCCGTTACATTACCTAATAATTTTTGATTTTATTTCTGCGTGGTATTTCTATATATTTATAGGAAAAATGAGAAGCTATCATAACCACTCATAAATGATAAACAAAAAGAATAATGTATGATTTTTATAAACCTGCTGCACTGAAAATTTTAGTTAATATCATCCCAATAGGTATTTGCAGAAGATAAAGAGCAAAACTGATTTCTCCTAAATAGATGAGGTGTTTGTTGCTGAAAAATCTTCGTTATCCTGCCTCGTGTTTAAAGTAATTAATAATATCAATCCTCCAAATGTTATTGAACTGAAAACCATTATGATAAGTAAATTTCTAGTAAGATAGATAAGAAGTATGCTTTCCTAAAGTTGCTATGATTACAGGTATATCATAGTTTCCAGCTTTTAAAATTGAATAATTGTATATTTTGAAATATCAATCCAAAAGTATCCCTACAAGAAAAGAGTTGAGATGTAGAAAAGGATTATATTTCAAAAATATCTATCCAAAGAGTTGTATCCTCCATAATATTCCGAAAAATAGAAAATATTCATGCCTATCTGACATATCAGCCAAAAAGACAATGTGAATATCGCGATATATTTAAGCTTCCATTTTTGATAACATAATTGAAAATAAAAAGGAAACAATCAAAGATAAAAACATTTCTACAGATATGGACCATGATGGGACATTGTACGAAAAGGCTTATTTGTGGTATCCAAGCATGAATTAAAAGAGCATTCATAAACAGCAGAAGGAATATCAAATTTCACATATTCTAAATATCTATGTATTTGAAAATATTAGCAGCCATAGCAAGAAGCAATGTCATTATGTGCAGTGGATATATCCTAGCAAGTCTGTTTTGATATAATATTCTTTTCGAGAAATGTGCTCTTCTTTCCGTAAGCCAAAATCATCACAAAACCAGATAATACATCAAAAATAACTAACTCCTAAGTTAAGATGTTCACCATTTTCTATTTCTCCAAAGTGATAAACAAACAACAAAAAGCAGCAATAATCTCGTGAATGTAAGTTGAGAAGAGGTCATTGTGATAATTTTCGTTATGCAAAATTTAACAATTCATTTAATATTGACAAAGTCTATATTTAGGCGCATAGGCTTTAATTATTATATTTGCAATAAAAGACATAATAGTATGCGTTTTTCCCATTGTTTTCACTTGTGATGATAAATATTTCAAGTACAGATACAGTAATTACTTCTCATATTAAGTAAATCAGAATAGAGATGTCTATTATGAAATTCATGTCCTATGGAATTTATAAGGAGGAAAAACAAAACAAAAAGCTATACTCTCAGCTGAGACCATCATGAAAAATTTTAGTATAACATTCCACGAACTTGGGAATATAGATAAAAGTAGTTTTTATCTCAATTCTTATATGTCTGTGAGCACCTATTATCGTTTTTATTTATCAGAAATTTTTAGAAAATTATGATAGAATCTCTATCTGGACAGTGATTTGATAGTAAATGCCGATGTTTCTGCATCATAGATATGGATTTTGAGGATAAATTGGCCATTTGCAGCAGTAGTCCATACATTAAAAATAAAGTTCTTCAGAGGATGATCCAGATTATCCGATAAGCTATTTTACTGAAGTTCTAAAATGCCAAATCCAGAGGAGTATTTCAATGCATGGAGTGATGCTATATAATCGAAAAGAAAAATGAGGGAAATGGACATTCAGCAAAGCTTTTTGATGCGCTGAAAGAAATCCCAGAGCCGAAGCTGCAAGACCAAGACATCTTAAACTCTGTATTCTCACGAAATGGAGGGAGTAAAACTGATATCAAATTTTTATAATAATACAGCCACGATAAGAATTACGCCTAATCTGATTACTTTTTAGAAAGTTTGAAGCAGTATAGGAATTAAGGCTAATCATTGGTTCTATATTTACTATTATGTAGGAAAGGTGAAACCATGGCAGCGAGATGGCGTAGATAGTGGACTCTTTTCCTTCAATATGCATACAAATCACCATTTTTGATGATATATATAGAAGCCAATCAATTGATAAACAAGAACTAATCAAAAATATAGATTAAACTGGTTGTAGAAGCAGGGTAGAGGTGTATTACAATTCCTGTAATTCTACCATTTTTCTGAATTTTTCTGAGCTTTTTTATTAAGCTGTCAAAGTCACCAGAGGCTATGATTTTTACCTTTTATCCAAAAAGATAAATACATATCTACATTTTTTATCGTAGAAAGCCTGTGGGCGATGATGATATGGGTAGTCTGCGCTCGTAGCAGGTCGATGTTGTTTTTGATGTGTCTTTCGGTTTCTGTATCCAGCGCAGAAGTTGCCTCTGTCTAGTATGAGTAGTTCAGTCTTTATAAAGTTCCTCATGATAGAAAATTCTTTTGTTTCTTGACCACCAGAAATCAGTGATACCATTGTCTCAAGCTGAGTGTTTTCTTTTTCTGGAAGTTCATTAAGAAATTCGATAAAGAACTCAATGGTTTTTCTGAATTTTTCCTCGTTTTCTTCGGATTTTTCTTTGCCAAAAAGTGACATTATTAAAGATAGAATCATTGAATATCACGGCTTCGTGTGATGTAGCTGAGATGATTTCTGGAAAAAGAATTAAGATTAGTTTTATACAGAGATTTTCCTCAATGATTATTTCCATCATCAGAGTCTGCAGCCCAGTATATAATATTGGCAAGCGTCGTTTTTCCTTGCTCCACTTTTCTCCAACGAAAGCTACGGAAGAATTTTTCTTTATAGAAAAACTTATGTTATCAATAGCTTTTTCCCTCTGAATGACAGTGAAATATTCTTTATACTGATGTCATCAATATGTTCGATTTTCTTGATAATGAAGAGTTCTTGATAATGTTTAAAATCAGATAATAATGTCTCAAAAAGAGTCAATCCCAGAAGACCATTGGCTAAAATGTATTCCCATGAGTTCTGCATACTTACCAAATGCCCCAATGCTCTGTAAAACAAAAGCAAACTCAAAAGAATAGAAGAAAAAGATTCCCTAAATAAGAGGTCTGTACGATAATTACACCTGTAATGATGACAATCGTAAAAGGCTCTCTAAGACTTTTCCAATGGATGAAATTTTCCAACTCCTAGGTTGATTTTTCTTGTTCATGGATGTTATTTATCAGTTTTTTGAAAAATAATTGATAATGATTAGTAGCCTTAAATATTTGAAATTATGAAGAATTTGAATTAAAATCGCATTAAAACTATTTCCTTTACTAGAGAGCAGTGTAGCTTTTTCCTTGGTATAGTTGTTAATGAATTTATAAAATAAATTGGACAAAGAACCTCCGATTGCAACTAAAATAGCAACTGCCACTGGCTATAAAAGTAAGGAAAATGTAGGTGGCAAGCATGATAATATGCTGTAAATAAACGAAGAAACTCATCAGCGCCCTGATTACTTTTTCCTAATTCCCCTGACCATTGTATTTGGATGCGCCCTTGTTTCTAATTTTTGTAAATCCAGAATAAGAAAGTTCATTAAGACTCTTTATCAAATTGAGTCTCAGTAGACTTACAGATTTTACTCTTATTTTTATAAAATATACATTTCGCAGATAGTAGAAAACCCTTTTATAGAGAAAACCACCACCATAAACAATAAAGCATTTACAAGATTTAAGTTGACACCAACAGAATCAAATAAATTAACAATGAAATTTATAACATCTGAGTTTTCATCTCCTGTATTAGCATTTATACCAGAGGCAATTCCTAACAATGGAATGAACATAGCAAGCCTCCTAAAACCATCTAATAATCCCACCAATAAGTTTACTAAAATATAGGCTCATACATATGCTGTCCCGCAATGTTTTTTGAAATAAGAAAAATATTTTTAGTAAAGAAGTATTTTTGCTGTTCATATATCTATTTTTGTGATGCAATAGTCATTGATTTTCACGATTTTAAAAATAAGAAAACATTATTGCATTTAATCTGGCAAATTTAAAGAAAATTATCCAGATTATCCGTAAAAATCTTTATGCCCACTTTTCCTGTTGCTGCATGATTTTTTCTTGTATCTGTTTTAAGAAAGCTTGCGTTTAGGGCTATTTTTGTCCTTTGACGGTGCCCAAAGCCTCGTTTTTATTTTAAGGTTTTCGTTGGAAAAATCTATCAGCCTCATCAGAAAAATAGGCTTTTCGAATTTTTCCCAAATGTACCGAGTGGCCCGCTCATTCTGGATGGATGAGGTCTTCCTGTAGAATCTGTAATCGCGCAGGTCGTCCATAACGATTTCACACAGGGATATAGTGGCAGTTTTCGTGCTGATCCACAACTCATGAATTGCACAGAGCAGCTAGTTTTTGCTTTAGATTATTTTCGCTAAAACCATCTTGGTATGGCGGACAGTTTAGTGTAAAAAGAATCTAGCGCTTCTTTTGGGCAGAGATAGAATATGGCAGGTTTCAGTTATTGAATTTACCACACCTTCGTGTGTCAGAAGGCGTTTATTAAAGTTTGTTTGTGGAATTTTTGTGGCAGTTTGCTACAAAAATATTTTTTGGCATAAATGTTCATAAACGAAAGCTGTTCCATAGGTGATAATCACCCAGTTGCTTCGTTTTAGAAATTGTACGCAAGGTTTATTTTCTCATTGATTTTTCTGAGTGTTTCTTCTGATTTTCAGAACTAAAATGAGGTATGATGATTAAAACTCAGCATTCACCTTGATGAAAATCTAAATTTTCTTCTGTGTAAATTTTATTTGCTAAAATTTCCCTGAATACTGTTTTTCACAGCCTATAGGGTTGAAAAAGAGTTCCAAAAAGGATTGTTCAGCGTTTGGAACTGGCTGTCAGCTAGTTTTTTATAGAGATTTCTGTTGCAAAAACAAGATCCTATCGAAAACAAAGAACTGAAATTTGAATCAGGAAATCGGAATTTCTACCTCGGTACGAAATTTCATAGACAAGATTTAAAATATTTCTTTTTAGTAAATAACCGCCAGAGCCAAGAAAGCTCTTTTTCTCTGCATTTAGATTGGTCTGGTTTAGATATTTTTGAGCTGTATCGTGGTGCTCGGCACGAGTTTTTAATGTGATTTCATCCGCTTGTATCGAGGAAAATTTTAGAACAGCATCTATTTTCTCTTGGCTTTCATCTTTTTGGGAATACTCATTTTGGAGTTCTTTTGCTCATCTGCTTTTTCTAACGCAGTGAGGTATAAAAACGGTCTTCTTATTTTCACAAATGTCACCTGCTTGTGTCCAAAATCTCCCTGATTTCCAACACATCCAGATAATCATCCATCATCTGAAATGCGATTCCAAGGTAATCCCAAACTGATAGAGAGCCCGGCATCCTGTTTCGGCATTCAGCAATGAAAGCGCCTATTTTTAGTGCTGTAGCACCTAGTACGCCAGTTTTGTAGGCAATCATTTGATATATTCATCAAAGCTTACATCATTTCTCAAAATTCATGTCCATTTGCTGTCCTTCACATATCTTCGCCCTGTATCGGAAAATAGGTGAATACATGAACAAAATAGGGTCTAAATCCTCGAAAAACTGATAAGATTTGATACAGCGGGCATCACCGAGAGTATACCCGTGTTGATACCTTTAAAGTATGAATGGTAGGCTTCCTCTCTCAGAGGAGCGTCATCCATTATATCATCATGAATGAGTGTGAAATTATGACTCTATTGCTAGAGCTGGTTTTATTGCGGTGTTTATATTCTGAACCCATCCGCTGCCATCAGTGTAAGCATAGGGCGGAGGCGCTTTTCTCCATTTGCAATGATGTAGTTGATGGGCTGGTACAGCTCAAAGCGAGTTTCTTCGAATTTGTATTTTTCTATACTTTTAGAAATTAAATTGATGTATTTTTCAGCAAATGCATGATGAAATTGCGTCAGCAAATTTAAATTTTTAAAATGAAAATAGTTTTCAAAACCACCAATTTTTTCTGGTGGTTTTAATTCTTTATCTTTTGGGAAAATTTTTAGAACATATTTACGATGATGTAAGGATTCCGCTACGATCGCACTGGATAGGAATTGTCAGAAACAAGCTCATAGAAGGCTTACGGTAATACCCTCATCTTACGGCAGAAATCCTTTTAGCAAGACCAACACCTATGATGGAAACCAGTGATAGTGTGGGTAGTAGAAACAGGAACTCCTAGGTGATTCGTGATGAAAAGAGTCACAGCACCAGCAGACTCGGCACTTACCCTTCTAATGAGGTTACTCGTTATTTTAGTTCTATCGTTTTTACGATTTTCCATCCTCCGCTCATCGTTCCAAACCGATAGCAACACATATGCTGCCAAAGGAACCCACATGAAATGTTCAGTAAAGTATGAAATCTATCAGAGTACATTGATGTAGTCAGGGTCTCCTATATTTACATAGTGATAAACATGACCGCAGCACTGATGATTCTCATGATTTTCTGTGCATCATCTCAGACTCATGTCCCAGACTAAATAGAGCAGAAGAAACCAGCTGTAATCTTTTTGAATGCTGTTTCAGCTTTTATGAGGATTTGATGCAAATATTTTACGATGATAAGGTGATAATCACAGAAACAAACATCCCTATGAAAGGAGCTAGGAAAATAAATAAGAATATTGGGATGACTTTTGTCGTACTTTTTACCACATCTTTGTGAATAGTTTTTCAAAAGATAATTTGAGAAGTTCAAAAACGAAGCATTGTCATTTAACTCTAAATTCAATATACTCTATGAAGAGCGTGTATCAGTGCAGCTCCATGAATCCTCCCATAAGTGTATGTGACGAAGAGGATGGAATACCAAGCCACCAAGTCAATAAATTCCACGCAATAGCAGCGGAAAAAGTCCAGAAACGATAACTTCAAGGTTACATAAAATCCTCGCTCACTGTTTTAGCAATGGTGTTCCCAATGTTAAAAGACTGCAGTGATATAAGCAGCAATGAAAAAGCTGCGAAATTCGCAAAAGCCGCCCACAAAACCGCTTGAAAAGGCGTGAGAACCTTTGTGGAAACACGGTAGCAATGGAGTTAGCTGCATGTCATGAAATCCATTGATATAATCAAAAACAAGGCTAGTCCAATGATTGCTATGAGAAGTACAGGAAGTTCCATACTTTATAGTTAGAGCAGAAATTAAGCTGCATTTGATGATGATGCTGCTCATTACACCAGCTACTTCTTCCGCCTTGTCAGTCACCTCTTCTAGGTAGTTTAGCACTTTGCATGTACTTTTGATGATGGTAATAGGGTCGTTGGTTTCGAATAGCTTAATTAGAGCCGAACTTTGTACATCGTCAGCAATATTTTCTATGCTATTGATTTTGATGCATGATTCTTTCACTGCATCCAAATCTTTAAAATCCTTAAGGTTGATGATGGCATTTTGAATTTCTATACATGCCTTATGAATAAGAAGCGAAAACTCTTCGTAAGCCTTTGTTTCAGGGCTTTTGAATAGAAAAATGTATCTAGTAGAAGCATAGATATAGTCCGCTAGCATCATCCAGAGATGTTGCCAAAAGACTGAATGTCTTCTATCAAATGGCGTGATGAAGTTTTTTGCCCAGTTCCATATAGATCTGGTGCGTAAGGTCATCGTTTTGATGTTCAAAATCGTGAATTTTCTTTAAGAAAGATTCATCATTTGCATCAAAATTCTGTATTCCATTATGAAAATACTCAGACATTTCTACTAGGTTAGTAGCTACTTTTTCAAATAAAGTGAAAAAAACTGTGTCTTTCGGTTGAAATGCCTTAAAAATATTACCAATTCTATGAGTCTCTAGTGTATAAATTTTTCGTTACAAATATAAACTTAATTTTATTTTTACAATAAAAACCCATAAATGCATCAACTCAAAGACACATTTATAGGAATTATTTAGTTTGCTACTTCAGCGCGCATTTCTTTCCTTTTCGAATTTCATCGCGGCAATGTTATTGAGGATATCTTTCTGAAAGATTTTTCTACTTTCAAAGAAAGAGAACTTCTAAAACTTCTATATCGCCGATATCAGCTCGTTTTTAGATTTTTGTAGCTTGGTTGATGATGTCCAGTATCATCAGTTTTCTTTAATTTATCTCTTTTTCCTAAATTAAAGAAAAATCTCACCATGTTTTCATTATTTTTCTGACTTCTCTGCCACCTTTTATCTCTATCTCGGTCTCTTCCCTCTTCGGTCTCTTCTGCTTTCTTGGTTTCAGATTCGGCTTTTAGTTTTTGAGCTGCCAACATCATTGTTGTTTTTATAATAAAGAGCCAAATCTTTTCAGCTGAAATTGAAGTAATTGGTGTACCAATTCTTCTTTAGAGAAATTAGAAAGGTCTGGGATATGCTGTCATCAAAGTCAAAGAAATCCCTCGTGCTCTGTGAAAAGCTGCCTGAAAACTCCCGCCATCGGCCTTTTATGATGTCTTCTCCTTTTTGGAATTTGTTTTTCTACAATTTCTATTTTCGCTTTGACTTTGATTTGGTTTAGTTTTCTGGTTTCCTCTGGTTTTATCAGAGCCATAGAGATGCTCATCTTTCCCAGCACGCCCTGTCTTTTCCGCTTCTGTGTACGAAAACTTCTGGGTCGTCAGGTAACGAGTAGTGATTACATGGGTAGGCTGTTCACATCAAGTCCTCTCTGGCAGCAACAGTCCGTAGACCAGAATATCAATGTTTTTCAGTCTGAATTTCTTCATCACAGTGTCTCTCTGCGCTTGTGAGAGGTCGCAGAAGCGCATCAGCAGCGTAGCTGTTTTTGCATTAAGAAAATCAGCCACATCCTGAGTTTTCACTTTTTAGTTCGGCAGGAAATGATAGAATACTGATTTTGATTCGCATCTATCGCCTTTTTAGGCTTCTCTGACGGTAGTTTACCACTATGTATTCGTGTTTAATGTTTTTCTTAATCATTGCGTATAGCCCTATTGAAAATACGATGAGGATTAGTAAGATAATTTTTAGAAATTCTTTTCCACTTCCTTATTCATCGTGAGAAAATAGTAGTGTTTGTTTGGTCTCAGAGTTTCAGAAAGTATAGTTTCTAAATCATCCTTGAAGCCCATAGACAGGCATTTCGTCAGCCTATCACAGTACTAGCCAGTGGATTTGAGAGAAGTTCAGAGCTTTTCTGTTGATTAAATCAATAACTCTCCCAGGCGTTCCTCATGATTTGAGGTTTTTCTCTCAAATTCTCGATTTGCTCTCAGGATGCTTCTCTCCAGACCGCTACGGTTTTTTATATTTGGTAAATATTTAGTGTAGTTTTTAATGTCTTTTGCGATTTGTAAAGCAAGTTCCTTTGTCGAGCCAAAAACCAAAAAGTTGATTTTTCTGGCTGTGTCATCTATCATATCCAAAATAGGCAGGGAAAAAGCAGCTGTTTTTCCCTGTTCCCTGTCTGCGCCAAAGCGATAAGGTTCCCGGATATCTGATAAAATAAAAGGAATAGTTTGTTTTTGGATTTCTGTTGGCTTTTTCGTAGCCAAGTTCGCCAACCGCCTTGATGATGTCAGGACTTAAATTGATTCACTAATAGATTCATTAAATATTTTAAATTTTGGCAGATACATTTTTATTTTTAATGATAAAATCACATAATGAAATGAAGGCAAGAGAAATGTTTACACTCAATTTTCATTTTTAAAATCAAATTTTATGCAATGAAAAATATTTATTTTTCAGCTCGCTGGTGTTCACTCATTTATGCGCAAGATGTGAGGATACATGAAATTTAGAAATGAAATAGATAAAGCGTAAGAGGAAACGCCTATTAATAGAGACATATTCCGTGAGAGAGGGTGTGTATGGAGACAGCAGACAGGTACAGCTGTGGCTTAGATTTTTCCAGAGGGAAGGTTTCGTAGAAGTAGGAGGCAGATGATGGAAAATTCTACAGGGAGGTATCGTTTCTGATCTGAATAGGAAGCAAATACTTTCCATCTATGAAAACGGAAATATCTTGGTGTATAGAACCTCGGGTGGATTTGAGGAGAATACAAGGCTTTTGCTGGATTTCTGACGGCTATGACCTCATCTTTTGGTGAAGAAAAATATTGACAATAGCGGCGCTCAGGTTGTCCCAAATATTGGCGGGCACAAGGCAACTGATGAGCAAATGAGGAATTTGGACAGTTTTATAGAAGTTATACAGGAAAGTCTTCGACAAAGATAAAATGGAGACTTTCTATATGGCGCTGAAAGCAGTTTATTTTACTACTCAGCAGATAGTTCAGATGGTGAATGTTCTTTCCTTGGATGATGAAATCGTTTAGAGCTGGCAAAAGCAGCAAGGACAGCTGTGTAGACCGAGAAAAATTATTATAAAGTGGTGGATGCTATGACTTATAGCTCTACCAAAGAAAAATTGAGAGAATATATTTTGAAAAGATAAAATTGAGAGAATATTTCAAGAACCAAAAGAGAAATAATAACAAAGAGATCGTAAGTGGCGTGAAAGACCAGTAGAGTCTTTTTCATATTTTAGGAAAACAGGATTTTGTTTGTCTTTGTAGATATTGAATAAAAATCCAAAGCGGTGATGTAGGAATAGATACTACCAGAAGCATGTTTTCTGAAAGCTTCTCTGATATTTAGGTTTAATAAATGATGGACAGCTTCATGCGAACCACACCCTACGCAGTCATACCCAGTAGCTGCCTTTGAATGGGCACTTTGGGAAAAACATCATCTAATGGGGTAAGTCTTGTATACCATAAGTATAAATATAAACAAAAGACCTACAAACCCATTTAGTAGTGTTTTAATAGATTTCATTTAATACTCATGTAATATATAAACAAGACATATAATATACCTCCTATTCCTACTACATACACCATATATAGTCCATTTTTAGCATTATCAGCCGCCTTTTAGTGCTGGCTATGTCTCCAGCTAAGAATAAGCTTTCTACTTTAGAAGCACTTTGACTATTCCAGCAATCCAAGTGGTAAACAGCAAAATAAGGTAACTAAAATAGATTCTATCAGCCAATTTTTAGGAGGGACAGTATATTCTGTCGGAATTTGATAATTTTCAGTAGGTTCCATATGAATTATTGTGTATTTATTAGGTTGCAAATATAATTTTCAGTAAAATATAAAAATCGTTTTATTTGTAATGATATCCCAAAATCGGAAGGCGTCCAGAGTGCCGCCTTTTTGTCCAGCTGTTGTTTTTAGTCCGTTATTCGCCCAAGTGTTACAGGTCTGCGTGAAATTATAGCTTTTTTGGCATCGTAGAAAGCATCATTTTTCCATAAAACAGCATCCGTTTTTATTAAAAATGAAATTTCCGTTTTTCATCTTGTTTGAACTGGTTTTTGATGAATTTTACCAAATCGCTGTACTGCTTTTTCGGTCAGCATTATTTTCTTGCAGTCATCATTTTCCTGCATTTTTCGTAGAAAGTGCAGTGCATGGCAGATTCACTCATCCAGAAAGCGGCTTTTATCGCTGTGGAAAACCTTTAAATCTGCCCAAGTGGGCGTGTCCAGATAAAAATCCCTTTGTCTCCCCAGCCGATGCCTACATAGGTGAAATTAGTTCTTTTTGGAAAGTGTATTTTCAAAAAGGAATTGCTGGCTCCAGTCCACGACTTCCGTTTTGATGGGAACCACTAAATCCGTATGCATCCCATTGGTATAGATATACATAGGAATGGTTTTCGGGTCGGAGGTTTCCTCGGCAGGAACTTTTATCAGTGGAAGCAAAAGCCCCAAAACAATATACAATCCCACTATTCCCAGCAGAACGCCGATGGTTTTTAAAATAAAAACACAAATGCCTTTTTCATCAAAAGTTTTTAGAGGATTACTCCAGATTTCCCATGATTTCTTCCCATTCTTTCATGATTTCCGCCAGCTCTTCTTTCAGTTGGTTGTATTTTTCAGTTCTTCATCGGTAGGATTAGTTTTACTGAAAAATCTCTTCTAAAACCAGCGATTTCTGCTTCATAATCGGCAATTTTCTCTTCTGTGAGTTTATTTTGCAGGTTTTTCTGTTCTTTGCTGATGAAAGTGTTTTTGCGGGTTCAGCTTTTTACAGGCTCGGTTTTCTTTTATTTCAGGCTTTTCGCTTAGTTTCGCTTTTTCTATGGAAACTTCGTGGATGCTTTCTTTTTGGCGGTAATCTAGATATTCATCAATATTACCCAAAAATTCTTTCATCTGTCCATCTCGGAATTCAAAAATCTTGTCGCAGAGCCCTTGCAGGAATTCTCGGTCGTGAGAAATCACGATGAGCGTCCCCTCAAAGTTCTCGAAGCGCCAATTTGATAATTTCCTGGACTGGATATCGAGGTGGTTGGTCGGCTCGTCCATGATGAGCGTATTAAAAGGGCGAAGAAGCAGTTTGCACAGCGCTAGTCGGTTTCTTTCTCCCCCAGAAAGTACTTTGGTCTTTTTGCTTACGGCATCCCCTTGGAAAAGGAAGCTTCCCAGTAGGTCTCTTACACGCGGGCGGGTCTCTTCCGTGGCAGCATCTTCGGCTTCTTGGAGAACGGTTTTATTAGGGTCTAGGACTTCTTCTTGATTTTTGGGCAAAATACCCAATGTTCACATTGTGCCCAAGTGTCCAGCTTCCTGTGTAATCTTTGGTTACGCCTGCAAGTATCTTTGCGAGGGTGGTTTTTCCTTGTCCGTTTTGTCCTAAAAGGGCGATTTTTTCACCTCTTTGAACGAAGAAATTTACATGGTCAAAAACCTGTTTTGTCGCCGTGAGGCTTTTTCCTAAATTTTCAGCTTCGAAGATGACTTTCCCAGGCGTGATGCTAGGGCTGGAAACGAATATTGAATTTAGAAACATCCTCATTATCTATTTCTATTCGTTCTATTTTTCTAATTTTTAATCAAAGACTGAGCAAAACTTGCCTTTTGTAGCCGAAGCACGGAAAGCGATTGATATTGTCCTCCATTTGTTTGATTTCAGCATCTGGTTTTTCTTCGCCTGTCTCTAGTTTTTCTCTTCGTTCTTTGTTTAGTTCAAGGTATTTGGTGAAGTTGATTTTATAATCATCAATTTTTCTTATTATTAATGTCAAAAAGTTCGGTTGCAGACAGCAGTCATGAACTGCTTGTCGTGGCTCACGAGGACGATAGCGCCAGGGTAGTCTTTCAGAGAAAGTTTTCCAGCCAGATGATAGACTCCATATCGAGGTGGTTGGTCGGCTCATCCAGCAGCATCAAGTCATTTTTGGAGGAGAAGTTTGGTAATTCTATTCTCATTCGCCAGCCGCCAGAGAATTCATCAGTGATTTTATTAAAATCCTCCGCCTTGAAGCCCAGCCCAAGCAGCACTTTTTCTACATCTCCTTCTAGGTTGTAGGCATCGTGGTGGTGCAGAAGGTCGTTTGGTTCCGTCATTCTCTCGATGAGGTCATGGTAGGCTTGGCTCTCGTAATCTGTGCGGGTAGCGAGCTGATGATTAACCTCGTCCAGCTCTGGCTTTGCATAGCGTTTATCTTCTCAAAAAGCCTGCATGGTCTCATCCCAAACAGTTCTTCCTTTCACAAAAATCTAAATCTTGTTTAAGGAAGCCAATGGTGATGTTTCCCTCGGGAATCACATTTTTCATAGAAACTGATTTCGCCCGAAAGCATCTTTTAATAGTGTAGATTTCCCAGCGCCGTTTTTCCTGACTACGTCTATTTTGTCTTCTCTTTTAATCGTAAAATTCACATTTTGAAACAAATAGTTCCCTGAATGATGTAATCCTAATCCTTGAACTGAAAGCATATTTTATGTAAAAAGTTTTTAAAAATAATCGGCAAAAAAATAGTGAATTTATCTTATTCTCTTTCTTATATCCTTCATAATAGTAGGATTGCTCAATACCTTTGAAAAATAATTTCTCTGTTTTCAGTTTCTGAGGAGGTTTTCTTTCAAAAGGAAACGGATCTCCAAATCATTGATGGGACTTTCTTTCCATTGCTTGTAAATAAAGGGTTTTGTCTCAAATTGCCAGTTTATCACTTTATTAAGGCGTTTTTCTAAAATTAAATCCAGCCAAATGCGCATCGTTCTTCCATTTCCTTCCATGAATGGGTGGGCGATGTTCATTTCTACATATTTAGCGATGATTTCCTCAAAGGTGTTTTTCTGGCATCTGCTCTATTTTTGGGAGAATTTCGTTGAGATAGAGAGCATTGGCAAAACGGAAACCTCCTTGGATATATTTTTATCTCGAATCTTTCCTGCAAAAATCATACAATCCGCCGAAAATATATTTATGGATTTGTTGTAATCCTTTGGTGGTGCCTATTTCCATCTGGATTCTATATCTCCACTCTCAAAGAGCTGAAAGGCTTTTTGCAGACTTTTTCGTCTATTTGTTTCATGATTTTAAACTTTACAAAAGTAGCAAATTCAAATCATAAAAATAAATTCAGATAAAAATCAGTTTTTAGCCTAAAAATCACTAAATTAGCCAAGAAAAATTCAAATAAATGAAAGTATGAAAGCCAGATTTTTAAAAATAAGTTTTTGTTCTATTGTTTTTATTTTTCAGTATTTTATGAGGTGAAAGCAAGATCGCTACCGCTACCATACAAGGGAGAGAAATTAGTATGAAAGTGGAAAATGGCAAAGTGTTTTTGGTAAAACATTATAAAAGACCCTAATGGAATAAGTGTTGTTTCTATGGGAAAAACTATTGGAGGAGTTTCGCCGAAAGATGCACGATTTGTCAGTATTAATGGTGATTATACGATAGTTGCGGATGCTTATTTTTACTATGTTTTTCCTGATAGTGAGGTTATTTTTGAAAAAGTATAAAAAGCACGAAAATTATTGAAGTGAGAAAGTTACCAAAGTGATGGATGGTAATTTGTTCTTAATCAGTGGTGTGTGGCATTATTTAGATTTTAATATTTATAGTAATGAGTTTAAGTTTGTTTCCCATTCCTGAATTTCCTGTAAATCCTGTTGTTTTTGGCTTCTGGATACAGATCGAATGATGGGTATTTCTACATTATGAAAGATGATAAAAGGTGTATTCTTATCGTGTAGATCAGAAAAATGCAGGATTACCCAGATTTAAACCCTAAAACTACCCAAATTTTTAAAGAGGATGAAACTCAAGTTTTTCCTTTACGATGAAGATACTTTTCTATTTGGTGGATTTCCCTGTTTTACGGATGTTACGGCACAATTTAGAAAAGCAGGATTTTTGATGGTAATTTTAATAACTTGAAAGTCAGACAGATATGGCTAGGACACTGTCTTGATTCTTGCTAACGAGGGAGGAATTTGGTTTTACTCCTGGCTTCTGCTTAAGGGTATGGGAGATGTTTATTTTGTGGCTAGTAAAGCAGAGTTTAAGCCAGAGAGTAAATTGTTTTTATAAAGACAGGGCTTATTTAAACTTACGAAATGAATTGGATATTTCGAAGTAAAATATAAAGAAAGGCTGAAACAGGTTTTTGAGGATATTTATAGCGATGGAGAGAATAACTATGAGCTTAGATTAGGAATGAATAGTGATGCGAAATTAGTCCTAAATCCAAGTCTTCAGAATATTGATTTTGAGAATTTTGTGTTTTTATAAAAATCAAGGGCTTTATTCGTATCAAGGGCAGCCAGCGTTTTTGAGCGGATGGTAAAAATCTGTTTTACTGGGAGCGTGAGAGTAAAACGAAGAAAAATATATCTTCTTATAAATCAAAGATTAAGGATTTGAAACTGGCTTTTGCTTTTTGATGATAAAATATTGATAGAGAAAAGGTTAATAAAAATATCGGAGATTTCGCGACGATGGAGTTTTATGGGTTTCTTCTGTAGAGTGGTTTCTCCTTGTGATGGCAATGGAAGATCTTCTGTAAAGGTGAATTATGTATATTATTTCAGGGATAAAAATGCTCTTTATCTATACAAAAGCGGTCAGGGATGGGTTGATTGAATGTTGCCAGTCCAAAGGAATACACCGAGGAAAATTTCTTGGAAAAGTTTTTGGGAAGGCTTCTTTGACCTAAAAATTTTACATTTAGAAATGTCTAAATATGTGACAAGTTAGGGTTTGTTTGGTGACATAATTATCTTTGCAGAATTATAAAAATCATTTTATGAGCAATTTTATTTATCGTTGGTATGCTTGGCCTTGTTTCTTGTTATAGAAACGGAGAGAGAAGAAGAATGAAAATCTTGCAAACACTCCTGAGTATTTCAAATCAGAAGTGGTAGGAACATGGAGAAAAAGCAGAATATGTAATTTATGACGGGAATGATAGAACGACGATATTAGATTATGGTCTATTAGAAGACTGTGAGACTAATAATGCGTATCATTTTGCTAATGATGACACTTATAACGAGCATAGATTTGATAGTGATGGAACTTGTTCTGATAAAGGAGAGTTATTAGGATTGTATGAGCATAAATCCTGATACGAAAAAGGTTTCAATGACTCAGAATGATGGAACTAGATCAGAGTTGAATCTTATCAGCTGTGACTTATGGTGAGATTAGAGTTCTTACTAATCAAACTGTTGACCACAATGGTGACGGTGTAAATGATGTATATGTAATCATCTATAAAAGAGGAGCATAATATAAATAAAATCCAACTCTGAAAGTTGGATTTTTATTTGAAGTAAAATTGACAATGGAGCTAGAAAAGGACTACTTGTAGATGAGGAAAACCCACTGTGAGCATTATCATAGTGAGCTGGATACTAATAGCTATAAAATTTCAGGTGTTGTGGACTTTTTATCCTTGTTACCTCTGTCACAATGCCTGCGAAAAACCACGAGACCAAAACGCTGGTCTTCTGAAGAGCTGGATGAGAAGGCTGTTTTTATGTGGTTGTTGAGAAACACACTGAGTGTCAGAGAATATCTGAATACAGATTCTTGCTCAAATTGTAATAAACAATTTAATCCCAGATGCTCCAATCACTCATCATCTTTATTTTGATTTAGAGAAATAGAAAAAAATTCTTCATTAAAGATTTCCTAACACTACATTCGTTTCCATTATCTGAAAAATATTTATTACTTTTTGCCACGATGGGACAAATACTGGCAGTAGATTTTTGGTAAAAAGCGTTGTGGCTGGCTGCAACGGATGATTTGCCGCATAATAGCCAGTGGTCTGGATACCGTAGAAACTTCCGTTTTGATGGAGTATCTGAAAAATATTTTGAAAAATACTGTAGATGAGGTAGGAGTTATAGGACTTCCTACAGATTTGAAAAGGAAATATGTCCGAAGTGGAGCAGGATATCTCAGAAGTTTATAGAGGAATTAAAAATGAATTTCCAGAGGTATCAGTGGAGCGTTTTGATGAGATTTACCTCTAAAATAGCTTCGTATTTCATCAGTCAAGTGGCAAAAATAAGAAGCAGAGACAAGAAAAAGGATTGATAGATAAGGTAGCGCTACGCTTATTTTACAACAATATTTAGAACAAAAATTATGATTTTACCTATTAGAGCTTATGGAGACCCTAGTTTCTTCGTAAGAAATGTAAGATATTACGCCAGAACTATCCAGAGCTGAAAACATTGATAGACAACATGTTTGAGACGATGTATGATGCTCATGGAATAGGTCTTGCAGCGCTCAGATAGGCTTGGATATCGAGGCTTTTGTGATTGATATCCGCCCATTCGTACAGAGGATGAAGATTATTTGGATATTGCAGATAAGCTGGAAGGATTTTAAGAAAGTTTTATCAACGCTGGGATGTTAGAGGAAAGGCGGAAAGGAATGGAATTCAATGAAGGATGCCTCCAGCATACCTGATGTCCGTGAGGATGGTTTCATGCAAAAGAAACGATTTTGATGAGAATATTTGGATGAAAATTTCAGTTAAACACACGAGGACTTTCTCCGATATGAGCGAGAGTTATCCAGCATGAATATGACCATATAGAAGGAATTTTTGTTCACGGATAAACTTAGCGTTTTAAAGATAATCAAAGGAAAACTGAACAAAATCAGTGAAGGAAATATAAATGCGTAGGCTATAAAATGCGATTTCCAAGTAATTAAAGAATAAAAATATAATAATAATTTAGATATGCAATTAGAAAAATTATTTCAATTTCTGGAAAACCAGGGTTGTGGGTTGATTTCTCAGTTGAGAAATGGGTTTATTATAGAAGAGTGACTACACAGATAAGTATTTCTAACACTAGCTAAGTGAGTCTTTTGGATAATATATCTATGTATACATTTGATAGTGAGGGTGCCTCTTTTTTGATGTGTTCGAAAAATATAGCAGAAGACTATAAAGCTACTATTTCTCACAAAATCTTCTTCTGAAGAGTTGAGAGGTTTCATGGCGGAGGTGCTTCCAAACTACGATGTTGAGAGAGTATATAGTTCAGATATTAAAAACTAGTTCAGTGGTATAACATCCTTCAAAAAGCAGGATACATCACTCCGGACTAGCTTTGTGAAAGCAGAGCAGCCAGCAGAATAATCATCAGTAGATATTTGATGAGTATAAACAAGCCTTTATTCTATTTTCGGAATAAAGGTGTCTATAATTTTTAAGTTAAATTTGAGGAAAAATTCACAGAAATGCATACAAAAACAGAAAACAGGAAGCTTTTGGGAGATTGTTAGATATCATCGATGAACTGAGGGAAAAATGCCCTTGGGACAGAAAGCAGACTATGCAGAGTCTGCGACATTTCACATTGGAAGAAAGCTATGAGTTGTCTGATGCCCTGCTGGAAGAGGATGATGGATGAAATCAGAGCTGGGCGATGTCCTGATGCATTTGGTTTTTATGCGAAAAATAGGTTCGGAGAAGGGGGAAATGTGATATCGTGGATGTTATCAATTCTCTCTTTGTGAAAAGCTGATTTACCGCCATCCGCATATTTATGGAGATGCCAAAGCAGATGATGCAGAAACGGTGAAACAAAAATTGGGAAAAACTAAAATTAAAAAGAAGGAAATAAATCTGTGCTTTCGGGCGGTTCCGAAGGGACTCATCTATGATAAAGGCAGTATAGAATACAAGACAAAGTGAGAGGCGTGGGATTTGATTTTTCCTAACGAGGCAGAGGCGTGGAAAAAAGTAGAGGAGGAGTTGTCAGAATTTCACGCAGAGACTGAGAAGGAGAAAGAAATGGAGCTGGGTGATGTTTTCTTTTCATTGATAAATTATTCGAATTATAGGTCTAAATCACAATGATAGCGCTTTGGAAAAACTAATCTGAAATTTATTTCTCGTTTTCAGGAGATGGAAAACTGGCTCAAGAGAGGAATTTGGTTTTGTCTGAAATGAGTCTAGAACAGATGGACGAACTCTGGGAAGAGGCGAAGAAAAATAAAAAATTAACTCTAGTATGTGGAAGATTTTAAAAGACATCGCAAAAGAGAAATAAGAGACAGTTGTTTTTAACTTTTTATTGGTTGCAATGGAAAATTTGATGGCAATTTTATATCCTCTTTTTTGCAGGATTTGCGATTAATGCAGTAGTTAAAGGAGATGTTTTACATGCGCTATCTTATGCTGTTGTCGTTTTTGTTATGTGGACAATAGAATGCTCAGAAGGCGTGTGGACACTCGGGTTTTCACTAAAATCTATGCAGAAATGCGCGGTGCCTATGATTATTAATCAAAGAAATAAAGAGCAATGATGCTTCTGCGGTAGCGGCTCGTGTGGCTCTTTCTCGTGAGTTTGTTGATGAACTTCATCTACCGATATTCATCACCTCTTTGGTCTCTATTGAGGGGCTCTCGTTATGCTTTTGTTTTTGGAAATTTGGGTTGGGATTTTAGGGCTGTTATTATGTTTATTTTGGTTTTATGGATACCTCGTTTGGCTAAATAAATGACAAATTATATTCAAAACTAAACAACCGATTAGAAAACGAGGTGTATTTGATAGATAAAATAGAAACCATCTCGAGAAAACATTATAAATTTACGACAAAATTGAGAATATTGATTTCTAATAGGGAGGTCTTTGGTTATTTTTGTGTAGGGATTTTTGCAACAGCATTGTTTGATTGGCATTTGGGATTATGGCAACACAAGGCTATGAAAGTGCAGGGCACATCTATTCTGTTACTACATATCTTTGGACTTTTTGTGATTAGTCTGGATGATATGCCATCATTGATAGAACAATATTCTAAACTGAAAGACATAGGGAAAGAGAATAGAGAATGAGGAATAAAGCGAAAAACACTAAATAACAGAGCGAAAAATATGCTCCAAAGTGACTTCTTCATCTGTGTCACAATCAGTTAGATGATAATTTTTGTTTAGCTAAAATTGATTTTAAAGCTAAAAATATTTTTAGAAAAAACTATTTAGTAGCAATGTAAATAGTCTTGTCTGTATAAAATCTGGCATCGTATGGGATATCATCCATTGATTCTGGATTTTTCCAATCGATGTAGTCTGTTGTAGAAGAGAGAATAATTCGCAAATTTTCAAATCCGCTACAACTGAACTCACAGATTCTTCCGAGTCTAAATTTATGGAATATTCCCAGCTCATAGGATTATTCCTAATGTTTGTTTGCTTGGATTTTTCCTGTCTTCTCTTTGGTTAAAGATAACTTCTATAATTTTTCCTCCAACCCAAGAAAAAGGAAATATCGTAAGAAATATTCCGATTTGATAAAAAGTAGGATGGTACCTGAAGAAAAGACGATATCTAAAAACAGCTAGCAGAATAAAAACCAATCAAGATGGCATAGGCTACTTTGGCTTTTTCACGATGAAGGCTGTAGTGATACCGCCGATGGTGGATGCGATTCCCGTGGAAACCAGTAGTGCCACGAAAAACAGCTGTTTCACGCATGTCCTCCAATAGTCTGCTCCATTTTTCAAAGGGTGTGAAGCCAGAATAAGTTATCCATTCGGAGTTGATTCTCAGACCGATAGTGATGATAAGCATGGCGACACCAAGTCCCAGCAACACAGCAAAAGTATTTCTCAAAAACTCATAACTAAATTTTTGGTGTGGGCTATCATGGAAATTTCTACACTTACCCTTTCGGTAGGGCGGCTACCTGTATGGTTTCTCTGGCAGGGTAATCATCATCACTGAAATATGAAGAGTAAATATCATTTACCAAAGGAAAAATTTTTCATATCTGTAAGGAAAAATACTCGTTTTTACAACATTAGAAAAATCCAGCTCAGCCTCGTGGAGAATGGCTTTTAGGTTTTTCATCACTTGGTGGGTTTCTTCCTCTATTCCCTCTACAGATTACCGTTTTCTGGATTGATAGGAATCTGTCCAGAAATATAAAGTATGCCATCCACTAAAAACAGCCTGTGAATAAGCTCCAATAGCAAGAGGAGCATCTTGAGTAGAAATTACCTTTTTTCATACCTGCAAAGATACAAAATTCTTCTTTTTTTAGAAAGAACCTGTGGATTGTGGGAAGCTCTGAGTTTTGTATTTTTAAGGCATCTTTCAGGATATTGGCTTTTAATTCCGATGAAGAAATCATACACCTTTGTACTGTCCGATAGGGCACCCAGTTGAAAGTAATCGTAAAACTTCTTTGGTCTCTTGCGAAGCCTAATCTGGAGTACGAGAAAGCTTTTATTAACTCAAGTCATAATGGGCGCTTCCTGTGATATTCCAGTAAGGCGTAAGTTTTATAGAACCATTCAGCCCTGATGGATGCTGTGCGGTCTCCGTATCTCTTTGCAGAGTTGTTATAGGAATAGTTTGCGGTGATGCTCATCGTCCAGTCTTGGTCAAAAACGAGCGTAGTTATCATCATCAAAATGGTAGGCTCTCCATCATGGCGTAGCCTTTTTGTGATATGTTTTTCTCTTTGTTTTTGGTTTTAAAATCTCGTGGAGTGATAGATTTGCTCCTAAATTAAAGTACTGCAGTCTGAAATTCCCCAGCTTGTCAAGCTCTTGTTCCTATTTCAGAACCTGGTGTAAATGCTATTTTGTAAGGGTCAAATGATGCATTGTAGTTCAGGCTCAATTTATTATTAAAGAATGAATTCTGAGCATTGATATTGATATACGACCACTTAAAGGTAGTGCGCAGCGGCATTGTAGCTGAAATTCACCCAATGTTTTCAAAAAGTTTTATTTTTCGTTACTCCTGTAGAATCTTTCTTTTGATAGGACTTTCATTTCAATATTATTATTAAAATTAAAAGTAACTGATTTTGAAAGACCTACGCCAGGTGAGCCGTAGACCTGTTTTCAAAAATAGAGTACGAAATAGGATTTCCTGTGGCGTCTATGTATTTTTGGTAATATCCCCAGCTTTCACTGCTGAAATCAGGATTGTAGGAAAAACCAATGCTCGGCGTGAAAACATGTCTTACTGCTTGGATTTTACTGCTTTTTCCAAATTTAAGCATTCCGTAGAGAGTAGTCTGCACAGATGCACTTGTATTAAAAGGTGCTAAATCCAGTGATACCCTTTTACATCAGTGGTTTCTACGGCGTTGGTAGCAGAGTTGTAGTTTTTCTAATCGTTTTATTTGTCAAAAACATTATCTGCGGATGCGGATAGTGATAGGTTGAAATATCGCAAAAATGTAGTGGTGGTGCTGAATGTAGATACATTTCTAGCTCCGTATTTCATTTTGTCCCACATGGTTTTTTTGTGAACATTTCGTTTTGGAGTGCATTGACTTCGTTTCTGAAATCAAATTTAGTATTTACCGTGATGTTCTCTATCAGCCCTTTTCTTACGCCATCTTTAGCCTTGAATAGATAAAATTGGTTCACACTCGCAGTGAGGGATGGAAGCCTCAGGTTGGTCAGTCCAGTAGAGAAATTCTGCGAATAGGAAAGGTTTCTGTAAGAGTCATAGGGAAGTTTAGAAATCTTTTGGTAAGGGTAATGGACGAGTTCTGCTGGGCGTTTAGCACATCTTGATTAAAGATATAAGAGTTGTTGATGTTATTATTATAAAATCGGTTACTTACAACATCCACAGAAGCAGATAGTTGTAGGAAAGGATTGGCCTTCGCATCCTGCTGGTGAGTCCAGTATATTCTGTAAGTGCTTGATTTTGAATAAGAATCAAGCCCTTTTTATTCCTCTTATGGTGGTTCCTATATCACCACGGAAAGTACCGCTGTATTTATAGTTTTTTTCTTGTAATTGACCTCTGGACGGATGTTCCAGCTTCCTTTGGTGTAGTAGTCAGTGAGTATTTTTAGGTCAAAATGTTTCCCCAAAGGCTGGTAATATCCCAGACCATTGAAATAAAAATCCTACATCAGCCCTTTCCCCAAAACTAGGGATGATGAGCCCTGCACTTCTTTTCTCAGTGAAAGGAAGAATAGCGAATGGAAGAGCCAAAGGCGTGGGAACCTGCTCTATGTAAAGCTGAATAGGCCCCTGTCACCACTTTTACCTGAATTTTCCCTTTGACAAGTTTTTAGGATAGGAGCAGACAGATGGTAGTCAGGAAGAGTATCTTTTTAGCTCTGAAAAGTTCATCAGTCGTAAAGAAAGCCCCTTCTCATGTAGAATACAGAGTCGTTTACTTTTCTTGGTCAGCCACGATAGTCCCCTTCGTTTTCCCTCTGTTCTAGCGTTGTAGGCTGTGGCTTGTCTGGCTTTTTATAGTTGTAGCCACTCCTCGTTGTATTCGTATTTTTACCGCCTCTGTAGCCACGGCAGGTTTTGGTGATTTTTTCCTGAAGAATCTATCATTCCCTTGCAAAAATAGTTCCTCCTTCCCAGTCTATGCTGATGTAGTCAGCATCTATCTGCATATCTTGATAGTTTATTCTGGGCGTTTTTGTTAAGAAAAGTCATCTCAACATCAAAGCGGCTGTTTGTCAGCTTTGCCAAGCAATATGTCTTCTAATTGCTCGTTTACTACGACGACAGTGTCCTTCTTTCCTTTATTTTCTTCAATTTTTTAGGGCTTGTTTGTAGCTAAAAATTGTTAAAAATTAGGATAATTAAGATTTGTAAGGTAAATTTGAACTTTTTATTTGTCAATGGTAATAATTTTAATGCCCCAAAAATAATAATTTTAAAACAGATGAGAATAAATAAATTTTTAATAAGAGCAACTTTAACAGTACTTTTAACATTATTTTTTATCCCAGCTTATGCTCAGAAAGAAAAATTCACTGTTATTTTGGATGCTGGCCATGGCGGTCAGGATATTGAGCTACACGAACATATTCAGAACTGGGAAAACTGAATGAAAAGGATATTACCTTGCGGTGACTCTTTTGATTGGGGAGAAGCTCGAGAAGAATAAAGATTTTTAAAGGTTATATATACCAGAAAAACAGATCTCTATCCCATCATTGACGGAGCGAACTAATTTGGCTAATAAGACCTAAAGCAGACTTATTCGTTTCTATGCATTGTAACTCTTCCAGAGGAACAGAAGCTGATGGGACAGAGACTTTTCGTACAAGGGCCAAACCAAAACAAAAGAAAATTTAGAAGTAGCAAAAGCCGAAAACGATGTAATCTATCTCGATGAGCAGGATAGAGAGACCTTTGTTTATGACCCAAATTCCCAGAATCTCTAATCGCTCTAAAAATTCAGCAGAGTAAATATTTAGAAAGCAGCCTTTTTGGTAGTAGTTTCATGGAAGAAAACTTTTGTGAATAAAGACAAAAGATTTTCACGAGGTGTGAAACAGCAGAACCTCCATGTCCTTCGTAGAAATGCCATGCCTTCTAGTATTTATAGAAATGGGTTTTATCAGTAATTATAATGATGCTCAATATATGGTGAGTTCACGAAGGGGCAAAAAGAGATAGCAGAGTCTATATATCAGGCTATCGTAGAGCTACAAGAAAAAGACTGACAGAAATGTAAAAAGCAGAGCCAGTAAAAAGAAGTAGAAAAAGCCAATGAAAACCGACAGCCGAATCTTTGCTGATGAGTTCTGTGACTAAAATATGATGAAGGCGACCCTGCATTTCAGAGGCTTGAAATATATTTTGACTATAAAAAGATGGCTCTATGTATAGATATTATTATAGCACGACTAATTATGCATCTATACGAGATGAGAACTTTAAAGACAGCAAAAGATGCAGGATTTAAGAATGCTACAGTGGTTAGTTTTACGCCTGACCAAAAATTATCACAAGGGTATTATACTATAGAACTAGCGGCTTCACCATCAAATTGCTAAAAAGATTCACCAGTGAATAAAATTCTGATGTAAAAAGAGAAAAAGTAGGAGATATGCACTGCTACACAGTAGGGAATGTGAAAAACCCTTGAAGAGGCCGTAAAACTGAGAAAACAGATGGAAGAACAAGGTATAAAAAATCCAGTAATTCAGAATAAATAATTTCATTTGGTAGAATAAAAAGTTAGTATATTTGCAAACGCAAAAAACAGTTGGCCCGTTCGTCTATCGGTTAGGACTCAAGATTTTCATTCTTGCAAGAGGGGGTTCGATTCCCCTACGGGCTACTTTTTTTAAATTTAAAAATAGTAGTAGTAATAAATTTACTTTAGTAAAATAGTTTTAAAAAGATTATGGCAAATCACAAGTCAGCATTAAAGAGAATTAGACAGTCTGAAAAAGAAGATTGAGAAACAGATACTATCATAAAACTGCTAGAACAGCTATGAAAGTATTAAGAAATGAAGAGGATAAAGCTGTTGCATTAGAACAATTACCAAAAAGTAGTTTCTTTGTTAGATAAATTAGTAAAAAGAAATATTATTCACAAAAACAAAGCTAGCTAATTTGAAGAGTAAATTAACAAAACATGTTAATAAATTAGCATAAGAAAGTATAGTTGGCCCGTTCGTCTATCGGTTAGGACTCAAGATTTTTCATTCTTGCAAGAGGGGTTCGATTCCCCTACGGGCTACAAAAAGAAAGACCTTTGGTAACTATCAAAGGTCTTTTTGTTACTTTTATCAGTGTGTTTTTAAAAATAACAAATATCCTTTTTATGTGATGAAAGTAAATCTTTACACAAAAATAAAAATCTAAAAATATTCAAAAATAATTTCTCAGGTTGCTCATGATAGAGGGCAGTCTGTCTATGTTGTCGGTGGGTATGTCGAGACTTACTACTTGGTAGAAAAATCTCCTACGGATATAGATTTCGTAACGGGAAAGCAGTGGAATAGAACTAGCGCAAGCCGTTGCAAAAAGTATCAATCCTGAAACTAAAGTTTCTGTTTTTAAAAACTTATGGAACAGCGATGTTTCGTTATGAAAATTTAGAACTGGAATTTGTAGGAGCAAGAAAGGGAAAGTTATAGCGCAGATAGCCGAAAACCCTCAGGTGGAGCAGGAACATTGGAAGACGACCAAAACGCAGAGATTTTACGGTGAATGCGATGGCGATTTCCCATAATAAAGATAATTTTTGGGGAACTGATAGATCCGTTTAATGGGATGGAAGATATGGAGCAGAAGATACTTCGAACTCCATTAGAACCAGTCCAAACCTACTCAGATGACCCTTTTGAGAATGATGCGCGCCATTAGGTTTGCTTCTACGCTTGGTTTTTCAATAGAGCAAAAATCATTGGAAGCCATAGAAAAAGAAGCGAAAAGAATAGAAATAATCACTGTGGAGCGGATAATGGTGGAGTTTAACAAAATTATGCTGTCCGAAAAACCTCCGTAGGGCTGGAACTTATGAAAAACAGGGCTTTTTGGATATTGTTTTTACCAGAGCTTACGGCATTAGAAGGGATAGAAGAAGTAGAAGGGCAGAAGCATAAAGATAACTTCTGGCATACGCTGGAAGTGGTGGATAACATCTCAAAAAACACGGATAATCTTTTTGGCTCAGATGGGCAGCGCTGCTGCATGATGTGGGCAAAGCTCCGACATATGTGAAAGGAACAGGATGGACTTTTCACGGGCATGAGATTTTTAGGGTCAAAAATGGTGAAAACTATTTTTCCAAAGGCTGAAACTTCCACTAGGGAAGGATATGAAATATGTTCAAAAATGGTGAAATTGTCTTCCAGACCGATTGCGCTGATTTCAGATGATGTTTCGGATAGTGCGCTGCGTAGGATGCTGTTTGATGCAGGAGAGGATTTAGAGGATTTGTTTACTCTTTGTAAAGCAGATATCACAACAAAAAAATTCTTACAAAGCAAGGAAAAATTCAAGAAGAATTTTCGAATATGTGGCGAAAAATAAAGGAAGTAGAGGAAAAAAGACCATGTTAGAAATTTTCAGCCGCCAATAACAGGAGAGGAGATTATGCAAATGTTTAACATGAAGCCTGGTAGAGATAGGAATTTTTGAAGGAAAAGAGTAAAAAGAGGCAGTTTTGGAGGAGAAATTCCTAATGAACATGAAGCTGCAAAAAGAATTAGTAATGCAAGAAGCAAAATTGGACTTATTTAAGCCCAATATTTTAATTTTTGTAGAAAGCGTTCGTTCCTCTTCCTGAAGAGAAAGTTTTTATACGAATTCCGAAGGAGTGTAGATGCTTACCTCGCTGGCTTGGGTAAAATCCTTTGGCATCGGAAATGTATATAAGCCCATCAATCACATTAAATCCATAAAGAGTGGAATATCCGTTTTTCTGCAACACTAAATATAGGGACTGCTTGGAGCGGTGTTGGAAGAAAGTTCCATAGAATATACTCCTGTTCCTGCTGTGAAATAGATGTAGCCATTGTCTATTTCGATGTTGTTAGCATTTTTATTCCTGTGAGAGCTATCGTATTTGTAAGGTTTCCGCTGGAATTATATTTATAAATATGAGAATTAGGCTCAGTAGCTTTTCCTGCAATCACATAGACATCACTGTTGTAGGAAATGGTTTTGTTGATGGCTCCGTTAGGAATAGTGATAGTTCCTGTTACATTATTAGATGAAGAGGAAAATGATAGTGAGTTTGTTTCCTGTCCCAAAACCTGCATTTTGAACAAATACATTGGTTCCAGCGGTTACGATTCTTTCAACGGTATCGCTGCTAGGAATTTTTAATCAAGTTGTAATTTTTCTGTATTATAAACAGTTATGCTTTGCTCTCCGCCGTAAGTGCTGTTTGTGACATAAGCCTGATTCCCTACGAAAGTGATGTAACGAGGATTTTTACATCCTGTGTGATTTCAGCTTTTTTTCTTAAAAGTATATCTATCAGTGACGATGATTTTGTTAGAATTATTCACTACAAGATAGGCTTCATTATTGTGGAAATTACATGCTGGAGGACATCTCCGAGGTTTCTCCATTCGTAGTTTTGTAGATATCGTTTTTGATGGAGGAAAACCCTCTGCTGATGTAGCTTAGTTCTGCATTGGGAGAAGGGTATACGCCTTCATTCGCTACGAGAATTCCGTTTTCGTGCTTTTTCTGCAGGGATGATAGCATCTGCTTCATCTCGGTTACAAGAAACAGCCGTTAGGGCTAAAAGAGCGATAAGCTCCTGTGATTTTTAAAAATTTTTTTCATAGAATGTAATTATTAAAAATTGATATTAAAAATTGATATTATAATTTCTCAAAAGGCAGCGGATAGTAGTCGCTGGTTTTTATAGACTTGATTTAGAATGTTGTTAATCTTTCCCCAGAGTGATGTTTTTCTTTAAATAAAACTCCACTCCTGTATTTACGATGGTGTAATGAGGCAGCTGGTAGTTTTTGTTTTCATCGGTAGTTGTGAAAAACTTTGCTGGTAAACATTCCTTGGATGAATAAATTTAAATGTTTGTTTTTCAGTGAAATAAGTCCATTGGCTTTATGTTTTTGGGACATAGGAAAGTGATTTGTTTTTCTGTGTCTTTGGAGTTGGTATAGGCGTAAGAAAGACTTATTTTTCAAAGTGTTTCTGCCTATGTTATGGGTGTAATCGGCATAAATTTCACCACCAAAGGAGCGGATGCTGTTAAATGGCGACCAATATCCAGAAGAAGTGGGCAGCCACTGGATAAGATTTTCTATATCGTTATAAAAAAAGAAGCGATGTCTATATTCAGGTTTTTAAACTTGAATAAATGATTGATTTCAAACTGATATGCAGTCTCTGGTTTTTAGGTTCAGATTTCCGCCTGGCTGCCAGTATAAATCATTAAAAAGTAGGATATCTAAAATTTTTAGAAGCGTTTAGTTTTTAATGAATAATTTTTGGTAAAATCTATACGAGACCCGATGAAAAAAGATAAGGACTTTCTATATTTTTCTACCATGTCTTTTTCTGAGCGAGCCTTCTATATAGAGGTGCGAAAATAGATTTTTGCCAGCCGTAATCGCCAGATAACCAGTGTTTCTCTTTAGGATTTGTGATTCCAGAAGAGTATCCCTCGGCGGTATTGTATTGGTATTCGCTGATTAGATTTATGCTGAAATTATTAGGTTTTTGATAAGAAAAATCATTGCGGACGAGCCAAGTTTTTCCCTCTGCGCCATTGCTTTTTGGGTAAATTTATATCGCTATAATAATCGTATTTTTCACTCAAAAAGCCAGTTTTCAAATCATTATGAAAAATTGCCGTAATCGCTCTGCCAGTTAATCATGGTTTTTCATCCCATCAGTGGCATATTTCGTTTTTGTCTGGCTTTCAGAAAAAACAGGATAATGCTGTAATCCCGTATTCCACAGCGAAAAACATTGCGATTTTCTGATGATCATTAAAACGATAGGCAGCGGAAATAGAGTAGTTGTACTGGTAGTAAGCTCCGTTTCTGTTGATGTATTTTTCTTTTGGGACTTCGTAGTTGTTTTTCGCTTTTGGCAAGGGCAGTGTTTAGTTTTACAGAAAATTTATCATTGCTGTAAGCTATTTTTAATCCTGAATTTAAGGTATTAAAAGACCCAAATTCCGAGAACAAATTCCCGTTAAGCCCTTTTTCCGAACAGGATTTTATCATCCAAGTGTATCGTTCCGCCGATTGCGCCCGTGCCGTAGGAAATGCTTCCTCCACCAGCTTTTACGCTGATTTTATCAAAATTAAAGAGTCCAATATTATTAATATCTCCTTGTCCTAAAAACAACGAATTGATATTGATACCGTTCCAGATGAAAGCTGTCTGCTGTGCAGTTGTCCCACGGAAAGAGGGGCGAAGACACCATTCCCTTTCCGTTTTTCTTTTGATGTAGAGAGTGTAGAAAACCGAAGGGTTTCCGAAAGATTGCTGGTAGTTTTTATGAATATTGTCCGAAAGATTGATAACCTTCTGAAAATGTACAGATTCATTCAGTTTTTATCCGAAATAAAAACTGTATCTATTTTTCTTGTGCAGCGACAAAGGGAGCGACTCCCCAAACAATTAGGAAATATACTTTTTAATCATAATTCTACTTTTCCTCCGAAAGTTTTTGTTATTAAATTTATATCTGGCAGGTCTCCTGGCTTTTGCATTTCTACGCCTTCCCGCGTGAGCAGTGGCTTTTTGTAGAAACTTTTTGCAATTTACAGTTGCGGGGACAGCTCGGGATTTTTCGCCTGATTCCTTTTTCATCTATTTCTTAATAGAACCAAAAATATAATAAAGACAAGTGCTATAAGCCGGATTCTGTCCTTTGAAAAATCAAAGTGCTTTGTTATTTATCTACATTTTATATTGCTATAAAACTTTAGCCACTTACCCCTCGGCATTGGACGAGCTACCCTTAGTTGCCGATATACTTAGTGTTGCACCGCATAGAGTTTACCTGATTTCACTACAGCCGTACTGTACTTGCTTTCTGTTGCACTTGTCCTCGTATCGCTACGGACGGGCGTTACCCGCTATGCTGCTCTGTGGTGTCCAGACTTTCCTATTTCATAAAGAAATCAACAAGCCGCACTTGTCACGGCAAATATAGAATTAAAAATTGAAAAATAAAAAACCTCCTGTAAATTTAAAATCTACAAGAGGTAAAAACTAATAACCATGAAAAACTCAAATTAAACATGAGAATCTACTCTCAGTTTTATCAATCAAATACCGTGCCAAACTTAAAAATTGGGGTTAAAAATTAGAAATAAAAACCTCTTGAAAAATTGAAATTCACAAGAGGTAAAAACTAATAACCATGAAAAACTCAAATTTAATATGAGAATCTTGATTTAATATTATCAAACATCGTGCCAAAAACGATAAAAATATTAAAAACTAATATGCAGATGTAAAAATTAAATTGTATTTTTGCGGAAAATAAATTTTAAGAAAATGTCAGGAAAGATTACATTTACAATGATTAAGCCAGATGCAGTAGCAGACGGGCATATCGGAGCGATTTTAGGAAAAAAATTTCAGAAGCTGGATTTAAAAATCAAAGCAATGAAACTTACTCAGCTTACAGTAGCTGATGCTAAAAATTCTATGAAGTTCACGCAGAGAGACCTTTCTACGGAGAATTAGTAGAGTTTATGTCTTCTGGGCCTATCGTAGCGGCTGTTTTGGAAAAAGACAATGCAGTAGAAGATTTCAGAAAAATTGATCGGTGCTACTAACCCTGCAGAAGCAGCAGAAGGAACTATCAGAAAAAAATGTTCGCAAGAAGCGTAGGGAGAAAAACGCTGTTCATGGTTCTGACTCTGATGAAAATGCACAGATAGAAGCTGCATTCCACTTCTCAGGAAGAGAAATTTTCTAATTAACTTAAATAAAAAGATTACCATTTCGGTAATCTTTTTATTACTTCATTTTAAGGTGTTCCATTGTCATTTATGATTTCCCAATCATTATCGATTTCTTTACGACTTAAAAATTCTTCTTTTTAATTCTTCTAGTTTTGCAGTATATTCGGAATGAACTAATATTTTATTACTATAAAGTTTTAGTAAATCTTCCTTTTTGCTCAAAGTTTTTAATTTTTTTCTACTTTGGTTTGGTGTTCTTTTATTCTTTCAGTTATTTGGTGTTCTTTTTCTATTTTTGGCTTCTATTTGTTTTAGCTTTTTCTTCATATTCGCTTTTGAGAGAAGAGTTCACTTTGTAGGGCGTTTTAAATTTTTCTTTTTGTTGTGCTAGTTTTTGTGTAGTAAGTTCAAAAATGATTTAAATAATTTGTAATACTTTGATCCATTTCCATAAACTTGTCATCTTTTAGGTTTTTTCATAAATTACATAAATTAAAACCAAACATATAAAAATACATAAAATACTTACCATAATTTTTATAGTAAATGCTTTCGGAGGGGTCAAGTGATAAGGATGGTTGTTATATAGGCTTATTTTATATAAATTATTTGATAAAGTGATGAAGGATGAATGTAAAAAAGCTTGGGTTAGTATGTTTTTGAAAGTGTGTGTTTTTATACTTTTGGCGGTAAGGGTTATAATACATGATATAGTTATTCCTCCTAATATCCAGAATATATAACTAAAATTGTTAATATTATTTGTTGTTTCTGCTTCCATAAAATGTAAATTTTTTTCAGCAAATATAAAATAAAAAGTTATCAAAAATGATAACTTTAAAAAGAGGAATAGTTATCAAATTTGTCAACTATTATAATTTATAGTTGTTCAGATTGGATAAATTATCACTTCAGGTAAAAATAGGCAGGCGCATAAAAGAACTTCGCGAGAGTAAAAATATCTCGCAGGTGGATTTGGCGTATGCTTGTGATTTTGAAAAATCCAATATGAGCAGGATAGAAGCAGGGAAAACCTGTCCAAATATCTACACGCTTTATAAAATAGCCCAGCATTTTGGAAATAAATTTATCTGAACTTGTTTCGCTCTCAGTTGAAAAATGATTTGGATGAAAATAAAAAGCTGTGCAATACTACACAGCTTTTTATTTATATAGATAAATATCAAAAATCTAAGTAAAAAGGAATTGATATCAAAGAAATAGCTGACTGTGGTTCCGTCAGGTTTTTGCACTTTTTAGTTCGTCATAGTAGGATTTTCCTTTGTTTATCAATGCTTGGCTTATAACCTTGCAGCCTTCGCAGTTTTTCTCTGATGTATTGGTATTCTTCTGGTACGCTGTTTTACTTTTTATGGGATTGGAAATAGAAAGACCCAATTTTTCCTTTTTAGTGTCTTTTTGGGAAGGTACTGCTGAGCAAGAAAACACAGCAAAATAAACTAAAAAAAGCAAATAAAAATTTTAGATTTTTCATAATAATTAAATTTTTTTAAATCGAAACAAATTTACATTTATTTCTTTATAAGGTCAAAACAAGATTTTTGAAATAATTAATGCATTTAATTATTTAAGGGCTTATTTTTTTGTATTCTATTTTATTTTTTTATGATAAAGAGTATTCCCATAGAGCGAATTTTGTTTTTGGACATAGAGACCGTTCCTCAGGCTGGTAACTGGAATGAAATCTCCGAAGAGGAAAAAATCTTTGGGATAAGAAAACTCTGCGGCAGCGTGGAGAAGATGTTTCAGCGGCGGATTTTTATCAGGATAGGGCTGGAATTATGGCGGAATTTGGTAAAATTATCTGTATTTCTGTGGGAATGCTGGAAAAGGATAATTGTTTGAAAATCAAATCTTTTTATGGTGATAATGAGAAAAACTGCTGGAAGATTTTGGAAATATATTTAACAGTCCCAGACTGCAAAAATATAATCCTTTGCGCCCATAACGGCAAGGAATTTGATTTTCCGTGGATTGCCAGAAGGATGCTTATCAATGGCTTTCAGCCGCCAGTTCCGTTCAGACTTTTGGGAAAAACCTGGGAAGTTTCGCATTTGGATACTATGGAACTTTGGAAATTCGGAGATTGGAAGAGTTTTATTTCTTTAGAACTCATGGCGCATATCTTCGGAGTGCCTACGCCAAAGGATGATATAGACGGCTCTATGGTGGCGGAAATTTATTATCAGGAAAAAGGATTTGCAGAGGATAGTAGAATATTGTGAAAAAGATGTTTTAACTTTGGCGAATGTTTTTCCGAAAAATGAGACAGGAAGATTTATTGACTAAATCGAATAATTAGAGAAAAGAGAAATTATATGAAATTAACAGATGAACAAATCACATCACTAGGAGAGGAGGTTATAAAGGTGCTGAAAACCATCTACGACCCAGAAATCCCTGTGGATATATACGAGCTGGGGCTGATTTATGATGTGCAGATAAGCGATGAGGGTGAAGCAAAAGTGCTGATGACCCTTACTACGCCCAACTGTCCTGTAGCGGAGAGCCTTCCGATGGAGGTGGAGGAGAAAGTAGGTGAAATAGAAGGAATTACAAAAATCCAAGGTGGAGATAACCTTCGAGCCAGAATGGGAAAAGGACATGATGAGCGAAGAAGCTAAATTTGAATTAGATTATTATAAAAACACTGAAAATCAGTGTTTTTTTCTTTTTGTGTTAATTTTGTTAAGAAAATGAAAAAAATTTTTAACTTTTTAACAACATTCGTTTTTCGCTCTATTTTTAGGAGGTTTTTGGGGGCTAAATTTGATTTAAATTATCAAAGAAAAAGGCGTTGGGAGAAGAAAAAATATGAAAATTATATAAATGAGTATAAATTTGTCACCAGAGTTAAAACAAAAACCACTTGATATGAAACGACTTGTTTTTGGGGGTTAATGGCTTTTACACTTGGAGCTTCATTTGATAAGGAAGAAGGAGTGAAAACAAGTACAGCTTCATATTACCACGATAAATTTAATGGTAAAAACAGCGAGTGGTGAGATTTTTGACAATAAAAAGCTGACAGCTGCCAATAGAACCCTTCCGTTTGGGACTAAAGTAAAAGATTACCAATCTAAAGAATGAAAAAGCGTAATCGTAAGGGTGAATGACAGAGGGCCTTTTCTAAGAAAAGAGCTTTTGACCTGAGTAAGGCAGCATTTAGTAAGATAGCAGACCTCAGAAGCGGCGTAGTTTCAATAAGCTATGAGGTTGTAGAATAAGAAATTGTACACTTTTAATTTTTTTAATCTGTTTTATTATTTTAAAAACACACTTTCCCAAAATGGAAAGTGTGTTTTTAATTTGTGTTTTAGCTATTGATATTTTTAGTTTTTCGGGTGTGTGTTTTGTATTTGAAAACTAACATGAATAGAATTGCTACAACAAGGGAATAGCATGCGAAAATAGTCCAAGCGCTATACCAGCCGTTCATCTTTGTGACAGGGTCTATGTCAGAGAAAATCTGATAGTAATTTACAATTTCTCCCGCTATAAGCATACCGATAGTAGAGCCTAAACCATTGGTCATCATCATGAAAACACCTTGTGCAGATGAGCGGATATTGTCATCCGTTTCTTGGTCTACGAAAAGCGAACCTGAAACATTGAAGAAGTCAAAAGCAACGCCATAAACAATCATGGAAAGGATAAACATCCAAACTCCACTGCCAGGGTCTCCCACAGCAAACAGCCCGAATCTTAGGAACCAAGAAAACATAGCCATAAGCATCACTTTTTATTCCAAATCTCTTTAAACAGAAAGGAATCAGTAAGATACAGAGTGTTTCTGAAACTTGGGAAAGTGATATCAAGGCATTGGCGTTATTAGCACCCTCAAGAATCTGCATACTGAGGAATATCCTTGAAACTCGTAATGAAAAGGATTGGCGTAGCTGTTGGTAATTTGTAGGGAAATTCCTAGTAACATTGAAAAATACAAAGAAAATCGCCATTTTTATCCTTAAATAAAGCAAAAGCCTTCAGACCTAAGGCATCGGATAGCGTTTGTTTTTCATCGGATTTATTAGTAGGGCAGTGCGGCAAAGTGAAAGAATAAGCAGACAATACAATTCCCAAGAAAGCCGATACAAAAACTGAGCATAGGTGTTTTTGGAAACTTACAAAGCCTTGTGAATTAGAAAAATTAAGAGTGAAATTTCCGTTTTCAAATCCAGCAAAAATTCACAAAAAGCATCGCAACGATGAAAACCTATCGTCCCAAAAGTTCTGATTGGCGGAAAGGTTTTAATAGTATCAAAAATTATTATTGATTAAAAACAGAATAAGCTACAGAATTCGAAAGGGCAATGGTAGGCATGTAGAACATTACACTCAGAGAATACAAAAGTAAAAAGAGTAGTAAAGTCTGTGCTGTCGCTATGCTGCATTCCATAATATCCTGCTGCTCCTAAGAAAATAGCAGCGATGAGGTGGAAATCCCCAAAAGTTTTTGTGCAGGAATCCAGCGGTCTGCGATGATTCCCATAATGGCAGGCATTAGAATGGATACAAAGCCCTGCATAGCATAAAAAGCCCAATCTGCTGTCCAAGTCCGATAGAACCCTAAATAATTTCCCATAGAAGTAAGATAGGCTCCCCAAACTGCGAACTGGAGGAAACTTAGAATGATAAGTCTGATTTTTAATGTTCATTTTCTTTTGGTTTATTCTATATTATGATTTCTATTTTTTTATTTCTTCTTGAATTTTTAGAGCGAGGTCAAAATCCTCATTTTTTACGGCTTCATCCAGCTCTTCCTGTAGTTCCTGCATACTTTTCACAGGTTCAGTGATGACATCTGGGAAAGTTTCTTCTATTTCGTCCTCGTCATCTTCCTCGTTTAGGTTTAGTAAAATTCTTGCTTCGTCTAAAAACATTCTGAGTGGTATATACAGGCGCATCAAATCTTATTGCCATCGCTACTGCATCAGATGTTCTAGAATCTAGGGTGATACTATCTCCGATGAGTCTATTGGTAAAAATTGATATTAGAAAAATACCCCGTCTACTATCTTATAAATCACAACGGATTCTATGATATAGCGGGTGTCTTCTATAAATCTTGCAAATAAATCATGAGTAAGCGGTCTAGTAAGCTTAAAATCTTTTTTTCTAATCCCATAGAGATAGACTGAGCTTCAAAATTACTGATTACGATAGGTAGTTTTATCCCTGTTTCTGGCTCTTCCAACAATAGGGCATAGGCACCAGACTGAGTCTGGCTGTATGAAATACCTCGGACAATTAGTTTCTTATAATCCATAATAGGCACAAAGATATTATTTTTGTAGAAAAAAATGAAACTTCAAGAAAAAATCCCACAAAAATCTTTTAAATTTTTTGCAGGATTTTTAATCATATTTATGTTTAAAAAAATTATGCTTTATGGCATGGTGAAACCTCTTCTAGTGGCTCTTCCGTACTCATCGAGATAGACCACGGATACAGTTCCTTTGTAATTTTTCAGTAGATTTTCTATATCTTTTTGAGAATTAACAGGTTTTCCGTTTATCTCCATGATGATATAGTTGTCCACGACACCTATTTTAGAGAGTTCTCCGCCATCTACGATGTTTCTAGCGATGACACCGCTGTTTAGTCCGTAGCTTACTTTTACTCTGTCGCTTAGGCTTTCAAACTCACCTCCGATTTTTCAGTTACGCTGAGGTCAGCTTTGCTTCGTAGAGAGGTGTTTCCTTTTTGGTCTTTTTAGAGCGGCAGTAGTTTTGTGCTCTTTTCCAGCTCTTATGTAAGTTACAGAAACTTTGTCTCCAGGTCTCTTGCTGCCGATAGCCAGGAGAAAGGTCAGAGAATCCATCGATGTTTACATTATCTATCTTAGTAATGATATCTCCTGTTTTGATTCCTGCATCTTCTGCACCACTATTTTTAGCAACATCCGTTACATAGATACCTTTTTCCAGATTTTAGGCTGGTTTTGTTTCTTTTGGTTGTATGTTTTAACTTGTAAATCATTAGATAAATCTAAAGATCCAACTCCCAAGAATCCTCTCTGAACAAGACCAAATTTCTTGATATCTTCTACTACTTTTTAGCCAAATTAGCAGGGACAGCAAATCCATAACCTTCGTAGTATCCAGAAGATGAGGAGATTGCAGAGTTTATCCCAATCAAATCACCGTTTAGGTTTACCAGCGCGCCTCCACTGTTTCCTTTGTTGATGGCAGCATCAGTCTGGATAAAACTTTTCAATCGGTGTTCTACTCTGCTGGCTGAGAAGGTCTATATTTCTGCCTTTTGCAGAGACAATTCCCGCCGTAACGGTAGAGTTAAGCCCAAGTGGATTTCCACGGCAAGAACTCCATTGCCCGACCTCAACTAAATCTGAGTTCGCAAAGTTAAGATAAGGAAGTCCCTTGTCTTCTATTTTTTTAGTAGTGCGATGTCTGTACTCGGGTCAGTTCCGATGAGTGTCGCAGTGTAAGTTTTTCTTGTTGCTTAGAACTACTTCCAGTTTGCTGGCTCCTGCTACCACATGGTTATTCGATATGATGTATCCATCAGGCGAAATGATAACTCCCGAACCCAGCCCAGAAGGCAGGTCTTTTGGTGTTTCTTGTCTTTGGTTTCTACTATTTCTGAATCCTTCTCCGAAGAAAAATCAAAAATATCCTGATCCATAGATCTTCCAGAGGAAGGCGTATTGTTTTGGTAGTTTCTTATCGTAACTACAGCAGGCACGGTCGTTTTAGAAGCTTTTACGAAGTTGTCAGAAGATGAGCTCGTTCAGTCCTGCTGGGATGGAGTTTTTCCCAGAAGTAGTGAAATAAGAAAAATCGGTGTTGTTTTGTTCTTCATTAAAATAGTTAATCGCTCCAAAGGTCGTCGCTCAGAAAGTATTCCTACTAATGCAAAAAGGAGCAAGTCAATTGGTTTTTCATATAAATGTTGTATTTACTTTTGATTTTGTTGATACAAATTTAATGCAAAAACGATCTTGTCTCATTTGTTTTAACTAAGTTTAACAAGAATTATAAGATTTTTAAAAATAGTAGTTGTTTTATCGGCTGTGGCTTCTTTTTAAGAAAGTTTAACTCACAAAAGAATTGCTTAAAAAAGCTGACCAATCATCATCTTCATTGTCATAGCCTATAATTTTTCTTTGTATTTACTTCCAAAAAATATATTCTCTTGTAAAAAGTATCAAAATCAACCTCAATGTCCTCAATCCCTTCATAGACATCAGTAGGAAATATCACGCATTGAGAATGTTTATCAAGGAAAAAGCGGCTCGTACAAAAAGCTGTCCTATTTCATACCACGAAGGCTGTTCGGAAGGACACGATATTGGTTTTCCAACAGCTCCTCTGCACTCCACAGAATGATATCGCCAAAAGTCCCACCATTACAAAGCTTTAAAAACGCACTATGCACAGGGGCTATGTATTGTGACACCTTTTTGGGGAATATTTTCAGCACCTTCGAGATTTCGCCTATAATAATGGCATCAGGTAATGAGGCTAAACGATTTCTGTAATGGGTAATGATGGTTTCTAAGGTCATTTTCAATCAATTATTCTAACCAAACATTTGGGCATCATTGAAATTCTCACCATCAAAGTCTGAGGCGATAAGTGAGTGTCCTAAGAACATATCATTGTCATCAAAGAAGACTTCTACATCCTCGCTGTAAAACAAGAGACTTCGCAAGCTAAGGGCTTCCATAAATTCTTCTTTAGTAAGTTCGGGTTTATCGGGATCGTCCTCCTCATCATTACCAAAAACGCCAATTATCATTGTAGAGGTCTAAAAATTCATTAGCGATACATTCTTTTGCTTTGGGCAGATAGGGTGTCTATCTCACTGATAAAGGTGTTCATCAGTTGCTCTACCTTTTCAGTTTCGCCTTCATCTTCAAGGATGATGCTTACATCTAATTCTTTTTCCGCCAACAACCACCGTCCCATCATAAGAAGTAGGGTCGTTACTGTCCTGTGTAAAATCTGTAATTTTATATTGTTTCATAAGAACTTGATTTTAATTTTGTTTAAAAAGGTTTAATTTAAAAATTTAAAAACGCTTTTTGTTAAGATATAAATATAACTTTTTGCTTCATCTTCTAACATAGAAAACAATGCCTTGTAATGATGCTGTACGGCTTCTGTGTTTTCTTTGGACAAAGCCCTATGATGTAGCTGTCGCCTCCTATATCTATATTATAAAGAGCAAATTCACTTTTTGCTGCCAAAGAGCTGAAACACCTCATCGGGAGGCGTGTTGTTGTCTATTTCCAAGTCTATTTCTTTTGCCTTTTAGCTGTTTACTTAGCAGATTGTAGCTATAGACGACATCTTCTGCTTCTGTTTTCCAATCAATTACCTGTAAATAGTCTGCGGCTATCATTTCGGAAAGGAGAGCATCGGATAGATCTTCTTCGCCTAATACACTCATACAGATTCTATTGGCAGCGTGAGAGGGAATGGAAGTAAGTCTGCCAATGACAGCCATTCTTTCTGGAACTTTTGGATATTTGAATGTTTTTGAGGAGCTATTTCTCCTTTGCCTCTCTTGCTTTTTTTCAATAAGGTGATTTGTAAATCTACATAAACAGCAAGGCGTTTTTGAGTCGTTCGATGGTGCTGCTATCGGTTACAGGATCGTTTTTCCTATATAATCATACGATCTATGACCTTTTTGTCAGAGATAAAATAGGCATATCGCACCCACTCGCATTTGTCTTTGATGCGGTAGATAGCATAGCGTACATTTTTCGTTAACATCTTCAAATATAATACTTTGAGGGATAAAGAACTATAGCTTTCTGAGGGAGAATTGTTCTCCTTCAAACAAATGGAAATCATCCCTGAGGTATCCTTTTTCACGGATTGTCCCAAGCAGTAGTTCGGTATTATGGTCGTTTAGCTGGGTATAGTTATTCATTATTTTTTTGGAAATCTTCCAAAGGAAAGGGACTGCCTCCGATGCATTCTTCTTTGGCGTAAAAGACCCAGCAGGAGGTAGGTTTCTTTTTGGTGTGGTCATACCCAACATATTGGATATTTTTCTAAAAATATTTTTCAAAAAAACATAGCTAAAAAAATCTATTTTTATAAACAAAGGTATAAAAAAACAATGAAAACAACTAAAACTAATCAGCAGTGGAGTATAGGGCTTTTTCAGTCAGTTTGTATGGGGAGCAATATCAACCCTAAAAACTCCAAGAAAAAGAAGTCCGTTTAGCGGCGAGATTTTGTTGTCTCCTTTCCAGCCTTGCTCCTCTGCCCAGTCAATCAGTTTTGGGATATATTTGGGCTCGTTGAGGTTTATGGTTTCTTTTGGTTTGTGTGTTTTTGTTCAGTAAACTGATATTGCCGTTGAGAGGCTGTCCCATGTATTTATCATCAATGGTAATGAAATTGATACATAAAGGCGTGTTTTTCTCCTACAAAAAGATACGCACAGAGAGCAGAGAGGTGCAGTCTTTTTCGTGTTGTAGGCTGTATTTATTCTATACAAATACTCTTTGTCTTTATGAATCAATTTTGCGCAATTTCTATTTCATATTTGTTTCTATTTAGTTCATAAAACCAAATCGGTGATAATTAGTTTATTGTCTCTATAACCTTTTGAATGAAATTTAATATAAAATCATTGTTTTTAAGCTCGTAGCTTAGGCTTATAGAGTGTGATGATAAGTAGTTTGCCATTCTGGTCATGGGTATATCGTTTGTCAGTAGAGATAAAGGGTTATTTTGCCTTTTTGCATAGTGATGTTTTGCAACTCATAAAGTTGCCACTCTGTACGATGGTCGGCAAAGAAAAACTTTTTCATCTACGATTTTGGTGTCGGCAGTCATATGTTTGCCTTGTAGTTCTCCTTCTTTATTGATGCCCATAGGAAAGACATCAAATCCTCCGTTTTCTTGGAAAATATCAATCGCATCTCCGTTCTCATCGTATAGTACAGGGCGTAGTTCTTTGAGCTGTCCATTTTTCTGTATGTAAAGTGATGATATGAGACCAAGATTTTTGGTATTTGTCTAATAGTACACGCTGGGAATGCAGGTCGTAAACAGCTTTAATCCAGACTTTATCCGATGGATATTGAGCCAAAAATTGAAAGCGCTCTATTTTTCCATTTTGAAAGCAGTTCAAAAGATAATTCGCTATAATCGGCATTTACTTGCATATTGTAAAAGAGGTAGAGGATAAGTGTCTCCGTAAGGGTTTTTCATCAAAATAGAACTGATGTGCCTTAGGATCGTATTCTAAACGCACAAAAATTTTTCTCTTCATCACCTCCTAATACTACTGAAAAATAATCAAAATCAGCAAGATTCAAGTAACAATTACTGATTTTTATTTTATTAGAATAGGTTTAAATCCATATGCCAAAGCTGCATCACGGATAAAGTTAGAAAGTTCCACCGTATAGCCATTGTAAAGAAAACCCCATAGAAACTCAGGCATTTTCTCTTCCTCAGGGTCGTTGAAGGTAGAGAGTCGCTCACAAAGGGTCTGTATGGCTTCTGGAGGCAGGTCTGTTTATCAGTGGCTTGGTCAGCTTTTTCTAATTTCATCAAGAAAGCCTCCAAATGCGCGTTACAATCAGCTATATTCTGTTCTGTATAGTAACGGTTTTCAGCTGTGGTAGCTGAGAGTTCAGCACGCATTTGCGCAATGATTTGGTCTTTTTGAGTAATGAGAGGTCATTTTTATTTTTTTAAAACTAAAGATAGGAGCAAATTAACTGATGAAAAACAGGTTGTTTTCAAGAATTTATTTTTCATATTTACGCTCGTGAAAGTATTCATAAGCACTGGCTTTCCAATTCTCCCACAATCGGAAATAAGACTGCCTTCTTGATCGTATATTTTTGTAAGTCTGCTGGGATGTTGCCTATGGAGCTTTCGCCGTCTAATCCTAATAGAATGCTGTAAAAACACATCTGTTAAGAGAGTCTATTACTTCTTTTAGCTGCTCTTGCTGGGAGTTACTAAGTGCCATTTCTTTTATCTTCACATTTACAGCACTTGGGTATTTGGGCTGCTCTTCAAAAGCAGGATTTTAAAAACTTTAGTTTTTCAAGATAAAAATTCTTTGCAAATTCATCTGAGGTCATAAGGTTATTTGTTAGGGGTTTATGTTTCGTGCTTTCATTGCGTTTTTTTAGCAAATTCCGCACATAGTCGTCTTCATCGTCTAAAAAAAGGCTTGATGTGAGTCGCTACTTCTGTGGCAGTTGCCAAAGTGATAATGGCATAAATACGCGAAGAGCGCGCTTGGTCAAAAGCAATTATCCTCAGGTAGCTGCTCGATTTCGCGATATAGCTGGGCAATGATAGTCTCTCGTTCAGAGAAATCTTCTAATGTAATATTAGGAAAGTCAAATACCTCGGGCAATTCGCTTAAATCATCAAAATCACTCGCGTCAGGGTGTTTTTTTCTATTGCAACTAACAACCGACTGATATTCTTAAAACGAGGGCTCTAGACGGTCTTGCTCTTCGTGATTGAGGTAACAAACAAGTCCTTTGCGCGCCCCTTTGGTAAAAAACGCACCAATAATTGGAATTGCCGTCAGAAAGTAGCGGACAAAGTCCATTAAACAACGAAAATTGCTGAAAGAACTTTTGTAGTGCTTCGTATTCTTCGTTATCAACAAGCATAAAGCCCTCTCTTGAAGAGAATGCTTTTTAAATTTTGGATATCTTCAAAGGGAATATCCGCCTTTTCTAAGGTGTTATATATTTTTCATTGTAATTTTTAATGTTTTACTCAAAATTCTCTCGCCTCATCAAACCACAGCTGTATTTTCTCCTCATCAATCTCAAAAAGGCGCCACTTCTGCTAATTGGCATACAGCCTCGTAGGTGTCCTCTCGCTCTGTGGTTTCTATGTTTGGTAAGCCATTGATAACAGCGATAAGCGCTTCTAATAAGCTCTCTAACTTCTTTTTCCTCTTTAGCTTTTTACTGCTTTTAGGGTTTCCTTATAGGCTTTCATCGCCTCTCTGCCGTTTTTGCCTTCCCACGAAGCAAAAAGGAATGTTGAACTCTGTAACGAACCAACTTTTTAGGATGCAGGTTAGAAACTGATGCATACTCACTCATTTCCTCGTGTTTTAGAAAGTCTTTTGAGTTCTTTTCGCAGCAGTTTGCCTCTTTCTTCCTCCACATTCCAAAAAATGCAATAGTCGAGGTCTTTCCAAGTGCTCAGAGGTGGTAATCCACTCATATTAGGGCAATAGCGCACCTCAATACAGCTAAGGTCTAATTTACCCAAAGCCTCCATATTACACATATTTCCATCCAATCTCACCGTCTTGAGCTTCTTGAATTGTAAAAGGCTCTCGCAGTCAAAAGGCTGTCCCTCTACCGGGTGTACTTATATTGATAGTCGTAATATCTTTTAGCGCTTCAAAATTCAGGCAAGAAAACAGGGTGCTGTCCTTCTTTTCAGTATTAATAGTAAACGAAATACTCTTCAAAGGAACTACCATCTCAAGCGTTATCTTATGCGGATTTCCTTGCAAACTAAGACCTCTCAGCCGCTCATTACCGAGCTTAATATCAAGAGGATAATCATTATTATCTACCGATAAATATTCAATCTTTGCCTTAGAGAAATCTACCGTTGCAGGAGCCATTAGTGTCCAATGAAAAGCTTTCGCTTCGCGGCGTTCTGTCCATTCTATAAATCGGGTGTCATTTCCACATAGTCCATCGCACGAGGCCAGTTGCCTCCTGCGGGTACTTTGAAATCGTTGAAAACTTCCCATAGTATAGGGCGTATCAGCATCTACATAAGCATCGGCTTTTCTCTCCAAAGGTTTTAGGCGCGATACTGAAAGCTGCCTTGCCCAGGTGTGATGTTCACCTTTATGACTATCTTTTCCTGTGAGAGAAAGGGTAATTTTTCCGTAAGTTTTTGACATATATTGACTTATTTGATGAATTGGTTTAGCTAAATTAATTTGTGGCTAAATTTCAAAAATTTTATTTAAAGTAAAGGTGTGAGTGCCTTGTTTTTGTGTCCTTAGCGGCTTTTATCATTTTCTCTGTTAAAACCTTTGTAGGCATGGGTTTGTATCGTTTGAAAAGTCCTATTTTATTTAAAAAGTTGATGACTTTTCATGCCCATATTTTTCGCTCGCATGGTCGGAATGCTCACGAATCAATATAGATGGCTGAAAAAACAAAGAGTTTTGGGAAGTTCAGGGCTTTGACTGCGTCTTCTAGTTTTCCTTTCATTTTGTTGTAAAACATACTTGATTTAGCATCTGCTCCGCAGCAGACACCAGCACGAAAACAGGAACTCCATTTTTCGGCATCTTTCTGCAAACTGCCACTGATAGTCGTAATCCACACGCCACTGTGCTTCTTTGCTTCCAGCCTGCAAGGGTAGTTCCCAAGCAGGAAAATGCAACATCTCCGTGGAGCAGCTCTGCCCATGTGTCAGGCTGTTCAAAAATCCACCACATAAGATTTTAGTTTTGGGTGGGCTGATGAAGGTGCTCTGCGCACAAAGCTATGCACCTCCGAAATGGTATCATCTTCTAAAAGCAAAGAAACCAAATCCTTTCCTGTAGCGCCTGTCCCGCCAATGATGAGTGCTTTCACTTTGTGAAAAATTTATAACAAAAATACAAAAATGGGCATACAAACATCTTTTGTACTGCCCAATAATGTGTGGTTCCAGTTGTTAAAACATTACTTTACCATATAGGTAAGACCTAAATAGATATCATCCTTTATTTGTAATAGTTGATAACCGAGATGTTTATTAGTATATAAGGTAATCGTGCCAAAAGATTCTATTATTTCAGAGTCGTTCTCGTAATAGATTGTAGGCGTTTTTGAAAGTTCTTTTTGATTTTTGGTGTAAGGAAATTTGTTTTTAAATCTGAAAGTGTAAGGCTGGGTTTTTACCTCAAAAATACAAAAATAGTTTCATATTTATTTCCTTTGGTTTTATAGCTTTGTACATATAAAGGCTTAATATTCTTGCGCTCAAGAGTTTCTAGTAAAATGCTGGGAATTTCCATCAAAAATACTAGGTATATCTTGTTTTTACTTCCAAGGTGTCACTCTCCTGCATACGCTCTCCTAGGGCATTGTATTTCTATGTAGTTAATAACAGATAGTTCGCCGCGTTCCATAGGTATTGATTTATCATAGATAACCAGCTCGTTTTTGAGGGTTGAGGTAGATGCCTTTTTGCAAAGTGATGAATATCATAAGGCAGTCTCTACAAGGTGTCCTTCTAAGTTATGTGTCTTATAGTCTGATGTATAATGATAGTTTTTATAGACCTTGGGCAGTGTTAATCTCTCGTATACTTTTAGAAAAAGTAATTCCCAAAGTTCCCATTATAAATTTAAAGAAAACAAGGGTACAGATGACAGCAAGAGCACCACTTATTTTTTTGATTATAGGCAAAGGAATAGCATATGCTCGCTCCTAGTATAAAAGGAATAGGATGATGGATACTCTCTGTCATAACTGGAGGTAAATCTCATAACAAGAAAGGCGTAAAGGGCTGCCAAAGCAATACCTGATAGTATGGAGAGCAGGATAATCAAAAACATTTTATTAATATTTATATTCATAATTTTTAATCTTCTATATCAGCATTCGGATTGTACTTTCTGATAAGATTTTCCAAATAAGGATAAGCGCTGGTATACACCTCAAATTTAGTGGTTTCAGGTGATTGAATCTCTACCAAATTACTACCTCTTCCCGTATAGTGCCAGCGCACTTTTTGTACTTTAGGGTCAATTTCTTTGATTTCAAAGAGGGTAAACAAATAGAGCTGGTCACGACAAATCACAAATGTAGGAGCGTATTTGTAGTAAAAAGATAAGGAGGACTGCGCTTGTAATAAAAATTGAAAAATCCTCTTCAGTCATCTGTTCTATGAGTTCTTGTAGTCTTTTTGAATCTATCCGATAAAAGACAAAGCAATATAGCAATAATGTATAATTATTACCGAGAAAAGGGAGAGTTGGGAATGTTAGACAATGTTTTTCCTTTTATAACTGTTTGATTTACAATGAAAATAGTTAGCGCTACTATTGCTATTGCAATCGTGGTGACAACTGAAAACCTCGCATACTTTTTGTATACCTTTAATGTATTTAAACTTATTAGGAGAAAGCATCTTAAAAAGTTAAGAAATAGATTGTTGTTATAAATATACATCAATTTTTTGAATCGCGCAAAGAATCATTTAACCAAATATAGAAAGCCATTCCTCTATATTCCTTGAGTATTTTTGATAGCTTTTTAATATTTTCATCATCAGCACTTTTCCTTCTAAAACAAGCGTGTTTTTGATTTTATCCTTTCAATCTGTCCCAATCCTTTTTCAGTGTTAAGGAGTTCGGTAGAGCGATACAAGAGTGAGTCTTCGCCATTTTCTTCGTAATCATCTATATAAAAAGGCAAAAAGAAGTAAGTCGTTTTCCTCGCGATTGCCAAAAAGCCCTTCTTTATCACACTCGGCAAGCGCATTGAGCAGACAATCCTCAAAGTCCTTGCGCAAAACATTGTATTGTTCTTCCTCATCGTCACCTTTCTAAAGCTTGTACCAAGAGATAAGTCTCTTTGTACAAATGATTTTGGCTGTCAAGCCAGTCATTGGTATTTTTCTTGTACAGGCACATAAGAACCATCGTAGCCCTCTTCACATTCGCCACTCCATATAGCGTCTAATATAGTAGCGTTCGGGTCATAAGCCTTAATAGCTTCCTGACTGATAGCTGCATCACCAACAGCAAAGAAATCATCTACTAAGAATAGATAATAAGCCTCTAAATGAGCTCCTTTATTATCGGCTTTTGGCTTTGATGTGAGAAAATGAGTAGCGAAAAATGTTCTTTCGCCAACTGTTGAATGTGGTTTTTGTTCTTGAGTCATCTTATTTTTTTAAATTACCATTATACTTTTTTATCCTTCTTCTGATACTTGGGCTTGTTCGTAGAGCTTTCTTGCTTGTTCGTTCATAAAATGATTTTAATATAACAAACTTTGCCAAAGTTATGACTTTTGGCAAAGTGTTTAGTATATAATACTTGAAAAAATTTTATTTCTGATAAAAACGCACCCAGTCTACATACATTCTTATAGGTTTGGTAAAAGGTTTTACTTTCACCTACCCATTTACCACCCAACTGCATGTCAATCGAGTAACATATAAGGGCGGTTAAAAGGAACTGTCCTTGACTTTCTTTTTCCAGGCACACGCGCATAGCTGAAAGTCTGTTCGCCATTTTACATAAAAACGCACCTCATTGGTATCAAGTTCTACCGCATAGATGTTGTAATCATCAGGGTTGATAGCGGCTTTAGTATGGCTCGGTGGGTTATCCTTTTAGAAGGATCTTTTTACCAGCTTGGGTGTAAGGCGAGTGTAAGGTATGATATACAAAAGGATCATAGTTGAGTCGCTCTACAATGTCTATTTCACCACCTGTAGGCCAAGGAGTAGAATCGTCAGGATCATCCGAGAGCAGGCCAAGCGCCCTGATGACCTTCCAGCTTACAGCGGATTTCTAAACGTCCATTTTGGAAATACTTTTTACCTTGGGTAAAAACACCTCCTGTGATATATTTTGGGTTGTCTTTAGTAGATTCTGGACTAGGCTTCCCTAAAAGGGATAAGACTACCATTCTTAATTTCGTACAAACTAGGGTCTTTACTCATTGTATTGCACCAATCGGAAGTAGTGCAAGTCCATATTTTAGACCAAATACCTGTGGAGAAGATATCATCGCGGTTAAACTCATCGTTCCAGACCATATTCCATCCACCTAGATATTCATCATTTTTTTCCTTGTAGTAGGATCTACTATTTGGCTAGTAGAATCATCTTTCCGTTTCGAGAGCATCCTGTAGCTAAACTTAGAGCACATAGGATAAGAAACACTTTTCTCATAATGTTACATTGTTTTTAGTTATACATACAATGTTACAAAATTTTTAAGACATTTTACCCTATTTCTTCCATTATCTCTATAATATTTAATCATAGAGATAATCTATATGCCTATTTTTGCTAAATTGCTAAATACCAGTGATAGATGTGGTGTTTTTGAGTGATTTTATTTTTAGTTTTTAATTCCAATTATACTTTCTTGAAAAAGAATTCTTCTACATCACTTACTACCACTACAAAGTCATTGGTGAAGGGAATATCCAGTGAAGGCCATTCTTCTTTGAGGCGTTTGGCACAAACGACTAATAACTTCGTGGCAGCACTGCTCTTGTCTTGCATTTCGGTTTCTTGGTTGAAAAGGTCAAAGAGGGCAGCATCTTCATCATTTGCTTCAATCTCAATGGTATGCTCATACTCGGCAGTGTTCCAAAGAAATCTATCAACTCTTTCTCCGTAAGTCTTTTTCCATTCTTGTCTTTCGCTTTTCAGTACCAAAAACCTATACTTGTAGGCATGTTTTCGTAGTCAAATGATAGGTTGATACAGTACAACGGGCTCTTTCACAGAGTATGCCTTAATAGCAGGTACCAACAGTGCATAGTAGCGCTCCATAGCTTTTTCAGAGAGCGCTTTATAACTGATTTTCTTATCCTTCTTCTGGTACCATACATAGCCTGTTCCACTGGTAATACTATTGAGTTTTCCCAGCATATCATAGGTATAGAGAAGGGTATTATCAATGGGTTTTAAAATAATAATCTAATCCTTTTTCCTCTCGTCGAATGAGTTTGTCCCCCTCATAAAACATAGTCCTTTCGCTCCAAGCATTCATTATCATAAAGCGGAATGGATTGATTGCAAGAGTCCGTCCTTATAGATGAATATCATAGTATTTATACATTCTTTTTCAACAGAATGTTCAAAAGTGATAACTAACAATTTTATTTTCTTCGCGAAAATAAAATGTTTCATAACATTCTCCTTTAAACTTTCCTTTTAATTCAGGATAATCACGCTCTATAATAATCTCATCTTTTTCATTTACCCCATATTGATACTTATTATCAGAATCTTCAGGAATTTCTTTTGAGGATTTTACTCTTAGGCCATCGGTTTTTTCAAAATAAAAAGGTTCCAAAGAAAAGAGTCCCACGCCTCCTGATGCCCAAAACCAGCGCACTACCTGTGCCTCTATTTGGGTTTTTAACTTTGGGTAATCCGCTTGGGCTTGTTCGTAAAGTTTTCTTGCTTGTTCTCTCATAGTTTTATTTATAAAATGATTAAAGACCACTAATTTTTTCCAGTCTTCAAGGGCTTGTTTGTTTGCTCGAAATTCTGATAGAGGATAGATAAGTTCCTCTTCCTTTAGCTTTTTAAGTCGGGAAAGGTACATTTTTCATATTTTGCCATAAGTTTCTCGTCACCCTTTTTGCTTGTATATTTCTTTTGAGGTAGAAAAAGGTTCCCAACCTTTATTGGCTACAGTGGCTTTGCCTGCTTCTACCGCCTTAAGCAACTCTTCTTCGGCTTCGTCTATACGCCCCAAATGGAATAGCGCGCCCCCTAAAGCAGTGCCATAGTAGGCTTTTTCGTTTTTTCATTAATCCACCCATCGCTATTTCTGTTGAGCGCTTTTTTTCGAGCCAAGGAATAGCTTCTTCCCATTTAGCTTGATGAAGATACATATTCCCATAGTTATAGAAAATATAGTTTAGAGTAGTATAGCCATTTTCAGTTATGTATTTTAAGGCTTTAGCAGCCATTGCTTCCGCTTTGTTATACTGGGCAACATCTGCCAATACACCAAAGTAATCCCCAAGAACATAGCTTTTGTCAAAATTATCTGAGAGTTCTGTCTCTACCTTTGGGCAGAGTGTTTCATAGATAGCCAATGCCTCCTCATATTGGCAGGCTCTTTTTAGGGATTTAGCAGTGTCCCATTGTTTGATTATTGGGCTCATAAATTGATTTTAATACAACAAAATATAATAAACTTTGCCAAAGTCATAACTTTGGCAAAGTGTTTAGTATATAATACTTGAAAAATTTTATTTCTGATAAAAACGCACCCAATCTACATACATTCTTATAGGTTTGGTAAAAGGTTTTACTTCACCTACCAGCTACCACCTAACTGCATATCAATACGCAGCATGAAAGGGCGATTAAAAAGCGGAATTGTCCTAGGTTTTCTTTTCCAGGAACACGCGCATAGCTGAAAAGTTTGTTCACCATTTACATAGAAACGCACCTCATCGGTGTCAAGTTCCACAGCATAGATGTTGTAATCATTAGGGTTGATAGGTGCTGTAGCTGAACTTTTTAGGAGTACGCTTATTACCTGCTTTGGGTGTAAGTAGAGTGTACAGTATGATGCACAAAAGCATCATAATTTAGTCGCTCCACGATATCTATCTCGCCGCCTGTAGGCCAAGGAGCATCAGGAACCATCCAGATAGCAGGCCATGCGCCTTGATGTGCTTCGAGCTTACAACGGATTTCTAAACGCCCGTTTTGGAAATATTTTTGTCTTTCGTAGAAACACCTCCAGTGATATATTTTGATTTGTCTTTGACTGGGTCGCTGCTTGGTTTTTCCTAAAAGAATAAGATTCCCATCTTTTATCTCAAATAAGCTAGGTCGTGGCTCATTGTCTGCACCAGTCAGCAGTGGAAGTAGGGCAGCCCCATATTTTTAGACCATATCCCTGTGGAGAAGATATCATCGCGGTTAAACTCATCGTTCCAGACCATACGCCATCCTCCTTTTTAGATATTCCTCATGTAGCAGGGTCTTCTATTTGATTAGAAGCAGAATCATCTTTCTCATTTCGAGAGCATCCTGTAGCTAAACTTAAAAGCACATAGGATAAGAAACACTTTTTCTCATAATGTTATACATTGTTTTTTTAGTTATACAAATGCAAGAATACAAAAATTTTTAAAACATTTCATCTATTTTCTCAATAAGATTAAATTATCATAAATAATTTATACAGCTTACCTTTTTGGTCAATTTTGCCAATTTTTGAAATTCACATATTGCCAATTAAAGCATTCCTTGCATCTATATTATACTACATCGCATCTATACTAAAAGTAAGGGATTCCAGCACTTTTAGGATAGCTTCTACAGTATCCATAGAGGTAAGGCACGGAACTCCGTTTTCTACCGACATACGGCGGATTTGGAAGCCGTCCCTGCTCAGACTGTTTCCCTTTGGTAGTCGTATTTACCACATACTGCACTTTTCCTTTGTGGATGAGGTCTATCAGGTTTACATCTTCTTCGCCTATTTTGTAGCCTATTTTTTGTTTTTACGCCATGTTGTTCAAAGAATTTCGCTGTTCCTTCCGTGGCCCATATTCTCAGCCTATATCACTAAATCTTTTTCGCAAGTCCCACGGCTTCGGCTTTGTCTTTGTCAGAAACCGTGAAGAGAATCGCTCCATGGGTAGGGACTTTTCTTCCTGCGCCGATAAGTCCTTTGTATAGGGCTTTTTCTAAGGTTTGGTCTTTACCCATCACTTCTCCTGTGGATTTCATTTCTAGGCCGAGGGAAATATCCACTTTGGACAATTTACTAAAAACTAAAAACAGGAACTTTCACATATACGCCCTCTTTATTAGGAATAAGTCCATTTTGATAGCCCAAATCTTTTAGTTTCGCCCGAGAATGGCTTTTTGTGGCTAATTTTGCCATCGGAACGCCAGTGATTTTGGACAAAAACGGAACAGTTCTAGATGAACGAGGATTGACCTCTATGACAAAAACCTCTCCATCAGAAATTACATATTGAATGTTCATCAAGCCGATGATATTCAGTCCTTTGGCAAGTCTCTGTGTGTAGTCAGAGAGCGTGTCCATTTGTTTTTGTGTCAGATTTTGAGGAGGGTACACCGCGATGGAATCTCCCTGAATGCACGCCCTGCCCGCTCGATATGTTCCATAATTCCAGGAATTATGGTAGTTTCGCCATCAGAAATGGCATCTACCTCCACTTCTTTCCCTGTCAAATATCGGTCAATCAGCACAGGATGTTTAGGGCTTGCTTCCACTGCATTTTTCCATGTAATGAGCGAGTTCTTCCTCTGTATAAACGATTTCCATAGCCCTTCCTCCCAAAAACATAGCTTGGGCGGATAAGCACAGGATAGCCGATTTCATTGGCAATTTTTATGGCTTCTTCTTTTGAAGTGGAAGTTTTTCCTTTTCGGCTGAGGAATGCCCAAATCTTGCAGGGCTTTTTCGAATTTATCTCGGTTTTTCGGCTCTGTCCAGATCTTCTAACGAAGTTCCTAAAATCCTTACTCCGTGGGAAGCCAGCTTGTCAGCCAAATTGATAGCCGTCTGTCCGCCGAACTGCACCACCACGCCTTTTGGTTTTTCAAGTTCGATGATGTTCATCACATCTTCCTCGGTCAGCGGCTCAAAATATAATTTATCCGAAATGGAGAAATCCGTAGAAACGGTTTCAGGATTATTATTGATGATAATCGCCTCACAGCCCATTTCCTTAATCGCCCATACAGAATGCACCGTTGCGTAGTCAAACTCCACGCCCTGTCCGATACGGATAGGCCCCTGAACCCAGCACGATGATTTTTCCTTGTCGCTGGCAATGGATTCGTTTTCTTCCTCGTAAGTTCCGTAGAAATAAGGCGTTTCGGACTCGAACTCGGCTGCACAAGTATCCACCATTTTATAAACAGGCATGATGCCGTTTTCTTTTCTAAAAATTAAAAAATTTCCTCTGCGCACAGTTCCAAAGATGAGCTAAATTAAGGTCAGAAAAACCTAATTTTTTTAGCCTTGATTAAAAATATCTTTGTTAAATGGATTGTTTTTATTTCAGCCTCAAAATCAATGAGTTTCTTGATTTTCCAAATGAAGAATTTGTCTATTTTGCTCCATTCCACTATTTTCTCCCAGTCATAGCCTCTGCGCAGCGCTTCTCCAATGATGAAAAGCCTCCTCGTCATCGCAGATTTTTATTCTTCTTTTCTATTTCTTCATCGGTTAGGCAAGGGCTTGTTTTTCCTTTAATCCCAAAATGCTGGATGCCTGTTTCCAGTGAGCGGATGGCTTTTTGGAGAGATTCTTCAAAGTTTCTTCCGATGGCCATGATTTCGCCTGTGGCTTTCATCTGTGTGGATAATCTTCTGTCCGCAGTTTCGAATTTATCAAACGGAAAAACGAGGGAATTTGGTTTACCACATAATCCAAAAGCAGGTTCAGAAACAAGCATAAGTTTTGCCCGTTGCAGGATTTATGATTTCATCCAAAGTCAGTCCCACAGCGATTTTAGCCGCGATTTTAGCAATAGGGTAGCCCGTAGCTTTACTCGCCAAAGCCGATGAACGGACACTCTCGGATTAACTTCGATGACATAATAATTAAAACGAATGCGGGTCCAGAGCCAGCTGTACATTACATCCGCCTTCAATTCCCAAAGCACGGATGATTTTTCAGCGAAGTATTTCGCAACATCTGATATTCTCTGTCAGAGAGGGTCTGCGAGGAGCAACTACTATAGAATCAGCTAGTGTGTACTGCCCACAGGGTCTATGTTTTCCATGTTGCAGACCACTATGGCATTGTCGTTAGAATCTCGCATTACTTCGTATTCTATCTCTTTGAATCCTAGCGATGGATTTTTCTATAAGGCACTGATTTACAGGACTGTGTTTTCAGTCCAAGTTCTACGATTTCGGTGAGTTCCTCTGCTCATTAGAAGCGATACCGCCGCCTGTTCCTCCAAGGGTAAAGGCAGGACGCACAATCACAGGATAGCCGATTCTGTCAGCGAAATTCAGAGCGCTTTCTAATGTATTCACAATGTCCGATTCTGGTACAGGTTCGCCCTAGCTCGTTCATCAATTCTCGAATAGATCTCGGTCTTCAGCGCGATTGATAGCAGAAAGTTTAGTTCCCAAAACCTCTGACTTTACACTCATCTAAAAATCCCTGATTTTTAGTTCTATCGCCATATTCAGCCCTGTCTGTCCTCCCAAAGTAGGCAAAAGAGCATCTGGGCATGTTCTTTTTCGGATAATCTGGCTCACGAACTCAAAAGAAATCGGTTCTATATAGACTTTATCGGCGATTTCTGCATCGGTCATGATGGTGGCAGGATTTGAGTTGATGAGGATGACTCTGTATCCTTCCTCTTTTAGGGATAGACAGGCCTGAGTTCGCAAGTAGTCAAATTCCGCTGCCTGTCCCTATGATGATAGGGGCCGGAGCCTATGACGAGAATGGTTTTTATATCTGTGCGCTTCATGTTTATTTAGATTTTTAGAATTAAAAGTTTTTATTTAACGGCATTTTCTCTCATCAGATTGATAAATTCATCAAAAAGATAATTAGCATCTTCTGGGCCTGGAAGCTTGCCTCTGGGTGGTATTGGACAGAGAAACAAGTGTATTTCTTGTGGCGGACTCCTTCATTCGTGCGGTCATTCAGCGCGATGTGAGTTTCCTCTAAATCTGTGTCTTTCAGGTTGTTTTGGTCGATGGCATAGCCGTGGTTTTGGGAAGTGATAGAGACTTTTATTGGTTCTTAAATCCAAAAACAGGATGGTTGCCTCCTCTATGCCCAAATTTTAGTTTAAAAGTCTTCGCACGCACGCCAGCCCTATCACCTGATGTCCCATACAAATCCCAAAAATAGGGACTTTACTAAGGAGTTTTCTCACGGTTTCGTGTGCGTGAGGGATGTCCTGCGGGTCGCCAGGGCCGTTGGAGAGCATTACGCCGTCAGGAGCCATTAGCAGGATTTCTTCAGCTGATGTATCATGAGAAACCACCGTGATGTCGCAGTTTCTTTGGGATAATTCACGGATGATGCCGAGTTTTGCTCCGAAATCTATCAGCACCACTTTAAAGCCTCTGCCAGGGTTGGCGTAGGGAGTTTTGGTGGAAACCTGCGCTATTTGATTATTAGGTAAAATGGTGGCTTTCAGTTCATTGATGATGTTTTGTTCATCTGCATCAGTATTCACGATTTTTCCCTTTCGTTACGCCTTTGTTTCGGAGAATTCGGGCTAGTTTTTCGGGTGTCAATTCCTGAAAATCCCTGAAAGATCTTAAAGAGTTCATCCAGAGTAAGCTGGGAACGGAAGTTAGAAGGCATGTCGCAGAGTTCTTTGATAATTAGCCCTTTGATGGCTGGTTTCTATGCTTTCATAATCATCACGATTGATTCCATAATTCCCGATGAGCGGGTAGAGTCATGCAGACGATTTGCCCACAAAAGGAAGGGTCAGAGATAAGTTCCTGATAGCCAGTCATTCCTGTGCTGAAAACCACCTCGCCGCTGGTCTCTGTATCCGCTCCAAAGCCTTCTCCGTAGAAAACTTCTCCTGATTCTAATATGAGTTTTTGTTCATTTTTATTAGTTGGTGTTTGGTTAATAAACTTTTTCTCCGTTTACAAAAGTCGCTACAGGCCAGCCTGTGCATTCCCAGCCGTCAAAAGGCGTGTTTCTTCCTTTGGAAACGAAGGTGTTTTTGTTCTACTTTTTGAGTTTTTCAAGGTCAATGAAGGTCAAGTCAGCATGGTATCCCACATCTATTTTTTTCCGACTTTATCAAGGTTAAAAACCTCGGCTGGTTTTTATGGTCATCCAGTCGATGAGCTGTTTCAGAGACCATTTTCCAGTTTTTACAAATCTGGTGTGCAGGACAGGAAAGCGGTCTCAAATCCCACAATTCCAAAAAGGCGAATCATACATTCCTCGGCTTTTTTTCGTCCTCGTGTGTGGAGCGTGGTCGGTCGCAATGCAGTCGATGATGCCTTCTTCCAGCCCTTTGATTAGAGCTATTTGGTCTTCTTTGGCACGGAGTGGCGGATTCATTTTATAATTGGTATCTGCATTAGAATATCATCTTCGGTTAAAACCAAATGATGCGGTGAAACTTCGGCAGTTACGCGGATTCCAGCCTTTTTTTCCATCGGCGATGACTCTCACAGATTCTTTTGTGGAAACATGGCAGACATGATAATGTGCACCAGCAGCTTCGGCTAATAAAATGTCACGAGCGATATGCACTGATTCACAGACACTTGGAATGCCCTTTAATCCCTAATCTTTGGCTTTTTCCATCATGAATACAGCCTCCTAAAAATAAGCGAATTGTCTTCACAGTGGGCTACGATGGGTAGATTTACCTTGGTGGATTCCTGCATGGCTTCATACATTACGCCAGCTTCCTGAATTCCTACGCCGTCATCAGTAAATCCTACGGCTCCTTTTTTTCTTTTAAAACCTGAAAGTCAGTTAGTTTTTGCTCCTTTGGAGTCTTCTGTAATAGCTCCATAAGGTCTTATTTTATGACAGCAGATTTTTGGATTCGTTTTAATAAATCATCGAAACGCTCGGCTCTATCGGGAACGGATTGGTGTTTGGCATCGGGCAGATAGTGGTATATCCGCCTTTTTGCGGCTGCCATGGAGCCTGTAGCGATGGTCTCTTTGATGCTCGCCGCCAGGCTCACGAAGGTGGACATGCACATCGATAAACCCAGGGCTGATGAATTTCCCTTCGGCGTCTATGATTTCGGCGTTTGGATTCTCTATGTTTTCAGAAATTTTTGGTGATAAAACCATTTTTCTATCTGAATGTCTTTTTGGACTAAATTTCCCTTGTTGGTCAAGGGTTTTTCCGTTTTTAATGATTTTTCATATTATTTATTTTATTTCTTTGAATGTAAAGCCTTTTTGTTCCAAGATATTTTTTAAAATAGCCATTCGCGCGAAAACTCCGTTTTCCATTTGTTTTGAAAATTCGGGAGCGGGAGCATTCCACCAAGTCGGAGTCTATCTCCACATTTCTGTTTACTGGTGCGGGATGCATGATGATGGCGCTGGGCTTCATTTTCTTTTCTCGCTCTTTGGTAAGCCCGTATTTTTCTGAGGTATTCTTTTGGAGAATATTTTATTTTTTTGGTGATGTCTTTCGTGCTGTATTCTTAGAAGCATGAGTACATCGATTTCTGGAATTAGTCCATCGATTTCTCGGTAAGTTCCGTTCATCAGACTGCCTTCGTCAAACCATTCTCTAGGGCCGGAGAAATAGACTTTTGCGCCTAATTTTCTTAAAAATATCACAGGCAGAATTAGCAACGCGGCTGTGTTTCACATCTCCTGCAATGGCGATTTTTAGGTCTTTGAAAGAACCAAATTCTTGTTTTTATGGTCATCAGATCCAGCATGGTCTGGCTTGGGTGGTTTCCTGTGCCGTCTCCAGCGTTGATAATAGGAATTTTTGATGTTTTTCAGCTCATCATAATATTGGTTTTGTCCGTGGCGAATTACCAAGAGATTTAGCCCGATGCTTTCTAATGTTTTCGCTGTGTCGTGAGGCTTTCGCCTTTATTTACAGAGCTCTGCGAAGTGTCAAAAGGAATGACTGAAAGTCCAAGTTTTCTTTCGCCATTTCAAAGCTTATTTTGGTGCGGGTGCTGTCTTCGAAGAAAAGATTGGAAACGAAAAATTTCATCCTGAGCCGTGTATTTTTACCATCTGCCATTTCCAAAGCTTGGTCTAAAAATCAGCTCGATTTTCTTTGGGCTAAAAATGAGATATTGCCAGCATAGTTAATTGAGTTTTTAGTTTTTAACATAAAAACAGAAGCCAATCGAGCCTCGTTTTTAATAAATAAAATATCTTTTGAGCAGAAATCTGCTCTCAACAAACTTTCTAAAATTCTTGCTTTTTCATTCTTACAAAGGTAAGATAGAACCAAAAAGCGAAATAAAAATATATTTTTGTTTTTGGAAAAATAATATCTTTAAAATCAAAAAAATAGAGATGAAAAAAAGCTGGTGTTTATTATTTTTATTTCAATAAACCTATTTGCTCAAGATAAAAAGGTGTATTTAAAGGAAAAATAGGTTTGATATGCTGGTTTCAGACTTTCGTTTTCCTAAGACGGATTTTTGATGTTATAGGATTTGGTGCGTATCACGGAAGTGCGAAAAACATATGAAGTTGAAAAATTGATTATCAATGATTTAAAGCGACAAGGTGTTTTGGATTATTATTTTCCAGAAACAAATTTTTAATAGCTTTCTATTTTCAAAATATTTAGAAAATGGCGATGAAAAGTTATTGAAAGATTTAGTTTTGGCTTTCCAAAAGTATTGTAAATCAGGAAGGAACCATAGAAACCTTTAATCATTGGAAAAATTTACGAGAAATAAATAAAAAATATCCACAAAATCCAATTCAAATTCTTGGTTGTGATGTGATAAATGAATATAAATTCCCAATAAAACATATTTTATACCTTACAGAAAAATATCCAAAATTGGGAAGAAAGAAGATATTTAGAAAAATTTTTCTTGATGAAAATACTGATTTTGGTATTGATAATGAAAGTTTGGAAAAACAATTAAATTTGTTTATTAAAAAGTTATCGGAGAAATAAAGAAACTTTTTGAAGGTGAAATTAAAAAATAGATGATTTTTCATTTTATTCTCAAAAATATTGAGTATAATTTTAATGATAAAAAGAGATAGAGAGCAGATAATTTTTGATAATTATATTTATTTGAAAGAAAAATATAAGTTAGGGAGTAAAAACAATTTTTAAATATGGATTTTTCATATTCAAAAAGGTAAGGGAAGGAAATCACCCATCTTTTTACAAGATTGATTGAACAGGATATTTATGAAAGAAATAAGGTGGTTAGTGTAATGGGATATCTCACAAAAAGTAAAGTTCTTTGGAATAAAATTTATGATAAACAGGGTAGTTATAAGACTTATACAATAGAAAAGGGATATGGAATTGGTGATTATTGGAAAGAGTATTTTTAAAGGAATTGGAAAACTAAAGAAAATGAAACTTTCTGATATTACGCTTTTTAGACTTAATGCTGAAAAATTCGCCATATCACAGAGATGTAGATTTGATGGAAGTTAAACAACTTTTTAAAAAGAGTAATAAAACTGAACTTAAAGAAAAAATACAACGGATTTTATTGACTTTGCAGTTTTAATCAGCCATTCAGAAAAATCAAATTCCGTTGGAAGAAATGTTCATAGGTGATTTTCAATCATATTTCATTAAATTTTCTTAAATTGCCGGCTTAAAATTTTGTATTAATATAGAATTAACTTTTATTTAATATTCTCCTACATAAATGAGTAAGTACATAATAGACAATCTTCCAGACTATTTTTAAGCAATATGAAAAAGTCAGTACATGATCCTGAAAAATTTTGGGAACAGATAGCAGATAAAAAAACTTTATCTGGAACAAAAATGGGATAGCGTGCTGGAATATGATGTACATAATGCTAAAATAGAATGGTTTAAGAATGCAAAACTCAATATTACAGAGAACTGTATAGACCGCCATTTAGCTGAAAAATCCTGATAAAACAGCGATCATCTGGGGAACCTAATAACCCTGATGAAGAGGCAGTTAGGCTGTCTTACAAAGAACTTCATGAAAGAGTAGGGAAGATGGCGGCTGTTCTTCGCAGTCAAAAGGAGTGAAAAAGGGCGACAGAGTCTGCATTTACCTTCCAATGGTGGTAGAATTGCCGATAGCTATGCTGGCTTGTGCGAGAATTGGCGCTGTTCATGTGGTGGTTTTTTGCTGGGTTTTCTTCGGCTGCACTTTCTTCTAGAATCAATGACTGTGAATGTAAATTGGTCATCTGTTCCGATGGAAGCTACAGAGGAAGTAAAAATAGAGCTGAAGGAATCGTAGATGAAGCATTGGAAAAACTGCCCAAGTGTAGAAAAAGTGCTGACTGTCAAAACGAACAGGAAGCCAAGTTACGATGAAAGAAGGAAGAGATTTTTTTGGCTTCAAGAACTTTTGGATAAAGCTGAAGTAGATAATTCTTTTTGAAATCATGGATGCAGAAGATCCTTTGTTTATCCTTTATACATCAGGTTCTACAGGAAAAACCAAAAGGAATGCTTCACACCTGTGGCAGCTATATGGTCTATACAGGCTATACCTTTTAAAAATGTATTTAATTATAGAGAAAATGATGTGTTCTGGGTGTACTGCCGATATAGGCTGGATTACAGGGCATTCTTATGCAGTGTATGGAGCGCTGGTAAATGGCGCTACGACTGTGATTTTCGAAGGGATTCCTACCTATCCGAATCTGATAGATTCTGGCAGACCATAACGAAACATAAGATTACTCATTTCTACACGGCGCCTACTGCTATTCGTTCTTTAGAAAAGGAAAGTGCAGAATGGGTGGAAAAACATGATTTGAGTTCGCTCAGAGTAATCGGAACAGTGGGAGAACCTATTAATGATGAGGCTTGGCGCTGGTATAATGACAATGTTGGTAAAAAGATGCCTGATAGTGGACACTTGGTGGCAGACCGAAACAGGAGGAATTCTGATTTCTCCACTGGCGTTCATTACTCCTACAAAGCCTATGTATGCTACACTTCCACTGCCAGGGGTTCAGCCTATGCTGATGGATGATCAGAAAAACGAAATTTCTGGTAATCAGGTAGAAGGAAAATCTCTGTATCAAATTACCTTGGCCGTCTATCGCAAGGACAATATGGGGCGACCACGAAAGATATCGCGAAACTTATTTCTCAGCTTTCCCAGGGAAATTTTTACAGGAGATGCAGCTCTGAGAGATGAGGTAGGATATTACAGAATTACAGGGCGAGTGGATGATGTCATCATCGTATCAGGGCATAATCTGGGTACTGCACCGATAGAAGATGCTGTGAATGAGCACCAGTCCGTAGCAGAAAAGCGCAATAGTAGGCTATCCGCATGAGATAAAAAGGAAATGCCTCTATGGATATGTGATCTTAAAGGATGTCAGCGAGGATAGAAACAGAGACAGAGTCCGCAGGAGATTAATCAGTTGATTTCTGACCAAGTGGGGCCTATCGCGAAGCTGGATAAAATTCAGTTTGTTTCTGCACTGCCAAAAACCCGTTCAGGTAAGATTGTAAGGCGTATCCCTAAGAAAAAAATAGCCGAAGGAAAGGGATGATAATTTTGGGAGATACTTCTACGCTTATCAATCCTGAGATAATAGATGAAATTATAAAAGAAAGAATATAAATAACAGAGAGTCGTGCCAAAAGGCAAGGGCTCTTTTTATTTTTGTAAATTTATAGAAAAAGTAAAACGCCAAAAAGTAGAGAATGACTTAAACTTGACATTTTGTATTTGGGAATATGAAGAAAAATTACTTAATCTAAAAATACAGAGAAAAATGAGAAAAATAATAATATTGTTATTCAGTATAGTATTACTTAATAGTTGCCTTGTTCCTCCTGTTCCCAAAAGGGATTATTATAAGTTAGCTGGAGATGAAAAAGTGGATTTTGTAGAGGCATCTGGAGGTTATGTTTATAAAAAGGCAGATACATATTGAATCTTTGGGTATTTTCACCAAAGTGGAAGTTTATCTATTTGAATACTAATCTTCCAGTAGATGATTCTGATAAAAGTCTTTAAAAATAATTTTTCCACCTATTTATCTCAAAAAGGATAAAAGAATCAATGGATAAGTTGCCATATAGCCTTTATCATAATGATTATGTATTTGTTTATGAAAAATCTATAAAAGCAGTGGATAAAGATTGGTATAGAAAATATGATACTTTTAAAAGTAGAAATTGACAATAAATGGTATGAGTTTTTATCCTGAAAGATAATTATTAGAAAAATAGAGAATAAGAATGTAATATTTATATTTTTAATGAAATGTAAGTTTTTGTTTTTAAACTATAAAACTGCAGTTTTGAGCCCTATAAATTATCTATAAAACAGCTTTCAATCGCATAAAAACCGACTTTATTAGCTTTTTCAATACTTTTTATTACTTTTTGCCAATGAGGTTTCCTCCCAAAAAGGAGGATTTTTAATATAATTTGAAATAAAAATAATATGCTTTCGCCATTATTACTTTTGTCTATTATTATTGGGTATTTTGGGCTTTTTGATGCTGATATCTTGGATTACCAGCAGAGGGAGTAACAATGATAGTTTCTTCATAGGAAACCGCTCTGGAAACTGGAAATTGGTAGCTTTTTGGGATGATAGGTTCTACGCTTTCTGGGGTTACTTTTGTGAGTGTGCCAGGGACGGTGGGGACGGATGGTTTCCAGTATCTGCAGATTACTTTCGGCTATATCATCGGTTATATCGTGGTGGCGTATATTCTGCTGCCGATTTATTACAAAATGCACCTTACTTCATTTATACTTATCTCCAAGAGCGAATGGGCGAAAGTACCTATAAATCAGGGGCTATTATCTTCATCGTTTCTAAACTGGTGGGCGCTACGGCGAGGGTTTATTTAGCGGTAAATATATTGCAGGTGATGATTTTGGACAGCTTGGGTGTTCCGTTTTGGCTTACGACTTTGCTCACTCTTTTGATGATTATTCTTTATACTTACAAAGGCGGCGTGAAAACCATCATTTGGACAGATACTATCCAGACCACAGCGATGCTTTTGGGGATTGGTAGCAACGGTGGTTTATATCCTTCATCATATGAATATCAGCTTTTCCGAAAGTCTCTCGATGATGAGTGAAAGGGGCTACCTTCGTGTTTTTGATACGAATGTGATGAATGGAAGTTTCTTCGTGAAACAGATTTTGGCGGGGGCGTTCATTACCATTGCGATGACAGGGATAGACCAAGATATGATGCAGAAAAAACATCTCCGTTTCTAACCTGAAAGACAGTCAAAAATATGCTGGTGCTGACTTTCATCTTGCTGGGGATGATTACTTTGTTCCTTTATATGGGTGGAATGCTTCATTTGTTCGCAGAGCAGAAAAACATCACCGCAGTGAAGGATAGGCTGTTTCTACAGCGGCTTTGGAATATATGTCTCCGCTGATAGGGGTGGCTTTCATTATTGGGCTTATTTCAGCCTTTTGTTCCAGTGCTGATGGGGCGATGACAGCGCTTACTTCTTCTATTTGTATCGATATTTTTGGGATTAAATATAAGGACTGGGCTCACGCCAAAAAGAGAGTTTCAGAAAGAAAGTGCATATTTTGGTGACGATTTCTTTCCTCATTATGGTGATGGTTTTCAAGTGGATAGATGATGCCTCTATGATTGGACTTATTCTGAAATTGGCAGGCTTTACTTATGGGCCGCTGCTTGGTTTGTTTGCTTTTTGGGATTTTTACCAAATATAAAGTGAAAGACCATTTGGTGCCGTATATCTGCATCATCACTCTACACTTTTCTTTCTTGATAGACAAATACCAATCGGATATTTTCGGTGAATTTAAAATTGGTTTTAGAGTTGTTGATTATCAATGGATTGTTTACCTTCATTGGGCTGTGGCTCATCCGAAAGAAATAAAAATAAAAGTTCTACTTTTTCGGGTAGAACTTTTTTTATTTTGAATGAAAATTTTTATCAAAGAAACTATTTATGCTTTGCCATAAATTCTTCTGCTTTTTCCACCATTTCTACACTTCCACAGAAAAAGGGAACTCTCTGGTGTAGTGAAGTAGGTTCTATTTCAAAGGATTCTTTGGAAGCCGTTTGTAGCCTTGCTCCAGCTTGTTCTGCCAAGAAAGCCATAGGGATTGCACTCGTAAAGCAGTCTAAGTTTTTCCATTTGGTGCATGGGCATAGGAAGGGTAGATGTAGATACCACCTTTTATCATATTTCTGTGAAAATCAGCTACTAACGAGCCTATGTATCTGGATGTATAAGGTCTGTTTCCTTCTTCTTCCTGGCAATATTTGATGTACTCCTTTACTCCTTGTGGGAATTTAGCGTAGTTTCCTTCATTGACAGAATAGATTTTACCTGTTTTAGGGTAAGTCATATTAGGATGAGATAGGAAATAAGTCCCTACTGATGGGTCTAGCGTAAAAAGCCATTTACTCCGTTTCCTGTTGTATAAACCAGCATGGTGGATGAACCATAAATAACATATCCTGCCGCTACCTGATTTTACACCTTTTTGAAGGAAATCTTCCATTTTTACAGGTGTTCCCGCTGGAGTTACCCTTCTGTATATGGAGAAAATAGTTCCCACAGATACATTGACATCTACATTAGAAGAGCCGTCTAGTGGGTCTATCAGTACCACATAGTTGTTCATATGGGCGTTGTTCTCGTTTCCTTTTTATCTCTATGAAATCTTCATTTTCTTCTGAAGCGATACCACACGATTTCTCTGTGAGAGGGCATCTATAAAAATATCATTGGCGAAGACATCCAGCTTCATCTGCTCCTCGCCTTGTACATTTTTCGTTGCCGGCTTTTACCAAGGATATCCGCGATTCCAGCCTTGTTTACTTCTCTGTTTACGATTTTTAGAGGCTATTTTTATGGAGCTTAATAATCTGGAAAGTTCTCCACTTGAAAACTTGAAATCATCCTGTTTATCAATGATAAATTCTCCCAAAGATTGTAGAGTTTGGTCTGTCATAACTTGTTTTAATTTAAAAGATTTACAAAAAATCGTAAATTTATACTGAAAAAAATATACTTTTTATATCAATCTTATTTAATACTTTTGTAAGTTTGAGTACAAGACTATAACGAATTAAAAAATCTCAATGAAGATATTCAAATTTGGAGGAGCTTCTGTGAAAGATGCTGATAGTGTGAAAAAATGTGCTCAGAGTGCTTAGTATACAAGGCTTTGAGAGATGTCTGATAGTCGTTTCGGCTATGGGAAAGACTACTAATGCGCTGGAAAGAGTGGTAGAATTTTATTTTCAATAAAAGTGACTATCAACAGGAAATAGCTAAAAATAAAAGGAAGAGCATATCCAAATTGCAAAAGGACTTTTTTGATGAAAACCACCATGTTTTCAGCGAAATCAAATTATTTTTGATGATATAGAATCTTTCCTTAGAAGGAATAAATCTCCTAATTATAATTTTGTTTATGACCAAGTTGTAACCTGTGGAGAGATGATTTTCATCAAAAAAATATTAAGTGTGTATCTTTCTGATAATGAGATGGGTCAAACCAGTGGCTGGATGCTCGTGATTTTATAAAAACCGATACCAACTACCGTGAAGGCGTGGTCAACTGGGAAGATACAGAGAAAAAATATTTCCAATTAGATAAAAGCTAAAACCTATGTGACTCAGGGGTTTATAGGTTCGGATGAAAATAATTTCACGGTTTCTTTGGGGCGTGAGGGGTCTGACTACTCCGCGGCGATTTTCGCTTATTGTTTGGATGCCAAGGATATGACAATCTGGAAAAGATGTTCCAGGGGTGATGACTGGCGATCCAAGAAAAGTTTGAAAATGTGGAGCTTCTGTCTAATATTTCCTACGAAGAAGCCATAGAAATGGCGTATTATGGGGCATCGGTAATTCACCCAAAAACCCTGCAACCGCTGAAACAGAAGAGTATTCCGTTTTTTTGTGAAGTCGTTCATCAGCCCAGAAAAAAAGTGGGAACGAAAAATAGGAATATCAACTGAAAAATCAGCTTTTGGAAAGTTATATTCTAAAAGAAAATCAGGTTCTTATGCGTATTTCGACGCGAGATTTTTCGTTCATAGCAGAAGACCATATTAGTTTTATTTTCAGGGAGTTAGCTAAAAGGAATATCAAAGTTTCTCTGATGCAGAACTCGGCGATATCTCTGGCACTTTGTTTTGGAAGATAAATTTAATAATATAGATGAATTGGAGGCTGAGCTGGAGCAGGATTTTTAATACTGAGATAGTTAAAAAATGTGTCTCTTTTCACGATAAGAAATGCAAGATTAGAAAAATTTGGATAAGCTGTATGAAGGTAAAAATGTTCTCTTTGGAGCAGATTACCAAAACTACAGTACAAATGATAATAAATGGATAAAAAGATATGAGTCTTATTTCTAAAAAAGATTTGATGACAGCCTCTGGACTGGATAAAATTCGGGGATTTTCGCAAGTCCTACGGTTTCGGCTGTTATGAAATTTTGCAAAAAAATAAATAAAGTGAATGCTCTTTATGATAAGGTTAAAAATTATGGAAGGGCAGGATTTTTCAATAAACTGTTAGAGGAGTTGAATATCAAATACTTTAGCTTTTCAAGAAGATTTGGCTAAAAATTCCGAAGACAGGGCCTTTTTATATTGGTGGCAAATCATCCATTGGGAGCATTGGATGGCGTGATAATGTGTAAAAATTTTATCAGAAATCCGTCCTGATTTTTAAGGTAATGGCAAATTTCCTTTTAACGAAGATAGAACCGATGGCTCCGTATGTGATTTCTGTAAATCCATTTGAGGGAAGAAAGGAGGCATACAGCAGTATGTCTGGGATGAGAGAGGCGCTGCGACATCTGAGCGAAGGAAACTGTCTTGGGATTTTTCCTGCTGGAGAGGTTTCTAATAAGAATAATGAGTTCCATGAAATTTTTGGATAAGGAATGGGAAAGCGTAGCTTTGAAATTGATAAAAAGCGAATGTTCCTGTGGTTCCGATGTATTTTCATGCGAAAAAAACAGCAAGTTCTTTTTATTCAGCTTCTAAAATTCATCCAGATTTGCAGACACTTTTGCTTCCTTCTGAAATGGTGAACAAAAAGGGAAAAAGCCTATAAAAATAAGAATAGGAAGACCTGTAAGTCCTAAGTATTAGCTGATTATGAAACTACAAAGGAGCTGGAAAAACTTTCTGAGAAGGAAAGTCTACATGATGAAGTCTTATTTTGAAGACCGAAAATCTGTGGCAGAATTCTTAAAAGTGAAAAATCTAAATGTCACTCCCAAAAAAGAAGAAGTAGTAGAAAAACATCATCGATGAAACGCCTTTGGAGGATATTTTACAAGATATAGAAAACCTCAAGAAAAAAGGAAGGAAAAGTGCTGTTTTCGAATAATAATTATGATGTGTTTTTCACAACATTTGACGAAATCCCTTCCATGATGCGCGAAATTGGCCGTCAGAGAGAATTGACCTTTAGAGCCGTAGGAGAGGGGACAAATCTTCCTTTTGACTTGGATGAATATGATAAACACTATCATCATCTTATCCTTTGGGATAATGCTGACCAAAAATCGTAGGGAGCTTATAGAATGGCGCTGGGAGCAGAAGTGATGAAAAACACGGAATAAAGGGGTTTTTATACCAGTTCGTTATTTGATTTTGATCAGGAATTACATCCTTTCTTCAATAAAAGTTATAGAAATGGGGCGTGCTTATATTTCTATGGAATATCAGCAGAAGCCTTTGCCGCTGTTCCTTTTGTGGAGAGGATTGTCCATGTTTGTTTGAGAAATCCGAACCATAAATTTTTGATGGGTGGAGTGAGTATCAGTAGTAGATTTTCGGATTTTTCTAAATCGTTGATGATAGAATTTCATGCGATCTAATTATTTTGATCCAGCAGTAGCGCAGCATGTTCATCCCTAAAAAATGACTACAAAGGTGCATCTCAGTGAGCGAGATAAAAAAATCTTTTCTTTGAGGATTTGGATAATGATTTGAACAAATTTGATAAGTTGATAGATGATTTCTGAGCCAGAAATGCGTATGCCTGTGCTGATATATATTAAGCAAAAATGCGAAGGTTGTGGCATTCAATGTGGATCCTAATTTTAATGATGCGATAGATGGTCTTATGTATATCAGAATCAGGGATTTACCTGAAGATACGATTAAGCCTGTTTCTAGAAGAGATAAGTGATCAATTGAAAAGAATTTGAAGAGTTAGAAAAATTTGTTTTATATATAAAAAGTTGTATCTTTGCATCGCTTTAGTCAAGAACAGATAAGTAAACAAGAATGGTTTCTTAGCTCAGTTGGTAGAGCAACGGACTGAAAATCCGTGTGTCCCTGGTTCGATTCCTGGAGAAACCACATAAGACTTCTGAAATTTCAGAAGTCTTTCTTTTGTTTTAGAAAAAGAAAAAGAATAATCCAGTCTTAAAAGCTGGATTTATTTTTATTTTCGAAAAATTTTGCTTTCCTCTGTGATGTTTTTACGACATTTTTCGGTGCGTTCCTTGTGGGTGTCTGTAATGAAAAATCTGTCCGAAATGTTCTTTGTTTACTAGTTTTACGAGTTGATGAACTCTGGAATCGTCTAATTTGTCAAAAAATATCATCAAGGAGCAAAATAGGAGTTTTGCCAGTGAGTTTTTAGTAAGTTCATCTGAGAGAGCTTTTAGGGCGATTAAAAAGGATTTTTTGCTGCCCTTGTGAGCCTATTTTCTTTATCAGCTGTCCATTCATTTCGAATAGCAAATCATCTTTGTGAACGCCTTTGGAGGTGTAAGTCAGAATTCTGTCTTTTTCTAAATTTTCTGAGAGCAAAACTCTGAAATCCTGCTCTAAATCAGATTGATATGAAATGAGAACTTTTTCTTTTTGATTGAAATTATATTATAATATTCCTGTAAAACGGGAATAATTTCATGAATGAATTTTTCTTTTTCAAAAATAATTTGTCCATATTTTATCAAAGGTTCATCATAGATTTCCAAGCTGTCTGCATCGAAAGTTCGTGATTTTTGGAAATTTTTGAGAAGAGCATTTCTCTGCTGAAGTGTTTTTGTAATGAATGAGGCTGAAGAGATACTCGCGGTCAGTCTGAGAAATCATAGCATCCATAAATTTCCTTCTGCTTTCGGAGCTGTCCGAAAATGAGATTTTTGGTCATATGGAGAAATCATTACAGAAGGCAGATATCCTATGTGGTCTGCTATTTTAGAATAGTTTTTTTATCATGATGATTTTTCTACTTTCTTTGCTTTTGGATTATTTTGAGAATATCTTCTTTGTTTTCATTAGAAATGAGTGCTTCTATGGAGAAAAAATCTTCATTTTTCGGCAATGTTATTTAAGTCAGAATTTCCTAAAAACTTTTCCCAACGGATAGGTAGTGCAGTGCATCCAAGATATTGGTTTTTCCGACGCCATTGTCTCCAACCATGCAGTTGATCTGAGGAAAATTCTATGAATCGTGATGAATGATTTTTGAAATTCTGAAGAGTTAAATTCTTAATAAACATAAAAAAACCGAATTATGTCTCCAAAGGTAAGAAATAAACATAAATATAAATGAAATTCTTCTTGTTTTTTTCTTGTTTGTTTGGTTTAGAACAGCTACCTTTGTAAAAAGGGTTATCAGGTAATTGTTGGTTTTGTAGTATTTGTGTTTAATCATCATTTGCTGATAAAATTAAACAGATAGTAAACGAAAAGTAATTTAAAATTTAATATATGAAGAAAAGCATTATTCTTTTGGGAAATGCTGACTATGGGGTTGGCATATTCTCAATCAGGAAAAGTAGGAATGAATACAGCAGCTCCAAAAGTAACACTAGACATTACTCCAAGTAATGCAAATGTAGCGGTAGGGGCAACAACTAATGAAGGGGTTACTCATTCCAAGATTAAGCAAAGCCAGATTAAAAATATAGCTGCTTCTGAGCTTTACAGAATCTACATTAGTATATGTGAATGATGCTACAGCAGCATCTAATCCTTCTACGGTAGATGTTACTTCTAAAGGCTTTTACTATTACAGTACTGCTGCGGGCAAGTGGGTGAAAATGGCAGAAGGAACGATACAAGAGCAAGACCTTAGAATGGTGGGGACTAATAGCCACATCACACAGGATGCTGGTGTAGGTGGAAATGGTAGTGGAGTAGGTACAGGTCCATACAATATAGCTATTGGGAAAGATGTTCTATTCTCAAATACAAGTGGTTCTCATAATATAGGAGTAGGGCTGGATGCATTGCGATCTAATACTATAGGAGTTAATAATGTAGCAGTGGGTATAAGATCTCTAAAGTCTAATGATGAAGGAAAAGGAAATGTGGGTATTGGTGCTAATACATTGTATTCTAATACAGCGGGAGCGTATAATGTGGCTGTAGGGGAAAATGCTTTGTATAGTAGTATTTCTGGTGTTGGGAATGTGGCTGTGGGTACAGATGCACTTTATAAAAATACTACAGGGGCTAATAACACCGCGATTGGTTACACTGCTCTATATAAAAATACTACAGGATCATCCAATATAGCTAATGGTTTTGGAGCTTTGTATAATAATACAACAGGGCATCGTAATATAGCATTAGGATATCATGCTTTGTATACTAATGGTCAGGAGATAATAATATGGCATTGGGGCCAGAAGCGCTGAAGGATAACTATAGTGGGAGTAATAATATCGCGTTAGGAGTTGCTGCATTAAGATCCAGTACTGCATCAAGAGGGAGTATTGGTATAGGAACCAATGCACTTTTATAGCAATACTTCAGGTATTTCTAATATTGCCATAGGATCATATGCACTTAGTTCTAATACAACAAGTGGTAATAACATAGCAGTGGGAGAAAATGCACTTCTAATAATACATCAGGAAATAATATGGGGATAGGAACCAATGCGCTTTATTCTAATACTATAGGAAGTGATAATATAGGATTAGGGGTTAATGTTCTTCGTAGTAATACAACAGGGTTTAGCAACATAGGTATTGGTTCTTATGCTCTTACTAATAATACAACAGGAGCAGCTAACATAGCTATAGGTCAGAATACACTTGCTAGTAATACAACAGGAGGGATCAATATGGCGATTGGTAATAGTGCTTTGAATTTTAATACTACAGGAATTAATAATATAGGTATTGGGCATCATTCTCTTTTATTTTAATACCACAGGGAGTGAAAAATATGGGGATAGGAAATCTGTTCTTCATAGAAATACTACAGGATCTTTCAATTTAGGGATGGGTGTATCAGCACTATATAATAACACTACAGGAAAAACAGAATATAGGTTTTGGAAATTATACTCTTCATAATAATACCACAGGTGAAGGAAATATAGAGTATAGGTCCATATAGTTTACAACATAACACAACAGGTATTAGAAACTTAGCCATCGGTGTAAATGCTCTTAATTCAAATATTACTGAGAGTATAATATGGCATTAGGTTACGCTGACAATGGCAGCCAATACAACAGGAGCTAATAATGTAGCGATAGGTGCTATGGCATTCCTGTAATGGTACTACAGGACAGAATAATACAGCTTTGGGAGCGTCTACATTAGGGGCTAATATTACAGGGCATGGAAATACTGTAGTAGGATACAAAGCAGGAGAATGGATAAAAAGGAAATTCTAATATTCATATAGGAAGTGCGAATATCCAAGATGTAACAGCAGAGCTGGATAATGTGATAGCGATAGGGAATGGTATGAATCTATCTACTACTACGGCTTATGAGAATGTAATCTTACTAGGGCATGATCAAGCAAACAGCCCCTAAAATAGGGATGGGAATTTATAAGCCAGATGAAAAACTACATGTAGCAGGAAATATAGCAGTGGGTTATAAAAAGTCAGGGCCAACTACCTGCAGGAATAGGTAATTATCTTTCTTTTGAAGGGACTGCTCCTTTAGGTCCGATGGAATGTTCCGAATTCAGATGTACTAGCATTCTATCGTTATGATTATTCTCAAGACCATCTCACAACTTAGATTATTGATAGGAGATAATGAGGGAAGTGAGATTCTTTCCTCAATAGGGGTAAGACCACATTCTGCAGCTAATAGTGGGTATTCGAGAGGAAATATAGCAAAATATTGCTAATGTTTATTCAGAGAAGTTTAAATTCGCAGCGGACGGACAGGCTTACAAGCACGGAAGTAATGTTTGGACAGTATTCTCAGATGCTCGTATAAAAAGAAAATGTAAAAACCTTTATACTAAAGGGCTTAAAGAAATTCTACAAATCAGACCAGTAAACTTTAATTATAAAAAGAGGCTGATAAAGGAGATAAAACCACACTGGGGTAATCGCTCAAGAATTAGAAAAAGTAGTGCCTACTATGGTAAATACTACTAATGAGAAGATAAATGGTGTAGAGGGTATCAAGTCCGTAGATGGTAACGAATATACTTTTTATGCTTATCAATGCTGTTAAAGAGCTTTCTCAAAAAGTAGAGAAGCTAGAAGCTGAGATTAAAACTTTGAAAAAGTAAGAAAAATAATGTAATATTATTTCAATATTTTACTTTACCTTGCCATAATTTTTGTGGCAAGGTTTTTTTGAAAAATAAATTTTTGGCAAGAATTTTTGTCTTTTAATATTCAAATATAATTCTATGAAAGTAAGAAACAATAATAATCTCTTCGGTGGCAGCGGTAGCAGTAGGAGTGGCAGTGGTGCAGTCTTGTACAGCGATAGCTACATCAGCAGTAGGAGTAGCGGTGATCAAAAAGTTTTATTAGGCGGAGTTTCCAAAAGGCGTGAAGGTTTTGAAGAATAAAATGAATTTCTTCAGAGTCCATTGATTGATAGTGCTATGCCTTCTGGTTTGAAAAAATGAACAGCGTTTTTGGGAAAAATTTCTCCAGATTTGGTTAAAAAAGAAAAAGAATATATCGTAGAAACAGCCTCTTTTTACGGCTACAATAGCCGAACCTATTTTTAGTAGATGCTGTGAATAGCCTTACTAGTGATGATGTGGCTCGTATCATGCAGGAGAAGCTGGAACGGCAACCCAGATTTTGAGAGAAAAGACTTATCATAAGTTGGTTTCTGCATTTACACCGAAAGTAGATGAAAAACTGAATGAATTTGGGATAGTGAGAGCTATCAATAATGTAACGAGTGCGAACTCTATGCTTGGCTCGCTCCTTGGTAATGAGGGCAGCGGTACGACCAGTAATTCCTCGAGTCAGTACGCTACGGAACAGATGGTGACAGGGCTTTTTCACATCATTCAGGATTATGAAAAGGAAAACAGCCAGCAGTTTTTAGGAAAATAAAAAATTAAAAAGCACGATTTGTTCGTGCTTTTCTCGTTTTTAATGAGAAAAAGTGTAATTTTTACCCAGAGAAATTATAAACTTTATTTTTTTAAAATGAAAAATATTATTGATAGCTTCTTTTGCTGCCTGCTGTGATGGCTTTTTTCCCAGCAGTATGGAGGAATGTGGATGCCTACGGAGCTAAACGAGGCTGAAAATGAAAAAAATTAGGAATGAAAAATCTCTGCAAAAGATATTTTTAATCCGAATAAACCAAGTATCAAAGATGCTGTGGCTCAGTTCAATGGAGGATGTACCAGCGAGGTAATATCGCCGAAGGGACTACTTCTGACCAATCACCACTGTGGATATAATAACATCCAAAGCCACTCATCAGTAGGAAAATGACCTTTTGACTAATGGTTTCTGGGCTAAAAACATGAGCGAAGAGCTTCCGAATCCAGGTGCTACGGCGGATTTTGATGTTGATATTAAGGAAGTTACAGACCAAGTTCTAAACGGCACTCAAAGGGCTTACAGATAGAGAAGCAGAGGCAGTTATCGCTAGAAATATAGCAGAAGTAACTAAGCAGTTCAAAATAGAACCTTACCAAAAAGTTACCATAAAAAACCGATGTTTGCAGGGAATAAATACTATGCCTACATCATAGAAACATATAAAGATGTGCGTTTGGTAGGCGCTCCGCCGCAGTCCATCGGTAAGTTTGGTTCTGATACGGATAACTAGGGTTTTGGCCTCGTCACACGGGAGATTTTGCTTTGTTTAGAATTTATGCAGACAAGAATAATAAACCTGCCGAATACAGCAAGGATAATGTGCCTTATACACAGAAACATTTCTGCCGATTTCTATCAAAGATATCAAGGAAAAATGATTTTACTTTTTGTGTTTGGTTTCCTAGTAGAACCAATGAATATCTTCCGTCTATAGCTGTGGAAAAATCATCAACGATACCAATCCAGCTAAAATAGCGGTGAGAGATGTAGCCCTGAAAAACACTAGACGAAAAATGCGTGTAGATGATGCTACAAGAATAAAAATACGCGTCTAAATATGCTTCTGTGGCCAATTATTGGAAAAATGGATAGGCGAAACTACAGGACTGAAAAAGTCTAATGCTGTTCAGAAGAAGAAAGATTATGAAGCCTTTTTAGCAAAGAAAACCCTGAAATTGCTAAAATGATTTCAGAATTTGAACATTTGTATAACGCCTCAGGCGCCATTTGCCCTTAGTGATGCTTTATTTTTACGAACTCCTTAGAAATGCAGAAACGCTGAATCTTGCAAATAGATTTTTGGCATTTATGGAACATTATGAGCAGGGAAAAACTACACCAGCAGGCATTAAGAAGTTTTCATCTGCATTATGCAAGTTTTTATAAAAACTATGATGGCGAGATAGATGCAAAGGTGACAGCTAAACTTTTGGCTCTTTTTATGCAGAGAAAGTTCCAGCAGCGTATCTACCTACTGGTTTTGATAAGTATAAAAATGTGAAATCAAAATTTAGAATTGGTAGAAAATTGGTCTAAAAATTTCTGTTCTGACAGGGAGAAAAACCTTAATAGACTGAATATTTCTTCTGATACAGAGAAGGTTTTTGGATAATCCAGCAGAGCTTATCAAAGGCATTGAAAAACGACCCGATAATCAGTTTGTATAAAGAAATCAGAGATACATATCTTGAAAAAGTAGAACCGAAATATACTCAGTATCAGGCTGAAATAGATGCTTTACAGAAAAGATAGATGGCAGCTCAGATGAATACAGACAAAGAGAAAAATTCTTCCCAGATGCAAACTCTACTCTAAAGGGTGACTTATGGTAAGGTGAAAGGTTCTGAACCAGCTGATGCTGTCAGATACCATTATCAGACTACATTAGATGGCGTGATGGAAAAATATATTCCAAAACGACTACGAGTCGACAGTGCCTAAAAACTGATAGACCTCTACAACAAAAAGACTATGGAATTTATAAAAACCAAGATGGTAAAGTTCCGTTAGCTTTTCACAGCGACAAACCACACTACAGGAGGAAACTCAGGAAGTCCAGCGCTGGATGCTCGTAGGGAATTTGATTGGGCTTAATTTTGACCGCCAGTGGGAGGGAACGATGAGTGATATCAACTACGACCCTCGTTTCAGCCGAAATATCATGGTGGATGCTAAATACATCCTTTTTCATCATTTTCGATAAATTTTGTTGATTCTAAAATGGCTTATTGATGAAATGAAAAGTCGTGAAATAATCTAATCGATATAAATAAGGCTTCCCAAAATGGGAAGCCTTATATCTTTAAAAAATATGAAACAAAAATTTATCCAATAGGCAAGCTACCTACATCACACCGCTCACAACCGATTACCTTTGCTGCGTTCCCACCCTGGAGGATTTTTCAGGAGCTGGTTAGTGTAGGACTTGCCGTGGCAAAATATAGTGAATTATTTGATAATTCCAAAAATGGATATTTTAAAAATAGGATTATGATATGTAACTGTTTGATTTTTAGTGATTAAATAATTTGTCCTTGAAGTTATTTTCTTTTTGCGTAAATTTGTGGATTGTATTTGATTTTTGAAATGAATTTATCTATAGTTATCCCTTTATTGAATGAGGAGGAATCCTGAAAGAGCTTTTTCTAGGATTGATAAAGGTGTGTGTGGCGAACCAGCTTTCATGAAATTTGGTTTTGTAGATGATGGTAGTACGGATAAATCTTGGGAAATTATAGAGGATTTTGTAGAGAAAATGACCATATCCATGGAATAAAGTTTTCCAGAAATTATGGAAATCACAGGCGCTGCATGCGGCATTTGAGAAAGTGTCTGGGGATGTGGTGATTACGATGGATGCTAGATTTACAGGACTTTCCAGAGGAAATTCCAGAGCTGTACGGCATGGTAGTCAATGGAAATTATGACATCGTGTCTGGCTGGAAAAAGAAGAGATTTGATAATGTGATGACTAAAAACCTGCCGTCCAAGCTTTTTCAATGCAGCAGCAGGAAAGGTTTCTGGAGTGTATCTGCATGATTTCAACTGCGGTCTGAAAGCCTATAAAAACAAGTCGTAAAATCCATAGATGCTCTGCGGCGATATGCACCGATATATTCCTGTTTTGGCGGCGAATGCTGGTTTTAAGCGTATTACAGAGAAAAGAAGTGAAGCATCAGGCAAGACCTACGGAAGTTCTAAATTTGGGACAGAGCGCTTTATCCGTGGTTTTTGGATTTGGTTACACTTTGGTTTATCAGCCGTTTTCGGTGGGCGTCCGATGCATTTTTCAGGGGCAATCGGTACCTTTGATGTTTATCATCGGTTTTCCTTTCGGCATTTTGGGCTTGGAGTTTCCAAACTGATAGCAGTCTATGTCCATAAACAATACGGACACCCTAATCGCTGATAATCCGTGGTTTTTCATCTCGCTGACGATGATGATTTTGGGAACTTTGCTTTTTATAGGAGGATTTCTCGGAGAGATGATTATCAGAACCAATAGAGAACACAAAAAAATTACAATATAGAAGAACAAATTTAAGATGAACAGCATATCATTTGGGAAAACCACCATAACGAGTTATCCAGAATATTTCGAGATTACAGATAACAAAAAAACGAGTAAACTGCTTTATTTATCGGCATCTTTTCGGTGTTTATTGCTATCTATTTGTTTGACTTGTATCAGAATGATTTTTGACTTTGGTAAAGTTGCTCATTTTAAGACCATTTCGGCAGTGCTTTGGCTGGTGATTTTTGCGCTTCAATTTTGGTTGATTAACACCGAAAGCAAGATTGAAAAAAATCTAAAAATCAAGGAAGTGGTGGTGCAGAAAAAACCGTTGAGCTTCTATAGTGATTCATTATGGAGATAAAAGCGTAAAATAGATGGTTTTTAGCCAAGATGAAGCAGAACAGATTATAAAATTTTTGATGAATAATAGATGAAAAAAATTTCCTCTACATAGTAGTTGTTTTTGGTGCTGGTTTCTTGTGGGAAAAATTCAGCGAAAGGGCAATGAAATAAAGACGCAGGAGGTGAAGATAGAGGAATTTAGCGCTTTGCATTTGGATGGGAATTTCAAAGTGTCCTATATACAAAGCACTGAAAAATAAACTGACCGTGGAGACTTATCCTAATATTTTTGAAAATTTAAAAAAATCAAAGTTAAGGATAAAGAATTGACTATCAGTGAAAAAGAGAAAAAAACTGAAGGAGTGGGAAGTGTATAACATCATTTTTGTATTCTTCTGGGAAAATTTCTAAAATTAAAATGCAGAATTCGGCAGAATTTAATATTTCCAGCCAAATGATGATGGATGATTTTAGCCTGAAAATGGAAGATAATACAAAATTAGCAGGAGCGATTTTATCCAATAAAGCTGAGATAAATCTCTATGATAATGCTCGGCTGGAGATGTTTGGGGAAAAACGCTGGAAGCAGAAGTGGTGATGAGGGATTCTGCTGTGATGGTGTCGCCGTATTGGTTTGTAAATAACTTGAAAATCAAGGCAGAAGACGATGCTTTGGCAGAAATTTCGGTCGAAGAAAAATTAGAAGGAAAAACTGAAAAATAACGCAAAACTAAGCTATACGGGCAATCCTGTAAAGAAAGTTTTGGAGCAAGATAAGGCATTAATAATAAAAATAAACTATAAAAAGTTAAAAGTATGACAACAATAGAAAAAGCAAGGCTTTGGCTATCAGAGTCTTTTGATGAAGAAACAAGAACTAAAAGTTCAGCAGTTGATAGATGAAAATGGAGCAGAGCTGGAAGATTCTTTTTATAAAGAGTTGAAATTTGGGGACAGGAGGAATGCGCGGAGTGATGGGCGTGGGAAACCAACAGGCTCAATAAATATACACTTGGGACAGGCTACTCAAGGGCTGGCAAACTACCTGCACCAGCAGTTTAAAGGCGAAACTATCAAAGGTTGCTATCGCTCTATGATGTGAGAAATAATTCCAAAAGAATTTGGGAAAAGTAGTAGCAGATGTGCTTACGGCTAATGGAATCCGTGTTTTACTTTTCAAGGAACACCGCCCTACGCCAGAGCTTTCTTTCACAGTGAGAAATAAAAAAATGTAATGCTGGAATCGTACTCACAGCATCACATAATCCGCCTGAATACAATGGCTACAAGGTTTATTGGAATGATGGAGCGCAGATCGTTCCGCCGAATGATGAGGCGATTATCAAAGAGGTGTATTCTGTTAAATTTGAGGATATTAAGTTTAATGGAAATGATGATTTGATAGAATGGATAGGCGAGGAGCAGGATGATGTTTATATAGATGCTTGTATGCAAAACTCTCTTTATCAGGATGTTGGGAGATAATCTGAACATTGTTTTCACTTCTATCCATGGGACAACTTACACAACAATCCCTAAAGCCCTTAAAAAAGGCTGGATTTGCAAAAGGTGGATGGTGAGAGAGCAGATGATTCCAAGTGGAAATTTCCCAACTGTGGAAAGCCCTAATCCAGAAGAACCAGCGGCTCTTACGATGGCTACGGACTTGGCAGAAATTACCAATGCAGATATTGTTATCGGCTGTGACCCAGATGGCGACAGACTTGGTATTGCGGTTAGAAACCTTGAAGGGAAAAATCCAGCTGCTTAATGGAAACCAGACCAATACTATCCTGACTTATTACATCCTTGACCAATGGAAAAAGCAGGGAAAAATCACAGGGAAGTGAGTTCATCGGTTCTACTATCGTGACTTCGGATATTTTCTTTGATATTGCTAAAAATACGGAATAGAGTGCAAAGCAGGACTTACAGGCTTTTAAAATGGATTGGTAAAATGATTCGTGAAGCCGAAGGAAAACAGAAATTCGTCTGTGGAGGAGAGGAGAGTTTTGGCTTTATGACAGGGGATTTCGTGAGAGATAAGGACTCGTGTGGTTCTATCCTTCTTGCTTGCGAAATAGCAGCATGGTGCAAGGCTCAGGGCAGCAGTGTTTTCCAGTATATGATAGAGATTTATAAGGATTTAGGACTTTATCAAGAGGGATTGGTCAATGTAGTGAGAAAAAGGAAGAGAAGGAGCAGAGGAAATCAAAAAAATGATGTCAGACTTCCGTAATAATCCAGTGAAAGAACTAGCTGGTTCTAAAGTGGTTCTTGTGAAAGATTTTCAGGAGCAGACTGCATGGGATTTAGTAGAAAGATGAAAAAGCAGAAATGACCGATATTCCTAAGTCTAATGTGCTAATATACTACACGGAAGACGGCACGAAAGTAGCCATCCGCCCATCAGGAACGGAGCCGAAAAATTAAGTTCTATTTCTCTGTGAAAAGTAACATTTCATCTGAGAGCGAATATGCTGGTCAGGTGGAAAAATTAAATCATAAAAATAGAGCAAATCAAGAAAGATTTGAGTTTATAATTATTACTCCCTGTCGTGTATGATGGGGAGTAAAATTTTTGAATAAGGTTTTGTTTTTGGTCAGTTTGTAAAGTTTTTACTTTTAACCGCTTAAATTTTTACAATGAAGAAGCTGGGAATTTTATGTTTTTTTATTCTTTTGTATCTGGGTATCAGCTCAGAACAATGATGAAGTCTATTTTGGAAGTTATACTTTTTGATAAAAAGTAGCCCAAAAAGTAATGGTATCAGACGCCAAAAGTAAGGGAACAGCCTAACTATAAATCTAATAAAATAGACAGTCTGCAGATAGGCGATGCTGTTAATATTACTAACATTACTACTATATGCATTCTGCGGGGGCTTCGTGAAGCGCCTTGGTATGAAATCAGCTATAAGAAAAATAAACCAGCTGAAAAAAAGGCTATATCTGGGTGGAAATCTTGCTTTGTGGGCATCAGGAAAAAGAATGGCGTAGAGTTTCTCTTTGGGGCTGTGGGAACGGTCAGTAGAGATGGAGGCGCTTATAAACAGGTGAAAATGGAGGTTCTGGCGCTTGAAAACAATAAAGTGATAGATAAGCACAACTTTTCTTGTTGATAATCTGCATTTTACAAGTATGGAGATCCTAAATAACAAGGGACTTTCAGGAATAAAATCCGTGATAAGGGTAGAAAAACTCAGGGCGAGGCGTGTGGAATCCTACCAATACGCAGTATCTGCTGTGGAATGGGAAGAATTTTTTCCCTTTGGATTTGTTGACAAATGTGGGGATGCAGTGATTTTTTTATCATAGTGAAGAATATATTTTCCCAAGTGATAAAGGCGGAGTAAAATCCAAAAATCATCATGAAAATGGAAGAAGCAGGAGTTCGATGAAGATGACAATGAAAAAGAAACTCCGATAAATCAAAAACAGATGAAAAACATTTATTTGGGATGGAAAAACCTTATCTCAAATATTGAAATTAAAGTAAAAATGATAAAATAATAGCCGTTATCCCTGCTCGATACGAGGGCGAGCCGTTTTCAGGGAAGCTTATGCAGCTTTTAAGGAGAAAACTGTCATTACCATTACTTACCAAAATGTGGTGGAAACAGGCTTGTTTGATGAGGTTTTTCGTGGCTACGGATTCAGAAATTATTTTTAATGAAATAAAAACGCAGGGGGAAAAGCCCTGATGACAGGTCAGCACGAGACAGGCAGCGACCGTATCGCAGAAGCTGTGACAGAATATCGACTGTGATATAGTGGTGAATGTCCAAGGGCGATGAACCTTTCCTAAAAACCGAACCACTGAAACAGCTGATTTCGGTTTTTTTGAGGCTGATGACAAGAAGGAAATTTCTCTGGCATCGCTCAAAAATTCATTTGACAGAAAAACAAGAAATAGAAAGCCCGAATAATGTAAAAAGTAATTACGGATAAAGATGGTTTTTGCGCTGTATTTCAGCCGTTCTGTGATTCCATATCCGAGAGAAGAGAAGGGCGTAAAATATTTTAAACATATCGGCGTTTATGCTTTTTAGACGGGAGGCTTTGCTTAACTTTGCAAAAACTTCCGATGAAACCTTTGGAAATTGCAGAAAAAAATAGAATGTCTCCGCTATTTGGAATACGGCATGAAAATCAAGATGATAGAGACCAACTTCGTGGGCGTGGGGATAGATGTTCCAGAGGATTTGGAAAAAGGCAAGAGAAATTTTAAGAAGAAACCAATAAAACCATAAAAAGAATAACATGAGAAAAATATTTCTGATAACCTTGGTATTTTTAGCACAAATATTTTCTGCCCAGACTGCAGCTCAGATTATTGATAAAAATATCCAAAATACAGGAGGTTTAGTCCAGTGAAACTGCTGAATACCATTCTGCTTCAGGAAAAGTGATTTTTGGGAGTGAATGAGGAATATCCTCAGAAAAATCTACCAAGCCAGACCGAATCTTACCAAAAACCATTGTAGTAAATGGGAAAAAGAGCAGGTGATAGAGGGCTATGATGGGAAAAAGGGCTACGCTATGAACTACGCCGTAAATAAACTCCAAGAATACCCAAATTATAAGCCGGAGAGCTTCGATACGGATTTTATCAATTATGAGCAAAAAGGGGCTTCACAGCGGAGCTTTTGGGGTAGAAAAACTCGGAGACAAGGAAGTTTTCAAAGTGGAACTTACCAAAAATGTGAATAAAACCATTTACTATTTTGACAAGCTGTCTTATCTACTTTTAAAAGAGGAAAAAAGGAGAGACCATCACTTATTCTGATTACAAAAAGTAGGAAATCTCCTGATGCCATCGAATAGAGGCTTCCTCGCCGAAAAAAGGATTCGGACTATGTGATGATTTTTAGTAAAAATAGAACTAAACAAAGCCTTTAAAGACGATACTTTTAAAATTTTAAATAAAATCAAAATCTCGAAAAACAAAAAATCCCTTCTGTGAGAGAAGGGATTTTTCTTTTATTTGTTTATTTTCCTCCGAAAGGCATTCCGCCGCCCATTCCTCGGGAGTCCGCCGCCTTTGCTCATCATAGACATCAGCTGCTTGCCTTGTGGGCTTTGTAGGAGTTTCATAGTCTTGCCAAGCTGCTCGAACTGCTTCATCAGAGCGGTTACTTCTTCTACTTTTCTTCCGCTTCCTTTGGCTATTCTTTGTCTTCTCGGCATGGTGATGATGCTCGGTCTTCTTCTTTCTTCTGGCGTCATGGACTGTATCATCGCCTCTATATGTTTGAAAGTATCGTCATTGATATCCACATTTTGGGCTACTTTTTCCCATTCCTGGTATCATACCCATGAGGTCTTTCATTCCTCCCATTTTTCTTCATCATCTGAAGCTGTTTTTAGGAAGTCATCAAAAACCAAGTTCGTTTTTCTGAATTTTTGTTGAGTTTCTTTGCTTCTTCTTCATCGAACTGCTCTTGGGCTCTTTCCACTGAAGGAAACCACATCTCCCATTCCTAGGATTCTGTCCGCCATTCTGTCTGGATAGAAGATATCTAGGGCGTCCATTTTCTCACCTGTGGAGATGAATTTTTATCGGTTTATTAACCACGGAACGAATCGTAAGCGCCGCTCCGCCTCGGGTATCACCGTCTAATTTGGTAAGAACTACTCCGTTGTAGTTTAGCACCTCGTTGAACGCGTTGGCTGTATTTACGGCATCCTGCCCTGTCATGGAATCCACTACGAAGAGCGTTTCAGAAGGTTTGATGGTCTGATGCACACTGCGGATTTTCGTTCATCATTTCTTCATCGATAGCCAAACGCCCAGCGGTGTCTATGATCACTACATCGTGTTTGTTTTGTTTAGCGAAATCGATGGCGTTTTTGTGAAATCTGAACAGGATTTTTTTGTTTTCTAGTTCTTTATAAACAGGCACGCCTATCTGCTCTCCGAGAACTCCCAGCTGGTCGATAGCCGCAGGTCTGTAGACATCACAGGCTACTAGTAGAGGGTTTTTGTTCTTTTTCTTTTGAGGAAGTTAGCCAGTTTTCCAGAGAAAGTGGTTTTCCCTGAACCCCTGAAGCCCAGCGATGAGGATAATGCTCGGGTTTGTCCGCCAGATTGATACCTTCCTGTGTGCCGCCCATGAGCTCCACCAGCTCATCATGAACGATTTTGGTCATCAGCTGCCCAGGAGTGAGCGAGGTGAGGACATTCTGCCCGATGGCTTTGTCCTGCACTCTTTTTGGTGAGGTCTTTGGCTACTTTGTAGTTTACATCGGCATCCACCAAGGCACGGCGGATTTCTTTAACCGTTTCTGCTACATTGATTTCTGTGATTTTCCCTCTTCCAGAGAGGTTGTGCAGTGCTTTTATCTAATTTGTCTTGTAAACTCTGAAACATAATTTTCTATTTTAGAATAGGTTGCAAAAATAAGGAATTTTCTTCAGTTTTGGATAGTGGGAAAGCTCAAAACACGAATATATATTGGCTCAGAATAACTTTTTGGAAAAACAGTATCTTTGTCTATATGAAATGACAGGGACTATCCACCTAAATAACCGCGAACCTTATAAAAACAAGAAGAAAATGGAAATAAAACTCAATAAAGAATTACAGAAAAAGCTAGATGATTTCTTGGAAACAAAGGATGCTAAAATGCAGGAATTTCTTGAAATTTTAAATCTAAAATGAATTTACTTTTCACAAGATGAAATAAATCAAGTAGAGAAAAATATATAAAAGAAAACGAAGACCTTTTACGAATATGCATATATATACATAGGAGAAGCAGTAATAAAAGGTTTTAGGAGGGTTTTTGGTCTATAGGAAAGTTTAAAAAGATAGTGCTTATGAAAAACCTATTATTTTAGGCAGGAAAGGAGAAGAAAATAGTCCTAGAATTTATCCTGCTTTCTTGGCTGTATTATATTGGTATAAATGACCCTAGGAAAACCTTTTGGGAGATTTTATATATACTCTTTAAATTAAGAAAAATGGAAATAAAACTCAATAAAATCCAGCTGATGGAAAAATGTACATTATTGATTTTTAAATACAAACAAAAATGAAATATTATAAAACAAAAATTAAAAAGAATATTCGATAAGGAAAACAAAGTTTTAGGACATGCTAACGGGGAATTTGTCCCTAATGGAAGGTTTTATTTTGATAGAATAGGAAAAAGACGAAATAATAGAAGGTGCTCTTATTTTTGATTATTTTCATCTGCAGAGTTTTGATAAAAATTTTTGGGAATGGAGACTGCAAGATGTGCATGGATTTATAGGGGCTGGAAGCATAATAACTGGCTGGTATATCTCAGATAAATTAAAATCGCTTTTAGAAAAATTCAAAATCGCTCCGAAATATCATTTCTACGAAAACACGGCTCCTCTACAAAGAAGAAAAATTCAAATATTGGATTTTTTTCAGTTTCCGATAGATTATTTTCAAAATGTGAATCATGAAAAAGTTTTTTTATTCTATTCCAGATGAAAATATTTTGCTTAATTTCAAAAACAAAGAAGAATTTTTAGCTGCAAACAAAGAAGAATTTAGAAAAACAAAAAGGGAATTAATAACCAAGAAGATTTGTTATTCAGAAAACTATGATTTAGTTGCCAATGATACGGATATTCTCTGCTCAGAGCGTCTAAAACAAGCCATAGAAGAAAAACGGCATCGTAGGGTTTGAGTTCTTTGAGATTGATTATGAGGTGGTTGTAGAATGAAAAATAACTCAAAAACTAAAAACTAAAAACTAAAAACTAAAACAAGGTAACTATGCTTACAAAAAGAAAAAGAATATGTATTCAAAAAGTTAGATGAAGTTCTAAAACCACAAGGATACAAAAGTTTTTAAAAACAGGTGGAGACCCTTGCTATATCATAAATAAAAGAAAACTATAGATGTAAATTCTATCTTAATTTCAGTGATATGGGAGATTTATATTTTTCAAAATACAGTATGTCCATAAAACAAGTAGAAAGTATAGTGGAAGAGATTAGCAGCCCAAATGATACTTCTCATTTAGATAAAGAAAGGTATATTTCACCAACAATTTTAGATACAAGTAAAAATTCCTATTTATACAAGATAATTCAAACACAAAAAGAGTTAGAGGATTTTACTAATTGGGTAATTGATTATCTTGTGAAAAAGAAGGCAAACATTTCATAGAAAACCTATTCTTATCTTCCTAATATTCTAAAAATGGATGAGCTTACAGCTCAAGGGAAAACTTGGCAAAAATATGGAAAATGGAATATTGTCAGGTTCTTTAGATGCTGAATTTAGAGGATTAATAATAGCTAAACTATGCAATGACCCTAACTTTCAAAAAGTAGAAAGTGTGATACTGTTTTTAATGAATCTTGTTATGAGGAATGGCTTCCATACTATGAAAAACTTAAAGAACGCCTAAAAAGCGTGGAGTCTATTTATAATGTGTAGTTTCAAGAATAAAAAGACCTTCAAATCTGAAGGTCTTTTGTTTAGACAAGGTCTAGTATCCGAAAAATTTCTTCGAGGCTTACCTCTACGAATTCTCCCATTTTGCTGATAGCCGCCATGTCAAGGTTTTCTTTCTTCCCTATGATCGCCGTATTGTAGCTTATCGGCTTTATCTTTTGGTTGTAGAAATTGGTCAGCTTCGCCAGATCTAGATTTTTGGATTTCAGCATAGACATCTTTACGAATATCGTGGTTAAAGCCTAATTTCTGCGTTGCCAGATAGTTGAAATAGATATTCTGTTTAGTCAGCCTCTGTGATGCTATCTGCTTGAGCGAAGAGTTTTTAGCATTGTCAAACTGCGCTGGTATCTGCGGAAGATTTGCCATCAGTCCGTTCATCGCTTCTACGGCTTGTCCCAGCTTGTTCGCCTGTGTTCCCATGTAGTTTATCACATAGTCGTGCTTTCCTTTTTCGCCGGCGCGAGAATAGTTCACATACGCAGAATACGCTAAAGAACGAGCCTCACGGATTTCCTGAAACACGATAGAAGAAAGCCCAGAACCGAAATACTCATTGAAAAACGCTGGATTTCCCAAAGTCCTTCAGGTCTACTGTTTCGCCTCTTCCCACTTTGCTCATTTCCACCTGCACCATATCATAGTTGGTGAAATATACTTTTCCGTCTGTGCTCGGCTCAGCATAGATTTTTAGCCGCAGGAAGGTCGTATTTTTACATTAGATTTTTGATAATCGGACTTAGGTTTTTCTTGAATTTCTCCAAATCTTTTCCGTAAAAAATACTTCGTATGGCGCATTCACTATGTTTTTTGCCATAGACACGAATTCCTCTGCTTTTTGCCGAAAGAAGGCGTTCCTTGCTCACCACATCTCTGAATCTGGAGTTCTTGCCGTATCTCGCATAGCTGGTAAGTGCTGCCATGATGTTTCTCTTGTCTTTTTCGCTACTTCACGAGATTCTAAAATGGTATTTACCACCGTTTTATAGATGTTTTCATCAGCTTTTAGATTTCTAAGCCAGTGGTCAAACAGCTCTGCACCTTTGGCTAAATTCTCTTCCAAACCAGACAAAGTAATACTGATACGGTCTTTGTCTATACGGATTCCGTGATTGATACCGAGTTTAAAGAATTCTTTTTCAGATCCTCTGGGCTGTATTTGTCCGTTCCTAAATAATCGAACAAAGTAAATGCCACAGAAAGTTCCTTTATTATTATCCGTTCCGAATGGGAAAATATAGTTCATCTGAGCCAGATTATTCTTCTTGTTTTTGGATAAAGCTCAGCTTCACGCCATTGATGTTGTCCGTTTTATTTCTTTTTGATAATCCACGAAAACAGGCTTTATTTCCTCTACTTTCTCATTTAGTATAGATTTCAGGAACGGAGACTGAGCTCTCTGTTTAGCTCTATCGGTGTGATTCCTGGGTTTTTCCACACGGATAAGCTTGTCATTATCGCCTTTTTTTCTTTGTAGATAATCGCATAATTATCCTTAAAGAAATCATTCGCAAATTTTACAATCTCCGCTTTTGTGATTTTTCATACTCCTGAATGTCTTCCAGCTCCTGCTCCCAGCCTCTCAAGGATGTAGGTGCTGTATAGTGATGAAGCCAGCCCGTCAGCTGTTTCCCAGCCTTTTAGGCGGTCTTTTTCATATTCTTGATGATGGCAGTCAGCATCCAGTCTGGGAATTCACCTTTTTTTACCAAATCTATCTGTTCCAAAAAGAAGGTTTTTTTCGCCTCATCTAGTGACTGGTTTTCCTTTGGTACAGCAAGCGCCAAATATCCGTATTGTTTTGAACGGAAGACATACGCCATCGCACGAAGTACTTTTTTTGTTTTTTGGTTTAGGTTTAAATCTAGAAGTCCAGCATCATTGTTGTTGGTGCTGAGAATCTGCGCTACCAGCTCGGCCATTCTTGCTTCTCGTGTTCTGTAGCTGTCGGTTCTCCATGCCATTTGTAATCGTGGTGCAGAAGGGCTTTTTACCACTCTTTTCACGATTTTTGTCCATTGGCTTTTTCTACGATTTGTGATTTTTCGGTAATGCTTTAGGCTTAAAGTTTCCGAAATATTTCTGAGCCAAAAGAATCGTTTTATCAAAATCCAAATCTCCCACCAGCACCAGCGCATAGTTATTCGGCACATAGTATTCATTGAAATACTTGTGAATAGCCACCATAGAAGGGTTTTTCAAATGCTCAGACTTCCCTGATAGTGGTCTGCTGTCCGTTCGGGTGTGTAGGGAATAGGGCGTCCATCAGCTCGTAGCTCATTAGTCGGCCGTCGTTGTCCCTGTCCTCGGTTAAACTCCTCATAAACAGCTTCCCAGTTCTGTATGGAAAAGTCTTAGAACCAGTTCAGAGAATCGCTCTTGCTCTACTTTGAACCATTTTTTTCCAGCTCGTTGCTTGGGATATTGTTTTTATAAACCGTTTCATCCAGCCAAGTGTGGGCGTTAGTCCCAGTAGCTCCAAGGGAAGAAATCGCCTTGTCATATTCATTGGCACTGGCGTATTTAGACGCTTCTTTAGAGATGGCGTCTCATTTTTGTAAATTTCTTTTTCTTTTCAGGATTTTTCTGCCTTGTGCTGTTCGTACAGGTCAGAAATTTGTTTTATGTATTCTTTTGCCCAGTCCTGATGTTCCTATTTTTAGAAGTTCCTTTGAACATCATATGCTCCAGATAGTGAGCCAGCCCAGTGTTGTCAGCAGGGTCGTTATTACTTCCCGTTCTTACAGGGATATAGGTCTGGACTCTTGGCGCATCAGAATTTTTTTCGCTAAATAAACTTTTTAGTCCGTTTTTCAGAGTATAGACTCTTACCCGTTTTCATCATTAGAAACCGTAACATACGAGAAACCATTTCTGTCCGTATGTTTTTATCTCCTCATAGTTTTTGCGCTTGAATGGTATTCATCATCAATGCTAATGCTAATGTGGTTAAAACTTTTTCATGAAATTAAATTTAAATGGAAACAAAAGGTAACCAAAAAAATATTAAATTATAAACAAAGCCAGCGCCTTATTTTTATATTTCATTAAAAAAAGAAAGATTCCGTATATTAGTCGCATAAAAATATTAAAAACATTGAGCGCATTTCTACCATATTAGGGTTTTTAATTCTGCTATACCTACCGTGACTTCCTCGCCTACGGCACAGCTTTTGGAAATGGCAGAACGGCATTTTCTGATAGACTGCGGCGAGGGAACGCAGGTGCAGCTGAGAAAAAGCCAAAGCCAAATTTTTCTAAAATCAATCATATTTTTTTATCTCTCATCTCCACGGCGACCATTGTTCTCGGGCTTCCTGGGCTTATTTCTGTCCTTTCAGCTGCTCGGCAGGGAAACTCCGCTGCATATTTATGGGCCTGTGGGCATTCAGGAGCTGATAGAAACCGTGCTGAGGCTTACTGAGACCAACAAAGGGATTTGAACTGGTTTTTCCACGAATTAAAGGGAAAAGGAATCCGTGCTGGTTTTGAAGACAGCAAGGTGGAAGTTTATACCATTCCGCTGAACCACAGGATTTACTGCAATGGCTATCTTTTCAGAGAAAAACCAAAGGAACGCCACCTGAATATGAATGAAATCGCCAAATATCCAGAAATAGAAGTCTGTGATTATCACAATATCAAACGAGGGAAAGATTTTTGTCCTAAGTGATGGCTATGTCCTTAAAAAATGAAACGCTTACTACTCCGCCCTGAGGCGTCTGTTTCTTATGCTTTTTGTAGTGATACCCGCTATCTGGAGTCGGTAATTCTGATTATAGAAGGAGTAGATTTGCTCTATCACGAGGCTACTTTTTAGATGATTTGAAGGAATTGGCCAAACATACAGGGCATTCCACCGCAATAGAGGCGGCAATCATAGCAGAAAAAGCCAAAGTGAAAAAAATTGATTTTAGGGCATTTTTCTAATCGGTACACGGATTATTCGGGTGTTTTTAGAAGAAGCCAGTTGTATTCTAAAAACGCCCATCTGCCCAAAGCCTTGGAACCCGTAGAAATAAATTAAAATTAAATAAAAATCATGAACAAGAGGTTAGTTCTGTTTTTATCCTTATTGATGAATATTGCGATATTTTTCGCAGCAAACAGACACATTACAGATAGTACGAGCAGACACATTGCAAACAGTACAAGCAGTACAAATAGCACAAGAAAAATCAGGATGAATCGGTTTTCAAAGGGCGTTTTTCTGACCCAATAGACCAAAATGTGGGAGCTGGAAGAGCCTTACAAACGAGGGACTTTTAGTCTGAGGGCTTATAGACCCAATTATATCATTCTTTCCAGATATTCTACCAACCCCTAAATAGACATGCCTATAGGCCTGAATATGAATCGTGCTATCCCAGAATACAAAAACTTTCAAAAATATAGAAGCTAAATTTCAGGTCAGTCTGAAAGTTAAGGTGTTACAAAGGTGCTTTCTGGAACAAGGGCGACCTTTGGTTAGGTTTTACCCAGCAGTCTTTTTGGCAGGTTTATAACGGTAAAATGTCCCGCCCTTTTCCGTGAGACCAACTACGAGCCAGAGCTGATGTTCATCTATCCACTGAACCTGACCGCAGGGAAATTTAGAATCAAAAATGGCAGGAATATCCGTGAATCACCAGTCCAACGGGAAGGAGGAACTGCTCTCTGAAGCTGGAACAGACTTATTCTCATCACGGCATTTGAGTGGGGAGATTTTGCCATTACCAATAAATTATGGCAGAGATTTACCGAAAAAGGGGATGATGATGATAATCCCAGCATACAAGATTATGTAGGAAGAACAGAATTTACCATAGGCTACGCTAGAAAAACATATTTTTTTCTTTGGTTCTGCGTAATAACCTGAATTTTAAAACATAATAGAGGTTTTGCGGAGTTTTTCTTGGACTTATCCTATCAAAGGGAACTCTTAAAATGATGCTTCAGGCATCTCACGGCTATGGAGATTCTCTGATTGATTATAATCACAAACAGACTATAATAGGCATAGGAGCTGTTTTTCAATCGTTGTAAGTTGTATATAATGAATGATTTAAAATCTTTTTGGACGAAAAAGCTGAGCAGTATAATCATCCCTAATTTCGTGATGGGTGATCCTATTCAAATGCTGCATCGTTTCGAGCAGAAACAGGATATAGAGATTATGGGTTTTTAACGGCAACTATCGCTTAGAAACCGAAAATCCATCATCAAAAGTGCAGAAAAATGCTCATGACAATGGGCAATTCGCCGTATGATTTTGTGATGAATTTCACGGAAAAAGATTTTGAAAAATGGAAGAACAAAGCCATTCACAGGACATTTTTCTTTTGGAGGATTTTTAGGTTTTTTCTGTCTCGCTCTGCGAAGGATTTATACCAAGAACGAAAGTTTAGAAAATCTATTTTTTTATTAAAAGAAGGCGAGACCAATTTTTATCACGCTTTTGGAGCGTTTTTAGGAATACTTTTTGAGAATGATTTTTCAGCACCGAAGCCAAAAACACATTAGTTCCACTTATAAAAATTCCGCCGCGAAAAGGCTGATGATGTATCTCCGCTGGATGGTACTGGAAGGATAATAAGGGCGTGGATCTGGGAATTTGGGGAAAAATATCGGCCAGGGAATATTTGTCCGTTCCGCTGGATGTCCATGTAGGGAATATTTTCGCGGAAGCTGGGGCTGATACAGAGAACTAAGAACGACTGGAAAACGGTGGAAGAACTTGACTTTCAGCTGAGAAAAATGGATGAAAAAAGACCCTGCAAAAGTATGATTTTGCGCTGTTTGGTCTGGGAGTATTTGAGAATTTTTTTAGAAATAAGTAAAAATTTAATTTTTATAGTGTTTAGTAAAGAAGAATCGCAGCGGATGCGGCAGGAATTTTGGACATCTTTTTGAAATCTTTTCCTACAAAATGGACATTGTATAATACCAAAATAAAGGGTTTTTAGTTTCAAATTTTATTTTGACACCAAAAAGCAATGGTTTTTGGTGGAGATAGATGAGAATTTAGACCATAGAGTGAAGTATTTTGAGAAGATGCAGTCTATGGAGGGGTATCTTTTGAGGGAATATTGGGAAGATGCAGTTTATTCGGATTCTTTTCCGAACTAGAAAACGGAAAAGGAGGTATCCTGTGTATTTGTCGAAAAAACAAGGTGTCTGCATTCACAATAGGAATACATGGCAGGAAACAATGGAGTTTCTCTCCGAAAAATGCAGAAACTCGAAGAATTTTGGCAGGAATATCAGGATTTTTCAAAGAGAAGTAGATTTATGATTTATCTCATTTTAATTTTTGAAACTAATCTAATAAAAGTTATACTTTTTGGGCTATGGAAACAAAGAAATTATTTAGATTCAACTTACCTCAAAAACTCCTGCTCAGTCAGGACTTTCTGAGGAAGAGACATTGAAAAAGGTATATGATTTGGCTCAGGAAGCTGTGGATAATGGGGGCTGTTTGCGGTGATGATTCGCCCGCAGTATGTGAAACAGATTAAGCAGTTTTTGAGCGAAAAAAATTCTGCTGTGAAAGTGGAACAGTGATAGGTTTTCACGAGGAACAGCGCCCTGTTTACGAAAAACTGAAAGAAGCACAGCAGGCGATAGATGATGGAGCAGATGAGCTGGATTTTGTAATCAACTATGAAGCCTTTAAAAAGGGAAGTCTAGAAGCGCTTAAATTTGAATTTCTACGATGCACAGAGCTTTGTATGAAAAAAATAACAAAGTAGCAAAAATGGATTATAGAAATAGCAGCTTTGACCGATGAGCAGATAGCTTCTATTACTAAAAAACATCGTAAAATGGGCGACTATCAGCTTTTACGAAGGAACAGCTTTCTAATATTTCATCAAATCCTCTACTGGTTTCTATGAAAACTCAGGATGGAAAGCCAAACGGCGCGACCAAAGAAGGCATAAAAATCATGCTGGACAATGCAGATGTACTGCCAGTAAAGGCCTGCAGGCGGAATCAGAGACCAAAGAAGAAGCCGAAGAAATGATAAAAATGGGAGTGAAACGAATAGGAACATCCTCCGCATTGGCATTGATAGGGAAGGAGCAGAGCGCTCTGGATACTAAAATAGTCAGGATTTTTGTCCTGACTTTCTTTTTATAGAGATTTAAATTGTTCCAAAGTTCTGATATCATTCTCAAAAGAACATACGAATATCTGACATTTGCTAAAGAAGCATTACGATTCGCTCTATTCCCATACCAAAAGCGTATCCGCTGTATTTATCAGGATCTATGTTCACATTTTGAGAACGGCAGGGTCTACCATACCACAGCTTTCCATGATTTCCAGCCAGCCTGTTCCTTTTTGTGATTCTGTAGTCTGTTTCGAATTAAGTCCCCAGTATACATCCACCTCTGCACTTGGCTCAGTGAAAAGGGAAATAAGAAGGACGCATTCTGATTTTTGACTTTCCGAAAAGTTCCGTAGTGAAAAACTGAATGGTTTGTTTCAAGTCCGCAAAACTCACATTTTCATCGATATAAAAGTCCCTCTATCTGGTGGAAAATACAATGAGAACGAGATGAAACAGCCTCATTCCTAAAAAACTCGCTTGGGTGAAAGGATACGGATAGGTGGTTCGTTTTTCTCCATATATCTGATTTGCACAGAAGAAGTGTGGGTTCTTAGCAGAACATCAAGATTTGTCTCGATGAAGAAAGTATCTTGCATATCTCTTGCTGGGTGATATTCAGGTAAGTTCAGCGCGGTGAAGTTATGCCAATCATCTTCTATCTCTGGCCCATCAGCCACTGCAAAAACCTATAGATTTAAAAATATCTGTGATTCTATTTTTACCAAATTGATAGGGTGTCTAGACCCCAGCTCCAGAGGATATCCAGGTCTGGTAAGGTCTTCCTTTTCGGCAACCACATTCTGTGAAGAACTGCTCTGTACCAGCTCTTCTAGTTTAGCAGAGATGCTTTTGTTTCAGTAAATTTATTTTTGACCATATTCTTTTTCTGGTCGTTGGATACAGATTTGAACTGTTCAAATAAATCATTCAAAAATCCTTTTTTCCATTGAATTTGATTCTGAATTGTTCAATTTCTTCCTTTTTCTGGGAATGAAATTTTTGGACTTCATTTAAAAAGTTCATCTATTTTTGTTAGCATTTTCTGTTTTTTTATTTAGGTCGACAAAAGTACAATTTTTAGTTTTTAAACAAAATAAAAACCTGCCTAATATATAGACAGGTTTATTAACATATAAAATTATGAAAAATTATTTTTGTTGAACGCTTTTTATAGCAACTTGTAGAGTGAATTCATTTTTATAATGCCATCTTTTTATTGGCAGCTGGAATTTCACTCCAAATTCCGGTTTCGTCTATATCCGTAGGCTCAGTGTATATGCTGACCTGCTCGGTATCAACTTTTACATTGGCGTTAAAACTCACAGCCTTTGTAATTCCTTTTATTGTCAAATTTCCTTCAATAACGGAGTTGTAATCTCCATGTTCTGAGGGAGTTACATTTGTAATTTCAAATGTAGCCGTAGGAAACTGCTCTACATCAAAGAAATCAGAGTTTTTGAGGTGATTGTCAAGCTTTGCGGCAAGTTCTTTATCCTCTATATCTGTGGTTGTGATAGATTTGGTATCAATTACCAATTTTCCAGAAACTAATTTTCCATCCTTTACATTGATATCTCCTTCCGAAAAAGCCATTGTCCCAAAAGTGGCTCTGTACTCGGATTTAAAGATTTTATAACCTTTCCAGTCGATGCTGCTCTGTTCTTTGTTTATTGTAAAGGTTTGAGAATCAGCTATAGACTCTTCTTTTTGCAGAGCTCGTTTTTTTACTGTTTCTTTTTCATTTTTACAAGAAACACTGATTCCTGCCAAGGCGATGCATAGAAAAGTAAACTAAATATTTTTCATTTTATGCCTTCTTCACAAATTCAGATTTTAGTCCCATTGCTCCAAAACCATCTATTTTGCAGTCGATATTGTGGTCGCTGTCAAAATTTAAACGGATATTTTTCACTTTTGTTCCTGCTTTTTATAGGTTTAGGAGCACCTTTCATAGGGAAGGTCTTTTACAATCACCACAGTGTCGCCGTTTTGGAGTTCGTTTCCATTGGCGTCTAGGATTTTATCACCGCTATTGGCAGATTCTTCTGCTGGATTCCATTCGTGGAAGCACTGAGAACACGCCATCAAATCACCATTTTCATAAGTAAATTCAGAGCCGCAAGCAGGGCAGATAATAGTATCACTCATTATATTTAATCTTTTTAAAACTTGGCTGCAAAGATAAAAATATAACCACGCTAAACAATCACAAAAATAATTATTGCAAAATAAGTTGTCATTATGACAACTTACTTATTTTTCTTTGTATCTTCTATCTGGTGTTCCGTCTTTTTCATTTTTTTATTGGCTTTGTACCTTTTTGTCTGGTGTGCCATCTTTTTAATTTTTGAAGATGAAGACTGCTTAGTAGAGGAACTTTTTGTTTAGAATGGTGTTTCTTCTGTGTGTCTTTCTTCTGAACTTCTTTTTACTTCTTGTTTTGTTCTGAACTTTGCTTTGTGCTGTTCCCAAAGTGAAAACTAAACACCAAAAAGCAGCATTGAAATCAAATTTTTCATAATCTAATAATTTATTATATTTATTTGAGTTAGTAAAAACAAAGATTATGCCACAAATTAAAAATTTACATTGCATTTTTCAGCATTGTTTTCTTGGGTTTTTCCCGTGGCGTGTTGGGTGTCCTCTTTCATCCAGAGCGACCATGACTATTTTGTCAATGGTAATGATAGTCTGGCAGGTCATGGTATTTCTCACTTTTTACAAGACAAAGTCAGTGAGCTGTTCCCGAATTTTATAGCTTGGATGCCCTATTTCGATGATGTCGCTTTTGTTTAGCCGAACTCACGAAGTTGATTTCGGACATAGATTTGGTGACTACTCTTGGGTTTTCCAGCTGCATGATGGCGTACAGCGCTGCCTCTTCGTCTATCCATTCTAAAAGTCTACCTCCAAAAAGTGAGTGATTTGGGTTCAAATCCTCTGGTTTTACCCATTTTTCTCGTATGATAATTCATTTTTTAATTTAATTTTTCTAAAAATTTTTCTAAAATCCGCCTTTAAATCCTCTTCATTTCCATTGTTAAAAACCACAAAATCAGCTCGTTTTTGTTTTTTCGAGTTCAGGCATTTGTTTTTTTCTATTATTTTTATTTCGCTTTCGGTTTTTCATCTCTGCATTACTCTTTTTATTCTGGTATTTTTCATCAGCAGTGATGAGTAGGGATTTGTAGCATTCTTTATCCAAATTCAGCTCAAATAAAAGAGCCGTTTCCTTTGAAAGCTATTTTTATGCTGGGCGGCTGTCCATCTCTCAAAATCCTCTTTTTACAGCAGGATGGATGATGGAGTTGAGCGCTTGTCTTTTTTTCATCATTATTAAAAATCTGCTCTGCTACCCATTTTCTGTTGTAGTTTCCTCTGCATCATACGCCTCGCTTCCTAAAAAGTTCTATGATGTTCTTTTTCAGGGTTTTTATCATCGTTTTACGATTTCTTTTTGCTCTGATGTCAGAATAATAAACAGGGAACCCCAATTTCTCCAAAAACCTCGCTGCAGTGGTCTTTCCTGAGCCTATGCCGCCTGTGAGTCCTATGATTTTCGTTTTTTTGGCTCATTTTTAGTTTTGAATGATAATTATGAAGTAAAAATTCATTAAAATTTCCAATCTAATAGTTGTTTTATAGTGATATTGTTCTGTTTTTGCAAAGTTTCTCAATGAAGCTTCAGAATTTGTACCATTTTCAAAAATTCTTTTTGGAATGATAATTCTATCGGAGGTTTTTAGTTTAATGAAATAATAATTTGCTATTTCCTCTATGAAATCTACATTGGCGAGGTTGATTTCTAATTTCGTCTGGTTAGATAAAATTGTAATTAGTTCATTATCAGAAACAACGCTAAATTCCATTCCTATTTTTCTTTGAAAAGACGCTTGACATTCTTTTTATACACCCTCTTAAAAAGCGCTTCTGTATCCATAGAAATAATAAAAAATACAATCACAATATTCCTGTGACAGAAAAAGTAATGAAAAACAGAGAACGGAGTCTAAAATATATCCAAACAGAACCTAAAGAAAACATTAAAAATCAATAGAAATAATGTTCTTCTTTTTAGCGTCTCTTAAAAGTCAAATTTTTGACTTGCTGCAAATAACAAAATTGCAGATAATCCTCTTCTGTAAGCTGATAATTGAGTTTCATTTTTTTCTAATATCCAAAAACATCATTAAAGCTGAAAGTCTCATCGATTCGGACTCCTTTTTCAGTCATTTTAAGCGATGCAAGTTCATTCACTGCATCATGCTCGAAAAAAACAGCAGATATTCATTATCCACGCATTGTTTTTAGGAATTTTTTTCTTTTCCTCCAAAGTTATCAGCGGATGAACATCATAGCTTGGAACATAGATAAGCGGAACATGCCACTGCCGTAGGCACTAAATCCGCCAGCGTAGATGATGGTTTTGTCTTGGTATTTTAGTCACAGGAAGCATCTGTTTTTCAGTGTGTCCATCTACGAAAATTACATCCATTTTCAGGTCTGGAGCAAAGCCGTAATTCCCTGTTTTAGGCAGGTCTAAAAATCTAAGCTGACCACTTTCTTCTAGTGGGAAAATATTTTCTTTCAGGAAACTTGGTTTTCGCGAGGATTGGGATTTGTTGCCCATTCCCAGTGGTTTTTATTAGTCCAAAAATTCAGCATTTTTGAAAGCTGGCTGGTATCCTGTACGGCTGTCATTCCACTCCACAGCACCGCCGCAGTGGTCAAAAATGCAGATGGGTAAGAAAACACATCCGTAATGTCTTCTCTCACAAAGCCATATTTAGCCAGACCTTTATCCAAACTATCATCCCCAAAAAGAGAATAATGCCCGAAAAAATTTTTCATCCTGCTTTGTTCCCCAGTCCGCAGTCCACCAAAATCAGTTTTTCCCGTCCTCTATCAGCAGGAGCGAGTCCCCAGCTCGACCAAGTTTTTTTCATCAGCAGGATTGGTTTTTGCCAAATGGATTTTGGAACTACGCCGAACATAGCTCCGCCATCCAATTTAAATTTTCCGCATTGAATAGGATATAGTTTCATAATATTAGCTGTTTTTTTGATTGAAAAAGCAAATATATTGATAAATTTCTAAACCATATCCGAGGAAGGATTTTTTTGATGAAAAAAATAGCTGTTATCTATCCACAATCCCAGTTGTAGAGAACATCTTCAAAAATTTAGTTTCTCCAAATTTTCTTTGCTGATAAAAGAAATTACCAACTCCTGCATCTCCCCACATTATGGAGTAGCTTACTTCATCATCCCAGTCAGAGTCTATTTGTAGAAGGAGTTCTGTGTAGGTTCCTGCCTCACGAGGGTCATCTTGCGCGAAAGCAGGGTAGCCGCCTATTTTGTGTCCTGACCCATTATTTAGCACTTCGTGGATATTGTCTGGCATTTCAAAAAAATATCTATGATTTCATCATCAGGAAAATCTTTTTCCATTTATCTGCATATACTTCATCAAAAAATATCAGATGTGGAAACACCTTCTTTAGTTTTTGTAAAGGATAAAGCAAACTGATGATGCGGCTCAAAGGGAAGGTAACAGTCTTCTAAAAACATAGATTTCTCTGATGTCTTTTTCCTGCATCCCATCCGAAAATGTAGGATGATATACTACATGGCTGAAATGAGAATAATCGTCATAAATACTCTGAGCTATCCAAAACTGCAAAAAGTCCTTTTTCGGATAAATGCTGTTTTTCTGGCAGCTGCTCACAGTTGATCTGTGCGAGCATAAAGAGCAGGTCGCCCTCTGGTGTAGTGGGAATAGAGCCTCCTGTCGGGATATAGGGAAGCCCGCCGAACTTGCTGTCCGTCAGCGATAGCTGCTCAGAAAGTGCAATAGAAATACGGATAACTTCACGCTCTGCGGCATGGTTCAGTTCTTCTGCGAATTTTATTAATTGTTCATTTGTAGGATTCATTCTGATTATAAATTATAGAGTTTTTATTTCATTTATTCAAGAGAAATTCCTGCTAAATTAAGCATTTTTAAATCAAATTCCTGATTTTTGAATAATGTTTCTACTCAGAATTTTTTTCTTTTTAGAGCTAGTTTTTCCAGAGCGAAAATCCATATTCTTTTGCTAAGAGTTTCAATTTATCAGATAAAACTGCATCAAAGAGTTTTTATTTCTTCATTATCCATAATCATTTTTAGTGAAAATTTAGTTCAAATCTTTAATAGAAGTTTGAAAGCTGAATCTTTTTCCGTTTTATTAGTTTCCGAAATGGTTGTTTTGGGAAATGATTAAATCTTATTTTATTCTTCTATTTTTTTAATGATAGTGTGTATATTTTTCTTATGTCTATTTTCTTTAGATTTTTGCATTTGATTCAAAAATGAAATCTTTCCATCAATAATTTTGGTTTTGCTCCCAAATGTTGAGGGTGGTTAGATGTTCTAATTTTGATAACGGAATGATACTATCTAAATTGCCTTGATTCCAAAAGAGTTAGTTTTTCTAAGTTATGTAAGTGTAGCTACCAAATTGTTTCTTTTTAGTATAAGGAATTAGATTTTTCAGTATGTTGAAAATATTTTGTAATTTCTTGTTGGGTGTTCTCTGGAAGGCTTTTTATATTGAGAGCAAGAAATGATATTTTTGATAGGATTCTAATAGATTTTCTTCACTTTTTAATTTGTTTATTACCAATATATTGATGGCATCATAAACATCCATATATTCATTTATATTGTTCTTTTTCCATAAAACATCTAATATCCCATCCAATGTTTTAAATTTCTCATCTAAATCAATGATTATTTCTAAGGCTTGTGGAAATGTATTTTTGTTTTTTTCCTCCAAATGTTCAATAGTTTCAATTGAAGAAAAACCAACCTGTCATTTCGCGATAGTCATAACCATACAAGGTAAAGATATCTTTCCAATCAGTGATGATAAAGGTGGGGCGCAGAAGTTTAAGAGCATTTTCTCCTGCTTCCATACGGATTTGGTTTTCTGTATCTATATGTAGTTTTCCTGCTTTTCAAATCTGTATACGAATATACAAGATGCAGGATATCGCTGCGTTTAGAAAAAAAGAAAACTAACCTCTGATAGATTGTTTTTGTTTTGATGCTGTATTTGTTTTTGGGCTTTATTGGGTTTATAACCATTATTTTCTAAAAATAGATCCATATTTAGAATATAAAAACCTCCATAATTGCTTTTTTTCCTTATCCATTTGACCTGATTTTTTTGAATTTATTTACAAACGAATATTGACTATTAAAAATTATCTAAATGCGCTGTATGTCGCTAAAATCATACTTAGTTGAGATGTGTAATCCTCTATATATTCCATGGTAATTTCATCTCCATACTGTTCAAAACATTTCTTTCCCAGCTCTACATCAAGGAGATAAATATCCTTTTTCAGCCAAGTTTCTTTGCTGATGGAGCATAATTCCATAAACTTTGGCTCTTCTTGTAATTTACGAAAGGCTTTTAAATTGGTCAGTTCCCGCATACCGAGATACTTTTGCCTTTGGTGCTTCTGTGGAAATATCGCTCAGATTATTCATTTCCCTAATGACAGCATCTTTTTAAATAGCCTGCGCTGGGCAATAAATTAGTAAGCCGATTGATATAATCATCAAAGAAACCTGTCCCTAATTCCCAGTTTTTGCTAATGGAATTCCAACTGCTAATGGATTCCCTGTCCAGCCATCATCGTTATAGCGTGGCGGTGAAATAATTAGGTGTCCGCTTTTGGCTTTCTTCTTTGTGCTGGCTGATATAGACATACATATAGACAAGATTTTCATTGTCTAATTCTTTTCACCCATGAACGCATTCCGCGAAAATTCATAGGAACAACCAAAAACCCTTGTTCTATGAGAAATTTGTCTAAATTTTTTTGATTTCATTTGAAAAAAACTTATTTTCATTTCAATTTAAATAGTTTTTATTTGATTGAAAAATCCGTATGTTGTTTTTAGGAACTATAATTCAGATATTCTTTTATAAAACCTTCAAAAGCTGTCCCAGTGTCTGCTAAATTCCTTATTTTTCAATAAAAATCTTGAATATCATCAGCCTCCACAAAGAAAACTTCATCCGTATTTTTATCATACAAAAATATAGTCATCCAGCTCATCGTGCAGTAATGAAAAAAATAATTTTTCAGGGCAAGCCAATATTTTCTCTTAAAAACTTGCGTTTGACTGTTTGAGAAATCCTCTAAATCCATTGCTAAATCAACCAAATAGCCGATTTCTCCATAAATTTCATCACTGTATGTAGACCAAAACTCAACAAAATCATGATTCACTTCACCGAATCCTAACTTTCGGAACATTTCGCGATATTTCTCCTGTTCTTCCAGCATTATTCTACCAAACTCCTCATCAAGATATTCTTTTAAAACTATTATCCAACATAATATGATTATTATTTTTGTATTTTAATCAAAAATAAATCTTTTCCAAAAGCAAATATCCTAATTTATAATGATATTTCCATTAGAAAGATTGTCCCAGTCAAAGAGGAAAGTTTTTGCCTTTGGTTTAAGGGGTATAATTTTTATTGAAAAATTATTGGTATCGTTATGCTCTTTATGCTTTGAAAATCTCTTTATCAAAGGCATTATCCAAGATTTGTATTTCTCTACATCTAGGATTTGTGAGTCCGTATTGGCTTTTGTAAGTTATCCAAATACTGAAAGGCAGGAATATAAAATTCGGCAGCCAAGCGGCGATATATGGGTCCATTTCTCCTTCCAAGCCATATTTTCGGCAGAAATATTGAGAACGAAAAATATGATGAATATGATGATGGAAAGAAGAATCGGCATTCCTATTCCGCCCTTTCTTACGATAGACCCTAGACTGGTTCTATCAGCAGGAATAAAACACTCATCACTGAATACGCCAAAATCTGCTGCTGGTGCATCACTACCTTTGCATAAAGTTTGGTGTGTAGTGATTTCTTCGTTCTTTATCTCAATGTTTTTGGATATTTTCTATTTTCTCATGCGCGTTGAAGAGTATTTCCAGCTTTTTCTTGGTTTAAAGAATCTAAACTAAATGGCGCCTCAGTTTTTGTTTTTTTATTTTTGTCCTTGTTTTTATCCAAAATTTCTATGAAAGAACTGCTCTGAGCTGCTAAATCCGAAGAAATTTCGGAGAATCTTTTTGTTTTTCAGCTTTTACGAGGTCTACAGTAGAGTTGAGCTGTGCATGGTTCTGGAACTCATAGCTGTCCGTGATTTTTCGCTCTCGATAGCCTTGTCAAGAAGTTCACTGATGTCAAAAATGAGACACCAAAGAATCAAATTTAATAGTCTGATTTTCCTGTCTGAAAACGGTCTTGATAGTTTGGTTTAGCAAGATTATCTTCAAAAATATATCCATCATACAGCACCATTCTCAGATAGTTGCTCCCTTGTTTAGAAACTATTTTTCCTCTTTTAGCGATGATGGTTCTTTTGGTCATCAAAACTACTAGCAGTCTTGTTGATGAAAACGCCCTCTATCAGTTCATCATTTTTCTCCATAAAAGTCTATCAAATTTGATAGTAGTCCCAGGGAGTGAATTGATAAACTGCCCAGGCGTGAAATTCAGCGCAGGTTTGGAGGAAACGATGTTGTACAGCATATTTTTTTCGCTTTTCGCTGAAAATCAGGAATTACGAAGTTAGAAAACAAAAAAATAAAAATAAAAAGCCAGAACTAAACTTGTAAGAAACAAAGGTCTTATGATTCTAATCAAAGGAGCTCCAGCAGCCTTCATGGCAGCAAGTTCATAGCGCTCTCCGAACCCTCCAAAAAGCCATGATGGAGGCGAGGAGTACAGTGAGCGGGAGAACCATCTTTATTACTCCCACACTGAGGTAGTAGAAAAGTTTGGTCAATTCCCACATTGTCAGTCCTTTACCTCAAGGTTAAACATCTGTATCCAGATGATATTCACCATGAAAATGAAGAATAAAAATACTGAAAAATGAATATGAAAAAGGACCTAAAAAGGTTTTTATAATGTATAAATCTAGTTTTTAACATTATAACTCTGTGATTAGATAGTTTTTTTATAAAGGTTTTTTTATTAAAAACTAAAAAGTCGAAGAATCTACCTTTAAGTTTTCTTTATACTGACTGATGCTTATCGTTGTAATATCGTTGTTATCAGCGTATTGTTCTATTTTTCGATTTGTTTTTGCTTTATTGATATGCAGGAAAACATGCTTGATGCCATTCTTTTTTGTAGGAGTCAGTTTTATGACTTCAGATTGTTTTTATTTCCTGTGTAGCTTATGTTGTAATCTTTCTTGTAAGAATCTAGATAATTGATAGGAGAGAGCATCGCCTCAGATCCGTTTGGTTTTTGCGATGGTCACTTCCATGTCTTCAGCATTGATGTTGTATACTTTATTTCCATCAAATATCTGCTCATTACCCATTATTTTGAGTTTTGTATTTATTCTTTTGAAGCGTAGAAAATACCTGTTTTGGGTTTTTAGAAACCTTGCCGTTGCTTCCCATTCCATACACGAATTTAAAATACATTGTGCTTTTTGGATTTATAATTGGCAGAGGTTTTCGTCCAGTATGTTTTTGGCTTTGGTATCTACTTTTTGAGCAGCAGCCAGACTTACGATTCCTAAAGATAATATCAGTAAAAGTTTTTTGAAAAAGTCATAATTTTAGATTTAATGAAATTAATTATTTCTAAGGCTCTCAAAAAACTGTTCCAAATGCTGAAGATCAGAAATCAGCACTTCTCTTGCTTTTTGCTCCGTTGAAACTTCCCACTACACCTGCGTTTTCCAGTTGATCCATGATTCGCCCTGCGCAGTTTGTAGCCCTAGTTTTAGCTGTCTTTGTAGCATGGAAGTAGAGCCCTGCTGTGTATTTACTACAATTCTGGCAGCCTCTTCAAATAGAGCATCCTTCTCATTTGCATCAAAAATTTCCTGACCCAGCGTTTTCGTTTTCGCTCACATATTCAGGGAGTTCGTAGGCATTTGGATAGCCTTTTTGCTCACCGATGAAAGTTACCACTTTTTCTACCTCAGGAGTGTTCTATGAAGGCGCACTGGATTCTAATCATGTCATTTCCATTAGAATACAGCATATCACCTTTTTCCTATCAGTTGGTCAGCACCTGTGCTGTCTAAGATGGTTCTAGAGTCTACATTAGACATAACTCGGAAAGCCACTCTGGCAGGGAAATTGGCTTTAATCATCCCTGTGATGACATTTACAGAAGGTCTTTGTGTAGCGATGATGAGGGTGGATTCCTACGGCTCTTGCTGAGCTGTGCTAGGCGGGCGATTGGGTGTTCCACTTCCTTACCGGCAGTCATGATTAAGTCTGCAAATTCATCCACCACCAGCACGATGTACGGCAGGTAGCGGTGTCCGTTTTCAGGATTTAATTTTTCTTTCCTTGAATTTTTTTATTGTATTCTTTTAGGTTTCTACAAAAAGGCTTCTTCCAAAAAGCTTGTAGCGGTTATCCATCTCGATACAAAGCGAGTTTAATGTATTGATAACCTTTGAGTTGTCTGTTAATATAGCTTTGTCCGTGTCAGGGAGTTTAGCTAAATAGTGTCGTTCGATTTTGGAATAGATAGAAAGCTCCACTTTTTAGGGTCTACCATCACAAATTTCAGCTCGCTAGGGTGTTTTTATAAAGCAGCGAAGTTAATATCGCATTGATACCCACGGATTTCCCCTGTCCTGTAGCTCCCGCTATCAGTAGGTGAGGCATTTTGGAAAGGTCAGCCATGAAAATTTCATTGGAGATGGTTTTTCCAAAGACTACGGGTAGATCCATGTCTGTGGAGTGGATGTTAGACGCTTGTAGAGCAGAACGCATAGAGACCATTGCTGGAGTCTGTCGTGGAACTTCTATCCCTACGGTTCCTTTCCCAGGGATAGGAGCTATTATCCTGATACCCAGCGCAGAAAGACTTAGGGCGATGTCATCTTGAAGCCTTTTAATAGTAGCAATACGAGTTCCAGATTCAGGAACAATCTCGTAAAGTGTTACTGTAGGACCTATGGTAGCCTTAATTTTAGAAACGCCGACATTGAAGTTTTTCAGAACCTCTACGATTTTGTTTTTGTTTTGTTCTAGTTCCTCTCTGTTTATGGTAATTTCCTCGTTGCCATAGTCTTTTAGTAAGTCAATGCTCGGCATCTGGAAGTTAGCCAAGTCCAATCTTTGGTCATAGAGTCCATGTTTTTCTACCAATTCATCAGCTTTTTGTCTGGGGCTGTGATGTTGTTAGCAGCAGGCGAAGGCTCTATGGTAATTTCTATATCATCATCTTTTTAGGTTCGTTATCAATGATGATTTCTTCATCAGTTTCGTTTTCAGGTTTTTCATTAGATGAAGGTTCATTTTTGTTTGGTAAAAATTCATCATCTATTTCCACACTGATGTTTGAGCCATTTTTAGGCTCTTCTGCTTCCGTTTCTACCTTTTCAATGGTAGGATTTTCTTTTATATTATTTTTCGGTGACAGGTTCGGTAACGGACACAGGATTGGTGTTTTGCGCTGATATATTGGTGTTTATATCATCCTCTTCTTCATCTTTGTCTTGTGTCTCCTGTATTTCTTTTATTTCCTCTTGGATTTCTTCTTTTTATGGTCTGGATTTTTCTTTCATTGCAGAAAAATTTATCAGACACATTGCTTAAGCTGATATTAAATTCCAAAAATGAAATATAAGGCGAAACTTAGAATGATACAAGTCCAAAGCCCAAAAACTTCCTATAATGCTGGAACCATAGTCATAAATCTGATAGCCGAAAAACACCACTTAAAAATCCCATTTCCTTTTGGTAACAGCCCCTGTAAATACAGGCAGCCACGCCAAAAAGAAAAAAACTATGGAAATAGTCTTCCATGGCTTGAATATTTTAAATCCTAAAAATCAAAGTGCCGAAAACAAAAAGCAGGAAAGCAATGATAAATGCAGAAATTCCCACGCTTTCAAATATGAAAATATTTCCCAGCCAGTCGCCCACTTTACCCCAGATATTGGTGGTTTTGATTTCCTTGTCTCAGGAAATTTCCTATTTGACTTTGGTTTTCTTTCCAGTCCATCAGGTAAGAAACAAAGGAAATAACGAAAATTATCGACAAAGCTATAAGTGTAGAACCAAGGACTATTCTTGGTTTTTCGGTATTTTTGGTAGGTGTGGTATTATTTTTCATAAAAAAGAATAAGCCGCAAATTTAGTAATAAATTGTATAAAAATGAATAAAAAAAGTAGGCAAGTTTATTTAACTTTGTAAAAATTAATCTCATGGAATCCAAAAACAAATTCTTTTTAGAATCTTACAAATTAGAAATCATTAAATTCGGGAAATTTACCCTAAAAAGTGGAATAGAAAGCCCTTTTATGTGGATTTGCGTCCGCTGGCATCAGACCCTAAAATTCTCAAGAAGCTGGCAGAGCATCTTTTTAGAAATTTTACCAAAGGATAATAAACTGGATTTGATTTGCGGAGTTCCTTATGCAGCGCTTCCGATGGCGACTGTAATGTCCTTGTTATCAGAGATTCCATTGATCATGAAGCGAAAAGAAGCCAAAGGCTATGGAACGAAAAAACTGATAGAAGGTATCTATAAACAAGGGCAATCCTGCCTCTTGGTGGAAGATGTGATTACATCTGGAAAAATCCCTCTTGGAAACAATAGCAGAAGTGGAAAAAGAAGGACTGAAAGTGTCTGATATAGTGGTGGTTTTGGATAGACAGCAGGGCGGGAAAGAACTTTTGGAACAGAAGGGATACAGAGTTCATACATTATTCACAATCACAGAAGTGGTGAAAATCTTACACGAAGCAGGAGAAATAGATGCTGAGCAGGTTGCGGCAATTCACGATTTTTGCAGGGAAACAGGTGAAATTTAAGGAAGAAAAAGACTTTCTTATGAGCAGAAATTAGAAGTAACGAAACACATCACAGCCAAAAACTTTTTGCAGGTAGCTATTGATAAAAATCTAATCTAATTGCCTCTGCTGATGTGGTGACTACCAGTGAATTACTAAATTTAGCTGACAAAATAGGTCCTCATATCGTTGCCCTAAAAACGCACATAGATATTATAAAAAGATTTTGACCACGATAAAAACCATTATTCCGCTGGTAGATTTGGCGAAAAACATAATTTTTCTCTTGATGGAGGATAGAAAAATTCGCAGATATAGGCAGCACGCAGGAATTATAATTCTCAAAAGGCGTTTATCAAAATCTCCACATGGGCAGATATGGTGACATCACATCTTATAGCAGGGAAAAATCTTTGGAATGCTTTTAAGAATGTGGGAGTTATCGCGATTTTAGGAATGTCTTCTCAGGGAACACTTACAGATGCTCATTACCAAGAAGAAGGGCTTAAAATCGTTGAGGAACAGCCTAATATAATGGGCTGTGTGGCTCAGAGAAAGATAAACAAAGAAACGCTGCTTTTTACTCCAGGGGTTAGTTTAGAGCAGTCAGGCGATGATAAAGGGCAGCAGTACAATACGCCAGACCATGTTTTCCATAATCTGCATACTGATTTTATCATCGTGGGGCGTGGAATTTATCTAGCAGAAGATGCCGAAAAAGCTTCAAAAATTACAGAGAAATAGGCTGGAAGGCTTATGAAAAATCTTTAGAATAAAAAAATTAAAAATGTTACCTTTTGCAAGGTGCAGATTTTACAAGACCATTTGAACGAGCTGGAATTTCCTAAATTATTAGAGGAAATCACGCCGTATGCGTACTCACCGAGAGTAGCCGAAAAATATCAAATATAAAGCCGCTTCCACAAAAAGAAGCGGAATTTTTGCTGACTTCGGAATTTTTGTCTTCCTATGAGAGTGAAAAATTTCATTCCCTTTGATGAGTACGAAGATATAGAAGAACCTCTGAAACTGATGCTTATAGAAAAATTTCAGATTAGAAGCATCGGCTTTTTGAGAATCCGAAAAAAATTACTGAGCAAATAGGAAAATTGCAATCATTTTTCCCGAAATTCTCTGAAAACTTCCCGAATTTAGAAGAGGAAATTAAAAACATAGAATTTAGAAAAAGAGATTATAGATAAAATTTCGGCGGTTTTCAATCGTTTTTGGAGAAGTTAAAAAAACGAGGCATCGCCACTTTTGAAGGAAATTCATGAAAGCATTTCTATTGCTAAAAATATTCAAGAAAAACTTTAATAAATCCTGAATCACTATGCCCAGAGGATTTCCTTGATGAAATCCGCGAAAGTACGATAGAAGATCAAAGGGGTTTTGGCGGTGAAATCAGGATTTAAGAAACGAGTTTCAGGGCGTGTTTTAGGAGTTTCAAAACAGGTTCTATCACATACATCCAGCCTGACAGCGTTGTGAGACACTATCACCAGCTTCGTGAAAGTGAAGAGGAGCAGAAAAGGGAAGTAGATAGGATTTTGAGGAAACTGACATCAGAAATCGCTGAGTTTCATTCTCAATTATCAGATTATCAGGAGTATATCTATAACCTTGATATTACGAGAGCAAAAGCAAAATTTGCTGAAAAAAATCAATGGAGTTTTTACCTAAAATCAATACTCATAAAAACACTGAAACTTATCGATGCCTATCATCCGCTTCTTTGGCTGAGAAATACGCAGGAAAACAAAGCGATTTTTTTCCTCAGACGCTGGAGCTTTCGGAGAAAAATAGAATCATTTGTATTTCAGGGCCTAATGCAGGTGGTAAGTCCATCACCTGAAGACTTTAGGGACTGCTTCAGCTGATGATTCAGTCAGGGATTTTGGTGCCTGTTCATCCGCGTTCGGAAATGTTTTTCTTTGATAAACTGATGACGGATATAGGTGATAATCAGTCCATTGAAAAATCATCTTTCTACATATTCATCAAGGCTAAAAAAATGAGCCGAATAGTGCGGGAAGCAGATGAGAACACATTATTGCTGATTGATGAATTTGGGACAGGGTCAGACCCTGAGCTAGGTGGAGCGCTGGCAGAGGCGTTTTTGGAATTCTTTTATGAAAAAGAGAGTTTTGCAGTGATTACGACCCATTATACCAACATAAAACTGGTAGTGGAGCAGCTTCCTCACGCTCAAAATGCAGCGATGCTCTTTGATGAGGAAACGCTGGAAACCGATGTATAAATTGGAAGTCGGTCAGGCAGGAAGTTCCTTTTACTTTTGAGGGTTGCTGAGAAGAACAATATCCCAAGATTTATCATCCATTCCGCGAAGAAAAAGATAGAAAGAGATGTGGTGAATTTGGATAAAACGATTGTCAAACTTCAGCAGGAGAAATTTGAGGTTGAAAAAACTAAAAATCTGACCTTACCGAAAAACGAGAAATTACCCAAAAACAAACGAGAAAATCTCCAAAAACTAAAACGAACAGCTTCAGCAGAAACTTTATAATTTTTCAGAAACTCTACGAGGAGGAACATAGAAAATTACAATTTGGAACAAGGATACAGAGTTTCATAGATGATTATGCAAAAGGGAAGTCCTGAAAGGATATTGTGAAAGATTTTATCAAAAATTCTGGAACAGGAAAAAATTTAGAAAAACCAAAAATACAGAGAAAAATAGAAGCTGAAAAAGCTGAAAGTAGTAAAACGAAAAAGTAACACAGGAGCTGAAAAAAAGAATCTGTGATACAGACCATAACAGAAACTCAGGAAAAATCCAAGAAAGAGAAAGAAGGAAAAGAGCTCTGTGGCTGAAAAGTGGGACAGCGAGTGAGAATCATAGGAAGTACGAGCATAGGAACAATAGAGAAAATAGATTCCAAAACCAATAAAGCCACCATAAACTATGGTCTTTTTCAAGACGCAGATAAGCACAGATGAGCTGGAAAAGAGTGTAAATTATTTGTTTGGTAATCAGGTGTTTATGGGGTATTATGTTTCCTTTGTAGACACTTCGTAGACGCTTTATTTTCTTTTTGAAAGAATGAAAAATCATAGATTTGTATCAATAAAAATATCAGCATTTAGTCATGACTTGGACAGAGATTTTAGCTCCGATAAAAACACAGAATATTTTACTGAACTTTGGAAAAAAAGTAGAAGAACGATATGAAACAACGAAGTGTTTTCCTCCTAAAAATCAGATTTTTAGGGCAATAAAAGCTTACGCCCTTTGATGAAGTCAAGGTAGTGATTATCGGGCAAGACCCGTATCATAATGATAATCAGGCGAATGGGCTTTGTTTTTTTCGGTTTCAGATAAAGTTAAAGCACCACCGTCACTTAAAAAATATCTTTAAGGAGCTGGAAGCTGATTTAGGAATAAAGAAAACCTCTAATGAGCTGGAAATGGGCGAAACAAGGAGTTTTACTTCTTAATGCTACGCTGACAGTACGGGCTCATGAGGCGAATTCACACAAAGATTTGGGCTGGGGGCAGTTTACAGATTTTATCATTAAGGAAATCTCGGATAAAAAGGAAAATGTGGTTTTTGTGCTTTTGGGGTGCTTTTGCACAGAAAAAGCAGGATTGATAGACACCAGCAAACACTTCATCATTCAGTCTGTGCATCCATCGCCATTATCCGCGCGTAAGGGATTTTTGGAAGCTGTCCTTTTTCTAAAATCAACCAATTTTTGGAGGAGAAAGGCAAAGAACCGATAAATTGGTAATTTAAATATAAAGTATTGAAAATTAGATAAATAAAAAAATTAATATTATGACAGAACAGCAGATTTTTAAAGAAAATAGATGCTTGGGATGAACAAGATAAAATCCAAGCTATTGTAGATTTTTGTTGAGAGTCTTCCTGTGGAGCAGAGAACCACGCAGGTGCTGAGCGAGCTGGCTCAGTGCCTATAACAATCTTTACTGGCTAGACCAGACAGAAGAAAACAAAAACCACCTAAGAAAAAGCGATAGAGGTGTTTAAATATTTAGAAGATGAACTTTCTGAAGAGGCGGCATGGAACTACCGTATAGGATATTCTTATTTCTTTTTAGATGATAAAGCTAATGCCAGAAAGCATTTTTGAAAAAGCACGAAGAGCTGGGAGGTACTAATAATGCTTATGAATTCCTCAACTGGCTGAATATCGCAGAGAAAAAAAGGTCTTGCGACTTATGATGTATATACAGGAGGAAAAGGCGAGGTGGAGTATGATTTGGAAATTTTTATAGACCTTTTAAAAAGAAAGAGCGCCTAAAAATGGCAGAGAAACTAGGCAATCCTGCATCAGAAGCAGAAATCTCTGCACTAGAACAGAGACTGGGCTTTGAGCTTCAGAATCTTTCAAACAGCTACATAGAACTTTCAGCGGACAGAAACAAGATGTGCTGTTTTTGCTGTGGGAGAAGGGCAGAGTTTTGTAGGAATCAATGAAGTAGAACAGGTTCAGGAAGAGGTTATTTCTTACTTGAAAAACATTATGGAGAAAAATTGGGCAGACCTAAAACTTCCAGAAGAGCATTTTTGAGGATGATTATCTTGTGAAAAAAATACACTTTATACCCGTAAATGGATTCCTATTTTTGAAAGGAAAAGACCTTATCTGTATGGATGTAGATCCTATGGAAGATGGACTTTCTGGGGCAGATTATCATAGTTTCCCTTGCAGAAAATATAGAGGACTATTATGTAGGACACCTTTCAGTTTCAGAATGAGAGCTTGGGTAGATTACATGAATGATTCTATCTTGTCTGGTAGATTAAGCTATGATGAAGAGGAAGATATTATGAGATTTGAAGGAAGAGATTCTGGGCTTCCTGCTTATTATGATGAAGAAGACAGAACAGCTTTTGGAAGATTATATAGCGAAGGAATTTGATGAGTTTAATGATGTGTTCCATGAGCTGGAATCTCCTGATATTCACTGTGATGTATATATTATAGAACCTACGCCAGAGGCTAACTACTATACGCTGGTAACGGGTGGAATGGGTGCTCATAGAATGAATGTACCTGCGGACTACCCATACACGCCATACATAGAGCTGGCAATCAATCTGCCGCCGACTTGGAATATAAAAAGCCAAGAGGAAAAAGATTATTGGCCTATCCGTTAGCTGAAAATGTTGGCTCGTCTGCCTATCAATCATAATACTTATTTAGGAAACGGACATACTATCCCATCTAATGAAGCTTTTGAGGGAACTAATTTCAAAGGAGTGATTCTCGTAGCGGCTCAGTCTAATGAGAAAAACGAGGATGGAGAGAACCTTCCAGCTATTGTGGAACTTCCGAGCAAGAGAAAAGTTGAGTTTTTCTATATTCAGCCATTGTATCAGGAGGAAATGGATTTCAAATTAGACCACGGAACAGATGCTTTGTTTGATAAGTTTATAGAGCAGGATGTCCCATATCCGCCAGTAGTGGATGTAAATAGAGTAAATGTCTGCGAAGGCTATGCACCAGCAGAAAATCCGAATCTTTTAGATGATGTGGCATGGGCGTTCAATGATAAAATTTACGAATCTTTTACAGAATTTCTGGATGGCAGTGAGTGATTACAACCGAGATATAGACAATGATTTGGATGATTTCATGCCGCATGCTACGATTTTCAATTCTAAAAAAAGTGAAAGTAATGTATGAGGCCTATATCAAGGATGAAAAATCGCTTTGGAAGTATGAAAAAACTTCTCAACCCAGATACTTTTCGATGGTGAACCTGAAGATGATGGATTGTATTATGTTGAAATCATGGCAGAATGCGAGGGCTTATGAAGACTATTTCGGAGCAATAGAACTATTGCAGTGGATTCATAATTCATTGGCTAATAAAAGAATTAGGAGATCATATATTCTTTGAAGGCTTTCAGTATCGAAGGCTATGAGGGAGGATGGAACGCCTGTAATTAGCTTACACTTAGGAAGTTAATAATTAGTGATAAGATAAAAGAAAAATCCCTTTGATGAAAAATTCAGAGGGATTTTTATTGATAAATTTAAGCAAAGTCAATATCTATTTCAGAAATATTCTGATTTTTAAGTAAGTCTATTGTAGCGTTATCAAATGGTCGTTTACAATCTAGCACGATTAAATATTCTAGATTTTTAATATTAGCCAGTTCATTCACATTTTTTTAAGGTTAAAACAGGAAACTAAGTCTAAATAGCTTAAAGAGGGCAAATGAGTAAATAACTCACAATCTACTTCAGCCTTTTTGATTCCATTCAAAGCAATGTATCTCAAATTTTTAAATTCTTTCAATTTCGAAATTGAAAAATTCTGCCCTGAAAATCCAACAAGACTAATTGATTCCAATAAATCAGAGCTTATATTTTCTAATATATTCAATGATTTACCATGATGAAAACTGGCATGAATTAGTTTCTTAAAATTTTTAATTTCATCAAGTTGCTTAATATTTTTATACTTTGAGATATTGCACTCTAAGTAACTGATATTAGGGAAATTATTTGCCTTAAGCCCGAATAAACCATTAGTTTCACTTCTTGATATAAATGCTGAAAGATTGGGCATTTCCAGACTTGCTGGTATTTCAAATTTTTCTACATCCCATTCTATTGGATTGAAAAAAATATAATGTTTCTAATGTAAGCGCAGAATTTTTATGGTATTTTCTAATTTAGAAAAAAACAAACATATGGAAATGCCAATACCTTTAAATTACTGAGCGTATTTATCCAATCTGGTAAGTCGGATATATCATACTCACCAGATTCTGGCTCCTCAATAATCAATGCTTGAATTTTTGACAACTCTTCTGAAGAAGGGGTTTTTATCCCATGTCAGAAATTTAATATTTTCAAACCTGTCATAGTCATCCTGTAAAGTCTCAAGCTCATCATCATCTGCCGCTAAGAAATAAGTGGTCAGATGTGGCTTTATCCACTGACTTAATTCAATATTTTTTTAAAAAAATAAACTTACTCATATTTTAAAAACAATTCTTTTGGGATTTTACAGACTGGGATAGGGTTTATTTTGTGCTGGGTAGCCCTATTTAGGCGGTCGTATATCATAAAAACTTCTTTTTCTCTGCCAGAGAAATCCTCTGCGGAATGGTCTTGGTGGACACTCATCAGCCCATTCCAGCTCTGGGTAGGTGGCGCCTATCTGCTGTTCATCGGTTCGTTCCGTGTCCCATAGCCCATCGGTAGGAGCTGCTTTTTGGATGCTTTCAGGGATGTTCAGTTCTTTCGCTAGTTGATAGACTTGAGTTTTGGTTAAATCTCCAATCGGCGAAATATCCACGCCGCCATCTCCGTATTTTGTGAAAAAAACCGATACCAAAATCTTCTATTTTATTGCCTGTTCCTGTGACTAAAAGATTATGAATCTGCCCAAAAATAGTACAGCGTAAGCATTCTGAGCCGAGAGCGGGAATTGGCAAGGGAAAGCTCTCTATTCTGCGTAGTGGAGCTTTTTGCTGATTACATTTTTCAAAAACATCAAAAGTTTCTGTCAAATCTATTTCCAAACTTTCCACATTTCCGAAGTTGTTTTTTTCAGAAAGGAAATCTGCTCCTGCGCCCGCTGCACTTGGTCTTTCTTTTTGGCGTATGGGAAGTTCTATGATTAGGGTTTTTAGCCCTGTTTTTAGCGGCAAGGGTAGAAACCACCGCCGAGTCTATCCCGCCAGAAATCCCAATAACAAAGCCGTTCATTTTAGCGGTTTCTGCATAATTTTTGAGCCAATTTATAATGTGTTCGGTTACTTTTTGTGTCTGCATTTTATATCTAAAAATTTTCTATTTTTGCGAATTAAAAATTGGAGTTAAAGATAAATAAATTTTTAATAAAATGAAAAATCAAGAAATATTCCTTGGATATTATTTTTGTCATTGTGTTTGGTCGTTTTTCTTGTAACAAAAATCAAGAAGAACTATGGAAAAAAGAAGTAAAAGCTACAGAAAAAGTAGAGATTTTTGATATTTCTGGTGAGTTTTTGACTCCAAAAAGTTTCTTTTAAAAGGAGTTTAAAGAAAAAAATACCCAATGTTTCAGGGTTCCATTCCTGATGCAGAATATGAAGCCAGAAGAAAGGACACTGCAGAAATCCGTGTGTATCAGGAAGCAGTGAAGGGAATTGATAAAACAAAACTGAAAAACGAGTTGTCAGAAATGTTTTCACGAGTGAAGCATTATTTTCCCAGCGTTCAAGACGCCTAAGGTTTATCTTTATTCCTCATTTTTAGACAGAGAAAGTGTGATAGATCCTATCTTTTTCAGAACAGATGAAGGGATGCTCTTCGTGGATATTTCTGCATTTATGGGAGAAAAAAAGCAAAAACTACCAAGGGCTGGATGAATATCTACAAAAAAATCATGAATCCAGAGAATTTGGTGCCGAGAATTACAGAAATTGTAGCCGAAACTTTCTTGATTGCTAATCCTCAGGAAAAATAAATTTATAGACCAAATCATTTTAGAAGGAAAAATCAAAACCCTTCAAGATGCCTTTCTTCCGAATACTCCAGATTATCTGAAAATGAACTATTCCCAGACTCAGGAGGAATGGGCAGAGGCTAATGAAGCTAATATTTGGAACTATTTTGTGGAAAAATAATATGGTGTTTAGCGATGATCCAAAACTATATGAGCGTTTCCTTTCAGTGGCGCTGTTTTCTAAATTCTATACCGAAATAGACCAAAAATCTTCGCCTCGTGTGGGTAGTTTCATCGGCTGGAGAATCTGTAAGGCTTTTTATGCCCAAAAACCAGAAACGAAAATTATCAGATTTCCTAAAGATGAACGCTACGGAAATCTTTTTAACCAAAGTAATTACAAACCAGAATAATGGAAAAACTGCTGGAAGTCCTAAAACAGGGCGGAGTTATTCTCATCCTACGGATACCATCTGGGGACTGGGGTGTGATGCTGCCAATCCTGAAGCCATACAAAAACTGTTTTCCCTGAAAAAAAGAGAACAAGGAAAAATCGGCGATTATTCTGGTAGAAAACGAACAAAGATTACAGAAAATAGTAGAGGTGCCAGCCATGGCGTGGGAAATCATAGATTTGAGCGAAAAAGCCTGTGACCATCGTTTATGACAATCCAAAAAGGGCTTCCCAAAGAACTTTTGGCAGAAGATGGAAGCATAGGAATTCGCCTGACAAAGGATGGTTTTTGTAAAAAAACTGATTTCCAAGCTCAATAGTCCCATCGTTTCTACTTCGGCTAATTTCAGTGGAGAAAAAAAGTCCGATGAGTTTTTCTGAAATCTCGCAAGAGCTTAAAAAACCAAGTAGATGCCATAGCGGAAGAACGCCAAGACCAGAGGGCAGAGTGGGAAGGCTCCTCGGTGATTAGGATTTGGGAAGATGGAAGAATAAAAAGTCATCAGAGAGTGATTGGTTTTAAATAAAAAATCATATTTTTGTAGAAATAAAAATATTATTTTGAACTTAAACAGCATTACTTCGGCTCTTTTTCTTAACCAAAAATAGTGGAATGGAGTTTTTGTGCTGAAAATATACCAGCCGGCCAGCCTTGGGGTTTGTCGGCTTTTTTTATATCTGAATTTTAACTTTAAATAAAAAAATAAACTATGAATAACACTTACAAATCCGCAGGAGTAGACAAAGAAGAAGGCTATAAAACCGTAGACAAAATAAAAATCTGCCGTAGCCGAAACTCACAATAAAAAATGTACTGAACAATCTTGGAAGTTTTGGGGCGTTTTATGCCATTGGAGAGTATAAAAAAATCCAGTTTTAGTGAGTGGAACGGATGGTGTGGGAACGAAACTGAAAAAATCGCTTTGGATACCAAAAAGTACGATTCTATAGGAATTGACTGTTTTTGCGATGTGTGCCAATGATATTCTCTGCCATGGCGCGAAACCTTTGTTTTTCTTGGATTATCTGGCTTTGTGGAAAAATTGGATTCTAATGTGGCATCAGAAATCGTTTTTAGGAATGGTAAAAGCCTGCAAAGACAATGAGTGCGCCCTTATCGGCGGGGAAAACAGCGGAAATGCCAGGGATGTATCAGGTGGGCGATTATGATGTGGCTGGTTTCTGTGTGGGAATCGTAGAAAGAGATGAAATTATTGATGGTTCAAAAAATCAAAAAGGAGATAAAAATCATCGCTATTCCGAGTTCTGGTTTTCATTCCAATGGATTTTCTTTGGTGAGAAAAAGTGTTCCCAAATTTTTGAGGAAGAATTTGAAGGAAAACCACTTTACGAAACGCTCCTTGAACCGACAAGGCTTTATTATCAGCCTATTCATCAGCTTTTTGAAAGAGGTGAGCCTTAGCGGAATAGCGCATATCACGGGCGGCGGACTGATAGAGAATGTTCCGAGAATCATTCCGAATGGACTTTGTGCAGCTATTCAAACGGAAAAATCCGTATTCCGAGCATTATGCTTGAACTTGAAAAACGAGGAAATGTAGACCGAATGGAGATGTTTGGAACTTTCAATATGGGCGTGGGAATGGTAGTTGTTGTAGATGAAAAGGATGCAGAAAAAGTGCTTTCTACGCTGAAAGATGCCTACGAAATCGGAGAAATTACAGAAAACGAAGAGAAAAATCAATTTAATATAAAAAAATCATTTTCATGGTTTTAGAAAAAGGAAATCAAATTCATCTTAACCCTTGATGCTCTGAAAAATGTGCAGCGCAGGAATTTTAATCACGATGACCAAAGGAGGGAAAAACTCGGCGGAGCACAGCTGGCAGATTATTGTTTTGGCTCAGATACTTTTCCCTTTATGCCAAAAAAATAAAGAGAAAAATAGACCTTCTGCGAGTGATTAAAAATGCTGTCCATTCATGATGTGGTGGAGATAGATGCAGGCGATACTTTTTATCTTTGATGAAAAAAGCGATGGTCGGCAAATATGAAAAGGGAACTTGCTTCTGCGGAGAGGATTTTCGGTATCCTTGAAGAGCCGATGAGCAGTGAGTTTATTGGTTTTGTGGAAAGAATTTGAAGCGGAGGAAACGCCTGATGCTGTTTTTGCCTGTGCCATAGACCGAATAATGCCTTTTCTGCTCAATGTGCATTCTTCTGGCAGAAGCTGGACAGAGGTAGGAATTACAGAAAACCAAGCCAGAAAAAAATCATAGAACACGCCGTAAAAACGCGCATCGGATGAAATGGGAGAAGTGTTTGAAATCCTGATAAATAAAGCCTTGGATGAAGAAAAAAACTGAGAAAAAAATTAATTTGACACTAATGAGAAATTTTAAATTGAAAAAAATAACTGTTCTTGCCTTTGGGATTTTTTTATTTTTTTGGGTAATATTCTAAATGCCCAAAAAGAAGCCCATTTCATCAGGAAAAAAGCAAGCAAAAGATTCTTCCAAAAATAGCTGAAGTAGCAGCAACAGTAACTGGGCCTGTTGTGGCTATTGGATATGATAAGGAGGAAGAGGATTTACAGTCCAAGCTCATCATATCAGAAAAAGATTAGAAAAAAAGATACTTCCAAAGCTGGGATAGACGGGCCGTATATCTTTTACTCGGGTTTAGGTAGGTCGGTTGTGAAGAGCATTAAGGAAGAAAATGGCGTTCCTACGCCAGTTTATAAATGGTATGAAGAAAATCAGGAGCTAAAAATCCTACATTACGGATAAGGATTTCATTTCTTTCAGGCTGAAAAAAAGGAGCTGAAAGAAGAGCCTTCGGTTTATCCGATGCCTAAAAAATTGATTGCCATTTCGGATATTGAAGGGAATTTTTGAGCAGTTTAAAGAATTTCTTATCAATAATAAGGTGATGGATAAGAATTACAAATGGACTTTTTGGGAAAGGACATCTTGTAACGGTGGGAGATTTCTTTGACAGAGGGCTTTTCGTTACGCAGACGCTTTGGCTGATTTATTCCTTGGAAGAACAGGCAGAAAAAGCAGGTGGAAAGGTGCATTTTGTTCTTGGAAATCATGATTTGATGAACATGAATAAAGATTTGCGCTATGTGCGAAAAAAATATTTTGAAAATGCAAAACTCATGAACGAAGAGCCTACTTTTCCTTCTTTTCTCAGTATGGTACGGAACTGGGCAAGTGGCTTAATACAAAAAACATCGTAGAGAAAATCGGTGATTATGTTTTCGTTCATGCAGGAATTTCTAAGGAGGTAAGTGACCTAAATCTTTCCGTGGAGGAGCTGAATGAACACGCTAGAAAATATTATTTCAATAATAAAGAAGGGCAAAAGGGAAAGATGCCATCGCAAATGTCATCTATATGTATGGGAAAAAGTCCGATGTGGTACAGAGGCTATGGGAAGGAAACTACTAAAAAGGAAGATTTGGAGGAAATTCTCAAAAAAACTCAATGCGAAGAAATTTGTCATCGGGCATACCCTTAGAAAAGAGGTTACTTACCTAATGGACGGGCGTGTGATAGATATCGATGTACTGCATTCCAAAGGGAAAACCCAAGGGCTGCTCATCAGAAACGGAAAAGAATATGCCGTAGATATCAAAGGTAAAAAAATCCAAGATAAAGCACGGCGTAGAGGAGGATAAGGAAGACTAACAAAAGCAAAGAAATGAAAAAAACATCGTAGTTTTGGCTTCTGGTTCAGGAACCAATTTAGAAAAGGATATTGGAATGCATCCAAAAACGGAGAAATTCCTAATGCAAAAAGTAAGCATGGTGGTTGCGGATAGAGATTGCTATGCTTTTGGTTCGTGCTGAGAAACACCAAATTCCTCATTATCTGATAAAGAGAGGAAAAATTTCTGTGAAAATTTAGAAAAATTCTTCCAAAAGGACACGGATTTGATAATTTTGGCGGGATTTCTTTCTATCATCACTGAAGATTTCGCAAAAAATACGCTGGTAAAATTATCAATATTCATCCTTCGCTTCTGCCCAAATTTGGGGAAAAGGGGCATGTGGGGTATGCATGTCCATACGGCTGTAATAGATGCCAAAGAGAAGGAAAAGCGGTGCCACGGTGCATTTCGTGACGGCTGGGATAGATGAGGGGAAATCATCCTGCAAGGGAAAGTTGCTGTAAGTGAGGAGGATACGCCTGAAAAAAACTCGCGGAGAAAGTGCATGGGGTAGAATATGAAATTTTCCCAAAGGCGATAAAAAGGTTTTTGGAACAAATGAATTAAAGTTAAAAATTATGAGATTATTATTTTTATTTCGCTGTTTTATATCGATGAATTTTTCTGCGCAATCGGAATATTCTCAGTTTTTTTACAGCAAAAAGTGAGTATGATTTTAAACAAACAGTTGGGAGATTAAAGAAAAATTTTAAAGCCAATAATATTGCAATTTTTGCGGAAATAGACCACGCAAAAAGCAGCCAAGAAATCGCAAGAAAATCTTTTTGCCAGCTACGGTTTTGGTGGTGGGAAATCCTAAGGTGGGAAACTCGCCTGATGCAGGAAAAATCCGAAAAACGGCGATTGAGCTGCCATTGAAAGTTTTGGTCTATGAAGAAAAACGGAGCAGTTTGGGTAAGATATAAATTCGTAAGTCTTTTGGTTTCAGAATATAAACTTGAAAATAGAGCAGGTTACCCATAAAAATAGATACGGCAATGGGAAAAATAATAGCCCAGAGTGTGATGAAATAATCATTTTTAAGGGAGTTTCTGCTATATTTGTTTGTAATTTTTAAGGCTAAATATCATGAAAAATTGTTTTGATGTTCGGGATTCTTGCTTTTGTCAGTATCTTGTAAAAATAAAGAAGATGAGTCTCAGCAGCCCGTAAAAAGAAGCATCTTCTTGGGAGGGAACTTATGTTGGGGAGTTTCCAGTGGGAGATTGTCCAAAAATTCATTACCGTTCTTGAACTAAGAGCCGATAAAAACTTATACAAAACAAGAACAATGCGCTGAAAAAAAGACCATCAAGCGAAAGAAGAGGGTAAAATGGAGCTTTCGAAGAAGGGAATATAACGCTCACTAACCCAAATGGTGAACAAAGTTTCTATAAAAATAAAAAGATAAAGATCATCTTTATCTTGGAAATGAGGAGTATAATGAGAAAAATTCCCTTACCAGAGTAAAAGAATAATAAATATAAAAACCGAGAGAAATCTCGGTTTGTTTGATAATAGATAAAAGGAAAAAAACTTATAGTGAAAAATATAAACAAGTGAATATGAAGGGATTTTAGAGCAAAGATTTAGGGTTTTTATAGAGAAATTGACAGAGAGAGCAGAGTCCTTGGCAGAGGAAACTCGTGGTGCTATACAGGAGATTTATGATGAGGATGCAGATCCGTATAAACGCAGTTTTGGGAATTTTTGATGGGGGTAAAGGGGCAGTTTAATGGAATAATAGACAAGGCAGAGGAGGTTTTTAAGCAGCAGATAAAACCTCATGCACCTTCGTTTTTGAAAAACTCAAACGCCAGAAGGAGAGCTTCAGGAACAATGGTTTAGAAAAATCCATGATGATTTTGAAAAGTGGAAAGATAAGATGAGAGACCTTGCAGACAGCATTGAGAACCATGTGAAAAAGCCTTCTGCAGAGGAAAAACTCCGTGAAATAGTAGAAGAATATAATGCAGTGAAGGATAAATTCCACTGTTCGCAGTGTGGTGCTAATCTGGAAATCAAGGAGTTGTATTTTTATTTCTACCTATATAACTTGTCCGTACTGCCAGACGCAGAATACATTCGTGCCGAGTGATAAGATGCGGGAATTTGAGTTTGTGGCGAAGGATTTTGCAGAAGAGAAAACGAGAGAAGAGGAAAAACTCTATAAAAAATATCCAGCAGTGATGCGGCTTTTGGTAGAAGAGGAATTTTTAGCATATTTCCTGTGGAGGGCTGCTGTGTGGAAAAATTGTGGCGGATACGGTACCTACATTTGCAGAGGCTAATAAAAAAAGTTTTTATAGAGAAATGGACGATTTGCTCTTTGATGATGAGTTTGATTTTTGATGAAAAACCAGATTTATACCGAAAAAAATCATAGCAGAATTAGCCCAGATGGATGGTGTTTATCTTCAGTTGGCGGTCGGGTTGTTAGAAAATTTAGGAGCAAAAGGAATTCCTTCTGATGAGTTTGAGAAATATTTGTCTGAGATGAAAAAAATAGAGGCGTTTAGAAAATTAGAAATATAAATTTTAATTTCATTTAGGTTTAAAAAGATAAAATAAATATAGTTTGGTTTTTATAAGGTGTCTACGAAATATATTATTGAAAAATCAATATTTTATGATAAATTTAAAAAGCTTGTAGACGCTTTGTAGACGCTGTTTTTATGGGAGTGATGAGGTAAGTTTATACATTTGTCACATCAAAAATCAAATAATTATCAACTTATTAAAAATTATGTTTAAAAATCTTTTCAAAAACAGTACAAGATCTTGTAGGAGGAAATGACGAACCAAAAAGGAGGTTACAATGCAGAAGAAGGAGTATACTATGCCAAAAGGTAGTTTCGATGATGAAGTAGAATATAATAACGAGATAATCTGCATCACCAATGGAAACCTTGATAACATGGACGATATGAACGATGCCATGGATGATAAGGACTATGCTCGTGCAGAAAAAAAGTGCGTCTTCAGTGGAAAGAAGATATAAAAACTTACAAAGAACAAGTTAAAAAATAGGAGCGTATAACGGAGATACTATGCTGATGAATGCTGCTTTTGAGTTCTTGGATGAGTATGACCGTTTGATGGACAATGGGTATAAAGTGCTTATCGAAATGCGTGCAGCAGGAAAGAGAGGAACGCCAGAAGAACAAGCTCAGCTGAAAAGCAATAACAGCCTGATACAGCGTTTTACGGATAAATTCAATGAAGTTTCTGATGACTTCCTTTGAAAAAGCACGAAGATGACTAAAAATATCCACAGGTAAATTTAAGATTTCAAAAATAAGGATAAATTATGTTTAAAAAATCTTTTAAAAAAAGCGCAAAGCTTTGTAGAAGATGAGCAGCCAGAAAAGAGAGGATACGATGAAGAGGAGGGCGTATACTATGCAAAGGGAAGTTTTGACAACGCCATAGAATATAATAACGAGCTGGTTTGCGTGACGAATGTATGCACAGAGAACATGGAGGAAATGAATGCTGCCATGAATGCCAAAGACTATGCTCGCGCAGAAAGAGTTCGCCTTCAGTGGAAAGAGGATTTGGAGAATTGCATCGCAGAGGTAAAAAGGCTGGGTGCTTACAACGGAAATGATTCTCTCCTGAAAGCAGCTATCAAATTCTTTTGAGTTCTATAAAGAGCTGATGGATGATGGGTACAAGGTGCTTATCGAGATGCGTGCAGCAGGGAAGAGAGGAACGCCGGAGGAACAGGCTCAACTAAAGAAAAACAATGATGCTATTGTCAGAAATAGTAATGAGTTTAATGAAGAAAGCGATAGATTCTTAGAGGATTACGATGAGGACGGAGAGGAGTATGGCGCTTCTTTTGAGAATCCATTTATGAATATGGCACATGATGATAGTAATCCCATGCTTCAGCCTATACATGGAGTTTCTCTGCAAGACTCATGCAGCTGCAGCTTCTAAAATGGCCAATGGTATGTCTGCCGATGAGGGTTTGTAAGAGATTGGGAATAGATATGCCTGTCTGGGATGAGGTCAATCAGCTCTGGGTGAAGAGAATGCAGCAAGACCAGACTATGGCTGTGATGTCTCTCTATGGGCAGTATTTCGGAAGTGCAAATACTCACCCGAAATTCAGTGATTCTAAAATTCATCAAACAAAGGAGAGGACTATCTCACTAAAAATCCAAAATGATGAGGCGTTCTACTATGAGCTAAAATGGAGCTCGTCAGGCGGCGTATGAAGCAGGACTGGATGGAGCGCAGTGGATACAGGACAATTATGGAATTTCCTTTTGGGAGATTTTCAGTCTGTGGCTATGAAATGGATGAGTAATATGTCTAACATACAAAAATGCTACAATACCAAGAACAAAAACAAAGAGAATACGCAGAGAAATTCTCGAAAAGAAATGGGCGGTGGCGTAGCGGATGATATAGAATTTTAATTGTTTTTAAACTTTATTGTAAATCAAAAACGGTGTCTGATATTTCAGGCACCGTTTTGTATTTTTATTTAATTCTAATGATGTAAGGCATAGCCATCTGTATGCTGTTTTTAAAGTTTTGGTCTGAGAAAACCTTGAAGAGTTGATAGTTTTCTTCGCTGATTTGGGATTTTACATAACTTTCGGCTATGTTTCCTTGTCTCAGGTTGCCCATTATCTGTTCGAATTTATCTACTTTTTCAGGGTAGCTTACAGCTTCATATTCTGCTATATTTGCTTTGTTTGCGGCGTATTTTACAGCATCATTTAGAGAGCCTATTTCATCTACCAGTCCTATTTCTTTGGCTCTTTTTCCTGACCAGACTCTTCCGCTTCCTACAGCATCTACTTCTTCCGCGGTTTTATTTCTATTTTTGGAAACAAAATGCACGAAACGATTGTAGGTATTTACTACGCTTCTCTGTGCGATAGCAAGTGTCCCCGAAGAAAGCCCCGAGAAAGGCGATATCATGTTTGAATTGGCATTAGTAGAAACCACATCGGAGTAAATGCCATTTCGGTTTGCTAAGTTTTTAGCATCAGGAATTACCCTGAAAAACCCCTGATAGAACCTGTGATGGTATTGTTTTGGGCAAAAATCCTGTCCCCAGCCATAGAGATGTAGTATCCGCCAGAGGCAGCATAATCCCCGAAATGAAATGATTAAAGGCTTTTTGTTTAAGTTGTTGAAGTTCATACAAGATTTCATCAGAAGCATTGGCGCTTTCCACCAGGCGAATTTACACGGAGAACCACTGCTTTTGATGTTGTCATCCTGAGCTAAATTCTTGATATACTGGATGTATCTTTCGGAATGTATGTCACTGTATTTGTTTCCGTTGTAGATAGTTCCAGAGGCGTATAGGACAGCGATTTTATTATCGTTTGTTTTAGTGTCTACTTGGGAGAAAGCATAATTTCTGATAGAAACTTTTGTTTAGTTTTTCATCTTTACCAACATTGAGTTTGTTTTTTTATAATCTCCTCATATTCAGATTTTTTGAACTAATTTGTCAGCAAGTTTGTATTTTTAGGCTCAGATCAGGAATTGTAGCGTATAGACTATCAACTATGGTTTTGAATTCCGTAGCATCTAGTTTTCTAGACTGAATGATTTTAGAGGAAATCTCTCCCAAGTATCATTCAGAAGGGCAGTCATCTGCTCTTTGTTTTCAGGAGACATTTCGTTTCTGAGGAAAAGGTTCCACAGCGGCTTTGAAATTTCCATGGCGGATGACATTGATATTAATTCCGTATTTTTCAGCAAATTCTTTTAAGAAAACCACTTCTGAGGAAAGTCCTTTCAGCTCGATGCCTCCCACTGGATTAAGGAAATATTGGTCAGCCACCGAACCCAGATAGTAGGACGCCTGGCTCACATTATTCCCATAAGCGTAGACAAATTTGTTACTTTTCTTAAAAATCTTCCAGACTTTTTCGGATGTCATCTATCTGCGTAATTCCAGCATCTATGTCGTCTAGTTCTATACTGATTCCCTTGATTTTATCATCGTTTTTTTCGCCGTTTCGATGGCATTGAGAATATCTTGATATTTTTAGTTCGGCATCATCTTTTAGGTCAAAACATAGAGGCCTCGCTCTCGTTCTCGTGTTCCACAATTTTAGATTTAAAAATCAATGGTAAGCACCGAATTTTCTTTAATTTTGATATCTTTTGTCCGAGCTGGATGCGCTTCCAATAATGACAATGATAAAGAGCAAGAAAAAAAGGGAGTAAAAAGACCTATGATGAATAGCGCAATGACATTCTGCAAGAACAGTCTTAATGAAATTTTTCATAAAAAATAAAAATAAAAGTTTAAAAATTTTACAAATTTATAAATTTACAAGTAATTAGTAATGTATAATGTGGTTTTGTTACTAGGAAGTAATTTAGGAAACGCAGAAAAATAACATTTTTATCGGCTCTCAGCGAGCTGGAAAAGAGGGTAGGAAAAGATTATTAAACAAACTAAAAATTTTACGAACTCTGCCCGTGGAGTATGATAGTGATAATGTTTTTCTGTAACATCGCGGTGTCTATGCAGACAGCACATTCGCCCATAAAACTTTTAGATGAAATCAAAAATAGAAACCGAAATGGGAAGAATTCATGATTCTAAATTTTTCGGAGAATATAGGGACAGAATTATAGACATAGATATAGTGACCTATGAGGGACTTGTTTTTAGCAGTGATAGATTAGAAATTCCCACATCATAAACATCTGTATGATAGAGATTTTTTTCTAGGAAATTATTAGATGAATTAGCCTCGGAAAATATAGTTTGATAATATAGTTTTTATTCGTTGTGTGCAGAGAAATTTCTTCCTCTGTGCACATTTTTATTTTTAGTAAAAACAATATAACTTATCTTTTTGCTATTTTTGTGAGATAAAAATAAATTTATGCCTATCGAAAACACGAGACATTCTACTAAAAACCTTGAAAAAGTTTTTTTGGGGCTATGATGCTTTCAGGGAGAGTCAGGAAGATATCATTTTTTTCTATTTTAGAGCAAAATGATACTTTTGGCACTAGCTTCCTACGGGTGGTGGCAAGTCTCTGCTATCAGCTTCCTTGCTTTTGGTTTTAGAGGGACTTGTCTGGTGATTTCGCCGCTTTTTAGCCCTGATGAAAGACCAAGTTTCTCATTTGAAAGATTTGGGAATAGAGGCAGAATATCTTAGTTCCGAACTGGATGAAGCAGAGCAGGAAGAAATCTACGAAAAAGGCAATATCAGGCGAAATTAAACTACTGTATGTTTCACCGGAGCGACTTCATAACTCTTTGTTTATGAGGAAGATGCTGGATGTTTCGCTTTCCTTTATTGCGGTGGATGAGGCGCACTGTATCTCAGAATGGGGACAGGATTTTTAGGCCGAGTTATCAGCATATCAGCGAGTTTAGAAAAACGATAGGAAAATCTGCCTTGTCTGGCTCTTACGGCTACTGCAACGCCCAAAGTCGTTCTTGATATTAAGGAAAAATTAGGCTTATCTTCGGTTCTGTGTTTTTCAGAAAAGTTACAAAAGGGAGAATATTCATATCTTCCATGAAGAGATTTCTGATAAATACCAAAGAATGCTTAGTTTCTTGAAAAATCAATAAAATATCTGGAATAGTCTATGTCCGTACGAGGAGAGAAGGGAGGAGCTGACGGCGTTTTTAAAAAGAATACAATCTGCAAAATGTAGATTTTTATCATGCAGGGCTCTCGGCAAGGGAGCGAAACGAAAAACAAAAGAAAATGGCAGGAAAAGGAATGATTTTGTTTTTGATTTCTACCAATGCTTTTGGGATGGGAATAGACAAGGATAATGTGCGTTTTGTTATCCATTATTCGCCCTCTTCATCGGTTGAAAAATTATTATCAAGAAATAGGGAAGAGCAGGGCGAGACGGGCAGGAAAGTTATGCTTTTTTTGCTTTTGGGACAAGCAGGAAATCGGCGAGATGGATGATGTTTTTGTCTGCGCAGATTCCAGATAAAAACCCAGTATTTGAAGGTGATATCTTACATTTATTCTATATTTCAGATTGCCGATGGGGAGGCTGCTGAGAGGATATTTCAGCTGGATTTACAGAAAGTGCAGAGTTTTACCAAGATTTCCTTTGCTAAGATCAGAAGTGTTTTGGGATTTCTTCATAATCAGGAAGTTATATTTTGGAATAATTATAAATCGCCTTCTACAATAGGGCTAAAAATCCTTGCTGAAGAATTGGAGGATTTGCCGCCGAAAGATGCGTATTTTATAGAATTGCTGCTTAGAAATGTTTCTGGAGTTGCCACACACAAGGTTTCTTTCAGCGAAGAAAGTTTGAGTGCAAAAACTAGGCGTAAGTCAGCAGATGATAAAGGACAGAATAAAGGAATTGCAGAATGGCTGGAATATGTGGATGGAAGCACCGACAGCATAAAGTTCCTAAGACCGCGCGACAGCAGAGAAATTCAAGGAAAATATTGGAATTTATTTGAGAAAATCCAGAGAAATAAAAATCCAAAAATGGGAGGAAATGAAATACTTTATCCAAGATAAAGATTTCTGTAAAATGAGAATGATTTTTGACTTATTTTGGAGAAGAATCCTCGGATAACTGCGGAAAATGTAGTTTTTGTCTATCCCAAAAATCCAGTCAAAGAAAAAAACTTTGTCCGATGAGGTTTTTAGAAATATTAGCCAAAAATCCAGCTACTTTTGATGAACTGAGCGTAAAAATATTTTTGGCATGAAAAGGAGAAAAATCTATGAAACTCTGATAACTCTGCTGAATTTAGAGAAAAATAAAAATGTTGAACTACAAAAACTTATATGATCAATGAATAAACTAAAAGTCGTTTTCTTCGGAACGCCTGATTTTGCAAGGGCTTCTCTGGAAGCTATTCATACCTCTGCGCATGAGGTGGTGGGAGTCGTTACTGTAGCAGATAAAGCCAGCGGGCGAGGGCAAAAAGTGCATCAGTCTCCTGTGAAAACTTATGCCGTAGAGCATGATTTACCGTTGTTTCAGCCAGAAAAACTTCGTAATGAGGAGTTTTTATCACAGATACAAAGTCTAAAACGCAGATATCTTCGTAGTGGTGGCATTTAGAATGATGCCAAAAGTTCTGTTTTCCATGCCGAGGCTGGGAACATTCAATCTACATGCTTCATTATTACCAGATTACAGAGGTGCAGCACCGATAAATTATGCCGTTATCAATGGCGAGACAAAAATCTGGTGTCACTACATTTTTCATCAATGAAAAAAATAGACGAAGGGAATATTCTCCTCCAAGCAGAAACCGAAATTTCTCCTGAAGACAACGCAGGAACACTCCATGACAGACTGATGGAGATAGGCGCGAAACTGGTGGTGGAAACTCTGGATGGTCTTATGGAAGGGAAACTTACAGAAATTCCTCAAAATCAGAAAAGAAAATCCTAAAACAGCCTATAAAATTTTCAAAGAAGATACTAAAATAGACTGGGAAAAAGAGGTGGAGGTCATTCATAACTTTATCCGTGGAATGTCGCCGTACCCTGCTGCTTTTTACTGTTTTGGAAGTGGGTGGTGAGCAGAAAATATTAAAGATTTTTTTAAAAGGAAAATTCCAAAAAATAGAACATTCTAAAGAGTATGGCGAGATAGAAATTTCTAAAAATGAATTTAAAATCTATGCTAAAAAATGGAGTTTATTTCCCAGAAGAATTACAGCTGGAAGGAAAAACGAATGAATTTAAAGGATTTTCTAAATGGATTTTCATAGTTTTGACGGATTAAAAATTGATTAAATAAATTTTTGTTATGTATAAAAGTGTTATTAAAGGAATAGGTCATTATGTACCAGATAATGTGGTGACTAATGATGATTTAGCAAAGGTAATGGATACCAATGATGAGTGGATAACAGAGCGTACGGGTATCAAGGAAAGAAGACACAGAACGAGCAAGTTTGACAGCCAAGAAAACTACGAGTTTCTACGGATATAAAGCCTCTGAAAAGGCATTAGAATCAGCTGGTCTGACAGCGAAAGATATAGATTATATTATTTTTGCGACACTTAGTCCAGATTATTATTTCCCTGGTGCGGTGTGGTTTTTGCAGGAAATGCTGGGCTGTGATACCGTGGGGGCGCTGGATGTGAGAAACCAATGTTCAGGATTTGTTTACGCACTGAGCGTTGCAGATGCTTTCATTAAAGCGGGTCAGTATAAAAATATTTTAGTGGTAGGGGCTGAAATTCAGTCAGTTGCATTGGATATGACAGATAGAGGAAGAGGCGTTTTCAGTGATTTTTTTGGTGATGGAGCAGGAGCGGTAGTGCTTTCGGCTTCTGAAGATGCTGGTGTACAGGGGATTTTGTCTTACAATATGCATTCCGAAGGGAAATATGCAGAGGAGCTGATGATAAAATTGCCAGGGACTAACTTGGGCTGGACAGACAGACTTCTACAGAGCCAGAAAACATAAAGCCAGAGGAAATATATCCGTATATGAACGGGAATTTTGTTTTCAAACAGGCGGTTACCCGTTTCCCAGAGACTATCGTTGAATCTTTGAAAAAAAGCAGGAAAAACGGTAGAAGATTTGATATGCTTATTCCACATCAGGCGAATATCAGAATTTCGCAGTATGTACAGCAGCTGATGGGGCTTCCTGATGAGAAGGTATTTAATAATATCCAAAAATACGGTAACACCACTGGTGGCTTCTATTCCTATCGCACTGAGCGAAGCGATAGCAGAAGGAAAGGTAAAACGAGGCGATTTAGTTTGTCTGGCTGCTTTTTGGAAGTGGATTTACTTGGGGAAGTGTGTTATTGGAATACTAATTTAGATTAGCATAGAAACAAAAACCAGCTTTGATTTCAAAGCTGGTTTTTATTTTGGGAAAGATTTTTAATCTTCGTATTGTTCTAGAAAATAGGAAAAAGAAAAGTCAGGAACTTCCTCTACTAGGTCTTCTAAAGTCGCCAAAAAGGTCTTCAAAAGTTTCTAACTGCTCCACAGTCATATTTACAAAATTCTATATGTAAAGGCATTTCCAAATCGCCAGAAATGCAGTCATAAAGAGCATCCAGATTATCTCCGAAATACTCAGGAAGTTCTATTTTTTCTTTCAGCTGGGCGTAGAAATCCTCCATATCGCTGATTTCTGAAAAAATCAATGTATATCGTATTCATTATCAGTTAATTATTTATTGTTTTCAAAACTTTTATAGTGGTTTTTAGTAAGCCACACATCTCCTTTTTTCATTGAAAACTATTCGTTCTGCGTTTCTTCTTCCGCAGCGGTAGTTTATGTCTGCTTCGTAGTATTTACCATTGTTAGGGAGTCTCGGTTGCTGAAACGGTCTCCACCGATAGCCCTGTTGGGAAGCACATCGCAGAGGTTTCCTTCGGATGGTCTCCAGCCCTGTCTTTTGGCTTCTGCTTTGGTGATGTAGTATTCAGGAAGTTTTTTGTGTTTTTGACATAGTTGATTACGATGGTTTCATCGGTAAGTTTTTCTATGTAGTTTTGCCCTCTTTGGTCTGCGATGCCGTATGGGTCTTTTTGTCTTGGATGAATCTTTTTATATTGATAACCAACGATTTCTGGAGTATCAAGATCAGATTTTTCTTTTAAGCTAGGAAGAAAAATCCCATAAAGCTACACAGAAAAATAGCTCCGAAAAATTACACTCAAATAGATTTGTTTTTGTCATTTTATATGATTTAAAAAGGCAAATTTATTTAAAAATAAATGTATTTTTACACATGCATTTGGCTTTTGTCAAATTGTTGTGTGTTTTTAACTAAAAATAATCAAAAATAGATGAACAGAACACGATTAGACTTTCAAAAAACCAGCATTAGAATATTTTATCGATGTGCGAAATATAAAGACAGAAACAGCTTTTTACAAAAGATGGATGAGGTTTTTCGGTTTCGAGCTATTTCTGGATGAGCTTTAGATTCTCTGGATGACTGCATGATGTCTCTGGAATGGATAGAAGAGCCGCATATCATCATTCATGTGGTTCATCTCAAGGAACAGAAACAAAACTGTTTTAAACTTTATGAAATAATAGAAGACACTTTCCAGACTTATAAAAACTATTGGCAAGGCAAAAACCAGTGAAAAACAGGTAGAAATTCATCTTTAAAAACAGAATATTGTAAAAAGATAAGTTTCACTAAAAATTAAGAAAAAAATATTATCAAAAATAGGTAGAAATATTCTGCCATAGTAGAGAAATAAAATGTAAATTTGTTCCATAAAAATACAATCTATCATGCCAAAAATATCACAAAGAGCAGAAAAATGCCTGTTTCACTAATCAGAAAAACTTGTTCCGTATGCATTACAAGCGAAACAAAAAGGAGTAAAAGTCTATCACCCTCAATATCGGGCAGCTAGATATAGAAACGCCACAAACGGCTTTGGAGGAGCTGAAACATATTGATCTAAAAGTGCTGGAATACTCTCTTTCTGAGGGAAATATAGAGTACAGAAAGGCTTTGGAAACTTATTACCACTCGCTTGGTTTTACAGATTTGACAACGGATAATTTTATCGTGACTAATGGTGGTTCAGAAGCGCTGAGCATCGCAATTTCTACGCTTTGTGATGATGGTGATGAGATAATTATCCCAGAGCCATACTACGCGAATTACAATGGTTTTTCTAACCATATCAATGTAAAAAGTAGTAGCGGTTCCATCTTCTATTGAGACAGGTTTTGCCCTGCCGTCTATGGAAGAATTTGAGAAAAAATTACTCCAAAAAAACCAGAGCCATCCTAATCTGTAACCCTGGGAATCCTACGGGCTACCTTTACACAAGGGAAGAATTGCAGAAACTGGCTCAGATAGCTCTGAAACATGATATTGTCATCATCGCAGATGAAGTATATCGTGAGTATGTGTATGATGGAGCAAAGCAGGTCTCTATGCTGGAATTCCCTAGAAATAGCAGAAAACTGCATCATCATAGATTCAGAATCCAAGAGATATTCTATGTGTGGAGTTCGTATCGGATTTATGGTTACTCGTTCTAAACTGATTCGTGCTGCTGCGATGAAATTCGCACAAGCTAGACTAAGCCCAGTTCTTTTAGGGCAAATAATAGCTGCAAAAAGCCCACGAAAACGATAAAAAATATATAGAGAGTGTTCGCGAAGAATACACTAAACGAAGAAATCTATTAGTAAAAATTACTAAACGAAATCCCAGGTATAATCTGCCCGACTCCAAAGGGTGCTTTCTACTGCGTGGCAGAACTTCCAATAGATGATGCAGAGAAATTTGCACAGTGGCTTTTTAGAGGAGTATTCTCTTGATAATGAAACCGTTATGGTAGCGCCTGCGGGAGGCTTCTATTCTAATCCAGAGCTTGGGAAGAGACAGATAAGAATAGCCTATGTGCTGAAAGAAGAAGACCTGAGAAGAAGTGTGGAACTGCTGAAAGATGCTCTCCAAAAATACAATGCACGATAAAATGGAGATTTTAGAAAATGTTTCCTAAAAGCCTTACAACACTTTCGGTGTGGAGGCTTCTTCGCAGTATTTTTGCTGAGGTTTCTACAGAGTCAGAGTTATTAGATTTACTGAAAAATCCTAAATTTAGGGAGCTTCTCTTTTGTTTTTGGGAGGAGGAAGTAATTTGTTTTTCACGAAGGATTTTGAGGGACTTGCGATTAAACTAAATTTAAAAAGGAATTTCGGAAGAAATCCTCAGCGACAATGAAGTTTTGGTATCTGCCCAAGCAGGAGAAAAACTGGCATCAGTTTGTTCAGTATTGTTTGGATAAAAAAACTATGGAGGATTGGAGAATTTGTCGCTGATTCCTGGGAATGCTGGGACTTGTCCCTATCCAGAATATCGGAGCTACGGAGTGGAGATAAAAGATAGTTTTTGAGTCTTGTAAAGTGCTTAATCTGAGTACTTTGGAAATTGAGGTTTTTGATAAGAAAAATGCAAGTTCGGTTACAGAGATTCTTTTTAAGAGAGAGGGAAAAAGGTAAATATGTTATTCTGGAAGTTACATTTAGACTGACTAGAAAAGAGCATATTTTGAAGGTGGAGTATGGAGCTATCCAGTCGGAATTGGAAAAAAATGGAAATAAAAATCCAACGATTCAGGATGTGTCTCAGGCGGTTATTTGTATTCGGCAGAGCAAACTTCCAGACCCTAAAAAGTAGGAAATGCAGGAAGTTTTTTTCAAAAATCCTGTGATTTCTGATGAGTATTTTTGATAAGCTGAAAAACACAGTTTGCAAAATATTCAAGGATATAAAACGGAAGAAGGCGTGAAAATCCCAGCAGGATGGCTTATAGAGCAATGCGGCTGGAAGGGCAAACAGATAGGAAATGTGGCAACTCACGCTCTGCAATCCCTTGTAATAGTGAATATTACAGGAAATGCAAAAAGGGCAGGAGATTTTTGATTTTTCCCAAAAATAATAGATTCTGTGGAAGAAAAAATTTGGAGTAAAATTAGAAAGAGAGGTCAATGTATTGTAAAATAAACTATATTTAAATAAAAAATAAGAATGGATATTCAGGAAATTTTTAAATCAAGGAAACTATCATTTGATAGATGTGCGTGAGCCAGAGGAACTTATCGCAAATGGAGCGATAGAAGGCGCTGAAAAATATTCCGCTGGGCGAGGTGGAAAAATCATGCGGATGAAATTGCAAAATTAGACGGAAATGTGATTTTTCTGCCGAAGCGGAAACCGAAGCGGGAAGGCTACGGAAGCGTTTAAACAGAGAGGATTTACCAATGTCTATAATGGCGGCGGCTACGAGGAATTATCTAAATTGTTATAATTTTAGAAAATAAAAAAACTTACCCAAATTTAGGGTAAGTTTTTGTTTATCAGTGGGTTTTAATTTATTACAGAAACGCCTTTTTTTCTAAAAAGTTCAAAAACAGTGTTTTTGGCATCATCAGGGTGGAGATTCACGGCTTTCGTTCCTTTTAAAAATGAAGAATGACCTTAAATCCTTCCGAAACAGCATCAATGCAGGTGTATTTCACACAATAACTAGCGCTAATCCTACGATTTCTACGGTTTCTATATCTTTGGATTTCAGATAATTAGAAAGTCCAGTGTCGATTAGTTTTTGATTGTCAAAAAATGCGCTGTAGCTGTCTATTTCAGGTTCATTCCCTTTTGATGATATATGTAGCATGATTTTTCTAAATCAGGATGAAACTCTACTCCTGAAGTTCCTTTGCACACAGTGGACAGGCCACATTGTCTGTGAAGTGCCGTTTAGGGTCAATGATTTCGCCAACGGATTTTCCATTATTGACCGCAAAACTTTTGTGTTCTGTGGGATGAAAATCTTGGGTAAGGATGATTTCATCATAATTATTGGTTTTCATCAGGTGGTTGATGTAAGGTATGATTTTTTTCTCCATCAGCGACTTCTAGGCTGCCGCCTTTCTACAAAAATCATTTTGGATGTCCACTACAATCAGAGCTTTTTCATTTTAAATTAATTTATTTTTCAATATTACTAAATTATTGATAATTTAGCAAAAAAATTTTTGACTTATGGGATTAATGGATTTTTGGAAAAACTAGTAAAAAGCGTATAAAGACAGCCAAATTTGGAATAAAAAATAGAGACCAGCGAGGACTTGAAACAGGCGTATAAAGATTCTTATGAGAAGCCTGTGGCTCTTTTGACCTATGCGACGATGCATTTCAGAAGTGATTATATGATGGGAGATTTTGAAAAACAGGCAAGAAGAATGGATTTGTCCAGAGTGAAATTTTATAGACTGAACTACACAGGAAATTCTAAACTAAAACAAGAGCTGAGCGAAGATTTGGGAGTTCCGATAGAATCCGCTACCTTTTTGCTTTTCCGTGATGGACAGGTTATTTTCAAGAGACACGAAGAGCTGATAGACATGGAAAGGCTGATGAAAAAGTTATTTGAAGAGTAGAAATGTTTGATGAGTATCTTCTAAATACACTAGGTGTTTCGCCCTCGTCTATTGAGGGGTATAGGAAATACATAAAAGCCTCAAAAGTGGAAAAAGGACAGTTTCTGCTGAGGGAAGGGAAAAGTGTAGAAATACTTTTTGTGGAGAAGGGACTTCTTCGTTTATATTCTATCAGTAAGGCGGGTAAGGAGCATATTATCCAGTTTGCGCCTGAAAATCATTTAATTGCAGATAGGAGTAGCTTGTTTTTGGGGAGAGTTCGGATTATTTTATTGATGCGATAGAGGACAGCGAAGTCATATCTTTAAGCCCTGATTTTTATGAATATATGAGCCGAAATGACCCTGAAACAGGAGCAAAACAGATTTTACTTCTGCATAATCACGCCAGACAATTACAAAAAGAGTAAATCTTCTGCTTGGGGCGAATGCAGAGGAGCGGTATTTGGACTTTATCAAAGGTTTATCCTAATGTTTTCAAGAGGGTTCCGCAGTGGATGGTGGCTTCGTTTTTAGGAATTACGCCAGAGAGTCTGAGCCGAGTGAGAAAAAGAAATCGCAAATAAAGAGAGAAAAATGATTAAATTTTTATAAATATCAAGGGACTGGGAATGACTTCATTATGATAGATAATAGAAATCAGTCTTTTCCCTAAACATGATGTAGATTTAGTAAAAAGATGTGCGACCGCCGTTTTTGGAATCGGTGCCGATGGCTTGATTTTTATTGGAAAACCACGAAAGTTTTGATTTTCAGATGGTTTATTATAATTCGGATGGAAACGAAAGCACGATGTGCGGTAATGGAGGGCGCTGTATTGTGGCTTTTTGCGCATTTTTGAATGTTTTTGAAAAATAAAGCTAAATTTAATGCCATAGATGGGCTTCACGAGGCTGAAATCAATGGAAATGTAGTGAAGCTAAAAATGATAGATGTTCCAGAAATTATTAAAATAGATGCTGATTATCAATTAAATACAGGTTCTCCACATTTTGTGAGATATGTAGAGGATGTGCAGAATCTGGATGTTTATAAAAAATGGATACGAAATCAGAAATTCTGAGTCTTATAAAAAGAAGGAATAAATGTAAACTTTGTTTCTAAAAATATCTGATAATGAGGTGTTTGTGAGGACTTACGAAAGAGGTGTGGAGGATGAAACATACAGCTGTGGAACGGGAGTAACGGCGAGCTGTCTTACATTTATGAATGAATTTGGGTGCAGGTGAGGTTTCTGGAAAAACACTCGGTGGAAATCTGAAAGTATATGCAGAAAAGCACGAGGCAGGATTTTAGAAAATATTTGGCTGGAAGGCCCTGCGGAATATGTTTTTTTGAGGGTGTTTTCAAATAAGATTAAAAAAATGAAAAAAAGTAATTATAGTTTTTAGGATTGCTCCTGATGGGTGGAGGATTTTTGGATATACTTTTATATAAAAACATAAGGGAAATAATGTCAAAAATCTGGATATTTTCTGGTGCCGAAGGATGCGAATTTAGACCAAGTTCTGGATAGTATAAAACCATATATAGCTGATATGGAGGCTTTCCGAGAAGTGGCAGAGTCTAAGCATTTGGGGAAATTCATCAAAGCTGGAAGATATAGAGTAAAGGAAGGCGATGATAATACAAAGCTGGTCAATATGCTGAAAGCAGGACTGCAGACAGAGGATACTTTTAGAATAAAGGATTTTGATGATGTTTATCAAAATGATAGGGCGTGTGGCAAGGAAAAACACAGGTGGATTCTTTTGGGATTTGTGACAGTGTTTGATAGAATCGCTCAGGAAAAAGGATTGACCTCGGCAGAAGATTTGAAAAATTTATTTCTTTTCGGATACTTATCAGTTTTATTGGACGGTAATACCAGAGGAGTTTTTCAAAAATTTGAAAAAGACTATAATGAATTTTTGGACAGAGGAGAGAAAAAGCCAAAAGAGCAGAAACTTGGACTGACAAGAGAGCAGATCTATGCGCTTGCCTCCATCGTTCAGAAAGAATCGGGAGGGAAAGAAGATGAGCAGAAAACTATAGCGGGGCTTTATCTAAACCGCTATGAAAAAGGGAATGAAACTACAGTCTGACCCTACGGTGATTTATGCGATTAACAAAGAGCATAATTTCACAAAGCAGATAAAGAGAATTTTACAATAAAGACCTAAAACACCCATCGCCATATAATACCTATGCAAATGTAGGAATTCCGCCAGGTCCTATCTGTATGGTGAATAAAAGCAGCGGTGGATAATGTGCTGAATGCCGAAAAATAATTATATTTTTATGTGTGCTGACCCTGAAAGACTGGGTTATCATAAATTCACAGATTCTGATATAGAACATGCGAAAAATGCAAAAAGCATACCATGAATGGTTGAATAAAAAATAAAATAAAAATAAAAATAGTGTGAAATCAATAATTTTTGTAATTTTACACCCAATAATAGAAAAACTTTTAAATTTACATATTTATGAGAAGAAGTGTATTAGTTGCTTTTGCTGTTAGGAGGCTTGCTAAATGCTCAACAGGGCAATGACAAGCTGAAAAAGGAGATGGATGAGCGAAGAGAGCAATTGTTCAAACAGTTTGAGTTCTATGCTCATAAGCAGATTTATAGAAATAATTCTACTGATGACCCAAAAATCAGAAAAGTGTTATCAAACGAGATTTAAAGAAAGAAAGAGAAACTATTTCTTTTTCTTTGAAGGTATGCCATATTTTTAAGTGCTTTTGATACAGACCAAATAAAGAATTCTAATGTAGATGCTATCCAAGAAGGGACTATAGATCGGTCTTACAGGAAGTTTTAATGGAGAAGGGATAAAGGTGTCTGTTTTTGATGGTGGTCGTGTTTATGCAAAAGCATACAGACTTTGGGGAGCAGTAGCGAGGATAACGAATAAAGAAGCTGCTACTATACCATATAGCAGTCATGCTACAGGAGTAACAGGGATGATGGGAAGTAAAGGGCATAACCTGAGTGTAACATCTACAAAAAAGAGATGGGAGAACACCTATCATTGTAGAAATGAATACCAAGGGGATGATGCCGGAGGCTGTTTTTGACAGCTATTATTATGGAATTCTACTCTTGATGGGGAGACAGTAGAAAAAGATTCTTCAGCTAAAATAAGAGACAGCAAGCCTGCTCTGTCTAATCACCTTATGGTAATGTTATAGGATGGAGTTTGGAAAAACGGTTCTATGGGAGTTGGTTTTATTGGAGAGGTTCATATGACCTATCAAATGGGCGATCATATGATTTGAACGGAGCATATTATGGTAGAGACAAAGAGCTGGATGATATAGTATATAATAATCCTTATATGGTGGTGGTGTAAAATCAGCAGGAAATTCCTACGGAAAAAGGACCTACATCAAATACAATGTTTCCTGGTTATTATTATAGAGATTCTGATGGAACTTGGGTGCAGTTTTCTTCTACAGATGTGCTTCCTCCTGATAACTGTGCTGCTGGGTATGATTGTATCCCAATGGGGGCTGTGGCGAAGAACATTATCACAGTAGGGGCAACTGAGAAAATTAGAACTGCTTCAGATGGATTTGATGGGAGATATACTCAGGTGTCTGATGTGAAAAAGCAAGCTATAGTAGTACAGGACCTCGTGATGATGGGGCTGTCAAGCCAGATATTGCAGGGGTGGGAAGTAATATATTATATCCTTCTACTTCTTCTGCAGGATCAACTACTTATAATATAGGATATGGTACTTTTTCTCTGCGCCGCAGGTTACGGGGATTTTAGGGCTTTGAGTCAGATTTATCAGTCGCTTTTTGCAGGAAAAAATCTTAATGCAGCATCAGCTAAAAACCTTCTAATCCATACAGCGCAGGAGGCAGGAAATGTAGGACCGGATGTTTGGTATGGATGGGGCTTTGTAGATGCTAAAAAGGAGCAGAGCTATTGGTTCAGAAAAACCAAAAATAAAGTGATTTTTGAAGATAAAGATCTTAAAAACGCCTCAAAAATGAAATTCTGGTGAAAAACAGATGGAGCTCAGCCACTTAAAGCTACGATTGTTTGGACAGATCCGTCTTATAAGTTTAATTATAACACTTATAGTGCTGCTCATAATAATAGAACATCTAAATTGGTAAATGATTTAGATTTAAGAATAACTAATGTTCAGACCAATGAAGTTCATTATCCATGGAAATTAGATGTCAATGCTCATGTAATCCAGCGACAAAAGGGGATAATACAGTGGACAATGTGGAACAAGTTCTTATAGACCAGCCGGCAGCAGGAGTTTATAAAATAGAAGTGTCTAATAAAGGAACTTTGGTGAACAATGATGGAGCAAATGCAGAAAAAGCAGACTTATTCTATCATAGTGACAGGTTATACAGAGATTCCATCTCCAGAGGTGATACCAGCAGAGGCTTCTCCTACATTATTGGCGGATGGAAATAATAAGGTAAATGTGAAATTTGTAGAAAATATCAATAGTATCAAGATTTTTGATATGTCAGGAAGACTCATCAGAAGTATAGCTCCTAGCAGTGTGCAGACTTATGATGTAGATTTCTCTGGATTCCAGCAGGAATATATGTCCTGACGGCATCTTCTGCAAATCATAAACTGAGTAAGAAAAATCAGAAAACAATAAATTCAAAAAGGAACTCTTAAAATTAAGAGTTCTTTTTGTTATAATAAAAATTATTATCTTTGTTCCTTTAATTATGTTAATTTTTTGTTAAAAATTTTAAAATAAGGATATATTAAAAATAGATATATGAAAAACAAATTATTCTCTTGGGATTTTTAGCGACTCAAGGTTTTAGCTTTTTGCCCAATCAGGAAAAGTAGGGATAAATACAAATAGTCCTGAAGCTACTTTGGATATAAAACCAAGCACAGCGAACGCTGCTGTGAGCGAAATACAAACGAAGGGGTTTTTGATTCCAAGAGTAAGCAGAGCGAGACTGAGCAGCATCACTCCTTCTAATTTGAAAGAGTCTACTGTAGTGTATGTGAATGATTTAACTGGGGCAGTAGCTACAGTTACTTGAATGTTGCATCTAAAGGTTTCTACCATTACAGCACCGCAGATAGTAAGTGGGTGAAAATGGCAGAAGGAGTCTTGCAGGCACGAAGACCTTAGATTAGTGGGGCTTAATAACACATTACTACAAGATGCAGGGAAGGGAGGAACCGGTACAGATGGTGGTAGTTTCTATAATGTAGGGATAGGAAAAGATGCACTATATTCTATAACTTATGGAGCAAGAAATATAGCTGTCGGAGATGAAGCGCTTTACTCTACTACTGATGGTGTAGGAAATGTTGCTACAGGTGCTTCTGCTTTATATAATAATCAAAGTGGATCGCATAATATAGCTTATCGGGAATGATGCTCTTCTTGAAGCAACTGCTGGCGGGGTTAGTAATATTGCTATTGGTCATGAAGCTCTTATGTCGGGTGGTTATGGTGTGGCTATAGGAGAAACAGCATTAAGAGCAAGTATAGGAGGAGGATATAATGTGGGCTGTGGTAATAGTGCATTAAGATTCAATACCTACGGAAGGGATAATATGGCCATAGGTAGATATGCACTACAAAAATAATAATACTGGGACTAACAATATGGCAATGGGGAACAGTGCCATGATAAACAATACTACAGGAAGTAGTAATATTGGTTTAGGTACTGCTGCTCTTAGAAGCAATACCGTAGAGGCTAATAACATAGGGATGGGGGCAGATGCATTATCTTTAAATACCTCAGGAGAAAGTAATATAGCTATGGGGGCCGGGTGCATTATATTCTAATCAGTCTGGTAATAATAACATTGGTATGGGTACTAATGCTCTTCGTTCAAATTCTTTTGGAAAAGATAATATTGCTATGGGCCTGCTGCACTTTTTCTAATACTGTTGGGGTAAATAACATTGCTATCGGCTCCAATGGGCTTGGACAAAAATACTACAGGTAATAATAACATTGCTATGGGTACTAGTGCTCTTCGAGCAAACACTACTGGAGATAGAAACATCGCTATTGGTGAAGCTTGTTCTTTATGAAAGTTCAACAGCAACAAGAAATATTGGTATAGGGCAGTCTGCACTTTATAGTAATCTCAGCAGGGGAGGCAAATATCGCTATAGGTATTAATGCTTTTAGTCAAGAACACGATGGGGATTCAAATATCGGTATTGGGGATGAAGTTATGAGTCTCGAATACTATAGGGGTGTATAATATAGGTATTGGTTCTCATTCTATAGATAAAGAATACTACAGGAAACTCAGTAATATTGCACTAGGACATTTCTCATGGGAAACAATATTAATGGAGACTACAATTTAGCTTTGGGTACTTATTCTTTAAGAAGAAATACCACTGGACAGCATAACAATGCATTTGGTCTAAACTCACTTGAAAATAATATTACAGGTGATGGAAATACGGCATTAGGAAATACATCAGGAGAATGGATAAAAGGTAATTCTAACATACATTTAGGAAGTGCTTATTTCCCTGCCGCTACAGCTGAATTAGACAATGTAGTAGCGATAGGAAATGGTATCAGCGCTAGCAGAACTTACTCCAAGTACAGGACAAGATAACACGATTATCTTAGGTCATGCAAAATGGGCATTCTTTCAGTCCTAATGTAGGTATCGGTACATATAAGCCAGATTCTAAAGTTCATATCGTGGCTAATGGACCAAACGCTATCAAAAATAGTAGATACCAACCAAGGAGCTGGTAAAGTCCTCACCAGTGATGCTAATGGGGTAGGTGCATGGAAAGAGCCAGCAGGCGATTGCTGATTTTGCAAGACAATATGCTCGTATAGCTACAGATTTTTGATTTGCAGGCTAATGTAACGCATACAATACCTGGTAGTAATGACTTTGTAGCACCTAAAACAGGTAAATACTTAGTATTATACCACTCTTTCTTCCAAAAATGTATGGGCGAAACAGGAACAAGAAACCTATATTTCGTTATGCTCTTGAATGGTGGGACATGGATAGATGCTGATGAAACATATAGCTATGTAGAAGAAAGAGCATTCTTTAACCAGCATTATTCTAATGTAGTAGGTCCTACAGCGGGGATGTAGTGAGTTTTAGAGTGATTGCCAATAGAGGTAAACTAAGACTTAATTCTGCTTATGCTGGAAGAAACAGAATAGAAATAGTCTATTTAGGACAATAATTTTAAAAATTTTTATATTTCATCAAAAAAGTGACACATATGCTGTGTCTCTTTTGTGAAAATAGAAGATAAAAATTTTATCTTATTTATCCTAAGTATAAAATTTTCAGTGAATTTGATTATATTTTGCAGACTTAAATAAAAATTATAATTCATAATGCAAGGAAAAGGTCTTATTACTATCATTGCTGTTGCCCTTGGGCTTATCTGTATTACAGAGCTTCTGCCGACTTGGTACGCCAATAAAATAGAAAGCGAAGCGAAGGCACTAGCAGGAAATAATGAAGAAAAAAATATCAGAAAGAATTAGACAAACTATCTAAAAGACACTCTGAATCTTGGCTTTACGAAGCTATACTACACCAATGCCAAGGAGCGTGAGATGAAGCTGGGGCTTGACCTAAAAGGAGGTATCAATGTCCTTTTGGAGATCAACCAAAGAGATTTGGTGACCAATCTGGCTGACTATTCTACAAAACCCTATTTTTGTGGAGGCTTTGGATAGAACAGATAAAGCACAGGAAAACTCTACCAATTCGTATATTCAGAATTTCTTTGTTCAGTTTGATATCGTTAATAAAGAGAAGGAGCAAACCTAAAACTTGCCAGCCCAGAGGTATTCGGGACACAAAATCTGAGCAGTGAGATAAAAATTTAATACTCCTGATGAAGAGGTTAAAAATCATCACTCAGAAAAATAGAAGCAGTATAGGAGCGGCTTATGAGGTTATCAGAACTCGTATCGATAAGATGGGAGTTACCCAGCCGAATGTACAGCAGGTGCCAGGGACAGGAAGAATCTTGGTAGAAATGCCTGTATCAAAGACATAGACAGAGTGAAACAAAATGCTCTAGACTTCTGCAAAACTTCAGTTTTGGGAAGTGGGAACAATCCAAGAGTTTTCCCTCACTTGGAGGAAAATGAGCAAAAATGTTATCGTGAAAAGGTGATTCTATGGGAGTGAAAAAGATTTAACTTTACTAAAGCTCTCAATTTAGATAAAATTAAGATCTAATGCTGTGGCGACTGTCAAACTTTCTGATACAGCTGCAGTTAATAAAATCCTCAATAGCGAAATTGCAAAAAGAAGCTAGACCATCTAACCTTAGATATGTGGACTTTATGTGGGCGTACAAGCCACAAGAGAATGCGCCTGAGTATTTGGAACTTTATGCTATAAAGAGCAACGCTAGCAAAAAGCGCCTATTGATGGTGCTGTGGAGTCTGCAAGAGTGGATTATGACCAGATGAGGAAAGGATAGTAGTGGATATGCAGATGGATGCTAATGGAACTAAAGAATGGAAATCCCTTTACAGAAAAATGTAGGAAGACCCCTATTGCTGTTACTTTGGATAATAGAGTTTATACAGCACCAAATGTGAATGAGCCAATTCTAATGGAAGCTCTCAGATTAGTGGAATTTCAGCAGAAGATGAAGCGAAAGATTTAGTAAATGTACTAAGCGCAGGGAAAACTCCCTGCTAGCGCGAAGATTGTTCAGGACTGATGTAGTAGGGCCATCTCTAGGGAGGAGTCTATTCAGGCAGGGCTTTGGTCGTTTGCAGCAGCGTTCTGTATCATCATAGCTTATATTATTTTCTACTATGGAGGTGCGGGAGTTTATGCAGTGATTGCGATGATATTCAACCTGTTTTTCCTTTTTGGAATTATGGATTCTATGGATGCTACACTTACGCTTCCAGGGATTGCGGGTATTGTTCTAATCGATGGCAATGGCGGTGGATACCAATGTGATCATTTATGAAAGAACAAGAGAACAGCTTTTTGCAGGAAAAGATATTAAAACAGCTTATAATGATGGGTTTAATGATGCTCTATCTGCAATTATTGATGGACAGCTTACATCTATTCTTACAGCGCTAGTTCTTTATATTTTCGGAACGGGGCCTATCCAAGGTTTTGCAGTGACATTACTTATTGGTCTGATAATGACTTTCTTTACTTCTGTATTGATGTCTAGAGTGATGATATTCAGTAGATTAGAGAAAGGAAAAATCATTGTCTGTTTGGACGCCGATGACTAAGAATTTATTCCGAAATATTTGGGTAGATTTTATAGCAAAAGAGAAAGGTAATGTATGTTATATCTGCTGTATTGGTAGCAGTTTCTATAGGGTCTATTGCAACGAATGGATTTAAATATGGTATTGATTTCACTGGGGGAAGAAGTTTTGTAGTGAAATTTGATAAAACTGTGGATGTAGAATCTGTAAAAGGCAGTCTTTCACAAGTTTTCAAAAATGAAAAAGGAGAATCTAGCTCTATTGACATCAAGACTTTTGGGAACGACCAGCAGCTGAAAAATCACAACAGATTATAAAATAGAGATGAATCTCTGAAAGCTGACCAAGAAATTGACCAAAAAACTATATCAAGGGCTTAAAAATCAGCTTCCTGCGAATTTGACTTTTGAAGAGTTTAAATCTGCAGCTGAAAACCCAATAGGAATAGTTTCCTCTACAAAGGTAGGGCCTACGGTAGCGGATGATATCAAGATGGGCGGGGCTCTGGCTGTATTAGGTTCATTATTAGGTATTTTCGCTTATATATTGCTTCGATTCAGAAGATGGCAGTTTTCACTGGGTGCGATTATAGGTTTGGCGTTTGATGCCACTATCATATTAGGAGCGTTCTCGCCATTCCATAGCGTGATGCCGTTTAATATGGAGATTAACCAAGATTTCATCGCGGCGATACTTACAGTTCTTGGATATTCTATAAAATGACACGGTGATTATTTTTGACCGTATCAGAGAAAACCCAAAAGACGGAAGAGAAAGAACGCTGGCGCAGTTGTTTAACGATTCTATATCTGGAACGCTGGGTAGAACGATAAACACTTCATTGACAGTTCTTTTTAGTAGTGTTAGCGATATTTATTTTTGGAGGAGAGAATTTGAAAAGGATTTATGTTTGCCCTATTGTTAGGGGTGATTTCAGGAACATTCTCTACGATATTCATATCATCACTTTTAGCCTTTGACTCTTTTAAAGGTAAAAATAGAAAAATAAAAACTAAAAAAGCACTCTGCAGAGGGTGCTTTTTCTTTTAGTAGTGATGGTTCAAAATATTATATTTGCACTTTATTTTAAATTTACAGAAAATGGAAATCCAAAATACAGAAAAATCCTAATGTGATTAAATTCGTGACTGATAGAACTCTTATAAGCGGTTCTTTGGAGCTAGATAGAAATTCCAATATTTCTAATGTTCCGCTGGCTCAGGAATTGTTTCAATATCCATTTGTGAAAGAGTATTTTTATCACGGCTAATTTTATCAGCGATAGCAAAGGAAAACATCGTAGAATGTGACTTGGTGGCGGATAATCTGCGAAATATAATATTGGAATCTTTGGATGATTTTCCAGAAATTATCTATTCCGAGGAGAGCACTGCACCTATTTTTTTATTCAGAAAAAACGCTGAATCCATCGGTGGTAAAATTTGTTTCGGAACATCAGCTGATAGATGGCTTTTTGGAGCTGAAATCTTTGCAGGAAGCAGAAAAAGTTCCATTAGGAAAACTATTTGAGAATTTTCCTTTTTGTAAAAAGAGGTTTTTTTATCAATGATAATTTTATTTCTATTACCAAAACTGATGATGTTTCTTGGGAGGAAATAACGCAGAAAAATCTTGGATTTTCTTTCTGATTTTATTAAAAATGAAAAAGTCGGTAAGTAAAATCGAAGGAATCCAGCAAAATGCATCGAAAATCCGTTGCTAATAAGCAGTTTACGGAAACGGAGGAAAAATAAATGCCATTTTGCAGGAATATGTGACGCCTGCTATAGAAAATGATGGAGGAAGAATTTCTCTGATAGAATTCTGATGAAGAGACAAAAACAGCGAAAAATGCTTCTACAAAGGGGAGTGCAGCGGCTGTCCTTCTTCTGTGGTTACATTGAAAAACGGTATAGAAAAGCATACTTAAAAACTTCCTTCCGAATGTTGTAGAGAATGTGGAGGCAGTGAATGGCTGATGAACATAAAAGGTAGTTGATTTTCAGAAGAATATCAAGATAATCAGCCGATGCATAGGTGAGATTAAGAAAAATCACTACCTTTGCATCGCTGAAATCAGCAAAAAGGGATATTTTTTTATTATTATTTAATTCAAAGGATGAAAAAACAATTTTACTATTGGGAATGTTTGTTTGTTTTTTTAGGAAATGGACAGACATTACAAGAAATGGAAGAAATAGCAGAAAGCGGCGATAAAGGTGCTCAGTACCATTTAGGTCTGAAATATTACAGAGGAGAGGGAACTTATCAAAATTATGCAAAAAGCAAGCTATTGGTCTCGAAAAACTGGCTACACAAGGGCATAAAGATGCGCAGTTCTATCTAGGGCTGATGTATTTTGATGGGGATGGAGTAGACCAAGATTATTCCAAGGCTGAATATTGGTACCAAAAATCTGCTGACAGGGAAATCCTGAGGCTCAGCATAATTTAGGGGTGATTTACTATAAAGGAGAAGGAGTTGCTCGTAATTTTGAGAAGGCAAAAATATTGGTTCGAAAAATTAGCTGACATAGGAAATGCAGATGCTCAGTTTTATTTAGGATTGATGAATTACAAAGGAGAAGGAGTTCCTCAAAACTACAGAGATGCTAAATATTGGTATGAGAAATCTGCAGAGCAAGGGAAATGTAATGGCAAGATACAACCTGGCTCTGATGTACTATAAAAGGCGAAGGAATAGAAAAGACTATACAAAAGCGAGATACTGGTTTGAAAGACTTGCAGAGCAGGGGAAGAGTAGAGGCATCAGCATAATCTGGCTCTGATGTACTATAAAGGTGAAGGAGTAGAAAAAGACTATGCAAAGGCGATGTTTTGGTTTGATAAATTAGCAGAACAAGGAAATGCCGATGCTCAGTATAATCTGGCAGTGATGTATCATAGAGGAGAAGGGAGTGGAGAGATTATCCAATGGCTAAACAATGGTATAAAAATCTGCAGAACAAGGAAATACGATGGCTCAGTACAATCTGGCAGTGATGTATCAGAGAGTGAGGAGATTCTAAAAGATGAAGTGATGGCAAGATACTGGTTCAAGAAATCTTGTGAAAAGCGGATACCAAGAAGCTTTGTAGATATACAAAATAAAAATACGAGGCAAGAGTAATTATACTCTTGCTTTTTATTTATAAAAATTTTATAAATTAGCGAAATGAATTATTTAGTACAGAGAACCTGAAAATATACACGCTCAGACTCCCTATTTTAGTGTTGCTGCTATGGGTATGGAAGTGATGAGAATGATTTGTTTAGTTTTACACCTGATTTGCCTGAGGATTGGCTGGTAGTCAGCTTTTCAAGCTCCTCATACCACGCCCAAATGGAGGGTTTAGCTGGTATGATATAGATTTTTGGATGAAGAAAAATTTATAAATGTACCTCAAGCAGAAGAATCTATCGAGCTGGTTTTGAAGACGATAGAAGAAATAAAGGAGAAAATATAAGACCAGCGGAGCGAGTTAATCTGTGTGGATTCAGCCAAGGGGGAATTTTATCCTATGCTCTTGCGTTTAGGGTTTCCACAGTTGTTTCACAAAATAGCCTGTCTGAGTGCTTATCCAGAACAAAAAGATCATCAAAAATCTTTTTGGATAGAAAGGCTTATCAGCATCTATTTTTCTTTGTTTCTCACGGGGTAAATGATATGGTTATCCCAATAGAATGGGGGAAAAGGGCGCAGAACTGCTGTATGATATGAGTATGTTTTTCTCTTTCCGCGAATATCAGAGCGGTCATGGAGTGGATGCGAAGAACTATATGGATTTGATGGAATTTTTAAAATAAAAAGAGGCTTTTTAGGCCTCTTTTTCGTATAGTTTGTTGTATAAATCAATGTATTTTTCTTTGATTATTTTTTTCTTCTCAGTTTCTATGGTAGGAGTGAGCATCCCATTTCCTACAGACCATACATCTGGCGTAAGCTCTATTTTCTTGATCTGTTCCCAGTTACCAAGTTTTTCGTTCAGTTTTTGCGATTTCTTTTCTATTCGTTGTTTTAGCTCGCACTTTTTACCATTTCTTCTGGTTTAGTTCCGATGTTGATTTTTATGGATTTCGCCCATCTTTTAACGAAAAGTGAAATCTGGCTGAACCAGTGCACACGGCATTTTTTTCGCCATCGCCCACTACCATTATCTGCTCTATAAATCGTGATGATTTCGCCATGTTTTCAATCACTTGCGGCGCGATGTATTTTCCACCCGAAGTCTTGAACATTTCCTTTTTCTATCAGTGATGATAAGGAATCCTTCATCATCTATGTATCCTATATCTCCTGCTTTTGAAGTATCCGTCTTCTGAGAAAGCTTCTTGGTTTGTTCAGGATTTTTGTAATAGCCTTTCATTACGGAAGGCCTTTTACGAGGATTTCTCCATCTTTATCGATTTTTACATCTAAATTTTCCAAAGGCTGTCCTACAGAACCGATTTTCATCTTTTCAAAGCTGTTTTACTGCTATCACTGGAGAAGTCTCGGTAAGGCCGTATCCTTCGATGATAGGAATTCCTGCTGTTTGGAATTTTTATTTAGATTTTTAGAAAGAGCCGCAGACCCAGAAATCAGCGTGATGATGTTTCCGCCAAGTCCTTCTCCATTTGGAGAAAAACAAGTCTGTCTGCTAATCTTTGTTTAAAGTTTTTAGGAGTTCCCAGTTCATAGTCTTTAATCGTTCTCAGAGCCCAAAGGAAAATCATTTTGAGTCCTCCTAGTGCTGATTCCTTTGTTGTATATTTTGTCATATACTTTTCTAAAAAGCCCTAGGTACCACGCTCATATAGTGAGGTTTTACTCTTTCATGTTGTCGCCTATTTTTATCGATACTTTCTGCAAAATAGATAGAAAAATCCGCTGTATAGGTAGTATAAGTACACCAAACGCCTCGAAAACATGGCAGATAGGGCAAGAAGCTCAGGGTTTTTATTTCCTGTAATCTATCTTCGGAATTCTGCTATCCACGGCAAACACATTAGAAATGATATTTTTATGTGAAAGCATCACGCCTTTTGGTCTTCCTGTAGTTCCAGAGGTGTATATAATGGTAGCTATATCGTCTTCATTTACAAGGTCTCGCAGGTCTTCCACTTCGTATTGGTTAGAATTATCTTCGCCAAGGCTTAGAATTTCTGTCCAGTTGGCAGCGCCTTTCACTTCATCAAAAGTGAAAATTCTCACCAATGAAGGCACTTGCTCTTTTTACTCGTAATAATTTTTCGTACAAATCTTTATCCGAAACGAAACAATATTTCAGCTCAGCATTGTTGAAAATATATACATAGTCCTCCTCGCTTATCGTAGGATATACAGGCACGGAGATGGCTCCTATCTGGGAAATTCCAAGGTCTGCTATGCACCATTCTAGTGCGGTTGTTAGTGGAAAACTGAGTCCTATTTTGTCTCCTTTGGTAATGCCTGATTTTAGAGTCCTCTGGAAAATTTGTCTCCTAAATCTACAAACTGCTGAGTAGATATTTTTCCTATTTTCCATCATATTTTTGTAGCCAAAAACATCATCTTTTTGGGAATTTTTTAAGGAATTATGTCACGATATCAAATAATCTTGTAATAGACATTTCTTTCAAATTTTAAAGTAGAAAAATAGTGTTTTTATTTTAAACATAAAAAACATAGGGTTTTATTCCTGTTTTTCTGAGTCTGATTTTGTTTTTCTACAAATTTGATGTTCCTCATCAGCCCAGAAAATTTAGTTCTTTTTACAGGAGATTTTCGGAATATTTCGGAGAAAAATTTCTTGGGTCAAATCCTGCTAATCGGCTTTCTCAGCTGGCTGAATTCTTTTAAAAGCAAATTTCGGTTCTGTATTTGGAGCCGCAAATCTATTCCACGGGCAGACATCCTGACAGGCATCTACACCTGGAAAAATCAATCATCCATTTTTCCCTTCGAAATAGTCTGGAATTTCGTTTTTCAGCTCTATTGTAGCGTAGGAAATAGCATTTGCTTCCAGTCTATAATTCGTTCATTTACAATGGCTTGTAGGAGCAGGCATCTATGCATTTTCTACAGCTTCTGCAGTGGTCTGTGGTGGCACCGTCTTCTTCTAAATCTAAATCGCAGATGATTTCCGCCAAAAAGAAGAACGAGCCGTGTTTTTAGTAATCAGATTGGCATTTTTCCCTGACCCAGCCTATTCCAGATTTTCTAGCCCACGCTCGGTCTAAAAACAGGTGCAGAATCCGTAAAAACCCTAAATCAAATTCTCCTATTTCTTCCTGTAGTTCTGCTATCATCTGGTGGAGAATATCCTTTTATTACATCATGATAGTCCCTCGCCGTAGGCATATTTGGAAATTTTTGAAATTATTTTCTGTTTCCAGTTTGTATTGAGGGAAAATAGTTGTAAGACAGTGAGATAACGGACTTTGCGCCTTCTACCAGAGAGTCTAGGGTCTGTCCTTTTATCAAAATAATTTTCCATGTATGCCATCTCGCCGTTGTAGCCTGCTTTCAGCCATTTTTCCAGCGCTGTGGCATCTTCTTCTAAGAAAACCTGCTTTAGAAATACCGCATCCCTGAAACCCGAAATTTTTCGGCTTTCTGTTTGATGATTTTCGTGTATTTCTCTGCTGTTTGTGACTATAATTTTCCAGTGAAAAATATTGTTTTTAAATCTAGAATTGCAATTTTTAATTTATTAACTTTATACAAAATAAAAATAATGAAAAAATAAAAATATTTTTGTTCGTATCGGTTCTTTTATTCTTGGGAAGTGCTTATTTTTATGCCGAAAGCAGAAAAGTTTAGGCAAGGAAAAACAAGAAATAAAAGAACAACAAGCAAGGGATTACAAAAATATGCAGAAGAAGCTTTGTTGTATTGTAAAAAGAATAAAATTTCTACCGATTTCTTCGTGTTGATAGACTTTTCTATCCATTCTGGGAAGAAACGAATGTTCATTTGGGATTTTAAAAAGACAAAAATCACGGATAGTTTTTGGTAAGTCATGGATGTGGCAGCCAGCCCACAGCGAGGGATTATTCCAAGGAAAAACTGGCATTCAGTAACCAGCCGAAACAGCCACAGCTCTTCACTTGGTAAATATTGGATTGGCACGAAGAAAGTTCCTAGCCTGAGTTTTTGGGGAGAAATATCTGCTCTATGGCAAGGAAAAACGAATAATAATGCCCTCAAAAGGGATATCGTGATACACCCTTGGTCTATTATTCCTGATGAAGAGCCCTATCCCAGCGGTGTGCCAGAGAGCTGGGGTTGTCCAGCGGTTTCTCCTGATGTTTTCAAGGTTTTGGATGAAAAATTTCAATCCGTAGGGAAAAATATTCTCCTTTGGGCGATTTATCCTTGAGGCTTCTATTTCGTAAAAGGCGGAAATAAAAACATTTAAATTTGATGAATCAAAATAAAACATTAAATTCGCAGAAACAAAAAGTTAATCACAATGAATTATGATATCATCGTCATCGGGAGTGGTCCTGGTGGATATGTTACAGCGATTAGAGCAGCACAATTAGGTTTTTAAAACTGCAATTATAGAAAAAGAAAAATTTGGGGTGGAATCTGCCTTAACTGGGGCTGTATCCCTACCAAAGCGCTTTTGAAATCAGCACAGGTTTTTAAATATATCAACCATGCGGAGGATTTTTGGTTTAAATAAAGTAGAGGCAAGTTTTGACTTTCCTAATGTAGTCCAAAGAAGCCGCGGTGTAGCTGAAAAAATGAGCAAAGGAGTAGAGTTCTTGATGAAAAAGAACAAAAATAGATGTTATCTTCGGGACAGCTAAAGTAAAAACCAGGCAAGAAAGTAGCTGTGGAGAAAGATGGAGCAGTTACCGAATATACAGCAGAACATATTGTTTTAGCGACAGGGGCTCGTTCTCGTGAGCTTCCTAATCTTCCTCAGGATGGCAAGAAAGTGATAGGATACAGACAGGCGCTTACCCTTCCAAAACAGCCTAAATCTATGATAGTAGTAGGTTCTGGAGCGATAGGAGTGGAGTTTGCGTATTTCTATGCTACGATGGGTACGGAGGTTACAGTTGTAGAATTCTTGCCGAACATCGTGCCAGTGGAGGATGAGGATGTTTCTAAACATTTGGAAAAAATCCTTTAAAAAGCAAAAATAAAAAGTAATGACCAATGCTTCTGTGGAGTCTGTGGATACCTCTGTAGATGGAGTAAAAGCACAGGTGAAGACAGAGAAAGGCGTTGTAGAATTACAAGCGGACATTCTACTTTCAGCGGTAGGAATTACAGCTAATATAGAAAACATCGGTCTGGAAGAAGTTGGCATTAAAACCGAAAAAGGGCAGGGGTAGTAGTGGATGAATGGTACAGAACTTCCCAGTGCCAGGATATTATGCGATAGGAGATATCCTTCCTACTCAGGCTCTGGCGCATGTGGCATCAGCAGAGGGAATTACCTGCGTGGAGAAAATAAAAGGACTGGATGTAGAGCGTATAGACTACGGCAATATCCCAGGATGTACATACTGCACGCCAGAGATAGCATCTGTAGGGCTTACAGAGAAACAGGCGAAAGAAAAAGGCTACGAAATAAAAAGTAGGAAAATTCCCATTCTCTGCAAGTGGAAAAGCTACTGCGAATGGAGATACAGATGGCTTTTGTGAAAAGTAATTTTTCGATGCGAAATATGGTGAATGGCTTGGCTGTCATATGATAGGAACAGGCGTTACCGAAATGATAGCAGAGGCTGTGGCGGCAAGAAAATTAGAAACCACAGGACACGAAATCCTAAAAACTGTCCATCCGCACCCTACACTTTCTGAATCTGTGATGGAAGCTGTAGCAGCGGCTTATGGAGAGGTTATTCATATCTAAATTTACAGAAAGTAGAGAATAAAATACAAAAATAAAAGCTTTGCTACAATTCTTGTTGTTAGACTTTTGGCGAAGCTTTTTATAAAAATAAAGATAAGTAAGTAATATGGAAAAACATTTTAAAAGACTTATAACAATAATTATAGCATTTGCAGTTGTTTTTACTAGGTTTTCTTTTTTATCGTAATCGTACCTGGAAATGCAGCATTAGGTATAGTATACCTAATGATTTATATTATATCGTTTATGATAGTTTTAACTGTTTTTAGGATTGATTTTTGGATTCAATAATTTTGTATAGGAAACAACAAAAAGATAAAGCAGAAGCAAGTCTTTTTTTGTTTTAGCTATTTTCCTTTTTGTTATATTTCTGATTTTTACTATTTTTATTAAGGATGGAATAGTTTTAATAATGATTATTTTTAACTTATAAAAAGAAAATAAATATGGAAAAATCATTTTTTAAAAAGACTTCTAACAGTGATTATAACATTTGTGGTTGTTTTTCACTTAGTTGTATTTTTGAAGAAAGTACGCTAATAGAAGGGGCAAGAAATAGGGGGATTATAGCACTTTTTCTTTGTATTTCTTGTAATTATTGCAGTTATTTTAGGGCTGATTTTGGATTCAATAATTTTGTATAGGAGAAAAGAAAAGATAAAGCTAGTGAGAGTCTCCTAGTTTTTATTTATATTACTTTTGACCATATTTTTGGCTATTGTCATTTCTTTTTAATTAATTTGATTTTGAAATAAAAAAATGAATAATAAACTAGGATTGGTATTGTCTGGTGGAGGGACAAAGGGGAGTGGCTCATGCAGGAGTGCTCAAATTTCTTGAAGAAAAAGGCATCCAGCCAGATATATTGGCGGGTGCGAGTGTGGGATCTATCGTGAGCTCTCTCTATGCGATAGGAAAAACACCAAAGGAGATTTTGGATTTCTTTAAATCGGTGTATTTTTTTCAATTGGAAACATATTGCGTTTAATAAACCAGGGATTGTCAAGTCTGCTGTTTTTAAAATATATTTAAAAACCTATTTTTCGGGGGATATGAAGATAGGTGATTTTGGGAAAAGAAGTGAACATCACCGCTACAGATATCGTGACTGGGGAGCTGAAAATTTTTGACAAGGAAACCAGAGTGGTAGATGCCATCATAGCTTCGTCTAGTTTCCTGGGATTGCTACGCCGTATATGTTCGGCGGGGCGCTGTACAGCGATAGTGGAATTCTTAATAATTTCCCTGCGGATATCATACGAGGACAGGTGTGATAAGATAATAGGCGTTTATCTTTCTTCGCCGCAAGAAGTGAAACAAAAACAGATGAATACCATAAAAATCCGTTACTTATCGGGCGTTTTGACCTGTTGTCTCACAGAGTGGAAACTTACAAATTTGCTTATTGTGACTGGCTTATAGATTCACAGAAACTCTCTAATTACAGCACTTTTGAGACTAAAAAAAGCAAAATGGATGAGATTTTCCAAATAGGATACGAGGAGGCGAGAGATAGTTTTGATAAAGGTTTATTCGGATAGGAGGGATTTTTTTGATTTATTTCAATCAAACTTAAATCATTAACACATTTAGAAAATTCACAAAAACGGTAATTCTAATTTTAGAATTACCGTTTTTTTATTAGATAAAATATCTTCCTGTCTGTCGATGGACTCTTGGTGTATAGCTTTGAATATTCTGAGAATCAGCTCTTCTGAAAAGATTTTTCTTTTCGAGGATTTTCATGCGTTCTATTATCTCGTTCCAGCGTTTGTTTTGGAGGACAGATATATTTTTGTTTTTGAGTTTGCCGATATTGTCAGCGATTTCCATTCTTTTTCTTATCAAATCCAGTAGCTGCTCATCTAGAATGTCAATTTGTGAACGGAGGGTTTTCAGCTGTATCTGAAAATCAATTTCTTCCGTATTCTCTATGCGAAGAACCAGTTTTTGCAGCATCTCCGAAAGTGTCTCTGGCGTAATCTGCTGCTGGGCATCGCTCCATGCTTTTTCTGGGGAGCAGTGGGACTCTATCATCAGCCCATCAAAATTGAGGTCAAGTGCAGTTTGCGAGATTTCGCCTATCAGTTCGCGGTTTCCTGAGATGTGCGAAGGATCGCAGATGATGGGCAGATTTGGGAAAAATGTTTTTTTAGTTCTATCGGAATCTGCCATTCAGGAATGTTGCGGTATTTAGATTTTTCATAGGGAAGAAAAATCCACGATGTACAGCGCCAAGCTTTCTCTATACCAGCCATTTTCAGCCGTTCCAGAGCTCCTATCCACAGAGCAAGGTCAGGATTTACAGGATTTTTGACAAGTACTATTTTTGTCAGTTCCTTTTTAGTTCATCGGCTATTTCTTGAACAATGAACGGATTTACCGTAGTTCTAGCGCCTATCCAAAGCAAATCTACATCGTATTCCAATGCTAGTTTTATATGGTCTCGGTTGGCTACTTCGGTGGCGGTTTTTCAGTCCTGTGACTTCTTTTACTTTTTTTCAGCCAATTCAGCCCGATTTCTCCCACGCCCTCAAAAACCACCTGGGCGTGTTCTGGGTTTCAGATGCCTGCTCGGAAGAAGTCTATTTCTCTGTTTTTCAGGTTTTTAGCTGTTTCCAGCATTTGTTCTTCGGTTTCCAGCACTACAAGGGCCAGTGATGATGAGAGGTCTGCTGAGATTCAGGTCTTTCAGCCATTGATTGGAATAATCCTGTTTAGTCATTCTTTTTTATTCCTTATTTAAAAAAATTTTAAAAATTTTGCCCACTGCTTCAGACCTGTGGCTGATGCTGTTTTTGTTTTTTGAAGGCATTTCGGCAAAAAGAAATTTCATAGCCTTTTGGAATGAAAATAGGGGTCATACCCAAAAGCCTTTTCGCCTCTTTTTTTCTTTGGAAATAGTGCCGTATACTCTGCCTTCGAAATAGTTTTCTCCTGTTTCATCCACCAAGCACATTACCGTGATGAAATACGCCTCGCGGTCTTCTATATCCTGCATTTCAGTGAGGACTTTTTGGATATTTGCCTCAAAATCATGCTTTCCCTGCATACCTTGCCGAAAAATTCCTGGTCTTCCATCCAAAGCTGGAATAACCAGACCGCTGTCATCTCCTACGCTTGGTTTTCCTGTTTTCTCAAAACAATATTTAGCCTTGATAAAGGGCATTTTCGTGAAAGGTAGTTCCGTTTTCTTCGATTTTCATCAAAGAGCTGATAATCAGTAAGGCTGGTAACATGATATTTTTCGCCTAAAATTTCTTGGATTTCATCTTTTTATGCTCGTTGTGCGTGGGCAAGTAGTATTTCCATATATTTAGTAAAAACAATCTTTTGTGTGGTTATTCACTTAATGATAAAAACCACGATTTTTAATTTAAATCTCGGCTTTATTTAAAAAAATGGTGTAGTGGCAGGAACTTTTTTTAGTTTTACCAGCTACACCTTGGATTTTGTATAAATTTAATTAGTTAAAAGCCTCGATGATTTTAGAAAAATCTTCTATTTTTCAGCGATGCACCACCGATAAGTCCACCGTCTATATCAGGCTGTGAGAAGATTTCTTTTTGCGTTGTCTGGCTTTACCGAACCTCCATAGAGAATGGAGATTTCATCTGCGGTGTCTTTTCCGTATTTCTCAGCGATAAGGTTTCGGATGAAAGCATGGATTTCCTGCGCCTGTTCTGGTGTAGCAGTTTCTCCTGTTCCGATAGCCCAAACAGGTTCGTAGGCGATAACCACTTTTTAATTTCCTCCGCAGAAAGTTCAAAAAGCGCTGTTTCAGTTTGCTTTTTCACTACATCGAGGTGCTGTCCAGCTTTTTCTTTGTTCCAGAGTTTCTCCGTTGCAGTAGATAGGCGTAAGCCCTGCATTCAGTAGGTTTTTACTTTTTGTGCTGCATGGCTGTCGGTTTCGTTGTGGTATTGTCTTCTTTCGGAGTGGGCTACGATGCTTCCCGTTTAGTCCAGCAGATTTTTATCATTTCTACCGAAATTTCGCCAGTGTAGGCGCCTTTTGTCGATGCTCGGAAATGTCTTGCGAAAAAGACTTTTCACTTCATCATTAGCAAAAATATTTTTTAGCTGTGGTGAGATAAAGACTCGGTGGAGCGATATACACCTTGCAGTTGGTTTTTGTTATTCTTTTTGTACTCGGCTAACTGAAGCATAAGGGCTTCTGCTTCTTGGAAATTTTTGTTCATCTTCCAGTTTCCAGCGACGATATTTTTTCTCATAATTATTTTATTTATTCGTTATCACTTGTTTTTACATTTTTATTTTCAAAGAAAAATGCTTTTTATATAGTATGTTTTCACATTTTTGCCTCTTTTTGGCAGGGATGAACTTTGGCAGGAGGCTGATAATTCTTTCCGCTTCTTTTTGAGCGTTTCGTTTTCACTTCTGCTGAAAAAGCACCTCCACTTCGCCTGTTTTATCAATCCTGAAAAGCTACATACACTTTATACACTTTGCTTTTTCGGCATCAATATTATTTGGGTTAAAATGTATCTTCACATGCTGTTCCAGTTGGTCTTGGAAGCATTTTTCTCTTGTTAATATTATCCTTGCATACCTCAAAAAAATGGGCGGTTCATCTACTTGTATAATGAGATAATCTCTGCTTTTCATCCAGTTCCTCATCCAGTTCCTCATCATCAGCTTTGGGAAGCTTGCAATGTGGAAGTTCTATAGGAAGATAGTAGCTGTAGGGAAGTGACAGGGCTTTTCTTTGTTTTTATGGCATTTTTTTGTAGGATTTCTTACCTTTTTCTGAGCCTGCACATGGGCTGAAAAATCCTAAAAAAACAAAATAATGAGTAAAAATGACCAAAAACCTTTTTCATAGCAGTTAGTTTTATTTTTTTAATGAAATTCTGTATTTCTACCTTAAATCTCAGCCTTATTTCCTTGGTTTAGTCCAGTTTTCCAGATGTTTTTCATGAGTTTATAGAACTGATGCTCACGGTCAGTCACCTGCTCATCGGCTTTGATAAGCGTTTTTGCAAACTCGGCAAAGTTTTTTTCTTTCCTCCTCGGTAGAATCATCATAAAAAAACAGCGCGCATGGAACTCAAAATGGTCTTTCCAGTCCTCTGGCTGCAGGGAAGCGATGACTTCCAGCTCGTTATCCAGATTGATTCTGAACGGAAATTCCTCTGATAAGTATTCTTGTATTTTTTTAGTCCTTCTTTTGGTGAAAAATTCGTGGTCTACAGCCGAAAGAATCATCAATAAATGGTAACCTGCAATGGGTTTGTTTTGATTTTTGCATAAATAAAAGATTTAATAAAAATTTTCAAAAACAGGGAATATAGAAAAAGTCTAAAATCCCAAAAACTTTTTGGCTAAAATACAAAAATTAACTTTAATTTTAATAACTTTATGCCTTTAAAAAAAGTTAAACTTTATGAAGATAATAAAATTGTTATTTCTGCTTTTCGGTGTATTTTGCTTTTGGTCAAAAATTTTACAAAAAGACACGCTGCTTGGGTCTAATACTACATATCGTGATTTTTGGGGATGTGCAGAGATATGATGTGAAAGTAGAGCCCAGCTATGAACAAAAAGCCTAAAAGGGAAGCAATAAAATAACATTCAAGATAACAAAGTCTGTGAGAAATCCTGTTTTTCAGATAGATTTACAGCAACCGATGAAACATGACAGCATTCGCTCTAGTTTTAGAATAAAAATCTACGAGAGTAGATGGTAATTTCATCTTTTTAGAAACGAAAAGAAAGTTTTAAAAAGGGCAGACGCATACCTTGGAAATAGATTTTAGCGGAAATCCTATCATCGCCGAAAAATGCGCCTTGGGATGGCGGCTGGGTTTTCACACAAGATGAAAAAAGGAAACCCGTGGATGTCCGTAGCCTGCGAAGGTATAGGGGCGAGCGTATGGCTTCCAATAAAAAGAATACTGGGGCGATGAGCCAGATATGGGGATGACCCTGACAATCACTACTTCGAAAGATTTGGTGGGGGGTAGGAAATGGAAGACTGATGCAGCGCTCTGAAAGCGAGGGCAAAAATCATTTTTGTCTGGGAGGTTTTCAAAATCCTATAAACTCGTATAACATCGTTCCTTATATCGGTAAGTATGTCCATTTTTCGGATAGCTATATGGGGTAAAGAGGGAAAATTGGATTTAGATTACTGGGTTTTTAGATTATAATTTAGAAAAAGGCTAAAAAATCAGTTTAAACAAGTAAAACCTATGCTCAAAGCTTTTTGAACACTGGTTCGGTGGGTATCCTTTTTATAAAGATGGTTACAAACTGGTAGAATCTCCATATTTGGGAATGGAGCACCAGAGTAATGTAGCGTATGGAAAATGGCTATCAGAATGGCTACTATGGAAGGGATTTGTCAGGAACAGGGAGTGGGCTTGTATTGGGATTTTCATCATCGTTCACGAAAGCGGACACGAATGGTTTGGGAATAATATCACAGCTCAAGACAAAGCCGATATGTGGATACATGAGGCTTTTACGACTTATTCAGAAGTTTTGTTCACAGAAAATTATATGGACAAAAAACGCCGCAAATACTTATATAAAAGGGACTTAGAAAAAGCATTACTGAATGATCAGCCTATCATAGGTACATATGGCGTGAGAAAAATGGGCAGCATGGACCAATACATAAAAGGTGCAAATATGATACATACCATCAGACAGGTTATCAATAATGATGAAAAAAATTCAGACAAATTTTGCTGGGAATGAATACAGATTTTTATCATAAAATAGTGACTTCCAAACAGGTGGAGGATTATATCAGCAAAAAAAGCAGGAATAGATTTTTCACTAGTTTTTGATCAGTATTTGAGAACGACTAAAATTCCACAGCTAGAATATGAGCAAAAAGGAAATCAGCTGAAATTCCGCTGGAATAACACGATAAAGAATTTCAGAATGCCTGTGAAACTAAAAAGTCATTCTACGCATATAGCTCCTACTCAGGAATGGCAGACTATCACTTTGGCTAATGATAAGGCTGTGGAAATAGATGACAACTACTATATAGATGTTTTTGAAAAATAAGAAAATCCCTTTTATGGGGATTTTTATAGTATTATTTTTGATTTTCTTAGTTTTTCTAATTCCAAAGTTATGTCGCTGTAGCTTAGGGTTTTATCTTGCATTGTAGCAGAAATCAGTTTCTTTTTCTTCCTCATTTGCACCCAGCTGGTTTAGAATGTTGAATAAATGCATTTTCATGTGTCCTTTTTGGATGCCAGTAGTAACCAGCAGAGCGAAGTGCAGCGAAGTTCTGAGCCAAAGCCAGACACTGCTAAAAATACTCATAAGTTCCTGTGCATTAGGTTTTCCTAAAAGAGCCAAAGAGAAATTTTACCAAAGGATGAAGACTCGTGAGTCCTCCACAACTCCCACAGAAATAGGTAGTTCTATCCAAAATCGAAATATCCCATTTCTATCGTGCAGTGGCTTAGTGAGCTGTATTTACCGTTTTTACTTGCGTAGGCATGCACGGAGGCTTCCACTGCCCTGAAAAGTCATTTCCCGTTGCGATAACCACTGCATCCACACCGTTCATAATGCCCTTATTATGTGTAGTTGCTCGGCAGGTGTCTATTTCTGCTATCGTTACCGCTTGTTTGAATTTCCATGCAAATTCTTCTGGTGCGATGCCGTCATTATTCCCTAATTCTTCTATTTTACAAGAAACTCGGCTCTTACTAAACATTCAGGAGTATAGTTGGACAGAATGTTCATGATGATTTGCAGCGAGTTTTTCTTCTTCGCTGAATATTTCTGACTCAAAAATCTCTTCTTTCAGCGTTTTTCCAAATACTTCCAGACACGAATTGATGAAATTCGCTCCCATCGAATCCTGAGTGTCAAAAACTTGCTTTTGATTTGAAAAATAATTTTTCCAATTCATCAGTTTTTGTCAATGAGGTCAATGTTTAGAATTCCGCCGCCTCTCTTGCGCATATTCGCTGTGATGTCCTGCGTGGCTTGAATAATTTTTCCTTTAAAGTTAAATCAAAGAACTGGAATAATTTTTCCTTGTTCCCATTGAAAATAAAAATGAGTATGCCCAAGTTTTTTTCCGTGTTGATGATGGTTGTTTGGAATCCGCCTCTTTCCATCCAGAATTTGGCTGCTTTGGCTGCTGCTGCCACTACCGAACTCTCTTCTACAGCCATGGGAATAGCGTATAGTTTTCCGTTAATCAAGAAGTTAGGTGCGATTCCGTACGGGAGATAAAAATTAGAAATGGTATTTTCGGAGAATTCATCATGAAGTTTTTGTAACTCTAAATTTTCATTCCAATACTGCTTTAAAACATGCTCAAAAATCAGTGTCAGTTTTCTAAATATTCATGGATGAGCCAGTCTATTTTTTTGTTGTTTTGGCAGCTTGGAAAAACCATCTATGGGGCGTGTCATTGTATATGATTTTTAAAAATCCAAAGATACAAAAAAATAGAAAAATAAGTTTCAAAAATAATATTGATTTTCAGTAACTTTGCAATTAATTTATAAAAACAGAAAATGATTTTTGCAGTTAATGATAAAGTCTGTATATTTGCACCACTTAAAACGGAAGACCCATGGTGTAACGGTAGCACACCAGATTTTTGGTTCTGTTTGTCGGGGTTCGAATCCTGTGGGTCTACAATAACATCTGTAAATTAGTATGTTACAGATATAAGGGACTAAATTAGGGACTTTACAAAAATTGTAAGTCCCTTTTTATTTTAAAACAGATAATGTAGGGTATCCAATACCACCTGTAAAAATAATAGTGGGTATCCAACACTACCTGTAAAAAATAATGTAGGGTATCCAATACCACCTGTAAAAATAATGCAGGGTATCCAACACTACCTGTAAAAATAATGTCAGGGCATCCAATACCACCTGTAAAAATAATGCAGGTATCCAACACTACCTGTAGAAAAATAATGTAGGGCATCCAATACCACCTGTAAAAAAATAATGCAGGGTATCCAACACTACCTGTAAATAATGCAGAGTATCCAATACTACCTGTAAAAAATAATGCAGGGTATCCAACACTACCTGTAAAAATAGTGCAGGGTATCCAACACCACCTGTAAAAAAATAATGCAGGGTATCCAATACCACCTGTAAAAATAGATGCAGGGTATCAACACTACCTGTAAAAATAGATGCAGGGTATCCAACACCACCTGTAAAAATAATGCAGGTATCCAATACCACCTGTAAAAATAATGCAGGGTATCCAACACTACCTGTAAAAATAATGCAGGGTCAATTTTATTAATATCGTGATTATCAAGGCTTTAATATATTTTCAATAAAAATCCTTTTATACTATATATATTAGTATATATATGAGTATATATATTGTGTGAATATATTATGAGTATATGAAGAGGAATAAAAAATTTCTTTTTCTGCAATTCTTTTTAATAATCCTTTTTCTCAGAGCTTAAAATCTATTTTACAAAAATAGACATTGAAAAATCAATGCTTTATGTTGCTCTAATAAAAATTCCTTTACCAAAAATACAAAATATCTGAGAGCTAACCGAAAAGAGAGTGCAAGATGTGTCTTTGTATATACAACTTTTTTCAAGTTTTAGACAAAGACCATCTTGCCCTTTTGAAAGAAAAAGGATTAGAAAAAAATTTCGGAACTCATTTTTCTTTTTTCAAAAGGATTTTAAATTTATCTGATTTGAGATGAAGAGATTTTTAGTCAGTAGATGGTACAAAAATAGTTCAAAAATAGTTCAAAATAGTTCAACCCTCCCTTAAATCCTTGTTTGTCATAAAAATTAAGTTGAAACTTTGCCAAAAGACAAAACCTCAAAATGCAGAAAAAAACATAATTTTTAGGATAGAGAAATCTAAAAAGAAGAATGGAAAAGATTCTGCAAAGAAAAGGGAATAACATTAACAAATCTCATCATCAATTCTGTGGAAGGCAGGGCGTGGGATAATGAGCGAAAGCATTAGAGTTCATTGAAAAACAGGGAAACCTATTTGCCAAAGTGGAGAATAATATCAATCAACAGGCAAAAGTTCATTAATTCTCAAAAATTTATGACAAAGGAGCAGATGCTTCAGTTTGGGAATGATTTGACAGAAGTGATAAAAATTGAAACAGGAGCAAAATCTGATTTTTAAGAAAATCTACCATTTTATAGCAAATGATAGTAAAGATTTTAAGTTCAGCGAGTAGTGATTTTCATGGTGTGAAATACAATGACAAGAAAAGGGAAAAGTGGAGCTGGGGAACTTATGCTGATGCAAAACTTTCCAGATGGAATTGATGAAAAAGCAAACAGGAAGAAGTGAGAAATTATTTCAAAGCTATTTCCAAAAAGTGATAAGGTAAAAAGCCTCAATTTCATGCTACTATTTCTACCAAGTTTCAAAAATCATTCCAAAGAAGAGCTGACAGAGATTGGAAAACATTTTTATGAAAGAAATGGGATATGAAAAATCAGCCTTATATTATTGTTTTCATGACGACACGGAGAATAATCATATTCATTTAGTTTCTACAAGAGTCGATAAAACGACAGGAAAGAAAATGGATGATAGTTTTGAAAAACTAAAATCTCAAAAGAGCTTTTACAAAAAGTTTTAGCTGAGTTACAAGGGTAGATTTGGATAAAGAGTTAGAAAAAGCTTTTAAAATACAAATACAGTACAGCAAAAACAGTTGGAACTTTTTACTGGAAAGGAGTGGATTTAAATTTATCAAAAATAGAGAAAATGATACTGCTTTTGATATTTTTGAAAAATGGAGTAAAACAGAAAACTATTTTTTTGATAATCAGATAGTTTTTAATTCTAAATCAGATTCCAAAAAGAGCAAATCAAATCAATGCTTTTTTGAATAAATACAAAGAAGTTTACTCAACAAGGTTTTTGAGGTAATAGATGAACCGAGAAGCAGAGGAAATAGAAGATGACCAGACCAAGCGAAATGCTACGCCTAAAAATAGAGTTTGAAAGTGAACTGCAACACAAAAATGAGAGAGATGTTTGAGGATTGATATTGTTTTTCATCACAAAGATGGACAACAGCTTTTGGATATTCTTTGATAGACCATAAAACACAGCAAAGTATTCAAAGGAAGTGAAATAATGAAGATGAATGAAATTTTGATTTCACAAGGAAAAATTAGATAAACGAATTTTTGAGCAAATTAAAGATTATAATGTTTTTAATGCTCAATATAAAAAAGAGTTATTGAATTATTTCCATCATCATCTAAAAACGATGAAGCAAAGGGAGATTAAAGGAATTTATGATTTTCGAGAATAAAAACCGAAAAGATATGGAGGAATATAAAAAGTCCGAGAAGAAACTTTCCAAGTGATAAGACACTCTAAAACCAAACACAGACATTTCCATATTTGAAGGAGAAGATGGTAAGCATTATATCACTCATAAACAATATCATCATATACACGAATTGGAAAGCCTTTGTCGGACAAACTCCGTATCAAAATTTTATAAAATCCACAGACCGAACTAGGTTTCTACTAAAAATATTCAAGATGATAAAATTATCCAAAGTGATAGATGAATTCTTGTTTGAAATAATGAAAAGTTCAGGGAAAGGTCTTGACCCTGCTGAAGAAGAAGAGAAAACGAAAACAGACGAAGATAAGATGATAATAACTTTTTGGAACACAAAAAGGAGGTGCAGGAAAAACTACTCTTGCTATAGCCTTTGCAAATTATCTTGCTCTGCAAGACAAGAAAATAAATGTTTTTGATTTTTGATTTTCAAAAATCATTTTATCATAAATGGGAAGAAAGATGAAGCATTGGATATTCCAAAATTGTATGAAGTAAAATCAATCGGTGAGAATGATAAACCAATAGATTTTGAAGCTATCATGGATATGAAAGAAAGTGGGAAATCTATTTGTTTGACCTTGCAGGGAACACTTGATGATAAATATGCTTCTCTGCTGATAATGAGTGATTACATTGTAATTCCTTTTGAATATTCAGATGTTTCGGCAAAATCTACTTTGGTATTTATAGAGCTTTTATCAGTGATAGAGAGTGAAGCATCAGATGATATTTATCCGCTCCAAATATGATAAGGGATATAATTATCTCAATCAAGAAGGAATGGATGAGGAGATTTCAAAGTATGGAAAGATTTTTAGAAAAAAACCTGTGTATAAACGAAACTGCTTACAAAACATCAATACAAGAAAAACTCACTTACGAACAGAGACATTCTGTAAAAACCAAGTTTTGATGAATATTCCGTTATATAGTGCTTCGAAAGATTATTAATATTTTTAAGTTCTACTATAAGTAAGAAGGATATATATTGGTACAAAATATTGTGGAAGAAATAAATTCATTTAAAGAAGAAAAGGAGGAATAAAAATTCCTTCTTTTGTATCTTTGCTGAAAGAAAAAAATCACACAAATATTATGGAATATCCGATTAGTTTAGACACTGCTTTACAGATTGTTGGCTCACTGAAAAGTAAGAGCAATTAAAGAAAAAATCAGCAACTAATGATAGTGATAAAATAGAAAGTTTAGATGTTAAAATCAGAACTTATCTTGAGGAGGAAAGAATGCTTTATGGAGCAGATGAATACAAAAAACTTTCAGTTATGGATAAAGTTGTAAATTATTATAGCCCTTTAATTAAACAACTCAATGGATTTACATAAAGTCAATGAAATATATCAGCAAGAAAAAGATTTACTTGCTGATTTAGTTTCTACAAGAAAAACCTTTGGCTTTTTATTTTTAGGGGGACAGCCAGCATCTGGAAAAAGTAAATTAGCCAAAGAGTTTATAGGTAAATTTTCTAATGATAATATTCTTTTTGTGAATGGCGATATTTACCGAGAATTCCACCCTGACCGCCAAAAACTTATCAATAATCCTCTTTTCGTATTCCAAAGAAACACAGGTTTTTCTAATGTTTTTACCGAAAATCTTATTTGTGAAGCCATAGAAAATAAATATAACATCATGGTAGAAGGCACGATGCGAAACCCACAAGTGCCGTATAATACAGCTAAAATGTTCAAAGAAAATGGATATGAAGTGGAGATTTTAGTAATTTCTACCCATCTGTTTTTACGGAATTAGGGTTTGTACAATCGTTATCAGGAAGAAATCAATTTTCAAGGCTGGGAAGATTAGCAGAAATTGAATCTCATAATTTGGCAGTAAGTGGAATTTTTAGCATCTTTGGATTTACTTTACAAAGAAAAACAGCAGATAAAAATTCATTTATATTCCTATCAAGCAGAAAAAGCATCTTGTAAGTTTTTCATTACAAAACAATGAATGGGACATTGATGATTTGCCTTCTAATTATATTATAGATGCAAGAGAAATTCAGTTGCAGAGAAAAGAGAATATTGCAAAACTCATTTGAAAGAGGAGAAAAATACTCTGGAACCAAATTTCTGATAACTTGAAACCAAAGGTTAATGAAATTTTAGAAAAATTAAAAATTTTAGTCAAGAAAACTGACCAAAAACGAAGTTTTTAGAAGATAATAGAAGAACTCACTAACGGATTAGGTTAGTGAGTTTTTCAAAAGACAAATTCAATTATCATCTATGCTTCTGCTACAGTATATTCTTGCCTGTTTTCTTTTTCGTTTCTTTCCAGCATTTAAAGTTCTTTTGCCAAACCAAGAATTGATTGTTGCTGATTTCCAAGTCTTTTTGCTAATTCTATACTGAGGTATTATCATCCTACGTTTTTCAATAATGCCTTCACCCTACTTTATATATATGTTATTAATTTGTATTTAAAATATAACTATATTTATACCGTGAATATATGATATTTTATATGAAGGCTTGTCTGCTGGATATGTTAATAATTTAGATGAAATTAAATGAAAGATTAAGACAAGTCAAAAACAAATATGTGATTTAATAAACCTTTTTAAAAAGGAAAAAGCTATGAGAAAAACAATTTTATTATTAGGTCTATTAGGGATTAAATTTCGCTTTTTGGGGCAGAATGTTAATTGTGATAAACTAAAAGTAGAAAATAATACTTTAAAAACAGCAAATTCCAATCTTAATGAAGAAAATGATTTATCTGAAAAAGGTTTTTAGATATTAATAAAGTCTTAAAGAAGTATCAGCAGATGATTTTTGATTTTAAAATTACCAAAGTAGAAGGCAATTTCGAAGACAAAAAGAAGTATTCATTACAATATTGTCGAGAAAATAAAAATTGAAAAATAGGAATTTTTCCCTCAAGAACTGTTGAAATTGTTGATATAGAAGGCAATATCCCCAAAATCAATTATGAAAAAATTAGTAAATTTTCATGTAGAACTTGCTAAGAATGTTCCTGACAAAATCGGTTTATGTATTTAAATATGATAATTTTGATAATGAGCCTCCTAGAATTATAAAAGATTTTTAAATTAGCTTATGAGCATAATTTAGAATTTAAAATAGGCAATTTTTGGACAAATAGGAAATGAAAAGATTTAAATATAAATTGGAAATAAAAATGATAAAAATACCACGCACAATTTTTATTAGATAAAGAAAAAGATAGGCCCACTGTCAAACTCTGTTATAGGATAAAAGAGGAGTGGGTTTGTTGTTTTTAATATAGCTATAGAATAGAAGTTGATAAGTGGAGTAAGGAAACTCAACACGGTAAAATAAACTACTTTTGATAAAGAACTTTACATTGGTGTAATGTAGCTTCTCATTTAATCTGAAAATTCCTAACAGGAAAGGACAAACCTAATTTTAAAAATAGTAAAAGACAACGAGATGTGTATTAAGAATTTAATTACTTTGTTTCTGCTTGATTTTTTTATTAACCCACTGTAAAAGAAAAATCCATTTATGAAAAACTGAAAAATATCCTTATGCTGTTACAGCTACAGGTCCCGAAGGTTATCCTATGGAAGTGCATATGGGCTACTTCTTGGGATGAAAAAGAAGAACTAATATGCGGTGTGCCTAGAACAGGTTCCTGAGCGCAGGCTGGCAGGGTGATGCAGCCGAAGGCGGACAAAATGGAGATAAAAATACTGCTATCTATCCCTTACCTATGTTTTCCTATGCAGAGAAGAGTTCTATAATGTAGAGGCCAAGCTTCCTGCAGAAAAATCCTTGAAGAATTTAGAAAGGGGTTCAGAGCAGAAAATTATGCAGGAGAAATGGAAGACCGAACCTATGATAAACTAACGGTAGGATATGGCACCGGGGGAGTGGTTGTCCTGTGGCTTTCTGGATATTTTCATCGTGTAGAGATCTGCAGACTACAGGCTAAAAGAGGTCTTTGTAGACAAGGACGATTTCAGAAGAAGAGTTTTTTTGAAAAATGAAACCCAGCAGGAGTTTTTGATGTTGCTTATGATTTAGCTCTCTCTGACAGCATAAAACAAGATATCAAAGAAAGAGGGATTCCGTTTGGGCTGTGGGATGAGTATAGAGAAAAATACAACTACCGCTTTACTTTTCAGACCTTATGATGACAGGGATAAGTTTACTCATATCCACCCTCTATACTACAATGGAGAAGAGGAGCAGATACTAGAGCCAACTTTGGATAAAAAGAATATTTCCATAGAGGTATTCCTTATAGAACTAAGTTTATGTTTTTTTCTCATACAGTACAGATATTATTTTTAATGACAGAGAGATGATACAGGTCTTCAAAGAACTGAAGAAAAACACCCTGGCAAGCCTATAGATATTATCCTGACTCCTACTTTTCTATATAATGAAATAAAAGTATCTGTAAAATGTGAAGACGAAGAAATCCCTCTATCCAAATACATAATGGAAGGCGTCTGGGGAGAGTCCATAGACGACGCCTTAGAAAGGAGAGCTTTTAGAAGAAAAATAACGGTAATGGGGAGTAAGAAAAACCATAGGAATTTAAAAAAGAAAAAGAAATAAAAACAGCAAACAAAGCATAATGGAAAAATCAGAGTGATAATATGTATGATGTTCTTTTTGCAACTGGTAAGCTGCCAAAAGAAAAAACCAATGCCTATGTATTATGTAGAAATCTGCCACCCGAGTAATGAATATCTGGTAACCCTATCCGTGATAGTATTATCACTTTAGAAGGCAGAAGAGTCTCTCTGCCCCTACGGCAGTACCTCCGGCAGATGGGGAGACTCTGGAGCAATGTTTACCGAGCAGTACGGCACTCCTATAGGAGCAGATATAGTGTATTATGCTACTTATGAAGATAAGTTCTATCATCTTAAAGCAGAATTTCCTGTAGAGAAGATGAAAGATCTAGTAAGCAGAGCCTATGCAATAAGCTATGTAAGGAGTCATAAAGAACCGCTAAAAGCCATATATTGTAACAGATGAGAGAATGGTGTTCTCCATATGAAAAACCCCTACAGCAGTATGACTCATCTCGTTTTTGGATTTGCTCCTAAAGGTATGGTGGTGGTCTGGATAGGATATGACGGCGGTGCTAGGATAGAAATAGGAAGATTCCAAGCGGAGGAAGTGGAAGATGAGGAAAAATATGAAGAAGAGCGTTTTTGAGTATTGGAATATGAGTAGAGAAAAAAATGAGAAACAAACGATATCTTCTCAATGCTTCTCCTGAGGAATGGGAAAATTACCGCAATAAATATGAATGGCGTCCTGTATTTAGTTCAGATAATGATAGTTTTTTTATTTTAGAATATGGAAGTCATTACTATAATGGGGAACAGGGAATATTTATTACAGCCCTATATTCTGAAAGCGGAGTACATTAAACGCGCAATACCAAATGAAATAGATTTGTTTTTGGAGAGTGGGAGGCGCGCAGTATGAAGGTCGTGTATTTTTCAAATGGGATAAAATGGACAAGATACTCAAAGAAAAAAAGGCAAAACTAAAAAACGATATCCGCTTTCATATTAACAAAGATAATAAGATGGAGGTTTTTTTCTTAATGATGAGCCATTGGAAGTGGAGAGCATAAAGGGTGTATGGGGATAGTAATATAAAATTTCAGATATAATTAAAAATTACTACAAAACAGCAAACAAAGCATAATGGAAAAATCAGAGTGATAATATGCATGATGTTCTTTTTGCAACTGATACAGTGTCAAAAAGATAACATTATGGAATCATTACCAAAATACAATGTACAAGCATGTCATCCCCAATCAGGTTACAGAATAAATTTAGTATCGGATAAAATAAAAACCTTAGAGGTGTACATGCCTACTTTACCCTACGGAGGCTCATCTGGCAGATGGGGAGACTCTGGAAAAGGCTGACAGAACAGTATGGCACCCCTATAGGCGCAGATATTGTGTATTATGCTGGTTATGAGGATACTTTTTATCATTTAGATGTAGATTTCCCAGTAGAGAAGATGAAAGAAATGGTAAGAAGAGCCTATGCTATGAGTTATGTAAGTGTTCCTCCTAGCTTCTTTTACAAGAATATATTATCACAAATAAAAGAAATTTAAGTTTTTGATAGTTACAATAATCCCTATGATGGTTTTTAGCGATTTAGTTTTTGGATTTGCCCTAAAGGAATGGTCGTAGTATGGCTGTGGTATGGTGGGCTTACAGCTGTGGGAAGTCGGTCGTTATCAAGCCCAAATAATAAAGGATGATAAAGAATTAGAGGAAAAACTTTTTGCTGATTGGGGAGCGAAAAGAGATGAAGTCCGCAAAAAGTAGGAATATCCCCAATGCTTCTCCTAAAGAGTGGGATGACTACCGTACCCGCTACAACTGGAGACCTGTTTTTATCCGCAGAAGATAACACTGCTTTTTATGATTACATACACAGCTTGGTATTATAACGGGGAAAAAGATACTATGCTTCGTCCTTGGATACTCATCGCCAGAAAACAGAGATCGGGCTGTTCCAAAAGAAATACAGTTTTTCTGGAGAGCAGGAGGCGTGCAGTATGAAGGGCGTGTATTTTTCAAATGGGATAAAATGGACAAGATATTAAAAGAAAAAGCCAAAACTAAAAAAACGATATTCGCTTTCATATTAACAAGGATAATAAGATGGAGGTTTTTTTCTTAATGATGAGCCACTGGAGGTAGAGAGTACAAGAGTATATAAGAGTAACTTAAACTTTGAGATATGATACTTTAATGATTTAAAAATATTTAAAAATGAAGAAATAAAACTGCCAAGAATTTATTTATTAAAAATATAGAAGATGAGAAAAATATTACTGATAGTTTCTGTTTTGAGTGTTTATCATGGATGTTCACAGAAGAAAGAAGAAAAATATTGTGAAAAAAATAATCTTACAGAAGCGCACAGCAGCAATGTAGAACATGTTCTGAGACAACAATTGGAAAAGGGAATATCAGTGAAATCTTAAATTCATTTAGATACAGAAACCTACACATATTCTAAGAAGGATATGGAGGCAGTCATCCCAGTGGCAGAGAAAAATTATCTTATCAAAAGGATACATTCCGCCATCAAACAAGGCGTTTTCTGAAAAAGGTACAGATGATTTTTAAAAGGAAAATAGATTTTTAATTTATCATCAAAATACTCTGTATCTCAACTTTAATGAAAAAATGTGATAAAGAGGTAAAAATACTATAGAAATGATAAGTCTGTAGATGTGACGCCGTATTCGTACTACATCATAAAGAACAACAATTTTTATAACCGAACTTTATGCCATCCCAGAGCTGATAGATTATAAAAAATGTATATCCTAAACTTGCAGAATTTGAGAAAAAAATCAATGGAAAAAAATACATGGAAGATGGCGATGAAGTTAAAAATTTATAAATGGAAAGATGTTTCGGATTTGAAAGAACGACGCCAAAATAATATTCAAATTTTAGTAAATCGCAACAAGTATTTATTCAATGATGACAAGGCGAGTTTTGCGTGGCTTAGGTCTAATGATACTTGGTTTTTGGAGAGTTTGGTGAAAAACTTTTGGTTATATGGAGGATAAGGCGCTTTTGGACTTTGTATTGAAGGAAAAATTATAAAGATTTGGCTGAGTTAGAAAAAATACTAATCAGCCGTTCCTGTGGAGGAAAGAATCGTTTGAATACCGAAGTTTTTCGCAGTGGTAAAAAGGCTGGAAAGAAGAAGGAATTGTCTGCTTTTTCATTTCGAACCCAAGAATTGATGTATACTTTAATAAAAAGAAGAACAGGGGCAAATCTGAAATAGATTTCCCTGAACTTACACAAGATATTAGGGAGAAATGGCCTACCATATGAGCAAAACAGATGAAAGATTCTTATTATAATTTTTTCCCAATTTTAAACCTAACTCGAGAAATATGAGAAGAAATTGAAAAGAAAAAAATTTTTATAACAATCCAGACCTGAAAAAGTATGGGAAGAAACCAAAACAGGAGGTAGGTGGCGCGCAGGAATGGAAGAGCTTTAAAAGAATATATATACAAAAAACAATTATCATAGAATGAGATATTTTTCTAGTAATACTGCTGGCTAACATTATATCATGTGATGAAAAAAGCAATAAAGGTTTGGCAAGCACAGAAACAGAGCGCCTTATAACATTTTTGGAAGAGGGAGATGGATTAAAAGTTAATTATGATTCTTTATCAACAGACCTTATAGATTATGGGAAAAAGAAGTTTGTCCGATATGGATTTCAGATTCCGTCCAATGAAGAATATACCCAAAAATTCTGGAAAGTATACGGCATAAATATCAGCCAATATGCCAATAGCATTATTGCTCTTAACAATTCTAAGTTTCCGTATATCGCTTTTGAAAATCAGAGAATTATATCCTGTATGAAGATTCTGATGTGGATAATGAATACCTCATAAACCAAGCGGATTTATTTCATTATAATAATTATATTTTTTTACGGAAATAAAGGGTCTTATAATCTATTGAAAACCAAAAATCCCAATTTATTAAATGATTTAGTAATAGAATTTGGGTATAATAAGGATAAGGAACTGACAAAATATGTGCTGAGCAATTTTTGATTTTTCTGACGGCAGTGGTTTTCATGATTTGATATTTGCATACCATCCCGAAACCTCTAAATACGAGCTGAGAGGTATGTTTTCGCTGATATGGAGCATTTTCTTGACAAAGAAAAAAATAGAGGTTTATCCTAATATCAAGGATATTATTGAGAAAAATATTATCAACGCCTGATGATTATTCCAATCCTCAAAAACAATGGACTATCTTTTCTAAAATAGGAGAGCCAAACGCTAAAACAAGCGTCAATGTATCACATTGTAAAATGATGATGTTATATTAATTGAAACAATATTTTTAATTATTAAGATATGATTTATATAAGAATTATTATTATTTCAGCTTTGTTGGTGAGTTGTAAAGAGTTTTCATTTTCATCAAATAAATTCAGATAAACCTGTTTATATAACTTATAATACTAAATATCAGGACTCTGTGAAGATTAGTGTTCCAATAAAAATTTAAAGTGGAGAATATGGAATCTTATTCTTTCATGACATTTAATTTTATAGAAAACAATGAAAAGAAAGCTTTTTATCGGATTTTATCATTTTAAATGAAGATTACAAAAACATTGTATGAACGCCCTATTAAACCTGCAAAAATGGTATTTCTTCAGGAGAATATTATTTAGTCCATGAGTCTCTGAATATACCTCATAAAAAGCTCAAGAAATTTTTAGATAAGTATGATAGAAATATAAAAATTAGGAGAAAAATTTAAGGATACTGTACAACTTACAGATTATTACCAATTCAAAAAGATTTTCCAGAAATATTAGAAAAACTTAATAGGAAAGAGGATTATATAGAGATAATGTTTAGAAAAGAAAAAGATACAGAATACCAATTTAAAAAGCTTTCCAATAAAAATGGTAAAGAGGTTTTTTTGGATAACTTGGGAGATTAGTTTCTGGTAAGAACACAAGAACGAAACACGAGCTGTGTGCTACAGAAAAGCAGAATGAAATAATAGACAAGTAAAAAGAGCTGATATTCGCTCTTTTATTTATATTTTTAGGAAAAGAAAACAACTATAAAATGAAAAAATAGAGTATTTGTATTTTTGTAATGCTATTTTTTGTTTTCTTGCAAGGAAGAAAAAGATAGAGTTTGTGCAGTCCAAAGTAAAAACCATCAACTTTCTTATTAAAAGAATCTTCCAAGAGATGATAAATCTATTAAGGAAGAAATAAAAAGTTTTTGTCAAAGAATTTACTAAATGAAGATTCCTTTAATAAAAATAAAAAGGAATTTATTATTGCTGAGAATTCTTACCAAAACAAATATTTTTATAGATATACTTGGGATACAAGTTATTTTATTGAAAATAAAGAGGATATTGATGGTGGTTTTTCAGACACTCTTTATCTGATTATCCAGAAGATAAAATAGCTACTTTTTATTTCTAAGTGTAAAAAGATAGCACCAAGCTGGTAGGAAACTGCACTTTTATGGTAATGCTGGATTAGAAGGTAGTAGAGAAATAGATACGCTTATTTATCATTGTAACATGAGAAATTTAAGCATTAGTGAAAAGTTATCTGATAGACCATTTGTATAAAAATATTTATTCTTACTTCAAAAACAAATTATGCTTTTATATTGCATTTTTGAGTGAGATAATTAGAAAAATTATTATTTATATTTGCATAAATGAATTATATGGCATTTTTGAACTGATAGAACAAATCAAAGAACGGCGTAAAAGTGCTGGGAATCACACAGGAACAGCTTTCGGATATTTGTGGAGTGGGACTTCGTACTTTGAGAGAATTTGAGAGAGGAAAAGGAAATCCTACTTTACAGACCATGGAAAAATATGCACTGCTTTTGGGATTTGAAATTAAAAATAGAGATAAAAATGAGAAAAAGCTAAGGTTTTATATAAGAATAAAGAAGCTGGCGTACTGACTCAGCTAGATGATGCTTCCTTTGTTTTTGAATACAATAAAGAATGGCTTTCTGATGAAAGTTGCCCTCCCATCAGCCTCAGTTTTTCCTAAAAAGAAAGCGTTTATTCTGCGGAAAGTTTATTTCCTTTTTCTATCATCTGCTTCCTGAAGGAAAAAGCCAAAAAGGAAATCAGCCAAAAATATAAGATTGACGAAGAGGACGCTTTCGGCATTCTGCTGCACTCTGCCCAGTATGACACCATCAGGGGCTATTAAAATCATAAAAAAATATAAATCAATGAGTCCTTTAGAAATTAAAGTCTGTCCAAGTCTTTTGACAGAGGGCTATTCTTCCTACAGCCCATCTGCTCTGAAAAACTATTTTGATGGAAAGAAAGTTTCTCACTTTCTATACAATTTGGAAAAAACAAAAGACCAATTTTCAGCAGAATAGGTTGTTTATTTCTATTTTCTGGTTTTTCAGGACAAATATTCTCTTGTCTTGGACAAAGATATTTTGCGTCTTGTAGAAGAAGGAGAACAGGGCAGAGATCCTAAAACCCATTTCAGACCTTCCTAAAAACACAAAGAGTATGCTCCTGCTAATGAGCATCTTACCATGCAGATTGCTAAGCAGGTTTTTAGTATAGAAACGGCAGAAAATGGATTGATATTTTTGATGATGGAACGCCAGCTTATCTCACCAAACGCTTTGATTTAGATAAAAATGGAGAGAAATTAGCTGTTGAAGATTTTTGCTTCTATTTTTGGGAAAAATCCCCTCAGACACATGGGGAACAGTATAAGTCACAGGAAGTTATATAGACTTGTTTTCAGCTATAAAACAGCATCTTCCCCTGCATGGCAGGTGGAACAGCATAAATTATACCTGCTGGATATTATTTAACTATCTATTCTCCAATGGAGATGCTCATCTAAAGAATTTTTCTATCATCGAAACTCCTCAGGAGATTTCAAACTTGCTCCTTTGCTTATGATTTGATGAACACAAGAATTCATATTGAAGATGCTGATTTTTGACCTTTATCAGAGAAAGAAATTTATCCGAAACCAAAGGAAAGATAACAGCCCAGTTTTTCACTCTTGCCGAAGAAGTGGGAATAAGCCAAGCTCTCGCTCAAAAACACATGATGACCTCATTCTCTGATAAAGTGATTGATTTGGTCAATAAATCTTTTTTAAGTGAAAGTCTGAAAGAAACTATATCCAATCTTACCAAAACAAGACTGAATAAATTAAAAAGAGATTTATAAAATACACTTCAAGTTATTTTTAGAGAAATAAAGCTAGAATTTAATAATTTAAACTTAGAATTTTTAATGCTCTATTTTTGTACACCTTTGTACATCTTTAGTTGGTTAAATATCTGTAAAACTCAGAGTTGTTTTTAGATATTGTATCGAAAGATTTTTATAACAATCCAGACCTGAAAAGAGTATGGGAAGATACCAAAACAGGAGGCAGGTGGCGCGCAGGAATGGAAGAGCTTTAAAAAGAATATTTTACACAAAAACAATTATCATAGAATGAGATATTTTTAATAATACTGTTGGTAACATCATATTTTCATGTGATGACAATAAAAAGTTCGGCAAGCACGAAACAGGCGCTTATAACATTTTTGGAAGAGGGAGATGGATTAAAAGTTAATTATGATTCTTTATCAACAGACCTTATAGATTATGGGAAAAGAAGTTTGTCCGATATGGATTTTCAGATTCCCGTCCAATGAAGAATATACCCAAAAATTCTGGAAGTATACGGTATAAATATCAGCCAATATGCCAATAGAATTATTGCCCTTAACAATTCCAAGTTTCCGTATATCGCTTTTGAAATCGGAGAATTATATCCTGTATGAAGATTCTGATGTGGATAATGAATACCCTCATAAAACCAAGCGGATTTATTTCATTATAATAATTATATTTTTACGCAGATAAAGGGGTCTTATAATCTATTGAAAACCAAAAATCCCAATTTATTAAAATGATTTAGTGATAGAATTTGGGTATAATAAGGATAAGGAACTGACAAAATATGTGCTAAGCAATTTTGATTTTTCTGACGACAGTGGTTTTTCTATGACTTTGATATTTTACATACCATCCCGAAACTGAAATACGAGATGAGAGGGTATATTTTCGCTGATATGGAGCATTTTCTTGACAAAGAAAAATAAAAAGAGGTTTTATCCTAATATCAAGGATATTATTGAAAAAATATTATCAACGCCTGATGATTATTCCAATCCTCAAAAACAATGGACTATCTTTCGTTATTTAAAAATAAAAACAAGTGGCTCAATAAAAAGTTTCTGGTAAGAACACAAGAACGAAACACGAGCTGTGTGCATAAAAAGCAGAAATGAAATATTAGACAAGTAAAAGAGCTGATATTCGCTCTTTTATTTATATTTTTGGGAAAGACAACCATAATAAAAATGAAAAATAGAGTACTTGTATTTTTGTAATGTTGATTTTTGCTTTCTGCAAGGAAGAAAAGGTCGAGTTTGCTGCAATCTAAAGTTTTTAATGGATTATACTTAATAAAGAACCCTTCTAGGAGTGATTCTTTATTAAAAACTCAAATTATTGATTTTTCTAATGAAAAATTCTCTTAAGAGTGATTATCTATCAAAAAAACTCAACTAAAAAGAAGGAATAGATTTTTACAGATATACCTCAGACACAAAAATATTTTATAGAAAATGAAGGTGATGATACAGGTGGTTTTTCACAAAAATAGTATCACTGATTATACAGAAGAAAAATATAGCCACTTTTTATTTCCGAGTGTAAAAAGATAGCACCAAGCTATAGGAAACTATACTTTATGGCAATGCTGGTTTTAGCAGTAAGAGAGAAATAGATACACTTATTTTATCATTGTAAATATTATGGAAAGGGAAATTTATAAGTAGCATATTGGTGCTGTTGGTGCTGGCAGGCTGCAGCCCCAAAGATAAATATGAATGGAATGCAGGAATGTCTGCACCTAAATGTACGGGAATGGAGGCCCAATGGTAGAGTATTTTTATGAAGGGTAAAAAGTGTAGCAGGGGCCTGCGCTAATATAGGTTTCTCTCCAGACTGGGGAGTGACAGCAGGAGGCTACTCTGGAGGAGACCAATACAAGGATATCCCTGATAGTGTTGCTGTCAGCTGGATATGTGCTACCGATAGAATAGAATATAGAGGAGGAGCACGGCTTCCGAGGGAGGCGTATGCTCTGAGCTTTTTAAAAAGGGTTCAAGACAGTCTACGGTATAGAAGACCACCTACACCTCTATAGTAGCAGGAATGGCTCCTGGGGAAATGTTACCATATGGCTGCGTGGCTCTGAAAGACTTACAGAAATTATCAGGTTCAAAGCAGAGGAATAATGGAATATGGAAAGAACATGATGAAGACTATAACAATTATATGAGAGAGTTACTTCTTCAAAAGGAATATATAAACTCTGAGCTAGTATATTTCAATATCTTCATGGTGTGCCCTATGATGTTTGGGAAAAAGGAGACAAGGAATATGACTATGATATAGGTTTCAGCAGCGAGGGAGGACATAAAACCAAATGTTTTTACGATTTTACACCAAAGACGGCACATGGTACCAGCCGAGCAAGGGAGATTTGGCTTTTCAGTCTGTAGACTGGCAGGAATGGGGTAAAATTTGAGTATAAAGAGAATAATAATCTTATTAAAAATCTGAAACTTCCTGTTGAGATTCATTTTTCGGTGGATTATAATGATGTTCTTTACTATGGGGAACATCGTCCTTCCCCAAGATTTCAAGAAATATTTTTGAAAAACCAAGCCACAACAGAATAACGATAGGGGTGGAAAATTTGAGACAGGTATTTTATGGGTATCGGGAAAGAAAGGCTTTCAAAAAGTAATGAGATTTAAATTAGTAGAAGTTAAAGATGAAGAGCAGCCTTTATTTTTATTCCTGCTCTAAAGGATTTAAAAATTCCAAGTGGAACGGAAGAACTCCCTATCGCCACACCAGAGTTTGACTACTGGCAGGAGGAATAAGGCGTAGTATAGAGAACATAGAACATTTTATAAATAATTACATACATTAAAAAATAAATAAATTAAAATGAAAAACGGTATTAATATTAACTGTAGCAGGGTTCTATCCTGCCAGTCTTCAGAAGAAGTGATAGAACTCGCCAAAAGGTAGAGACAGATAAGAAAGTAAGCATATCCAAAAATAAGCATAGGACAAGACAGCATAAATAAGGACAGTGCTAATATCATCTATCCTGTAGAGTTTGAAATAAAGCATGTGTCCCCTAAAGTTAGGGATGTAAGATTATATTATAGAGTAGATGATATAATCCTAGGACAAATAAAAACATTTTATGATTTATAATGGTGATACAGATAGCATTATTTATGCGATAGAAGACCTAGCGATATAATGAATTTCCTAAAAGTATAGTTTTAAGGCAGCGCAATTTTAGAAAAAAATATCAGCGGTAGAGGCGGAAACTTTTATTGAAACAGTATAAAAAGAAAAATATGAGCTAATATAAAAGACTATGAGGAAGTGGATTTGACATCATATAAAGAATTTAAGAAAGACCATCCAGAGATGATAGAAAAACTAAGAAAAATACCAGATTCTATCATTCTTAAGCGTAGCAGTAAAAAGACAGTGAACCACAATTAATCAGAAAAAATAGAGTGGTAGAAAATGAAAAACGGCAGGAATCTTTTTCATAGAGACAAAAAGCCTCCTATTTATAGCCACAAAATATGAAAAATAAAGAGCTGTTTATAAAAATAAAAACCCTTTTTAAAATGATATTATACAAAAATACGATTAGCCAATACTAAAAATCAATGCAAAAATATTAGCAATAATAGGAATAGTGATGAATAGTATAATAGCAAATGGGTGCAAAAAAATACCAAGAACCTGAAAAATGAGATATATGATGTACTAACAGGAGCAACAGCAGATAGAGGATACTCTATGAATATGTACCACGGATATTTAGAATATGAGAATGATGTTAACCATATTCCTATAGGAGATGGGCATGGTTATTTTAGTAGAGGTTTATGGAATAACTCATTTTGAGAGTTGGGATAACCATCGTATTCCAGATTCATTGGATATACTGATGGTTATCAATTACAGAAGATAAGTTCTATGAAGGGAAATTCAAATTCTCTGAAGAACTAAAACAGAAAATGAAGACTTTTTCGAAAGAAAAAAAGTGTCTTATTGAATTTGTTCTCTTACCAAAGGGGCAGATTTGGCTGTATATGATAGATGAAAATAGAGAATTAGTCCAAAAATATAAAGCTCAGGAAAATAAGCGTTTTTGGGGCAAGAAGAATTTACTAAACGAGTATTCTTTTTATTTACCGGATAGAAATGATATCGAAAAGCCGAAAAGAATATATAAAAATCTAGGGATAAGTGAATCCAGCCCAAACCCAGAAAGAAGTAGCAGAAGGGACTATTCCTACAGATTATTGGGAGAAACTAGACAAACGATATTTATGGAATTTCAAAAATAACCCCTTCTATATTAGGAGAGGTAGAAGTGGTAAACAAAGAGAAGGGTTATATCAATTTTCTGAATGCGGAATTATTTAGTTTTTAGTGCTTTAAAAAGAAAGAGCTATTCCTATCTATATAGAATATGAATCTGCGATAGAGAACAGCTATGAGTTTACCACAAGAATCTATCTTACAGGAGTTCCAGGAAAGAAGACATGAATTATCTGCCATACGAACAGATGCGAGCAAGAGAGCAGGAATTGATAAAATTATTTTTCAGATTTTTATGAAAAATTGGCAGGAAAGAGTTTGAAATTTATTTGAAACTAGATGACATGTTTATCCCAAAAGGGCTGTATCTGAAACATGGTGAGATAGAACAGAAAAATTCTAATGTATACATAGAAGCCTTTTTAATGATACTTTTGATAAAGAACTTTACATTGGTGAATGTAGTTTCTCATTTAATCTAAAAATTCGTAACAGGAAAAGGACAAACCCTAATTTTAAAAACAATAAAAAGACAACGAGATGTATATTAAGAATTTAATTACTTGTTTCTGCTTGATTTTTATTAACCCAATGTAAAGAAAATCTTTTATGAAAAACAGAAAAATATCCTATGCTGTTACTACTACAGCTCCTGAAGATTACCCAATGGAAGTGCATATGGGCTACTTCTGGATGAAAAAGAAGAACTAATATGCGGTGTACCTAAAAACAGGTGTAGAAAGAGGTCCTTGGCAGTATGATGGTCCTGAAGGTGGACAAGGAGGAGATAAAAAATACCTGCTCTATCTATCCCTTACCTATGTTTCCTATGCAGAAAAGAAGTTCTATAATGTAGAAGCCAAGCCTTCCCTGCAGAAAAAATCCTTGAAGAATTTAGAAAGGGATACAAACTATATATGAGTGATGAGACAGAAGACCCTGACCTATGGGAAACTAACGGTAGGTATGGCACCTGGGGAGTGGTTGTCCCATGGCTTTCTGGAAAATCTCATCGCGTAGAAATCTGTAGACTGCAGGCTAAAGAGGTTTTTGTAGATAGAAATGATTTTTGATTCAAATAATAATAATAGGACATAGCAAGAATTCTTTGATGTGTTTTATGATTTAGCCTCTCTGACAAACAGCATAAAACAAGATATCAAAGAAAGAGGAATTCCGTTTGGGCTGTGGGGATGAGTATAGAGAAAAATACAACTACCGCTTTTACTTTCAGACCTTATGATGACAGGGATATGTTTACTATATAAATGCTCCTATACTATAATGGAGAAGCAGAGAAATTTTAAAAACCAGACCTCGCCCTAAAAAATATACTTCCAGAGGTATTCCTTATAGATGTAATTTCATATTTTTCTCATACAGCACGGAGATTATTTTTAATGACAGAGAGAGATGATACAGGTTTTCAAAGAACTGAAGAAAAACACCCTGGCAAGCCTATAGATATTATCCTGACTCCTACTTTTCTATATAACGAAATAAAAGTATCTGTAAAATGTGAAGACGAAGAAATCCCTCTATCCAACATACAATGGAAGGCGTCTGGGGAGAATCCATAGACGACGCCTTAGAAAGGAGCGCTTTAGAAGAAAATAATGGTAATGGAGAGTAGGAAAAACATAGGAATTTTATAAGTAGTGAACAACTAAAAAATTAAATAGATTAGAATATGAAAAATGGTTTTTCCTTCTCTGTTTCTTTTCTTTGATATCCTGTGAGTATAAGAAAGAGTGGAGATAAGTCGGTCTCAGCGCCACAGCATTATGGGAGCAACCATAGAGGCGCAGTATTATTTGGGGAGAGGGAGCTGCTGGCGTATCAAGAGAGCAGGCTCGCCAGGCTGGGGACTGGGCACGGATGGTCTCACCATGGGCGAGCATGACAAAAAGCCTATCCCAGATAGAGTGAAAATCCACTGTTACTCTGCAAGAGAAGTGTAAACTACACGGCAGATATCCCTCTCCCAAAGAAAAATGGAGGAATTGTTTAAAAGAAATTATATGACCCTCTTAGTGAGACATATAATAATTATAATAGTATTGTGTGTGGTTGCGCTCCAGGAGGTGAAATTGTAATATGGCTACGAGGATATATTTTTAGAAGAAGTTACAAGAGTGAAGGGCAAAAGAAATAAGTAGGAAAACCAACAACAGGGGAAGAATATTTTAATAATAAAACCCCAAAGAACAGGAATGGATAACCAACAACCCTATTCCCTACGGAACATGGGATAAATATGATAAAGAATTTCTCTGGACACCAGTTATACTAGCAGATACTAATAATCTTATACATCCTGGAAATGGATTTATGATACATTATGTAAACGGCACTTATGAAGAAATAACTAGTTGGGCGTATGATAATTTTGGTGAAAACAATAAAGGGAATTGACATATCCTACACCCAAAAACTGGGAAGAAATTATAAAAATATAACTTTATAAAAACTAAAAAGAAGTATTCCTACTATATAAAAATACAATGGACTCCTTTTAAATGATGAAAGTATAGAAGCAGAAGTTCTATTACCAGTAAAACAGTTAAAGCTTTTTGAGCAGGGGTTATGTAACAAAAATAAGAAAAGAGAATTTACGAAATTAGTATTTGATGTAAAGAATGATAAAAATGGTAAAAAATATGGCTAATAGGCGATGATGGAAATAAGGTGTTTATTAAAGAAGTTAAAGGAGAATATCTAAATTATGGGCAAAATAATTAAAAATATCAAAGAGCATGAATATTACAGCTCGTGAAAAGCTGGTCATCAATGCAACTGAAGGAGTAGAGTTTCTGTCTTCCAACCAGATACAACTTAATGCAGGAGAGCAGATTCTCTATCAAAGCAGTGATGACATAGAAGTTTTTCTTAATGACGAGCCATTGGAGGTGTGAGAGTGGGGGCAGATATTGTATGTTTCACTTATTTCCATAATTTTTATATATTTTGTTGTTAATTTGTATTTATATTTATATTTAAAGAAATATAGCTATATTTATATTGCAATACATGGGATGGGATAGATGTGAAGATATATTTAGTAGATAGGATTAAATAAATGATAAAATACCACGCACAGTTTTTTTATTAGACAAAGAAAAAGACAACCACTGCCAAAACTCCGTTATAGGATAAAATGGAGTGGGTTTATTGTTGCTTTTAATGTAGGGTTATAGAATAGAAGTTGATAAGTGGAGTAAGGAAACTCAACGCTGTAAAATAAACACACACACACGGAAAAAAGAAAATTCCTGCTAATATAATTAATAGGAAAATTCAAGAATATGAACAAGCCTGTGAAAAAGTGTTTTTATCATTTGAAAAAGAATGAAAATCCTAATGATAATGAATTTAGAGCTGAATTTAATAAAGAAATAGGTAAGGAAAAGAAGAGTGAAAATGAGTTGTCATAGAGTTTATGATTTATTTGTTAAGGAGGAAGGAAGAAAAATGTATGGACAAAGCGCAACTTATCAAAAAGATGGAAACTCAAAAGCGGTATCTTTTTAGAATTTGATTCCAATATAAGTTTTAAAAGATTTTACAGAATCTAAAAGCTGATGGAGTTTCAGTATTATTTGCAAGAAGATTGAAACTTAAAAATTCAACATTATTAAAAAGGTTTTCATTTTTTTGAGATGGTTTTTAAGATGGGCGTTGAGGAAAAAGTATATTTCGGATAATACTTTTCGAGACATTGGACCCAAACTGAAGACGACACAGATCATATTTCTTACCCAATCTGAACTTGAAAAATTGAAAAGAATGTAATATTCCTTCTCAAAAACAATATCTTGAGAGAGTTAGAGATGTGTTTCTATTTCAGTGTTTTACAGGACTTCGTTACTCTGATGTGGTAAACCCTCAAAAAGAGTAATATCAAAAGATGATTCTATTCATATTACAACGATAAAGACAACAGATAGTTTGGTAATTGAATTAAATAAATATAGTAAAAGCTTTTGATAGAAAAATATAAAAATTTGGAAGGTGATAAGGTTTTTCCTGTGATAACAAATCAAAAAATGAATGATTATCTAAAAGAGCTTGGGGAGTTAGCTGAAATAAATGAAAATAATAAAGGGAAACTTATTATAGAGGGACAAAAGATTTGATATAGAAACACCAAAATATGCTTTATTAAGGCACACATGCAGGGAGGAGAACATTTATTTTGTAATGCTTTATCATTGGGTATTCCACCACAGGTTGTTATGAAGTGGACAGGGACATAGTGATTACAAGGCAATGAAACCATACATTGACATTGCTGGATGAAATTAAAAATAAATGCAATGGAAAAATTTAACCTTTTATAATTCAAACTGAGAAAAATTAGTCAAAAAAAGCCTATTCAGATATAGAGAATAGAAAGACAAAAATCAATTAGAATTGGGGAGTTTAAAAATAAAAATCCAAAATAGAAAGAGTCCCTAATTTAAAAAATGGGGACTTTTTAGGAGTTAGTTTATGGTGTTTTATGATAATTTATCATAATTACAATTTGATATAATTCTATTGATTTTTGAGTAAAATGATACTTTATAGTGGTTTATTATAATATAAATAAAATCCTGTGGGTCTAACTCAAAAACTCTCTGAATTTCAGAGAGTGTTTTAATGGTTTGCTAAAATTTTATTTATGAAATTTGAAGAAATAAAAACTTGATAGATGGTTCTCTAAATATAGAATTTGGATTAGGAGTTAGTGATGATATGATAAGAAAAGCTGAAGAAAAATTAGAATTTACTTTTCCTAAAGAATATAAATTATGGCTAAAAATTATGGTTGGGAGAAATATATGGTGAAGATATTTTTGGATTGTATAATGAAGAGTTTAATTCTATCCTAATGTTGTTTTTCTACAAATTTAAAAATGAGAGCAAGAAAAATTTTTATTTCAGGAAATGAATTAGCAGTTCAAATGAATGATTTTTACTGAAATTTACTTTTTGAGAAAAACAAAGAACAAGTATTTATTAAATTTGAGATGTAAAAGGAATTGTATGCTGACTCATTTTTTCATTTTATAGTAAAGAAAACTTGTGGTACATTTTGATTCATAAAGGAAATAAAAGTGTTTATAAATTTTAGCAGGGAAATGATTTTTTTAATTCATCAGAAATCATTATTTTTGGCATCAAATATAAACTATGAATTCTTACAAAAATCCTCTTGAAGAGCGCTATTCCAGTGAGGAAATGCTTTATAATTTTTCACCTGACAAATAAATTTCGCACTTGGAGACAGCTTTGGATTGCTCTTGCTGAAATCGAAAAAGATTTAGGGTTTAGATATTTCTGATGAGCAGATAGCACAGCTGAAAGAACAAGCCCAAAATATAGACTTTGCCAAAGCAGCTGAATACGAAAAAGAAATTCCGCCATGATGTGATGGCGCATGTGCATACTTATGGAGATGCCGCTCCTCTGGCGAAGGGAATCATCCACCTTAGGGGCTACTTCTGCGTTTGTGGGGGATAATACTGATTTGATTCAAAATCCGTGATGGGCTGCTCATCATCCGCAAACAGCTGGTGAATGTTATCAAAAATTGTCCGATTTTGCACTGAAATATAAAGACCTTCCTACGCTTGGTTTACGCATTTTCAGCCAGCGCAGCTCACTACCGTAGGGAAGCGTGCTACACTTTGGCTACAGTCTCTTCTTTTGGATTTTGAGGAATTAGAATTTTTCTTGAAACCCTCAGATTTAGAGGCGTAAAAAGGAACTACAGGAACGGCTGCCAGCTTTTTGGAGCTTTTCAGTGGAGATTATGCCAAGGTAAAACATTTGGACAAGGAGCTTTCCAGAAGATTTGGTTTTTGAAAAAGTTTTTTTGGCGTTTCAGGGGCAGACTTATGATAGAAAAATCGATGCAAAAGCGGCAACTTTGCTCTCGAATATCGCTCAGTCAGCGCATAAATTTACCAATGACCTTCGTCTGCTTCAGAATTTGAAAGAAATAGAAGAGCCTTTTGAGAAAAAGCCAAATCGGGTCTTCGGCAATGGCTTACAAACGAAACCGATGCGTTCCGAGAGAATAGGGGCTCTTTACTAAATTTGTAATGTCGGTTTCTTCGGGCTCTGCGATGGTGGCTTCTACGCAGTGGTTTGAGCGTACGCTGGATGACTCTGCAAATAAGCGACTTACGATTCCTCAGGCATTTTTAGCAGTGGATGCTATTTTTGCTTATTTGGAATAACATCATGGATGAGGCTTGTGGTCTATGAAACCGTATCAGAAAGCACATTATGGAGGAACTTCCTGTTCATGGCTACCAGAATACATCATCATGGAAGAGGTAAAAAGCTGGAGGCGACCGACAGGAAATCCACGAAACTATCCGCCAGCACTCTATGGAGGCGAGTAAAAAGTGAAAAATGGAAGGAAAGGAAAAACGACCTGATAGAGCGCATTATGAATGATGATTCGCTAGAAAATGGATAAGTCTAAAATCATGGAAGTCCTTGACCCTAAAAACTTCATCGGATTTGCGCCAGTGCAGACAGAGGAGTTTATCAAGAATGAAGTTCAGCCGATTTTGGATAAATACCAAGACCTTGTAGGGGCTGAGCGTAGATTTGAAAGTTTAAGCTAAATAAAGATATTTTTCATTTTACTAATAATTAATGCCAAATAGAATTTTTAGTGTTTTTAAGTTCTATTTTTAGGAAAATTCCTGCCGTTTTCGGTGGGGATTTTCTTTGAGTGTAAGGCAAATCATTTGAATAGCCGCAGCAAAAACTACGGCTTTTTATAATACGAATATGATTAAATTTATTTCTTTTAAATTCTCTTTACAGAACCATCTAGGTTGAAAGTAGTTGTAGGCCTCTCTCGTGCCTTCTATTGTAGGAGCATCCCAGTACTGCTCATTCCATTGAACCTGCTTGTTGAAATAGATAAAATCCAAAGGCTCTTTTCCTGCACCTTCTATGGTTTTTGCTTTTTCGTGCCAGTTTTTATAGATGGTAGCCACGATAGGAATTTTATATCTTTCAGCGGAGTAGTATTAGCCATCATATCGCCTTCTCCCGTTATCTGTACGGGCTGCGGCTCGCTCCATTTGCCATTTTTGATAGATATAATGGTCTACATTTTTAGATTGTCAGGATTAAGAACATCTAGTTCTATTCTTGGTAAATCACCTCCGTAGAAATCAACATTTTGGAAAAAGTCTTAATTCTTTACCTTTAAATTGAGGCAGGTTTTTCAGTGCGTCTTCTGCTTTTTGTAATTCTTCTGCGTTATTCAGGATATTTACACCTTTTTCTTCTCCTTCTTCTGCATCAGCTTCAGTTGCTTTTTCTATTGCATTTTGCAATTTTTCCTGCTTTTTGCCGCAAGATTGTAATCCGAATAAAGATGCTACTAAAATACCAGCAGCAACGAGTTTTACTGTTTTCTATATGATATAATTTTATTTTTAAAATTTATATACAAATATAAGATAATAAATTAGGAAAATAAGCTTTTTTGAGGATTTTTAGGGAAAAATAGGGTGGAAATCTAACTTTTGTGTTTTTCAATGTTTTTAAAATAAAAATATTTAAAACAATAATGTTGAAATAAAAATGCTGTGCTGCTGAAGCAAGGATTTGATTTTGTTCAAAAATAAGAACAAGGGATATTCAGCTCGTATTTTTCGCTAAATATATAGTATCTTTGCCGTTATGAATCAAGATACGATATGCGCCCTTACAACTGCTGATGGGGTGGGGAGCGATAGGCATCATCCGTGTTTCGGGGCAGGATGCTCTGGCGGTGGTCAATAGAATTTTTGAAGGGAAAAACTTGGAAAAAGTGCCGACTCACACGGTGCATTATGGCTTTATAAAAGACCAAGAAGAAATAATAGATGAGGTGATGGTCTCTGTGTTCCATGCACCAAGGACTTTTACGGCGGAAAATTCGGTGGAAATTTCTTTTCATGGTTCGCCGCACATCGCAAAAATCTTGGAAGCTCTGCTGAAAAAATGGCGCGAGAACTGCCAAAGCAGGGGAGTTTACCATGAGAGCCTTTATGAATGGGCGTATAGACCTTCTCAGGCGGAATCCATTGCCGACCTTATTGCTTCCGAGAATGAGGCTTCGCGAAAGGCTGCCCTGAGCAGCTGAAAGGCGGAATTTCTGAGGAAATAGCTATGCTGAGAGGCGATTTGCTGAATTTTACTTCGCTTATCGAATTGGAACTTGATTTTTGCTGAAGAAGATGTGGAATTTGCTGACCGCTCTGCATTGATGGGGCTTATCGCTAATCTTAAATCTAAATTGGGCAGTCTTATTGATAGTTTTCAGTACGGAAACGCGGTGAAAAACGGCATCAATGTGGCGATAATAGGAAAACCTAACGCAGGGAAATCTACTCTACTGAATGCTCTTTTGAAAGAAGAAAAGAGCGATAGTGAGCGACATAGCGAGGAACTACCCGTGACACGATAGAGGAAGTTCTGCATATAAAAGGCACGGCGTTCCGTTTCATCGACACGGCAGGAATCCGCAGAAACATCTGACACAATAGAGGAAATAGGTGAAGAAAGCCAAAGAAAAAAATAGCATCGGCAAAGGTGCTGCTTTATCTCTATGATGAGCAGGACAGCAGCGCGGAGGAAATTATCAGTTTTATAAAAGAATTCTACCGACCAGACCTGAAAGTGATGCTTCTTCATAATAAAAATAGACCAAAACAAGGGCGTTTCGGCTGAAAAATCTTCCAGAAATAGACCACATTGAAACGGGAACTTGTCCCTGATTATACAGATACTATTCTGGGGATTTCGGCTCAGAAAATATCAATATAGAACTACTCAAAGCAGAATTGTCCAGTTTTGTGGAAACTCTGAAAGGCAGCGAAAATGCGGTAGTAATTACCAATCAGCGCCACTATGAAGCCCTCAGAAAAATCGCTGGACTCCGTGGAAAGAGTGGAAGAAGCGGTGGTTTCTGGTATTCACACAGAACTTCTGGCGTATGAACTGCGTACAGCTCTGGAATACCTTGGGAAATCTCTGGGGAATTTACCAATGATGAGGTTTTAGGAAATATTTTTAGTAAGTTCTGTATCGGTAAATAACTCTGTTTTTACAAAAGGATTGATAATGAGATTTTTGTCTTTATAAAATGCTATTTTACAATGAATTATCATTAAAAATTTTTGATACTTCTTGATACTTTTTTGTTGTTTTTGATACTTTTTAGGGTGCGATTTGGGTTACAGTGTTTGTCTCAAGTAAGTTTTTGAGACTTTTAGGGTGACGATGGAGAAAGTATTACTGACAAAATACTGCAACTAATGGTAAATACTGTTAATTACTGGGAGAAATTATTAACATACAATAAAAACGGAAAGTGTAAAATGAGTAGTAACATTAGGATAAAATAGGGATATGAAATATTGTGGAGAAGTGTTTTCAGCTAAGACATTTAAGACTCAATTTTGTTCTCATGAGTTGTAATTCAAAGATTATAAAAAGAGAAAAATCAGGAAAATGGAGGAGTTCAAGAAGAATACAAAAAGTGATTTGAAAAATAGTAAATCACAGAGTATGAATATGGAGGAACTCAAATCTAAAATCTATTTGAGTATAGCTGAGGTCTGTTTGTTGGTAGGAATGAGTGATTCTACTATCAGGAAGTTTGTAAAGGAGGGAAGACTAAAAAAACAATAAGATTAGGTAAAAACATTTGATTTTAAAAATCTCAGATAGAAAATTTGATGTGTTGATTTGGAGAACATTGTTTATTTGAAGATAGTGCAAATTAAATTCAAAAATGAGTATTTACATCAGATTAAAAAAATAATAGATTAAAATCGTTTTGAGAAATCGTTCAACACTCTTTCTATTATTTTTATTAAAATATTTTTGGGTCTTTTCTCTATTCTAATTCATAGATGAATATTAAAAATAAAAATAGTAGATTCCCTTATAATTATAAGTTATACAAAATTATATGTTATATTATTATATTATAATTATAATGTTATAAAAATATAAAATATATTATATAGACAAATAAATTTAAATAAAAATAAAAAGAATAAGGTCAGTAGATAAAAAGGGTCAGAAGTAGTAAAAGAAAGAGTAGTCAGTAGTCAAAAAGAGAAGTAAATAATAAGAGAAAAAGCCCGAAAAAGGTAGTTTTTTAGAGGAGGGAATTAAGAATCTATAAAAAGAGAACTGAGAGGTTGTCTTTTTATAGATTTTTGATTTAGAGGAGGTGGAAAAACGGAAAGAAGTTGGTTTTATGTGAAAAAATTAAGATATTTTACAGTCTAAACTTTGAGGAGGTCAGAAATCTTAATTATTACTTTTTATAAGTAATGGAAGTCCAAACTTTTTAGGTTTGAGTGTTTAAAGTTAAATTAAAAGAGATTTTAAAAATAATGATAAATAGTGGAAATATAAAAATGAAAAAGTAGTAATACCCTTTGAATAAGGTGTTGTCATGTTGTCTTGTGTCCCTGATTAGGAGGAATGTTACATCATCAAAATAGAGAGATGAAAGTATATTTAAGACAGAGAAAGGGACAATTGAGTAATAGTAATAAACAAAAAGGGAGAGTAAGAATGAATACTTTTTACTTGAAATATTATAATGAATATACAAAGAAAGTACTTACGAAAGTTTGAAATTACAGATATATGATAAACCTAAAAATCAGAATGAGAGGGATTACATCAGGGATATTATGAGATTGGCAGAAGCTGTGAAGAGTGAAAAAGTATTGGAAATACAAAATGGGAGGTTTGGGTTTAGTGCAGTAATAATGGAAAGATAGGATTTTTTTGGGGTATTTTGAACAAATGGTAATGAAAAATATGATGTAAATGGGACTTATGGAAATTGGAAAAGTACATTGAAACACTTGAAAACATATTGTAATGGTAGAATTGTCTATATCTAAGGTAGATGAACAGTTTTTAGAAGGGTTTAAGAATTATCTTTTGAATGAGAAAATATCAGATAGAGGAACAAGATTGTCTCAGAATACAGCGTTGTCATATTTTCAATAAAGTAAGAGCGACACTGAAAGAGGCTCATAGAAATAAATTGATATCAGATAATCCAGTGAGTAGAGTAAAAACGATAAAGAGGAGGAGACTAATAGACAATATTTGACTTTTGGAAGAAATACAGAAATTAGTTAATACAGAATGTGATAATCCTCTATTGAAAAGAGCTTTTTTTGTTCAGTTGTATGACAGGACTAAGATTTTTCAGATATAGAAAATTTGAAGTGGAAAAATATGAATTATGATGAAAATAATGGTTGGGCTTTTGAAATTTATTATTGTGAAAACAAAAGGTGTAGAGAACCTTCCGTCCGATAAATGAACAGGCGGTAAAACTGATGGGAAATAGAGGGAAAGAGGATGAAAAAGTATTTGAGGGACTGCTGTATAGTGCTTATAATAATAAGAAATTACATAAATGGGTGAAAGAAGCAGGATAGATAAACATATTACTTTTCATCTCGGAGACACAGTTTTTGCTACTTTACAATTGACAATGGATACAGATATTTATACAGTGAGTAAATTATTGGGACATAAAAATGTGAAAAACCACCGAAATATATGCGAAAGTAATAGATAAGAAAAGATAAATGCAGTCTCGAAAATTCCTAATATATTTGTAGGAAAATAATGTAAAATGCTGAATAATAATTTTGAAGATGAAGAATTTGATGAAGAGGAGTATTTTAGAGACATGGAAAGAGAAAGATTGGTTGGAGAATAGTGAAGAGGGAAGGAGATGGAACAGATTGGAAGAAGCCCTGGTCTGAAAGGAGATAATTTAGAAAAATAAAAGCGTTAAGACAAAAAGGTAAAAATATACAGAGAGGAAAGATTTCTTTTATTAGAAGAATTTCTGAAACTAAAAACATATGAAGATAAACTCAATTTTTGAGGAAAAAGAATTGAGCTTACTTAATGATGAATATTTTTTTAGGAGAAAAAGAAATCAGTTCATCAGATCCATATTTTTGAAAAAAAGGAATAAAGGTTTTAAAATGTTATATGTTCATTCGACCAGAGAATGATATTGAGAAAAAATATAGTATTTAACCAGACTGACAGAATGGATAAATATTGTAAATGAGGAACATAAAGATAAAAGTTATCAGACTTTGATTGATGATTATAATCGATTAAAAATTGAGTGATGGAGAAAAAGATTAAAAATTGAAATTGAAATAAAGATAGCAGAAAAATTCTATTGAAAATATTATGAATGAGTATTATGTTGTGGAAAGAGAGGGATAGTTAATTTTTAAGTATGTATGAAGAAAAAAGAGTGTAAATTGGCTTGGGTTATGGAAAGATCATTATCTGGGAATTTCTCAATTTCAAGTAATTGCTTATGAAGTGTCAAAAAGTGATAGGTTTTTGTTCGGTATAAAAGAATTTCTGAAAGGAGAACTTGAAAAAAATTAAAAAGTAAAAAATAGAATTTGAGAAGAATGCTCAAATTGAAAAAGATAAAGAAGAGAACCCTATTATATCAAGGAATAGAACATTTAAGAGAAAAGGAATATATAAAAATGATATTATACTAAAAGAGTTATGTAATAAATTGATAGAAAAAGGTTATATCGAAGATATTACTTTTTGGAAATTTTGTAAAAAGTTTTTGACTATCAGCCGATTAAGATAAGGGTTAAAGAATTGGAATCAAAGATTATCTGGAAAAATAGAATATAAAACTACGAATAAAGAGAAAAAAACTTATGATTGGACAGAATTATTAACTTTAATAGAATATATTACAGATATTGAGAATAGAGATTATATATACGACAATAGAGATATTATCAGAGATATTATAATGTGTTGTTTTGAATTTGATGATGGTTCAATGATAAAAAGAGAGAAGATGTATTTGATAGAATAAAAAGCTTTTAAGGAAAGAAAAAGAAGAAAAAACAAAAATTGAAAAACTTATAGATGAATTAAACCCTCAAAAAGGGGTTTAATTTTTTATAAAGGGTTTAACTCTATATACATTTGCCCCTTAAATAAAAAGAATATGAAGAGAAGACGATATCTATACAACGAAAGAAGCTTCTGTTTATTTGAAGTTGAGTGAACAACATGTAAGAAGATTGTACAATAGAGGAAAGTTGATTGGGTATAGACCTAATGGAGGTAAAATTTATTTTGAACTTGAAGAGTTAAACTATTTTTTTAAAAGAGAAATAAAAACCTCAGTGAAGAAGAAATTTTAAAAAGAAGTCAAAGATTTAAAAAGTTTTAATTATGAATAATTATCAAATAGATGTTTGGAAAAATTATTATGAACAGGCAGGATATCAAAATTTTGAGAATATTTTATTGGCGATTAAAGAGGGAAGTTTAAATCAGAAATAACAGAGATTAGAAATTCTTTAAAAAGAAAATAATAAAAATAAATCAGATAGATTGAAAAACAGTTTGTCAGGTTTTACTGTGTCAGCAATTTTTGATGAAGAAAAGACGAAAAAGAAAGGGTAATAAAAATATTATGGAGTAATGGTTTTGGATATTGATAATTTGAAAGATGAAGAGGAGGTTGAAAGAATAAAAAAGAGATAGAAAAATAGAATATACCAAAATGGTCTTTGTCTCTCCATCAGGTTTGGGACTTAAAATTATTGTAGAAACGAATAATACAGATGTAGAAAGACATACAGAAGTGTATAAGGAATTAGTGAATTATTATCAGAAATCAACTAAATGTAAAGTTTGACAGTCAGACCTGTGATGTATCAAGATTATGTTTTTCTCTTATGATGAGACAGCATATTATAATTGTGAGTCAAAAATATTTATAAAGTAAAAAGAGAAGAAAATGATGGAGAATAAAGTAGTAAGCAATGGTGGAGAATATAATAAAGTAATAGAGAGGATAATAGAGTTTACAGAAAGAAAACAAAGATATGTAAAGGTAATAGAAATAGATTTGTGTATTTATTGGTAAAAAAACTCTAAATTGGGAGGAGTTCCAGAAGAAATAATAAGAGAGTTTTTGTATAAATAATTATGTGGAAGAAGATTTTCCTGTTGAAGAGATAGAGTCTATTATGGAAGTGTATAATGATGATGAAATTAAATTTGGAGAATTCGAATATAGATACAAAAAATTTTTGAAGTAGAGGTTTTTATTTACATTTGTAGGGAAAAATAGGCGGAATTATAAGAAAAAGATAGTAAAAATAAATTATTAATGACATACATTTTGTAAAACTAATTTGTGTCTTTGAAAGGTCAAGTTCAAATACCCACACAAAGAGTTTAGCGAAGTGTTTAGAGCTGATAGGCTTTAAACATTGCTTTACTTGTGGGTTAGGAATTGACCTCCTCAAAGACAGGATAAGTAAATGTTTTTAAAGCCTATTTTGATTGTTTATAAAATGTATGAAAAATAGAGAATTATGAGAAAAAGGTAGTGTTAGGAATGTCTGCATTTCTGTTAAGTTTTTGATGGTAGGATGTCAAAAAGATAGAGTAGAAGGGTTTATAAATATGTAGAAACAAAAAGGAGATGATAGTTTTATACAATGGGTATTAAGTTTAGATGTGCTTTGATAGGGGATATAGAGTTTAGAGGAGGGAAAATGTTATGTGAGTGTTCAAGGAGTGCAAAAAGAATGGACTATGATGTAGAGGGGAATAGAATTTATGTAAAAGTAGATGGGTACAGAGGAGATTATAGAAATCATTGATGATAAAACGATTAGTACAGCAGGTTGTATTTTTGTAAAAACAGTAAAAAAATAATATTATGTGGAGTACAAAGAGTATTGATTTTGAGACTATTAAGAATGATAGTCAAAAAGTGGAAAAAGACAAATATATGGATATCTATCCTATATTTTTAGACTTCTTTAAAGATAGAGAATTAGATAGAGACCATTATTTTAGGAATATCATTGGTGTATAGCTGGATGCCTACTATACCTAAAATAGATATTCAAAATATTGATAAAGTAGTAGATATAATTAAGAAAGATGAAAATTACAGCTTCGGATTTGGAGGTGTTGTCTAAATGTTTTAATAATTCGATAGTTGGAACTTCTAAAGCTATTACATTTTATTTATCCAGATAAATATCCGATTTGGGATAGTAATGTTTGTAAATATTTTTACTGATGGAGAAACCATTTTTCATATAGAGTAAATAAAGTGAGTAATTACTTGAAATACATTGATTTTTGTAATGGTTTGATTGAAAATAATAAAGAAGGAATAGCAGAAATACAAAAGGAATTTATAACTCGAATTTGGTCTTGAAATTAGTAAAATGAGGACTTTGAATTGATATTTTTCAAGTAGGGGAAAAATAAAGAAGTTGTCCAAATGATTACATCAAAAAGAATATAGATAAATGAATATAGAGAAAAATACAGAATCTATACAGAAAGAGATAGAGATATTACAACACAAAAATAAAGGTGATGGGAAAAAGATTGGGTGCAAAACAGATTGGAAGCAAAAAGAGCAGGTGAAAAATATGAAAAAGCACTTGAATTCTTTATCAGAAGAAGAGGCACATAAGTTAATGGTAGAAACAAGTAGAAAAAATCAAAAAGATTGAGAGAAGAGAGAATGAGTAGAGGGGAGGATAGTTTTAGTGAAGAAGATTTAAGAAAATTTAGAAAAAGAAAAGATAAAACTGTTTTTGGATAGATATTCAAAAGCAGTTTTTATTTTCTAGAACCAAGTAAGAAAAAGTGATACTTTTGTGGTTTAGATTACAAAATGGGAGACGACCTATTTCCTAATACACTTAAAAATAGGGAGGATTATATTTTTCTGTATCGGAAAATAAATATAGTTTTTGGTTTGATTTTCAGATAATTATATAAAGTTAAATTTTCCGATTTTCACTTTTATTGTTTATATTTGTTACACCTTTTTGTACACCTTGAATCTAAAAGTGTACAGGAGGTGTACAATTTTATATGCGTATGAAAACATCATTATATTAATTACAGAAAATTAGTTTTTAGAATATTATCGTGTTTCAGAAATTAGTGAAAAAGTGTATATTTAAGGTTTCAAAAAACAATAATTCTAGCTAAACATAAAAACATTATGAACTACAAAAACATTAGTAAAAACTAAGCAATATTATTGGGATAATTTCTATTATCTTGTTGGTTTATTGGGTTTTGTATTTATTTCAATAACGGTCTTTGGATTGAAAAATTTTTCGGGAAAATATTACCGAGACTTTTTATCTGAGTGTACTGGAGTTTTAGCGTTGATGCTGGGTTCTCTTATTATTAATGTGATGTTTAACCTCACTCGAATAGCTGAAAAACACAATCAAGATGAATTGAGTGTGCCTAAACAGGTTAACAAAAATGGGACTTCTTTTGGACTGAGTTTTCCTTTGATATTCGGACTTCTTTTCGCTGGAGATTATATTACATCCAGAAAAAGAAGAAATGCTGATAGCTTCTGCAAAAAGAAATCATAGAGAGCAATAAGGACAGACAAAATTACTTCATTATTCTTTTTGATAAAAATTGGATTATCAATACTCGAAATATTCTTGATTTATACGAAAAATACGGATAAGCATTTTCCATATGTTTCGGTAATTGTATCGGATAGTATTGATAAATCTCAAGTGTTTTAGGTTTTAGAGATTACTACGGAGAGAATGATACCATTCGCCCTATGAAGAGAGATTTTATTTTTAAAAACAACAAAAGTAGAGCGTGAATACCTTAAAAGGTATTTTATAACCATTCTGATGAAGTGCGATTCAGTGCCAATGATGGTCGGTATGAGCTGTTCTACCCATACATAAAAGACGGAAAAAGAATTGTTCTTTATTTTTCGGAGTATCAGCCTTATGGGAAAATAGGAAGTTGATAAACAGATAGAAACGATAACAAAACCAATAGAAGTAAAGTAAATGATAGCAAAAGAGTATATTCCTATTTATGCTGCATTAATAGTTCTTGCGCTTATTTACATAAAGAGTAAAATTTATACTTAACATAGAGACAAATTATGCTTTATATTGCATTTTTGAGTGTGATGATTAGATAATCATTATTTATATCTGTATAAATGAATTATATGGCATTTTATAAACTGATAGAACAAAACAAAGAACGGTGGAAAGTGCAGGGAATACGCTTCAAGTTATTTTTGAGAAATTAGAAATTAGAAGCTGTCACAAATCTTATTTTTGCGACAGCTTTATACTTTTTCTAGTTTTTGGAATTAATGGCAAAAAGCCACCATATCTAATTCGTTTTCAAGACAAAAAGCGATGTTTTCTTTTAGTCCCATAATATGTTCATAGCTATAGCCTTTGTCTTCTTCTTCATCAGTTTCACCTTCAATTAAGTCTTCTATTTCCTCAGGGTTTTATGCACTTTTGATAATAAATCCGAAAGGGCTTGCAGGTGCTTTTTATCAAGCAGACTTATCATAGGGAAATCATCTATCTCTGGAATAGAAAAAGGGTGAAAATGGTCAGCAAGGAAGAGTTCGGTATCTATTTCAGTCTTTATATTCCAGTCTTCTAAAAAGTATACGACTGATGAGTTCAGTTTCATACCAAAACTTAATTTCCTGATTATAAGGTAATTCTATGCCAAAAGTAGCACAAATGCCGATAAAAGCATAGCCATAGATATATCCTTCTTCATCATACTGATTGCCCATATGATGTCGGTAAGAGCCTTTACTAGTCTCATTGTCATCATCTTCATCGGCATAGTTTTTAAAAAGTATCATTGGCTTTTACCTTTTTGCAAAGGGCTTCATCTTTAGAACCAAAAACAGCTTTTTATCTCTGGAGTTTTTCACTCCGTAAGCAAACATATAGTGATCCCATAAGTAGAATGTATTGAAAGAACGAAGATAGTGTTTTTATTTAAAAGACAACTAAAGAAATAATAACAAAATAAATGATAGCAAAAAGAGTATATTCTTATTTATGCTGCATTAATATTTACATAAAGGATAAAATTTATATTTGACACAAAGACAAATTATGCTTTATATTGCATTTTTGAGTATAATGATTAGAAAAATTATTATTTATATCTGTATAAATGAATTATATTGCATTTTGTAAACTGATAGAACAAAACAAAAGAACAGCGGAAAAGCGCTGGGAATACGCTTCAAGTTATTTTAGAGAAATAAAGTTGATTTTAGTAAATTTTGGTTATTTTGTTTTTAGTTATAATGATTAATCACTATGGGATGGGATATTTGTTCTATGGGAAATCATACCTTGGATGCTTCGGATATCAGGACATTAGCGGAACAATTGTCAGAAATATTTAAAATTAATATTTCTTTGCAAGGCTTTTAAAGATGGGTTTTATGAAGAAGTGGTAGATTTTTGGAGAGGTGGTTTATGATGAAAAAGCAGTATGGTTTTACGCTGTAGGGATAATTTTTATTTTGTTAAAAAGTCTGATTATTAAGTCAGAGGTGGGATTGCAAGATACGCTTTCTGCAGAAAAGATAGAGGAGTGGCATATGGAGGATGTAGAAAGTGCAAAGAGAGGTTTTTGTGGAATATGAGCTTTATTGCGATGCCGAGAATCGAGGGTTGTATGAATTGGACAATGTGAAAAATACTGAAAGACTTTATCAGTATTTCTATAGTGGAGCCTTTCGTTGGTTTGGGTTCATAGATAATCTTAAAGAACGCACGCCAAACCACTGCTTTTTCAAATTTAGAGAAAAAATATAGAATTATATAAAAAATTGGGTGCAAAGGAAATCATTTATTTCCCAGATCAAGGTATGGCGCAGTTGATTTTTAGATAAATTTAATATGTTGTTATGGGAGGAAATAAAAATTTATGCACGAAAAGAAATATTATGAAGATGCAAGGAAAGGATTTCGAAGAAGTAAAGGAATATTATAAGAATCCAGACAAATATCTGATAGTGAATCTTTCAAAGGTATTACAAAGCGGTAGAGTTTATGATTCCAAAAGATTATATAGAACTTTTTATGATGATATCGAGATATATTTTAAATCTAAAACCAATTTAAATTACATTAAATGAACATGAGGAAAATACAGAATCTATACAGAAAGAAATATTAGAAGAAATGCACAAATGGACAAGTCCTTCTTGGCAGCAAAGCAGAAAGGAAGCCTTTTGCAGGTTCAAGATATGAAAAAAGCAATTGAATTCTTTATCAGAAGAAGAAGCTCACAAATTGATGGTAGAGACAAACTCAAAAGATATTGAAAGGAAGAATTCATAAAAATATTGCAAGGACAATGGATTGAGAAAGGAAAAACTGTTTTGGATAGATGTTCAAAAGCAGTTTTTTTGTTTTTGAAAATGTGATGCTTTGGTAGTTCAGATTACAAAATGAGAAACGCCTACTAAGACAGAGCAGAAAAACTTAAAAAATCATTGATAATTATTCCTTTTTGTAGTAGTTATTTTAGCGGATGAAAATGTAAATTTGCAGAACTCCTATAATAACTAAAAATGAAAAAGAGAATCTTCGTAGAGAAAAAAAGGTTTTTCGATGTAGAAAGTCCTAAAATTCTAACTGAAATCAAGAGCATTCTTCCCAAAGTAGAGAATGTAAAAAGTTTATAATATTTACGATGTTTTTTGGGCTGTCCGAAAAGCGATTTTTCCAAAACGGTAGGCAGCGTTTTTCGCAGACCCAGTTACAGACATCATTCACACAGAAAATCCAGCAACAGAGCAGTATTTCGCTACAGAATTTCTCCCTGGGCAGTATGACCAAAGGGCAGATTCAGCGGAGCAGTGCATTTCTCTGCTTACAGGAACGGACAATGCTGCTGTGCGAGCGGAAAACTTATGAGATAAAAGGCATTTCTTCCGTGATTTGGATAAGGTTAAAGACCTGCTTATCAACAAGGTAGAGAGTAGAGAAAAGGATTTGTCCAAACTGGAAATCCCAGCGCAGGAAAAAAACCAACTCCTGTGATTGTTCACGAAGGTTTTATCGGTTTTTAATGAGGCTGAACTGGAACAATTCTACAAGCAACATGGCTTTGCTTTTTGGGTTTGATGATTTGCTGTTTATCCAAAATTATTTCCAATCAGAAAACCGAAAATCCTACGAGACCGAGCTCAAAGTTTTGGACACTTACTGGAGTGACCACTGCCGACATACTCACTTTTGAAACCGAGCTGAAAGACATTCAGTTCAAAGGCGAGTTTAAAGAAACTTTGGATAAAATTTTCGCTGATTATTTAGAAAAAGAAAGTTTTTAGGAAGAGAAGCGAAAACCGATTTCGCTAATGGATTTGGCAACTGTCTGCGCCAGATATTTCCATAAGACAGGTAAATTAGAAAATCTTGTAGTTTCTGATGAAATCAATGCCTGCACGATAGAAATAGAGGCGGAGTTTGACGGAAAAAAGAGCCTTGGTATCTTCTTTTTCAAAAACGAAACGCACAATCACCCTACTGAAATAGAGCCTTTTGGCGGTGCTTCTACTTGTCTTGGCGGTGCTATCCGTGACCCGCTTTCTGGGCGTGCTTTCGTGTATCAAGCGATGCGTCTGAGCGGTGCGGCAGATGTTCTAGAGCCTGTTTCTGCGACTTTGCAGGGAAAACTTCCACAGAGAACCATCACAAAAGCAGGCAGCGAATGGCTATTCTTCTTATGGAAAATCAGATAGGGACTTGCTACTACGATGGTCAATGAAATCTATCATGAAGGTTACAGAGCGAAGAGAATGGAGGTAGGTTTCGTGGTTGGTGCTGTTCCTAAAACTTGGGTAAAACGCGAAAAACCACAGAATGGAGATATCGTGATTTTATTTGGCGGAGCTACAGGGCGAGATGGAGTAGAGCGGCGCTACAGGTTCTTCCAAGGAGCAGGACGAGACCTCTATACATACGCTTTCTACCGAAGTTCAGAAAGGGAATGCCGTGGAGAGAGAAAAATCAAAGACTTTTCCGAAATCAGAAGTTACGACTTTGATAAAAGAAATCTAATGATTTTCGGAGCGGGTGGAGTTTCTGTGGCTATCGGTGAAATTGCTGATTCTTTGGAGATAGATTTGGATATTTTACCTTTAAAATATGAAGGGCTGAACGGAACAGAACTTGCCATTTCCGAATCGCAGAGCGTATCGTTGTGGTAGTGGATGCCAAGGATAAAGACCAATTTATCCATTTCTGTGAAGAGAAAACATCAAGGCCGTGGAGGTGGCGAAAGTTACCGATTCAGGAAGAATGCAGATGTTCTGGAAAGGAACGAAAATAGTAGATTTGAGCCGAGAGTTTCTAAATTCAACGGCTGTGCAAAATCTCAAAAATGCCGAAATTTCCCATCTTCAAAAAGCTTGAAAATCAGCCAGAAATATTTAACGAAGAAAAACCTCATCAAGATACTTTCGGATAAAAATACAGCCTCTCAAAAAGGCTTGTTGGAGATGTTTGATTCTTCAGTCGGTGCGACTACGGTGGCTATGCCTTTGGGCGGAAAACACAGATTACCGAGATGGAGGGAGCGTGCAGACACTGCCTGTTTTGAACGCGAAAAAATGTGAAACAGTATCTCTGGCAGCGTGGGGCTTTGATGCCGGAATTTCTTCGCAAAAACTCCTGATAGGGGCAGCAGATGCTGTGGTGGAGTCCGTGGCGAAAATCAGCAGCTATGGGCGGCGATTATAGAAAAATCCGATTGAGCTTTCAGGAATATTTTTGAAAATTAGGGTCAAAACCCCAGAAAAATGGGGCAAAACCGGCTGGCATCACTACTTGGGGCTTATGATGCGCAGATGAATTTTGGGCTGGCGGCCATCGGAGGAAAAGGACTCTATGAGTGGAACTTACCAAAAATCTGAATGTACCGCCGACATTGATTTCCTTCGCTTGTGCAGATGGGCAGAAAAAGCATATTATTTCGCCAGAGTTTAAGCAGGCTGGAAATAATATTTATCATTTTTATCATCAAAAATAAAGAAAAATGGACTGCCAGATTATGAAACTCTGAAAGAGGTTTTTGATTTCGTTCATCAGCAGATAAAAAGCAGGAAACATCGTTTCTGTAAAGACCATAAAAGACGGTGGAGCAGCAGTTTCATTGGCAAAAAATGTGTTTTGGAAATTATCTCGGTGCAGAGGTGGAATTTGCAGAAAGCCAGATTTTTGGAGAAAAATATCGGTGGTTTATCATCGAAAGTAAAAACGGAACTGGCTCATTCCCCAGCTTCATAAAAATAGGAAAAAGTGACCGAAGGAAAAAACTTTGGTAATCAATAAAAAGCGTTTGACCTTGGTAAACTGCTTTTCGGCTTATACGCAGACTTTTGAAAATCTTTTTCCCAGCTGCCGAGCCGGACAGAATAGAAATCAACATCGATGAAAAGCTGAATTCTACCAGTCCTAAAAATATCATTATCAAGAAACATAACATCGCAAAACCAAGGGTTTTCGCGCCGATTTTCAGGGACGAACTGCAGAATACGAAACCCAAAATGCTTTCCGAAAAGAGGGAGCAGAGGTGACCTCGTTGCCGCTCATTAACCTTACCAAAAAGCCTTTTGGAGGAGAGTATAGAGGCTTGGACGAAGGAAATAGACCAGTCTCAAATTCTTGTTTTTCTCGGAGGATTTTCCGTAGGGGACGAGCCTGATGGTTCAGCGAAATTCATCGTCAATGTTCTTAAAAATGAACAAAATGAAATCAGCTGTTCATCGCCTTTTGGAGCGTGACAGGGATGATTCTGGGGATATGTAACGGCTTCCAAGCCTTGGTGAAATCTGGACTTCTGCCGTATGGGGAGATAAAGAGATTTGGATGAAAAAACTCGCCGACGCTCGCTCACAACGCGATAGGGCGCCATATTTCCCAAATGGTGGATGTGAAGGTAGTGAATGATGATTCGCCATGGCTGAAAAGGCATGAAAAACGAGGTGTATACCATCCCGATTTCCCACGGAGAAGGGCGTTTCATGGCAAGTGAGGAGGTGCTGACAGAACTCTACAAAAATGGGCAGATAGCTACCCAATACATTGATTTTGAAGGGAAAATAGCTCACGGAATGCCGTACAACCCGAATAATTCGCTGTTTTGGAATAGAAGGAATTACCAGCCGAAGCGGAAAAATCTTCGGAAGAATGGGGGCATCCAGAGCGTTTCGCGGAAGGACTGCTGAAAAAATATCCCAACTGCCAACTATCACAATATTTTCAGAAATGGCGTGGAGTATTTTAAGTAGGAAAAATAGGACTACATAAATATAAAAACACCTCTGAAAAGAGGTGTTTTTGTTTCTGATGTTAGAACAAATCGTCTAATTTAGATTTTGCGGAATCCCAGAATTCACCGAGGTCAGATTTTTAAATCATCTAATTTATCTTCTGCAAGGTCTTTTTATTTCATCCCATTTGTCTTCAGCTTCTTCTAATTTTGCTTCCAAAAGTTTGCTTTTTCTTCCAGTTTCTGCTTTGGCATCACCAGAGAGTTCTTCTGCTTTTGCCTTTTTAGGGATTTCTAGTTCTTTTTAGCGTTTTTCTATTTGTTCTTGGAATTTTTGTTTTAGTTCGTTAGTGTCCATTTGCTTTTAATTTTAAATGTTAAGTAAGACAAAGATAAACAAAAACGATACAAAAGCGCTTTAAAAACCAAATTAAAATTTCTGTAAATTGCACAAGGCTTGTTTTTGGACATTGATGGGAATTTTTTGGAAGAAATATTTGTAATGAAAAAGGTATAGAAAAAATAAATAATAATGGATACAAGAATTAAACTTGGAATAAAGTGGGATTATATTGGCTTATGCAGCATATAAAATGATCATAAAAGATAAAGAGAAAATAGGTCTGAATTTGTTTTAATCCGAGCATGGGAGTAGTGATCATAGGAATAATAACAGCTATTATATGTTTTATACTAGTATTATTCAGGTTAGATTAGTGAGAGTTATAAATATCCTAAATTGCCAAAGGAATGAATAAAGAATAAACTAAAGATAATCATAATGAAAAATAATTATACTATTTGTTTTTATTGCTGATGAGCTGTGAAAAATCCTAATAATATAGAGATAAAAAGAAGAATTTAAAATCTATTATTAGAGCGTTTTATGAGCAGGAAGGAGCTAAAATAGGCACCAGTAAAAATGATACTCTGTCCGTGGCTTTTTGTGCAGAAAAGAATCGTATAAAAGTAGAGATTGTATTCTTTTTGAAAAAAATTGGATGGTTTTGAGGAGCATTGTATAGGACAAACAGAAATGGATGGGTTTAAAATCTACGCTTTTTCCTAAAAAATAGACCAAGTAAAGGATATAATAAAAATCAAATACAATAAAGAATACAAGTCTTCTCCTAAAAAGGATAGAAAAAAAGATGACTGATGAAATTTTTTTATGATGAAACATATGACTATTTCTATATTTTTAAAAAAATGGAAAGATAGAGAAACGAAGTATATCAGGATTTTAGATATAGATAGATGATAATCAGTGTATTAAAAGTGATTTAGTATGATTTTAAAGGATAGTCAAGGAAAAAGACAAAAATAAAATTTTCGGATATAGTAAGGCTGAATAAAGAAGAGCCTGTTTTCATCAAAAATGAAGGTGCGTATTTCTACGGAAACTATGGTTTCTGAAGAGAATTTGGATATTGAAAGGACTGATTTGGAGGATTTAACGAGAGATTTAAAGGTTTGTGCGAATGTAAAATAAGAAAATTTTTCTTTCAAAATATAGATGAAACGATAGAGATAGTTTTCAGTATCAATGATATAGGAACCATCGCCGTAGAGGGAAAAAATGTATGATGAAAGCTATATGAATTCTATTAATTTTTCGTTTTCAGACAGATTTAAATGGAATAGCAACATTTTTCAAAGAAATTTCACAGGAATTAAAAAATATAAATAACAAAAAGAAACAATATGCCAGATACTAATTTTTATTTAACAGACGATTCGAGAGAACTTTTATTTGATTTTATACAATCACAAGGAGAATTAGTTCCTGATTTACACTATGACAAGCCAGAATATGAGATTGTAAAAGATGTAAAATCAGTTTATGGAATATATAGAAACTAAAACAGTTAGATTTTATATTATTTCTAAAAATTTCAAGAAAAGGGATTTTGTGGGTAAATGAGAATGAACTTATGGCTCCCTCCTAATTATTATATAGTTCAGAGAGTAGGCGGGCCGTATATTCATTTGGCTTTGTATCGAGGATGGGCAGATGACGCTACAGTAAAAATGAAAAGCACAGATGTAGGATATTATGCTCCAGGTTTTTGGACAAAGATGATTTCTCTATAGAATACAAAGCAGTGAAGAATTAAAAAGATTTCTACAAGGGAATGCTGAAATTCCTGCGGTCTTTATGCAAAAAGTAAATATAAACGGAAAGAACTACATATGAGACAAAAATAGTGATGGGTATTAGAGTGGTTATTATCAATAAGTTATAATGTTCAAAAAATAGTGGAAAAATGAAAAATAAAATGTGTCGTACAAGATGATGATTCTATTATTTTCTATAAAAAATGATGAGGTTTTTATCTATATGACTAGAAAAACCAAATGGGGCGGAAGAGTTTATGGCGAAATATATGATGCAAAATGATAAACTTTTGCTTAAAGTAAAAATCGTTTCTTTGGCTGAGAATAAAAATTACATATCAGAATTTAGGGTCTTTCCGTTTCTAATGTAAGTTTTTATTTATATGATAGATTTATACTTGGAAAAAGACAAAATAGAATTTTTTTATTTTTCCTAATTTATTGTAGGTTGTATTGGAACAATAAATTTATTGCAGAATGTAAAAACCTGTGGATTTACTGAAATATAATACCCATTTAGAAATCAATTTTAATACTAAAGATGAATTAAAAATATACTATTCTATTATACTTTTCTGCACAACTATTTTATATGCGGATTTATATTAAACAATGCCAATGAACAGCAAAAAGAATAAAAAAATGTATTTCTCTTAATAATTATACTTGTAATGGTTCTTTATCTTCTATATAAAGGTTTTGTTTTATTGGAATTATAATCTTTTCAAAGAACAAAAACAAGTAGAAACATGGAATAGCAGAGTGAAAAACACTGAAAACCAAGAGTATGAAAATATTGAAAATGCTCGTAATTAGCAGCATATTTATAGCATGCAAGAGTAAACAAGACGAAATTAAAGAAACATTTTCTTCAGATGAAGGAAAAAAGTGGTATTCTTATAATATTCGTGATGAAAGGGATATTATACCTTATAGAGTGAAAGAGTTTTATTCTGATGGCAGAATGAAAGATTACACACATTATGTAAAAACAGGAGAATTACAAAGAATACCCTATGATGATGAATATAATACCGAAAGATGGTTTATTATCAACGATACTATAGTAAGTATATATAATGCTAAAAATCCTACAACAGGATTTTATCATAAAAGTATGAAGTAAAAATTCTTTATTGCAGTAAAGATACTATCATTTTGCAGAATGATACTAAAAGATTTGACCATGTTAGTAAGATATAATGGAAAACAACATGAAGAGATAGGTAATGTTCAGATGTTTTTCAGATTATTAAAAATAAAAACAACATAAGTATTTTAGTTATGAAAAATCTTTTAAGCATAGTGATTGTTATTTTTCTTGGTATCGTGCGAGAGAAGATTAGAATTTGATAAAAATTATTGGAAAAAACCATCCGAATGAGAGGTATAAAATGGCAGATGATATAGTAAAAACAAAAGATGTTAATAGGAAAAATAAACAAGATGTTAGAGTATTATTAACAGATGATTGTAAATATTGTGATGATACCAGCGACAAATGGATGTACTATTTGGGCGAGGGATTTAATAAATTAGATAGAAAATGGGAGATATTAGATGTTGAGTTTCAAGACGGAAAAAGTAGTATCAGTGTCTATCAGATAATGAAAAATGATATAGTAATATTCCAAATTGTCTTTTAGATTATTAAAATAATGAAACGAGAAAAAATAAAAATAAGAAAGATATGAGTAAATTTATTAAAATATTGGTTTGGTCAAGTGTGTTTATTAGCTGTGAAATCAACAGAATAAAGATGAAGAACAAATAAGAAAAACCGTTAATAAATTTTGGGATACTATAAAGAGGGATGATATAGAAGGTTATAAAGAATTATTTTTATGATAATGAGATTTTAGGAAAGTATATCTGCAGATTTTTATTTTTTACATAACAATTATGATGAAATAAGTGAAATCTATACAAGGGAAAAATTTGAAAATAAAAGATACTATTTTTCTTCCTGAGAATAGGAAAAAGTATGTGCAGTATATTATTAAGAAAGATAATGATAGTAATAATCTGTACAAACCACTAGTTATAACACTTATGTTTTTATAAACCTGTAGGATATGATAAAATCTATAATTCTTCGCCATTAGACAATCATATAGGCTGGGGAAAAGAAAAAGTATATGAGTAATAGGATATATTAGAAGAAAATGATTACTATCCGTCTGGATTGAAGCATAAAAGGATATGACGGCATGAATTTTAGGAACAAAATAAAAAAATATCAAGGCTATCAAAAACTAAATACTATCCATAATAGGAACTTTGTAAAAAGTCCCTATTTCAGATTTTGTTTCTGTAGTATATTGATTTACAGGTGTTATTGTGGAGCTGGAGGGATTCGAACCCTCGTCCAAACAAGCAACAAATAAACTTTTCTACATGCTTATTTTGTTATTATTTTTCGACACAAAGCAGAGAACAAACACCCAACTTTATGCTTATCTTCTAAATTTTTTCGTCCTTTGGTCGAAGCTCCCAAAGGCTTATTTCCGCATTTCCTATGCCCCAGAATCGGACGCCGCAGAACGGAGCTTCCGTGAGACATCTTGTTTCCTTACTATACTTCGGGAAAAACGCTAATCTTACTATACTTCGGATTAAGCAGCAAGAGCATACTCTTCGTTGCCAGTTAAAATTTGTAGCAAGGGATTAAAGAGATCGCGCTACGGTTCTCTGCATGCTTATTTACCCATTGGTCTTGCTGTCGAAACCGGTCAGCCCTCAATGAATTTTGGGAGCAAATATAATGAAAAATAAATGTAATGGGATAATAAATTTTTAAAAATTATTTCCTCACTTGTTTCAGCCATTCTAAATAGCCCATTACCGCCATTATTGTGAAAAATTAGATATTGTAATGATGTGATTCCCAGTCCCTTGTAGAGCATCATCAGGGATGCAGATTAGATCGCCCACAATCCAGAAAAAGCCAGTTTTTCTACCTTTCGTTTTGCCATGAACCACATCCCGATGAGAAACAGGGAAGTCGTGAAAATATCCAGCCAGTTTGCCCAGTCAAGTTGCTGAAAACCAAGGCTTACGCCATTCATAGAGAAATGATTGTCTATAAAAGGTTTGAAATAATAAACTCCACAGACTGCCACAAAACTCATCGCAAACAGATTTAGTCCCACCAGCGAGTCTTTTTCTTGGCAAAAATCTACGCTGATGATTTGGTTTTCTGTGTTTTTGTTCAAGAAATCCAGCCGTAGATGCTCATAATGCTGTAATAAACATTGATAAGCATATCGCCCAAAAAGCCCAAAATTAAAGAGAATATAAACATAAATCGTAGTGCTGATAATGCCTGTGGGATACACCCAAATATTCCTTTTCACGGAGAAAAAACACTCAGCAGACCGAAGAAAGCAGCTACAATTTCAAGAAAATTTGAAAAAGTATATTCCTCGTAAGGTTTTTATAAAAAGTTCATATAAATTCATCAGAGTTATTTGATTATCTTTGTACAAAATTAAACAAAAATGGAGAACATCACACTAAACACCATACCAGAAGCCATAGAAGACCTTAAAAACGGTAAAAATTATCATCGTAGTAGATGATGAAAACCGCGAGAACGAGGGCGATTTCCTCTCTGCAGCGAGAACGGACCACTCCTGAGATTATCAATTTTATGACCATCCATGGGCGTGGGCTTATCTGTACGCCGCTTCCCGAAAAATAGGTGTGATGAACTGAGGCTTGGAGGCTATGGTTTCGCGCAGTACAGACCCAAAAAGAAACAGCCTTTACGGTGTCAGTGGATTTGCTGGGAGATGGCGTATCTACGGGTATTTCAGCGAATGACAGAGCGAGAACTATTTTAGCCTTGATGGACGAAAAAGAGCAAACCGACTGATTTCATGCGCCCTGGGCATATTTTCCCTCTCAGAGCCAAAGAAGGCGGAGTACTGAAACGCGCTAGGACACACCGAGGCAGCGATAGATTTGACCAGACTCGCTGGGCTGAAAGAGGGCGGAGTAATCTGCGAAATCATGAATGAAGATGGAACGATGGCAAGGCTTCCACAGCTGGCGGAACTTTGCCTGAAAACAAAACCTGAAAATAGTTTCCATAGAGGATTTGATAGAATACCGCCTGAAAAATGGAGATTTGATAGATAAAATCGAAGAAAGAGAGGTAAAAACTTTTATGGAGATTTCAGGTTTTTATGCCTTTAAGGAGAAGTATACGGAACAGGTGCATTTTGCTTTTATCCAAAGGAAGTTGGTCAGGTAAATGATGAGGTTCTCGTGCGGGTGCAGTCTTCGGGTTCTTACTTTTGATGTGCTGAGTATTTTGGCTAATGGAGAAAAAGTCTTTATTGGAGAAAATAACGGCTAAAATAAACGAAGAGGGCAGAGGAGTGATAGTTTTTATCAATAATGTTTCCACTACGGAGAATACACTGCGAAAGCTTCAGCAGTTCATCAATAATCAAGAAAATACAGAGGTCAAAAGTACTCAGAACTTTAAAGATTATGGAATAGGAATCCAGATTATCAAGGAGTTAGGAATTCATAAAATAAAAATTTTTATCTCAAAATACAGATCAGAAAACCAATAGTAGCGGTTATGATGTAGAGATTAAAGAAATGGTAAAGATTTGATATTATGGTAGTTAAGTCACTATATAAAAAAATGATGTTTTTCGAATGGATTGACATTCAGGATATGAAATATGAAAATATTTCAGAAATATCTAAACAATACAAAAATCAATATATTACACCTAAAAAGATTGTATCAATACCAATCACCTTCCCAAAGCAGAGGATTTGGGCGAGATTAAATTTATTCTTGCAAGGATAAGCTCCGAATCAGGCAATAAGTTTTTGAATTCTATTAACGATATTAGTACGAAGGTTGGGATTTTTATTAAAGAAAATCTTGTTTTAACCATTCATAGAGTTGATAATGAGCGTATTAAAAACTCTCGAAGAGCTGCAAAATGGGACTTTTCAGGCTGCCAATCCCTATCGGATAGCTTTGGAGCTGGGCTTAGGTATTTTGAAATCTTATAGAAAAGAAAATATCAATCTTTTTGAGAAAATGGAAAAAAATAGAGAATGATATTTTTCACTAAAACGGATTCTAATTCTAACGAAATCAAGCGTCTATATCGTCTGAAAAAGACGGGCGAGTCTTAATCTGAAACTTTTGTCCATTTCTAATGAGTGGGTTAATTTTTATGACAAGCTCCCGATAGAAAAAAATAGAATTCAATGATTTGAAAGATACCTATACGGAGGTGATGAGTGGTTTTGAATATCTTAACTCTCAGTCTACCAGTCTTATAAGTCTATTTTTAGCGCTGTCTGACCAGAGAAATAACGAGTCTATGAAAAATTTTAGCTGTATATTCAGCGTATTTCTTGCCGATAACCTTTTTGGCGAGTCTTTACGGAATGAATTTTCAGGAAATGTTCGGAATAGACCATGAATACGGCTTTTTATTGGATGCTTGGCATTATGGTAGTCATCGTGATAGTGACTTCTATTTTTCATGAAAAAGGAAAAATGTAAAATAATTAAAAACATTGATTATGAGCGATATTACACAGAATCAAAAAGAATATGAAAAATTTTTATGATGATATTTCAGAGAAATATGATTTGATTTTTCATTGTCTCCACTACACAAGACTTTTTGCAGAGGAAATAAAAAGGCAAAAAGGTTTTTGGATGTGGGCGCAGGAACAGGGAATTTGTCCCAATATTTACTTGGCGAGAATTATGAGGGTTACAGCTATTGATATCAATGAAAAACTCATCAATAAAGCAAAAGAGAAAGGTGTAGAAATCGTTAATATGAGTATGCTTGATATTGACAAGCTTCCGAAATTTACGACCATTATCAACATAGAAACACGCTTCCTCATTTGGAAAACAAGAAAGAGATTTCAGTTTTTGCAGAAAGCCTATGCCCAGCTGGAACAAGGTGGAAACTAATCATCAAATGGTGAATTTTTGGAAATTTACATCTAAAAATAAAGAAGGAAATTTTTAGGAAATTTACCGATGATTGATAATGAGGGAGTTACTTTTTGAGCGTTCTTATTATTTGAATGAAGAAGGAAATATTATTTTCAAAACTATTTTAGATAAAAAGTTGAAAAACGAAGAGGTTTTGTAAATATTGATTATCAAGAACTTAAAGTGTTTTTGGAGAATGCAAGTTTAAAAATATTCAGTTTTATGGTGGATTTAATAAAGTTGATTTTTATTCAGAAAACTCTATGCCTGTGATAGTTACAGCAGAAAAATTATAGAAAATGAGCTTTGATTAGAAGTTTTTAGGAAAAAAACTCCCATCGTGGGCGAGGGTGCGTTTTTAGCGGAAACAGCCGTGATTATCGGAGATGTAGTAATGGGCGAGGAGTGCAGTATTTGGTATAATGCCGTATTGAGAGAGGATGTGAACAGCATCAGGCTCGGTAACAGGGTGAATATTCAGGATAATGTAACTGTGCACTGCACTTACGAAAAAACACGCGACCATTATAGGAAATGATGTTTCTGTCGGGCATAATGCGGTGGTTCACGGCTGCGAAATAAAGGATAATGTGCTTATCGGTATGGGGGCTATTGTCATGGATGGCTGTCTGATGAGAGTCCCATTCTGTGGTGGCAACAGGTTCGGTGGTTACGCTAGGGGACACATATTGGGGAAAGGCGAGCTATGGGCAGTGTTCCCAGCAAAAAGATAAAAGATGTTTCGCAAGACCTTATAGAGTCTGAAATACAGCGAATAAGCAAAAATTATGTAAAATATTCCTCTTGGTATAAAGAGAATAAATAAAGTATAATAAATTAAAAAAATAAAAAAATGAAAAATAAAAGAATCAGAATTTTTATAAACCATTTTTATTTAATGGGGTATGATGGTGAAACATCGTCAATAAAAGCTTTTATGATAAGATGGAGACATCTACATTTTCGTCACTTATAGAGTTTTGTTGAATAATCTTATGGCAAATCTGTATATCGGTGGTGATGAGCTGGTTATACATAAAGAAAAAAACTCTCTCAGTTCCAGAAATGTGAGGATTTCCATACGATGGATTATTCATCAAAAACTAACGAACTTTACGAGAGCGAGGGTGCTACTTTCATCCTGACTTAGAGGTTTTTATACTATTAACCAGAGACTTGTCTGATGACTATGATACAGAAGTTTTTGAGGAAGGGCTCTATCGTGTGGAGTATGTTTATTATAAAAATGATTCTCCTAATACTAAGGCAAATCTGATAAAACTTTTCAGTGAATATTTTTGAAAAATATATTTCTAAAAAGCTAAAAGTATCTATTTTGCTGAAAAGATAATTCAGGTTTTGACTTGAAAAACTCATACGATAAAACCTCATAGAATAGACTTGGATCTGATGTACAATGATGATTTTATGGAGGTGCATACCAGAGTGAAACATCGATAACCAATGAAAAACAAAGGAATCAGTGCTGCTTCACGGGATTGCAGGTTCTGGAAAGACCAACTACATCAAATGGCTGACGAGCCAGATTCCGAATAAAAAAATTCATCTTCATACCGACTACGATGATTTCTTCACTCCACAGACCCTAGTTTTTATTGGGGTTTTGGTGGATAATCAGAATTCGGTTTTGGTGCTGGAAGATTGTGAAAAACTACATTGCAGAGAGAACAACGCTCAACAGCAATACAGATGTGGTTTCTTCGATTCTGAATATAGCAGATGGAATGCTTTCGGATGTGCTAGAATGTCAGCTGATTTGTACATTTAATTCGGATATATCCAAAATAGATTCTGCCCTGCTGAGAAAAGGAAGGCTGATAGCAGAATATAAGTTCCGAGAACTGACCGTGGAAAAAAATGTAACGCTTACCTGAAATCAATGAGGCAAGGACATTACCGTAGATGAGCCTCGCTCTCTGGCGGAACTTACGAATATGGATGAAAAATCCCTAAAAGATACTACAAAAGAAAATAAAAATAGGGTTTTTGATGTTGAAATATTTGAAGAAAATAATTTATTTTATTTTAATATTTTACCTTTTTAGCGGTGGTTTTGGGGCAGGTTTTTTTAATCCCATCATCACATGGACGCAGCTCGGCGGTTTGTTTCAATATCAGAAATTAGACCGCGAGTATGTTTCCTATGATGAAATGGGGGATTATGTGAAAAATAGCCGTCATAGCATCAGAAGATCAAAACTATTATAAACACGATGGTTTTTGATTTTAAAGCTATTGAGAGAGCCATGGAGAATAATGAAAAAGGAAAACGAATACAAGGCGGAAGCATCGATTTCTCAGCAGACAGCTAAAAAAATATTTTTCCTTTGGAATAATAGAAGCTGGTTTAGAAAAAGGCTTGGAAACGGTTTTTTTACTTTCGTGATTGAAAAAGGTTTGGAATAAGAAAAATCATCATGGAGAGGTATCTCAATTCCATAGAAATGGGGCAGGGGTCTTCGGTGTGGAGGCGGCTTCGCGGTATTATTTTAAGAAATCGGCTAAAAATCTTACCAAAAAGCGAGGCGGCGTGGATAGCAGCAGTTCTCCCAAATCCAAAAATACGACCCAAAAATCCAACGCCAGCACTGAAAAAGAAAGCACAGCTGGATAATGAAGCAGATGAATCATATCCGCCTACAAGAGTAGTTATAGAATGATGATTTGGGTAATTTCTATTCCCAGTTCAGAAGAGATTTTTATTGACATAGAACGATTTTTCGCATCTGGAAAATCGTTTTTAGTAAAGGAGATTTTATTTTTTTAGGCTGAGAACGCCTTTGTTTAGCCGAACTTGTTCTATTTCGTTAAAAAGACTTTCGTCCAGTATTCTCGGAGAAAGTCTTTTTATTTTAAATGAAACCAAAATCTCATTAAAACCATAGATTTTTGGCCAAACTTTTTACCAATTCTGAAGAGTGAAATTCTCTTTTCTTTCTCATGTAAGAAAAAAATTATTTGTCGATTTCTAATCTTTTTTTGGTAAGCCTGAACCGTGTTTTCCATGCCCATGTAGAGAGCCTCGCTGATGAGTGCATGCCCTATGGACACTTCCAAGAGATTTGGGATAGTTTCAGCGAAAATATCGTAGATTTTCAAGGCTTAAATCATGCCCTAGCATTGATGCCCAGCCCTAGTTCGCTGGCACGGACAGCCGTTTTCTAAATAAGGCTTGATAGCCGCTTCTTTATTGGCTTTATATCCTGAAGCATAGGCTTCTGTGTATAGTTCTATGCGGTCAGTTCCCGTTTTAGCGGCATAATCACAGAGTTCTGGTTTAGGGTCAAGGAAAAATAGAAGTCCTAATCCCAGCTCGTTTAAACTCTGATATAATGTCTGTCAGGAAATACAGATGAGTTTTGGTATCCCAGCCAGCATTGGAAGTGATGGCATTATCTGCATCAGGAACCAAAAGTTACCTGCGTAAAGCTTGATTTCCAAAACCATATCTATGAATGGGCGGTGTGGATTGCCTTCAATGTTAAATTCCGTATGCACCAGCGGTTTTAGGTCATAGACATCTTGTCTTGTGATGTGGCGCTGGTCTGGTCTCGGGTGGATGGTGATGCCATCTGCACCAAACTCCTGAATTTTTCACTGCGGCTTCTGTCACGCTGGGAAGCAGCCCTCCTCTGGAATTTCGGAGGGTCGCTATTTTATTGATATTTACGCTTAATTTTTGTCATTGAAAAAGATTTAAATCAAAAATACTAAAAACCATGCAGATGAACTACAAGGATTTTTAATTTACCTTTGAAATCATCTATGGATTGGTAGCCTTTTGGGACATAATTTCTTTTAATTCAGATAGAAGTCGCCCGAATATAGATGGATTTTCTTTCATCAGCTGAGAGCCTACCTGAACCATACTTGCTCCGCAGAAGAATATGCTCAAAGACATCCTGCCCTGTAAGAACGCCGCCGCAGCCGATTGACTTGGATGTTTTTATTTAGTCTGGTGTACATTGCGCGGACATTAGCCAGGCAGCAGGTTTGATGTATTCACCGCCGATTCCGCCAAATCCGTCCTTTGGTCTGATAACTACTTCTTCTTTTTTTCCGTGTTGATATACAGCCCATTTCCGATGGAGTTGATACAATTCACATAGTGAAGCGGAAATTTATTCAGAACTTCTGCAATTTTGTCAAAATGAGCCATATCAAAATAAGGCGGAAGTTTTACGCCCAAAGGTTTTTCGATGAAAGTAAAAACTTCTTGTAAAAATTCGTTCTGTAGCCTCAAAATCATAGCCTGTTTGAGGTTTCCCAGGACATTAGGACAAGAGAGGTTAAGCTCTATAATGCCTTTAAAAATCAGATGAATTTACTTTTTCAGCATTTCCATATTTTCCTCAAAAAGACATTCCTGCTACGGAGAGGAAGATGGTTTGTTCGTGCTTTTCTTGGAATTTTAAGGCATAGTCTAGATAGTAGTCCAGTCCTTCATTAGGCAGTCCCATGGAGTTGATAGTTCCTAGTGGAACTTCCACATATCGCGGCGATGGATTTCCTTCGCGGTATTTCGCTAGTGGCACTTTTTGGTTACGAAACTTCCGCAGTCAGAGAGGTGAAGTTCATTTAGTTTTTCTTCCGATTCGCACCAGCATCCAGAGGCGTTCATCAGTGGATTTTTCGAAGGTGTAATTTCGATTTTTAGATTTGAGGTTCATGAGTGATTATTTTATTGGGTTAGACTTAATTTTGATATACAATTTTATGAATTTCTGCAATGGTCTGAGTCAGATTATCAGGCTCAAAGGTTCCCATCAGCCAAAGGTTCAGTGGGTTTTTATCTTGGCTGTAGCTCGGCTGGATATAGCTTTTGTCCAAAACAGAAAAGCCATGTAAAAACCTACTCTTCGCTCAGCTATGTCGCTGAGTTCTTTTGGGTTCGGTTTCCAGCATGATGTTTCCGAGATTTTTCAGTCAAAATAGACAGAATCGTAGAGCCTAAATTAGCACCACGAAGAGCCTCAAAAATCTCAAAATGCTCTATAAATGTAAACTCTGAAAACTCCCATACGATAAGGTATCCAGCGAGATTTTTCTCCTTTGAAAATGGACAAAAATCTTACTGTGGTTATTTTCTAAAAAGTTTATAAAACTGTTCCTCATCTCTCCGCTCATCAGTAGGGAAAAGATGCGCAGTATGAGGAGAAAAATATGTCCGTGTTCTCTCTCCTTTTTGCGGGTTGTATTTGTATGTCGTTTAGAGTAAAAATCATTTTGTTTAAAAATTAAATTAAAAATTGTGTTTGACAGCATTCTAAACATCTTTTATGGCTGCACCATTTTTGTATAAATATAAGAAAGCTTGGGAATCTAGGGCGGATTTTATCTTCGCGCTAAATTTTTCCATTGTTTGATAATGGAGTTTTTCTCAGGTTTTAGATTTTGGTAAAAATTAAATATAATTTTCTGATTATCAGTCTTTTTCCTTGTGATAGGAATAAATCACAGGAAGGATGGCATTCAGCAAAATAATTTCTATAAAATCATCTGAAAGTTTTTAGTTTTAGTTTCGCTTTCCTTTCCGAAAACATAGTGATTTTCCCAATATTCAGAGGTTTTTATGTCTTTGAATAAATTTTTCAGCTCTTCCACGCTTTTTTTGCATTGATGATTTTTGAAAAATAAATTCTGATGCCGAAAATACAGCTGAGCCAGCTGCGAAAGCCTTATAGTAGGGAACGAAACAGGGCATCATCCGCATAAATTTGGCAGGAAAAACGATGTCATTTATCCCAAATTTCGCCCTTAAAAACTCAAATTCTTTTCAGCCATTTTTGACTGTCTTTTTCCGTATTATTTAACAAATCTGCTTTTTCCAAATAAGAGGCTTTCCAACTGAAAAGGATTTTGAGAAACTTTTTAATGATTTTAAAATCAATGTTTATGTGCGATTTGTAGGAAAGTTTCTGAATTTACTTTCAGCCCAAAAGAGTAGGCTATTCTTTGGAACAAAAACCGCCTCGTAATCGTTCTTTGTAGCCAGTAACTGCTGTCTGATTTCTTTGTCTTTTTCCTCTAATTTTTGCAAAACAATTTCTTCGGAAAAATAATTTGGGATTTTTTGATGCTGAAAATATCTTCGCAAAGGAATAAAAATCCTTTTTCTTTATTAAAGTTATAATGCTGAAAAATCAGAGTTATCAATATAGTTTTTCAGTTCCAGTGTAGGAATGTTTCTTTCTTTCAGTTCCGAAATTTCTTGGTCGTGCTCAAAAAACGATATGAAGGATAATGGACTGATAATCTTTTTGTTCCGAATGTTTGTGCAGAAGCCAATCGGAAGATTTTACATGGAATTCAGCATTTCCGAAGAATGTGATGCCTTGTGTTTTTATTTTTACCGAATGAAAATCAGGGCCAGCATTGCTATTCAGTTTTCCAAAATCTAGGATTTCGATAGAGTTTCCATCCGTATCCTTGAACAAGAGCGGATTAAAAACCTTGTTTTTCCCAAAGAGTTTGTAAAAACTTTTCTTTCATTTAGTCGTTAGTTTTCTGTTTTTCACCCAAAATAGTATCCGTAATTACGGCTATTGCGCAGTCTCCTGTGACATTTCCAGCCGTTCCGAAGCTGTCCATAGCGATGTAGAGCGAAATCATCAGCGCTTGGCTTTTTCATCAAATCCCAGCATAGAACCGATGATTCCGATAGCCGCCATAATAGCACCACCAGGGGACTCCAGGCGCAGCCACCATAGCAATGCCAAGCATGAAAAATAAATCCTGTATAATCCAAGAAATCAATCGGCATCTGCTGTACTACCATCAGAGCAATGGTGCAGGCAACTATCTTCAGGGCGCTACCAGATAAATGTATGGTCGCACAAAGAGGAATGACCAGTTTCGCCACCTTTTTCTGAAACGCCGTTTTTTTGATAGTCTGCTGCAGGGCAACAGGAATAGTAGCCGCCGAAGACTGTGTTCCCAGCGCCGTGATATGAGGCAGGAATCATATTTACTAGCATTTTTAAAAGGGATTTTTCCTTCCGATAATTCCAGCGATGGTAAATAAAAAAATATCAAAAAAACAAAATATGAAGCCCAAAAATAATGGCGATAATTTTAATGAAAAATAGAAATAATCGTGAAAACTTCGCCCGTATGAGCCATTCCTAAAAAGATTCCAAAAAAATATACAATGGAAGCAGTGGAATAAGAATGTGCGCAATGACATTAGAGATGATAATTTCAAACTCTTCAAAAACCTGTAACAATGTAGAATTGTGGATTTTTAGAAATTCCTATTCCTACCATAAAAAGCCAAAACCAGCGCTGTCATCACATCAAACATAGGAGGAATGCTCAGCGAAAAAAATAAGGCTTGATTTCAGTGATTTTTGAAACATCACTGAGCGACTGCCCTTCCAAAAAGACTTGGGAAAGTGCTGATACTCACGCCATAAGACACAAAAACCAGCTAAAAGCGTAGATAAATAAGCCAATCCTGCCGTTACAAGTACTATTTTACTAGCTGTTCCGCCCAGTTTTCCTATTGATGGGACTATTAGACCTATGATAATCAAAGGGATACAGAATCCGAGAAACTGACTAAACAGCCCATTGAAGGTGAGAAAGATTTTTAAAAAATTCTTGATTTATAAATTGTCCGAAAAATTATACCCTAAAACAATAGCAATCAGTATTTGAAGCAAGAGATTGTTGCTCTTTTTCATTTTTATAAAATTTCCCAAATATAAAAATTTATTTCTCATTCAAAAACACTGATTTTTTATCAAAAAAATATGTATCTTTGTAATTCACTAAATTTTTGAAAATACATGAGCGAAAAAAACAGTATACAGCGAGTAGTATTCAGGCATTGGAAGGTATTGAGCATGTGCGTCTCAGACCGTCAATGTACATTGGAGATGTGGGGGTTAGAGGGCTTCATCACTTGGTTTATGAGGTGGTGGATAACTCTATAGATGAGGCTTTGGCAGGATATTGCGATACTATTTCGGTAACGATTCATGAAGGAAATGGTATTTCTGTAAGAGATAATGGGCGTGGTATTCCAGTGGATTTCCACGAGAAAAGAACAAAAAAATCTGCTCTAGAGGTGGTAATGACCAAAAATAGGGGCAGGAGGTAAGTTTGATAAAAGATTCTTACAAGGTTTCTGGGGGGCTTCATGGTGTAGGGGTTTCGTGTGTGAATGCGCTTTCTACATCGTTGATAGCTACTGTTCAGAGAGATGGTAAAATCTACCAGCAGAAATATTCACAAGGTAAAGCGCTTGGGAATGTTGAGGAAATTGGTACTTCGGAGATTACTGGGAACAGAGGTGTTTTTCCAGCCAGATGGATCTATTTTTAATGAATTAGTTTATAATTATGATACTTTGGCGGCTCGTCTTCGCGAGTTGGCTTTTCCTTAATAAAGGAATTACCATTACTCTTACAGATGAAAGAGTAAAAGAGGAAAAACGGAGAGTTTAAAAAGCGAAACTTTTTATTCTGAAGGTGGACTGAAGGAATTTGTAGAGTTCATCGATGGAAACAGAGAGGGATAATGGATGTTATCTTCATGGAAGGAGAGCGAGATGATATCCCTGTGGAAGTAGCGATGAGATATAATACTTCGTTCAATGAAAACCTGCATTCTTATGTGAATAATATCAACACGCATGAGGGAGGAACTCATTTGTAGGTTTTAGAAGAGCTTTGACTAGAACGCTCAAAAAAATATGCTGATGAACTAGGAATTCCACAGAAAGAAAAAAAGTAGAAGTTACAGGAGATGACTTCCGTGAGGGGCTTACAGCGGTGATTTCCGTGAAAGTAATGGAGCCTCAGTTTGAGGGACAGACTAAGACTAAACTTGGGAATTCCGAAGTTTCTGGTGCTGTGGATAAGATAGTAGGGGAGATGCTTTCTAATTTCCTTGAAGAAAAATCCAAACGAAGCCAAGCAGATTGTCCAAAAAGTAGTTTTAGCGGCGAAAGCTCGTCAGGCAGCGAAGAAAGCCCGTGAAATGGTGCAGAGAAAAATCGCCATTGGGAGGGTCTGGTTTACCTGGAAAAATTAGCCGACTGTTCATCTAAAGACCCATCTATAAGCGAAATTTTTTTCTAGTAGAGGGAGACTCTGCGGGAGGAACAGCCAAAGGAGGAAGAGATAGAAATTTCCAAGCGATTTTTACCGCTGAGAGGTAAGATTCTAAATGTGGAAAAATCTATGCTTCACAAGGTTTATGATAATGATGAGATTAAAAAAATATTTATACGGCACTTGGGGGTTTCTGTAGGAACAGAGGAGGACAGCAAAGCACTGAACTTGTCTAAACTGAGATACCATAAAATAGTAATTATGACCGATGCCGATATAGATGGTTCGCATATTTCTACGCTTATTCTTACCTTTTTCTTCCGTTATATGAAAGAGCTGATAGAGAATGGGTATGTATACATTGCATCACCGCCGTTATATCTTCTGAAGAGAGGAAATAAAAACTCTACGCATGGAATGACAAAGAAAGAGAGGAACTTACCAAAGAACTTTCTGCGGATGGCAGAGGCGTGGAAATCCAGCGATACAAAGGTCTTGGGGAGATGAATGCAGAGCAGCTTTGGGAAACTACACTTAACCCAGAAAAATAGAATCCTAAAACAGGTGACTATAGAAAAACGCTGGGAGAAGCTGATAGGATATTCTCTATGCTGATGGGAGATGAAGTTCCGCCAAGAAGAGAATTTATAGAAAAGAACGCTGTCTATGCTAATATAGATGCGTAGGAAAATATAAAACCATACCAAATAACACTTCTAAAAAAATTTTTAGGAGTGTTATTTTTTTATAAAAATAATGATATTTTTCATAAATTTAAATAATACTAATTATAAAAATATGTTACTTTTGTGCGAATTTTTTTAAGAAAAAGTTAGCAAAAAAATATCATTTTATGAATAAAAAAAGTATTATTGATTTCAAGTTTGTTGTTTTCCGCAATGGCTTATAGTCAGACTATTAAAGGAAGAATAGTGCAGGAAACACCTTCTGTTTCATCATTGAAAGTATTGGTGAAAAAAAGGAAGGAAAGGAATTGGTTTTATCCAGTTGATGAAAAAGGTGCGTTTAGTATACTTCTTCCAGAAGGAGGAATTTATACGCTACAAGTGGTAGAAAATACGAATATTCTATCGGATAGAAATATAATGATAACGGATAGTGAAACATTAGACCTAGGAGATATCATTATAAATGAAAATAAAGTAGATAGCACACCCTATAGAAGAGCCTAAACAAGAAATAAAGGAAGAAAAAAATTAGCCGAAAAATAATCCAGAGCAGGAAGATCCTACAGCTAAACCAAAAAAGATAATAAAGGAGAAGGCAAAGAACATGTGCTGCAAACAGTAGAGATAGTAGGTAGAGCAAGAAAAAGACTATAATAGTGATTATTCTTTCTCTTCTTCTAAAATTGCCCTTAAAAATATGGAAGTGGCGCAGTCAATCTCTACCGTGACCAAGGAGCTTTTGTCTGATAGACAGGTCTTTATGATAGGGGATGCACTGAAGAATGTGACGAGGGGTGAATGCCACCAGTTATTACAGCCACTATGCGATTAGAGGAGTTACCCAAGGATGGGGAAACAGAGATAATAACAGGCTGATCAACGGGATGACGGCTTTTGTGAGCTATATTTCGCCGCCGATGACTATCAATTTGGAGAGGATAGAAGTTATCAAAGGGCCTGCGAGTATCACTTTTGCGAGTGCCAATGCAGGGGAACTATCAACATGGTAACCAAAAAAACCTTTGAGTGTTGCCAGAAAAGAAGTAGACCTTACAATAGGAAGTTATGGAACAGTGAGAAGTACTTTGGATTTTACGGGGCCGTTAGAAAAATCAAAAACTTTACTATATCGTTTGAATTTAGGGTATGAAAACTCACGAAGTTTCAGGGATTTACAAGGAAGTAAGTCCTATATGATAGCGCCTACTATCAGCTATATCCCTAATGAAAAACAAGAGTGAATCTAGAATTGGTATTGACTAATACTGATACTAAACTAGACCGAGGACAGCCTATTTTTTTGGGGTAAAGAAAGGACAAAGTGCCAATCTGCACACCACACCTATAAGCTTTGCCATAGGAGCTTCTAATGACTACAATAAAAACCTGAATTTCACGGTGATGAGTAGCCTTTCTCATAAGTTTACAGATAAAATAGGTCTCAATATGTCTTATATGAAACATATCTGGGATGAGGATTTATTAGAGCATAGAACGGCTAATAAATTTGCGCAAGATATTACAGGGAAGGCTATACCTACTTTGGTAGAAATGCAGGTTTCTCAAAGAAGACAAAAAGACATACTCGGATAACTTTAGTGCGTATTTTAATTTTGATTTTAATATCGGAAACCTGAAAAACAAAATGGTTGCAGGGTATGACCTGAGCGCTTTTGAAGTGAGTAGAAATGGAGGATGGAATAGAGCGAGAGGATATAGATTGACAAACGGAAAAGTTGCCAATAAGTTTAACCCAGCGAATGCAGCGAATTATCTGACTGATGCTAATGGGAACCCAGTGCCGAATGTACCTCATTTTGATTTACAAAAATCCTAAATACTATGTAGCGAATCTGAATGATTATGTTTTCCAAAGATTAGAAATAACTCCTTTGCATTTTATGACCAATGGAGCTTATTTAATGAATCAAATGAGTTATGGGAAATTCATCGTTAATTTCGGTATCAGACAAGAATGGTATTTAGATAAAAACGAATTATAAACTTAAAAATGAAGCTGCCACAAAACAGCACAAACTACTGAAGAGATTAGGCGTTATCTATGAGGGCGACTAAAAACATGAATGTATATGCATCATATATAGAAGGATTTGAGGTGCAGACCAATGCTTATTTAGGAACTACAGCCTATGGAGGTCCATTCTCGCCGATGACATCTAAAATGCTGGAAGGAGGACTGAAAAACAGAATGGTTGGATGGTAAACTGAATGCAAACATTGCTTATTTTAATATTCATCAGCAAAATGTACTAATGGATGATCCTAATGATAATGATGCGCTGAAAAATAGAAGGAGGAGACCAGCGTTCTCAAGGGATAGAGATGGAGGTCATTGGTAGAATTTTACCAAACTGGCAGGTTAATGCTGGATATTCTTTCATCGATGCTCATACGACAGAAAATGGCGAAAGATACAGAAGTGGAAACACGCTAAAACACAGCTTCAACTTATGGACAAGATATAATTTCGAGCAGGGAGCGCTGAAAAATTTCGGAATAGGATTAGGAGGAAACTATGTAGGAGATAGAATAGCATGGGCGGACAGGACTTTATCCATTCCTTCTTATGTAGTGGTAGATGCAGCAGTTTATTATAAATTAAACAAAAATGCAGCTGGCTGTGAATGTAGGAAATGTGTTTAACAAAAACATACTGGGGCAGGGGCATTTGACTACACAAGACTATTCCCTGGAACGCCGAGAAATGTGATGTTTAATGTAAAATACAGTTTCTAATAAATTTAAAAATATAGTTTTCATGAAAAAAACAATTGTTTTTGGCTTTGACTGCCGTAGCGGTGCTGTCTTGTTCAGAGAAAAAAAGACGCCGCAGCAAAGGCTGATACCAAACAAGAAAATAGAGTAGAGTATATTTATAAAGATGGTGACAGGGATGTTCCCGTAGTCATCACGACACCGCCTCAGAGAGCAGCGCTGTTTAATCCATATACTACAGAGATTCTTCTCGCATTGGGATTGGAAGACAGAATTATCATAGGAAGTACAGAGGGAGAGCTTCTTCCTGAGTATAGAGAAGCCTACGAGAAAAGTACCCTCAGAAACTGAAAGGCCACGGATTTAGGATGAATAAAGAGGCTTTCTTACTTGCAAAGCCAGATTTTGCGGCAGGGGAATATTAATGAAGAAAACGGCGGGCTCACCAGAAGATTTGATGAAATTGGGAATAGCGCCTTATAACCTTAGAAGTTTGGATGATATCCAAAAATCCTACATTGGATGATGTCTATGATGATATTATTCTACTGGGTAAGATTTTTTTAATGTTCCAGACAGAGCTGAAGCGCTTGTCACTAAGCTGAAAAACAAATATAATGAAGCCCAAAAAGGATTTAGTAGTTCCAAAAAGATAGCGAAAAAAGAAAGTTCTGATACTTTCGTATAAAGGAGGAGTGGCGGCTTTTAGTGCTTTTGGCGACAGACCTTGTCAATAAAGCTCATGGGATAAATATCTATGCAGATTTGGATAAAAGATTTGAGTTCGTGACACCTGAGAGTGTTTTTAGAAAGAAATCCAGATGCTATTTTCATCATAGACATTCAGTCTCGCCCAGAGCCGATAGAGGAGAAAAATCAACTTCTTCAAAACCGATCCTGTCTTGAAAAAAATACCAATGCAGTGAGGAATAATCAAGTATATAAAATAGATTTGGAAGATGTGACCCCAGGAGTAAGGGAATGTGGATTTCATCATCCGATTGAATAAAAATTTTATATCAAAACAAACAATAATTACAAATAAAAAAACAGCCGTTCTGTGTGAGCGGCTGTTTCTTATTATTTACAAAACTCTTGGTCGCATTCATATTCATCGCAGGAGTATAATTATACAGCTTTTTTAACCTCTTTAATTGCATTGTCATTATGTGTAGTAAAACTCCGTAATTACTATTGTTACCTTTTTTTCTCTTCTAGTAAAGTCTCTCACTAAAAATAGTAGATAAACTTAACGAGGCGAAAGTTCTTACCATTATCGGAGAGTTATTCTATTATCAATGATACAGAATGTTGTCCATTTTCTTTTGATGAAATTTGGTTATATACTCTTTTACCCAATATTTTTCTTTACATTTTGGACATCTTCTAATTCTCCTGTAAGTTCAATTTCTATTGAAATATTATCTTTATCTTGCTCTGTTTCATTTTTATAATATTGGATATATGTAGAAAATATTTATCTAAGATATCTTCTAAAGGATATTGAAAGGTTTCATTCTCTTCTAAATCAAAAGATAGGGCGATTCTATAATTTGTTGAGTCCAAATCATTTAAATCCTTTGTAAATACCTTCTTCTATTTTTCATAACAAAAAGGGTTTTTATATTTTTCCGGTTTTAATAATGTTATATTTTTCATTTTTAAATTTTTATTGCTTCCGATTAAATACATAACAAATATAAATAAAAACAGCCGTTCCGATGTGAGCGGCTGTTTTTGTTATTTACTAAAAACTCTTGGTCGCATTTACAGCCAGAGCTTTCTATCTCAAAGGTAGAATGCTGGATGTTGTGATGTTCCAGTTTGTGGCGGAGTTCTTTTTATTTGTTCCATTTCTTGAAACTTATTCCCTCATTTACCACCAGATGGACGGTTAGGGCGTTTTTCAGAGCTGCTCATCGCCCATATATGGAGGTGGTGGGTCTGTTCTATGGCAGGGATTTCTTCTATCAGTTTTTGGATTTCATTAGGGATTGATGCCCTCTGGCACGCCGTTTAGGCTGAGTTTAACGCTTTTCTGTCAAAAGTCCCCAAGTAGAAATCAAAAATCACCACAGCGATGATGAAACTTATAACCACATCCGCGAGATTCCAGCCTGTGAAATAGATAATCACCCCAGAGATAATCACACCCACCGAAACCAAAGCATCTACCATCAGGTGCAGAAAAAGCCCCCTTGATGTTGATATCGTGTTTTTGTCCTTTATAAAAAAAGAAACGCCGAAACAGCATTGATAATCACGCCTATCGCAGCAGTGATGATGATGCCGCTGCTCTCCATTTGTGGCGGCGTATTCAGTCGTTCCACAGCTTCTATGATGATTTTAAAGACAATGAACACCAGTAGAACAGCATTGATGAGCGGAAGCCAATATTGAGGCTTTTTTTGTAGCCGTAAGTCAGGCTGTGTGTGCTGGCTTTTTGGGCAAGAATGATACCGACCAGCGAAATCCCTAGGGCTGGCGACATCGCTCAGATTATGGCTCGCATCAGAGATTAAGGCCAAAGAATTGATTTTTAAAAACCAACCGCAAATTCTACCGCGGTGTAGAGCAGATTCAGACCGATGCCGATGTAAAAACGCCCTGTTGATATTTTTCCAGACTGCTCACGCTATGGTGGTGGCAGTGTCCTTCGTGTGAATGTCCCATGATTTTATGATTTTTTTATAAAAACAAGAAAAAACATTGAAATTTACAAAAATTTTCTGAACTCTATGAAATCAAAGGATACAGATGTGTTTTTATTTTTAATAATCAAAGTATTTAGAAACAAAAAAATAGCTTGTCCCTAATATTGACAAGCTATTTTACAAATAAAAATGAAAAATTTATCCATTAGTATAGCTCTGGAATGCCTCTTCCAGATTGCTGTATCGCCCTTTGAACTCCTCTATAGAGGTGTCTTGCAGGATGTTTCCCTTGTGGATGAGGATGACACGAGAGCAGAGCGCCTCCACTTCCTGCATGATGTGCGTGGAAAGGATGATGGTTTTCTCCTTACCGATTTCTTTTTATCACATTTCGGATTTCTATGATTTGGTTAGGGTCTAGACCGTTCGTAGGCTCGTCCAAGATAAGTAAATCTGGCTGGTGGAGAATCGCCTGTGCCAGCCCGACTCTCTGTTTATACCCTTTGGAGAGCTGGGAAATCTTTTTGGATTTTTTTCAGGAGTGATGCCTACCAGCTCGATGACTTCATCTATTCTTTTCGCTTGGTATTTTGTGGATATCAGCCACGAAATTCAGATATTCCTTTCACGAACATTTCTTGGTAAAGCGGATTGTTTTCTGGTAGAAAACCGATGTTTTTTTTGCTTTCTATCGGATATTGAGTGATATTTTTATCGTTGAACAAAAATTTCGCCCTCGTCTATTTTCACTACACCTGTGATGGATTTCATCAGCGTGGATTTCCCTGCTCCATTTGGCCCGAGAAGTCCCACGATTTCGTTCTTTTTCAATGCTGAGGTTGATATTATTCAGTGCTGTTTGTTCACCGAATTTTTAGTTAGATTAGTAATTTGTAAAGACATAGTGAATTCAAAAATATTTGGCGAAAATACAAAAATTCTTCAAAATAGACAGCCTACAAATTTAGGGATTTTAATATTTTAATTCGCTATAATAATTTTTAAATCAAATTTTTATAGATTTGTAGGAAACAAAACTATTGTGAAAACAGACATACAGATTGCACAAAGTGCGGACATCAGACCTATTAGAGAAATCGCAGACAAAATTGCTATTGAGGAGGAAGATTTAGAATACTATGCAGACACAAAGCTAAAAATCCCTCTAAAGTACATCGATGAAGAAAAAAATTAAAAAATCAAAAAACTGATTTTGGTGACAGCTATCAATCCCACACCGGCAGGAGAGGGAAAACCACCGTGTCTGTGGGGCTTTGTGATGGACTGAATAAAATCGGTAAAAAGCCGTTTTGGTGCTTCGTGAGCCCTAGTTTAGGGCCTGTTTTTCGGGAGCAAAGGCGGTGCCGCTGGGGGAGGATATGCCCAAGTTATCCCAATGGCGGATATCAACCTGCATTTTACAGGAGATTTTTCGGCTGTGGAAAAAGGCGAATAATCTTCTTTCGGCATTGATAGACAATAATTTACAAAGTAAAAAAACACAATCTAAACATAGACCCAAAAACCATCGTCTGGAAGCGAGTGATGGATATGAACGACCGAGCTCTACGCCAGATAGTCATAGGAATGGGCGATAAAAAAACGGCGTGGTAAGGGAAGAAGGTTTCAATATCACACCTGCATCTGAGGTGATGGCAATTCTCTGTCTGAGCCAAGATTTTGAAGACCTGAAACAGCGTTTAGGAAATATCTTTATGGGCTATACCCTATGATAAAAAGCCTGTTTTTGCAAGAGATTTAAAGGCAGAAAAACGCTATGGCAATCCTGCTGAAAGATGCCATTAAACCTAATTTGGTTCAGACTTTGGAGGGAAATCCTGCCATTCTGCATGGTGGCCCTTTTGCGAATATTGCACAGGGGGACAAATACCATTATCGCTACTAAAATGGGACTTTCTCTTGGTGATTATGTCGTTACGGAAGCTGGTTTTGGTGGAGATTTGGGAGCAGAAAAAGTTCATTGATATTAAATGTAGATATGCAGGATTAAAAACCTGATGCGTATGTGATAGTGGCGACTATCAGGGCGCTGAGATACCATGGCGGAGCGAAAAAGATGAGTACGGAAGCCCAAATTTAGAATACCTGAAAAAGGTTTTGGAAATCTTTGTAAGCATATAGAAAAATGCTCAGAATTACGGATTTCAGCCTGTGGTGGCGATTAATCATTTTGCTACGGATTCAGAGGAAGAAATCAAGTTTTTGAAAGATGAATGCGCTAAACTGGGGAGTTCATGCTGTTTTGGCAGATGAATTCATGCACGGCGGAGAGGGAATGAGAGATTTAGCTAAAACAGTAGTAGAAGCAACGGAAAAGAAGTCTGATTTCAAATTTTTGTATCCATTAGAAGAAAGCATAGAGGCTAAAATAGAGGCGGTAGCAAAGAAAATATATGGAGCAGAAGGTGTGATCTATTCACCGAAAGCAAAAGCTGACCTTAAAAATCATAAAAGATTTGGGCTTTGATAAACTGCCTGTATGTATAGCAAAACGCAGAAATCACTGAGTGATGATGAGAAAAATAGGAAGACCTACAGGATTTGATGTCACAGTGAGAGGTTTTTGAGTTTGCAGCTGGAGCTGGTTTTTGTGATTCCTATTTTGGGTGATATTATGCGTATGCCAGGACTTCCAGAGTTCCTATGGCAGAGGGAATGACCATAGATGCAGAGGAAATATCAGCGGTCTGAGCTAATAAATCAGAAAAAATATTAAAAGCGAAAAAGTCGGAGTTTTTCTCCGACTTTTCTTTTTGTTTAAGACAATGTTAGCTTATTTTTAGCCAATTTGTATTCAGGCTTTTTAGCATCACCTACTTTCTCAACAAGGTAGGCAGCATCTTCTTCTACTAAGAAAAACTCTTGGCTTGTCGTTTCCTTCTTCTTTAAGAGTAACGAAAACACCATCAGCGCTTACTTCGTAAGAACCTTTAGCGTTGAACTGTCCGTCTTTTTCTCTAAATAAGTTTCATCCAAAAGGAAAGAACCATCTTCGTTTAGAGTCAATTTAGTTTCGATACCAGGGCAGTCAGCACATGGAAGTTTTCCAGAGAACTCACCTACATGCTTCTTAGGAGCTTCTGCTTTAGCAGCTTCTTCTGGTTGAGCTTGAGCGCTGTCAGCTTCTACAGCTTGTGGAGTTTCAGCTTTTAGCTTCTTCTTTGAACAGCTCACTGCGAAAAAGTCCTGTTAATAAAACAGGCAAAAATCATTTTTCATAATGGTAAAATAAAAATTTAAATTAAAAACATTTTTAATGAATCAATAAGCATGCCAAAAGATTTTTAAAACCCTTAAAAATAATGATTTTTATCATGGTTTTGAAAAATCTAAAAAAAGCATTCTTTTTCTATTTGGAAAAATTACCAAGTAGTAAACCAAAAACTCATCAAAAAGAGCATTGCCTGTATAATCCCAATCATCATTTGGATATATTAAATCAAATACTTCTTTTCATAGTGTGAGGCTCTGTAGTCTGCGTCCATGCAATCTCTGTATCGTTTAGATTATCCTTACAACTGAAATAAACAAACTCTGATTCAAAACCTTTATCGTTATAATGGTCTTTAAAAATAGTTTTTGTATCGTCCTAATTGATTATCATGAGCAGATGAATATCCTTTAACCTCAATGAGAAGAGCATATTTTTCTTTTCTTGAGTTTCAGTATTGGTTATCTCAAACTCTGCACGGAGATCTATTTTTCCCATTGCCTCCATGTTTCAGCTCTTTCTATCTTATAGACAACATCATTATCTAAACTATCTGGATTGCCAAAAGAGTAATACAGATGCTATTTTTTTCTACAATATTTATATGATTTATAATTATTGTATTTTATAGCATTATCAGCATCACAACATTGAAAAGTCCAAGATAAAAAGCCTCTAGCAAGACCTTCTATTTTATCCGAATTACGCTTATCTTTCATGAAGAATGAAGGTTTCTTTTCCATATGTTTTAAAGTTATTAATTTTATCTTATAATACGATATTTTTAAACTTTCTTCTATGATTTCTCTATCTAATAGGAAAGTATAGTTTTTCAGAGAAATATTCAGATAATCCCAGTTCATTAGTGTTTAAAAGTAATTCTGAAAGAAGAGGGTAGTTTCCTTTATTTAGGAAAAAGTTCTTTCCCATTTATCAAAAATCAAAATACTCAATACTTATAGGAAATAAATACCCTGTCTTTAAGTATCCAATTGACAATATCTCTAGAAAAACCATATCCATCATTCCGTTCAAGATTATCTTTTAACATTAAGGCATTTTCCTTTTCAATTTTTAGCATTATACTCTATTGAAATTTCTCTATATTTTCCTAAGACTGTGAAACTTTTAGATATAGTAATAGGATAGATACTTTCATCAGCATTGTAAGTACCTAATTTAATATCATAACCATATTCGCTACTAAGAATTCTATAGATAATATTAGAACTGAATTCCTTTAATTTTTCTTTCCCTTCATCTTGTATTCTTTTTGTATTCATCAGTAGTCTCAAACTCTCCTTTTCTTCGCCCATTCAATAAATTTTCCTTTTATTTCTGTTTTTGATTTTATTGATATGTGCATCCTTTTTAATTTTTCTTCTATTTCTATCTCTTTTTTCTCTTCAACTTGTTGTTTTTTTATTATTCTCCGCTTTTTATTTCTGCAGCTGTTTTTTTAGTTTTTCTGCAGCTTTTTAGTTCATCAGCCATTTTTGATACGAGAGCCATTTGTTGTGCTGTACCTTTGTTTTTTTACCATATAAACTTAGCTTTTTCGGCAAATAAAGCATTGATAAAGAAATCTCCTTTCTTTCTAAGCTGGGTAATATCAGACAGAGGTACTCCCATCTGCTGTAGATATTTGTTTTCTATAGCTATTTTTTGTTTCATAAGCTGATTTCTTTTTGTCCAAAAAACATTTGGTGCTATACAGATTAACAATGCACCCATTAAAAACACTTTTTCATTTTATTAAAAATTTTTAAATATTTATTCCTACTATTTTTTTAGGCTTTTTCGGATATCGCCTTTTATTGGGTTAGCTCTTCGGACGGCTGTTTGTTTTTAGTTAAAATTAATTAAAACTCTATTTTATTCTGTTTAAATTTTCGCAGACATCGTCATTAAAGTTTTCACAAAGCCTTTCTAAACCAGTAGATAGCTTTGTTTTTGTCCTGTTCCACGCCATTTCCATTATGGTAGGCAACTCCTAAATTATTTTGAGCATTTGCATTTCCTTGTTCCGCAGCTTTGGTGTACCAATAAACAGCTTTTTCATAGGATTGTTCTACACCATATCCTTTTTCATAAGCTATTCCCAAATTATATTGAGACTCTGTAAACCCTTTTGCTCTGCTGCTTTAGTAAACCAATATACTGCGTGGGGATAGGATTGTTCCCGCCATATCCATTATAATAACTAGCACCTAAATTATTTTTGTGCCCTGACAAACCCTTTGTTCCGCTGCTTTGGTGTACCAATGGATAGCTTTTTCATAGGATTGCTCTACGCCGTATCCTTTCTCGTAAGTAACGCCCAAATTATATTGCGCCTCTGCATGTCCCTGCTCCGCTGCTTTTTGCCACCAATAGATGGCTTTTTATAGGGATTGCTCTACACCATATCCCTTCCCGTAATTAACGCCCAAATTATATTGTGAATTAGCATGTCCTTGTTTTTGCCGCTTTTTGCCACCAATAGAGAGCTTTTTCGGATTGTTCTACGCCTTCTCCACTATGATAATAATATCCCAAATTATATTGCGCCTCTACATCTCCCTGTTCAGCTTTTTATTAGGTCATTTATATTTTCTTGCTGGGTACAGCTTATAGTAAAACATGATAATAGTAGAAATACAAGATATTTCTTCATTTTATTAAAATTTTTAGTCGTTTTATTCCTACTCTTTTTCAGGCTTTTCGGATATCGCCTTTTATTTTTAGAAACTAGCAGAAAAATTATTTAGTAATCTTTCTATATTTTCTTTACCTACGGGATTTTGGCTGTGAACGGAGAATTTTTGGGGAGCGAAAGATTGTGATTCTATGCAGTACTCCACCAGATATTTGGCGCAGTCATATCCAGACTCATCTTCGCCTAAATCATGGTCAAAAAGAAATAAAATCAGGCAAGTCGTTTTTGTGTAATATATTCTACAAAAAATCTGCATAATTATACACTCTGTCAAAAGCCTTCTGGAGTTACTCGTAAATCATCTAAGTATAGTTTTTCATATATAAATAGTTTTAAATTTTTATTAGGAATTAGAAACCAGCTACAGAAAATAGTTGGTTTATTTATTGAGAAAAGATAATGTCAACATACATGGGAAAAAGCAAATTCATCTAAACATAAAATATGCTGTAGCGAAACCCTGTACAACAGATGATTTATACACATATTTTTGAGCGAAAAACATGGTTTTTAACTTTTTAAACCCAAGCAAATATATAAAAATATAAAAGGATAAAAAGCGCTTTTCAGAGGAAAAATAATATGAAAAAGTCATAGGTAACAACATTTAGAAAATAATGTTATATTTGCTCCCTTAAAAATATAATAAAAATGAATAAAAAGTTGTTTAGCATAGTGTTTTTAGGAACATTAGCTACTTTTTCAGCCCAAGAAAAACAAATAGATGAGGTGTGGTACAGGGGAAAAATTCTTTGAAACTCCTACCAGAAGGTCAATGAAAATATAGTAGTCATTCAGCATAAAGAAATAGAGCAATCGCCTGACAAAAGTATGAGACGAACTCCTACAGCAGTACACAGGCGTGGATATCAGAAAAAGAGGCGGAAATGGAGTTTTGTCCGATATCTCTATCCGTGGAGGGTCTTATGACCAAGTTTTGATTTTTGGTGAATGGTATTCGTATGAATGACAGCTCAGACAGGGCATAATAGTTTCAATATTCCTATAGACCTCTCTAATGTAGAGCAGATAGAAATTGTAAAAGGCCCTGCTGCAAGGCGTTTTGGGAATAATGCCTACGCAGGCGTGATTAACATCATTACTAAATCACACAAAGAAAAACAGTAAAAATAACTGCCGAGGGTGGCGATTTTGAAGCGTATTCTTTGGGCGCAAATATCAATTTGGGCGGAGAGAAGTTTTCTCAGTCTTTACAAGCAAATACGGCTTATTCCACAGGATACCGTTACAATACAGACTATCAGATTAGAAATGTTTTTATCAAAAATCAACTTGATATTAAAAACGGGAAAGTGGGAATTCAGGCTGGTTTCAGCGAAAAAGAAATTCGGTTCAAATAGCTTTATGGCTCTTCTGCCGACCAGTACGAAGAAAACACAGGCATCCATCGTAAGTATGGCATACAGACAAAAAACTGGGGAACTGGGGCTGAATGCCAATGCCTACTGAGCGTAGAGGGGCAGGATATGTATCTATGGAGAAGATATAATCCTGCCGCATACAGAAAATATGCACATTGGGAATAATGTAGGGAGGGCAGCTGAATGCCAGTTATGACTCTAAAATAGGAACTACGGGACTCGGTGTAGAACTTAGAAAAGAGTTTTTAGCGAGTAATAACTTGGGGCATAGAAACCGTTTTTTGACTCAGGTTTTCTTTGAGCATCATTTTTCTTTTTCAGTGAAAAATTGCAGATTGTCCCTGCATTTCTTGGGCAAATTATGACAAGGCAGGGAATTTCTTCTACCCAGGTGTGGATGTAGGGTTTAATTTTTAATGAAAATAATAAAATCTACGCCAATATAGCGAAAAGTCAATAGAATTCCTACTTTTACCGAATTATACTATTCTAATGAGAAAACATAGGCGATGCAGATTTAAAGCCAGAAAAGTGCGATTTCTTCAGAGGTGGGTTATCGTTACCAAAATCCTAAAATCACAGCGAAAGTGAGTGGTTTTATGAGAAATTCTAGCGATGCCATAGACTGGGTGAGAAATACCTCCGCCGAAAAATGGGCAGCCAAAAAAATGTAGGGAGATATGAACCTGAAAGGAGTAGAAGTGAGTTTAGCCACAGACTAGTGGACTGGTTTAGTTATTCTGCGGGATATACTTATATTGATAATAGAGAGAAACCGAGGGCTATGCACTTTCTAAATACGCATTAGAAAACCTAAAACACCAATTGGTAGGTAAGGTAGAAGCCAGATTTTTGAAATATTTCTCTAATCAGTTGATTTATAGATACAACCAAAGATTGGATTTTCTAAGTTATCATCTGCTGGATTATAAAAATTTCTTTCAAGAAAAATGGATTGGATATTTATGGATTAATCAATAATGTGACCAATACCCAGTACGAAGAAGTAGCGCTGGTTCCGCTTCCTAAAAAGATGGTTCCATGTAGGGATTTCTTACACTATAAAAATGAACTAAAACAATAAATCGTGCTTTTTCGGCACGATTTATTTTATTTTTAAAAATCCAAATTGTATTTTCAGATTAGAATATCCACTGATGCTGGCTTTTAGTGAGCCTACCATTAGTTTTTGCTTCTAGTTCCACAGGGATGTGGTTTTGGTCATTGGTCACCCACATAGTCACTCCTTCTTTTTCTTTAAATATTCTTCCGCTCTGCACGGATGGAACTATTTTTAAGGCATTCTATTTTCCCGAATTTAGTTTTTCTTTTTGTTCTACGCCTACTATTTTCAGGCAGGAAAGGATAGGTTTCGTCATCTATCCAGACATTCAGTTTTTACTTGGTTTCCTACTTTTTAGTTTGCTGCTGTCTATATTTCTTAGGTAATAAAAAGCAGAAAGCATATCTTGTATTCCCTCAAAAGTGTTGAAATTTCGTGAATGAGTTTATCATACAATACCAAAGTCTTGTTATCGTGGTTAAAAGTAGTCTCATAGTGTCTTCTGTAGCTTCCTTCGGAGATGTTTCTCACATAGAAGCTGGGTAGCCCAGTCGCCAGATCTATATAGCTTTCATAGACATCATTTACCTTGAAAAAAAGTATTGACTATCCCTGTGCTTTTCCCTGTTCCTACCACAGAGATGGTCTTTTGCCTTTGTAGTTTATTTGGCTCGTGGTAAGGTCTGCTGTTCCTGCGTTGATGAATCCGTAGTGTATTCTGTATGATATTTTTTTCTCCGTTGTTAATGTGATTCAGCTGTAGCCGAGACCATAGCCGAAACCCAAAAGCATAAACATTGCAAAAATCTTATTCATAGTTTTTATTTAATATTCCTAATTGATAGACAAATATTTTTGCCAAACTCTTTTTCTTATTTCATACTTTCCTCTTTTACAAATTCTTCTATTTCCGAAGAGAGGAAAGGCGTTCCTTTTTATCTTGTTAAAAGGGATGCATTTTATCTGATATTCATCTTGTATCAGGTGGATGAGCTGTCCGTTGTTGATTTCTGGGATAATGATTTTTTAAACTTGCTTAGTTTTTTCCCCTAAATCCTGTGGAAACGGAGCTAAATTTCTTAATTGAAGATGGGCAACAGAAACATTGTCCTGAAGCAGGTTTTTTTCACCGCATCACGAATGCTCCCATATGAAGACCCCCATGAAAGTATCAGAATATCAGCGTTTTTCCTTGCCTTTGGTCAAAGGTGAGCGGTGCATAAGAATGTTTGATATTTTGAAACTTCTCAGCTCTTAATTTGACCATTTTTTTGGTGATTTTTCGGCATCATAGCTACATTCCCTGTGTTTTCCTGCTTTTCTAATCCTCCTACGATGTGTTCCTTTCCTTTAGTGCCAGGAACAGCTATTTTTCTTGAAAGATTTGCTTTCCCTAGATATGGCAGATATTCGTTTTCGTTAGGTTCTTTTATGAAAGGCGACAGGATTTTTTTGGTAAATTTTTCAAAAATTCGGAATTAGCCAAGGTTCAGTTCCGTTCCCCAAATATCCATCGGAAAGAAGAATGATAGGCGTGGTGTATTCAAAGCGATTTTTGCAGCCTCAAAAAGCAGCCTCAAAGCAGTCAGAAGGCGACTGTGGCGCGATTACAGGAATGGGCGCTTCGCCATTTTCTTCCATGCACGGCTTGGAGCAGGTCTGCCTGTTCAGTCTTTGTAGGAAGCCCAGTGGAAGGCCCTCCTCGCTGTACATTTATAATGACCATGGGCAGTTCCAGCATAAAGCCTAATCCCAGCCCTTCTGTTTTTCAGTGCCATTCCAGGGCCAGAGGTGGCAGTAACTCCTAAATCCCCAGCAAAGGAAGCTCCAATGATAGAGGTCATGGCAGCGATTTCGTCTTCCGCCTGAAAGGTCTTGACACCCAGTGGTTTATATTTAGCTAAATGATGCAGAATGTCCGATGCAGGGAGTGATAGGATATCCACCGTAGAAAACCTCCAAACCAGCTTTTTGTGCAGCTGATAAAATCTCTAAAACCACTGCTTCATTTCCTGAGATACTTCTGTAAGTTCCTTCCTGCATTTCAGCTTTTTCTACGGAATACCGCTCTGTGAAAATTTCCGCAATTTCACCATACTGGTATCCAGCTTTTAGAACGCTGAGGTTGGCATCTCGGGATTTCTGGTTTTTGAGAAATATTCCTCAATATGTTGCTTGGTTTTGCTCTATATCCTTGGAAAAACAGCCAGTAGATAAACCCTAGGGCAAACATATTTTTTAGACCTGTCTTTTTCTTTTTGAGAAAGAGAAGTCTCTTTCAGGGCTTCCATGGTGTTTTTTTGGTAATGTCAATTTCATAAACCGTAAAATCGCCCGATAGAGCCTCTAATGGAGAAGCCTCATAACCAGCTAAGTTTTAGATTTTTCTATCAAAACCAGCAGAATTGCATATGATGATTCCTGCTTCTTTTGACTTTTGCTGATGTTTTTCTTTAGGGCGGCAGCGTTCATTGCGACCAGAACATCACAAAGCATCACCAGGAGAATTGATTTCCTTACTTCCAAAATGAATTTAGAACCCAGATACACCTGCTATAGTTCCCGAAGGAGCACGAATTTCGGCAGGGAAATCAGGCAGAGTATTAAGGTCATTTCCGAGCCACAGTCTGGCTAAACTGCGGCTCCCGTGAGCTGTATCCCGTCTCCAGAGTCTCCAGCAAATAATATTACAGCATTTTTAGTTCCTTTATATTCATAGATGAATGAAAAATAATGCCCAAAGATATTAAATTTGTTTTTGAATAAAAATTATTGATTTTCAGTAAGATATAAATTTACAAATAAAAATCTAATTTAGAATAAATAAAATTTGTATATTAGCTAACTTTAAAAATATATAAGCTATGAAGAAAATTTTTGTTTGCTATAGGATTTCTTTTTGGTTTCAACTGCTGAATTGGCAGCGCAGTCTTTGTCAGAAATTGTGAATCAAAAAGAAACTATTTTTAGTGGATGTAAGAACTCCAGAAGAATTTGCCCAAGGAAATGTGAGAAATTCTATAAATATTCCTATTTCAGAATTGGAAAAATAACCTTTCTAAACTACAGGGGCAAGAAAAATATAGTGGTATTTTGTAGAGCAGGGATAAGAGCCGCAAAAGCCGAAAAACTCTTAAAGACAAGGGAATAAAGAATGTGCATAACGGAAAAAACTTGGGAAAATGTAAAAATCTTTGACTAAGATTGCTTTTGGATAATTCCGTAAATTATAGTTCTGATAAACCTCATTTTAATATACTTAGCGATACAGAAAAATAAAGCAAGTGGCGGTATCATTAGGGAAGAATGGAGTTTTTAAAAACATAAAACTTCTACGCCTGCTTCTTTGGTTGTTTTGAAAGGAGAGATTAAGTTCATTATAAACGAACAAGAGATTATTTTAAAAACCGAATGACTACTATGATATACCAGTAGATGTGGAGCACGAATTGGTAGGTTTGTCCAAAGAAAATCTATTCGTAGTGACTAAACAAAAATAAATTTATTGAACTAAAAATTATAAAACGCCGAGCAATTTTTGCTCAGCGTTTGTTATTTATTAGGGATATTTTTAGAATTTCTTTTCAAGAAATCCCAGAATTTCTGTGTAGAAGAAATACTTGCTCTTTTCGTCAGGTGAGTGTGCGCCTTTGATTTGTAGGCCCAAAAACTTACCATTTCCATTTTAGGATAATGAGCCCCTGATGATTCCGCATTCTAAACCCGCATGACACGCCACCACATTTGGTTTTGAACCAAATTTATCTGTAGAGTTTCTCCATTATTTGGAGAATTTCTGAATTTGGATTTGGCTTCCAGCCAGGGTAAGAGCCGCTAAACTCTACATTTAGTCCACCTAGTTCAAAAACTGCTTTTTAGTTGGTTAGTCACATTGAATTTAGAAGACTCCACAGATGAACGGGTGAGGTTTAGGATTTTCAGACTGCCATCTTTTAGTTCCACTCTGGCGATGTTGTTGGAAGCTTCCACTAGGTCAGCCACATCAGGAGACATTCTGTATACGCCGTTGTGAGCGGATTTCAGCACGCGGATGATTTGGGCTGAATTTTCTTTTGGAAAGACCATTTTTCAGAGCTTTCCGTTTTTCAATATTGATCACCAAATCTTTTTCAATACTCGCAAATTCCTGTAAAATTTCAGCCTTTTAATTCATTGGCTTCTGCAATGAATTCATCAGTATTTTTCACTGAAAAACAGCCGTAGCCTCTCTTGAATAGCGTTTCTAAGTCCGCCACCATCGATGGAAATCAGCTCTATTTCTTGACTTTCGATGCTGTTATAGAGTAGTCTTCCAGGAGTATATTTGCATTCCCGAAACCTTTGTGGATGTCCATTCCAGAGTGTCCGCCTTTGCAGTCCTTTGATTTCTATTTTTACTAAATTTCCTTTCGTAGGAGTAGTTTTGTAGGTTTGTGTAGCTGTTACATCCACGCCGCCAGCACAGCCTATATCTATTTTCATCGTCTTCTTCTGTGTCTAGGTTTAGGAGGATTTCGCCTTTTTAGTACATTTTGGTTTTTGAGGTTAAAAAGCACCTGTCATTCCAGTTTCTTCATCTATCGTGAATAGGGGCTTCTAATGCAGGGATGAGCGATATCATTGCTCTCAAAATACTCATAACAGCCGCCACCAAGTCCGTTGTCCGCCCCCAGTGTCGTTCCTTTTGCTTTCACCCAGTCGCCATCTACGAACATTTTGAATTCCTTGATTTTCAAAGTCAAAATCTACATCATTGTTTTTCTGACAAACCATATCAAGGTGGGACTGCAGAACGACAGTTTTACGGTTTTCCATTCCTGCCGTTGCTGGTTTTGGATGATAACATTTCCTATTTCATCTACTTGAGTATCAAGGTTTGAGGCTTTCTCCAAAAATTCTTGATAAACTCTATTACTCTCGCTTCTTTTTGGAAGGTCTTGGAACTTCATTTAGTTTAGAAAAAGTTTTTCCAAATAATCTGCGGTTCCATGTTTGATAAACTCATAAAATCTTATTTTTTTCTCCAAAAGATAAGAAGATATTTTGAATATAAGGAGATAGATAGTTTCCAAAAATATTAAATTTGCCTTCAATAAACATTAAAATTAACTAAAAATGATAAGAATTCTTTTTATTAAGTTTGGTTCTGCTCGGAACTAGCGTAGAGGCACAGAAGAAAATAGGAAAAAGAGGATGTTGTCCTCATTAAATCAGGGAAAAGTACCGAACCGATGAGGGTTTTTGCAGAGTTACCAATCCTAAAGATTTGAAAAATACTAAAAGATGTTTCCCGTCAGTGGATGCCAAAGACCCAATTTGAAGCTCTTAGCCGAGAGAATGCTCGCTACAGTGAAGGATGAACAGGGGCGTAGGCATCGCAGCGCCGCTAGGTAGGACTGAACATAAAAGGCAATTTAGGGTGCAGAGATTTGACAAGGAAGGAAAACCTTTTGAGTTCTTTTGTAAATCCAGAAATCAAATGGATGTCTTCGGTGCTTAGGGCTTGGGTGCAGAAGGCTGCCTCTCATTCCAAACGAAAGAGAGAGGTCTACCGCAGTCTTGTGATTGATTTGGCTTACGAAACATTGGAAGGAGAGAAAAACGAGAGCTGGTAGAAGGTTTCACAGCGGTGATTTTCCAGCATGAGTATGACCACCTTATAGGGAAAGCTCTTCACAGAAAGGATAAAAGAGCAGAAACTGGGAACTTTCCTTAAAGCCGATGAAGTGAATAAGATTTATTACCAGAAGTAAATTTTTAGGGAGAATTTCTTATTTTTGCCGAATGGAATACCCAAGTAAAGTATTATCCAGAGCAGTGGAGGAGATTTCTGGACTGCCAGGGATAGGCAAAAATCGGCTCTTCGGCTGGCGCTGCATCTTCTCAGACAGCCCAAATCTCGAGGGAATGGCGCTTTCACTAGGCTTTGGAAAAGTCTGGTAACGAATATAAAAATACTGCCAAGAGTGTCATAATTTTTCGGATTTTGATATCTGTGAAATCTGTGCTGATGAAAAGCGAAACGCCGAAACGCTCTGCATCGTAGAAGATGTAAGGATGTTCTCGCGATAGAAAAACACTTCTAAATATAACGGAAAATATCTAGTTTTAGGAGGAAAGATTTCTCCAATGGAAGGCATAGGGGCCGCACCAGCTGAATATTTCCAGTATTGAAAAAACTCAATGAAGAAAGTCTAAAAAGAAGTGATTTTTGCGCTGAGTGCCACGATGGAGGGGCGATACCACGGCTTATTATATTTATAAGAAATTCAAGCATTTCAATGTGAAATTTTCCAGCATCGCAAGGGAATTTCGGTGGGGGATGAGCTGGAGTATGCAGATGAGGTCTCTCTCGGAAGGTCTATTATCAACAGGCTTCCGTATGATGAAGCAAAATAAAAACTTACCAATACAAATAAAATAAATCGCCTTTTTAGGCGATTTATTTTTCATAATTCTCTACTTCTTTAGCGATTTCGATGATAACTTCTGTAGCTTTTTCCATAGATTCTAATGGAACATATTCATAAGGCCCATGGAAGTTAAGCCCTCCTGCGAAGATATTAGGGCAAGGAAGTCCCATATAAGACAGCTGTGCACCATCGGTTCCGCCTCGTATAGCTTTCACTTCGGAGTGATTCCAAGGTTTTTCATGGCTCTTTCTGCCACTTCTATGATGTGCATTTTGCCTTCGAATTGTTTTTCATGTTGAGATATTGTTCTTTTATCTCTATTTCAAAAGACATTTTTCGCCATATTTTTGGTTGAATTTCGCTACTTTTTCTGCGATGAATTTCTTGCGGTTTTCAAATTTCTGCTCATCGTGGTCACGGATAATATATTGTAACTTTGCTTCGGAAACATCCGCTTTTTAGGTCTAAAAGATGATAAAAAACCTTCAAAACCTCTTGTCGTAGAAGGAGTTTCGCCAGCAGGGAAGCGATTGGATAAACTCAGCAGCGAGAAGCCCAGCATTTACCATTTTTCCATAAGCATAACCAGGGTGTACGCTCAGTCCGTGGATTTTGATAACCGCTCCAGCTGCATTAAAGTTCTCATATTCTATCTCGCCCACATCACTTCCATCCATGGTGTAAAGCCCATTCAGCACTCGAATTTTTCTACATTGAACTTGTGCGCTCCTTTTCCGATTTTCTTCATCAGGGTTGAATCCCACAGCTATTCGCCCGTGTTTTTATCTCAGGATGCTGGATAAGGTATTCTGCAGCAGTCATGATTTCTGCTACTCCTGCCTTGTCATCCGCACCGAGAAGGCTCGTTCCGTCCGTAGTAATTAGAGTTTGTCCCTTGTATTGTTTCAGATTTTCGAATTTGTTGGGAGAGGGTGAAGCCTGTCTTTTGGTTAAGAAACAGGTCGCCTCCATCGTAATTTTTCCCAAATTTGAGGATTTACATCTTTACCATTGAAAATCAGGCGAAGTGTCAAAATGGGCGATAAATCCCACAGTAGGCACTTTTTTCTCTATATTAGATGGGATAAATCCGTATACATAGGCGTTTTCATCAATAGAGACATCTTCCAGACCAATGGCTTTCATTTCCTCAAAAAGATATTTCGCGATGTCCCACTGCTGCGAGAACTCGGCGTTTCCTCACATTCAGGGTCGCTGGTGGAATATATCTTTACATAAGTCAAAAAGCGCTGAAGGAGTTTTTCTCTCCATTCTTGATTGAAGTTTATTTTCATAATATTGTAGTTTATATAATGATTTTTAAAAATACAGGTTTGCCGTTAAGATATTTAAAATCCCATGTTTCGCTCTTGTCAGAAACAGTATCTATTTTATTTAAAGGAATAGAAAAATTAACGGAGAATTTTTTTGATATTTTCGGTGAGTTGTTTTTGATAGAGAGCGAATAAATACTTCATCAAAAATACCAAGTTCTTTCAATGGATTTTTCTGCATTATCATAGTTAGAAAAACACTTGAATATCTCTGATTTTTGAGGGTTTCATTGTCTCTATTGTATATGTAGTAAGGTTTGTTTTCGCTATTTGTTTTAGGCTTCCATACCTTGTTACTATACTGTCTAGATTACCAGAAGAATTGAAGTAATATCTGTGCTTTTTCCAAGGTCCTTTTTAGGTGGGTTACTTCATGAAGTATATCGCCTTTATATTCAAAAACTAGAATCATTAAGGGTTTATGATTTCTGTAATTTTATCTTTGTTGAATTTGATTAGTTTTTGTATTCCTCAACATAAAAGCCCGATGGTGATTTTAATTCAATGGATACAAGGTTTTTGTTCATACTTGATGTCATAATATATGCTATCTATACTGATCTCACCCTGAATAAGAGGATCGGTATAGCTTTTTTAGTGTAATGTGTGCCATCATTAGTTAATTTAACAAGTGTAAGCAAAAAGGATTTGTAATATCAGGATCCATGAATAAAGGTTATACCCACTGATAAACTCTTTCTTCCCTATTGTTTGGATTTCATTGTGAGAATCTTCTCTACATCCCACTAAAAACAAGTAAAACACCTAAAATTAAGAAATAATCATAAATAATTTTTGGGATAAAAGATAAGGCTAAAAACTTTAATTATGGAAATGATTAAAATAAAAAGATGACTTAAAAAGCCATCTTTTATTTATTTTGGAAAATTATCCTTTATTGTATCTCTTCATTACTTTTGTGGAAACTCCTGTGTTGCTGAATCCACCATCATGGAAGAGATTCTGCATTGTTACTTTTCTCGTAAGGTCAGAGAAAAGGGAAAATACAGTAGTCTGCACATTCCGCAGCAGTCGCGTTTCCTAGTGGAGACATATCTTCTGCAAATTTGATAAATCCATCAAAACCTTTTACCCCTTTGTCCTGCCGTAGTCATTGTAGGCGACTGGGAAATGGTATTGACACGCACTTTTCTTTTCGCCCCAGTAGTATCCGAAAGATCTAGCGATGCTCTCAAGGTAAGACTTGTTGTCCGCCATATCGTTATAATCAGGGAAAGTTCTCTGAGCCGCGATGTAAGAAAGCGCAAGGATGCTGCCCCACTCATTCATACAATCTTTTTCCCAAGCGAGTTTCATCACCCTGTGGAAAGATACCGCAGACACATCCCAGCCTTTTTCCAGCCAGTCGTAGTTGAGCTCAGTGTAGTGTTTTTCCTTTTTCTTACATTCACAGACATCCCTGATAGAGTGTAGAATGAAGTCTATTTTCCCAAATTTTGCGATAGCATGGTCAAATAATTTTTCTAAATCTTCCATAGAAGTCGCATCAGCAGGAACGATATCCGCACCTGTTTTCTCTGCTAAACTATTGATTTCTCCCATTCTCTATAGCGATAGGAGCGTTAGTTAGTACAAATTCAGCACCTTCTTCGTGGCATCTTTCTGCTACTTTCCAAGCGATAGAGTTTTCATCTAAAGCTCCGAAGATAATTCCTTTTTCCTTTTAAAAAGTCCGTATGACATAATATTTTAGAATAAATTAATTAAATAAAAAATAAAAACGAAAACACGAGAATCAATGTTTTTCCCCGTGTTTCAGAACTATTTTGTTAGTCTTTTCTGCTCATTAAAAATTCTCAAAACATACCAGAATAGAAGCATCACAGAAGAGAATAGCTGTAATGAAGCTCCTACATACTGTTCTGTTGTATAGACATTTTTAAGCTGGTTAGTCTGGTAGAGAATACTTGCTCCTGCTAGGAAAACCATTCCCCACAGAGAACCAAAGTCCAAGGTTAAACCCAAAAAGCATTCCTGCAATGATTAGTCCAAGAGAGATAAATCCTCCGATAATTAAGACACTTCTTAAGAAAGAAAAAAATCTCTTTTTAGAAGTAAGAGCCACACCTGTAAGCCCTATGAACAGCATGAAAGTAATTAATCCTGCTTGTAAAATAACCTCGCCACTACCAGTATAAATAAGGGCGATGTATATCATAGGAAGGAAAACAATCGCTTCCAAAAAGCACATAAAAACCTAATCCAGCATACTGCATAGCACGGCTGCTCGCCATAGTCCATTTTTCAGCCAGCATAGAAGCCAGCCAAAAATCCACCTAATCATCAGCCATACATAATTTTTAGAAACCATTCCCATGATAAGTTCAGCAGGAACTACCATTAGTAAAAGCAGTTTCTACAAAAATAAAAAGCCAAAATAGCCAGCGCCACATGCATATAAGTTTTTTTCTATAAAAAGAAGCCTTTTGCTCCTCAGTGGACATTGCTACTAGTTGATTTGTAAATTCCATAAAAGTTTTTGTTTTTAAGATTTAATTCTACAAAGATAAGTATTTTTGGAAAAAGCAATTTTACAAATTACTTAAAAACGCCATCGTATCTACATTATCTGCATAAGTGTCTAATTCAGGATGCTGCGCCTCTCCAAAGCCGATAGCTGCAGGAATTTCAAGTGTGGAATTTGCCACAACGCACTGAATGTTTTCCTCGTTTTCCGAAAAGGAAATTCTGGACATCGTTTATCGTTTCATATCGGCTGAAATTGATGACGGACAGCGGACTGAAAAAGTTTTTTTCATCTTCTTTGAGCATTACGAAATTATTATCCCAAAACTGCTCTTGATTCAGCAGATAAATGGCTCTGTTGTAGTCGTAATTATTGGCGTACTGGTTGTGATTGATGATTTCTTTAAAGTTGATAAAATTCTCAAACAACCTGTCCAAAGGCATTTCGGAAGGGATGAAAAGTCGGGTAACATTTTCGGCAGCCCAGCCCAAAAATATCGGAAAAATATCCTCCGCGAGAGCTTGGATTTCCTCATTGGTTTCATCACCTTTTAGAACTCCGATGGAAGTTCTGTTTTTCCTAATAATAGTTCGGCACATCTTTTGAAATAATATTCCAAATATCGGGCAGTATTATTGCTTCCCGTAGCGATGACAGCATCATAATTTTCTAATTTTTCTACAAAATGAAATTCCAAAATCCCACCGCTGAGCTCGTTCCATTTATTAAGTAAAAAAAGGTAAAATTAGCTTGTCTTTGGAGGAGAGTTTTATCAAAGGAATGTTTCTGCTTAGCAAAACGCAGATAACATCATGAAATCCCACCAGAGGGATATTTCCAGCGAGAATCAGCCCTATTTTTCGGAGTGGAAGAAAAATGATATTGACCAGTCCAAGCAGATATTTTTCTCTTCGGTAAGGTTTTTCGCCCAGCTTTTTAGGCAAAATCTTACGCTTTCTTCTGTGAACCAAGAATTTTTCTATTTCAGATTTTCTTATCAAGGAAGCGAATTTGCTTTCTTCTTCATTGAAATTCTCTGGTTTAGCAGAGAGAAATTGGTTTAAAAAAATCGCCCAGCTGCGATAAAGAGGAAACTATTTTATCATTTTTCATAAATATTGTTTTTATATAAATAAAGTTATTAACTTTGTGCAAAAATTAAAAATATAATACTAATGGCTATCAAAATAACGGACGAATGTATCAACTGTGGAGCATGTGAGCCTGAATGTCCCAACAATGCCATTTATGAAAGTGCAGTGGATTGGAGGGCTTCAGATGGGACAATATTGTCGGAATGGTAACTTTTCCTTCGGGACTTACTGTGGATGCCGATGAGGCACAGCCGCCAGTGAGCGATGATACATATTTCATAGTAACGGATAAATGTACGGAATGTATAGGTTTTCATAGTGAGCCGCAGTGTGCTGCAGTGTGCCCTGTGGACTGCTGTGTGCCAGATGAAGACCATGTGGAGACAGAGGAGCAGCTTCTACGAAGAAGGCGTTCATGCATGGAGAATAATTTTTCCCAATTCTTTTGGAGGAATGGAGGGAAATAATTACCTTTAAACCCAAGTTTAGTTTAACAAAATTTTAAAAAAAGTCGTATATAAAAATTAAAAACAATGAAAAAGCACAATTTCAGCGCAGGACCGTGTATTTTGCCGCAAGAAGTTTTCCAGAAATCAGCAGAAGCTATTTTGGATTTTTAATGGTATCGGATTGTCATTACTAGAGATTTCTCACAGAAGTAAAAGATTTCATCGAAGTAATGGATGAGGCTAGAGCCATCGTAAAAAGACTAATGAAATTAGGAGATGATTATGATGTACTTTATCTAGGAGGAGGAGCATCTTTACAGTTTGTAATGGTTCCTTTTAACTTGATGAAAGTAGGAGGGAAGGCAGCTTACACAGATACAGGGAACTTGGGCAGCAGGTGCAATTAAAGAAGCTAAACGACTTGGACAAGTGGATATCATAGGTTCTTCTAAAGAAGAAAACTATTCTTTCATCCCAAAAGACTATACTGTGGGTGCAGAGTATGACTATTTCCACTGTACTTCTAATAATACTATCTTCGGTACACAGATGAAATCTTTCCCAAAAAGTGGAAACTTCTTTTAGTGTGCGATATGTCTCGGATATTTTCAGTAGAGAGATAGATTTCTCTCAGTTTGACCTTATCTATGCTGGTGCTCAGAAGAATATGGGACCTGCTGGAGCTACTTTGGTAGTAGTGAAAAAGGATATTTTTAGGAAAAACAGGAAGAGATATTCCTTCTTATTTAGATTATCAGGTTCACATCAGCAAAGATGCGATGTTTAATACACCTCCTGTATTCCCTATTTATGCGAGTTTGCTTACATTACAACACCTTGAAAAAAATGGTGGAATAGCAGCGGCAGAGCAGAGAAATAATGCGAAAGCAAAACTTCTTTATGATGAAATAGACAGAAACCCATTATTTGAGAGTTTTTGCCGTCCAGAAGACCGTTCTAATATGAATGTTTCTTTCAAACTATTAGATGAATCTAAAAAAGAAGCGTTTGACAAAGCTTGGAAAGAAGCAGGAATCAATGGTCTAAATGGACATAGAAACTTGGGAGGATACAGAGCAAGTATGTACAATGCCTTACCAATAGAAAGTGTACAGGTATTGGTAGATGTAATGAGATCCATTTAAAATCATTATTAAAGCATAAAAACAAGATTTATGCCTGTATTCAAAGCCATTTCGTGGGATAACGCCCTATGGGGAATATAAAAAAAGTTTTCCTACACGCCCATTGAGTAATTATACTCATGAAGAAATCGTAAAGAAAGCCGAGAGAGAGTTTTTCTTATGTGAGAATGGTGGAACCGTATTTGTCTCGGTGAACCTCAGAATTTGGAGCAGAATTTGGGTAGAGTGAGGGCGAATTATGAGGAGTTGCTGAGAAATCACAACCTGTATCAGGAGGAGGAATCAGGATATTATTTGTATTGTCAAATATTACCTGATGGCAGTGTTTTTCAGAGGGCTTTAGGATTGGTTTCGTAGAAGATTATAATTCAGGAAAGATTAAAAAGCACGAAGAAACACTCACACACAGAAAAAGAAAAACTGTCTAAGTATCTGGAAGGTGTGAATCTCCAAGCGGAACCAGTGCTTTTTGACCTATTCTTCAAATGCTGAATTAGAGGCTCTTATGAGTGAGGAAGAAAGGAAAAAAATCCTGTTTTGGAATATGCAGACAGCAAGGGGACTAAAACATCGTGTTTGGAAAAATTCAAGATGAAGAAACCTTGAAAAAATATGAACAAATTTTAGCAAAAAGTAGAGGCTTTCTACATTGCTGATGGACATCATAGGATGGGTTCTACAGCGCTCTATTCTGAGCGAAGAAAGGATAAAAATCCTAACCACACAGGAAATGAGCCGTATAACTTTGTTTTATAGTTTTATAGTTTCTGATCAATCTATTAAAATTAATGATTTTAATAAGGTTGTCAAGGATTTGAATGGTCTGACGGTGGAGCAGTTTTTGCATCAGCTGGAGGATAAGTTTATCATTGAGAACAGAGGTGAATGTCCGTATTATCCAGAGCAAAAACACTTTATAAGTCTTTATTTAGATGGACAGTTTTATAAACTTACACTAAAAAGAAGAATGCTGTAGTGAAGAGTGTTTGGGGATTATAGACCATTATCTGCTGGACAAATATATATTGAGTCCGATTTTAGGAATAGATGATTTGAAAACCACCAAACGAGTGGATTACCTGCAGGGGAAGTTCTTGCGTGGAGGGAATCACAAAACTAAAAAGAAAAGGTTGATAAAGAGGGATATAAAAGTAGCATTCGGGGTGCATCCTGTGAGTTTTTCTGATTTGGTAGAAATCGCAGATAAAAACCTGAAAAATGCCTCCAAAAATGTACCTTACATAGAACCCAAACTCGTGACCGCGCTAGTCATGTATGATATGAAATATGCAGCTCTTTTAGGGCTGCATTTTTGATTTTATGAAAAATTATTTCTTTGTTAAAAGAGCAATGTTTTCCACATGGTGTGTCTGTGGGAACATATCCACAGGAAGGATTTTTACTACATTGTAGTGCTCTTTCATTAGGGGCTAGATCTCTCGCCTGCGTCGCTGAATTACAGCTTACATAGACGATTCTTTCTGGTGAAAGTTTTAGAATCTGCTCTATTACTTTCGGGTGCATTCCATCTCGTGGAGGGTCAGTAATTAGGACATCTGCCTTTGGATGTTGCGCCAAAAACTCTTCTGTGAAGACTTCTTTCATATCTCCGCAGTAGAAAGTACAGTTATTCAGTCCGTTAAGCTCAGCGTTTTCTATTGCGGCATCTATCGCTTCCTGAACGGCCTCTATCCCAATCACTTTTTTGGCGTGTCTTGCCATATATTGGGCTATTGTCCCTGTCCCTGTGTAAAGGTCATATACTACATTATTTTTCCTGAATATCAGCAAATTCCAGAGTTTTTCTGTAAAGATTTAGGGCTTGTTTGTAATTGGTTTGGAAGAAAGATTTTTGGACCAATTTTTAAATTTTAGTCCATCCATTTCTTCAAAGATAAATCCTTCGCCAAAAGTAAGTCTGGATGTCCAAATCATACACGCTGTCGTTTCCTTTGGAGTTGATAGCGTAGAGTAAAAGTCTTGATTTGAGGGAACTTATCTAAAAATAAAAGTTCAATAAATTTTCTCTGTTTTTCCTTTTTCTTCTCGGAAAAACTGAATGAGAATCATCCATTCTCCTTTGGAGTTTTTGGCGAAGCATCAGTGTTCGTAGAAATCTGCTTGATTCCTTAAATCATCAAGGTTGTTTTTATCGCATAATCTCTGATTGCCAGACGAATTTCGTTGGATGGCGCTTCTTGCAGGTAGCATTCTTTTAGGTCTAAAAATCTTGCTCCACTGCCCAGGAATATGGAAGCCCAGAGCATTTTTGTTGTCTATTTCTGTGTCGGATTTTTATCTCTTCCGAAGTTAGCCAGCGAGCATTGGAAAACGAAAATTCCATTTTTATTTCGGTAGAAATAGTGTTCCTCGCCACCGAGAATAGGGATGCACTCAAAATCTTCGATGCCGCCTATTCTTTTTAATATTGTTAAGAACTTCATTTTTGTTTGAATTCCAGCTGTTTTTCATAGCTCATATTCTGCCACTTACATCCTCCACACGCACCGAAATGGATGCACTCTGGCTCTATCCGAAACGGAGAAGGCTCTAAAATTTCCACCATTTCTGCTTCTGTAATATTTGCTTTTTAGCCTTTTTACACGAGCATTCACGGTGTCGCCAGGGATTGCTCTAGAGACAAAGCACAGTTTTGCCATCTTCGGTTTTTCCAACAGAAACTCCTTTCGCGCCAGCGGAAGTTAATTTGATGTTTTCTAAAAATTAGATTTTTTTATTTTTCATTCGGTATTTTTATAGGAGTCGAATTTACTTAAAATTATTTACTTTTTCTATATCCGTATAAATTTGGATGGTTTTGCAGGGCAGAAAAAGCCCTCATTTTGTTTAACATAAATTGAGCATGTAGATTTTTGAATATTATCTAAAACTCAATTTTCTTTTATATTTTTATCTTTCCAAGTGTAATAAGCAGGACTTCCGTTTTCATAAGAAATCACCCCTATGGAATCGGCTATGAAATTATATTCATTGATTGCAAAGCGGTAGTTTTGAGCGATTTTTGAACAAATTATCTCCCGAATAGATATATTTTTGGTTGGATAAACTCAAATTAAATATAGTAGGGAAAGATGTCTTTGTGGGAGGCCATCACAGAGGAATCGAAAAAGGCAGGTTTGTATTTTTTTCTGGAATGTAGAAAAGTATTGGCACACTGCGTTTTAGGGAAGGAGTTTTCATCATCATATTCGAATACCTGTCGGATATTATGGTCGCCTGTCGCTACGATAATGGTGTTTTTCTCCCAAAGGGGAATTTTTGATGTCTTTTATAAATTTAGCCAGTTGAGAGGCTGAATATTGGTGAGAATAAAAATTAGCATAAAGCCATTTTTCATCCACTCGAAGAAGGTTTTTTTATGGCATCTATTTTTAATAGGGTATGGCTTGTAATGAGTAGGAATTTCATATGGAGTATGGTTGCTCACAGTGAGGGAAAAAGATCATTTTTGGCTTTGAAGGCGACTGCTGAAGCTGGTCTTTTATATAATCAAATAAATAGCCATCGTGAGTTCCCCAAGCGAAGTTCTCGGCGTTAGGGAATTTTTGTTTGATGTGAGAACTTCCTTTGATAATATCAAAACCTTGTTTTTATGAATTTGTCCGTATTTCTCCATGAAAGATGCGCACCTGTTATGAAATAAGTCTCGTAGCCCTTGCTCTTTGAAAGGCTTTTGAAACGGATGAGCTGAATGAGGTGTCAAAAGTAAGGCGACTGCGAGATGATGCCTTTCGGAGTATTTACCATAAGGTTTTCTAAAGAATATATGGTGCCGTTGAAAGATGATAACCCATTTTTGAAATAGTATAATTCGGGCAGAATTTCATTCAAATCACCCAAAAGATTGAGCTCTTTGAATGGAGTTCAAAATAATGATTACTCATACTTTCCATCAGGATAAATACGATGTTAGGGCGGATTTTTTTCTCTAAAAACTCATTATGAGCCGTTGTGGAATACAAGTTTTTTTGTCAAAATCATCAATAATATTTTCGCGATAAACCTCTTTTACTCTGCTCAAATGAACTAAATCCACTCATCTTTAATTCTTGGGCAATATCAGGAGTGATAAGGTTGTCATTTAATTCTGATTTTGCGAATTTTAGGGCATAAACAGGATTGTAGCAAAGAGCATTGATAAATTCATTTGTGCCTATATTGGTATGCTCTCGGCGAAGGGTGAATTGCTCTAAGCTGCCTCTCATTCCTGCGATGAATAGAGGGAAAACAGCTAAGAGAAATAAAGTTTTCTTTGATGCAGGGAAAAGTATTTATGCTAATATTTTTTTCTTAATTTTCTTGTGTAAAAAGTAGAAAACTAGCGATGCAGAGAGCATAAATGATAAATATTTTGAATACAGGATAGTCTGTCCATACGGATTTTAGGACAGCTTTCGTATCATCATTAAATATTCCAAAAAATAAGATATTAATATGTGATTGGAAAAACTGATAATAAAAATCTATAATGAAAAAGAGAAACATAAATAACTAAAACAAAAAGCAGATAAAAACAGCTGAAAGTGAGATATTTTTCTCAAAATTAGTAGTAAATTTTTAGGAACGAACAGTGAAAACAGCCAAAAAAACAGCCAAAAGGCAGAAAAAGCGTAGCATATAGCAGATATATCAAAACGAGGGCCTACAACGAAAAAGCATAGAAAAATATCCAAAAGATGTTCTCCAAGCTGAGCCCATTTCCCATAAACAGAGAAAAATATAAAAACGATTGATGAAAAATAAACAAATAAAATAAAAATACTTAAGTCCGTTTAGGGTAACTTTTTGAACAGGTATAAATTTATCATGCAATATAATCGATTTATAAAAAATAAATAGAATCCAAAAAATTGGACTCTATTTATTCCTTAAAGTTTTATTATTAGTGTCCGTGCCCATCGTGCTCATCATGCTCTTCTTCAGTTTCAGAAGCCTGAGGAACAGGAGCTGTCAGACCTGTTTGTTTATTTAGAATGTCGATAAGTTCTGCCAGCTGGACACTAGAAAGTCCGATAACAGTTTTACTTACTACTTTCCCATCTTTGTCTAAAAATCATAAAGCTAGGAAGCTTAAATCCATAGATGTGAAATTGCTGTGCAGCATCAGATTTTAATCCTTTTTAGCGTATAGATTAACACCCGCAAAGCCTTTGAATAAAGACTGAGAAGTCTTTTGGAACTGTTTCGCATCATCATCCATATTGATGTAGGCTACATTTAGTTTTGATTTGTAAAACTCAGTAATTTCTTTTAATGCAGCTGCAGATTGTACAATATTTGGAGCAAAAGAGCTATAGAAAATTAGCAGAGTTGGCTTACCTTTAAGTTCGCTAATTTTAGAATCTTTTTCCTTCCTGATTTACAAAATTCACTTCTGGTAATGCAGAGCCTACTTTTAGCCCAGTAATCGCTGAATGAACTTTTTCTAAATCTTTTTTTAATGTCCTCTGATTTTTACTTTTTCGTTGATAGCTTTTTAGAACTTGCTCTATTCTATCATTTTGAGGATGAAGGTCAAACTGAGTAGCAACAAATGCTGTTAAGTAATCTTTTTGCTCTTGAGAAAGCTCTTTTCTAGTGTCTAAAAACTTCAAGAAAAACTTCTGTTTGTGTAGTTTTAGTATCACTAAGGAAAAGGCATAGCGAATTTTGCTGAAATCAGCTTCAATTTCCCTAAAAAGATATTGTCTGTATGCAGGAAACTCTTTGATGAAAGATTCTTTTTCAAGTTTCTTCTGAGTTTCTTTGAAATTGCAGATACTTTTGAAATCAGGGTTTTGGGTCATCTTTCCGTGCATCATTTCATACTGAGAGCTGATCATCAGGAGATTTACCATCAGGTCATTCTTTTTCCATTCTACTACATCTTTGTCAGCACTTTTTAGACTTGGCAATTTCATCTATCTTTTTGTTGATATCAGCTTGAAATTTCTCTAAATCTTTGATAAATTCGCCTTCATTTTTGGCTAAAACACTCATATCCAATTTAGAAAAGATATGAATTGATGAATTTTGACTTTCAATCAAGAATTCATTGTTTCCTTGTCCTTTTCCACTGATTTTTCAGGTCTTCAGGGAAAAACAGAACCATTACCTTCCAGATTGATGTTTTTCACCATTTTTAAGTATAAAAAAATTTACTTTTCCTTGGTATACCAAGGCGTAAATTCCATCTTTTTACACTGATGGTGTCAGAGAAATTTCCTTTTTCATCTATACCAATATTCGCAATAGGAAGCGTGGCAACAGATGAAACATCTATAAGTTCTATTCTGCTCAGTGGTGCAGGATTATGCAGTTTTCCTGTAAGAACTAAATCTTTTTAGAACAAGAAATAGCAAAAACAGCGAATAAAAACAAGCAAAAATATTTTTCATAATATGCTGGGTTTTAACTATTTGTAGTCATCCTCCTCGTCTACGCCTTCATCATAGTAGTCGTTAGAGAAATCATCTTCCTCATCATAGCCGTCTTCAAATTCAGAGCTGAAATCTTCTTTCGTCCAATAAATCAAAAATCATCCATCATGATGTTTGACTGTTGTTTTTAGTAGTGGTAGAGCCGCTGTTTTTACTTGGAGCTTTTAAAGGAACTTTCCCAAGGCGGTACACAGTAATAGGATAGTTTACAGAGTTTTTCTCCTCTGAAATTTCCAACAGTTCACAAAAATTCCCAAAGGTCTAAAAGCCCGTATTTAAAATGCATTTTACTTCCTATCGCTGGAAATGCCTCACTCATGTACACATCAGACATAGTGTCTCCATCTCCATCGTCAGACATATCTTCTAAAGGAAACAGCTGCTCCCTCAGTCCATTCATCATCAGAGTAATAAAAAAAGAAGAAAGCTCCTCACCTTGAAGGCTGAAAGCGCTCTTAATTCCTAAATGCAGATTCCAAAGAGTTTGTTTTTCTCTAATCTCAATGTCTCTAAAAACCTGCTCCTTTGCATCTAAAATAACTCGTACTTTGTAAATCATAAATTCTTCTGTTCTTCTGTTTTTATTTAAAATTTGAGTTGCAAATATAATATAAATCAAATGTTGAGAAAAATTATTTTATAAAAATTTTGTGTAAATTGTTTTAAATCAATATATTGGAGATAAAAATGCAGTGAAATTTTCACTGCATCTTCTATTATTTTCCTAAATAGGATTTCAAAAATTTTTACTTCTGCTGTTGTGTTTTTAGCCTTTTGATGGCTTTTTCTTTGATTTGTCGAACCCTTTCCTCGTTAAATCAAAAAGTCTCGCCTATTTCTCCAAGGTCATAGGGTGTTTGCCATTTAACCCGAAAATAAAAGTCTTACCAAATCAGCTTCTCTCGGTGTAAGGGTCTGCAAGGCTCTCTCTATTTCTATTTGTAGAGATTCCAGCATCGTTCTTTATCTGGACTTGGCGATTCACCAGAACGAAGTACATCATATAGGTTAGAATCTTCACCTTCTACTAATGGAGCATCCATGGATAGGTGCCTTCCAGAGTTTTTCATAGATTCCTTGATGTCCTCCTCACTCATATCCAATACTTCGGCTAGTTCCTCTGGAGATGGTGGTCTTTCGTTGATTTGTTCCAGTTCTGCATAGGCTTTTGTTGATTTTATTGATAGAGCCTATTTTATTTAGAGGAAGTCTTACGATTCTAGACTGCTCAGCCAAGGCTTGGAGAATAGACTGTCTAATCCACCATACAGCGTAAGAAATGAATTTAAATCCTCTGGTTTCATCGTATCTTTTTCGCAGCTTTCATCAGCCCCTAAATTTCCTTCGTTTATTAAGTCTGGCAATGAAAGTCCTTGGTTTTGATATTGTTTAGAAACAGAAACCACGAAACGAAGGTTGGCTTTGATTAGTTTTTCTAAAGCAACCTTGTCTCCAGACCCTGATTTTTTTGGGCTAAAATAACCTCTTCATCGGCAGTGATAAGCTCTACTTTACCGATTTCCTGTAAGTATTTGTCCAAAGATGCGGTCTCCTGTTGGTTACCTGTTTGGTGATTTTTTTAGTTGTCTCATTTGATAAATAGTATTTTGTAATTCACTAACTACATATACGATAAGATTCTTATAAAGGTTACAATGAAAAACAATTTTTTTCTGCAAAATGTATGTTTTTCTTTTGAGAATACTTGGTTTTTACTATCTTTGGCGTTTAGCAAAAATTTTATACGATGAAAAAGTCCTGTTATTGGCTGCGGTTACATTTACTTTATGGTCTTGTGCATCTCAGCCAGCTAGAGTTTATGGGAATAAAAATATTTCTAATAATAATTCTTATTCATATAATACAAATAATGAAAATCCTTCAAAAATCAAAAAATAAAAATCTTTCAAAAAGAAGGACCTAATGCAAAAGCAGCAAGTATCCTTTTCTGATGCAGAGAAATACCTTGGCGCTCCGTATAGAGCCGGAGGAATGACTTATTCTGGGTTTGACTGCTCAGGATTTGTGAATACGGTTTTTGCAGAAAAATAATATTAAACTTACCAGACGCTCTGCCGACCAAGCTAAAAGAAGGTGTAGGAATCAATATAGAAAATGTAAAACATGGCGATTTATTGTTCTTGCTACGGCTGGTGGGAAAAAGGGTTTCTCATGTGGGAATAGTGCATACAATAACAGATGATGGTGAAATTAAATTCATCCACGCTTCTACGAGCAAAGGAGTGATTATTTCTTCATTGGAAGAGGCTTATTGGGATAAGGCTTTTCTTTTCGCGAGAAGGGTTCTTTTAAAATGTGATTTTTGAATTTATAAATTTTAATTAGCAATAAAAATGAGTTTACATAGAAGAGGCTTGGGAAAAACAGAGAATTATTAAAAACAAGCTGATTATCAGGAGGCTGTTCGCTCTGTAATCCGTGAATTGGATTTAGGTAAAATAAGAGTAGCAGAGCCTGTTTCTGATGGATGGCAGGTGAATGAATGGGTGAAAAAGCAGTGGTGATGTATTTCCCTATCCAGCAGATGAAAACGATAGAGGTGGGACCTTTTGAGTTTCATGATAAAAATTCCATTAAAGAAAAACTATGCAGAGAAGGGAGTTCGTGTCGTTCCTCATGCGGTGGCGAGAGAGGGAGCATTTATCGCTTCGGGGGGCTATTTTTGATGCCTTCTTATGTGAATATCGGAGCGTATGTAGACAGCGGAACTATGGTGGATACATGGGCTACAGTAGGTAGTTGTGCTCAGATTGGTAAAAAATGTGCATCTAAGCGGTGGAGTAGGTATCGGTGGGGTTTTAGAGCCGTTGCAGGCTGCTCCTGTGATTATAGAAGATGATGTTTTTGTGGGTTCTAGATGTATAGTAGTAGAGGGAGTTCGTGGAGAAAGAAGCAGTTTTGGGAGCGAATGTAGTTCTTACAGCATCTACTAAAATTATAGATGTGACAGGGAATGAACCTGTGGAGCTAAAAGGCAGAGTTCCAGCTCGTTCGGTAGTGATACCAGGGAGCTATACCAAGAAATTCCCAGCTGGGGAATATCAGGTGCCATGTGCTTTGATTATCGGTAAGAGAAAGGAATCTACGGATAAGAAAACCTCTCTGAATGATGCTCTTAGAGAAAATAATGTTTCTGTATAATATATTTAAAGCGCTCTAATTAGGGCGCTGTTAAAAATAGGGAGAACATGGAAGAGCTGAAAAATTGGATAAAAAGAAAATCCTTTAGCATTTGGGGAGTGCTTTCGCTTATGTCTTTTGTCTTTTGGGGTTTGTTTGGTTTTGGGAGCTGTTAAGGACTGGGACTGGCTGTATGAACTCTGATGAACATTATCAAAACAACTGGACTATGAGGGCAGATAAGCTCACTATATGGGGAGGGATGTTGCTCGTTTTATAGGATTTTTAGGCGGAGTGTTTTTTTATGGGAATAGGGGCTGTATTTTTATGTATCAAATTTACAGTGAATGGAAGTGAAAAATTTAATCAATTTTAAAATTAAAAATGTACAGAATAGAGTATTTACAATTTAATGGGCTAATGCAAGAAGTGATGTCTGAAGAATTATCCTTGGATTATATTGTTCAGATTAAACTTAATGGAAAACCTTCTAAGGAAGAAAAACATCTTATAAGTGCAGAAGAATGGGCTAAGTATGCCTTTGAACATAATCTGTTTTTACACAATGTGTGTTTATAAAAAGATGAAATCTTTGCCTCTTTACGAGTCGATTACGATTATATATGATTGATTTCATAGAAAAATTTGAAGGAAAGTACATAGTTCCTCTGATATTATTTTATGATCGCTTTGACCTTTATGAATACTTTCACACTGATAAAGTGAGATATTTTTGAGAATAATAATTTGTTTCTTAGTTTGATAGAAAGTAAAGTTTTCTCAAAAGGATAAAAATATTCATACTAAAATTAATTTTTTTCTTTTGAATAATAAAGCTTCTGTAACTCTTTCTGAAACATATCCTATTGAGAAAGAATGGAAAAACAGTCGAAAAGAAAATAGAAGTAAATACCTCTCATAATTTTATCCGTTGTCCTAAGCATTATGATGATTTCTTATATTTACTTGACTATAAGAAAAACATCAAAAAGCGAATATTTTGATATGAAATCAATAGCTACAAGTGATTTGTAAAAATAAATCAGTTAAGAGTATTATATCATGCAAAAGTTAAAAATTTATCTATCAAAATTGGAATAGAGAATACTACGAATTACAATCTGAGGAAGATACTTGTTCGTATTACAAAAATTTCTATAAAGGGAAAGAGTTTAAAAATATTACCTCAAATACTTGCTGAAAATACAAAAATACAGAAAAATGGGCTAAATATGCTTTATGAACAAAAATAAATATTTTTGTAGAACAAATGAGGTTAGAAAACTTTTCTTTAAGGACACCTAAGCTCTTTGAACAAAAACAGATGAAATAGCCAGAATGTATAATATAACAGCTTTATTAGAACATAACAATCAGTTTTATGCTTATGCCGAAGTAATAGGTATGTTCTTTACTATTTGTTTTATAGATGAACACAATAGAGTATATTTACAGTATTCTTTTCAAAGTGATGATACTACCTATAAGACAGATTCTATTAAACAACGTTTTTAAAGAAGGAAATTTATTCTTGGTGGAAGTAGAAGTATTTATCTATCCAGAAAAAATGGTGGATGATGATTGGGAAAAATAAAGACTATATATCTTATACTTTTACCCCAGAAGGTTATATGGAAGTTACTAAAAATTTTTGATGTTAGAGGAGAAGGGATTACAGAAAAATATGTAGCTTCTTCTCCTGTTAATGTGGAGAGTAATTGGGAACCTTATCCAAAAATTTGTGAATGGGATTCCATTTTCAGGATGAAACGATGGAAAGAAGGTGAGTTAGCTGAAGATTTATGTGCTTTATGAGCATTACTCTGGTATGAACTTAGCATCACTCATCGCTCAACTTTATGGACTAAAACCCAATGGATATTTATTTTTGAAAAAGAAAAGTTCATCCAAAGAGAAAAGTATGATGAACATGCTATTCAAGAGTATGAAGCTAAATTGCGAGAAAGTGGTTTTTTTATGATTGGATAAAAGATACTGAATAAAGGTTTTAATCATATATTTTCTTTAAAATCAAGTAAATCAATGAATACCAAGAAGATTTTTGCGGAATTAGAAGGTTTTGCTATTTATGAGCCTAAGCTGATGCAGGAATATCTGTATCGTTATCATCTCAATAGTGAAAATGTGCTTGCATATTTTACGGAAACACAGCATGGTGACAATATTACTCAAGAAGGAATAGTTGTTCCTATCATAGGAGTAACAGCTGATGATTATGCTTTTTAAAAATCCTTGAAAAAAACTTCCTGTTAATTATAAAGTAATTTCTCAAGGATGGGTGTTGCAGGTTGTTTCTGGAGAAATAAAGGTGATAGGAATAGGTTATTTATCAGATATTACAATGCTCACTGAAAACAAAAGTTTGTCATTTGAGGTGTCTAATGGTTGGTATCATCTCATAATTGTAAGTTATATAGATGATGTTTTAGGTAAAAACTTTTTGGCTTACACTTAATTTCCACTGAAGAAAAACCTATTTTTCAAAGGAAATATAGCAACTGATTATGGTTTTTAAATTTTAATGCAAAGTAAAAAGATGAAAAATACCATTACATATTTGGAAATATATGAATGATTTTTGGTCTGATTTGTAGTGAAGATGGAAATAGTTTAAAGTATAATTATTCCCAAAGTGAATGAAATAAAGGCTTTAAAAGAAAAGAAGCGAACTATCCAGAAATTTATTAAATTTGCGAATTGAGTTTAAGTGGGAGGACAGTTTTTTTAATTGCTTTTGGTAGAAAGATCATGAGTGATACAAATATAAAGGTACTTTTTCGACATCGTTCTATGGAAATGGGAGGAGTGGAAAAGGTGTTGCTTTAGTATGCTGAACAATCTTGATAGAGAGAAATTTGATATTTCACTTTGTCTAAATTTATTTCAAGGAGAATTAAGAAATCAGATTCCTAGTTTTATTCTCTATAAAGTTTTGGCTAAAGGAAAAGAAGACTTTTGTAAAAATAAGATTGTTTATTTTTTTACAACTTGTTTTTGAGAGGAGTGAAGTTATGGATTTTTAGAAAATTTCCGATTATTCCAGATAAGTTTATTTTAAAAAATAATGCTGATGTAGAAATAGCTACGGATATACGATGTTTTCAGATGTTATTAATTCCTCTAATAAAAAATCAAAAATAGGTTGGTTGCACTCTGATCTGACAATAGATGTTTTTGCGCCACATAGAGAGAGGATTTTTAATGAACTGAAAGCAGTTTGACTACATTATTTATGGTTCACAGCAGTGTAGAGATGTCCTTATAGAAAAGTATCCAGAGCTGAAACTACCAGAAGGTGATGTGGTTTTTGAATGCTATACCTATTCAGGAATTAAAAGAAAAAAATCAAACGAATTTTCGGTGGATTTTTGGCAATGTACCTACTTTTGTATCTGTTGCTAGACTGCATTTTTAGAAAAAGGACAAAGAACTCTTTTGGAGGCTCATAAAAGACTAATTGAAGAGGGAATGCATCATCAGATTATTTTGATAGGCGATGGTGAGGATTATAAACTATTGAAAGATAAGTCAATACAGTATGGAGTAGAGGATACTTTTCCAGCTTATGGGTACAAAAATGAATCCCTATCCATATGTGAAAAAATGCAGATTTTTTGTAATGCCTTCTGAATCTGAGGGTTGGCCACTTATTATAGCTGAAACATTAATCCTTCAAAAACCTATTTTTAGCTACTAATGTGGAGGAATTCCAGAGATGATAACTCATAATAAAAATGGATATATTGTTGATTATGATGTAGATAGCATTTATAAGGGAATGAAAGAGTTTCTAACAAATAAAACACTCATTTCAGAGATACAACAAAATGTAAAAAGAATCTGAAAAAGCAGTTTGACAATCAAAAAAATATTTTGATAAAGTAGAAAGTATTATTACTAAAGTCCACACAAAATGGTAAATTATTTATACAGAATTATTATTAAAATCCATACGATTTTTAAGAAATTATATCATAAAGCCTATATCGAAGTTTGTAAATCAAGAGGTTTGAAACTAGGGAAGGTGTGATTCTTGTTGATACTCCTGATTTTGGTTCAGAACCTTATTTGGTAGAAATAGGAAGTAAAACTAAAAAATAACAGCAGGATGTTCTTTTTATTACCCATGATGGGGCAATGTATGTTATCCGAAGTATGGAAAAATATAAAGATGCTAGGAATTTTGGGAGAATAAAAATAGGAGAAAATTGTTTTGTGGGAAAATAATTGCATTTTTCTTCCAGGAGCTAGTATGGGAAATAATTGTATTTTGGGGAGCAGGTTCTTTTTGTTTAATTCATCTATGCCAGATAATACTGTCTATGCAGGGGTTCCTGCTAAATTTATCTGTACAATAGAAGAATATGGGGATAAAAGCATTGGAAAAATAATGTTTTATATCCTCGTGAATTAGAGGAGAATAGACCTCTTTTAGATAAGTATATAAGGGAAAATCTACCACATAATTATAAACCTGTGAAACGATAAACAACTGTTAAAAGGGAAATATTGATTTGCCTTACTATAAAAATGAAGTAATAGAATAATTGTAGATGAAGGATAAAAATAATAAATTTTTATCCTGATTTATTCTTATCTTCGCTCCGTTTAGCTAAATTTATGAATTTAATGATAAAAAGCTCTTTCAGAATTATCGTTTTATTGGTGTTTTGTGGTTTGGGTTGTCATTGGTGGCTGTTTTCCAGACGGCTTTCCGACCAGAAAAGCATAATAACTATCTGATATTCAAAGGAGTTTTCTGGCATACGATACAGCAGCTTCCACTTTATGTTCCATATCCAGAGGAATATTTTTGATATGAATCATTATGGAATATTTTTCGGTGGGATTATAGCACCTTTTGCTGTTTTGCCTAACTGGCTTGGCTGTTCATTATGGATTTTGGCTAATTCGGCGTTTTTTTGTATTGGGCTATTCGCCAGCTTCCTCTCCCGAAATGGGCAGTTATAGGTATTTTATTCATTTCTGTTCATGATTTATATACTGCGGCAGCGATGCAGCAGTTTAATGTCAGCATTATAGCACTGCTTTTTGGGAGCATTTGTTTTCATTGAAAAAGGGAAAAAGCCACTGGGCTACGCTGTTTATAGTTATTGGGCTTTTTAACGAAACTTTACGGAATTGTAGGTCTGGCATTTTTTTCTTTTTGCCAAAGACAAATGGCGTTTTGTGTGGTCTGGACTGCTGTGGCTAGGGCTGTTATTTTGTTTGCCAATGCTTTATTCCTCAACAGATTATGTGGTTTCTCAATATTACGAATGGTATATTTCTCTTTCGGAGAAAAACGGCTCAAACTTGGACACTTGCATTATAATTTGCAAAAATCTTTTCCCTTTTAGGATTTTTGCAGCGAACGGGAATTTATAATAATAATTTGGTGGTGATTGCTATTGGACTAGTTTTATTTGCTCTGCCTTATTTACGAATAAATCAGTATAAAAATCTAAGGTTCAGATTGTTATTGTTGGCTTCGGTGAGTATATTTCTCTGTTTGTTCAGCACAGGGACAGAAAAATAGCACTTATATCATCGCTTATGTAGGAATAGGAATTTGGTTTGTTTCTACTCCAAATAAAAAAATAAAACCCTGAAAATCATTTTTATTATCCTTAGCTATTTTAGCATCACTTTCTCCGACGGATATATTCAAACCGCTGAAAGAGCCTCTATATTATTCGGTATTCTTTACGGGCTGTTCCGCCAGCACTTATTTGGCTGAGTATCATTTGGGAAATGTGTTTTTTTAAATTTTGAAGAAAAATGAAGAAAAATAGATATCATCGTTCCATGTTATAACGAAAGCGAAAAATATTATTCCGTTGTATGAGGCCATTAAGGGCGTTTTTCTGAAAAAAATTGCCAGAGTATTCATATTCTTTGATTTATGTAAATGATGGTAGTACGGATAATTCCCTTCAAGTTCTAAAAAAACTAAGCAGTGAGGATGAAAATGTGAAATATATTTCATTTTCGCGCAATTTTTGGGCATCAGCTGGCTGTAAAAAGCAGGGCTAGACCACGCTTTCGGTGATGCGGTTATATCGATGGATTGTGATTTACAGCATCCGCCTGCTCTCCTTCCAGAACTTATCCAGAAATGGGAAGAAGGCAACCAAGTGGTAGCCACACTGCGGACTTATCCTGCTGAAATTTCGAAGAAAAAAACAGCAAACATCACAACAGTTTTATAAAATTCTAAATTTACTTTTCCGATATTGAGATAAAAAGAAGGTTCAGCAGATTTTCGTTTGTTAGACCAAGCAGTCGTGAAGGTCATCCGCTCTATGAACGAAAAACGAACCTTTCCTGCGTGGAATAGTCCCTGGGTAGGCTTTCAGCAGGTATATTTGCCTTACACAGCGCAGGCTCGTTTTGCAGGACAGACCAAATACACGATGAAAAATGCTTCATTTGGCTTTGGCGGGAGTGACAGCTTTTAGTGTGAAAACCCTTTGTATTTTTGCGGTGCTTTTTGGGCTTTTTTTCTTTCATGTTTATCTGTTTTGTACATTCCTTATGTGATTTTTTTGCTTTTATCAATGGCTCTGAAATATCGGGCTGGGCATCTCTGATAATGACCATCGTGTTTTTTTGAGGTTTGCAGCTGATTATCTTAGGAATTATAGGAATTTATATCGGAAAAATCTTTAAACAAAACCAAAAGAAAGACCAAGTTATATCATTCAAGAAGAGAATTTTGTAAATAAAAAAATACATAAAAATGAGAAATATAATTTTAATGTCGCTAATGTTTTTTTCAGCTCATTTATTCAAGCGCAAGAAAAAAATATCAATTGTCAAGTCATATTTTGGATATTTCACAGGGAAAAACCAGCGCCAAATGTTAAAAATAAGCCTGTCCAAGCAAGATAAAAATCAAAAATTGGGTAGTGATAGACGAAAAATACACGGATAATAATGGGAGAATTAAAGGAATTTTTGAAAGAAGAATCTGGAAAAATAATAACGGAATCTATAAACTAACTTTTCATATTGTCCCTTATTTTGAACGATTGAAACAAAAAAACTTTTTACCCTTTTTATAGAAGTAGTTTTTGAGATAAAGGATACTCAGCATTACCATATTCCCGATTACATTGTCTCCGTATGGCTATTCCACTTACAGAGGAAACTAATAATTACAAAAATGATTTACCTAAGTTTTTGATATAGAAGAATTTGATATGCCGAAGGAATATGACTATAATATTGATTTTCAGAGGCAAATAGCGATTTCTCGACAGGGATTGATTTCTATTTTTGGATATTTTGAAAAAAGCATAATGCAAAAGGCAACTTTTTTCTCAACGGTTGTTTTTTTGCACAGCAGGTTCCAGACCTTATAGAAAGGCTCATTTCAGAGGGACATGAGCTGGCTTCTCATACTTATTATCACTCTGATTTTTGAGAACGAACATCTGAAAATGTCCAAAGGAAGCGCTTGAAAATCAGTTTAATGTAGAAATAAAAAGGTTTGCGAATGCCCAGAATGCGCGAAGTGGATTCTGAGGAAGTGAAAAAGCTGGTTTTGAGTACAATTCTTCTGTAAATCCCACTCTTTTTACCTGGGAGATATAATAAACTGCATGTTTCCAAACGATTTTTTTCAATGAAAAACGGCTTGTGGCAGATACCAACGGCTGTGAGCTGGTTTAGAATTCCGCTTTTTGGCTCTCGTTTCATAATTTTCCATTATGGATTTATAAATTTTTATTAGCAAAGTGCATGAAAATCAACGAGATACGCAGCCTTGTATTTTTCATCCGTGGGAATTCACTGATTTGCACCAAAAAGGAATTTAATTTTCCCAGCTTATGTGATGCGAAATTCAGGCGAAGAAATGATACAGCGCTTTGATGAATTATTGAAATTTATCAACGAAAAAGGTTGGAAAAACAGGTCTTTATAAAGATTTAATACAAAACGAAAAGCAAAAAAATAATGAAAAATAGCATTTGATGCCAAAAGGTTTTTCACAATACTTCAGGGCTTAGGGAATTATTCTCGTGATTTGGTAAGGGTTTTTAGCGGAATATTCGCCAGAAGATGAGTTTGTTCTTTTTAGCCGAAAAACAAAGCCAAAGAGGGAAGGAAATTTTGTCCCTTCCTAATGTTTCCCTATGCTTTCCGTATCAAAGGGAATGCTCTGCAAGACAGCTTAAAATGGGCGTAGATGCACAGAATTTGGGGAGCGGATATTTTTCATGGACTTTCGGGAGAACTTCCTTTAAAATGGAATGAAAAACCGATGATCGTGACCATACATGATTTGATTTTTGTGCGTTATCCAGAGTTGTATTCGTTTTTGACAGGAAAATCCATTTTTGAAGTTTAAAAAGCGGCAGAAATGGCAGATTTGGTCATCGCAATATCAGAGCAGACCAAAAGAGACATTATAGAGTTTCTGAAAATTCCAGAAGAAAAAAATCAGGGGTGGTTTATCAGGGCTGTCATCAGGCTTTTTAAGGAAAAATATTCCGAAGAACAGCTCAAAGAAATAAAACAAAAATTCGGTCTTCCAGACAGATTCCTCCCTAAATGTGGGAACTATGAGGGGAGAGGAAAAATCTGCTTTTCGGTAGTGAAGGCTCTGCAAGGACTGATATTCCGCTGGTTGTGGTAGGAAAGAAGACAACATTTTCAAAAATAGAACAGGAACTTGCAAAAATAAAGTAAAAGCTTTGTTTTTTTGGAGAATGTTTCTATGCAGGAGCTGGCGGAATTTATCGTTTGGCGGAGATTTTCATTTATCCAAGTTTATTTGAGGGCTTTTGGTATTCCTGTGATAGAGGCTTTTGTTTTTCGGAAACGCCCGTCATTACGAGCAATACGAGCTGTCTTCCAGAGGCTGGGGGAGAGCATTCTCTGTATGTCAGTCCGCTGGATGTGGAGGATATTCGGTTTAAAAAATCAAACAGTTATGGGCTAATCCTCGAGGAATGCAGATTCTGGGCAGAAAAAGGACTTGCTTTTTGTTCAGAAATTCACTGATGAGCAGATTTTTCAGGGACTTGATGAAAGTTTATAAAGAGTTGGGAAGTTAAGTTTTTGAGCGAAAATTCTTCATAAATAGAAAAAATTACTATCTTCGTAGTGGGATTTTTCATAAAGAATAAGCAAGGTCAAGCATGAGTTACTTTTTTTCATTTTAGGTTGATTTACTTTATGCAATTACCTTGCTTTTTATTTTTTCAGTTTGGGAAATTTTTAAAATAAATGTAAGAAAATGGATGTTAATAATGCTCATATTATCAGTGATTTACAAAAATAGCGCTTCGCCAGAATGCAGTCTATATTCCCAATGCAGATGCCAGTTTTTCTAAACTGACAGGCGAAACGCTTCGCCTCATTGATACCTCTTCGTAAACATGGATTTGTGGTCACAGAGCCATTATTACACGCTATAAATCACACCACTTCAGCCTTTTAAAGAAGGGGTAAAATCACATTTTGAGGAAGTTTTAGGAACAAAACTAAACTGACTCCTTTGGTGAAAAACTGGGAAATTCTCACAGGAGAGAGCGTCTATGACCACTGGATAACGGCTTGGTTTAATCAAGAAATAGGAGAGCTTCTCAATGAAGAAACCACAAAGAAATACTATCATGACAAAGTCTATGATAATGAGAAATATACCGCTGTAAAGCTGACTGCGGGCACATCATTCCTGATGGGACTTTTTCCCATGAACCGCTATAACGGCTGTCCATTCTGCGGAACGCCCTTTGTTTTTGGTAAATTAAAGCTTGAAAATCAAGGGAAAGTAAGCTCAAAGTCATTGACCTTTTGGACAGAAAAAGAGATGAAGGTTCTTTGGAGAGTCTGCTCGTTTCTAAGGTTCCGCTGGATGCCACACAGACAGATTCACTCAAATTACTTTTAAAATATTATAAGCCCGAAAATGAAGTAGTTGTAGGAATTAAAGAAACGCTGATTCTTGTAGTAGATGAACTTATTTCGCAGGAAAAAGAGCAGGATGCAGGCGGATATTTCGTAGTCCGACCGATATTTTACGGTATTTATGGTACAAGAAAACAGGTTTTTACAAATCATCAAACCCAAAGTAGTTGCTAAAAACATAGAGCAAAAATCACAAACACATCCAAAGACAAAGTGATTTGAGTGTTTTTGCAAAAATTGTCGGTAAAGAACGATTAAAAATTGAAATATTCCCGAAAAGAAGGCAAAATGGCGGCTATTTGGCTGAACCAATTGCCTCTTTTCAGTGGAAAAATAGCCGAACAGATGCACCCTAACCGCCAGATGTGGGTTCTGTTTTATCCGAGCGCTTCGTTTGGCCGAATACAGCAGAAAGAAAGGCTTTGATAAGTTGAGAGCCGTTCTTGATGTTTTTATAATCAAACTTATGAAGTCTGGCAGGGGAAAGTAGATTATTTCCGTTCAAAAACCGATGCAGAAAGGACTTTTGCGCTTTTTACAGCAGAAACCAAGTTTGTTTGCGAGGTCGTTGTTTTCCAATATGCTTTTGTTCGGGGCAAAGGAGACTTTGCAGGCCTTTGAGAAGGTTTCCTCGGCAGTTCCTATGAAGTTTTTTTACTTACCCTGAATTCTTTTTGTGAAATTTATTTTGACAGGGAAGCGCAGAGGAGCGTAAAAACAGCGATGGGAACGAGAAAAAGCATTCCTGCGAATAAATTTTTGAGATTGTATTCGGATGAGGAATTGGCTGATTTTCAATCTTGTATAAAGGATTTTTACTTTGAAAGAGATAGAGAGGAGATTTTTCTCAGTCCGAAGCAGGATTTATATATACATTGACCCAAAATTGTATGAAATTCCGCTTCCGATAGGAGACAGAAGCCAAAATTTGCAGGATTTTAATCCGACTTTGATGGGAGAAACATTTCGTTGGAAGGCGATAAAATAAGGCTTTTTATGCAGTGGGGAAAAGGGCTTCCAGCTCAGCATATGGATATGGATTTGTCGTGCAGTATTATTTATGAAGACAGACAAGATGTTTGTAACTATAGTAATCTCAGTCTATTAGGGCTGTAAACATAGTGGCGATATTCGCCCTATTCCTAATAAAATAGGAACGGCAGAATATATAGATGGATATCAGTGCCTTACAAAAAGCAGGCGGGAAGTATGTGGTATTCACTTGTAGTCGTATAGTTTGGGGAGTATCACTTCAATTTGGTAGTGGGCTGGATGGATTCAAAAACATAAAAATGAAAGTCTCTGAACGAAGCGGAGTTGCCTATGACCCATCGTGTGTGATTCACCAAATACGAATTTCTCAACCTTTGCAAAAAGGCTTGGTTTTTCGGGGTTTTGGATGTGTCAGCGCAGAAAATCATTTGGCTGGAACAGCTATTTGTAGGGCAGACGATATGGAGTCTTTGTTTCGAGGATGTAGAGATTTTACTCAAAAACTTTCAGCAAAAATTTCCGTAGGAGAAATATTAAAAATAAAAAGCAAAAGCCCAATCTTTGGAAGTAGTAGAAACCATGGAAAATGCTGATTTTGTGTATAATGTGGAGTGGGCGAGAAGCCAGAGAATATAAAATGGTCTGCTTTAAATTAGGCTAAAAACTCATGAAATCAAAGCTGTTTTATAAGTAAAGATATTTGGAGCAAATGGATGAATTTTTGACAAAAACTCTTTTGAAATATCAGGATTTTCCCTAGTTTTTAGATTGTGCTCCCATTACTTCCGTCCATGATTTAGGCACGATGGGGAAACGCTGTTAAACTTGGCGGTTAATTTCAGTCTAAGGAAGATGTTATTTTGCTGATAAAAACGGAGCAGATGTAAACCAGCAGGGGGAACTGAATTTTACCCTATCCAAAAACGCCTGTATTCATGGGAATCTTGATATTATTGAAAATTCTTTTTAGAAAATGCGCTGAAAATAAGTGTGAAAAATGACTTTGGGTATGATGCAAAACACTATGCCACAGAAGAATACCACAATAAGAATAAATCCAAAGAGATAATGAGTCTGCTAAAAAGATAATGAACAGTCATATAGAAGATTTAAGAAAGAAAACTAAACGAGCATTATTGGGAAGTTTCAGAGGAGCAGGAAGGAAACGAACTGGATATATCGGATATTGGGTAATAAATCAGCTTTTATGAGCCGAATAAATCGCTTACTTTGGGTTTTGAAGGAATGGATGATTTGAAAGTTTTACCAATGGAAAAGAGTTATGCTTGTTTCTGTGTCTGAAAAAGCCCTCTGTGTCGCTATATTTTTCCAAAAATAATCCCAAAAATATGGAAAAAGAATTTGGAGGAGTTTGTTTTTGAATTTAAATTCCGTTATTTTTGACAAAATTTAACCCATGAAAAAGAAAAAGTTCTGATTATCTACACAGGCGGCACCATCGGGATGGAAAAAGACTACAACACGGGAAGTCTCAAACCCTTTGATTTTTGATTTGATTTTTGACAAACTGCCTGAAATCAAGCTGCTGGATTGTGATACTTATATTCATTCGTTTTCGCCGCCACTAGACAGCTCGGACATCGGCCCTAGAAAAATGGAGGGCGATAGCAGAAGTGATAGAGGCGAATTATGAAAAATTACGATGGATTTCTTTATTCTGCACGGCACAGATACGATGGCTTACACCTCTTCGGCGCTGAGTTTTATGTTGAAAGGACTGCGCAAACCAGTGATTTTGACAGGTTCTCAGCTGCCGATAGGCGACCTGCGAACAGATGCCAAAGAAAAATCTCCTGACGAGTCCTTTACTATGCGAGTTTGTATAAAGAAAAATGAGGCGGTTATTCAGGAAGTGGCATTGTATTTTGAGCATCAGCTCCTGCGCGGAAATAGAAGTATAAAAGTATCAGTTCGGAAAAACTTTGATGCCTTCCAAAGCCCCTAATTATCCTATTTTTGCGTAAATCAGGCGTGTTTTTGAACATTAAAGAAAGTTATCTCTTCCGCCCTCAGCAGGATGAAAAGTTTTCTGTGGATTATCATCTGAGTACCAGCGTGCATTTGTGCAGGATTTTCCAGGGATGGATTTGGAATATTTGCTAAAAATAGATGCTGTAAAGGTTTTGATAATCCAAGTTTTCGGGTTCGGGGAACGATTTTTCGGAGATACTGGAACGCTGGAAATTTTGCAGAAAAATACGCAGCAAAGAAATATAGATATTGTGGTCATAAGCCAATGTCCATCAGGGCGGTGTGAGTTTAGGAAAGTATGAAAAACAGCAATGTTTTTCTAAAATCAATGCCATCAGTGGTGGTAGATATCACCACAGAAAGTGCTTTGACAAAGGCGATGCATCTGATAGACAATCCCTAAATATGTAGGAAGTTTTTCCCAGCAGTTTTCTAAAAATTTGAAAGGGAGATGTCTTGTAATTAAAAATTATTTTTATACATTTGCAAAATTAATAGAAAGGTGCTCGAGTGGTTGAAGAGGCCACCCTGGAAAGGTGGTATACGGCAACCGTATCGAGGGTTCGAATCCTTCCTTTCTGCATAGGTAAGATATTGATTTTTAATATCTTACGGAAATAAGAACTAGAAAAGGACTTACAATCATTGTAAAGTCCTTTTTATGCGGTGTCTTTCTACATTCAAATTATTTATGATGATTAACCAAATATATATCCCCTTATCGAAGTACACTGAGCATTTCGCTGATGGCTCTTCTAAAGATATAACCGATGAAATTCCTTTTGATATTCCTGAAAACTGGCGTGGTGTAGATTGGGAACTTTATTGATAAATAGGGATGGTGAAAGAAAGTTTCACTTTCATCATCTGTAAAGAAGCAAACAAAAATGAAAAACAAATATGATTATTATGGAGCCACAGGAGTAATTGATAAAAGTTGATAGCTTTATATTTTCTCCGAAAAATTTTACTTGTAGGCGAGGATGGTGCTAATCTTTATCTAAAATAAAACCTCAAACTGCTGAAGGAAAATACTGGGTTAATAATCATGCTCATATCCCTTGATGCAACAGATACAAGTTTATTAGACTATGTGATTGTTGTAATAAATTCATTTGCTTTAGATAACTATATTACTGGTGTCTGCTCAACCAAAGTTATCACAAGAAAGACTTAACAAGATTCTCCTGCTCCTCCCACCACTTTCGAACAACGCCGAATTGTTGAAAAAAATAGAAGGATTATTAGCTTTGGTGGATGATTTAGAAACCAATAAAAACCGACCTTCAAAGTTATATCAAACAAGCTAAATCCAAAGTCTTGAAATGGCTATTCGTGGGGAACTCGTTCCATAAGACAGCAACAATGAACCAGCATCAGTATTGTTGGAACGCATTAAAAACGAACAAAAACCTTCAAAATCCAAAAAGCAAAACTACAGAATATAATACACACTATGAGGAGGAATTGCCTTTAATATTCCTGAAAACTGGGCTTTAACCCGAATGGAAAAATATTTGTCAATTATTGGATGGCGAAAAAGCAAGGAGTGGAGTTACCTTATTTAGATGTAAAGTTTTTGAGAGGAAAAATAGAAGGAGAGATTAAAGAATCAGGAAAAATATATTCCTAAAAACACCCATCTTATTTTTGTTGATGGAGAAAATTCAGGTGAAATTTTCAAGGCTCAACAAGATGGCTATCAAGGAAGTACTTTTTAAAAATTTTTAAATATATCTGAAGAAATATGTAAGAAATATATTTTCTATATTTTTGAAAAAGGAACAAAAACTTTTAAAGAATCCAAAACAGGTTCCGCAATTCCACATTTGAATAAAAAATTATTTAATGATTTGCTAATTTTTCCTTCCACCACTCGCAGAACAGCACCGAATTGTAGAGAAAATTGAGCATATTTTTTTGCTGTTTTGGAGGAATTAGAAGAAAATATTTTTGTGATTGATAATCTGCTATTAATTTTGTAACTGATAATTGTTTATGTTTTCTATTCATTTTAATATAATAGAAGTATGCAAAAAGCAATTCTCAGCCTTTTTGGCAAAAGCAGGAACTGTCGCTCAACACGGTGAGTTCGTACCTTTGGACAGTAGAATATTTCCAAAGGAATTATCAAACGCTGAATAAAGAAAAATTTACAGGCGTACAAAGGGTATCTGATGGAGCATTTCAAGCCTCAAACGGTGAATCTTCGTTTGCAAGCCATCAACAAATTTTTAGAATTTCAGAAGAAAGACCGACTGAAAAATGAAATTTGTAAAGGTTCAGCAGAAAAATTTCTTAGAAAATATCATCAGTAATGCCGATTATCTTTTTTTCTGAAAGAACAACTCAAAAAGGATAATTATCAAGATTGGTATTTTTGTTGTGTGGTTCCTCGGTGCTACAGGAGCAAGGGTGAGTGAACTTACACAAATCAAAGCTGAACATATTGCCTTAGGATATTTGGATTTGTACACAAAAGGGGGCAAAATCAGAAGGCTTTTATATTCCGAAAAACTTAGAAATGAAGCTCAAAAATGGCTAAAAAGAGAGGGATTTTTCGGGGTATATTTTTCCTCAATAAATTTGGGGAACAAAATTACTACAAGAGGCATAGCAGGGCAACTGAAATATTTTTGCAGAAAAATACGAACTAAATCCCAAGATGGTTTATCCGCATTCGTTTTCGGCATCGTTTTGCTAAGAATTTCTGGAAAAAGTTCAATGATATTGCCTTTCTTGCTGACCTTATGGGGCACGAAAGCTATAGAAACTACTGAATTTATCTTCGCCGAACCGCTACTGAACAGCAGCAAATTGTTGATAAAATTGTGACTTGGTAAAAACAAATGGTTAATTATCAGTATTTAATTGATAATTAACCATTTTATCATTGAAATTAGAGCCTCCTCAATAAACTCTAACTCTGAGAATATTTCTTCTATCTTTTTCAACAATTCTATGTTGTTCTGAAAAGTGGCGGAAGGGGAATGAGAGTATTTTCTAAAAATATCTTTTTCCTACTCTTTGTTGCCCAACTGCTCCTGAAAAATGACTTATTCCTCGTTGAATAAAAGCTCTCTGTATTTATGAACCAATAAATATATTTTTATTTCAGAATAAGCAAAAGGTCTCAAAATATGCAATTCTGTAGTACCCGCTCCTACTTCATTTACCAAATTTGAAAATATCACAGATTTTTCTATTTTTCAAAAACAAGGTGTAATTTTTAGCAATTCCTATATCTCCCTCTTGAAAATGAGTAAAATCCTTTTTAACTTCTCCCCATAATCTAACCTCGTACGAATGTTTTATTAGAAAAATCCATCAGAAATAAGAGTCATTGGTATGAAAGAAACTTCTTTATTATCTTCAATGTTATTTTTAGGGTTAATCATGGTAATTTCCTCAATCTCACACCACACCCAATTTTTCAGGAATATCAAAAGGAAATTCCTCTTCATAGTGTGTATTATGTGCTGTGGTTTTGCCTTTTGGATTTTGAAGATTTTTGTTCGTTTTTAATGCGTTCCAACAATGCTGAAGCTGGGTTCGTCTTCTGGATTTTTGTGGCACGAGTTCCCCACGAATAGCCATTTCCAAGACTTTGGATTTAGCTTGTTTGATGTAACTTTGAAGGTCGGTTTTGTTAGTTTCTAAATCATCCACCAATGCTAATAATTCCTCTATTTTTCAACAATTCGGCGTTGTTCCGAAAGTGGAGGGAGGGGATAAAGAAAATTCGTTATATTTTCATTATTATAGAAGGGTGGAATTATCACCTTATCATAGATTTATTCACATCAACCACATATTCAGATAACATTTACATGAGACAAAGAAATTTCGAGCATAATGTTTCATTGGGACCACAATATTTAAAAATCCTGTTGAGCTATAGCATTTGAATATTCTATTTTTCTACAAAGCAATATTATCAAATAGGGTCTTACCATAGAGTACAAAAGTATTCCAAATTTAACTTTCGACTCGCTCTACTCGGAGCATCTGATGTAGTCAATGAATTCTGACTTCGCTAATTTTATTATTTTTGTTATCTATAGAAGCTATATCAAATAACCAAACTTTTCTCTCCCAAAGGTTTTTGAGATTCATGATTTAAAATTTCATGCCCTCACACCACGCCCAGTTTTCAGGGGATATCAAAAGGAATTTCATCGAGTGATGTCTTTAGAAGAGCCATCAGCGAAATGCTCGGTGTACTTCTGATAAGGGATAAATCACAAGTAATATATGAAGATTTTTGTCTTTTATGTTCAATTAATGTTTGTTTTTCAGCACGGATTTTTCCAACAATACTGATGCTGGTTCATCATTGCTGTCCTGTGGAACGAGTTGCCCACGGATAGCGAGGTCAAGTATCTTTTGTCTGCTGCTTGGTATTCATCTTTAATTATTATTTGTTTTTCTTTGATTTGCTTTTTCCAGCATTTCTATTTGTTTTAGGTCTTCCAAATCTGCTTCCTGGGCATCGGCTATTTTTCGTTTTGTTATTAAAATCTTCATAAACTTGTCCTGTTATTTTTCCATTTTGAGATTTGCTTTACAGAACCTCTATCTTTGAGAAGTTTTTGTCATTAAATTCGATGATTTTATCTACATTTGTTTGCCAAAAATCCATTGTAATATCTTGTCGGTTTTTGGCTCTTAGTTCCGCAGATTCCAGGAATACAACCACCAACCGATTAAGGGTATCTATTTCATCTTCAGTAAGATAGTTTTTGCTGTGAAAACATCTCCTTTCTTACAATGGTTCCCTTCCAAGAAGTTAGCCCCATATTTTTGCTTTTTGAGCATCAGCGCGACTTACAACAATTTCGGCAGCAGTTTGGTTGGTAACTGCAAAGAGAAGTTTATTTTGTGTCTCGGCAAAAACATTTGTGTGGCTTTTATCGGTTTCCATCATAATCATTACTGAGTTTAAATAAATCACGCACTTTTTGATAAAATCGTTTTTCAGAAGCACGAATATCACGGATACGAGCTAATAATTCATCAAAATAATCAGGCCGACCATCAGGGTTTTTCAGTCGGTCATCATCCATCACGAAGCCCTTTATGATGTATTCTTTGAGGTTTCGGTTTGCCCATTGTCTGAACTGTGTACCGCGTTTGCTTCGCACCCGAAAACCAATTGCTAAAATCATATCCAAAACTATAAAAACGCCACCTCGTAATTTTTCCCATCTGAAGCAGTTGTTAAGTAATTCTTAATAACTGCATTTTCTTCTAACTCTTTTTCATTCAATATGTTAGCTATATGCATGCTGATATTTGGTACAGAGGTGTCAAAAGTTCAGCAATTTGATTTTTGATTCATCCAAACCGAGCCGTCACGAGCATAAAAGCGATAATTTTACTTTGCCATCTTGGGTTTTATAAATGATGATATTTTTGCTCTTCCATAATTTTTAATTAACCAAAGATTTTTCAGTTTTTCCACAGCATTCATTATGTTGGCAGCTTTTTCTTCAATGTTTTCAAGCAATTCATCAAGTGGAATATCTTCGGTTTCTTCGCCTTGTTTGAGCCAAGTGATGTCCAGACTTGTTTTATCTCGTGCTATGATTTCTTCTATGGTATATTTTCGCCATCTGCCTTGTGGATTTTCCGCTGAATAGGTTTCTTTCTTTTGCTGAAATCATTTTCAGAATAGCATTCGATAAATTCCTGAAAATGCTCGTATTTCAGCGGATTGGTTTTCCCAAAAATTAGGCATATTATTTCTCAAATCATAAAACCAAACTTCTTTTTGTGCTGTTTTTCGGTTTTCCCTTTGGTAAAAAGCACATTGGTTTTTACTCCCCTGAGCGTAGAAAAATACCTGTTGGCAGACGCAAAATGGTGTGCAGGTTGCATTTATCCATTAAATCTTTACGGATTTTTCGCCGTCACCATCTACAAAAAGCACATTGTCAGGCAGGACTACACCCGCACGGCCATCGATATTCAGACTTCGGTAGATATGCTGTAAGAAGTTCAGCTGTTTGTTGGAAGTAGGGAAGGTGAGGTCATCACGAGTTGCTCTCTCGCCTCCTTTTTTAGTCCCAAAAAGGCGGATTGGTCAGTACCACATCATAGCCTGTCATCTTTTTCCTTCGGAAGACAGAGTGTCGCCTAATTTTATATCACCTTTTATGTCGTGCAGCATAGCATTCATCAAGGCAAGGCGGTGGGTTTCGTGCACGAGTTCGCCTCCTGTAAAGGCCTCATTGATTTGGAAACTCTGCTCTTCTTCTGATAAATCAAAAAGGTCATCGGTCTGGTTTTTAATATGTCGGTCGGCAGCAATCATAAAGCCAAAAAGTACCACAAGCAGGGTCGTTACAGCGTTCGCCAGCTTTTAGGGTTGATAAGTTCCGTGGTGACATCTATCAGCACACGCGGGGTAAAAATATTGTCCAGCTCCTGATTTTTCGTTGGCATTTTTCTCCAAAGCCCTTCGTACAGTTGCCTAAACCTTCTTCTTTGGCAGAATACCAATCTAGTTCATCTATGGTTTTGATGATTTTTTTCAAGGTTTTTCGGCTCTTCGATGTTTGATTTTGCTCCTGCGTAAATTTCGCGTACGCGTCCTGTGCATTCTTCGCCCAGATGCTCCAGCAGTTCTTTATAAAACTTTTTAGATTGATACCATCTTGTTTTACGAGTTTGTCCCAGCGGTACTGCTCTGGAATTTCTTTTTCAGTATCGGTTTCCTTTGCCATTTTTCAGGAAAAAGGATATAGGTCAGTTCCGTTACATACTGATGGTAAGTGATACCATCATCTCTTAATACATTACACAAAGTCCACAACTTTGATACTATTTCTTGATTGTTCATATTTCTTTTAATTTGTTGATTTTACACCCCACGCTTTCTAAAAGAGCATTATATTGCTCTGTATCTTTTTCTTTTATTTTTTTCAAAAATAAATTGAGCAACCTTATTCATTTCTTCTACATTACCCTCAATGATATTTTCACTTCTTGTAAAGATTTCTTCTAAATGAGAATATTCATTATTTATTCTTTCTGTTAATGAAACTACTTGATTATCATTATCAAAAATATTGTTTTTAATCTATAAGTATTTGCTTTTCTTTCATCTCCTTGATTTGATGGATATTTATAAAAATAAAAAGAACTTCTAAAAACTTTCTCGCATTATTCCCAAAAATTATAAAAATATATGATAATTACTATCATCTACTAAACTTGCATTCAGCACATTTATAGATTTGATGAAATAAATAGTTAAATTCTGTAACATAACTTTTCATATAATCTGGCATCAAAAAGAATTTCCGTATTTTTCTTTATTTCTATTGATTATAAAATACTCTCTTTTAGAATTTTTGCTTTTTGCAATTTTTAAATATTTCAAAAATTCTAAATTATGAGTAGAAATAAAAATTTGTTCGAACCTATTCTCACAAAATAATTCCGAATTTATAAGACTATATATATAAAAATATGATTGGAATCTAAACTTGAAATAGGGTCATCTATGAAGATTATAGGCTTATAAGTAGATGTTTCCACATCATCTAACTTTGCTATAAAATAACAAAACGCAAGCAAACTACACTCCCCTCACTCAAATGATGTGCAATATGCCCATTTCTTCTAACTTCAAACTTTATACTTTTTGTAACTCTTCGTTTTTCTATGGCTTCAAGTGTTAAATTTGATGCCCGAAAAAGTTATTCAGATATAAATTAACTTTCTCTGCACCTTTCTCTCATCTTTCAGATGATTTTGTAGTGTTTTTAGTTGGTCTTCTTTATTTACTATTTGAGCATTTAGATTATTTACTTTTTCTATTTCATCTTTGTAATTTTTCTCTTTATCTGAAATTTCTTTCAATAATTCATCATAATTTATACCCTCCAAAAATCGTTTCACTTCTAATAATCGCAATTCCTTTTTGCCGTTTCTTGTTTAGAAGATAAATTTTGAGCATTTTCATTATTTCTCTCAACCAAATCAAGAAAAGATTGTTTATGATTATTAAAAATTGGTAATAGAAAAAGTTGGCTCAAGTTCAAAAATGTAATACTTGTAAAATATTCACCTCTCTTTCTTTAACTTTTACTTTTAATATATTCTAAATCTTCTCTGTATTTATCATATTCTAATTCAATATCATATAAAATATTTTTCTGCTTCATTTTTGAAATTCAGTGTAAAAATTATCCTTGTTTAGTAAAGTTGTAATTCTGTCTATTTCACCAGAAATTTCTTTTTGAAAAAGAAACTAAATTTTGTTTTAATTTTTCTGTTTCTTCATCAAAAATGTTTATCCAATTCTGCCCACCTTGCTTGAGAGATTACATGTCCACAAAAACCACATTTACAATTTTTCTTTATCCTCTTTGTGCAAATCATAACCTATCTTTTACCCAATTATTTAAGGAAGCATTTTTATCAATTCTTCTATTTTATTAGTATCAAGAATATTTTTCAATAATAATTCTTTTTGCTTTTTCAATAAATTGAGATAATCTAAATTCTTCAAATAGAGAATATCGTATTTCTTCTTTTTATTTCCTCTTTTTATGATTTGTTCGTTTTGTTTTTCTTTTTCAGAGTCAATTGATATAAAATTTTCAGATTTTATAGTTTCTATATCAAATTTAATTTTTGTATAATTATAATTTACATCTCCATATTTGCTATTGCTTTGTTTAATTTCTTTTGCCTTGGTTGTTAGTTGACTATCAATATTTCGTTTAGTTGTATTATATTCTTGTTCTTTTAAATTTCTAGATTCTTCAAAAGTCTTTCAAGTTTTTATACATTCCTGTTTCTTCATCTTTCTCATTGCTCCCAAGTTCATTTATCAATTGATCTATTTGAGATTGAATATCTGTATTTTCACCAAGTATTGCAAAAGATGCTATTTGTCCGTTAGGGTCAATTATAAAAACTAAGATTTTCCCTAACAAAATCTTCATTAAAAACTCTAATTTTCAAAGAGTTTTTGGTATAATTATTTTGGTTTATTGTTTCTTCATCTACTAATTCTATTTCAAATTCAGGTGTATCATATTTATCTGAAATTGTTTTTAGTTTCAAAGAACGAACTATTCGAGATAAAGTAGTTTTCCCGGAATAGTTTCTTCCATAAATGATATTTTTCTTTTAAAAATAAGATTCATTATTTCCTTTATCCTTAATTTTATTTTTTTCCATTGAAAATTAGAGAATAATCCAAACTTTTTAATATTTATTTTTCTTTATCATAATTACGCCGTTTCAAACAAATACCCTTCAACTCATCTACTATTTCATCTAATTGGTTTCTAAATGCTTTTGTTAATTTTTCTCATAGCCTCCTTCATTTTTGAAAGCTCCTGTATCAAAAGCTTTCATGGTCTATAAACTGCTCTTTCATTAAATATTTTCTCAATACGATCAAGCCATTTTTCCTCAATTTTTGGTAAATTGTCTATTAGATCTCAATGTTTCAAAAGCATTTTTCAATCTACAGAATAATCTACCAATGCATCTCCCAATGCCAAAGTGCGGACAATTCCAATAATATCGGTAGTTATTTCTACATTTTTAATCTTATTCCAAGCGAGGTTAATTTCCTTGATGGAATAGCCCGCTTGTTCCATTTCTAGTCGGAGGCTTTTGAACTCAGCGCGGGTAAGCTCCTTCAGGCGGGTGCAGAGAATGTTGAGTGCTGCTATTTTGTTCTGATTTTTGAGTAATAGCTTTAAACTCTTCGATATAATCTTCAGGGCGCTGTTCAGCTCCGCCGTATCCTTGGTAGCGTTCGGCTATCTGGTCTGTTTTACCGCTGATTATTTTATAATTATTTGATTTTGATTTAGAATGGAATAAAAATTCTATCGCTTTTTATATTATTTTTGGATAAATGTTTTTGCTTCATCCGTTGATTGTTCTTTTAGTTCTCTGATAAACTCTTGTGGCGCTGTTTTTGTAAATTTAGGAAATAGTCTTCATCTTGTTTTTACTATGTTTTTTTGGCACGCCTTTTGCAGTCTTCCAATGAGCTGATTGACATATTTTACCGATGAAGTATCATCACTATGGTTAATTCCATTGATAATATCTTCAAAAAGAAGCAGAAGGATTCGCAACCACAGGCATCATTTTTGTGAAATCTACGATGCTTTCGAAAAACTCCCACAGGGTCATAAATATCAAAATTTTCTTTTTATTGATTTTCGGACAAAGACGAGTGGCTCTCCCCAGCATTTGTTCAAACAAAATCCTTGATTTCACTCGGCGTAAAAAAATACTAATGAAGTAATTTCGGGTACATCAATTCCTGTCGTGAGCAAATCTACCGTAACGGCAATATTTGGATATTTCTCATTCTTAAACTGTTGATGGCTTCAGAAACTCTTTTTATCGCCGATGTTTCCTGTAATTTTTAACCGCGTCATTATCAATGCCTTGTTCAGCATAGATTTCTTTAAGGATTTTTACAATAAGGTCTGCATGCTGGTCATCTACTGCGAAAATTAGTGTTTTCCCCTGTCCTTCTGGGTCAAGGTCTTGGGCTATTTCATTGAGTACTACTCGGTTAAAGTCCTCTATGATGATTTTTATTAAACTGATTAATATCAAAAATCAAAGTTCATCTTCAAGTTCTGAGAAATCAGTAATTTCGTTTTTCTCTGGGTCAAAAATCTGAACTGTACTCTCCTTTTTGGTAGTGAACGCCTTCTTTTTCTTAATTTTTGTGATAATCTGATGAGAAGATTATAATCTACTAAAAACCCGTCTAAAACAGCTCTCTATATGAGTATTCAAATACAGGTTTCCCGAAAAATCTCCGTAGTGTGCAGGGCAGGAGTGGCAGTGACGGCTATTTTTACAGCGTCAAAAGTATTCTATTACAGTTCTATACTTACTGACAAAAATCTTCCTGATTTCTGAATTCCAGCTCATCATCTCCCATTTCTTTATCTAAGGTATATCCTCTGTGGGCTTCATCGATGATAATCAAATCATAATCCGAAACTGATGGAGTACCTTCGCCGTCATTGTACAAAAATCCGTTTGACCATTGCCTGAACTGTACTTAGATGAATTTTTGGTTTTCTCGGTCAATGTTTTTATCCTCCAATCCTTTGATATTGTATAAGTTATCCAAAGGTTTGTAAAGTCTTCCAATCGTACCTCTTTGAATACATCATGAGCCTGCTCGCCAAGGGAAGTTCTGTCCACTAAAAACAGTATTCTTTTGAAACGCTGTGTTTTTAGGAAACGATAAATCATTCTCAATATCGTGCGGGTTTTCCCCTGTCCTGTTGCCATTGAAAGCAAAATCGACTGCTTGCCGTTAAGCAGCTCTTTTTCAGTAGCTTCTACGGCTCTTATCTGGTATTCACGAAGATTAAGCCCGCCTTTATCTTTCAATAAATCATAAGCGTTTCGTTAAGTTTTTGGTTGGCTTTTTCTATGTCTTTTTCCAAATCTTCCAACAAGCCTTGTGGACTTTTCCAATTTTGTAAAGCCTTGGGAATGTTATCATTTCGGCGCGTGTCCAAAAACCATATTCCAGATTTGGTTTCCAGTTGTTTCAGAGTATTTTCGCCTCGTTGGTTGCAAACACAAAGGGTGCTTTTATAGTCTCCCCATTCAGAAATGATATATTCGGAATGTTTACTGATTTTATGCTGGTTGCATAATCCTTACACTGATTAGCAATAATTGCCGAAATATCCTTATATTCAGCTTTTACTTCCACGATGCCTACCAATTGCAGACCTGCAAAACGGGAGCATAATCTGCCTTGCCCTTTATCGGTAGGAAATTCGGCTATTGCTATATTTTTACCTTTTTCAGGGCGGATGCCGTTGGAGTATTTTTAAAGTTAATAGAATCTGCTTGCCATCCTGTTTCTTCTAATTGAGCATCGATTATTTTTCTGGTTTCAGCTTCCGAGAGAGTAAGCTCTCCTGCATATTTTGAGATTTTACACGCTCTTTTTGTGCGGACAAAAATTCTTTGGATTGGCTTTCTTCCAAATATTCTTTCTGTTTTTGAAGTTCAAAAAGTTTGTTTTTGAGTGTTTCTATTTGTTTTTCTTGGGCTTCTTTTTCGGATTTTAGTTCATCTACAGAAATCGAGTGTTTTTCAGGAAGTATAAATTCTGAATGCCCCTTTGTCCCTTCGCCATAAGATAGTGCAAACCAGCGAGCCAATCAGTAAGCCATTTTTAACAGCGTTTCTGCAGTTTCCTCAGATGCATAGACTGAGTGTACAGCATCATTGCCTTTGAGTCTTAACTGATGCAGAATATCAGCAATAATAGGCTCTATGATGCCTTCTCTTTTAAGTGTATTGATTTTAGAAGCCTGATTGCTCTCTATAGGAATAGGGATATGTTCTATTTGATAAATTTCATTGACCATTACTTCACTGAAACTGTCTGAGTTTAAACATGCAGGTGTTTGGGTCAGAATAGAGGTTTTTCTCAGATAAATAGGCAATATTGTATAATAAGTTATAATCTTCTTGTAAAAATAAAAGTTCGAATTCATAGTATGAGGGGTTATTTCAAAAACTTCTTATAATTTTTATATTATGAGAAGTTCAAAAACACAAAAATACAAATTATATGGATACATTCCTCTAGAAATGATATTTTTAATATTTATATATTTGGTAGTATTTTTAATCATAGACACAATGCAGAAAAAGTATAGGAAAATCCTTTTTACAGGAATGAATAAAGGAGAATATGAGTTAACGGATTATTAGATAAAAAGAGTGAATATTCGCTCTTTTATTTATATTTTTGGGAAAGAAAAACACAAAATGAAAAACGGAGTATTTGTATTTTTTGTATGTTGATTTTATTTTCTTGCAAGGAAGAAAAAGGTAGAGTTTGTGCAATCCAGGGCAATTCCAGCTCTTATCTTAATAAAGAATCCTCCTAAGAGTGATTCTCTATTAAAAACTCAAATTATTGATTTTGTGAAAAGAGAATTATTATAAAGAAAGAATACATTTTTACAGATACACCTCAGACACAAAAATATTTTTATAGAAAATGAAGGTGATAATACAGGTGGTTTTTCACAAAAATAGTATAATTGACTATTCTGATGAAGAGATAGCCTCCTTTGTAATTTCTAAATGCGAGAAAGATACGACAAAAACTGGTAGGAAAGTTATTTTTATAATATGAAAGGCAAAAATCCATATAAGCCAGATACACTTATTTATCATTGTAAAATAAGATGGTGTATTTAAAAAGAGTTTAAGGGAATTTAAATATTGGTGAAGTTAATATTCTTATCCATAAAATTTCAAACCGATGAGATAAAATAATTTTACTTGTTCTAAGTATTTTATTTACAGGTTATTATGCATTTTATTTTGTTGTTATTTCTGGGATTAATTATTTTTTTCTAATCCTCAATATATTGAGATAAAATGAAAAACGGAATTGATAAAAAGATAAATATAATATAACTGAAATAGAAAAGTTTCCCTATAAAAGAAAGCTGAAGAGAAGAAACCATCCATAACCTATAAAATATATGCATATGATGCAAGATATTGTGCGCCAGACAAAATTAAATTAGAGAAGGAAGCAAAAGGGCAGTATTTAGTGAAATATCTTTTATGAAATTACCTTCGAATGTCAATAGATATGAAATTGTCTTTTGTTGTAACCTTTACAATCCCAACGGAGTTTCATTTGAATATTATAAATAGAAAAATATCAGACCGATGAAAAATAAAAACAGCTTTAATTATCAATAGTTTTCGGACTTTTTATTTATATTTGGACAAAAAGAATGAAGAAAAACATTTTTATTTCATTGGGTTGATTCCTGCTGTGTTTTTAGCACAGGAGAAGAAAGATTCTGTGAAAGTTACAGAGATAAAAGAAGTTTCTATAATAAAGAAACAGCCTGTAGCACAGACTTTAAAAGGATACCAACTGAATGTTTCAGGGACAATGCTGGAGCAGAAAGAGAATGTTTCTGAAATTATAAAAATTTTTCTCCAAATGTCAGCTATTCCAACGGGCTGAAAATTTTGGGAAGTGATAAAATACAAATCATTCTTAACAAAAAGAAGTCAAAATAAGCCCCTGACCAGTTTGATACTTTTCTGTCTTCTTTGATACCAAAACCATAAAGAGTATAGAGATAAACGATACTCCAGATGCTTTCTATGGACAGCCGTTACACAGCACAGATTATCATTACAACTAAAAAAAGTAGAAGGGCAGGTTCTTGGGCTGGGAACAGGTGTTTATTATAATGATAAATTTGGGCATAACAGCAATGCCAACTATATGTCAACCTTTGGGAAGCTCAGAGTTTATGCATCTGGAGATTATTTTTATAAAATATTCTGATGCGAAAGGAAACTCCCTTCAAAAATGGACTAATCAGCTGACTAGAGAGGGCGAATATGGAGGCAAAACCAAGCGTTTTGGGAATAATGCAACCTTTAATTTGGATTATGATTTTAATGATAAACATAAGCTGAGTTTTCCTTTACAACTATACAGCCGATATGGATTTGGATAAAAAACTATGTTTATCACTACAAAACTCAGACTTTATCCAGTTCGGGAACTTCTTTTATTAATAATTTTTCTGAAACCAAGGATAAAACGCATACTTTTTCCTTGCAGTATGACTTTTTCATCGGATAAAGATGATGAGCTGACTATCAATGCCGACTATGCTTTTGGAGAAGTTTTATAATCCGTTCAGGAGTTATAATGATTTTTATGCAAAATAGTATATTTTTAAATTCAGAAAAATTATACCCAAAAACGGTAGATTAGATTATAAAAATCTTTACAGCTTCGGCAGATTATACTAAAAATCAACGAACAGAACAAGCTCTCATTTGGAGTGAAATTTTTCCAACAGCGACAATAGAAATACGGCTGATTATTATAGTTTTGATACTTTTTATAGACAGCCGCTCACAGAATTTTTATTTCAATGAAAAATATATATTCCGCTTATCTCAATTATTCTTTGTCTAAAGGAAAATTAAAGTATAATTTGGGATTGAGAAATGAATATACTGATGCTGATTTTCAAACGAATAAAGGATTAGACGGCAGGGGGAATTATAATAAATTTCGCCTTCGGCAACGGTTACATATACTCACGATAAAAACCACACTTTTTATCTTCACGCTTCCAAACGATTTACCAGACCTTCTTTTTCAGCTATGACCCTACCATCATGGTGGAGCAGACCGATATGTGGAGTTCTGAAAATCAGTATCTGAAGCCAGTGGATTATTTTATCTCACAGGCAGGATATGTTTTGATGAAAAATATTCTTTTGTGTTTCGTTATCTTTATTCAGAAAATAACATTATCAATGTTTCTAATCTCTTGAACAACAGAGTTTTATTTTCAAAAACTTGAAAATGCTGGATATCAGAATACTTTTTCTTTTTAATGTTAATATTCCTGTAAAAATTGCTGATTTTTGGAATACAACCAATAAAATAAACCTTTCTCACAGTAGTTTTAAAGCTGGGCAGTATAATCTTTCAACCCACTCTTATTATACGACTTTGGAGAGCATTCATAGTTTTTGATTTGTTCAAAAAGTGAAATTAGATGTTTCCGTGAATTACTCCACGCCCAGCAGACAGCAGTTTAATTATAATTATTCCAATTTTTATACAGACCTGAATCTGAGAGTTCCATTGTTTGAAAATAAAGCGAATTTAACACTGAATATTTCCGATGTTTTCAATACCAACAGAGAGAAAGGATATTCAGATATTAACGGAATTTATACTTATAATTACACTAAAAACAATTCTCGCGGAATTTCTATAAAAATTCTCTTACCAATTCCAAACAGGGAAGAAATTTGATAATGAGATAAGAGACACCAGTATAGATGACTTGCTAAACAGAACAGGGAAATAATCGGAAAAAGGCTTCTTTTTCATGATGATTTGATGTGATATATTTGCCGCCGAATATTTTTGAAAAGGTATATTAAATGTTTGAAAAATCAATCGAACTTAAATACGAAAGTAGATGATTCTGCCTCAAATAAAACTTTGAGAGTGGAAAAATATGTTCGATAGAATAGCTCCAAAATATGATTTTTTTAATCACTTGTTTTTCGCTGAGAATAGACCTTTTGTGGCGAAAAACTTGGTGAACTGGATACAGAGCGATGACCCGAAAACAGATTTTTGGATGTTGCTGCAGGGACAGGTGAGCTGGCGATAGCGCTTTGGAAAAAAATTCAGAGTGAAAAATAACTGCTGTGGATTTGTCCCAAAGAAATGCTCAATTTGGCTGATAAGAAAATCAAAGAGCTGGGAGCTGACATAACTATTCAGAAAGCAAATGCAGAAAATTTACCTTTTGAAAAGTAATAAATTTGATGCTGTGAGCGTTGGATTTGGTGTAAGGAATTTTGAAAACTTAGAAAAGGTCTAAGTGAGCTGAGGCGGGTGGTCAAGGAAAAATGGGAATGTCTATATTTTAGAATTCTCAAAAATGGAGGGAGTTTTATCGCCTTTATATAATTTTTTTATTTTAATAAGGTGCTTCCCATTTTTAGCAAAGATGATTTCTGGTGAAAAGGAGGCATATACCTATTTTGCCGGATTCTGTACAGAATTTTCCTTGTGGGGAGAGAATGAAAAATATTTTATTAGATTTGGGGGTTTTCAAAAAGTGGAGTATAAAAATTAAGTTTAGGAATTGTAACAATTTATAAAGCAAAAATAAGATGAAAAATTGTTTGGAGTATTATCATTGTTTGGACTTTTTTTCAATGTCGGACGCGCAGTCGCTGTTTAACATCAGAGACAGACCAGACAGGCTGGAGTGGATAGATGAGGACAAGCACAGCTATGGGTTTTTATCTTAATGCCAATAGTTTTGATTATAAAGTAAAAGTTGGCGAACGGATTTTCAGAGCAAAAACAGCCCTGTGATAGTGAGAAATTCTGTGGGATTTGGGGCTGGACTTATAGGGAAGAATGAAACTCAATGATTATCTGGATATCAGGCTGGAACCAGGAATTCAGTTCGTGGAGAGGGAGCTTACTTTTTAAAAATGCTGCAGTTTTAGCGGTGAATCCTGCTGATAGAGATTTATACACTTTGAGAAAGGTGAAATCCACTCTATGTAGATGTTCCTGTAATGCTGGAACTTCATGGGAATAGATGGTTTAACTCCCGTCCTTACGCATGCAGGAGGGATTAATTGGCTGGTGAATTTACAGTCTAATGAAAAAAATGTAAATGATAATTTACAAGGGACTTTTAGAACGAGAACAAATAATTTCGCGTGGTCTGCGGAGATAGGAATACAGTTTTATTTTTCTAAATTTAAGCTTACTCCTGCCATACGAGGAACATTTATGATAAACAACGAGCTGGTGCAGGACAATCCTACAACGCCTAACTATTAAGGCAGGAACCATGTCTTCCTTAAAAACAAATGCACTGATGTTTGTCCTAAAATTTGAATAGAAAGAGAGCCATAAACGAAAGTTTATGGTTTTTATTTAAAAATTTAGTAAAAATCCAAAAATTGTACTTTTGCGTATTAAGTTAGAACAAACTTCTGGAGATGTCAGTGGATTTAGATAAAAATTTTTCTGTATTAAGAGATAAAAATTCTAAAAATCAATAAAGATTATAAAGAATTGTCAAAAAGAATATAAGGAATTGCAGGAAAAATATGATTTGCTGAGAGGAAAATATGAAGAGGAGCAGAGAGAAAAATCAGGAGTTGAAGGAGGAACAAAAAAGGATAAAATTGATTTCAGCAATTTCTGGTAATCCAGACCATAATAGATTGATGAAAAAAATCATATCAATAGACTGATTAAGGAGATTGATGCATGTATAGCTTATCTTAGAAATACTGGAATGTAATGGCTCAGCAGGAAATAAGAATAAATATAGCAGGACGGTATTATGCGATTGTATATTGCTCCAGAACAGGAGGAAGTAGTGCGTAGGATAGGGAAAAAATATAGAGATGATGATAAAGATGATGGAGTCCAACTTTGCTACTAAAGATAAACAAGATGCTATCGCAATGGCTGTCCTTAGACTTATGATAAATGCAGAGTTTAATCAACTGAGAATGAGAGAGAGAGTTCAAAGAGTCTGATAAAAAGCTGAAAGAAATAATAAATTTTTGGAGGAGCTGGAAGAGGATAAGAAAGAATAATAAATGAAGCCTGCAATAATTCTAACTTTTTTTAGGTAAACTCAACGCTAAACAATTACCGAGTAAAGGTCTGCTCAATGGCGCGCCGATCATCTTGTCGGATTACAGAGAGTAGAAATAAAGCTCAAATCGTGTTGATAGGGAGTTTACTCTAACATCACAAATGGATTATTGTGGGTTTTTGTAAAAAAATATTGGAAAGAAAAATAATCAAAATAGTTAATAAATAAATGGAGGTAATTTATATCATAATAGGTCTTGTAGTGGGAGCTTTGGGAGGTATTCTTTATTCGAGGAAAGCCACAAATTCCAAAAGCTAATTTCATTATAAAAAGATGCTAAACAAAACGCAGAGAATATTATTCAGAATGCCAATGTACAAGCAGAATCTATAAAGAAAGAGAGAATAGTTCAGGCAAAAGAAAAAGTTTTAGAACTAAAAAAACAGAGCATGATGCCAATATCCAAGCTCGTGAGAAAAAATGCAGGGAAATAGAGAAAAGAGCGAAGGATAAAAGAAAGTAAACTAAATGATGAGCTCAGTAAAGTTTCTAGACTTGAAAAGATTTAGAGAAACAACAGGCTGAATATCAGACGAAAATCAGAAATCGTTGATAAAAAACAAGCTGAGCTCAATGAAGCCATTTCTCAAAAAGTAGAAATGCTGGAAAAAAATATCTAACTATTCTGCCGATGAGGCAAAAAGAATTGGTAGAATCCCTAAAAAGCAGAAGCGAAAACCAGAGCCCAAAGCTTATGTACAGAACATAATGGAAGAGGCTCAGATGAATGCGAAAAACGAAGCGAGAAAAAATCGTTATTCAGACCATTCAGAGAATCAGGGACAGAGCAGGCGATTGAGAATTCAGTTTCTGTATTTAATATAGAATCCGATGAGGTTAAAAGGAAGAATTATCGGTAGAGAAGGGACGAAATATCCGTGCATTTGGAATCTGCTACAGGAGTAGAAATTATAGTAGATGATACGCCAGAGGCTATTTTGCTTTCGTGTTTTGACCCTGTAAGGAGAGAGATTGCTCGCCTTTTCACTTCATAGACTCTGTTACCGATGGAAGAATTCACCCTGCAAGGATAGAAGAAGTCGTAGAAAAACCCGCAAAACAGATAGAAGAGGAAAATCATAGAAGTAGGAAAGAGAACGATAATAGATTTGGGTATCCATGGGCTTCATCCAGAGCTTGTAAAAATAGTGGGTAGAATGAAATACCGTTCTTCCTATGGGCAAAACCTATTACAGCACTCTAGAGAGTGGCAAATATAGCTGCTACTATGGCTGCGGAGTTGGGATTAAATGTGAAAATTAGCTAAAAGAGCAGGGACTATTGCACGATATAGGAAAAGTTCCAGAAGAAGAATCTGAATTACCACACGCACTTTTTAGGAATGCAGTGGGCAGAGAAATTTGGAGAAAATCCAGAGGTAGTCAATGCTATCGGTGCGCACCACGATGAGATAGAAATGACCTCTCTACTATCGCCAATCGTTCAGGGTAGCTGATGCAATATCAGGAGCAAGACCAGGGAGCGAGAAGACAAGTTTTAGAATCTTATATCCAAAGATTAAAAGATTTAGAAGTGGCAGCATTAAGCTTTGATGGGTTTCTAACGCGTTTGCTATACAGGCAGGTAGGGAAACTGAGAGTAATGGTGGAGAGTAGTAAGGGTGAAATGATGAAAAGAGCTCATCAGCTTTTCGTATGATATTTCAGAGAAAAATACAAAACGAGCTGACTTACCCAGGACAAGTAAAAGTAACGGTAATCCGCGAAACTAGAGCAGTAAATATAGCAAGATAATTTTTGAAGCCTTCCTTTTTGGGAGGCTTTTTGTAATTTTGTGAGAGATAAAATTTTTGATGAAGATAGAGTTTGTAAATGAATTTAACTCTCTAATAAAATAATACATTATACCAAATATATATTTTTCTCTGACAAATCAATAATTATTTAATTTATTATTGTATATTTGCTAACAATTCTAAGTAAAGGCTATTTATTTTTGTAATTTTTGTACTATAAAATTTATAAATCCTTATTTATGAAGATGGGGTAGAAGTTCTATCCTTTAGGAATTTTACAATAAACTAAAAATCACAATTATGCCAAATACTATAATCATAGGTTCAGGGTCTTATATTCCAGAGAGAGTTATTGATGGAAATTATTTTCTTAGATGCTGTTTTCTATGATGAAAATGGGAAAAATTATAGACAAACCTAATGAGGAAATTGTTAAAAAATTTGTAGAAATTACTGAAATTGAACGCCGTAGGTATGTGAATGATGATGAAAACAATTCTGATATTGCTACAAAAAGCCTCTGAAATAGCTATCCAAGATGCTGGAATAGACCGCGAAACCCTAGATTATATTATCTGCGCGAGTAATTTTGGAGAAATCAATGTAGATGGAATAAGTAGTTTTATGCCTTCTATGTCTGCAAGAATAAAAGCATAAACTTGGCATAAAGAGCAGAAAATGTGTGAAATTATGATATGATTTTTGGTTGTCCTGGCTGGGTAGAATCTATGATTTTGGCAGATTCTCTCATAAAGGCAGGAAAAAGCCAAAAACTATTCTTGTAGTGGGTTCTGAAAACACCGAGCCGAGCATTAGACCCATATGACAGAAATAGAATGATTTTTGCGGATGGTGCAGGTGCTGTGGTTGTAAAGGCTACAGATGATGAAACTGTGGGAATGATTTCTTCGGCGACTATTTGTGATAATCAGGAAGAAATTACTTACTTGGATATGGATTGCTCTCTGAACAAAGACCATGATCCAAAAGAAAAAAATATCAGAATGGCAGGAAGAAAAATTTATGAATATGTTTTGACAAATGTTCCTCCTGCGATTAAAGAAACTATCGATGCTGCGGGAATTGGTATAGATGATGTAGAAAAATTCTAATCCATCAGGCTAATGCTAAAATGGACTATGCAATCATCCCAAGACTCTATAAACTCTATGGCAAGACTGAATATGACCATAACATCACTCCTATGATTATCCAAGAAATGGGAAATACTTCTGTGGCGAGTATTCCTACGATGTATGACCTCATTACAAAGGTAAAATGCAGGGACACAGCATGAAAGAAAAGGAGATTATATAGTGATGTGTTCTGTGGGTGCAGGGATGAATATCAATGCATTCGTTTATAAAATGCCTTAACAATTAATACTTTTTCATACAAAAACTATAAAAACCACATCAGCATAAATCTATGCTGGTGTGTTCTTTGAAATAATATCTATAATAAACCTATGCGAAAACAATTTTTACTTCTCTTCGGAATTTTTTTAGTTTTAGAAATGTATGTTTATCAGGAGTTAAGAGTTTGACTCAAAATCCTTTTTATCAGAGGAGGATATGTCATGGTTAATGCCCTGATTTATGCGGTTATTTTTCTATTTTGCTGTTATCAGACCAGACTCCTCCAAAGTTCCTTTTTATGATGAATATTGTGATGATATTCATCGTCCCAAAATTGGTCATGGTTCTTTTTCTTTTGGTGGATGATATTCTTCGGTTTGGGAAGTATTTGGTTCAGACTTTTTTTCTGCCAAGGGAAGACCACTATCCAGAGAGGAGAAAATTCCTTGGTTTGATGGCTTTGGGCGGTACTATACTGCTTTCTTGCTGTGATGAGATGGCATTATTTTTCGGGAAATATCGCCATATTTTAAGAAAAAGTAAAATTAAAATTTAAAAACCTACCTAAAAGTTTCAAAAGGCTATAGAAATTGTCCAAATTTCCGATGTTCATAGTGGGAGTTTCTCTGACCCTTCCAAGCTGCAACACGCTATAGATTTAATCAATGAGCAAAAACCTGATTTAGTGTTATTTACAGGAGATATGGTGAATAATTATGCCGAGGGAGTTTAAGCCTTTTATCTCTTTGTTTTCTCAAATTAAGGCTAAAGATGGGAAGTTTTCCGTTTTGGGAAAATCATGATTATGGACTTTTATGGGCAATGGAATACGAGCGAGGAACAAAAACAAAATGTCCCAAAACTAATTGATTATCAAAGACAAGCAGGGTTTTGAAAATGCTGCGAAATGAGCATAGAGTTTTTGAAAGAAATGGCGATAAAAATCTATCTTTAAGGGGTGGAAAACTGGGGAGAGCCGCCTTTCCCTCAGTTTGGTGATTTGGATAAGGCTGTAAAAGGTGTTCCTACGGATGCCGTGAAAATACTGATGTCGCACGACCCTACGCATTTTGATGCAGTGGTAAAGACTCATCCTCTGATATTCAGCTGACTCTGTCTGGGCATACGCACGGAATGCAGTTTGGTCTTGATTTGAAAAAAATGTGAAATGGTCGCCAGTGCAGTATCGCTATAAAAATGGATAGATTTATACGAAAGTATGGGAAAATATCTCTATGTGAATAGAGGTTTCGAGGGTTATTGGTCTTTCATGGAAGAGTTGGGATTTATCCAGAGATTACTTTGATAGAATTAGATTAAATCTTTTAAATATAAAAGAAAAAAACCTCCAAATTTTTGGAGGTTTTTGTGTTTTTAGTAACCTAATAATTTTAGGACATCTTCAGGTCTTTGCTCTTCGCTAAATACCTCGTATTCAAGTTCTCCATCTTCATTTCTGTTGATGAGAATATGTTTCGGCTGTGGAATCAAACAGTGGTGAACACCTCCGAAACCACTGATGGTCTCTTGGTATGCTCCCGTATTGAAAAATCCGATATAAAGAGGTTTGGTATCACTAAATATAGGCAGGTAGATGGCATTGGTGTGCTGTTCAGAATTATAGTAATCATCTGAATCACAGGTCAATCCACCCAAGAAAACTCTTTCATATGAATCTTCCCATCGGTTTAGCGGAAGCTATGATGAAATGGCGGGAAATAGCCCTAAGTATCGGGCAGTGTAGTCATGAAAACTACTGTCTATCATATCCCATTTTTCTCTATCGTTTTGGCGTTTTTGGCTGATGATTTTGTAGAGATTAGCACCTGCTTTCTCCAACTGTAAAAGACCCAAACTCAGTATAAATATTAGGTTCATCTACGCCTTCTTCCTCACAGAATTTCTTGATTTGAGATACAATTTCGTTAATCATATACTCATAATCATAATCAAAAATTAAGAGAAGTTTTTATAGGCAGTCCTCCACCCTATGTTTAGGGGAATCTCACCTCATGCGGATTTTCTTCAAACGAGCATAAACACGCAGACATTTGAACAATTCGTTCCAGTAATATGCGGTGTCTTTTATTCCTGTATTGATGAAGAAGTGGAGCATTTTCAGCCTTGCATTTGGGTGCTCTGCGATTTTTGGCTGTAATAAGGATAATGTCCTTGTATCCAATTCCCAGTCTTGATGTATAAAAATTCAAATTTGGTTCTTCCTCTGATGCGATACGGATACCGATATCAAAGGTTCTTGTCGATGCTTTCTGTCAGTTTGTCCAGCTCACGATAATTGTCAATTATCGGCATTACATTTTCAAAACCATCATTGATTAGATTTGAAATTTTTCAAGATAATCATCTGTTTTAAAACCATTACAGATAACTTCTATATCTCGGCTTACTTTCCCTTTTTCAAAGAGTTTTTCACGATATCGATGTCAAATGCAGAGGAAGTCTCCACGCTGATATCATTTTTCAGAGCTTCTTCTAAGACGAAAAGAAAAATGGCTGGATTTGCTGCAGTAGCAGTATCTGTAGCCGTTTTTGTAGTCGTTTTTATCGATAGCTTCTGCGAACCATTTTTGCTCTTTGTATGTTTTTGTGAAATTTTTGGAAGGTAACTTACTTTCAGCGGCGTCCTGAACTGCTCCACCACATTCATCAGATTGATTCCGTGAAAGTGCAGGCTTTCGCTGTCATAGTTGAACTCTTCCTGTGGGAAATATAAGGTCTGGTCTATTAGCTCAGAATATTTTATTTTCATTTTTTTGTAGGTATAAATTTTGAGTTAAAAATGATATGCAAAATGCAGCGAACAATAAAAATTTTATTTTATAAACACTTATACACAATTATAAAAGATTTAGGTTTTTAAATAAAATTCATAATTTTACGCCCATGATTACAAAAAGAAACCATAGACAAGATTTTTCTGCCATTCGTGTGGAGAAATCGTCGGCGAATATGTCCAGCTGAAAAAGAGCAGGCTCTAACTATAAAGGTCTCAGCCCTTTTGTAGATGAGAAAACGCCGAGTTTTTATAGTTTCTCCGAGTAAACAGATTTGGAAAGATTTTTCTTCTGGGAAAAGGCGGAACGGCAATTTCTTTTTCTGATGGAAATCGAAGGGTTTTCCTATCCAGAAGCCCTCCGCTACGCTGCTAAAAAGTACGGAATAGAAATAGAGGAGCTGAAAAAAGACCTCACCGAAGAAGAAAAAAAAGCGCAGACTGACAAGGATTTGTTATACAAAATCCACGAAGTAGCGAATGATTTTTCAGAACCAACTTTATGAAACCGAAGAAGGGACGGAATATAGGGCTTTCTTATTTCAAAGAACGCGAACTGAAACCAGAAACCATCAAGAAATTTCAACTCGGATATTCTCCAGAACTCAAAAATGCTTTTTACACAATATGCCGTAGGTAAAGGGCTATTCCAAAGAAATTTTAGAAAAATCAGGACTTTCCATCTTTTTCGGAAAAATCTACGGAGGGAATAGACCGTTTCCGTGAAAGGGTGATTTTCCTATCCATGGGTTTTCAGGGCGTGTGCTGGGATTTGGTGGCAGAATTTTAAAAATCAAATACAAAAACCGCGAAATACCTGAAACTCTCCCGAAACAGAGTTTATCATAAATCCAATGTACTGTATGGCTTGTTTCAGTCTAAACAAGCAGTTTCGCGCGAAAAATATGTGCCTCTTGGTGGAGGGGCTACATGGATGTGGTTGCCCTGCATCAATCAGGAATAGAAAATGTGGTGGCGAGCTCTGGAACTTCCCTGACCACGGAGCAGATAAAGCTGATAAAAAGGCTGACTGAGAATGTTACCATTCTTTTCGATGGCGATGCGGCAGGGAATAAAGGCGAGTTTCGAAAGTATAGACATGCTCCTTGCGGAAAGTATGAATATCCGTATTCTGCTGTTTCCAGAGGGACACGACCCAGACAGCTTTGCGAGGGAAAAATTCAATGGAGTTTGTCAAAAAATTTCATTAAAGAAAAATTCAAAAGATTTCATCGATTTTAAAGCCGAAAATTCTCCTTAAAGAAGCTGAAAAACGACCCAATAAAAAGGCTGAAGCCATCAGAGATATTGTGAAATCTGTGGCGCATGTGGATAATGGGCTGAAACAGGAAATTTACCTCAAACAGATAGCGACTCAGTTTGGGCTCACGGAAAGAAATCTTTTGATGAACTTCAGGTTCAAAAACAGATTTTGAAAGGGCAGTCCAGCCAAAACCAAAACTGGAAATTGTCCCAAAAACGGAGGAAAAGCCTTTTTGCAGATTCTGATAAAACCAGCAGGGATTATTGGTTTTGGAAGAAAAAAATTGGTGGAGCTGATGCTGAAATACGGTGACAGGATTTTTGACCCGAAGAGACTCTGAAAATAATTCTTATCAAACCACTGTGATAGAGGAAATTATCCATCATTTTCAGGAAGATGACTGCGAAAATCCTTACGGAAACCAATAGAAAAAAATCATAGATGAAGTTCGGCAGGGCTTGGAACAGAACGAAATCCGCTCAGGGAATTTCTTTTTGGGCTGATGGACGAAGATATTTTCAGGGAAAAATAGCTGATGCTTTGGTGGAAAACTACGAAACCAGCGACTGGAAGAAGTTTAATATTTATTTCAGAACCGAGGGTGAAGTGCTGGATAAAGTTGTGAGAGATGTTATCCTTCGCCACAAAAAGAGAATATGTGCTGAAAAATGATAGAAGATTTGAAAAAGTCTGGATGAAACGGAGGAAAAAACCGAAATTTATGAACAAATAGTCAGACTAAACCAGTTGAAAAAGTAAAATAGACCAAAAACTTTTTCGGATTTTGTGACAGATTGGTTACCTTTGGGAATTGGAATAATTTTTGAGAAAAAGGAGATAAAACTATGTTTATAGTATCATTAAACTACAAAAAGGAAATTAGTGAAGTAGAAAAAAATATTTAAAAAGAACATGTGATTTTCTGGATAAATACTATTTGCTTGGAAAATTCATCTGTTCTGGAAGAAAAATCCAAGAACAGGGAGGGATTATTCTTGTAAAATGAAAAAGATAAAGAAATGGTAATTGATATAATGAAAGAAGACCCATTCTATAAAAAATGAAATTGCAGAATATGAATTTATAGAGTTTATTCCGACCAAATTTGATGAAAAAAATTTGCTTATTTTGTAAAATAATTAACCTTAAAAAGATTTATATATGGACATAAAGAAAGAATTTAGAGATTTTTCTGTAAAAAACATTTAGGAAATAATGGGCTGGTAACTGACCAATATATGAGAATGTTCAATCCTACCAACCTTACACCATACATCACTGAAGAAAGAAGGCTGAATGTAGCGCAGATGGATGTTTTTCTCAAGACTGATGATGGATAGAATCATCTTTTTGGGAACAGGAATTGATGACCAAGTGGCGAATATCGTGACAGCACAGCTGTTGTTTTTGGAAAGTGCTGACCCGAGCAAGGATATTCAGATTTATATCAATTCGCCTGGTGGAAGTGTTTATGCAGGGATTGGGAATTTATGACACGATGCAGATTATCAAACCTGATGTAGCTACGATTTGTACAGGTATGGCGGCTTCTATGGGAGCAGTGCTTTTGGTTGCAGGTGAAAAAGGAAAGCGTTCTGCATTGAAGCATTCAGAGTGATGATTCACCAGCCGAGTGGCGGTGCACAGGAGTTGCGAGCGATATGGAAATCAATTTGAGAGAAATGCTTAAATTGAAAAAGAGCTTTATGACATTATTTCCGAGCATTCTGGGCAGTCTTACGAATGGGTGGAAAAAGCATCAGACAGAGACTACTGGATGACTTCTACTGAAGCGAAAAGAAATGGGAATGGTAGATGAAGTTTTGGAGAAAAAGAAATAAAAAAATTATAAAATTAAAAGGTCAGAATTTTTCGTTCTGACCTTTTTGATTTAATCTAAATTCTGTTCTTTTAGTAATCTTTTGTGGATAATTTTGAGCCATTGCGACACTCATTTCATACAATAATAATAACGGAATAGCCGCGATAAACATACTGACCACATCGGCAGGCGTGATGATAGCCGCGATAATCATAATGATGACAATGGCGTGTCTTCGGTAGGTTTTCATCAGCTGAGGAGTAAGAATTCCTAATGAAGTCAAAACATAAACAATCATTGGAAACAGGAAGATAATCGCCATTCCAAAAACCACTTGCAGGAATATGGAAAGATAGTCAGACAGGTCATAGCTCAGTTTGATTTCATCTGAAATTCTAAAGAAATACCCAAAAATTGATAGCGAATGGCAAAATGATGAAATACCCGCACAGTGCTCAAAGAAAAACAAAATCCAAGTGCCGTGGATGATGATAAGAATATTTTCTTTCGTTCGGTAGAAGTGCAGGACTGATAAATCTCCACAGCTCCCAAATAATATAAAGGAAACGCCAAAAAGAATCCCTCCAAAAATAGAAATAGACATCATTACATTAAACTGCTCGTAAAGTTTTGCACTTGTATAGGAAATGTCTCGGGAAAGCGAAATGCTTTCTTCCTCAAATATTCTTGGGTAAAATAATTGATGTATTTAAAAGTAGGAAAATCAGGTTTGGTAGGGTAGAAGAGGATATTATCCACTACCCAATTGGTACTGATTCGATGAAAACCGCAGCGATGATTATGGCTATTACAGACCTTATAAGGTGTCCGCGCAGTTCTCCCAAATGGTCTAAAAAGACATTTCTTTTTGGTCGCTCATTCTATTTTTAGTTTATGCCCTCATCCAAAAAGGCGGTGTAGGTCTATAATTCCGAAGTATTTTCCGTGGTCTGTCACGACCAGCTGTCCTATGTTGTTCTGTTTCAGTATCTGCATGAGCTTCCTTTGCGAGGGCACTTTTTCTCTATGGTTTTAGGGTTTTTGCTCATAATATCTCTTGCGAAAATCCCTGAAATAGAGTCTCTTTCGGAGAGCATTCTTCGCAGGTCACCATCGGTGATTACCCCTTTATTTCTTCGTTTTCGGTGATTACAGTGATGCCGTGTTTAGAGCTGCTGATGGAGATAATGACTTCTTTTTATAGTGGAATTGATGTCCACTTTTGGTTTGTTTTGAGAGAGAAACTGCTCTACTTTTTGCGGTTTGTTTGCCCAAAGCTCCGCCAGGGTGGAATTTAGCAAAATCTTCTTTTTGAATTGGTTAAGTTCCATCAGACACACTGCCAGAGCATCGCCCAGAGCCAACTGAACCGTGGTGGAAGTGGTAGGAGCCAGCTGATTAGGGCAGGCTTCTTTGGAAACATGTGTGTTTAGGGTGATTTCCGAAAAACTCAGCGAGTTTGCTTTTTCATGTTTCCTGTCATCCCAATGAGCGCCGAAGAATATTTCTTTAAAAACGGCAGAAGATTTACGATTTCAGGCGAATTTCCTGAATTGGAGATGCACAGCACCACATCATCTTTTCTGAATAACTCCTAAATCTCCATGAATAGCCTCGGCGGCGTGTAGGGAATTGTGACGGCGTTCCTGTGGAATTCAGCGTTGCTACTATCTTATTCCCGATGTGGGCGCTCTTCCCGATGCCTACTACAATCAGTTTTCCTTTGGCTTTATGAATGGTATTTACGGCCTTATTAAAGTTTTTCATCGATACGATTTTTTTCAAGGCTTCCAGCTCTTCTATTTCTGCAGAGATGGTATTTTTGCTATTTGGATTAAATCTATTGAGTTCAATTTGGTAAAATTTTATTACTTTTTACATTTCCGTTCAAAAATAATAATTTTTGTCAAAATTAAAGAATAAAAATTGTTCAACATTTTTGCAAATCAAATTTATTTCGTATCTTTGATAAAAGACACCTCACAAAAATTGATTTTTTTGAATAAAAACTAAAAACAAATAAGTAAGTATGAAAAATGGGAAAATATCAGATTCTCTAAAAAATATTTTGGTTTTTCTAATTTTTAAAAGGACATCAGGAGGAAATTATTTCTACGCTCTTGGAGGGTAGAGATGTTTTCGTTTTGATGCCGACAGGTGGTGGTAAGTCTCTTTGCTACCAGCTTCCCGCTCTGATGAGCGAGGGAACGGCAATAGTGGTTTCTCCGCTTATAGCCTTGATGAAAAAAATCAGGTAGATGCCGTGAATGGGCTGTTTTTCCGAAGAAGGAGTGGCTCATGTACTGAATTCTTCTCTCAATAAAACCCAGACCAAAAACCGTAATGGATGATATAAAAATCTGGGAAAAACCAAACTGCTCTATGTAGCGCCTGAAAGTTTGATAAAAGAAGAATATTTAGACTTTTTAAAGGAAGTGAAAAATTTCCTTTGTGGCTATAGATGAGGCGCATTGTATCTCGGAATGGGGACATGATTTCCGCCCTGAATATCGTAATCTAAAAAACCATTATAGACCAAATCGCAAATGTCCCTGTAATAGCCCTGACAGCTACTGCAACGCCCAAAGTTCAGGATGATATTCAAAAAAACACTGGGAATGACAGATGCTGTGGTCTTTAAGGAAAGTTTTAACAGACCAAATCTATTCTACGAAGTTCGCCCAAAAGTGAATGTAGATAAGGAAATAGTGAGTTCATTAACCAAAAATAAAGGCAAAAGCAGGGATAGTATATTGTCTAAGCAGAAAGAAAGTGGAGGAATTTGCCCAGCTTTTTGCAGGTAAATGGAATCAATGCTCTGCCGTATCATGCAGGATTAGACGCAAAATCCCGAGTAGCAAATCAGGACAAGTTCTTGATGGAGGAAGTGGATGTGATTGTCGCTACCATAGCCTTTTGGGATGGGGATAGACAAGCCGGATGTTCGTTTTGTGATTCATTATGATATTCCAAAAATCTTTTGGAAAGCTACTATCAGGAAAACGGGAAGAGCAGGAAGAGACGGCGGAGAGGGCTATTGTTTGGCTTTTTATGACCCGAAAGATATAGACAAATTAGAGAAGTTTTTGGCTCAAAAACCAGTTTCGAGAGAGAAATTGGTCTTCAGCTTTTTGAACGAAGTGGTGGGTTATGCAGAAACTTCTATGAATAGAAGACAATATTTATTGTATTATTTTTGGGAGAGCAGTTTGATCCTGTAAATGGAGCTGGAGCCAAAAATGTGTGATAATTCTGTAAATCCTCCGACTCTGAAAGATGTTTCCAAAAGAACTGAAAGTGGTTTTTGGAACTGATAAAAGAATTGGAAGAGAAATTTAAGATAAATGATTTGATTTCAGTGCTTTTTAGGGCGAGAAACTCCAGTTACGAAGTCTTATAAATTAGAAAAACTCTTCTTTCTTCGGTAAAGGGAAAAGAGCAGACGGATAATTTCTGGAAATCCATCATCAGACAGGCTTTGGTGCAGAACTACATCAATAAAGATATTGAGACTTATGGTGTTTTAAAAATTGTCTCAAAAAGGGCTTGATTTCTTGGCTGGAAAAAGAGAAAAATCCGTTCATGATAGCCGAAGACAGAAAAGTATGACCTTAGCTAAAGCCGCTTCCGAGCAGGTTCAGGTGCAGAGTGGTGGAGGTTTGGATGAAAATCTGTATAACCAGCTGAAAGAATTAAGAAAATCTGTTGCTAAAAAGCACGGAATTCCGCCTTATACAGTCTTTATGGACCCTAGTTTGGAGGATATGACGGTACAGTATCCTATTACTATAGAGGAAATTACAAAAATCTATGGAGTAGGCGAAGGCAAAGCTAAAAAATACGGAAAGGAATTTGCGGAGTTTATTGCTAAGTATGTGGAAGAGAACAATATAGAGCGTATGCAGGATATGGTTCTGAAACAGCTTGTCAATAAGTCTAACCACAAAGTTTTCATCATCCAAAAATACCGATAAAAAGATGGATTTGGAGGATATTGCCCAAAGCTAAAAACTTGACGATGGATGAGCTTCTTTCTGAAATGGAAAGTATTGTCTATCAGGGAACAAAGCTGAATATAGACTATTATATCGAGGAAAATATAGATGAAGATCTGGTGGAGGGAGTTTATGGATTTCATGAAAGAGTCAGAAAGTGACAGCATGAAGGTGCTTTGTGCTGAGTTTTCGGATGATTTGACTGATGAGGAAATCCGAATGCTTAGAATAAAAATTCATCAGTGATGTGGCAAATTAAATTAGAAATTTTTTTAAAAATTTATAAATGGATTCAAAAAAAATATTAGAAGAAAAAAATGGAGCTGCTAAGGTGGATTATCAACCTTAATGATGAGCAGGTGATAAAGAATCTTATCAATTTCAAGAATGAGATTTTCGAGTTCCTTTTTGCTGAACCTACGGTGTGTTCTACTGTGGTAAAGCCTGGAAATAGAGGTTTCGTGGGAGATTGTTCTGAGTGAAGATTATTTAAAATTCGAGGGAGCAAGCGAGGGATTTTTTTAGCGGAGTTTGATGAAGCGTTTTCTTTGGAAGAAGCAAAAGGAGCAGTCAATTAAAAAAATACAAGGATGGTGGAGAGATTAGAAATAGCATACAGCAGAAAGTTTGTTCATAGTTTGGACAGCCAGTTGAATATTTTGTTCAGAGAAGGTATTCTCAATAGAATAGACAGAGCCGAAGAAATGGTAGGGCGAGGTATATGAATTTATAGAAAAATAATCTGGATAAAGCCGTAGATACGTCAGAAAAAGTGCATGTGGCAGAGAAAAATATCTAAGATACATGATAGATGATAAAATAACTTGGTTCTTTTTTTCTTTAAACAAGAAGCAGGGAAAGTCATTATGAATCATGTACTTAACAACTAATCGCCAGATTTCTCGGCATTGTAGATTATGAGTCAAAAATTTCGGTAATGTTCATTCTGCCCAACCTGAAAAATGGGTGGGGCAGAGCGGATAATTACCACGATATGTAATCATTTGCCGAGAGAAAAATTCCAGCCGAGTCTTCTTTTATTCGAAAAGGTGGGCGAGTATCTGGACTTCTTGAAGGAAGATGTAGAAATTATAGAAGCGAATACCAAAAAGTATTCGTTCTTCTTTGTTGCCTATTTTGAAAACGATAAGACAGCGAAAAGCCAGACATTGTTTTCTGTGGCTGGGGGCGAGATTTCAGCGTTCGTTTCTCCATTTATTCCGTTTTTAGAAAAACCAAATTCATTTCGCGCGAGACCAATGTAGTTTCAAAGCATGTTACACGAAAGGAAATCCGATTTTTACCGATTTTATAATAATTTTCATCAAATCATTACCCAAAGTAATGATATGACGAATGACTTTGATTGAGAATTTCAAGATTAAAAAGAGAAAATATTTAAAATCAATAACCCTGTTGATTTTGATTTTATCAATGAAAAACTGTTGGTTTCGGAAAAAGCCAGAAGGGTTTGATACCGAGTTTAAAAATGTGCTGGCGATAGGAAATCTCTCCTCGAGAAAGGGTTTTTGATAATCTTCTGAAAGTTTTTCTTACCTGAAAAATGAGAAAAATAAAACTCCATATTTTGGGTGATGGGGCGGATAGGGAACTTCTTTCTCCAGATGAAACAGGATATGCAGCTGGAAAATGTGATTTTCCACGGACAGCAGAAAAACCCTTATCAATACCTGAAATTTTCGGATTTTATTTATACTTTCTTCATGCTATGAAGGCTTTCCCAAATGTCCTTTTGGAAGCGGGAGCCTGTGGTGTGTATGCTCATGGCGAATGACTGCCCAGGGGAATCAGGGAGATAGTAGAAGAGGGAATCAATGGGAAATTTCGGATATCAATGAGCATCAGCAGTTTGCAGAGAAGATAAAAAGAAATCCTTTCTACCGAGAAAAGTGAGAGAAATCTTATCATTAATTCTATCAAAAACCGATTTTTCAAAAGGAAATAATTTTGGATAAATACGAGGAAAATATTACTGAAAATTAGGAATTAAAAATATTTGTAATATTGTGCTAGATTTACATAAAAATTGAATAGGATTATGATTAAGAGAATTTTTGGAATAACTGCTTTGGTGGATTATTTCAGGATTTGCTACAGCTCAAGAGCAGGCTGTAGATAGTGTGAAAGTAGAAAAACAGTAGAGGCGGCTCATGATGATGAGGAAGGAAAACCGCTGAAACTCCACCATGCAGAACCTTTGTATATCGACCTTATGAGAGACCTTGGGGGCGAGAAAAAGGCGAAAGAGAATGGAATGTAGCTATGGGTGTTACAGAAAACAATGGTTACTATGAGTTTTATCCATTAGTAGAATATGAGTGGGCGGTAGTTGATAGACTTAGTTTGGAGGTAGAAGTGCCTTTTTAATGTATATACTTCTGCTGAAAAACTTCCGTATAAATCACCAGGACAGGTGTAGCAGGTATCAAAACCCTCTATCCAGTATACTTTCTTGGTGAATAAAAAAGCCTACACTTCCATGGCGGTGAGGTTATCTCAATGAAATAGAACTGAACTCTTTCCAGAAACTATGGAAATGGGGAAAATTTTTCTCAGGGAATGTTTATAATCCGTTCTTTGTAGTAGCAAAGGGATGGGGTAAAACTCACAGCATCAGCACGATGGTGTATGCAGGACCTGTTTTCACGCATCATTTTTGGAAAGTAATCATGTGGATACAGACTGGCAGATTAACTCGAGTATTCATTATCTAATTCCAAATTCTAGAAACTTTTGTTGGTTTTGGAGGTGAATAAGAGCATTACTAAAGAGAGATTTAATATGATTGCTTAGACCGCAGATTAGAGTAGCTCTAAATGATAACACTATTCTAGGTTTGGTGGTTTGGAGTTCCTACTAATAGACAGATATGAGGGGATATAGTGGTTTCATCAGACTTGTTTATGAACCACCTCATAAAAACACTAATAAAATAAGAATCCTGCTTTTTGGGCAGGATTTTTATTTCTTTAGATAAATTTTAAATTATAAAGAAACCAGATTTAAATAAAAATGTTTAATCTATCAAAAGTTCTCTCATTTTCCAGATATTTCCATTATAGACATTAAGGTCTATTTTTGGTTTCTATACCGTCTGATATTCCGTTTTCTGTGAATTGCCATATTTTTCCAAAAGGGGTCAGTATCGGAGGGCTGAGGGACATCATTGTGAAGTTTCCATCCAGAGAGGACATTCATCAAAATGCCCTTTATAGGTGGTCTTTATAAAAAATGGTAGTATGTGTAGAGAATAGGTTTTTGCCATAGTGTTTTTCGATTATATCTATCCAAATATGAAGGTCTTTTTATGAATTGTTCTTTGGATTTGGTTTTTGTAGTTTTTCTACATCTAAAACAGGTCTCATATCGCCAGAAGAGATTTACGCTCCTAATATATGAATCTGCCTGAGTGACAGGGTCTTCATCTGGACGATAGGAAAATGGTAGGCGCCGCGGGTAAGAGTCCGTGTTTTTAGCTTTTTCAATAATGGGTAAAGTGCTTATCTTTTTCCATCGCTGCCCATAGTGGCTCGTAAGACGATGAATTCTAAGGGGATAGCGCCATGTGAAATGGTGAGTTTTTCCCAGTTGATATGCTCCCGCTCTTGGTAGATGTGATATATCTAATCCAAATGTCTTGTCCGAATAACTTTCTACGATTTTATTGATTCTCTGGGTTTCAAAAGGCGAGTTGGTTGGTTTTGGTGCTTGTTTTTCAGTGAAAATACATTGTGTAATAGTACATTATCTGATTTTTCAGTAATGCAACAAGTCCAACAGCCAATAAGAAAAACAGCCCAAGGAAATGAATAAGTATGAGCGATTTTTATTTTTAATCTTAGATTTAGATTTTTCTCTTTCGTTTTGCCATTTTGCAAAATTTAAAAATTCATTGTCTTTTATGAATTTTAGTTATATTTGTGGATTATGAGAGAAAAAGGACGAATGAAAAAGAAATGACGATAAATGCAAAATTATTTAGATTTATTACGATATATAAAAGAAAAACGGAACAGATAAAAACGGATGGAACAGGTACAGGAACGCGTAGCGTGTTTGGGTATCAGTTGAGATATGATTTGAGCAAAGGATTTCCGCTGGTAACGACTAAGAAAGTTCATCTTAAATCCATTATCTACGAACTTCTTTGGTTTTTAAAAGGAGATACGAAATGTGAAAGTATCTTCAGAGAAATGGTGTTACGATTTGGGATGAATGGGCAGATGCAGAGGAAATCTTGGGCCTGTGTATGGCGCCCAGTGGAGAAGCTGGCACGGAGCAGATGGGAAAGGTGATAGACCAAATCAGCGAAGTGATAGACCAAATCAAGAAAAATCCTGACAGCCGCAGGCTCATCGTATCTGCATGGAATGTAGCAGAGCTGCCAAAAATGGCACTGGCTCCTTGTCATGCGATGTTTCAGTTTTATGTTGCGGATGGGAAACTGTCATTACAGCTCTATCAGAGGAGCGCAGATGTGTTTCTGGGAGTGCCGTTTAACATCGCCAGTTATGCTCTTCTGCTGATGATGGTAGCCCAAGTTTGTGACTTGGAAGTTGGTGAGTATGTGCATACTTTCGGTGATGTGCATATTTATAATAATCATTTTGAGCAGGTGGAAAAACAGCTTTCCCGAGAGCCAAAAATCTTTTGCCAACAATGAAACTTTAATCCAGAAATCAAAAATATTTTTGATTTTTGATTTTAATGATTTTACACTAGAAAACTATGACCCACACTCAGGGATAAAAAGCTCCTGTAGCTATTTAAAAAGGGATAATTAAACTAAAAATAGAACACATAAACAAATGAACAAAATACTAATATCAGCCTTGCTGCTGACTGCTGGATATGCTTTTTGGGCAGGTGAAAAACAGACTGGGACAGAGATAACCTGAAACAGAAAAGTAAAATCTACAAAGGTGACGATGTTCCTCACAGCCAAGGACAATAAAAATAACATCATAAAAGGAGAGATTATCTCTAATTTTGAAAAATAGAAAAACGACATACAACTCCTCTGGCGAGGGCAGAAGAAGTCATATATTATGATGCAATAATAATGTAGCGGAGGTTATCCGCCTGCCGAAAAATGATATACTTCGAGAAAGAATAAATACTTATAGAAATCCTAATAAAGGTTTTTGAGGACAAGTATGATGACAAAGGGAAATATAATAGAAACCACCTATTCTGATGACAATGGAAATGTGGTTACTAAATCATACTATAAGTATAATGACAACGGGAATAGAATAGAGCATATTTACAATAGTATAAATGCAGAACCGCTGTACAGAAGATTTGTGTTTGAGTATGATAAAAAGGGAAACAAAGTCAGAGATATTGTATTTAACGAAAAAGGAGAAAAATAGACCAAGCACGATATAAGTATAACAGATACAATGATATGGTCAAAAAGAAATCTGATGACACTATCCTGAAATATCGCTATAAATATGATGATAATAAAAACTGGATAGAAAAAAATAACGATATCAGAGAATAAACCACTCATGATAAGCGAGAGAACCATAGAATATTATAACTAAAAAGATAACAAAAATAGAAATTTTAACAATGAAAAAGATTTTTATTCTCAGCGATGATGCTTGGAGCAATTTTAGGAAGTAATTTTGCTCTTGCACAGACCGAAACTTCTGGTAGAAATGCTCCGTATAGAGCTACTCACAACAAGACTACAGAACTGAAACACACCAAATTAAAGGTGAAATTTGATTTTGAAAAAGAGCAAATGCACGGTGAGGAGTGGCTTACTGCATCGCCTCATTTCTATGCATCAGATTCTTTGGTGCTTAATGCCAAAGCAATGCTTATCCACGAAATAGCTTTGGATAAAAATGGCTCTAAAAAGTCCTTTTGAAATATACTTATTCAGACGATTTGTTGAGAATAAATCTTGATAAACAATATCAAAAAGGGCAGGACTATACCGTTTATATCAAATATACAGGCGCCCGAACGAGCATAAAGGAAAGGGAAGTGCAGCGATTAATTCCACTGAAAGGGCTTTATTTCATCAATGCTCAAGGAAAAAGACCCAGACAAGCCGACTCAGATATGGACACAAGGGTGAAACAGAGTCTAACTCCGTGTGGTTCCCTACGATAGACAAACCAAACCAAAAAGACTACGCAGGAGCTCTATATGACGGTTCCAGATAAAATTCGTGACCCTTTTCTAATGGTATTTTTGAAAATCTTCTACCAAAGAAAAATGGAGGACTGAGAACTGACTACTGGGTGATGGACAAAAACACGCTCCATACCTATTCTTTATGGGAGTGGGAGAGTATGCGATAGTAAAGGATAAATGGAAAAAAATATCGCAGTAGATTACTATGTAGAAAAGGAATATGAGCCTTATGCAAAACAAATATTTGGGATGACTCCAGAAATGCTGGATTTCTTCTCTAAAAACTAAAATACGAATATCCTTGGCAAAAATACGCACAGCTGGTAGGAAGAGACTATGTAAGTGGTGCGATGGAGAATACAACTGCCGTAATCCACGGAGAATATGCAAACTTAAAGGAAGGCGACCTTGTAGATGAGAACACTTGGGAACCTGTGATTGCTCACGAGCTGTTCCACCACTGGTTTGGAGATTTGGTAACTGCTGAAAGCTGGTCTAACCTTACTGTAAATGAGTCTTTTTGCGAATTATTCTGAATACCTTTGGAATGAATACAAATACGGAAAAAGATGCAGCAGATTATCATTTAATGAACGATATTTCGGCATATATTCATAATCCGCTGAATTATAACAAACATTTGTGAGATTTGATTATAAGAGCCGTGAGGATATGTTTGACAGCGTATCTTATAACAAAGGAGGCGGAATTCTTCACATGTTGAGAAATTATCTAGGAGATGAAGCGTTCTTTGAAGGGCTTTCTGATTATTTGAAAACCAATGAATACGGAACAGGAGAGGCTCACCAGCTGAGACTTTCTTTAGAAAAAGTTTCTGGAAAAAGACCTTAACTGGTTCTTTAATCAGTGGTATTTTAACAGTGGAAACCCTAAATTGGATGTAAAATATTCTTACGAACCAGTGAAAAAACAAACTGTGGTAACGATTAACCAGACTCAAGACCAATATTTTTGAGTTCCCGCTTACCATAGATATCCACGAAAAACGGAAAAGTAAGAAGAGAAAAAGTGTGGGTAGATGCTAGAGCGAAGAATGATTTTTACATTCAGCACAGCGAAAAATCCAGACCTTATCAATGTAGATGCAGACGGCTTCTATTGGGAGAAATCAATGATACTAAAACTCCTGAACAATATGCTCTGCAATATGCTAAAAACTAAGGAGTTTAAGAGCAAATATCTAGCACTGAAGAACGCTGCTGAAAATGCAAAGAAAAATAATAACATCACTTCTGTGAAAACATTGGTATCTGCATTGAAAGATCCGTTTTTCAGATTGAGAATTCAGGCGCTTGGAGGATTAGATTTATCCAAGCCAGAACAGGCAAAACTGGCTCTTTTCAGAAGTAGAAAAAAATTAGCTCAGAAGGACCCTAAAACATTGGTTCAGGCGGCAGCAATCAAAGCATTGGCTACGACTAAGAACAAGAAATACCTGCCAATCTACGAAAAGGGAATCAGCTCTGTGTCAAACGCAGTGAAAGCAGCCTCTATCGGCAATTTCTGTGACAGACTCAGAGAGAGTGAAAGCCCTTGCAGACAAGGTGGATTTATCCAAAGCATCAGAAGAAACCATTACACAGCTTTTGCCTCACAATCGTGGATAACAAAAATCGTGTCGCAGATGCCTTACATAGGGAGAGTGGTGGCATTTTATCCATTCCTGAAATTTCAAGATGAAAAAGCGGGAGCTACGGCTGAAAAAGGGTTCAACTGGATAATGGAATCTGATAACACAAAGGCTACGGCTGGAGTTGCAAAGATTTTTGAAACAAGTAAAAATCTGAAATTCCAGATAACCCAAATGTGAAAAATGCTGATAGTGCAGATGCTTCAAAATGGACTAACTAAGAAAAAACAGAATTACTAAGAGCAAATCCAAAAAGCAGAGCATCAACCAGCAAACTAAAGTTACTGACAGAAACACTAGAACTTTATAAATAAAAACCCAAAAAGCTTGACAAATTTTTGTCAGGCTGTTTTTGTAGGTTTTGATGAGTAAAAACGGAATATTCTTTTCGCAGATTTACAGCAAAAATAATGTATTTTTGTAACATATAAGAATTTTTATGAAAAAGGACTTTGAAGGATTATCTATTCATTACGCTTCGTGGTGTGGCGATGGGGGCTGCTGATGTCGTGCCTGGGGTTTCTGGGGGACTATCGCTTTCATATCAGGGATTTACCAAGAGCTTATAGATTCTATCAATAAAATCAATTTTACAGCAGTAAAAATTTTAAGAAAAGAAGGGGTAAAATCTGCATGGGAATACATCAATGGGAATTTTTTTGTGGCTCTATTTTTTTAGGGATAGGAATCAGTATTTTTGTCCCTAGCGAAAGGCATCAAATACCTTCTGGAAACACATCCGATAGCGGTTTGGTCTTTTCTTTTTGGGCTGATGATGGCGAGTGTTCTTTTTCTGTGGAAAAAGATATCAAGAAATGGGATGTCCAGCAGTTATTGCTATCGTAATAGCTGCATTTACAGCGTATTACATCACAGTTATTCCTCCATTGGTGAATAATAATGGGTATATTTTCTTGTTCTTTGCAGGAGCTTTTGGCTATTTGTGCAATGATTTTACCAGGGATTTTCGGGGGCGTTCATTTTAGTGCTTTTTAGGGGCTTATCATACGGTGCTCAATGCGCTGGATACTTTTGATTTGAAAGTATTGTCCATTGTAGGACTGGGAGCAGTGACGGGAATTTTTGAGTTTTTCCAAGGCTCTGAAATGGCTTTTTGAACATAAGAAAAACACCACGATGGCAGGGGCTTACAGGCTTTATCATCGGTTCTCTGAATAAAAGTGTGGCCATGGAAAGAGGTTTTGGATAAGGAAAATAGATGCTCATGGAAGGAAATTATTTTGCTGGAAAAAGCGTGCACCCTTTTGGATTTTTGCTGGAGAACCTCAGATTTTATTGGCTGTGGGGCTGGCTTTTTGCAGGGGTTTATTTTGATTTATGGAATTGAAAAAAATGGGCATCAAAAATGCAAAAATAATTAATCGGCAGAAAAAGATATGTGGAAGCGTTTTTTTATATCAATAATAGATTTTTCATATTCTGGCAGGGGTAGGGCTGTGCTATGTTTTCGGCGTTTTTCTTTCCAGAACTTACATGGTTTGCTCATGGGGTTTTTGTGTCTTTTAGCGGTGCTTTTTATCGTAGATTCGCTGCTTTTGTTTAACCAAAAAGACGCAATCTATTCCCAAAGAATTTTGCCTGAAAAATTATCTAATGGCGATGAAAAATTTTGTAAAAATAAATATTAAGAATAATTATCCATTTCGGGTGGATTTGAAAATTATAGATGAAATCCCATTTCAGTTCCAAAAAGGGATTTTTGATAGAAAAGACCATTTTTGCCGCAGGGAAGTTCGTTTTTGAATATATTTTAATTCCGAAAAGAAAGGGAGAATATGTCTTTGAGGACTGAATATTTTTTTGCTCAAAAGTCCTATTGGTCTTGTTTCTAGGAAATTTGTTTTTTTGAGGAAGAGGCTTTTTGCCGAGTTATCCTTCTTTTGTTCATCTTCGTAAATATGAGCTGATGGCTCTTCAGAACGAGTTTTTACTTGGAGGGATTAAAAATCAGAAAACTAGGGCATACGATGGAGTTTGAGCAGATACGAAATTATGTGCAGGGAGATGACATAAGGAGTATCAACTGGAAGGCGACATCTAAAGGCTAACAAGCTGATGGTAAAATCAGTACCAAGATGAAAAATCCCAAAGAATCTACATGCTGATAGACAAAGGAAGGACGATGCAGATGCCTTCAAGGGGCTGAGTCTTTTGGATTATTCCATAAAATGCGGTGATGGCGCTTTCGCATATTATTTTGAAGAAGAGCGACCGAGCGGGGATGATGACTTTCTCACAAAGGACAGAGAATAAAGTGCAGGCAGACCAAAAATCTGGTCAGCTGAAAAAATATCGAGGCGCTCTACTAACATTAAAACCAATTTTTATGAAAGTGATTTCAGCCGACTTTATCAAGATGTGAAAACTCCATCAACCAAAGAAGTCTGGTGCTGCTTTTTACTAATTTTGAAACATTGGATGCCGTTAATAGACAAATGAAATACTTGTGCGGCATTGCGAGAAATCACCTTTTTGGTAGTTATAAAAATTCTGAACTGAATGATTTAATGAATAAAAAAAGCCAGAAAAATATTCAGGAAGTCTATGATGAGATTATCGCTGAAAAGCTGGAATTTGAGAAGAAATTGATTATCCAAGAGCTGAGAAAATACGGAATATTCACAGTTTATACACTTCCAGAAAATCTAAATATAGAGGTGATAAAACAAATATCTGGAAATCAAAGCAAGAGGAATTTTATAACAAAAAAGGTCAGTCGCATTAGCAACTGACTTTTTAATTAAAAATAATATGAGAAAAATTCATTAGCAAGGACTAAACATTAAATCTAAAAATGCATAATGTCACCATCTTGCACGATGTATTCTTTACCTTCTACGGAGAGTTTTTCCTGCTTCTTTTTACTTTTAGTTCAGAACCATAGTGTATGAAATCTTCATATTTCATCACTTCTGCACGGATAAATCCTTTTTCAAAATCAGAGTGAATCACTCCTGCTGCCTGTGGCGCAGTCCAGCCGATGCCGATAGTCCATGCCCTTACTTCTTTCACACCAGCAGTGAAGTAGGTCTGAAGTTTTTAGCAAATGATAAGCCTGACGGATAAGACGATTGGACACCCTGGTTCTTTTCAGCCCTAGTTCTTCCAAGAAAATTTGGCGTTCTTCGTAAGTTTCTAGCTCGTTGATATCTGCTTCTATCTGTGCTGCAATTACCAGAGTATCAGAACCTTCTTTGGCTGCCATTTCTTCTATTTTTAGCAATCCAAGGATTTCCGTTTCGGATAGAGTCCTCATCTACATTGCACACATAGAGAACAGGTTTTTAGTCAAAAGATGAATCTCATCGATGATTGATTTAGCAAAAATCATCCGCAGGAATTCTCTTGCATTTTTCCACTTTCTATGAACTCGTTTAGCTTTACGAGAGTTTCATGCAAGTCTGGACATCTTCTTTTTCCAGATTTTATTTGTTTTTTTAGCTTTTTCTATAGCCTTTCCAAGAACTTCTAAGTCCTTGAGCTGTAGTTCTATATCATGATTTCTTTATCTCTCAGTGGGTCTACAGAACCTTCCACATGGACGATGTTTCCGTTTTCAAAACATCTAAGCATATGGATGATAGCATCACACTCACGGATGTTTGCAAGAAACTGATTTCCAAGACCTTCTCCCTTGCTCGCTCTTTTACCAGCCCTCAGCGATGTCTACAACTCTACTACGGTAGGAAGGACACGCTCTGGTTTTTACTATTTTTTTCTAATTCGAACAGTCTAGGGTCTGGCACAGAAACCGTTCCTACATTGGGTTCTTATGGTACAGAAAGGATAGTTTTGCTGACTGTGCTTTTAGCGTTACTCAAACAATTAAAAAGGGTAGATTTACCTACATTGGGCAAGCCCACAATTCCACATTTCATAAATTTATATTTTTATTCAAAAGGCAAATACGCCTTGTTTTTACCATCTGCAAAGATAAAAAATATTATCGATTATTTAGACAATATGCATTCTATAAAAATGAATCCAAGCTGATTTAATATTTTCACATATTTGTTACAAGTTATATAAAATTGGATTATGAAAAACTTTTGATGTTATCTTTGTTTTTACGATTTTTTTCTTGTTCAGAAAAAGATAGTATTACCTCCCTAATGACAAACTATCAATTATGTATGGAGAAGGGTATTTAATTGATTTTGAAAAATAAGAAATTGATAGTGAATCATTTTTAATATATTTAATGATTATTCTGAGTGTCCAGAGTATTCTGAGTTTCCACATATGGCGACAATAAAAATAAATTTGTCAAAAAGGAAATAGATTATTTAAATAATTTATATATCAAATATGATATTGATGATATAAATGGACTAATGGAAAGAAAGCTGAAATATTTTCGAGTAAAAATAGTGCAAGTATAATGTTTAGTAAAAATCATAAAAATCTCGATTTATGAGGGTTATGCCGAAACTAATACAAATAGAAAAGTTAATTACTTGAATGAAATAAATAAGTTCTTAGATGAAAAATGAAAGATGACAGCTTGTATCAGAAAAGTATAAAAAGATAAAAATCAGCAAGAAGGTTATAGTTATTTTAATTTCTTAAAATTTAGGGGAAAATAAAAAGGTTCAAGACAAAACATCTTGAACCTTTTTAGTAAGTTTAGAAAGGATATCCTATCGCGAAGTTTATAGTAGGGTCTAGCAGATTGATTTTAGAAGCTACCCATTTCTGTCCTTCGGGTCTGTTCGGGTCGTAGATTTTGTAAAGCAAAAATCCAGCCTGAAAAGTGACATATGCGATATTCATCCTAATCCCAAAACCACTTCCAATTCCCATTTGTTTGTAGAATTTGGTGATTTTGAATGAGTTTTCGTTCTTCTCTCCGCCTATGGACCAAGTGTTACCTAAATCCGTGAACACGGCTCCGTGGAACATATTATTCATTATAAAACGGTATTCTATATTGGTGGTCAGTTTCATGTTCCCCATCATATAAGTTCTGATGTTTTTCATTTAGCTGAGAATCAGAAGGTCCCAGTCCGCCGTAAGCTTTCCAAGCTCTGATATCATTGGAACCACCATTATAGTAAGCGCGCGCGAAAGGCATGTTTTTAGAGTTCCCATATGGCAGCCCTATTCCTATGAATTGTCTCAAAACAAGGGTCTGTCTGCCATCATTGAAGTTAAAATATTTTCTGATGTCTAAGTCCAATTTAGCAAACTGAGAATATACCGTTCCGAAAATACTTCTCTGTGCGTCGTCATGTATTATACTTTCGTCTCTTCTCTCAAATTTGAATATATTGTCCAGCAAGCTTAGTGTGTTTCCTGAAGTTCAAATTTAGCATTAAAAATAGAACGGGTGTTTGAAGTATTTTTACCTAATTCGTTGTACAAGAAGTTATAATTTAACCCAAAAATGATAACATCCTGAGTCTGTCTTTCTTTATTAATAAGTGACTGCTCAAATAAAGACATCTGATACAGGTCAGTCGCACTTAGACCACTCATAAAGCTGTGATCATCCAAGATAGCCCTAGAAACGGCATCAGAAGTTACATTTCACTATAAAACTGCGAAACCAAAGTAGGATTAACACTTTGATAAAGACTAAAAATATAGTCACGGACAATCTTGTCACTAGGGAACAAATCATAGTAGTTATCCTTGTTTCTGGTAATACTCAGTAGAGAATTCAGCAGGGTGAAACGATGCGAAACCACATCATTTACATTCAAGAAATAGTTTATCCCACCATTAAAGTTAATTCTTCCCAGACCGATATTATTCTGCACGGATGCCCCAAAAGTGATGGAGGATGATGGCGAAAAATCGGCGTGGAAATGATTTTTGTCCATTCTAAAAAGGCGAGATGAACCTTGGGAATTTTAGTGAGACTTCTGCCGAAGTTTCATAAGCATTGAAAAACTTACCTTTTTCATTTCCAGTCGTACCGATAATTCCCGAAAAACTTAGATTCAGGTTTTCTCCTCCTCGGAAAATGTTTCTACTCGTAAATTCCAAACTTGGCGAAATCCCGAAGTTCAGAATTTGGGAATAGTGCAGGTCCGTAGCCAGTTTTAGATTATACCTTTGTAAAGGAATAAGGGGTATAGCGAAGGTCCAAGATACTGTCATTAGGCGCTTCTTTAGACCTTCTTGTCAAAGGATTCGCATTTACGATAGTGAAATTATCAAGAGCAAGGAGATTCCTTCTTGTAAGGTCTATTCTACTTTGGTTATAGACTTCTCCGCTATCTACAGTGACAGCTCTCCAAAGGGGTCTAGACTTGAAGTAGCGGTGCATTCTTCTGATGGTAACATCTCCTATTTTTCTCTATGATTGTGGAGTCAGAAGGCTTATCCTTTATATAAATTTCTATTTTTTTCCTATCGTGTGTCTCTTGTATCGCCCGCTGACAGTGTCTTTTTTTAATCTCCAATGTCAGAGGAACTTGTTTTCTGCTCTGTAGAGTATCCGCGGTGAAGAATATTTCTTCATTATTACTATTAAATTTATAATATCCCTCAGCCCTCATCAGCTCGGTGATTCTTTTTAATTTCGTTTTCCAGCTGAACTTGGTTTAAGATATCGCCTTTCTTTATGAGGCTTTTGTCATAATTTTGCTCATAAATAGCCCTTATATCAGGGTAGGGAATATTATGGTTGTATTCACTGATATAGGTAGGATCTTTGTGGGTGATTGTGAAGATATTCTGCGCCTTTTTAGCAGAGGAGTCTTTTTGATGTTGTATTCCACCTCTGTGTCCCAGTATCCTCTGATATCAGGTATTTTTGATACCATTGGCACTCAGTCTGGTTTTTGTTTTCATCGAGAATGATAGGTGCTTTTCCCTATGCTATGAAGCATTCTGCTCAGAAGCATACTTGCCCACATATTCCGGATGCCCAGCTCTGATGGATAAGGTACTCTCAGCTACTATTTCTAAGGTGAGAGGGATAGGTAGTATATTTATTTAATATAGTATCATACTTAGGGTTTGACATATTATAAAACCATAAACTCATCGGAAAAATAAAGAGTGTCTTTCCGTTAGGTTTTTGGGATACATAGTCGGATACTCCACTAGAATAGACGGAGCCATCAGTGAATTTGAAATTATTTTTGTTAAAAAGATACTGTCCTTTAGGGACTTTATTGGTGGTACAGGCACTAAAAATAATGCCATAATTATTGCAAGAGATAAAAAAATATATGATATTTTTGAAAAATATTTATGCCTCATGCTTACTGCTCATACTATTAAAAATTTTACAATCTCTGGATATTTAGACAAAAATACAATTTATTCTTGGTTGAAGGAGATAAAAATTATCCGAGAACTAAAAATTCTTCCTATAAGGTACAAGAGATTTTTCAGTACGGATATATCTAATCCCTGATTTTCAGTCATTTAAAACCAATCTAATTACAGAACGAGAATTAAGAAAAATTAGTCTGTTACAAAATCCTAAAAATTCTGTTGCAGTCTGTGAGCTGAGGGAGAACACATCCATAGAAGCTCCTATACAGTTGGTTCTGGATAATGCAAGACCCTGGTAATCTGGGAACTATTATTCGTTTGCAGACTGGTTTGGGATAGAGCAAATTGTTTGTAGCGAGGATTGTGTGGATTTTTATAATCCCAAAAGTAATCCAAGCGACCATGGCTCTTTTCACGAGGGTTAATGTTGTATATAAGGATAGAGCAGCACTTCTACAAAAATTCAGATCGACCAGTTTTCGGAACAGATATGGTAGGACAGAGCCTCTACAAGACAGATTTTTTTCAGAGCGTTTTTATCTTGTCTTGGGCAATGAGGAAAATGGTATCCGCCCAGAGATTAAAAACTTGTTTCTCAAAATATCACAATTCCAAGATTTGGAAAAACTTCAACATACTGAAAGTCTTAATGTTTCTATGGCGGCAGGCATTATTTTAGGACAAATATTTTCTAAAGAATAATTTTTTTATTTTTAATAGAGGAAAAAATCTATAAACTACGATAAACAGGGAGTTTAATCGCAATATTTACATATGTGAATAAGATAAAAACATATGTAAATTTATACAAAATGTATTTTTCAGGTGATTATTAGGGAAGATATATATTTTTTGTACATTTGCTCGATTAAATAAAAGCTCGCTGAATCTAAGTGGGTTATTTTACATTAAAAAATAGATTTACTATAAATTAAAAATATAGATTGTGAAAAGACAATTCTTAGCTTTTTGTTATGGCTATCTTGTTCTCTTTAGGAGTAAATGCTCAAGGATTATAACAAGTGGTCTATTGATGCAGGTGTGAGGGTAAGTATACTATCTTCTTCAGGTCTTTCTGAGGGATATATTACACCATTTCCAAATTTATGGACAATGAATGGAGGTATTCGTTACATGTTCAATAATAAATTTGGTGTTCGTGTAGGAGGAGGATTTGATCAGCTAAACCAAAGCAGGTAACTCACCCAAATTTGCTACTAGAATATGGAATGTGAATGTTCAAGGGGTGGCTAACTTTAGGTCGTGTTTTTGGCTTTTGAAGAATTTACTAAAAACATAGGGCTATTAGGTCATGTCGGAGTAGGTTATGGTTACATGACATCAAAAACTTTAAAGGAGTTGATAACTTAGGTATCATTACTTTTTGGTCTTACTCCACAGTTCGTCTTAGTGATAGAGTAACATTACTTTTTGAGTGGTACATTTAATTGGTATTTGACACAACAATATACATTCAACGGAGAAAACTTGACAAAAGATGTTAATATGACTCAATGAGACATGTTAATTTCAAGGACTTAACTTTACTGCTACTGCAGGGCTTCAGATTGCTTTAGGTAAAAACGAGTTCATGCAGACTGGTATGGTATAAAGAGAGAAGATAAAGATGATGATAAAAGGTTGCTCAAAATGAGAAAAACAGTAAACAATCATATAACAAGAGGAGGAAAGCGATGTGGCAGCAAATGGTCAGCGTATAGAGAATGACAAAAATGCACTTGCTAATAATAATGTCAATAATGCAAATGATTCTGATGATGAAGGTGATGTAAATAACAGCAATATAGCATCTAACCAAAATACAACTACTAATAACATCATCGTAGAAAGTGTAGACCCAGCGAAGGAGCTTATAGAAAAAGGATATGTTAATGCTTACTTTGGATTCGATTCTTCTGAGCCTCAGGATGGTTCATTGTGGGCAGTAGGTTTTCGTAGCTAACTACTTGAAACAAAAATCCAGATGCTAAACTTAATATAATAGGTTACACAGACCAAGTGGGTAATGCAGGATATAACGAGAAACTATCTAAGAAGAGAGCAGATGCAGTTAAGCAGTTATTAGTTGAGATGGGGAGTGGATACATCAAGACTCAGTATCAGAAGGTAAGGGAATAGATAAAGGCGCTAAATCTAGTTCTGCAGGAGCGAGAAGATTGGTAAGAAGAGTTTCTTTCGAATTGACTAACGAGTCAGGTAATAAAGATTCACATATAGCATCAAAATAAAAGTAAAAAGAGAGGTTTTAACCTCTTTTTTTAATCAAAAATATAACGAAAAATGTTAAAAAAATTATTATAGCAATTTTAGCGTATATACTGGGAATAGTAATTATTGTTATACTTTTTAGAAAAAGAGAATTGTTGCTTTCTTTTGCACTATTTCTGAGTATAGTATTTTTCTATCTATATTATTTGGGAAGTTTTTAGTTATTATAAAGGAGAATGGAATAAGAATACTGATAAAAATTGTATTTAGCAATTTGCAAAAAGATAAAGACATAGCTACAGCTGAAAAAATCTCATCAAGACCTTTCTTTTTGGTCTGGAGAGTAAGGCTATTAGTGATGAGAGTTTTTATTTTTGATGATAAAGATCTATTCTACATTGTTGCCAAAGATGGTAAAGCGATCAGTTCCTTTTGATCAAATAACTGAACTCAAAAACAAGCATAACTATCAATAATGTCAAAATTTGGCAAATTAGTGTAAGAATAGAAGGAAAAGATGTGGTGTTCCGATTTGCGCATAATTACAATATTTGGAATAACAATTTCAAAGAATTTTATAATAGATTAAGCGCGAAAAATCCTGCTGTTGTAAAAACAAAATGGAGTATTTGGAATATATAAAATAAGTTAATCATTATGATAGGGTTTTCCTTGTAAAATAGTAGAAGCGCGATAAATTTGCTCGACAAAGAACAGCCGAATCATCTGGTGCGTGAAAGTCATTTTTGATAAAGAAATTTTTCTCATCGGTGGCTCTTTGGTACATTTCATCAGAAAACCATAAGCGCCGCCGATGAGAAAAATTTACTTTTTGACTGATGTATTGAGCCAAAAATCTATTTTTCTGAAAACTGTCGGCTGGTAAATTCTTTTTCCCTTTTTCATCCAAAAAGAATAACCAAATCTGCATTGTCAATTTGGTTTAAAAACAACTTTGCTTCTTCCTTTTTAGTAAATCTGGAGATAGATTTTTTGCTTTTTGACATCAGGAATTTCAATAATCTCGAAATTCCAATGTTTCGGAATGCGTGGTAAGTAGTTGGAAAATAAGATTAGTAATCTCTCGGTCATCGGTTTTTCCTATGCAAATGAGATTGAATTTCATATGGTTTCTGTATCTTTGTAGTCTGCAAATGTAACTAAAATGGAGATAAAAAAAGTTCAAAATATATCAGAAAATCCATGGTTTTTAGATGGAATCCATTTACCTGTGCTGGATCTTTCTCTTTGGGGGCTTTTAGAGATTTATGTAGGGGATATTTCAAAAACAGATTATTAGACGAGCATCGAGCGTTTCTTTCAGCTTTTTTTATAAGTCTTTTTCCGCTGATATTGTTCATTCTTTCGGTTTTACCATATCTGCCACATTATGAGGAGCTTTATTATTATATTTTTAATGAACTGATGCCTCATGTCCTCACAGACCATATGCTGGATGATGTGACGGGTATATAGAGCAAAAACATTATGCCGAGTATTGCTGAAATGAGCTTATTGACCATTGGTTTGGTACTTGTTTTGCTACGAATGGCACTTACGCCCTTATCAATGGCTTTAATCATGATACGGATACGAAGAGGGGATGATTTGGGAGTAGTTTTTGGCTTTTTAGTTACAGCGAGTCTAACAGTGGCTATCGTAATGTGCCTTTTTGGGGATTTACTACGCCGAAGTTGTTTTTAAATTATTAATGCCCGAATATCCGAGTAATTGGTTTTTCTAATTTGACAGTAATTATCGGATATTTCTCCTTTCCTTTAGTCTATTGTCTATTGCTGGCACTTCTATATTGGGTTGGTTCTGTGGATGTTACAAGGTTTAAACAATCTATCCCTGGGGCTATTTTAACTACGATTTTTATTTATGGTAGTGACCTATTTTTGCCATCTATGTCAGTAAGATTGCGAGGTATAATGTCCTCTATGGTTCCATCGGTTCCGTGATTTTATTAATGATTTGGGTAGATGTGAATGTGGTGCTGATAATGTTTGGAAATGAGCTGAATTTAGCGATAAAAGCGAATCCATGATTCCAATAGACAGAAAAATGACAGCGCAGAAGAGAACGAAAATAGATTTTCAGATATAGTTTAAAATATTGTAAATAAAAAGAGCAGCTAAAATTTTAGCTGCTCTTTTTATTTTCTTTTAAAAATTAAATAGAATTATCATTTTTAGCTGCGTTTTTAGGAGTAAATATCCTAAACTACCAGCCAGTATAGACGCTGTAAGAATAGCAAATTTAGCCGAATCTTGCAGCTCTTGGCTGTCTTTATAAGAAAGCAGTGCGATGAAAAATAGACATCGTAAAACCTATCCCAGCCAATAGTCCGGCTCCTGCCATGTGAATCCATCGGCTTCGGTCAGGAAGACTGCTGATTTTCAGTTTTATAGCAATGAAAGAGAATAGATTGATACCAATAAGTTTTCCTAAAAATAAGCCCAAAAACTATTCCGTATCCAAAAACTTGAAAACAGCCCATCTACCATTCCAGCTTTGAAAGTGATATTGGTATTTGCAAGCGCGAAAATCGGCATGATAGCAAAACTCACAGGAATATGTAGAAAATGTTCTAACTTTCTCTAACGGAGAAGGCTCTGACTCGTTTTCTGAATTAGCAGGAATAGTAAATGCTAAAAATAACTCCTGTGATGGTAGCATGAATACCAGAATGGTGCATAAAAATACCATAAAAACACTCCAGGGATTAGATAAAAATATGCTTTTTAATTTTAAAAATAATTTAATGCAGCAAGCAAAATGATAACCAAACCACTGAAAGCGAGGTAGTTCCAATGAATTTCATCTGTGTAGAAAATCGCAATCACTACAATCGCGCCTAAGTCATCCACAATTGCCAAAAGCAGCCAAAAATACTTTTTATCGCAGAAGGGAACACTTTTGCCCAGCATCGCTACAATAGCCAGTGAGAAAGCAATATCCGTAGCCATAGGAATAGCCCAGCCGTTGCTGTATTCCGTGCCATGATTGAAAATAGTGAAAAATAATCGCAGGAACGATCATTCCGCCAATTGCCGCAAAAATAGGAAGTGAGGCGTTTTTTGAAGTTGGAAAGTTCGCCTTTGAGAAGCTCTCGTTTTATTTCTAATCCTACCAAAAAGGAAGAAAAACAGCCATCAGGCCATCATTTATCCACATACTTACAGAGTATGGACCTATCATTTTATCTAAAACAGCCTGAAAACCAGTTGCTGCCGAAGAGTTGGCTATCATCAGAGAAATGGTAACACATAAAAACCAATAAAAACCCCTGAGGACTGGCTGTTTGAGAAAAATTCTTTATTTGTTATACGCATTTTTAATTATTTTTAAATTGAACTTTAAGAATTACAAATATAGCAAAAATCATAATTATCTATTTTGAAAAACCCTAAAATAATGGTAAATTTACATAAAATAATAATTTTTTTAGTTATGAAAAACATTTATTAAAGGAACTTCCATATTGGGAGTCTTATTGATGCTTTTTATGTCGTGCAGTGGTGCGAAAGTTTATAATTCTAATGACACACTGGCGGTGACATCCAGCCAAAAGAAGATAGCCATTTTTACTCCTAAAATCTCTATGCAGGAAGGTGAAATACACAGGGCGTTTTAAGCAATCCAAAGAGCAGGAATCGGCTAATTTTTCAGAAAGAAATGTACGCTTGGTTTTTGAAGAGATTTTCTCAGAATAATGTAAGTCAAGAAATACAGGATATAGAAACTACTGATACCAAACTGAAAAAGAGCAGGGTATCCTGAAAAAGAACTGACAAAAGAGATGAGATATGTGCTGTCCTTGGAGTGGATGCTGTCATAAGTTCTGACTATGTAATGACCAAACCTATGCCGCAAGGCGTGCAGTGGCAGCTCTGGTTCTGCTTGATTATGAGGGAACTACGAATGAAATCACGGCAGATATGAATATTTATGATAAAAATACAGACAAAATATTTTGGAATTACAGCAATAAATATTCAGGAGGGTGGAGAAGCAGTTATAGTGATATTGTAGAAGATCTTCTGCGAAATGCAAGTAAAAAGATGCCTCTACGGAGCATAAAACATAAACGCCCTAAAAAGGGGCGTTTTTATAATCTTCTTACTTTTTGATTCCTTCTATCTGTTCCAGTTGTTTCAATAAAGCATCCAGCTGGTCTTTGTTTTTAACTTCTAAATGAGATGGTACCGATGAAAATACCGTCAATAGAGTTGATAGAGATTCCTTTCATATCGATGTGCATATTGTTAGAGATGACGGATGCTACATCGTTTACGATTCCCATTCTGTCCACTCCTTGCAGTTCTATTTTGATATTGTTGATAAATCTTTCAGAATTTTACCCATTTAGCCAGCATCACACGATGAGTCGTAGTTTGCACGGAGGTTTATCGCATTAGGGCAGTTGTCGTTATGAACTTTTAATCCCTTCATTTATCGTTAAAAATCCAAAAAAATCTTATCTCCTGGGATTACGGTACAGCATTTTGCGAAGGAGTAGTCCAGTTTTTCTTCATTTCGCCCAAAAACAATCAGGTCTAAATCAGACTTTGGCGTTTCTACGAAGTCTGTTTTATCCTTTCGGAATCGCTGTAAAAGATTTCCGAAGAAACTTTTACTGTCTAAATATTCCTTTTAAATCGGAAGTGTCCAGCGTTCCTTCATAGAATTTCAGGAATAAATCCTGTGAAGTTTTTAGGTTAAAATATTTCTGAATATTATTGAGTTCCTCTTCTGAGAAGTTGATTTTGGCGTGTCTTAGTTTCCTTTGAAAAATTTCTTTTCCTTCGGCTACTTTTTGGTTTTTGTCTGAGTTTAAAACCGCTTTATTTTGGAACGAGCTTTGGAAGTCACCACAAAATCCAGCCAGTCTTTTTCGGTTTTTGGTTGGGAGAGGAGATGATGTCTATCTGGTCGCCGTTTTTAGGACATAACTTATCGGCTGCAGTTTGCCGTTGATTTTTAGCACCACTGCACTTCATTCCCAGTTCGGAATGCACCATAAAAGCAAAATCCAGTGCTGTAGCGCCTTTTTGGAAGGATTTTGACATCTCCTTTTGGTGTGAAGATGAAAAACTTCTTTGGTGTATAGATTTAGCTTAATGCTATCCAAAAAGCTCTGTGGTGGAGAGCGACTGCTGATTTTCCAAAAACCTCACGAATCTGAACCACCCACTGCTCAAAAGTTTTTATCGTCTGTATTTTGGCTAAAACCTTCTTTTGTATTTGTAATGGGCAGCGACTCCTTTTTCTGCGATTTCATCCATTCGCTCACTTCGGATTTGTACTTCTACCCACTTGTTATCAGGCCCTAAGATAGTCAAATGAAGACTTTCGTAGCCTGTACTTCTCGGCTGGGAAATCCAGTCCCGCATTCGTGCAGGATTGCTGTGATAGAGGTCGGTAATGATGGAATAAATTTTCCAAGCGAGGAATTTCTCGTTTTTAAAATCCGATTTGTAGATGACACGGATGGCGTAGTTATCATAAACTTCCTCAAAAGGAATGTTCTGTTTCAGCATTTTTCTATAAAATAGAGCTGATAGATTTTGCCCTTCCTTTAATCTTGAAAATTGAGTTTTTCTTCTTTTAGTTTTTCAGAAATATGCTCTATAAACTCCTGTACATAGCTTTCACGGTGTTCTTTTGGCTATGATGAGTTTTTCAGAGATCTCGTTGTAGATTTCGGGCATGTTATATTTTTAGGGACAAATCCTCTAATTCAGATTTTATGTTGTAAAAGTCCCAGCTCAGAGCCATAGGAGCATAGATATACACGGTCTCAGAGGCTATTTTTTTCTGTTTGTCTGGGCGCATGCTGTCCAGCGTTCTCATGTTGTGAAGACGGTCAGCTATTTTGATGAGAATTACCCTAAAATCATCCGATAGAGTGAGCAGAAGTTTTCGGTAGTTTTCGGACTGTACGGAGATGTTTTGGTTATTCATCACAGAAATTTTTGTAAGTCCGTTCACTACATCAGCGATTTTTCTTTCCGAAGAGTTTTTCTATATCCTCATAGGTGTAGTCGCTGTCTTCTATCACATCATGAAGCAGCGCTGCGGCGATGCTGGTAGCACCTAAACCTATTTCCTCAGCCACGATTTTTGCCACCGCTATGGGATGGAAAATGTATGGTTCTCCACTCTTTCGGCGCTGGTCTTTCATGGGCATCCCAAGCTACATCAAAATGCCTTTTTTTGATGAGTTTCAGCTGATCCTCATTCAGTTTTCGGTAGGTGTGATGAATGAGATCATCGTATCTTTTGAGGATTTCTATTTGTTCTTGTTGTTCTTCGGTGCTCATCTTAGGAAATTTTAAGGATATACTCACGAAATTAATAAAAATATTAAAATTTACAAATATCCTCTCTTTTATATTTTGTAAGTTCTAAATATCAGAAATTTATGAAAACTATACATATCAAGCCAAGGAGTTTTTGAATTATTAAAGCTGAAAAGACCAGTCTATAGTGGGATATTTTTGCCCAGATGATAGACTGGCGAGGAAAAAGGAAATTCTCTTTCTGGATGAGGAGGGAAAGTTCCTTTTTGGTTACCGCCTGCCTGCGACTTTGGATGCAGGAGGACAAAAAGCTTTTGCAGAGAAATATGCTGAAAAATAATGCTGAATTAGTCTCGGCAAGGGAAAAATCCTTAAATTTGGGGCTTTATATTTCGTTCTTAAAAATTAAAAATATGGGAAAAGAAAAACATATTTACAGATGCCTTTGGCAACTGGTATATTTTTGAAAAAGATTGGTGGTGTTTATCTTTGGGCTGGTGTCTTACCGAAGGTTCAATGGTTTTAATAAACTGAAAATCACAGGAGCAGAGCATTTGGTGGATTTACCAAAGACTAATGTGCTTTTTTGTCTCTAATCACCAGACTTATTTTGCGGATGTGGCAGCGATGTATCATGTCTTTTGTGCAGTGAATAACGGCTTTATCAATACGATTGCTAATCCCATCTATATTCTCAATCCCAAAGTAGATTTCTACTATGTGGCAGCGGAAGAAACCATGAACAAAGGGCTTCTGACAAGGATTTTTTAAGCTGGTGGAGCTGTTACCGTGAAAAGAACTTGCGTGCCAACGGGCAGAATGTCAATAGAAAAGTAGATATGTCCGAAGTAGAAAACATCCTAAAAAGCGCTGGACAACGGCTGGGTGGTGTCTTTCCGCAGGGAACTACGGCTGCTTTTGCTCCTGGGAGAAAGGGAACAGCAAAACTTGTCCTGCAACGAGAGAGCGATAGTAATTCCAGTGAAAATCAATGGTTTCCGTAGGGCTTTTGACAAAAAGGATTAAGACTGAAAGTGACAGGCGTGCAGCCGACAATGGAGTTTAAAAACCGCTTGACATAGACTACGACAACGAAAAGTGCTGAACAGATTTTGGATAAAAATCATGAATGCCATAGAGCAGACACCAAAAACACAATGTCCTCCATGAATACGACCAAGAGCTGGAACGAAAAACAAGAGGAGGCAGAAAAACAAGAAGAAAAATCACAAGCATAAAAAGAAAAATATGAAAGTTCATTTTATCGCCATAGGAGGGAGTGCTATGCACAATCTGCTATCGCACTGAAAAATAAAGGTTTTGAGGTTACAGGCTCTGATGATGCCATCTTTGAACCCTCAAAAACACGATTGGAGCAGAAGGGCATTCTTCCAAAGGAGTTTGGCTGGTTTCCAGAGAAAATCACAGCGGATATAGATGCTGTAATTTTAGGGATGCACGCCCATGCAGACAATCCAGAACTGGCAAGAGCCAAGGAATTGGGATTAAAAATCTATTCATATCCAGAGTTTCTATCAGCAGAGCAAGGAAAAACCAGAGTGGTAATTGCTGGTTCACATGGGAAAAACTACCATCACTTCTATGATTCTGCATGTGCTGAATTTTTCACAACAAAGAAATAGACTACATGGTGGGCGCCCAGCTGGAAGGGTTTGACTGCATGGTGAAAAATCACCGAAGATACGAGACTTTATGATTTTTGGAGGGCGATGAGTATCTTTCTTCTGCTGAGGACAGACAGCCTAAATTCCTTGCATTATCACCCAAATATCGCCCTAATCAGCGGCATTGCATGGGATCATATCAATGTTTTTAAGACTTTTTGATGATTATTTAGAGCAGTTCAGAAAAATTCACTGAAAGCATCACTTCCGGCGGAGTTTTGGTGTATAATGAGGGAAGATGAAGAAGTGGTAAAAATCGTGAAAAACAGCCAGAAATATTTCCGAAAACTGCCTTATAAAAACGCCTGAATACAGCATTCGCGAAGGAAAGTTTATCTAAAAACAAGCATGGGCGAAATTCCGCCTTCTGTTTTTGGGAAACATAATTTGCTCAATATGGAAGGCGCAAAACTTATCTGCCAGCAGCTGGGCATCATGGAGGAGGAGTTTTATGAAGCGATAATGAGTTTCAAAGGTGCTTCTAAGCGATTAGAAAAAGTGGAAAGAAAAGATGGCGGAATTTTGTATAAAGATTTTGCGCATGCGCCATCCAAGGTAAAAGCAACTGTGGCGGCTTTCAAGGAGCAGTTTAGCAGGAAAAACTTACGGATTTTTAGAGCTTCATACTTATAGTTCGCTGAATCCCATATTTTTAGAACAATACAAAGGAGCAATGGACGGGCTGGATACAGGAGTGATTTTCTATTCGGAAGAAGCCTTGAAAATCAAACGAATGGAGCCGATTTCTCCTGAAATGATTAAAGAAAAATTCGGTAATCCAGATCTGAAAGTCTTTACCAATGCCGAAAGTCTCCACGAATACTGGAACACGCTGGACAAGACCCAGGCGCTTACCTGATGATGAGTTCAGGAAATTTCGGAGGATTAGACTTAGTTAATTAGTTTTCAATAGAAATAGGTCTTTGAGGCTTATTCAAAAATATTATCAATAAAACACAATGGAGTACAACACAAACCGCACTAAAGTTACTCATGCCAGAATATGGCAGAAATATCCAGCAGATGGTAGAGTATTGTAAATCAATACTTTCCAAGGAAGAACGAAACGAAGTGGCGAAAACCATAGTAAATTTATGGGACAAAGAAATCCTCATCTCCGTGATGAGGAAAATTATAAAACATAAACTCTGGGATCACTTGTATATTTTTAGCAGATTATGATTTGGATGTAGATGCGCCATATCCTTTCCCAACGAGGGAGGAGCTTGACCAGAAGCCTAATAGGATGGATTATCCTTCTTTTGAAAAATGAATATAAATTCTACGGAAAGAGCATTTTACAGCTCATAGATAGAGCGATAGAGCTGGAAGAAGGCGAGGAGAAAGAGGCGCTGATACAGGTAATTGCCAACAATATGAAAAATCCTATAATGTCTATAACAAAGAACATGTGCAGGATGAAGTGATTTTCAGGCATTTGAAAGAACTTTCTCAGGATAAATTAGACTTGACAGGAATAGAAACTTTGGATAAAAAGTAAAAATCTATCATCCTAACAGAAATAAGAGAAATAATCATAAAAAGAAACCATCATACACATAGAAAAAGATGACAGAAGCATTTCAGATAAGAGGAGGAAAAACTAAGCGGAGAAATCACACCACAAGGAGCTAAAAACGAAGCGCTGCAAATACTTTGCGCCGTGCTTTTGACTTCTGAGCCTGTGAGAATCAGTAATATACCAGACATCAAGGATGTTAATCGTTTGATAGAAATCCTGCAAGATTTTTGGGGTAAAAGTAATTAAAAACGGAAAAGGCGATTTTACTTTTTCAGGCGGATAATATCCATTTTGACTATATTAAACTCAAAGGAATTTTAGAAAAAGATGGAGCAAAGCTTAGAGGCTCTGTGATGCTTTTTAGGCCGATGCTTGCGGGCGTTTCGGTGAGGCATACATGCCTACACCAGGGGAGACAAGATAGGGAAGAAGAAGGCTGGATACTCATTTTCAGGGGTTTGTGGAGCTGGGAGCAGAATTTAATTTTTAATGAAGAAGAAAAGTTTTTACACCCTTACAGCCAAGGAATTAAATGGGAAATTTATTCTCTTGAGGAAGCTTCGGTAACGGGGACTGCCAATATCATCATGGCGGCTGTTTTGGCTAAAGGGAACGACCCAAATCTACAATGCAGCTTGTGAGCCGTATCTCCAGCAGCTCTGCAAAATGCTCAATAGAATGGGGAGCGAAAATAACAGGAATAGGCTCTAATCTGCTGACGATAGAAGGTGTGGAAAGCCTTGGAGGAACAGAGCATGTTCTCCTTCCAGATATGGTGGAAATCGGTTCTTGGATTGGGCTGGCAGCGATGACAAAGTCAGAGATTACCATCAAGAATGTGAACTGGGAACAGCTCGGCATCATTCCTGATACATTCCGAAAATTAGGGATAAAATTGAGCGAAAAAGGAGATGATATCTACATCCCATCGCAGGAAAAATTATAAAAATACAAAAAGTTCATCGATGGGTCTATTTTTGACCGTTTCTGATGCTCCTTGGCCAGGTTTTACGCCAGATTTACTTTCAATTATTTTAGTTGTGGCTACTCAGGCGAAAGGGAAGTGTTCTTGTTCATCAGAAAATGTTCGAAAGCCGTTTGTTTTTCGTGGATAAACTAATCGATATGGGAGCCCAAATCATCCTTTGTGACCCGCATAGAGCCACAGTAATCGGGCTTAACCACGAAACGCCGTTGAGAGGAACTACATTGATTTCGCCAGACATCAGAGCTGGAAATGCCCTTCTGATAGCGGCTCTTTTCGGCTGAAGGGAAAAAGCATAATTCACAATATAGAGCAGATAGACCGAGGCTACGAAGACATAGAAGGCAGACTAAAAAGCCATAGGCGCAGATATAGAGCGAATAAAAAAATTTAATTTTAATCTTCAAAAACGAGCGATGAAAAGGTTTTTATCAATCAAAATGATTTGTCCGATAAGTTTTGGAATATAGAATATGAAGGGAGGAGCAAATCGTTCATTATGGAAAAAAATAGGAACTGCTGGGCGAGAAATGACAAAAGAAATTCGCGAGTGAAGAAGAATGCCAAAGGAAAGCGAAAAAGCTTATCGCTCAAAAAATGAAAAAAAGGCTATGTAGAAGTTTCTCCAAATGAGGAAATTCTGCTAAAATAGAAATGAGTGAGGAGGAAAAGCTGAATTTTTGTTTTGGGAAGCCATCGAAAAAGCTATAAGTACAACAAGAAAAAGTGGGATGCCTACGATGTAGAAGAGCATCTGGAAAAGCTGACAAGTTATCTGGCGAAGCATGGAAAAAGAGCGTTTGGTATCTTTTTGAAAAACTATGCAAGAAAAACTGATGGAACTCTATACCGCCCAGATAGCAGAGCTTTACATCATTTTAAATTGTGATTTTGAGAAAAAAAGATGATATTTATAGCTTTGAGGAAGAACATATATTTCTGCCGATGGATTTATTTATTTCCGATGCTGGCTTTTTGCTGAAAGGGAAAAGAATTTTTGAAGATATAACCAAAAGATATCAATGCTTTCATCAGTGGGAAATATCATTTTGATATTGGGGACACTTGGGCAGAGGGGACTGCTCTATGTGAGTGATGATGCCTATTCTGAAAACCATGAAAACGAAGATGAGAGCGAAATAAGGGATATAGTTTTTGAAAAATATCCGCATATTAATTATGATAATATAGTAGAAATGAAGGAGAAATTCGCAGTGGAAAAGAATTGTTTAAGAAATATCCCGCTCTTGTGGAGCAGATTTGTGATTTGAGATAAGTAATTGAAAAATTAGTTAAATATAATTTAAATACATAAAAATGAAAACATACGCAGGAATACCAGAAGAAAAATGCAACATTAGAAAAACTCAAAAGTATGCTGGTGACAGTTCCCTATGATGGAACTTCTACTTGGGGAAAGGGAGCGGATAAAGGCCCAGAACTTTTCTTTGGATGCATCAGAAAATATGGAACTCTATGATATAGAGACTGCTACAGAGCCGTATTTGGAGGGAGTTTATTTGGCTGGGGAAGTTACAGAGGATTCTTCGCCAGAAGCCATGACAGAGGCAGTTTATCAAAAAAACAAAAAGAAATGCTTCAGCATGACAAGCTTTTACGCTTTTTGGTGGGGAGCATTCTGTGTCCATCGGTTCTATCCGTGCGGTGGGAGAGAAGTACGAAAAACCTTTACGGTGCTTCAGCTGGATGCCCATACAGACCTAAGACCAGAGTTTCATGGTTCTACTTCTAATCACGCTTGTGCAGTTTTTTTGAGGCTAATCAAAAAGCATAATTTGGTTCAGGTAGGAATCCGTTCATGTGATGTGGAGGAAAATGCAGTATGTCCCAAAAAGGGCAGTGTTTCTGGGCGCACGAGATTGCTGAAAACCAAACTGGATAGAAGATGTCCTTAGTAAAGTTTCTGGTAATGTGATATTACGATAGATTTGGATGCTTTTTGACCCGTCTATAGCGCCATCTACGGGAACGCCAGAACCAGGGGATTGGCTTGGTATCCTACTTTTGAAATTATTAAAGAAAGTTTTGAGAAATGCAATGTAGTGGCGTTTGATATCGTGGAACTTATGGATTCTGCTAATCCAAAACCTACGGCATTCTTGGCAGCGAAATTATACTACAAGATGCTGGGCTTACTACCATTTGTCTCAAGAAATAAACGAGACCAGAACCTCTTTCGGAAAGATGGAAAACCTCTTGGTTTTAATCAATAATTTTAAATAATAACATCATGAAAAGAGTAATCGCTTTTAGTGTTTTTGGCTTTTACTGTTGATAAATTGTAGTAAAAATCAAGTAGTCGGGGGAGCAACAACATCATTACCCAAGAAAAACAGCTTTCGCGTATGACAGAATAGAGGTTTTGGTAGCTATGATGTTATTTTTTTACGGATGGAGAGGTAGGCAAGATTAAAATAAAAGCTCCTGACAACATCCTTCCGCTCATACAGACAGAGGTGTCTGATGGACTGCTGAAAAATAGGCGCAGAAAAGAACAGATACAAGGTAAAAGAGCCTATCATCATTTATGTTCCTGTGGATTCTCGTTTGAAACAAGTGGACATCAAAGGTTCCGCAGATATTTACTCCGAAAAATCTGGAAACAAAGACTTTAAAATGTTGGCATATACGGCAGCGGTGATGCGCGTTTGGCGGTGGATGTTTCCTCTCGCTTTGGAGGTAGTTGGTGCGGGCGATATCCGAGTAAGCGGCAGGGCTAAGGACTTATCCATCGATATCAGTGGCAGTGGTGATGTAGAAGTTCCAAACCTAAAAGCCGAAAAAGCTGCTATCAGTATAAGTGGTGCGGGCGATGTTTCTGCCTATGTGACCGAAGATGTGGATATTTCCATAGCGGGTTCTGGGTGATGTTATTATCAAAGGAAATCCAAAGAAAAATAAAGCAGAAAATCAATGGCTCTGGTAGAGTGAATATAAAATAAGCAAGAGGCAGAATTTTTTTATATTTAAAGAGAAATAATTTAATATGAAACACTTAAAGCATGCATATTTTGGAGAATTAAATACGGAAGGGCTGGATGATTATGATGTATTGTGGGAAAAAGAAATTCCTTATAAAAAATACATCTGTTGAGGCAGTATTTTTGGTTCTGTGGAAAGGATGATTTGTCCTAGAAAGACTAGATTCATTTGAAAAATTTCTAAAAAAACTTCGATGCAGTGGATGAAAAAGTCCGTAAAGCCCTGAAAAGCCTATTTTAGAGGAGGAGCCTGAATACATGAATTTTTCATGTGAGGAACTGGAGAACATTCCTGAAAAATGTGGATGATTTCGTTGCAGAAATGCAGATAAAATCCATTGGGCTGTGGTATTCCATTTATGAGGGTTCAATAGGTGAGGTAGTAATAGACTATATGATACGCCCAGAGGAAAGCGATGAAATCCTTTGCCGTGAAGTATGACCTAAATGGGGAAATCCGCGCTATTGACTGGGAAAGTTAATTCATAACAAAACTACAAGGAGGCGGTATAGATAGCCTCCTTTTTAATAAAATGATAGAGCGTATTATAGATTTAGACCATCAGTTGTTGATTTTTATCAATCAGACAGGCAGCACGGAGTGGGATAGTTTTTGGCTGACCATTACGGATGCATGGAACTGGATTCCGTTTTATGTGCTGATTCTTTAGTATTTAGATATTTTTCTAAAACGAGAGGTGAAATGGATTTTGATTTGTTTCTGCTGACCTTTTTGTTCACTGCTCTGATGACCACAGGGACTATGAACTGGTGCAGCGGCTTCGTCCCTTGCATAATGAGGAGCTGATACCTTATCTCAGAATCATCACTACGGAAAAAGGATACAGCTCAGGGCATACCAGCAATAGTTTTGCTATCTGCACTTTTCTTTATTTAGTGTTGAGAAGCGTTTTTGCGATGGGCGTTTTTGGGTTTATCTTTTGCGGTGCCTTATGCATTCAGCAGGATGTATCTGGCGGTGCATTTCCTACGGATGTGGCGTGGGACTGGTAATAGGCGTTAGCATCGCTGTTTTGGGATATAGATTTTTGAGAAGAAAGTCAGTTTTTCTGATTTGGATAAATAAATATACAAAAATAATGAAATTAAGAGAGATCATGTAACACAATCTATATATGATAAAAATACAGACTCAATAAAGTTAAAAATAGATAAATTAGAAAAAATGAGATTAATATTGAGCATACTCGTGTTATTAACAAATATCAAGTGTAATAAAAAGGACTCTATTGATGATATGAAAACAGATATCTCTAATGATAAAACAGAGATTGATTCTTTATTATTTGCTCAAAAATATAGATAAAGATACATATAATAAAGTGCTGATAGTTGAAAAAGAATGGGTAAAAATTTATGGACATGAAATTCATAATAAAAACCTTTTATTATTAAAATTAAGAATGATAGTATTTAGGGCGGTTGAGGAACTCTTCCTGAGGATTTTTATGGAGGAGTTCCTATGCTGAAAATTAATATAAAAACATTTGAAATTTCAAATATTACCCATGGGAAATAAAATTGGTAATGTTCCAGATGTGTGGACAGGTTGTTCTTAATTTGTAGCGGCAAAATCATAAAACACGGCTTTACCAAAGGAAATAAGCAAAAATATCAGACTTATGAAGATATTGAAAATACTCATAATTAGTTTTATATTGCTATCTTGTAAGAGTGAAGAAGATAAGATAATAAAAATAATATCATCAGAAATGGGACAAAATGGTATGTGTCAGAGTTATTTAAAGATAGAAAGTATAATCCGTATTCTGTAGAGGAATACTTTACGAATGGAACCAAATATGAATATACTCATTATTTAAAAATAGGGGAATTAGTAAAGAGAACCGATTTAGATAATAAAGAAAACCAATGGAAGATAAAGAATAATGTAAATTACTTTTTATATGAAGAATTTAGGAGGAAAATATGAAAGATGGACACAAAAAGTTATTTATTATGTCGAAGATACAATTATCATGAGAAATCAATATGACAATTTAATAATTTTCATCAAATATGATGGTAAATATCATAAAAAGTAACCAGCAGAAGGCTATTATGATTTTGTAAAACAAAGATATGTTCATACAACTATACCGACCACCTCGGTAATGTAAGGCTGAGTTATGTTAAAAATAATAAAGATATTAGAAGAAAAATAATTAATTAAATATAGAAAAATTATCAAATGATTATTGAGAATCCTTTTAATAAAAGAACTTTTTCGCCTTTACAGGACAAGGAATACAGAGATTTCACCGCGAAACTCATTCCCAATGTGGACAAAGAAAAATCATCGGCATTCGTGTTCCTATTTTTACTGAAATTTGCTAAAGAATTTTATAAAGATAAGTCTCGCGGTGGAGGAGTTTTTCAGCGCTCTGCCGCACCATTATTATGAAGAAAAATCTTCTGCATGGCTTTTCTTATTGAGCAGATAAAAGATTTCCAAAGTGCAGTGGAGCATACAGAGGCTTTTTTCTTCCATTCGTGGATAATCAGCGGTCTGCGATACATTCTCTCCCAAAAATCTTCCAAAAATATCCCAAGGAAGTCTATGAATACATCCTAAAATGGATAAAAAAGCGATAAAACTTTATACGATAAGATATGCCGTAGGGCTGCTGCTTTCCAATTATCTGGATGAGCATTTCCAAAAAAAGAGATGCTCCAGCTGGTTTCCGAGGTGAAATCCGAGGAATACTATGTGAAATATGATGCTCGCTTGGTATTTCGCAACGGCTCTTGCGAAGCAGTATGAAGCGACTATGCCACTGATAGAAGCCAAGACCTTGCCGCCTTTTTGTACAGAACAAAAACCATTCAAAAAGCAAGAGAAAGCAGAAGAATTTCTACTGAAACCAAAGAATATCTGCTGAAATTTAAACCATAAAACTTCAGGTAAAGTTTTGGTTTCGTCCTCTATGGTGTAATTTAGGGATTTAGCCAATACAAAAAATATCCTGCAGGTTGGAAATCAGCGTTGTCTTCCTTCCTCTTTTTAATTTTGATTCTGATTGATGCTGTTTGTCATGTTTTTTTCTTTGCTGATTCCATGATGTTGTTTAGGTCAGCTTTAGAAAACCTATTCACAGCATAATCATCCATAAAATGGATTTTTACATCGGGATAAATTTTGATTTCGGCCTCAGGGATTTCCTTTTATGATTAGTTTTTATTCGTAGAATCCACTTCTATTTTTAGTTTCTTTAAATCATAAGTCACCTGATGCTTTTTGCCGTAGTATAGAGCACCATTTCTTTGGAAAGAAACTTCACGCCGCCAGTTAAAGGCAGAACTTTATGAGTTTGGAAAACTAGAAAAGTTCTGCTCTAAGACTATCATTTTGTTCATTTTTTTCTATCTGATTGCTAAGGATATAGTAGTCCTTATTGATAGCTTCAGCCTCTTTTTCTGTGTTTTTGGAAGAAAAAGACCAATAAATAGGCGAATAAAGCCCCAAATAGAAAAACGAAAATATTTTTATAAGATTTTTCAATGCTTATTTGCTTTTTGTTTAGATTTCTAATAAATCATTTTCCAAAGAACCGCTGTTTGGAGATTCTATGATTCTTCCCACTTCTTTTGCCATATTTATTTTGGACGATTATAGTAGGCACTTCTCTTGATGTTATAAGGAACATCCTCTCCATCAGGAGTTTCTCTGTTCACAGCTACTAGGGTCAGCCTTTGTTCAGGTATTTCACCGCATCCAAAAATTTTCAGCAATCTAGGAACTTCTCATGTGAATCTCCACACCAAGTCCCAAAAACACGATAATATTATGACTCGTTAAGTTCCTTTTTTGAAGTTCTTTGATGGTCTGAGGGTCGTATTCATAACTCTTGTATTCCTCCTCATACCACGCATTGAAAGGCTCTTGTTTCAGTTGGTCTCGGTCTGTCTTCCAAGGAGCATTTTACCATGTTTTTCAGATACTGTGCTTCTATTGTATACTTTTTTCTCATTGAAACAAGCCGTGGCAGACACTACTGTAAGGGCGAACAATGCATATTTAGCTAATTTTTCATTTTCTACAAATTTTTTTACAAAGGTAAGCAAAAGATAAAATTTGAAACCTATTTTAGCCCAATAAATTTAATTCAATAACAGGGTTTGGCTTTTTCTACTAGAATTTTCATTTAGATTTTTAGGTACAAAACTTTATCCAGACTAGCGTATTTATTGGTCATTTTGGCTAAAGATTCTAGTGCGCTCATATCCTTTATTTCGCTGTTTTTTTGAAGTCAATAACCACTGTTTTTGGGTCGTTTTTATATCAAAAATACCTTCAAAAGGAAGCCACTGCTCCGAAGAATAAGTCAGAGTTTAGATGATAGATTTTCTCAGTGCCATTGGTTTCAGTATTTACGCTGAGTTCATTGGCTTTTTGCCAAGTAAAATTCAGCCCGAGATGATGATTCCTGTCAGAACTGCCACTGCTAAATTATGCGTAATGATGGTAATCGCAGTTACTAAAATGATGATGAAAACATCAGTTTTTGGCATTTTATTTAAAATCTTAAAACTAGACCATTTAAAGGTTAAAAATGCAACTACCATCATTACCCCAGTAAGCGCTGCCATAGGGATTTTTCTCGATAATAGGAGCCGCAATGAGGATAATCATAAGAATAGCCAGAGCCGCGATAACCCCAGAAACTCTGCTTCTAGAACCAGCATTGAGATTTACCAGAGTTTGCGCAATCATAGGACAGCCTCCCATCCCTGAGAAAAAGCCGTTCAGAATGTTAGAAGCCCCTTGCGCAAGGCTTTCTCGGGAGCCGTTTCCTTTGGTTTCGGTAATTTCATCAACGAGATTTAGGGTCAAAAGCCCCTCTGTAAGTCCCACAGCAGCGACTATAGCCCCAGCAGGAAGGATAATCATGAAAAGTTTCCCAAGTCAAAGGAACATTTGGAATATGAAATGGCGGAAGAGAACCACTGATAGGAGAGATGTCGCCCACGGTTTTGGTCTCAATTCCGAAAAACTAAAAACAATCGTAAATAGTACAATAATCGCCATCAATGATGAAGGAACAGCCTTTGATATTTTAGGGAAAAGCCAAGTAATCAGTATAGTAAGAGCCACCAGCCCAGCCATTATCATCATCGGTGTTCCTGTGAGCCATTCCATTTGTCCATCAGGTGCAGTAGTTTTGAATTGTTCCAGCTGAGCCGAAAAATAATCACAGCCAGACCATTTACAAATCCATACATCACCGAACTTGGAACGAGGCGAATGTATTTAGCCCATTTAAAAATTCCTACAATCAGCTGAATAACCCCAGCCATCGCCACTGCAGCAAAGGCATAGTCTAAACCATGAAGTTTTATAAGTCCAATGAGCGTGACCACAGTAGCCCCAGCGCCGCCCGAAATGAGCCCAGGTCTGCCGCCAAACATAGCCGCTATCAATCCAGCGATGAATGCTGCATAAAGCCCAGAAAGAGGCGGGAAATCCTGCCAGAATAGCGAAAGAAAGAGACTCTGGAATCATGGTCATCGCTACGGTAAGCCCAGCTAAAAATTTCTATTCTCCAATTGATTTTTGGTCAAGATTGAAAAACTGCTAATATCTTGTTCATGAAATTTACTTTTTTAAAGATTTGCAAAAGTTAGATAATCCCATTAGATTAATGAAAAATTAGAAAATATGAAATATCTCATTTATTGATTTAAAAATCAAATTTTAAGAAAAGCGATATTAGAAAAATTCAATAGAAATGTTATCTTTGTGGTTTTGTAATAAAGAGTTATGGCAGAATATAAATTGTTATTACCTTCCATGGGAGAAGGTGTGATGGAGGCAACCGTTATAGAATGGCTTTTTAGAGAAGGAGATTTTTGTAGCTGAGGATGATAGTGGTAGAAATCGCTACGGATGAGTGGATTCTGATGTTCCCACACCTGTTTCTGGAAAATCGTTAAGATTTTGGTAGAAAAAGACCAAAGTTTGCAAAAAGTGGGAGAACCCTATCGCAATATTAGAAATACACGAGAGGAGACAGCAGATGCTCAACCAGAGCTGATAAGAAAGAAGAGAAACCAAAAGAAGAAATAGTAGAAGATAAAGTGGTGAGATCTTTTTGGAGGAGCCATTTAAAATCGTGCCTGTTTCTATGCCGGTGAGCATAGAGGGAATGAATCTTTCGCCACTGGTAAGGGTCTATTATCCAAGAAGAAAAATATAACGGAAGAAGAGCTGAAAAAGCATCCAAGGAAGAGGGCTGGAAGGCAGAATTACGAAAAGAAGATATTTTAGAATTTGTCAGCAATAGAGGAAATGCAAAACCTGCACAGCAGCCAAAAAGCAGTAGAATCTAATGCGTCATCAGCTTCGAAACCAGTTCAGGCTTCAGCACCAGCTGTAACAGCTAATGAAGGTGATGAAATTATCCAAATGGATAGAATGAGAAAAATCATCGCTGAAAATATGCTGCTCAGCAAACAGATTTCTCCGCATGTGAGTTCGTTTATAGAAACAGATGTTACAAACATCGTAAAAATGGAGAGCCAAAAACAAGTCTTCATTTGAGAAGAGAGAAGGAGAGAAGCTTACCTATATGCCTATCTTCGTGAGAGCTAGTAAAAGGCAATTCAGGATTTCCCAATGATAAACATCTCTGTAGATGGAGATAAAATCATCAAAAGAAAGAATATAAATATAGGAATAGCGACAGCATTGCCAGATGGTAACCTTATCGTTCCTGTTATTAAGAACGCTGACCAGCTTAGTCTAAGTGGCTTAACGAAAGCTATCAATGCTGTGGTGGATAAAGCAAGAAACAAGAAACTTAGCCCTGCAGGATATTCAGGGAGCTACCTATACTATTTCTAATATAGGGACTTTGGGAATCTTATGGGAACGCCTATCATTCCACAGCCGCAGGTTGCGATATTGGCCATAGGAGCGATTGTCAAAAACCAGCAGTTTTAGAAACTCCACAAGGAGATGTGATAGCAATACGACAAAAATGTTTATGTCTCATTCCTATGACCATAGAGTAGTGGATGGCTCGCTTGGGAGGATTGTTCTTAAAAACGAGTGAATGATCTACCTTGAAGAGTTTGACCTACATACAGAATAGAAAAGAAAATCTCCCAAATTTGGGAGATTTTTATAAATCAAAATTTTCAGACTTTTTAGGAAGGACTTTCACTTTCACAGGAGAGGAAATCTGTTTGTACTCGCCATCTATATGCCAAGTGTCTGTATCCAGCGAAAACTCTAGTTCTGAACAAGTGAAATAGGTCAAATATTTATCTTGCTTTTCAAGGTTTTTGCAAACATTTTCAATGCAAATGGAGCCGCATACCAAACTGGGAATTTTTAACCAAAAACTACATCTACCAAAACCATCCGTTACCAGCGCCTGTGGAGCGATATAGGCATTATTCCCGAACTGTCTGGTGTTGGCAAGGTTCATCATCAGATATTCGCCATTGTAGGATTTATATTTCTCCTCAAAAGCTGATATTGATAGGTTTAAACTTAAAAATGTGCTGATAGAGGTCTTGATATAATTCGCGAAACCTCGGCTGGTTTCTTTTCTCAAAATTCTTTTGCGACCTCGCCATCAAATCCTGCTCCAGAAAGATTGATAGACAGCTTGTTATTGATAGTAAAAAGTATCTATTTCTCTGTGTTTTCTATTTTTAATTTTTAGAAAGAAGAGTATCTATATTTTTAGAAAAATGGTTCTCATTCGCAAAACCATTTCCAGAACCAGCTGGGAATATTCCGAGAATTTTATCCGTGTTGATGAGCTTTCTGAGCCACTGTAGATATCGTCCCATCGCCGCCCACAGCCACGAAAAATATCCACCTTGTCCATATTATTTTCTATGAAAGAAAAAGTGTCCTCTATTGATTTAGAAATGAGATAAAATGGCTTTTTCCACTCTTTTTTCTAAATCATTTACGAAAGGTTTGTATTCTTTTTCGTGGAGAAAGGATTGATGATAAATGCTACTCGTTCCATTTTTGATATAAATTAAACTGTCCATGTGATATTTCCGTTCAGAATTTGCTGCATATCTGGCTTATCCACCTGATTGGTAAAAGTTTCTTCAGTAAGAAGCTCTATTTTTTATAAAAACACCGAAAAGGTCGTGGAAAATCAGAAAATTCTTCATCAAAATTAAACCTTGCCAAAATTTGGGCTTTTCAGGATAGAAGTTTCATCTGTATCCAAAGCTTTTGATTCATAGGTATCTTCCGTAATATCAATGATTTTTGGTCTCAAAAATTTTCTAAAATAATTCCTTTGATAAATCTTCTTCCGAATTTCAAAGGTTTTCCGTTTTCCAGATAGAGATTTGCTCTTCTTTGGTGGTTTTATTGGTAAATTCATCAAAAACGCCATCATTGAAAAATCACTGCAGTTTTGGTAAATTTCACAAAAAGAAGTTCCTTTTATGTTTCTGTGCTTTCCAGAAGCACCTCTCGAAGGTTTTTCGGCTCTCTGTCCAGCGTTCGCGAAACAAATGTAGCTCCGCTCCCCAAAGCCAAGCTCAGCGGATTAAAAAGGCTGGTCTATCACCCCAAAAAGGCGAAGATTTAGTTTTTAGACCAAGCTGGGAAGTTGGTGAAAAATTGCCCTTTGGTCAGCCCATAGATTTCATTATTGAAAAAGAAGGATATTTCACATCTAAATTCCTCCTCATCAGGTGTATAAAGTGATTTCACCGATGCTCAGCCCATCGCCGTCTCCTGTGATTATCCATACATTCAGCTCAGGATTAGCCAGTTTGATGCCCGTAGCCACTGCAGGCGCACGCCCATGGATACTATGGATACCGTAGGGTGTTCATATAGTAAGGAAACCGCGATGAACAGCCGATTCCTGACACGAAAACCATATTTTCCCTCTTGATACCGATTTCTGGGAGAATGCTCTGAACCTGCTTTTTAAAATAGAATAATCGCCGCAGCCAGGGCACCATTTTACCTCTTGGTCTGATGCGAAATCTTTTGCGGTGTAAGTTTGATTTCTTCCTGCATAATCTTTATCCATGTAAGTGTTTCCAAATCACATCTTTAAGCTCCATAAGCCCTTCCTGCGTAACTCCAGAGAAGAACAAAGGTTTGTATTTTTCTGGGAAATTCTGCTGAAATTTCAGCCTTTAATTCATCATCTAAAAAGGTCTGATTTTGAAACAGATACGATGAAATCTTTTATCTAAAAGTTCTGGATTGTATTCTTTTAATTCGTTTTCCAAAAATTTTAAACTCTTTCATAATGATTTTTGGAATCTGCTGGAATGAGGAATAAAAAGAATGGAATTTCGCTCAATATGTCTTAAAAACCTGTGTCCCAGACCTCTTCCTTCTGCTGCACCTTCTATAATCCCTGGGAATATCCGCCATTACAAAGGATTTGTAATTTCTGTATTCTACGATTCCCAAATTGGGCGTCAGCGTGGTGAAGGCATAATCTGCAATTTTTTGGTTTTGCTGCCGAAACCACGGATAAAAAGTGTGGATTTACCAGCGTTAGGAAAGCCCACCAAACCTACATCTGCAAGGACTTTCAGCTCAAAGATGATGTAGCCTTCTTCCCAGGAAGTCCAGGCTGTGCGTAGCGAGGAGTCTGATTGGTAGCAGATTTAAAATGCTCATTCCCAAGACCTCCTTTTTCCGCCTTTCATCAGTATGATTTCTTGTCCGTGTTCTAATATTTCGCCTAATATTTCGCCGTTTTCATTTCGTGCAACCGTTCCCACAGGCACCTCGATATAGACATCCTCGCTCGAAACGCCCAGTAAGCTGGTTTTTGCCCCTGGTTGTCCGTTTTCAGCCTTTATGTGACGAGTATACCGAAGCGGAAGAAGTGTCCATTCCTGCGCATTTCCTTTCATAATGACATGTCCGCCACGCCCTCCATCGCCACCATCAGGACCGCCTTTTTGCTATATTTTTTTCTCTTCTAAGATGAGCCGAACCTGCACCACCATGCCCCTGACTGGCAGTGGATTTTTAACATAATCTACAAAAATTTGACATAGATATGAAATGTTTTAGGGTTTGAAAAATTTTTCAAACCAATTGCAAAGATAAAAATTTAATTGATAAACTTCTGAAAATACAATATAAAAAGGCTTCCAACTTTTTGTTGAAAGCCTTTTTAGTTTATTTGATTTTTCTACTTCTGCGTAGAGTTTTTCTGCGATTTCTGCAATTTCTCCCTACGCCATTCACTTCTACATATTTGCCTTGCTTTTTGTAAAGTTCAGCTACTTCGGCTGTTTTAGTGTAGTATTCTTTTTATTCGGTTTCGGATGATGTTTTCATCAGCATCATCACTTCTACCACTGGTTTTACCGCGTTCTAAAAAGTCTTTTTACCAAGATTTCATCTTCTACAACGAGGGAAAGACAAATGTCAATCTGGTCGTTCAGTACATCTTTTTACGATTCCTTCCAAGGCTTCGGTCTGGAATGCAGTTCTTGGAAAATCCATCGAAGATAAAAGCCTTTAGCATCAGTTGGTTTTTAAGTTCATCGATAAGCATATCGATGGTAACTTGAGTCTGGAACAAGCTTCTCCTTTGTCCATGTAGGATTTGGCTAATTTACCAAGTTCAGTTTCATTCTTGATATTATGTCTGAAAAGGTCTCCTGTGGAGATTTGTTTCAAGTTGAATTTCTGTATTAAATTCTGAGCCTGAGTGCCTTTACCACTTCCTGGAGGCCCAAAGAGTACGATATTTATCATTTTATGAAGAGTTATTATTTTTAGTGGTTGATTCTTCCTTCTTCGAGCTGGTAGAGGTCTGGAAGGTTTCTTCCAAGCTCATCATAGTCTAATCCGTAGCCGAGCACGAATTTATTAGGAATTTCTTTTTGCTACATAATCAACGTGAAATTTTTCTTGAAAACTTCTGGTTTTAGTAGCAGAGAAGCTACTTTTAGGGATTTTCGGACGGTGTGTGTTTTTGAAATATTCCAAAAAGACTTTCTATCGTATTTCCTGTATCTACGATGTCCTCCATCAGGATGATGTGTCTGCCCTCTACATCTTTGGTTAAGTCCATTTTTATAAACTATACCCGTGAGACTGAAGTCCGCCATTGTAAGAACTTACTTGTAAAAGGCTACTTCGCATCTTCCTGGGATATTTCATAAAGTCTGAAAAAGAAACATAAAAACGCCATTCAGTACTCCGATAAACACAGGAACTTCATCCTTGTAGTCTTCGTAAACCTTTTTCTGCAAGGTCTTTTTATCGCTTTCTGCAATTCCTCATTGGTGAGATAAGGAACGAAATGTTTGTCATGAATTGTAATACTGCTCATATCTTTTCCAAAATGCAAAAATAAGAATTTTTATTATTTGTTTTGATTAAAAACAAGATTAAATTTTGATAAATCAACTTTACTGCATTAAATGAAAAAGAATATTTGTTTTTAGAAAAATTATAAATTAAATTTGTCACATTACAATAAAAACAAATAATTATGTCAACTTATGTGAGTTGTTGGTCTTCAGGATACGGAGACGAAGGAAAAAGGAAAGATTACGGATGTTCTTTCCGCAAAATCTGATTATGTAGTCCGCTATCAGGGTGGGAATAATGCTGGACACACGGTGTATGTGGGAGATGAGAAATTCGTTCTTCACCTATTGCCCTCTGGGGTTCTCCAATGCAAAGGGAAATGCATCATCCAAATGGAGTGGTGGTAGATCCGAAAAGCCTTTATCTCGGAGGTGGAAAAATTAGAGGAAAAAGGCGGAAGAACCGACCATATATTCATCAGCCGAAGAGCGCATGTTATCATGCCTTATCATATCCTTTTTCGGATACTTATAGAGAGGAAGAACAGGGCGGAACGCAGATTGGCACGACTAAAAAGGTATCGGTCCTTGCTACGAAGACAAAAATCGCACGAGTGGGCATTAGGGATGATAGACCTTCTGAATCCTGAGGTTTTGAGAGAAAAATAGAGAAAAATCTTAAAATAAAGAATGCTTTATTTGAGAAATATTTCGAAAAACCTACACTTAGTTTTGATGAAATTTACAATGAATTTTGTAGCCATTGGTCCAAAAAGTTAAAAGACCGAATCATCGACACGGAAATAGAAATCAACGAAGCTATAAAAAGACGGCAAAAAATATCCTTTTCGAGAGGGGCACAAGCGCTGATGCTGGATATTGACTTTGGGACATATCCTGTGTGACTTCTTCATCGCCTTCCACGAGGGGAGTTTGTAGTGGTGCGGGGGTTCCTCCTACGGCTCTGCAAAATCTCATCGGGTTGCTAAAAGCCTATACCACAAGGGTGAGGGAATGGTCCTTTCCCTACGGAACTAAATGATGATTTAGGGAGAAAAAATAAGACAAATAGGGCATGAGTTTTGGGGCGACAACGAGGCAGACCGAGAAGAACAGGCTGGCTGGATTTGGTTTCGCTGAAACATGCTTGTATGATTAACGGGATTAACAATCTGGTAATCACTAAACTAGATGTTCTTACGAGGAATAGACACTCTGAAAATAGCTACAAAATACCGCACAGAAGATGGGAAAAATCATAGATTATTTCACTTCTTCTACTACCAAACTTTATGATTATGAGCCTATTTAGTGAAGAGCTAAAAGGCTGGGAAGAAGACATCACAAAGGTGAGATGCTATGAAGAACTTCCAGAGAATGCATACATAGAATTTATAGAACAGTATCTGGGTATCAATGTTTATTTGCATTCTGTGGGGCCAGAGCGTTCGCAAAATATTATAAGAAAAGAAATTTTTAACTTTATAAAAATTATTCCAATGCAAGATATTATATTTGAATTAATCGAAAAAGAAAGACAAAGACAAACAAATGGTATGGAGCTTATCGCTTCTGAGAATTTCGTTTCTGATGATGTTATGAAAGCTATGGGCAGCGTTCTTACGAACAAATACGCAGAAGGCTACCCAGGAGAAGATATTATGGCGGCTGTGAAGTGGTGGATGAAGTGGAGCAGTTAGCCATCGACAGAGCAGAAACACAGCTTTTTGGGGTGGATTATGTGGATATGTTCAGCCTCACTCTGGTTCTCAGGCAAATGCAGCGGTAGTATTTGGCTTGTGCTGAAACCTGGTGACACAGTGCTGGGAATGGACTTGTCTATGGGAGGACACCTTACGCATGGTTCATGTTAATTTTCTCTGGAATCAATTTTTAGACCTGTATTTTACGGCGTTGAGAGAGAGTCGGGGAGAATAGACTATGAGCAAATGAGACAAGTTGCCCTAAAGGAAAAACCAAAAATGATAATCGCTGGATTTTCAGCTTATTCCAGAGATTTGGACTATGCTAAAATACCGTGAAGTAGCAAGAGAGTAGGAGGCTACACTTTGGGCAGATATCGCTCACCCAGCGGGACTTATCGCTAAAAAGTTATTGAATTCGCCTTTTGAGCATTGCCACATCGTTACTACGACTACTCATAAGACCCTGAGAGGGCCGAGAGGAGGGATGATTATGCTTGGAAAAGACTATGAAAATCCATATGGACACAAAACGCCAAAAGGAGAAACTAAAATGATAAGTGCCGTTCTGGATGGCGCTGTATTCCCAAGGAATTCAGGGAGGACCGCTGGAACATGTAATCGCTGGTAAAGCGGTGGCTTATGGCGAGGCTCTTGACCAAAATTTGAGGTGTATGCGAAGCAGAATTGTGCAAATTCCCAAGCATTAGCTAAAGCTATGATAGACAGAGGTTTTGATATTGTAAGTGGTGGAACGGATAACCACCTGATGCTCATTGACCTAAAGAAACAGGGAGTAAATGGAAAAGAAACTGAAAAAGCTTTAGTAAGCGGATATCACTTGTAACAAAAATATGGTTCCATATGATGACAAATCGCCGTTCATCACTTCAGGGATTAGATTAGGAACTGCGGCAGTGACGACTCGCGGACTGGAAAAGAAGCTGATATGCCAGTTATCGCAGAGTTTGATAGATGAAGTTGTAAAGAATATCAATGATGAAAAAAGTCCTAGATGCAGTAAAGTCAAAGTAAATGACCTGATGAAAGGAAGAGCATTGTTTAATGCATAAAATCATTTTTAATCATCATTAAAATTTTAATTTTGCCAAGGTTTTATAACTGGCAAAGTTTTTAAAGTAGAATATGGAAGAGAAAAATCGTACACTTTTGAGGAGATTAAACAAAAACTGGTAAAATCACTGCATTTACCAAGACCGCTGCCATCAGGAAGTGGAACAAAAATGCAAGGATTTTCTGCTGATTCCAGAGGCTAAAGATGAAATAATGCTTTATCTAATCAATGAAAATTATCTCAATGAAGAGCGATTTGCCCCGAAGCTACATCAGAGGAAAATTTTACCTAAAAACTGGGGCAGAATAAAGATAAAAATCACTTGAAATTCAAAGGAGTTTCTGAAAAACTCATCAATAAATGCATGGACGAGATAGATGAAGCCGATTACCAAAAGACCATAGAAAAAGCTGTATAATGCCTATCTTCTCCGAGCAGAAAGGTCTAAAAACTATCAAAAAGCCATGAAAACCGTGCGCTATCTCATATCAAAGGGTAGTGAGTATGAGCTGATTAGGGAAGTGGTGCAGGAATAGATTTTGTATACAAAACCCCAGCTTTTTGAGGGCTGGGGTTTGGATAGTATTTCAAAGATTTTACTTTGTTGAGATGCCATTTAAGTCTTTCAAAAGAGCCATTGTCCAATGCTCTTTGTCCTCAACATACCAGAGAAAAACCTAATGAGTATCATAAAATCAAGGTTATTAATGATTCTATAAGTGCCTATAGTATCATCAAAACTCAAATTCAAAATTCATCATATTACTTTTTAATAAAATTTCTTGCAAAAGTATCGCAGACTCAAATAATTTCAGGATTTATGATGATTTCTTTTGAAATTTTCAATTGTTGTTGATAAAGTCAGGTCTCTCTTATAAAAATTTTCTATGTTCCGCTGTCTCGTTTCTCCTAATATATAAGAGGTCAAGAAAAGAGTCCAATCGTTTTTGTTTTTCTACAAGAGGAAAGTCTTCTAAAATATCGGTCATTATTATTAGTTGCATCAAAACTTTTTATAATATTCTTCTGCTTGTTTTTCTCTGAAAGAAGTTTAGGCCTATGAATACCCTTTTTCTTCCTGTGTGGAACTGCAGACTAAACATATTTTCGTTGATGATTTCTTGTAATTCAGGGTCTTGGGGATTTGTAATAATTCTCAAATAAGTTTTTAGATCGTAGTATTTTATACATAATTCTATAATAATTGTAATATTCTATTTCAGATCGTTGCACACCTATGAGTTCGCCATTTACATAGGTTGTTTTGTTTGTATCATATTTCCATATTCATCATAAAGCCTGCTTGATATTGAAAATATCTGTTTTTGAGCCATTTTCATCATATTCTTGGAAAACCACATCAGTGATGTTTCCATTGGTGTATTTATATGTTGTTGTCTTTGTTAGTGCATCATTATTGAGAATGTTCTTTGTACTCTACTGATGATTTTCTTTTTGTCATTATTCATACTTACATATTTCTTTTGTGGTATGATGTTTTGAGTATTCTATTATTTCTATTTTGTTATGTTGGTCATCATGTTTTATAGTTCTTTTCGTTCACGAGGTCATAATCAATGAAGTATCACGCTCTCGAAAAAGTATTATGAAGTTCCTCTATCATATCATTGTTTTTCATCGTATTTTGCTGAAAATTTTTATGATGTACAAAGTTCTATCATTTTCATCTAAAATCTCTCCACATTCATTAGAGTACTCATATATGGAGCATTCTGTTTTATTTCTCGTTCATCGTATTGATATGAAAACTTTTTGGATGAATATTTTCTTTATCACAAGCATTCTCTTCTACAAGTCTTCCTTTATCATCATAGGAATATATTGTTTTATAGGTATAATCATCTGTCAAAAGGGATGTTGTGAGTCTCCGTTTCTCTGATATTTTTCAGATAGTTTTCCTTCTTTGTCATAGACGCTTGTTGCTTCTATGGTATATTCGCTTTGGTTATCAGACCAGCTTTTTATGTTTTTCCTCCAAAAATATTTCCATTTTGGTCATAATGGGTGGTGTGGTCATCAGTCAGAATTTCTATGGTTTTTCCATTTTCTGTTTCCACTATAAATCCTTTTTGTAGATGGTTTTATTTTCTTAATCTTGTCGTTTTATTCATAAAATGTAAGTTTTAAAATTTTTCACAAAGTTACAGCGTAAATACTGCTTTAAAATATTGCTCAATTTTGCTCCAAATTGAATAAACAATTTTTATCTTTGGTTCAAAATGTAACTCTACAATATGGATGCAGAAATAGACAGACTAAGAGAGATTTTTAAAAAGGTATACCACTCTAAAATACAGACAACAAAAAGATATAGAAGAGTTAGCAAAAATAAATATTGGTAACAGTACCTTCGTGAAATAGGAAGAATGGAGGCAGAAAGTAAATTTAGTTCTGTAACCCTAAATCTTATTTGTAAGCATATAGGGATACAGCAGTTTCGATGACTACTGCAAACCTAAAAATATTTCACTTTTTAGACACAGGATGAAGGTATTTTTATGATTCTGTCAAGGGAGAAGGTGTTTTGAAGAGTGAGAGCGGCTACAATGATGTGAATTATAAGTATGCGAAAATCCTAGAAACCAATAGAAAACACCAAGGAATTTGTCAAAAGATTTGCGACCAATAGGGTAGCGCTGGAATACACTACTCGTGGCTTACCCTCACTATGGCAAGATTACAGCCCCTGAATATCAGAATTCTCACCGATTTGGAAAGACATACCCTATCAAGGTTTTTGCACCGTCTTTTTGTGCTGTTTGGAAGTTCGTTTCAGAGAATTTTTGATGACAAAAAGAAATCGAGGAACAGCTGAAAATTATTGATAAACAGCTGGTTCAGATGAGAAAAGGAATATAAATGGTTTTTGTTTTCCAGAGTTTAGGGGCTGCTGCGGCGAGGGTTTATATTATTTTCTCACTATAATGACCATCAGAATTTAGAGAAGAAATTCAAACCCAATATTCTAATTTTAGGAAAAAGACTATAAAATGGAGATAGGGTCTTTTTGCGAGTTATTTTTGCTGATTGTCTTAATCTTATCAGGCGAAATTTGTGAAGCAGAAGAAGAGTTCATTTCGAAATCAGCAGGGAGGATTACGAAAGAATTTGAGAAAGAATACCATTGCAGCAGGGACAAAATATCTATTCTGTATTGTGAAAGGCATCACGCTTTTCATCTTGGCGAAAAGAAGAGCGAAGCTTTTTCAAGAAGTTTCAAATGTCACTTTCATGGAATTTCCTTTTTGATATCAGGGATTATCTGGCACTGCAATATTATCTTTGGGAAAACTTTTTATATCCTAAAAACGAAGTTTTCAGATGGTTTTAACTCCAAAATCAAGGAGATGAAATTCACTTATTTTAATAGATTTAACTGATGCTTTCTTTATTTTTGATAATTTTTGGGACATATGGCCTATGGTATTACCAACGGCCTGTGGAAAAGGCCGAGAGATAGAGTGAGGACGCTTCCATTGATTTTGATGAGGAGTTTTGGCTGTTGTGTGATATTTCTCATCTGTTATTTACTTATTTTTCAGGTACTTCCAGCGAAAAGAGTTTTTCCAGTCAAGATATTTTTGTACACTGTACTAATTTGTATGGTCAATTATTTTAGTTATATTTAAAAATCCTAAAACACACTTATGTTTCCAATGTTATCGGCTTTGGAAAAATGGGACTGATTATAGGTATTCTTATAGGTGTCTTTTTACGGTAGAAAGCATCAGTCTGGTAAAAGCATCCAGCCTGTGCAGCGATTTTACTGGCTGTTACGCCTCATAGAGAAAAAGCATAAAAATAGAAAAACGCCTGTTCTAAAGGGTTGGTTTATTCCATTTTGTCTAGATTGTTTTGGTCTACGGGACTGCTATTCGTTCCGTTTATAGAGAAAAATAGAATTTTTGCTGCTCTATTTTGGAAGCTGTGTGTCTCTATGTCACTGATTTTGTTTTTGTTCCAAAAAGATAAAGGCTGGAAGGGAATGGATACCAAAACCAGAAACGAAATCTTTTTTCTTGATAATTTTGGGGACAACAGGGACTTTTTGTCTTAATTTTGCCATTACTAAAACAAGTATTATTGCTTTTGCATTTATGGGGTTGATAGAGCCTATTATCGGGATATTAGTTTCTATATTTTTACCACAGAGAAAAATAAACAAGCTGCAGTTTGTAGGACTTGCTTTTGGGGCTGGTTTTCTTCTTTTTGTGCTTTCCTTTTTATAGTTTATCTTTGTCAAATATAATTTTTAAATGCTGCCAAAAGAAAAATTACCTCAGATTTTTGAGTATCTTAAACAATTTCTCACTGAAGAGCGCCTGCGAAAAATAGAGCATTTCTCTGAGCGAAGTTCGGATTTTTGTCCTGCCTGTCATTGGTGATGTTTATCGGTTTCGGAATGCTGCTGCCATTGTCCGTCTCGGTGGAGGCGTGCGGATTTCACAAGGTGGTAGCTTTGGAGGAAGAAAAATATTTTTGAACCAAACCTGAGGGGTGACCAAAGGAGCGGGACACATGGGTAGAAGTGGAAAATGCCCAATACGCTCGAGTCTTTACAGGAAAATCAAAAACCGAGGTTATAAGATTTTGGCAGTTTCACCTGAAAAATGCAGTGATGCTCCCAGATTATCAAATCAAATCGCCCATAGCCCTTGTTTTTGGAACGGAAAAAGGAGGGCGTTTCTGATGAGTTTTTTTGGATTTTTGCAGATGAAACTCTGGCTATTCCCATGTATGGTTTTACGGAGAGTTTTCAATGTTTCTGTGGCGGCGGCGATTTGCATGTATGATTTCAAACAAAAATTACTGAAATCAGATATAGATTATTTCTAAAAGACGAAAAACTACTCAGAACTAAAATCCGCTGGGCGGTCAATTCCATCCGCAGTGGACAGGAAATTTTAGATAAATATATGAATGAAAAATTAGGATTTCTTGAGAGCTAAATTTCTTTTCGCTGATGAGCCAGTGGAATAGGGCGTTGCGCTCACTGTCTATTTCCATATAGGTGCTCTATCAGTTGACCATTGTGGTAGTGGAGCTCATCTCATATCACTTACTAAAAATTCTTCTCCTCCTGATAAGGTTCAAAACCTTTGAAAAGTGATTTCGTCTACACTGTGAGGGTGCTGACATCAAAAAATATAATGTCGGTTACAATATATCGGTAATCAGTATTTTGTTGCCTTTGAAAGGTTGTGCTACTACACCCCAATCTTCTGCAGAAAATGATGTTTTTAAGCGTTTTTTTAGCGATGGATAACTCATTACATAAAGCTCTGCCTCGTAGAAATTGGTGAATACGGCTTCTTTTTCACTTGAGCATACAGCAGAAATCTGCATTGTTAGGTAATTGTTTGGCTACTTTTTAGTTTTTCGTTTTTCAAAGATAACAGATAGCTCATACAACCATCTTGTCCGCCATAGAAAGTGATAACCACTTTGTTATTAGGCAATGCTTTTCAGCTCCATATTGGCATCGTAGATTTCATCCTCCATAGGTATAGACGCCAAAGCCTTCCCTTGCAGGTCATACACCCATACGGTGATGTGCTGGGCATCGTTGCGCTCGGGCAAGCCAAATTTGCTGGCGTTCTATCGCTAATAAAGCCCCCACAATAGGTTTGTTTATTTCCCAAAGCAGTTCTTTTTCAAAAAGTGTAGAGCGAAAAATCCTTCATGATTCATTACATATGCCTATTTGCCGATGCTCATAGTTGATAGCAAAAAATATCTTTTCTTTTTAAAAACTGAAACACTTCAGGTAGTAATGGGTTCTTTTGAACTTTGGGTATAATCGGTAATTAGCATTTAAAATAGTTTTTGGTTTAAAGTTTAAATATCTGATTTTTTTCTGTCTGTCATCTCAAGGTTTATTTCTTCACCTAATTTATTAATTTCAAATTGTTTATCCCCTATCTGTACCCACGCTTTACCATTATTAAAAGAGCTTCCCGTCATCATAAAATGAAAGGAATCACTATTTCGTTTTTCTCATTGATATAGCCATACTTTATCACCTTTCTTCACCAAGGCAAGTCCCTCGGTAAAATAAGAAGCATCGTCATAGATAAAAGGAATTATTTGTTCGCCTTTTCGGTTGATAAAAGCCCCATTTGCAGTCTTTCTTTCACGGCCGCTTTACCCTCTTCAAAAAACTCTACTTCATCGTAAATAACAGGGGTAAGTTCCTTTCCTGTACTCAGTCACAAAACCTCTTTTGTTCCCTATCTGCACGGCAACCACTCCCTCATGAAAAATCGCCTATATCACTGTATTGTATAAGGGGTAATCTCTTGGCAATCTACTATTCACAATTCCCCACTTGCCATCAATGCGCACATCGGCAAACGCCTCATAGAAGTTAGATAGACAAAATCGTATTTAAAAGTGTGAGTTCTTCGCCTTTTGTATTTACATAACCCCAGTAGTTACCTATCCTCACATTGGCTCTTTCACAAACAGATAGGAAACATCTCGTCATATTTTTACAGGAATAATTTCTTCTCCTTGCGCATTGATAGCTCCCCTATTTATCGCCTATTCTCTACACGACATACCCCCTCTATCAGTCATTATTTGTCGTATTTATTATTTGCCATTGTTCATTAAACATTAGAATTTGTTAGATGTCATATAGCTTGTGAGTATCGTAGCTGACATATCATCAGGGATGTTTGATGCCTTGGTCTAAAAAGAATGTAACAAGCTCAGGATTTCCACTGCAATCCACTCATTGCGGATGCCTCATTCCTAAAGTAAAATGACTTTCCATGAAGAATTCATCTTCTGTAAGCGTTTTTATGTAGTCCTTATCCTCCGTTTTGAGGTTCTTATCCAGCATTTGGATACATTCTGTAAGGTTTTTAGTCATTATCTTTTTTGACATTTGTTTTATCCTTCATTTTTAGGCCATATAGCATATCCTTCTAGAGTAGGCTTTAGCTAAGGATTTACTTTTTGTAAAAGCTGGTTATATACTGCTTGGGCTTTTTCGGTTTTCCCATGCTCTGCATAGAAAATAAGGAGGTCAAAGGTAATACCTAAGAGATTAGAATCCTTTTCTAATGCTGAAAGGATTTTTCTACTGAATCAAGCTGGTCAAAGAAAGGCAAGAATATAATTTTTGTATATCTTCCTGCACTTCTTTGATGAGTTTTTGTTCATCAGTATAGTTGTGAATCTCGTACCATAGGTCTTTTCTTCCTCGTAAATCGTTAATAGTTTTACGGATAAGGCAGACAGGTTTCTGTAGGGTAATCAGGCACTTGTCCCCATGTATGTACTAACTGACCAAAATTTAGGGTTCAAAAATCCCTATTGATGCGAAACCTAATATGATTTTTATGGCTATAGATGCTTTTCTGATATGTTGATAATATGCCCTACTTCGGAAAGCTGGCAATAGTTCAAAGCTTTCTTTTAAAGGAAAGTGGCTTTAATAGAGGCGTAAAAGCCTTCTTTGATTATCGTATCGAATTTAATTTGTGTATCTGTTTTCATCCTTGTGAATGTTTTTCTTTTTATTTGGTCTTCATTGATTTGTTTTCCAGTGTTCAAATCAGTATAAAAATAGGAATCGTGCGGCGAAAAAGTAGCCATCAGCTTGTATATGGGCATTTTTTTAGCGCATTTTTCCATCTTTGCTGAAACCATTTAGAGATAATATCCTCTTTCTTCTGAGCATATTCATCTAAGTAATCATCTATCTCGTCTTCTTCTACCCCTGGTCATACAATCATCTTCCAAATGAATATCTTTATCCATAAAAATATCTGAAGCAAAGTATTTTTCTTTCTTTTGGGAAAGGAATATCAATACGCTGACTTATGTAGTCTCCTTCTTTATTCATCGCCCAAGCAGAAATTTCAAGCCATTCATAATCATATTCAAAGAGAAAGTAGGCTCCCTTGTTCTGTAGGAGCTTTTAAGATATCTTCCTCCACAAGAGAATTGTATTGATTCAAGTCAGATCGCAATAATTCTAATAATTCTGTTATATTTTTCATCTTTTATATTATTGTTTACTATTAGTTGTTCCTTTTGTCAGTCTGTTGTAGAAGCAAGAATTCCTATATATCTATCCCAATAGGGATTATAGACTGTCCAAAAGAAAGGGTCTCCCACCATTCTTTTTGCCTGTATCAAAGTAATTAGAGCTATCCGTACTCCACTCTATAGACTCTATTTGAGAAATATCGGTAAAAAGCAACCTACAAAAATCTAAAAAGAAATTGCCTTTTTCAAAATAGTTTTTTTCCACACATAAATGAGTAAGGAGGATCTAAAAAGGCATACACAAAACCTATTTTCTCCTTTATCTTCTTGATCAATAGTGAGCGCATTTTCAATCATTTCTTTTTCATTGTGGTAGAAAAACAGATCGTAGCCTTTTAGTTTTTGGGTTAAGTAAATCATAACTGAGTATTTTTACCCTTCCGCTTACTTCTTCATATTGCCAGCCCATAAAGTCTCTGGACAGAAATCTCTTTGCCAGAGTCTTTAAGAATGTTAAAATCATAATCCATCGTAAAAAGCTCCCTGCGATTCATTTTCAGTTTAGCCGCCATACGGTCTAGACGCGTATTTGCTTTCTTCCGCTACCGAAATAAGGGTCTGCTGGGCTAGCAGCCAAATGCTTCTGATAAGGCGTATCCTCCTGCTCCGTATCCAACTGAAAGATACGAAAGTCTCATCACACCGCCTTCCCGCTCATAGGCTTTACATTTTTCTATAATTTCGGGAGTTTCTATGATTGTCATTTGTTGATATTAACCAATTAATATTGTGTTTGTTATAATTACTGAACACAGTGCGTTCAAAATTGCGAAACCCTTTTTAGGAAAATAAGGCTTTTGCATCTTTGTGTGTATGGGTAGGTTGTTATTTTAACATTCCCTATTTATTAATACCATTAAATAAATATTTGTCATCGCGAGGATCATTAACACTTTCAAACTTTTCTACTTTTGCAAAGCGGGATAAAACCACTATTTGAAGCTGGAAAAATTTTTGTTTTTCCTTGCGTTCATATCCTTGTATGGACACAAGATATTTACCTTTTTCTAAAGGAAATTTCTAGCTACTAGTAAGTTGAAGTCCGTCTAATGTAGAGTAGGTTGTGGAATTATCTATAAATTTATTTACATTCCAATCAAATAAAAAGCCCTATGGATCCTATCCAGATACTATTATCTATCCCTACACATAGGTTAAAGGAGGTATAGTTGTATTTTTCCTCCCATTCTTCATTAAAAGAATCACCTAAATTAGTGATTTTTATTTCATATAAAACTGAATCAATTTGTGGAATTGGCAGCCAGCTTCCTGTTTGTATCGATCTCGATATAAACTTTGTCTCTTTGAAGAAGTTGTAAAACTCACTCTCGTTTTCTTCTCTTCAAAAAGAACTAAATTGATCTATGGATAAAATAAAAATACCATAGCTAGATACATCAATTTGATTATTCATATTATCCTTTCAAATTATTTCCCCAATTAACAGGCGCCCACTGCGTAAGATGCCAAGGAAAATCGTTGAGGTCCAACTCCGTTGTATTTTTCATAGATATCTCCGCCTTTTTCCCAAGGGTTGAGGCCTTGCCTTGTGCCATCTCGTTTATAGGATGTTCAGCGGTGAAGGTATGGCAGAAAAGATTTTTATCGGCTGCATAGCCTCCATATTTCTGTATCGCTTTGGCTACTAGCAAGGGTGAAAGGACGAAGGTAGCTTGTTAAGATCTCATTTTAGGATCTATACGGAACCATTGTCCTTCCAAGGGAGCATTAGGGTTGGTTGAAGTTCATCCCCTTGTTTAGCTGGATAAGAAAAGCCTTTTCCTGCATTGGCAATGGTAAATGACAGAGCGTGTTTTATTTCACCTTTTCGTGCCTCTCGCGATGCCTATTTGAGAGGTGGATTGAGCATCACACTACTGCCGACCCTCCTGTGGTGTGTTGCATCGCAAAGTTATCTTTGCCCAAATCTTTAAAGTTCGGTTTTGCCTTTAAAGTATCCAGAAGCAGAAAAATGCCAAGTTCCTCATCTTTAACAGCATGTGAAAATATTCCTCATCATCCCTGTTGCTCTGTCATAAACGGCAAGATTTATCGCCTCCGGCCTGCCGGTTGTGCACATTTAGGCAAAGGAATACGCCCTGTAGTATATTGTACAAGGTCTTTTTGTAGATAACTCTATTGTCCTTAGACTCAAAATTAGCATATTCCTGAGAAGGATTATTAGAATCTACCACATAAATAGGGAATGTTATAAGATGTGGTGCTCAGTGTAGTCAGTACTGTGTTTTTAAATCTTTCGGCAGGTATTCCGCAGGCATTTTAGGCATATAAGCCGCTATGGCAGTGGAGTCTCGTTGCCAAAGGCATATTTTTAACTCTCTGTGAAAATAGACCCTGAGCTATAGGGATCAAAAGAGACTTTTGTTGGGAATTCTGATAAACCATTTGTTGTGGTTCATCCTCTCTTGAATGTTTGCCACAAGCAGATAGTGCAAGTAAAAGCGAAAAATAAGTGTTTTGTTAGGTGTCATTTTAAATGTTTTTATTGATTTCATTTTTATATTATTTAGATAATTTCTCGGTTAATTTAGGAAATATTTCTTTTGAGTTCGTCTCAATGTCCAGTCTCGGTTTCTTTTTCAGGATTGATGCTAGCGATTGCGTTTATCTCATCCTGAATATCTTCGCCCACGCGGCAACAAATCTTCTCAAAAGCACGAATTTTCGTTTTGGTGCGCTCCATATAGATATGTTGAGCCAGTCGCCTCACTACTTTATAGTTACATTTATCGTCTTTTGCGCTCAACCGTGGCCATCTGGACGACGCGTTTTCGTAAGCTTCCACGCCTGTGGTGAAATCGATAACCTGCAAAGCCGTGGGCACGCAGTGCAATAGCCTCCGTTAATCAGTACCAATGCCGACCACGTCATGCGAGAGGGCCGTTTGATAATCGTAATTTCGTACCATTCCTATAAATAAACTGGAAACAATAGCAAATCCTCTTCCGATAAGGCTTCCAGTTCTGTTTGTAAGGCGGAAAGCTAAAGGCATTATCATTTGTCCTTGCGGTGTCTTTGCTTTTCGATAAGCTGCCAAAAAGATTTCTCGCAGTCATTTTTAATATTTAAGACTCAAAATAATGAAAAACAAATTTAGGGGAACTGCTCGCCAAGGTTGTAAACTATCCTCTGATGATAGCAAAATATTCCTGATTGTCCCACAAATGGGCTTCTACTCTGCAGCAGTATCGTCATTATTATAGTTATAAACTTCCAAATTTACTCCTCCGCCTTCTTCTTTGTCCATCTTTTCCAGGAAAAGACACAAAGTGCTTTTTGTCCTCTATAAAATCCAGCATTTCGTGATTTCCTCCAAAACTCTCCCGAAAATGCCAAACTTTCAGCTAAAACTTGGGTGTCTTCGGTTTTGTAGCTGTTAAAAAGTCCACAAGAGCGTGGTAAATTTCTATTTTAAGTTCTTGGTAATATCATATTATTTTCATTTTAAAATCAATAAAAGCCTCGCCAATAAATCCGTAAAAATCAGTCGCAATAGAGAGGGCTCTATGTCTTGTATATTATGATTAAAAAGATAAATCTGCTGGTCTTCTGCTAATAGAAGCGTATCGCCCGCAGGAGTTTCGCGCAATCGGTATTCCCTGTTTCTGAAAATCAGGATACAAATCTATCAGCGAATGAAACTTATAAGCTGACCGAAAAAGCCAAAAAGCGGTCTATTACCACCTTACTGCCTTTGACTCTGCTTTTTAGAAGGGAATGCTCCATTGTGCTCCAATAGAAAACGAATATATTCTCATCGATAGGCTGGCTCAGCTCTTTCTGAAAATCAGTGAGTTCTCGTTTCTTCACATTGTCTGTTTCTGTAGGCTTTGATGAGGTTTTTTTAGGGTTTGTTTATCGGGCAAAAATCTTATAAGCTCTGAGTTGTTCCACTTTCTCAGGACTCAGTCCATATTTCTCAAAAACTAAGGTTTTTCATAAGTTCTTTTGTTCGTATTATGCTCACTTTCAAAGATAAGCTTTTAGTTATCACTCTATTTTATACTTAAATAGTATTATTAAAATTAAATAAAAACCAATCCATTTTTCTGCAAGTAATGATTTTGTCCCACTTGCTCTTTTTGCTTTTATCAGAAATCCAAAAATCTGGTTTTGTGGAGAATTTATTAGCTGCTTCCAAAGTATATGTTTAAATAAAATAAATCTCAGATTTAGCTTTAAAAGATACTGATTATACGCCCATGCTGCCACGAAAATTCCTGCTGTTTCTGTTCTCAGTCTCTCGCTGTCCGAGGGCGATGGCTTTTATTCCTTTCTCTGCTAAAAGCTGTATTTTCTTTTTGGGCTGAAAATCTCCTTCAGGGCCAATGAGGAAAGTGATTTTTGTCTTTTGGGGCTGGATTTGGCTGAGGTTTGCTCTTTCAAAAAGCTTTGTCACAATGAGCCACGAAAGTGTTTTCAGCCGAAACATCTTTCACAAAATCAGAAAACTTGGTCAGTCTCATTCACGATAGGGAAGTGGAATCTCAGGCTTTGTTTAGAGGCAGCAATGGCTTGTTTTCGGATTTTTCTATGTTAATATTCTTTCTTTCAGACTTTTCAGTCAAAAGGAAAAGTAATCTCCGAAACGCCCAGTTCTGTAGCTTTCTCCACGAAAAATTCTATTCGGTCTATGTTTTTAGTGGGCGCTATGGCAATATGTGCCTGTAATGGGAAATTAGGCAGATTGGTTTTTAATTTCAGTGGGCTGTAGAAGTGTTTTTTCCTTCAAAAAGAGATTTCCTTTGGCTAGTCCTCCTTGCCATCAGTCACGAAAAATTTCTTCTCCTGCTTTCATTCTTAGGACTTTAGAGATGTGCTGCTGCTCTTCTTCGTGTATTATTATTACAGCGTTTTCTGTGATATCACCGTGGAATAATTTCATTGCTTTCTATTGTTATTAGAAGCAAAAATATTAAATTGAAACAGAAAATAAAAATAAAAATATCAAAAATTTGTTAAAACGAGTATACCTTTGTCACAGAAAAAAATTTAATAATTGTTTAACTAAAAATTTGTTTTTAAAAATGAAAAACTAGTATTTGCTCTAGGAGCAGTAGCAATGTTATCAATGGTTTCTTGTGGTAAAAAGAAACTCCAGCTGAACAACCAGCAACAGAAGCTAGCAGCAGATTCAGTAGCTCAGAAGCTGAACAAGCAGCTGTTGAAGGAGAAAAAGTAGCTGAAAATGTAGCTGATGCTTGTCTGATGTGCCGAAAATTCAGCAACGAAGAAACTCAAAAATTCGCTGAAGAGTACGCTGCTTACTACAAAGAAGTATTAGAAGCTTCTAAAGCTAAAGATGCTGCTAAACTTGCTGAACTTGGACAAAAAAGGACAAGAGTTAGCTAAGTCTGCTCAAGAAAAATGACAAAAATGTCTGCAGAAGATGCTAAAAGTATGGGCTGAATGGGCTCAAAATAGCTGCTGCTGCACAAGCACAATAATTTAGCATTTTTGTTAAAATTAAGAGCTTTATTTTTAATAAAGCTCTTTATTTTTAGAAAATAATATTTTTAGAAATCATATCTGGATGTAGCTGTGGTTCTCAGGTCGGTAAATTCGCCTCGTTCATATTTCAGCTGCGCTACCATGGCTATCATAGCGGCATTGTCCGTAGTGTATTCAAATTTTGGGATGAAAATATTCCAGCCTTTGTTTCTCTGCATTGCTCTGCATCGCTTTTTCTTAATTCTGAATTTGCGGAAACTCCACCAGCAATCGCCACTTCTTTAATCCCTAAATCTTTCACGGCTTTTTGTAGCTTGTTCATCAAGGTATCAATGATAGTTTTCTGAACAGAAGCACACAGGTTAGATATATTTTCTGTAATGAAATTAGATTTTTCTGTAATTCTTTTGGACAAAAATACAGAAACCAGAAGTTTTGATGCCACTGAAAGAGTAATCATATCCTTCCAATTTAGGGTTTCCCAAAAAGTGAAAGCATCAGGGTTTCCGTTTTGGGCGAATTTATCAATAATAGCTCCTGCAGGATAGTCCAGCCCGAATATTTTTCTCCGATTTTATCAAAAGGCCTCTCCAGCTGCATCGTCTATGGTTTTCCTGATGATTTTACATATCAAAATAATCTCTCACCAAAACAATCATCGTGTGTCCGCTGCTTACCGTAAGGCACAGAAACGGAAACTGTGGAGGAGTGGGATTGGCATCGCTTATAAAATGTGCCAAAATATGTGCTTGGAGATGATTGACCTCTATCAATGGAACATCTAAGGACATTACGCAAAGACTTTGCAAAGGAAGTTCCTACCAAAAAGTGAACCCAAAAGCCCAGGTCCTCGTGTAAAACCTATTGCAGAAATGTCATTTTGTTGTATCTTTGCTTCTGCAAGTGATTTTTGAACTACAGGGATGATGTTCTGCTGATGAGCGCGGGAAGCCAGCTCAGGAACCACACCTCCATATTCATTATGAATAGTCTGTGTATTAGCAATATTAGAGAGGATTTTTCGTTCCTAATTACCGCAGCGGAGGTGTCATCACAGGAGGATTCTATCCCTAAAAATAATAGGTGCATTCATAATGGCAAATATAGATAAAAATATAGATAACAACGAAACTCGAAGACCTCGATAAAAATGTCAAAGAAAAAGTAAAAAAACTTTCATGGTGGGCGAAGCTGTTTTTGTTTGCTTTTTTTAGTTTTATATTTTTGGTTGTTTCACTGCTGATAGCTATCAATATCCTTCGGTAAAGGATAGACTCGCAAAAGGAAGCTATCGGTTTTCTGAAATTCTGAATTTAAAACCACATTCAGCGCTGAAAAATGTGGAGTTAATTTTTGGTGATGTGGTTATCAACGGCGTTACAGCAAAAAGACCATCATGATTTTGAGTTTTTGAAAGTAAAAACTTACGGCAGCATTCTGACTGGTTGATGATAGCATTCAATTCCAGAGATTTAAAATTCCAAAAACTAAGTCTGGAAGAGGCTGGATTTAAAGGTGATTACCTACAAAGGCGAGGAGCAGGACAATTTTTACCAAGTATATTGAAAAATTTGACACTCCGAAAGACCCTACGAAACCGCTCACTAAATTTTACGACCAGAATAGAGATTATTAATAGTAAAAGTTTCTATAGTCAATAGAAAATCAAGGAGAGGACGGCAACTGGCTGAAAGCAGATAACTTTTAATGCCTATGTTTCTGATCTAAAAACAAATGGCCCAAATGTCACTTTGAAAGCTCAATAAATTTTCTTTCATCACGGAGCGATGGGGCAAAAAGCATAAAGTGGAGGCACTTTCAGGAGATGTTACAGTGACAAATCAAAAACTGGAGCTGAAAGATTTGATTTTCCATACAGACCATTCACTATTGCAGGGTGATTTGACTTTTAACCCTTGATAAAAAAGACAGGTTGGAAAGATTTTTAATAACAAAAGTGGTGTGGGATATGAACCTCAAAAAGAGGTAGCTACCTCGATGGGATATGACATCAGTTATTTTGTGAAAAACTGGGATAATTACCAGAAATATCAGCTTTTCGGGAAGATGGATGGAACGCTGAATGATTTTTGTCCTTAAAAACTTTTTGATAAAAGTAAAAGACAACGAAATCCAGACCTCTGAAATTAGGGATGGCAAAACTGATGGAGGGAATTTCAATATTAAAAGTAATAAAATCTCTGCATCCATCACTTATAAAGGTTAAAAAGCATCTTTGCCGACTTTTCATTGTTAAAAAATGGGAGGCGTGGCTGATGATTTTTGGGCGTATGAAAATACAATGGTTTTGCGGATATCAATAAAGACCGAGTGGCAGTAAAGGGTGATTTAATCACAGGAATCGGGCAGAGCGCAGGTTAATAATTTTGTCCTTAGAAATTACTCTTCTAAAATGCCTGAATATAGTGGAAATCTCGTTGTAAAGGATTTGAATACAACGATTTTTGACAAAAACAAAGCAGGTCGGGCTGATTTCTGGAAAATTTCAATGTTCAGGGTAAAGGTTTTTGATATCAATACTTTATCGCTAAATACGAAATCCCATATTTCAAAAAATAGAACTTATGGGAGCATTGAATAATGTTTCTTTGGATGGAGAACTGACGCAAAAGCAGTTTAAAGGAATTATCAGCATCAATGATGCGCAGGCTGAGAGGTTTGGTAAATGGAAAAATAGATTTTCAGCAAGCCGAGACTTTTCTTGCTGATGTGGATGCGCAGATAGATTATCTTAACTTGGACTATTTCGGTGTGGCAAGTGCAGAACCAAGTCATTTTAAAGGAGATGTGAAGGGAAAAGTTTCGATGACTAACGCTAATGATTTAGACCCTTGATGCTTCTCTGCATAATGTAGTTTTGAGCGGAAATAAAGTCCATTTCTATCCTGAATGGCGCCGTGAAAGTGGCTGTGGAAGATGGAAACAGAGTGATAGATGTGGATATGCCAGATGCTGTCAAAGGGAAAATTTCTGGTAAATTTAATTTGGAAGACATCGGAGAATGTTCCAAGAGGGCGCAAATAGACTTTTTGGCAGGAAATAAAGTGATACTACAAAGGTCAAAGTTTCACGATGGATATTGATGTTCATCAGAAATTGATAGACTATTTTGAGCCTAAAATTTCTATCGCAGATGGAGCAAAAATCATAGGAAGTTTTGATGGAAATACCGACCATCTGAAACTGAATATGCATGCTGCTTCCTTTAAATATGTGATGGAAAAGAGGTGGAAATCTCTGAAGCTGAAAAGACTTTTAGCAAAAGCAAATCCAGACTATGAAAGTTCGTGAAGGAGTAGAGAGATAGTATCATGGCACGAAATGTAGCCCTAAGAATAGACACAGCTAATCCTGAGGACTACTGGTCTGCGAATGTGGAAAGGACTGAGTACCAAGGAAGTGTAGTTGAAGGATATCAGCATAAAAGCTCAAAATAAGGATAACAAAAACTAAACATCCTCGTCAAGTCTAAAAAGTAGGGACATTGGAAAAAGGAAAAAGAACCAATGGACACCTTATGCGGCTGATATAGAGCAGACTATGAGCGAAATGGAGATTATGTAGTGAAATTTTTCGCCCACAGAGCTTAAGCTGAGTAATCTTTATCGGATGGTGGATACCTCTCCAGAGCTAGACCATTCCATAGTTTATAGGAAAAACTCAAGATTTTTCAAATCAAAAACTTGAGATTGTATTCTGATGACAGCGAAATCCTCGTTAATGGAATATTTTAAAAACGGAAAGGATTTTTGACCTGTCAGGAGATGTTAAAAATATGGACATTTCTAAAAGTACTGCAGTAATTCATCAAGACAGTAAAATAGACCTGAAAGGGGTAGCCAATGGAAGTTTGAAGGTGAAAAATGAACCAGACGGCTTTGGTTCCATTGATAGATCTAAAAGTAGAAAGATATCAGTGTGAGTGATAACCATTTAGGAATCTAACCATCAATGCAGAAGCAAGCGAGTTTGTCAATGTTTATAATGTAAAAGGCTAATATAGAATCTGGCGAATGGCTTTGGGAAAGATAAAGCTGGTTCTGGACGGAACGATGAGACAATAACATGAGATCGCTTCTAAATTGGACCTTTATAGCTAAAACTGGATGAATTTTGATTTAGCTTTGTTCAGGCGTTTGTGAAGGATATTTTTCTAATTTTTAAAGGGAAAGCCACAGGAGATGTAAAGATAGATGGAACGCTCAAAGACCTGAACTATGGTGGAGATATCGCAGTGAAAGGCTTTTGCTCTGAGTTAAATTTCTCAGGGGTAGACTATACTTTTGATGATACTGTCGTTACGCTTTCTAATGGAAACTTACTCTTTAACCTTGTAGGCGTTAAAGACCATAGAACCAATTCGAAAGGGATGATTTCTATTGGGCGATTGAGTTTATCAGATTTATCCAATATCGGTGCTGACCTCCTTATTCGTGCTGATGATCTGATGCTTCTAAACACAGAGCAGAAAGATTTTGATATCTTCTGGGGATGATTTATGCCAAGCGAGATATCTTCGTGGGCTTTGAAAATCAGACTTTAAAATAGATGCTACAGCTGATGTATTGAAAATAGTATTTTTACTCTGATAGTGCTTCGGCAGTTCTGGGAGATGAATTTAAGATGCTAAGATTTTTGAAAGAAAAACAAGGAAGGAAATGTAGTGGTAGCAGAGAAAAACGAACAGGTTTGGCTATGGATATCAAGCTGGACATTACAGCCGATAAAACTTCACGGTCAATGTTTTAGTGGGTGATGAAGTAGGGGATATCAGTGTTCAGGGAAATACCCAAAAATATGAGATTCCGTATGGATAAGACTGGTAATATGCGTGATGTCGGAAGTTATTCCAGAATCTGGGACATACATTTCAAAAGGCTATTCTAGAGATTTGATATTAAAAAGGAAGTAATCTGCACTGGAGTGGAGATGTGATGGATCCAGAACCGAACATTACTGCCAGCTATGATGCCATAGTTTCTAACATGGAGAGTATCTAAATACAGGGTCTCTTCCGCCTGTGAATGTAGAACTACAGACTAGAATAACTAACTAAACTGGATGGCTCCAAATATACAACCTGTAATCCAAGCTCCAGAGGTATCCAGCCAAGTTCGTGAAGTGCTGAATACTAAATTGGCCACGGAAGAGGAGCGTGTCTCTGCAGTTTGCATCTAGTTTTTGGCATTGGGAAAACTTCAATGTGTCTAATACGAATGCTTCTTCGGCGATAGCTTCTGGGGTAAATGTCTTCTTCCAGCAGCTAAGTTCGGCGTTTAACTCGATTAGTAATGATTTACAAAGTTGATTTTAGACTATATCAAAGGTTCTGAAAGCCTAAATACCAGCGACAGAGCTGAGTGCAAAAAGTGAGCTACACCATCTCGCCAAGACTTACCATAAAAGCATGGAACAGGGTTCCTCTTTATCTGAAGTACAAGAACGCAGAACAACTATCTTTCAGGAGAGGAATCTATAGAATATGATATGTCTAAAGATAACAACGGAAGCCTTATCGGAAGGGTGTATTCTAAAGCCTTCTAATGTGGGGCTGGTTCTGGGAAGTTCCGCGAGCCAACCAGACATATGGTGGTAGGTATAGTGCTTCTCGTATGGATTTAATAGGATTTTTACCAAAGAGAAAAATCTAAGAAAGATGCTGCAAGAAACCAAGAAGGACAGCATCAAACAAGATACAATGAAATCAAATTAAAAATTTTTATTGAAAATCCTTTTTAATTGAATAAAAACAAGTATTTTTTGTCCAACAATTGAATATTTGTATTAAACATTGATAAAAAGAATAAGATATGCATAATCCACAACTTGATGACATTGATAAAAAGATTCTGGATTACTTTGGTAGAAAATACGAGGATGCCTTTTACAGAAATCGCACAGAAAATGGGAGTATCCCAGGAACCATCCATGCAGAGTAAAGAAAATGGAAGATGTAGGAATCATCCGTGGTTCTTCTCTCGTGATAGATTACACCAAACTAGATTACAGATTTATCACCTATGTTGGTATTTTCTTGAGTAAATCAAAAAGACAATGGATGTCCTTAAAGAGTTAGAAAAATCCCAAATGTGACGGAATTAAGCGTTATTGCAGGGAAATATAACATCTTCTGCAAAATCAGAGCGAAAAGACACAGATGATGCCAAGAGAATAATCTACGGAATCAATGATATAGATGATGTGATGCGTACTGAATATGATTTCATAGAGGAATATTTCAGTGATAAAATAGATTGATAAAAAGCAGTAAAATATAAAATTTAGAGGAGTATTTTTACTTTCTTTTTATTTATTTAAAAATGGAAAGAATAATATTTTTGGTCATAGGTCTTTTTGCTGCTGTTCTGTATCAGCACAAGAGTTGCCTAATGAATTTTATGCAAGAGTAGTAGGAATTTCGGATGGCGATACCTTTAAGGTTTTATACCAAGAAAAATCAAGAGATTAAAATTCGGCTCGATCACATAGATGCACCAGAAATGGGACAGCCTTTTGGGAAGAGCAAAGAAATTTGCTTCGATTTATGTTTTGGAAAAGAAGTGAAAAATCGTCAGACAAAGTAAGGGACAGGTATCAGAGAATTATCGCAGAAGTATTCATCGGAAAAACCAAATGTCAATAAAGAAATTGTAAGAGCTGGTACGCGTGGCATTTTTAAGAAATATTCTTCGGATAAGGAATATGAAAAGATAGAAAATGAAGCGAGGAGAGAATAAACGAGGGACTTTGGCAGGATAAAACCTCTATAGCTCCGTGGGCATGGCGCGATATCAAAAACAAAAAGAGTACTAAAAAAGTACTCTTTTGATTGTGTATATATAAAGATTATTAGTTTTCGCTTAATCCATCTACTTGGTAGTTTACACGCTCTGATTTTAGCATCTTTAAGAGAGTAGTAAGCACCAACGATTTTTGATTTCTCCTTTGTCCTCTTTTTTTCTTTTGATGTATGGACTTCTCTTACGGATTTCTCTCGATTGTGTTTTTTCACATTGTTTATAGCTACATCATGCACATATTGCTTGTTTTTAGTAGACTTTTCACCTGTGAAAGTTTTATTTGTCATAGTGACAGCTAGGTTTTGATTTTTAGTAAGCATTTCAGTGATGTTACCTAATTTCACATCATCGATTGTACTTTTTATAGCACCACAGCTCTCGTGTCCTAGTACCATAATCACTTTAGAACCAGATTTTTACTGCGTATTCCATACTTCCTAATTGGTCTACATCTACAGAAGTTACCAGCTACTCTTCCCTACGAATAGGGTCACTCGATACCTTGGTCCAAGACATCCTCTACAGGAACTCTACTATCTATACAGCTTAGAACATATGCTTTTGGATATTGCTCCATCCACTGCTTGTATACCGCAGTAGAGTGGTCTCTGGCTGTGATTACTCCTGTTCTAAAACGCTCATTACCAGCAGCAAGCTGCTGAAGCACCATATCAGGAGTTAGTTTTTGTTCTTCTTCTGACAAGACATGGTATTCTGTGATTTCAATATCATCTACCTCTCTTTGTTTTTCATTACTCAGATTTGTGTTTTCTTTCTTTTTGTGGTCAGCGTGAACCTCTTTTTATCTTTCTTTCTTACAAGATAGCTACACTCAAAATTACTCCTAATACAAGAGCTGATTTTTAAAATTACTTTTTCATAAAAATAAAATTATTAATGTTTTTATGACTTTACAAATATAGCGTGTTTTTTTAAAATTATTTTAATGTTTTATTTTTAAAATATAGAATTTTAACTAAAATTTAACAATCATAATGCGTTTTTAACAAAAACAATATAAAATTATAAAAATAGAGGATATTATAGAATAATAACTATATTTGTTGAATTTTAAAATTAAAAAATGAGAAAAATTGCATTCACATCTCTTGCCTTAGCATCATCTATGGTTTTCGCTCAAGAAAAATCAGTCAGCTAAGGATTCTCTGGTAATTTCTAATAAGAAAGAATTAGACTCTCTAAAGCTTGGAAATCCAGTCTTTAAAGGGAAATGATGGCTGCCAGCTCAGCAGATAAAAAGGAAGAGCTTCCAAATGGTATGATAAAAATCTCCTTCGGTGGATATATCCAAGTGAGATATAATGAGTTTTTAGAAAAGCAATCCTGATTTAGGCTGTGAGCAGTGTGACCACTTCTGGGGAAATGAGGGCGGATCGGATTGTCTTTTCAGAAGATTGAGATTCAAATTCTCTGGGCAGATTACTCCAAGAGTATTTTTCATTTACAGCCCTGATTTTTGCTAAAACAGTGGGTAGGTAAAAACCTATGTAGGAGTTATCAAAAGATGCTTATTTTTGATTTAGGTTTAAACTCTACAAATGAATACAGAATCCGTATCAGGGCAGAGTAAAGTTCCTTTCGGTTTATGAGAACTCTCAGTCCAGCAGCGATAGAACTTCCTTTGGATAGAAATGATGCTATCAACAGTGGTCTGAAAAGATGAAAAGGGATCTGAGAGATTTATTTCATGTGGGCTGAGAGAGAAGGAGAAAGAGATTATGAACTACCTTTACAAGATAGGGCTAAAAACACTCGGGAGATTTTTGGGGTTTTCGCATTTTGGGATTCTATAATGGGACAAACAGGAAACAATTATGATATGAACTAAAAAATTCCACTGGGTGGCTAGAATTTTGCATATCCGTTTAAGGTAGAAATCAGATTATAGAACCTGGGATACAGGCTATACAGGAAATTTGTCTTACCCTCAAAAGCAAGTAACGGGAACCATTACTCATACTAACAAAAGAATATTTAGACCAAAGAATAGCGGCATCGTTTGTTCTTTATCCACAGCCGTTCGGGATACAGGCGGAATACAACATTGGTAAAGGCCCTGAATATGATGCAGCTACAAATTCAGTAGAAGTAAAAAGCCTATACGGTGGATATGCTACATTCTCTTATTTTATCAGTAAATGGGATCAAAAGTTCTATTCCCATTCGTGAGACTTCAGCACTACAAAGGCAGGGAAAGAAACACGAGCTGGATGCTAGAAGTTACAATGTAAAAGAAATGGAAATAGGACTAGAATGGGCATCCATTCAAAGCCTTTGAACTTGTAGCAATGTACACTATATCAGACAGAGCTCACAAGGATTTTCGCAACTAACTACCACGAAAAAGGAGGTTTGATAAGATTACAAGCACAATTAAAAATTCTAACCAAAATACAAAAAGACTTATCACTATGATAAGTCTTTTTTGTTAATGAATTAAATAACTCTAATTCTTTTCCTACTTTCTCAAAAAGCGGCGATGGCTTTGTCTAGATGTTCTTTCGTGTGAGCAGCAGAGAGCTGAACTCGTATTCTTGCCTTTTTCTTTCGGCACCACTGGATAGAAGAAACCTATCACATAGATGCCCTTCATCCATTAGTCTTTTCAGCCATTTTTGTGAAAGTTTGGCATCGTAGAGCATCACTGGGACGATTGCCGCATCACCATCTGGAATATCAAATCCCTCTGGCTTTCATTTCAGAACGGAAATATTGAGCGTTTTTCCATTACTTTGTCTCTAGGAAGTGTCTTTGGATAGCATTTCCAGCACTTTTTGTCGCTGCTCCTACAATCCCTGGCGCTAGTGAATTAGAGAAAAAGATAAGGGCGAGAACGCTGTCTCAGCATGTCTATAATTTCTTTTTTCCTGATGAAACCATCCCATAGCACCGCCAAGTGCCTTCCCAAGGGTAGAAGTAATGATATCCACACGGCTCATCACATCATTAGCTTCGTGGGTGCCTCGCCCTGTTTTTCCGATAAATCCTGTGGCGTGGCTGTCATCCACCATTACTAAAGGCATCGTATTTTTCAGCTAAATCACATACTCCTTTTTAGATTTCGCTACGATGCCGTCCATAGAGAAAAACGCCGTCTGTTACGATGATTTTAAAAGCGGTGGTTTTTCTCTGAAGCAGCTTTCAGCTGGGCTTTCCAGATCCTCCATATTATTGTTCTTGTAGCGGTATTTTGCTGCTTTACAAAGTCTTACACCATCGATGATAGAAGCGTGGTTCAGCTCATCAGAAATAATGGCATCTTGGTCAGTGAAAAGCGGTTCGAAAAACTCCACCATTTGCATCAAAAAGCAGCTGCGTAGAGGATAGTGTCTTCCATTCCTAAAAAACTCAGAAATTTTGTTTTCCAAATTTTGTGAATATCCTGTGTTCCACAGATGAACCTTACAGAAGACATTCCGTATCCGTGTGATCCATCGTGTTTTTAGTGATGCTTTTATCACCTCTGGATGATTAGAGAGTCAAGGTAATTATTCGCACAGAAATTCAGTAGTTTTTCCATTGGCTACGATTTCGGCATCTTGAAGAAGTGATGATGCACTCTCTCTTGTAGAGACCATCATTTTCTATTTGAGTCAATTCATTTTGAAGATGAGATAAAAATTTTTGAACTAAGCATATCTATATTTTTATAAATTACAATGATAAAAAGTTTTGAAGGGTTTCGCTGTGCCTCTGCAACATCGATGAATACGCAGGATTTTTAGCTCCTTTTTCAGTATTTTTAGGTGGAGCTGCTGGGTTTCTTCGTTGATGTCATGAGGCGATTTCCCAAGAGGTTTATAAATAAAGGATTTCCGTGAAATTCCTACTAAAAATAGGATATCTTCTGAAGGAAATATGTTCTAATTCTTCCACCATTTGGTTTTTGATTTTCAATAGTTTTCCCAAAACCAAAACCAGGGTCTAGGATAATGTCCTTCACTCCCAAATCTAGTAATTCCGCTGTGGAAAAAGAAACTGATTTAGAACGAGGATAATATCTTGATAATCTCTTTTTCGTGCATGGTTTCGTAGGTGGAATTACCATGCGTCAGGATGTATGGGCAGCTGTGTTTTTAGCCGCCGTAGGGAACATATTAAGGTCGTATTGTCCCACCAGAAATATCATTGATAATGTCAATGCCCTCATTGTACCCAAAATAGGCAACCTCGCTATGAAAAGTATCCAGTGAAATCAACGCCTGAGGAAACTCCTTTTTGATGGATGAAATGATTTTTTTCCCAGTCGGCTAATTTCTTCATTTGCAGTGAGAAATGTAGCGTTCGGGCGGGTAGATTGTGCGCCTATATCTATGATAGAAGCTCCCTTCGGAAAAGCATCGGTTTGTTTCAAAGCCGAAACTTTCATCATTAAATTTTCCCTCCATCAGAGAAGCTGTCTGGTGTCAGATTGAGAATTCCATGATTTTTGGATTGTCAAATCCAGAAGAACTCCACGGCAATTGATAGAAAACGACTGTAAATTTTTTTCATACTACAAAAATAATAATTTCTTATCTTTGGGCGAATATTTTTATTAAAATGCAAAACACTATAAATCAATATAATGAAATTTCTGCAGTTTGTAGAAGTCTTTTTGAGAAGAAATAGCTAGATTATGGAGCTGCGTGGCGAGTGCTGCGTCCCAGCTCGGTGACAGACCAAATTTACATCAAAGTTAATAGAATCCGAACTCTGCAAATGACCGACAAAAGATGATAGATGAAGATGAGAGGAGGGATTTATAGCGATTGTGAATTATTCCGTTATCGCTCTTATCCAGCTGGATAGGGAGTTTCAGAGGTTTTAGGCAAGGAGGATAAAGCCGAAATTATGGCGCTATATGATGATTTTATCCAAAAAGCAAAGAGACCTTATGGAAAAGAAAAATCACGATTATGGTGAAGTTTGGCGTGATATGAGAATCAGCTCAATGACTGATTTGATTTATCAAAAATACTGAGAACCAAACAGATAGAAGATAATGAAGGCAAAACATTAGTGTCCGAAGGGCTTGGAAGCAAACTATTTTGATATGCTGAATTACGCAGTTTTCTGCCTTATAAAATTATCCGAAAAATAGAATCAGCTAAATTCTACATAGATTTTTCACTCGATATTTAGTCCCATCAGAGGGAAGCTCCGTTGGTCTTACTTCCTTTGTACATGGCGATTTCAGCAAAGTCAGCCTCATTGAATACAGAGCCAATTCTTTTCCGCTAAGAAAAGATTTTTCCTTTTTCCCAATCTGTGATAATATCAGTATGTGACTATTTTTTCATCGAAACATCTCTGAATTTTTACATGAAAATTTTGGTTTCCTGAAAAGATGTTTTTCAAAAATTTCCTTTGCTGATATTAGAAACAGCATTTCCCAAAATGGTCGATATAGACTATTTCTCCCGATGATCATTTTTCTCATGCTCTCATTGATAGTTAGGGTTTTTGGGATACCACTTTCTTTTATGTCTGTTGATTTGCTTTTCCTGATGATTTGCTGATCTCTCCTTATGTATAGATGTACAGCTACAGGTACAAAAATATCTATGAGTGTGAATATTCTATCATCATCAGACGCATTAGTAGAAATTTCGTAGATGTTTTTCAGGTTTTATTTCTGGGAAAAATCAAGGCTCGAAAAAGCCGATTATCAGGCATTATGAAAATAATGTCCGTTCGCTTTCTCAAAACTAAAAATTTTCTATCTTTATGATAAAAAGCAATCCACTGCAATCATGTGGATGCTTCCCTTTCGGGAAAATGAGAATAGGAGTTTCTGACAATATATGCAGTCTGTATAATGTCATGAGGCTCAATATGATGCGTAATATCTACAATAGGAAACATTCTTCTCCAAACTGAGAATACTTCCTTTTGATGCTTGCAACTTTATGGTCTTTCGTCCCTAAATCTGTAGTAAGTGTAATAATCGACATCGTATTTTTTCTATTTTACAAAGATATTGCTTATTTTTGGATATTTAAAACAATAAATTTTTTTAATAAAATAAATGTTTGAATTAAATTACGAAATAAAAAGATATTGATATCAAAACTTTCTATGGAGTTCAAAATCAATATTTTAACTTAATAAAATCCACATTTCCCGACCCTGAAAAATCACAGGGTCGAGATCGCTATATTTTTGCAGCTGGAAATCAGCAGGCATTGGATATTTTAGAGCAAAAATTGGATGATATTGTTAAATTTATTCAGAGTCATCATACAATAGAGCTGAAAAGATGTGGAAAAATATCTTTGAGTATAAAAGATGAAACTGAAAAACAGCTGATTTTCGACCAAGACATCATTGTAAAAGGTGTCAATGGAAAAAATAATAAAAGCAAAAACAACCAATCTAAAAACTAGTCAAAGAATCCGAAAAAGGATATGGTTTTCGCCATAGGTCCTGCAGGGAACAGGGAAAACTTACACGAGTGTAGCTCTGGCAGTGAAAAGCCCTTAAAGAAAAATGTAAAACGCATCATTCTCACGAGGCCAGCCGTGGAGGCAGGGGAGAGTTTAGGGTTTCTCCCAGGGATTTGAAGGAAAAACTGGATCCGTATTTACAGCCGTTATATGATGCGCTTCGTGATATGATTCCACATGAAAGATTGGAAAAATTTTATAGAAAAAAGGGTGATAGAAGTGGCTCCGCTGGCTTTTATGCGAGGAGAGAACCTTGATGATGCTTTTGTAATTTTAGATGAAGCCCAGAATACGACTCATTCACAGATGAAAATGTTTCTTACGAGAATGGGAATGAATGCTAAATCCATCATTACAGGAGACCCGAGCCAGATAGATTTGCCTAAAAATCAGCAGTCTGGTTTACAGGAAGCTATGAAAAATCCTCCGAAATGTGGAAGAAATAGGATTTATACATCTGAATGAATCTGATGTAGTAAGGCACCCTATCGTGAAAAAAATAATTTTGGCGTATAACCAAAGTGAAAAGAAATAAAAAAAGCCCATGATTTCATGGGCTTTTGAATTATACCTAAGGTCAGATTAGAAACCTCTACCTTTGATTCTTGCTTTTTACCTCTAAGGCTTCTAAGTAGTAGATTCTAGCTCTTCTAACTTTACCTCTCTTATCAACTTCTATTTTTGCAGAGCAGGCATGTTGATAGGGAATACTCTTTCTACACCTACATCACCACTCATTTTTCTGATAGTGAATGTTTTTAGTAGCTCCAGTTCCTCTTAACTGAATAACAACTCCCTTGAAGAACTGAGTTCTTGTTTTCTGTCCTTCTTTGATTTCGTAATAAACAGTGATCGTATCACCAGCTTTAAATTCAGGAAACTCTTTCTTTGTAATGTACTTGTCCTGAACATACTTAATTAAGTCCATTTTTATATATAAATAAAAAGGTTTAAAGTCAAACAACATACACGGCTCTCGTCAGAGGTTGATTAACGAGGTGCAAATTTAATATTATATAGACAAATATTGTAAGCAAAAATTTAAGGCTCAAAAACCTCAAATTTTCCATTTTTCATAAAAAGAAAACGATTTTTTAATACCATTTCTTTTTTCGCTGGGAGTTTCTGTTTCTGGAATACTCTTGTTTTCTGAAATTTTCTGGAGGGTTTTCTACTATATTATATATAGGGTTCTGGAATTTCAGTTTTTTAGGTTTCTCTTCCTCTTGCTTCGTTTTTCTGCTTTCTTGAGGAGGAATAGAAAAAGCCCTGTAATTATAGGTTCATCATCATGATTTTCATTTAATTTACTTTCTCTAATAAATAGGAAGAAGGAGTAGAGGCTGTTCTTCTTCAGAAAAACTATGTCCCTTTCCTTCGATGAGCCATTCCCATTGTATCTCAGAAATCTATCTTTTTATTTTCATGAGAAAATCAAGAGAAGGTTTGTTCCTTCCAGAAAGAACATGAGAAATATTAGATCGCTGAACTCCTATTTCATCTGCAAATTCAGACAAGGATAATTCAGAATAATTGATAATTTTTGAACTCGACTGTTTAAATCCATATACAAATGTAAAAAAATATATTTTACACTTTGTAAAAACATTTGTAAATTATTTGATTTTTGTTTTAGTTACATTTGTAAATAGATTTGTAAAGTAATTCATTTTAATTAAATTTATAAACTATTTATTTGTAAAAATATTTTTCTAAAATTATTATGATTTTTTATCTGGGACTAATAATGATGCAAAAATACTTTACACTTAAAAATTCCCAAAAATTATCATCAAAGAGTGAGATGTAGTGAAGCCCCACTCGTGTAGGTACGAATGTAAAATCATTTTAGTCCAATGAAAACTAATAAAAACGCCAATCCGATTTTTAGATATTTAAACTTATCGATAATTCCAGCTAATAAAAAGAACATAGAACGAAGCCTAGGATGGCAAAAATATTGGAGAGAGACAATATAAGGATCTTTTGGTCACTGAGAAAATAGCAGAATGGAATCCACGGCAAAGATGAGATCTGTAAATTCTATGATAATCAAAAACAAGAAATAGTGAGTTATCACACCCTCTATTGTTACAAAAATTTATTGCCTACAAATTGATTATAGTACTTTGAAAAATCTATTTCGCAAACTTCACGACAGGGTGGTTTTCTGCTGATCTATTTTTCCTCGTCTTCAGGCATAAACATTTTTACACCAGTGAAAATAAGGAAACCTCCAAAAATGTACATAATCCAGCTAAACTTGGTAATCAGGGCTGCTCCTATGAAAATAAACATGAAAACGCATCACAATAGCTCCTAAAACCCCCAGAAATAAAACTCTGTGATAATTCTCCTTTTCTACATTAAAAGCAGTGAATATAAGTACGATAACGAAAAATATTATCCACAGAAAGAGCTCTTTCCACGATGTATCCCAGTCATGTATTCAAGGCCTAAATTCATATTATACAGCTGATACTATGTTCCAAATTATTAGGAATCACATCTACAGGGATGAGATTTTTATTTATAATGTATTGGAGTTTTTCCATGCTGTCGATGCCGTGGAGTAGATGACCATAGCTGACTAATGTAAAATAAAACAACAGAAATAAATATCATGAAAAACTCATAATTCCAGCTTGTTTTTAGATGTTTCCCTGTTTTTAGCAAAAACACCCTAAATCCAAGTGCTAATATTAGTCCAATAAATAATAAAAAACTTATTAAAAATATAATCTCGTTTGACATTGTTGTAAAGTTTATTTCTGCAAATATATTGAATAAAAATGATTCAAGATGACAAATGTAAACAGTGGAGTTTTAGCAAAATAGTGAAAATATACGGGTTTTACAAATGTTTATATTCAAAAACCCTGATAAATACAGGATTTTCTACAATTAAACTAAAGTTAAAAATAACATTATATAAAAATTCATAAAAGTCTGATTTTTAATTAATAACAAAATCTAATTAAATGAAATGTAATTAATAATTTTATATACTGGACAAATTGACAGAAGTGGATTATGCACTACTGTATTTGTGTATACATTTGTAAAGTAAAATTATTGTATTTTTGCAGAAATTTTTCAAGACAACAAAATATGCTGTTTAAATATTTTAAAAATGTAAACTTTCAAAATCGCTATATTTCTCCTAAAAATTGTTTTATACTTAGAAGAGAAATTATGGCGCGGAAATTCAAGAAATAGGAAAAATCAACTTTAGGGAAAACCGATTTATCTTTTTCTAAAGGAAAAGGAAATATTTCTGTGTTGGCTTGGTCACAGATGCACGGAAATGAAAGCAATGCCACTTTGGCGATGCTGGATTTATTGATTTCATTTAGAAAAAAATCCAGCGCCTGATTTTTGGGACAAAATTCGTTTGATTTTATTTTTATGCTCAATCCTGATGGCTCAGAGATCTGGACAAGGAGAAATATTTTTAGAAATAGATATCAATAGAGATTTTCTAAAAAGAGTCCAGCATAGAGATGAAAATTCTGAAAAACAGGCTTTCTCTAAAAATATGATTATGCCCTAAACCTCACATAGAGCAGAGGACTATTTTTAGTACTGATTTTGAGAATCCTGCTACGCTTTCATTCCTTTCGCCTTCGGAGGATGTGAGAGAAATTTGACAGAAAATAGAAAGAAAAAGTATGGCTGGTGATTGCTGAGATTTATCAACATTAAAAATCTGAAAATTCCTAATATAGGGCGTTATACGGATACTTTTTACCCCACATCTTCGGGAGATAATTTTTATGAAAGCAGGAATTCCTGTGTTTTGTTTGAAGGAGGACATTTTATTGATGATTATAAAAGAGAAAAAACGAGGAGTTTTATACGAAGGCTTTTATTTTATGCGTTGGAGTGATAGGGAATTTGAAGGAGAAGTGTCTGACTATGAAAAGATATTTTTGAAATTCAGGAAAACAAGAATCTCATTATGATATTATATATAGAAATGTGAGGTTAAATACTGATTTTGAATGTGTTTTGGATGTTGCTGTCCAGTATAAAAGAAATTAAGACCGAAAGGCAGTGAAGAGATAGAATTTGTCCCTTATGTAGCGGAAGTGGGAGATCTTGGGAAAAAGAAGGGCTGGAAGGAGATAGACTGCACGGGCAAGAAATTTGTTTGTGATAAAAAAATATCCTAAAATAGATGCTCCTGTGGAGTTTCAGATAATTTAAATTTTAACGAAAAATGCCTATTTTTAAGGAAATAATATCGGAGCAAACTCAAATTTTGATTTGGAAATATTCAGAAGAAGAGAAATTTTCTGCTGATTTGATTTCGGATGAAAAAGAATTTGAAAAATTTAAAGCAAAAATCGCTCTAAAAGACTGATAGAAAAACAAATGGTAAGGCAAATGCTCAAAAAATCCTGCCTAATCATAAAAATAAGATACTATGAAAATGGGCAGCCTTATTTGGAGCCATTTGATAAGTTCGTGTCGGTCAGTACATTCTTTTCCCTTATGTAGTTTTTAGTGATTTCCGATAGGAGTGGATATGAGCAGGTGAGAAGATAGGATTGATAAAATAAAGCTTAAATTCTGCATCCCACAGAAATAGACTGGCTCGACAGGGTAGAATCTAGGGATAGAACATCTGACGGCGATCTGGTACAAGAGGCTTTTATTCAAAATATATCCTCGAAACAATGGTCTTTTAAAGGAATTTTATGTAGTTGATGAATTTCTTTTTAGATGATTTTCTAAAAATAAAAATGCAAGGTTTTTGATAAGGATAGAGAAGATAAATTTTTGGCTCATTTAGAAAAAATTGAAAATTATTATCTGGCAATACAGAGAAGAATAAAAATAGCACCACGAATTATGGTGCTATTTTTATTTATGGAAAAATTATTTTTACTCACTGATGTCCCAAACAAGACCAAATCTAAGTGTGTTATCTAGTGCGTTATTGATTTTAGCAGTATTGATAAGGTAAGAGATATCCAATCCGAAAGATCTGTATTTCAGTCCCACACCTATAGTCGCAAACTGTCTTCTCCTTGCTCAGCACTTTCGTGGAAATATCCTGCTCTGATATCAAAAGTATCATTGTATGAATAATCAGCAGCGATGCTGCACATCACACTTTTTCTTATTGCTAAAAAGATTTCATACCATTGATGACACTTACATCAGGATATGTATAAGAAATAGTATTAGTAACATGGGATCACCACAGGTTCTGCACCTGGAACTAGCAGTTTAGAAGCCTACAGAAAGCCCCAAACGGTTTTTCTCATCAAGGAACAAGTCATACCTAGCTCCCTAATCTTTGCAATAGTAGGAAGGTAAGATTTTAGAATCTATACTTTTCTACTATAGTTAAGTTTTAGTCCCTACATTTTGAATTGCAAAACCACCTCTTACTTACCTTCTTTCTCACCGAAACTCTGCATTTTAGGTGATTCATAATATCCTGCCCCATGTCTATCGCAAATGTATTAGCTGCTTGTAATGTGCTGCTGCTTTGTCCCTAAACTAGACTAAGTCTGAACGGATATATTCTACCCGTAACCGCTATTGAGAAACTCTCGAAAGTTTCAAAGCATAGGCTAAATCAATAGAGAAATTCGTTAGGTTTGATTGTCCTTCACTTACTGCGACTCTCCTACTATTCTAGACAAATCTACTGTTCCTATATTGAAGTAATAGATACTTGCACTCAGTGTGCTTCTATCTTCCTCTCCCAATTTTTGTATAAAAAGAACCATATAATAAGAATATATCATTGGTAATTTTTATTCATATATGAGTAAAACTACTACCCACAGATGTTTTTGCTTTTAGCAAAAGGGTATTTCGCTGCATTCCAATATTGGGAATAGGTATCTGGCGTAGCCACACCCTTGGTCTGCCATACCTCCTGAACGAGCATCTGGGGCTATCTCTTAGGAAAGGAGCACCTGTCAATACAGGACAGAATGTTCTGTAAGATCTTGGGAATAAGCACCAGTAGCTACTCCCAGTCCCAGCATGATGATAAGTTTTTTTGTTAAAATTCATATTAATGTTTTAATAATCATGCAAAAATAAAAATTTTAATTTAAAATTTATGATGTTTTATATTTTAGTTAAAAAGTTATATTTGTATTTAGAAAGTATATGGTTGTATGAAATAACGAAATCGATTTTAAAATTTCAAAGAATATTTTAAGATTTTATATTTCAATGTAACTTGTTTATAAAATGAGTGATTTATAGTGATATTTGATAAACTACAAAAACATGAAAAATATTTGTTAAAAAGTCGTAAAAGAAATTTTGATAAAAAGAAATAATTTATCGTTATTTGCAGTCTGAAATTTAAAAGTTTATAAGAATACATATTATGAAAAATGAAATTGTTTTTCATTGTCTGCTTTAGGAGCTTTGACTCTACTTACTAGTTGTGGTGGGGAGGTTCTACTAAGAGTGGTGGAGGAACAAAATTCACAAGTAAAACTAGTTGGAAACCAAATGACCAAAAGGTTGGTTTTTCACTAAGAAAAGAGCAAAAACAGAAAGGATGGCTGGAATGGTGTGTAGGAGGTGGAACTTTTACTATGGGTGCAGTGAAAAGATGATGTGATGAGAGACTGGAACACACACACCTAGAAAAGAATGCAGTTAGTTCTTTCTTTATTGGGGAGACAGAAATCACGAACTACGAGTACCGTGAGTATGAACATGGTTGAAATTGTATTCCCATCTTCTGATCCTAGTTTTAAAAATATCTATTCAGGAGCCTTCCAGACATATTAGTTTGGAATAACAAGTTATCTCGTAATGACTATTCTGAGTCTTATTTCCGTGCGCCTGAGTATGATTACTATCCAGTTGTAGGGGTGTCTTGGACTCAAGCAACAAGATACTGTGACTGGTTGACTGACAGAGCTAATGAAAAAGCTTTGATGGATCAAGGGGTTATCAAATAAAGATTTCTATACTAGTGATGCTAAATCAACCAAGGAGCAAATACATTTAATTTAGATAAGTTCAAATCTAACGATCCAGAACTTCAAAGTTATGTAGATGCTAAAAGAATGGAGCAGACAAGGTATCAAAACTAAAAATGCTAGAATCCAAGCAGCGAACAGAAACGCAGCAGCTAGCTTTAGTGACTAAGTTTAGACTTCCAACTGAGGTTGAGTGGAATATGCAGCTCTAGGACTTCAGAAAAACAGAAATTATAACAACTATCTAGGAAAAACACCTAAAGAGATGTATTAGAGCTACAAGGAAGAAACAAAGGTCTTTATCTTGAAAACTTCAAACAAGGTAAAGGGACTACTCTGGTGTAGGAGGATGGAATAACGATGGTTCTCCTTCAACATCTGATGTGAAAAGATATCCTTCTAATGACCTAGGTATCTATGGAATGTTAGGAAATGTTGCAGAGTGGACAGCTGATATCTACAGACCTATAATGATGAAGAAGTTAACGACTTTCAACTACCATAGAGGTAACATGATCAAAGATATTGTTAGAAAATGCAGATGGTACATTCAAGAAAAATTAGAAGGAAATACTATAGCATATGATACTCTTTATGATGGTAGATTAGTTTATAAAGGATTACCTGGACAATAAGAAAGAGTTGTAAGACAAGATAACAGTAACTATATGGACTGGTGACTATATGTCTTCTATGAGTCTGGTTTTGGTAGAGCTCTTGAAGATAGTGCTGCAGCTAAGTTCAGTATGTATAACTCTGTGAAAAAAGAAGATTTATCGTAGATGGACAAGGAAGAGTGAGTTCTACAAAAAGATACAAAAGACAGATCTCACGAACATGTCTAACTCATGAGTAGTAAAGGAGGATCTTGGGTTGATACAGCTATTGGTTAGATCCAGGACAAAGAAGATTTAAGGATGAGAAATAAAAGCTTTTCGGATGGATTGGTTTCCGTGTAGCACAAGATGCGAAAGCATAATTCAAATGTAGATCAAAAAGATAAAATATATCCCTAAATATAAAAAGCCTTTCCTAATTGGAAAGGTTTTTTATTTTTGAATTATGGATGTTAAAGATTTTTATTTCAGCTATTTTCAGGCTGGGAACATAAGTATAGATAATGAAAAATAGAAAAGGAACTATTTTCTTTGCTTTTTCAGGAGAGAATTTTTGATGCCGCTACAAAGGCAGAAGATGCCATACGAAATGGAGCAGCAGCTGTAATAGTTGAGAAAAAGAATATGAAAAATATAGATAAAAAGATATTCTATGTTCCTTCTACACTAGATTTTTACAGAAATTTGGCTTTATTCCATCGTAGACAATTACAAATTCCTATTATAGGGCTTACGGGAAGTAACGGAAAAACCACTACAAAAGAATTAATTTCCTCTGTATTGACTAGAAAATATAAAACTCAATATACTTTTGGAAATTTAAATAATCATATAGGAGTTCCCGACTTACATTGCTTTCCATAACGAAAAGAACACGAAATCGTTGTGATAGAAATGGGAGCAAATCACCAAAAAGAAATAGAACTTCTGTTCACTAGCAGAGCCAAATATAGGCTACATTACTAATTTTGGTAAAGCCTCATTTAGAAGGCTTTTGGTGGTTTTGAAGGTGTAATAAAAGGAAAATCAGAACTTTATGATTATTTAAAAGAAAAATAACCAAACAATATTAGTAAACGAAAGTTGATGAAATTCAGCGAGAAAACTAAAAATTATTCGAAAAATCACTTTTTGGTGCAGATGATTCTCAATATTATTTTTGAGAAGTTTGTAGAAAATAATTTGGTTGGAATCACTTATAAAGGTCAGAAAAATGTCAGTCCAATCTACAGGAGATTATAACTTTACTAATATTTGTGCAGCGGTAAGTTTAGGTTTGCATTTTTGATATTGATTTTGAGGAAATTAACAGCAATAGAAAAATTACAAGCTCACTCAATATGCGCTCGCAAGTTGTAGAGAAAACGGGAAAACATTAGTTTTAGACACCTATAATGCTAATCCCAGCAGTATGGCTTTGTCATTGAATATCTTTAGTCAATTCACTGGTTCTAAGACTGTTATCATAGGAGATATGCTGGAGCTGGGCGAGAGGATAGTATCACAGAACATCAGAAAGATATGGGAACATGCGCAGTCCTTGCAATTTAGATGAAATACATAACCGTGGGCAGTATTTTTAAGCAGGTGAACTCCTTCTGAAAAATCATTTACACCGATGAGCTTATAGAATACTTTAAAGCAAAACTCTCTCAAAATAAAAATATTCTACTAAAAGGTTCCAGAGGAATCGCATTAGAAAAAGTAATAGAGTTTTTATGATAAAGGTTATTCAAAAGAATAACCTTTTGTTTTTACTATCTCTAAAACCAACTGCATTAGTAAATCAGTTTCTGTCTACTTTTTACGATGTTGCTTTTTCGTAAGGTTTTGGTTGCTTTGTCCCACTACCAGAAAGTTGGGATTTTTTCTTTAACCTCGAAAGTGGCATCGCTTCACCAGATTTTAAGATTTCTAAAATCAGTTTTTCATCATCTCTAAGTTCTATTGCTGGCATTTTTCTTTCTGGTCTCATCTGAGGGAAAAACAGCACTTCTTGAATGGATGCATTATTAGTAAGGAACATCATCAGTCTGTCCATACCTATTCCCTAAAACCAGCTGTTGGAGGCATTCCGTATTCCAATGCACGCAGGAAATCTTGGTCTATGAACATCCTTCATCATCTCCTTTTTCAGAAAGTTTCATCTGTTCTTCGAAATCTTTCGCGCTGGTCTATTGGGTCATTAGCTCAGAATAAGAATTTGCAATTTCTTTACCGCAGACCATCAGTTCAAATCTCTCGGTCAAACCTTCTTATCTCTGTGTAGTCAAAGGTGACATTTCTATTGGATAATCTGTGATGAAAGTAGGCTGAATAGAAAGTTGCCCTCGCATTTTTCTCCAAATATTTTCATCTATCAGTTTTTCCTTTACCCATTGTCTCATCTACATTTATACCGATGGATTTCTGCAAATGCTCTAAGTCTTCTTCGCTCTTACAGTGATATCGTATCCCTAGTAAATTTCTTGATGGCATCTGGTCATAGAAATTCTTCGTAAAGGAGCTTTCCAGTCTATCTCATGTTCTCCGAAAACCGCTTTGGTTGTTCCATTTACTGCTTTTGGCACAATGTCTCCAAAAAGTCTTTCGGTAAAAATCCATCATCCAGTTGTAATCCTTGTATGCCACATAGATTTCCATTGCCGTAAATTCAGGGTTATGGGTTCTGTCCATCCCTTCATTACGGAAGTTTTTAGAAAACTCATATACACCATCAAAACCACCTACAATCAGTCTTTTTAGATATAATTCATTAGCAATTCTAAGGTATAAAGGGATATCCAAAGCATTATGATGAGTGATAAAAATGGCCGCGGCTAGCTCCTCCCGGGATAGATTGTAGAAATAGGTGTTTCTACCTCAAAAATATCCAGCATCATTAAAGAACCCGACGCATCGCATTGAAAAAGTTTAGTTCTCTTTACGAAAACCTCCTTTACCCCTGATTTACTACTAAATCCACATACTCTCTGGCGGTAACGAAGCTCAGGGTCGTTGAAAGCGTCATGAACAACGCCGTTTTTCATCTATTTTAGCAAAAGGCAGCGGTCGGAGAGTTTTAGTCAAAAGAGTGAAATTTTTCACCATTACTGTCATCTTCTCTACCTGAGTTTTGAACACTCCTCCTACACCGATGATATCACCGATGTCCAAAAGGTGCTTTGTAAACTTCATTATAAAGTTCTTATCATCAGTAGGGCAGATTTCATCTCTGTTGAAATAAACCTGAATACGCCCAGAAGAGTCCTAGTAATTCCGCAAAAGAAGCCTTTCCCTGTATTCTTCTAGGAAATAAGTCTTCCTGCTATTTTTACCTTTTTCCTTCTTCAAAACCTTCTTTTATAGACTGCTGCAGAGTCCGTGATAGTATATTCGTCTGCTGGAATGCATTGATTCCCATTTGGGTAAGTTTTTCTAACTTCTCGGCGTATGATTTCTTGTTCTGATAATGACATTTTTCAATCTTATTTAATTAGACTGCAAAAAGTAAATAAATTTTACTTAAGAATGGTATTTAATCTTAGCTAATACACCTCTTTCATCAAATGAAGAGGGATGCGATCCGGACGGGACCTCGAGACCGCGACCTCGCCGCAGACAGGGCGGCATTCTAACCAACTGAACTACCGATCTAAAAAGCAAATTTTTAAAACCTTAAAATTAGGTGCGATCCGACGGGACTCGAGACCTGCAATGACCTCCGCCAGACAGGGCGGCATTCTACAACCAACTGAACTACCGGATCTTTTTATTATAGAACTTCTATTCTTGATTTTGTGAGGTGCAAATATAGATAATTATCTTTACTCGCAAATAACATAATAAAATGCTTTTCATTTACGAAAAGCACTCAGTATCAAATAAATATTTTTATAAATGTGCAGAAAGTTTCTCTCGATAACTTCTTTGAGAAACTCACTATTTTCATCTACTACCTCTCCATTTTTGAAAAATAAGAAGAGTAGGGATGCTTCTGATACCATATTCCAAAGATACTCTTGCTGATTGTTATCAACATCTACTGTACACTACAGCCTTTCAAAACTCGTTATGAAGCTGCTCGATAACGGAGAAAAGCATTCTACAAGGAGCACACCAAGTAGCCCAAAAGTCACTAATACTGGTTTATCTGATTGTAATACGGATTCTTTAAATGTTCCGTCTGTAACTTTTCTAATGCCATTATAAATCATATTTTACGATTAAACTTGATGCAAAAATACAACAATCTTTTATTGTAAAATCTATACTAGTATTATTGATTTCTATTTTATTTTTCTTGACAATTCATTTTAGAGTAGATATCAATTTATCTACTATCTTCTTTTGGTGGTCTTACTGCTAGCACGAAACTCTAAGCGGGTAGTAGTATCCATCTCTTCTTCTGTCTGGATGGACATCAGCTGCACCATAGACAGCTTGCTGCGCCAGAGCTGCACGCTGAGAAACAGCAATTCCTTCATATCCAGCTGTAAGCCTATCAGAGGATTTTTGAACGGCGGTGCCAGACTCAGCACCGTGTAAAGGCTTTTCTTTTGTTGGAAGATTGTCCGTTGAATTTAATGTTAGGAAATACTTTTTGGTTCTGAACAGCATAATCTTTAATCCCTTGAATATGAGTAGAATACTGCTCTAAATTTTCTATTGATAATTCTAATGCTTTCCCTAAACCAACAATTCCGACTACATTTTCTGTTTCCTGCTTGCTCAGGCTTCTTTTCCTGTGTCCTCCCACGATAAGCCCTTCTTCAAACCAGAGGATTTTCTGACATGCAAATCCTACACCTTTTCGGACCATGAATTTATGAGCGCTGCATGAAGCGAAATCAATAGGAATTTTTGAAAAATCTAAATCCAAGTGTCCCACAGTCTGCACCGTATCAGAATGGAATAGAGCATGGTTTTGCTTACAGATTTCAGCGGTTTTCATGTCTAATAATTTCGATTTCGTTATTGGCATGCATCAGACTCACCAAAAGTCTTTTTATCAGAAGATTTTAGGATTTTTCCAGCTCGGCTAAATCAAAATTACCGTTTTTGTCAGGGCGAAGATAGACAAGCTCCACGCCTTTGTGGTTTTTCATTTCAAGGCAGGATTCTGACACGCATTTTTGTGCTCAAGGGCAGAAGAAAATGATTCTTTCTACTCCAAGATGCTCTACGCAGGATTTGATAATCAGGTTGTTAGATTCTGTTCCACAAGAAGTGATAATCTCACCTGGAGTCACTCTGCAGATATTCTGCTATTTTTCTTCGGGCATTTTCATCAAGGTTTTAGCCTCTGCCCTGATGCTGTGCGTAGAGGACGGATTTCCGTAATGATTTCTCATCACAGAGCATTTCTTCTATAACCTGTTCGTTTAGAGGAGTGAAGCTGCGTTGTCTAAATAGATTTTATTCATAGATTATTTGAGATTTTTAGAAATTCTATTTTTTGGAACCGATGATGTGATAGGTCTGGTAACTACCTGAATACATCTAAATCTGTTTCGTGTTCTTTTTCAAATTTTCCTTTTTTGATGAACAATTCCAAAAGTTTCTCCATTCACTCTGTAAGCATCTGGCTTCTCAGGTGTATGGCTTCCAGATCGAAATTCGCCCAAATTGTACTCTTTATTACTTTTCTGTTTTTAGGAAATGTTATCTTCTGATTATCAGTGTTTTCGTTGTTCATTATAAATGTCCCTTCGCTAGCATAGCTTTTATCCAATTCTTCTTGGTTTTTAATCAAAGAAAAACTCGATATAATGCGCCTCCATTTTGATTGGAATAGAAAATATCTTTTTCGCTGAAAAAGATATTTTAGTGTCATTTTCACATTTTTCTGAGAAAGACAAGATGTGAAAATGCTCATAAACCTATTAAAAATAAAATGTTTCATATCAATATTTTGACAAATTTAATGAAAAACGATAAAATCTTCATCCGCCCAAGAAAGCATTTCCTTGGTCTCCTAATGTATCACCAAAAGCGATGATTTTATCAAATGTTTCTTTTCAATAAGCTATTCTGTTTACTTTTTCCTGTCCGTTGCAGTTTTTGGTGCTAGAATTTTCCTGTAAAAATATCAGTTTTCAAAGTGCGCCTGTGTGGCTACCAAATCCATTTTCCATTTTTCTGCAAAATGGTTTTGCCCAGATATCCAGAGATGCTGTCACCAAAAGGCATTTGGTGGTAGTTATGTCAATTTGATTGATAAAATCTATGGCGTTTTCGCGGATAAGGCTCGGTAGTTTTCATTAAAAATTGTAGCGCTTTGGACTCTATTTCCTGTCGTGTTTTTTCCTTTTAAAATAGAATTGACAAAACTTTTTGACCTCCAGCATTGGCTAATTTTAGTTTTAGCATGATGAAAAGAGGGATGTGTTTGATAAAACTGATGTAGAATTTTTAGGTTCATAAAATTTGAGAAAAAGCGAACATGGTGTCCTTCTTTGTCAAAGTACCATCAAAGTCAAAACAATATAATGCATAATCTTACTTAAAGTAAATCATTAATACGAAAGATATAATCCAAAAGTAAAACAGTTACTTGGATGTATTTATCTCTATAAAAAGGTTTTAGTAGGAGATTCGGTTTTTGTTATACACCAAAGTCTGCTGAAATATCTCACAAAAATAACAAAAATGTAGTGTAAAAATATTTTGATTAAATCTGGACTGAACATCAGGAGAGAGGGTAAACATCACATAGCAAAATGATTGCTAATGAACAGCTTACCGCCAAGACAATGTCTGCAAACTGAATATTATACCCATCCAGCGCTTTTTCTCGTTTTTCCGTTTATTTGTGAGTTTATAAGTTCGCCTCGTCTTTTTCCAATTGCTAAAACCAAAGCCAGCACAAATGTCAGTAAAATAGCCCACTGAGAAATCCAAATACCTGTAATATATCCACCTGCACAAAACCCTAAAAACAAACCCCAAAGCAATGATAGAAATATCAATCTATCATGATATGTTTCAGCCTAAAAGTATAGGCGATATTCATAATAAAATAGGCGCTAAGACAAGAGAAAAATAGAGTAGATCATTGAAAAATAAACCCTAACAAGCTTGCATAATCAGAAAAACTAAACCCACAAAAACCACATTTTTGCTGCTGATTTGCTGATTTCTCCCGAAGCCAGAGGTCTTTTGCACTTTTTCAGGGTGTTTTTATCTGCTTCTATATCTGTATAATCATTGATTATATAAATACAACTAGCTGTAAAAAGAGAAAATAAAAACGCAAAATAAACTCACACTAAAACAGCTCCAAATGAAGAAAAGACCCTGATAAGGGCAGAAAAACAAAAATATTTTTAATCCATTGTTCTATTCTAAGGAGTTTTATATATTTTTCATAAAATATAATTAAATTGTAGAAGTTTTAAAACATTAAGTACTGAAACGGCTTTTATTTTACTGATTGGTAATTTGTTGAGATTTTAACAACACATCTGAAATATTGCCTCTGTTATCTATATTACCTATCATATGCATCACCATATGAACTAAAATCTTCTTTTCATCCAATACCACATATTACCTTTAGAAGCATATACGCTCTAATAATTCTGTAAAACTTTTTAGCAATAATACTTTGTTCTCCTACAACACCATACCTGTCCCAAAAACTATCGCAACAATATCCTAATCTATTTTTGGACAAGTCAATTTATTATGTATTGAGAATTATTGTCATCAGCAATAATAAAACCAATTATAGCTTATATCATCATCATAGTCTTCTCCTATAATAATCTTATTTGCCCTCTCTTAAATTCAGTTAATCCTACTATTTTAATCGAATCAGTGAGTATTTTGAAAACAATTAATTATAGTTTTCCAAATAGAATTTTAAATCATTTGGAACTTCATAAGGTAATTTTTATAAGGCACAGGTAATCTTGAAACTATACACTTTTCATCTTTTTCTATCTCTAAAATTAATTCATTGATCCATACTTTTTCTTTAAATCCTAAATAATATGTTGGCTAAATCTTCTATAGTATACCTATTAGCAACATCAAATATCCTTTTAGACAGCTAAATAGCTTCTCTATTCGATACTTTTGCTCATTCTATTTCACCGCCAATATAAGTATACACCTTGCACCTTGTTGTCGTATTTTGTATTGTTCGTACTTGTATTGTGTTGATTGGTGTTGTTGCTGATTTTAACAATACATCTGAACATTATCTATGGCAAAGTAGTATGCTCTAAAATGGTTATAAACTCACTGAATGTATCACATACAAAGTAGGTATTACAATCGCTATTGGAAGCCTCAAAAAAGTGAGAATGGTCATAAAAATAAATCCCTTTAGAGAAATCACCTACCTCTGTGGTTACTAAAAAGGAGCATCGCTCCTCCTGGGTCTCTCCAGATTACAAAGGCTTTTGTCGGGAAAATCATCACTGAACTCTTCATAGGTTTCTACATCTCTTCTATATCATAGAAAAGATCAAACATAATGTATTCCTCTATATCCTTTTCACATAGAAATGAGGCTTCATCAATGATAGCGCCGTCATTTTGGGCTAAAAATTAAAACAATCATCAGGCAAGGTAAACCCTAAAAACTCCTGAAAAGTAAGGACTTTTGCTATTACCTTTATTTATTGCTTTTATTTTCATACTTGTAAAATGTTATACTTATTCTTTTGTGCTTTATGGATTGGTGAAGTATGGAACTTTAACAACATATTTGATACGATTACCTTTTACCATAAACTTGTTTTATATTTTTCTTTATAAAAAGTATTGAATAAGACAAAAAACTCATCCAAAGCCTTTTCTTCCGTTTCAAATTTATAAAAAAGTATATTAGCCCTATCCCATAGAATCATTAATATTATATCTCTTTCTTAGCCATTCATAGAATTCGGGTATATAGTACATCAGCCTTTACATCTTCTTTCTCATCACGATGATACCAGCCATTAACAAAGGCTTCAAAACAAAATATACTATGTTTCCTAATATACATTTCAGGAATAGGCTTAATAAGTTTATAAGTTCTATAATAGTCATATTGAAAATACTAAAGTTCAGTTTTTTGTATCTGTATTTGTTATATTAGCATATTATGTTTTTAGCAACATATCTGAAATATTACTATATTTTTATAAAATTAGGATTATTCTGTCTTTAAAACAATGTATTCCGCTCAAATTCAATCTTTTGTCCTTCATAGAAAACTCTAAATAAAAATATCCTCTGCTATCATCCGAAAGCTCTTTTAATTTTCCTTTAGCTTCAAATCTGCTCTCTATATAAAGTATCTATTGTAAAACCTTCTGTTTCTTTTTTATTTTGGGAGTAAAAGAAAAATTAGCAATAGTTATCATTTATAAAATTAAAAATCACATTTTTATTTTCTTCAATATGGTTTTAAGTAATATAACTCAGTATCGGAATAGAATAATTTTTGAATAATAATAATCATTATGAAAATCATAATAAATATTATTAAATTTATATTGAATCAAATTTTCAAAAGAGGGTATTGAAGTTACATTTATCATAATTAAAATCCCTATTTTCTATATTTTCTAACTATTCCATCTTACCTTTGAATATTCGCTTTATTGCTACATTAATTATCTTTATAGTATCATCTATTTGTTCTTCATTAAATAACTTTTCTATATTTGGTAAATTTGTTGATATTTCTTTATCGTAAGCAATTTCTATTTTCTTCAAAACTTTTTCTCTGGATATGAAACCTTTAAAATATATATCAAAAATACAAACCTTGCTTCTTATTTAATAATTCATGTTTGTTGTAAGAGTTATCGATAGAATACCTTTTCTCTATCATAAAAATAGTTCCTATTTTTGATTAATACATTCAAAGAAGAAAATAAATAACCATTATCTTAACACTTTCATTCATATATCCATTATCATATAGAATTCTATATTTTTCAATTTCATCCTCGTATATAGCATGATTACAACAAGCCAAATGTATTTTTCTATTTTATGATAAAGTTATTTACAAATTTTCTTCAAAGCCCATAGATTTTCTCCATAACCATTTTATGAATAAAAACTATAAATAAAAAGGCGCAGAACATGAGCCTGCACCTTTCGTTATATGAGAAACCTAAATAGATTGGTTTCATTTTTAGCATCCTCTATCATTTTTCGTTTGCGGTGAGATAGCAACTCCCACTCGTCTGTTTTTAGCTCTTCAGCCTCTGTGTCATTAGACAGCAATAGGCTCAGATTCTCCCATACCGATAGCCGTAAATCTACTTGATTGTAGACCTTTTATTTATGTACATTACTACCGCATCAGCTCTTCTTGCATGAAAGCTTTTTGGTTTGTAGTCATCTGCACTTTCGCTCATCAGTGTCCGTAAACATTGATGTATGTCATCAGGATTGTTTTTGAAAACCTCTGCTACTTTGTTCAAGTTGCTTTTTGCAGTAGAAGTCAGATTAGAAGAATTGAAATCAAAATTCACGCTGTTTTCATTCAAAACTACCTTGATACCTTCTCCTACACGCTCTACCTCTGCACCAGGGAGGGCTGTTTTTATCTCACGAGCCTGTTTGTCCATCTTGTTACCGATAACACCACCAGCCAGCTACCACCTACGATACCGCCTAAAACAGCACCCATAGTTCCTTTACTCGCCTTTTACCGATATTGTTACCCAAAATACCACCCAAAACAGCTCCACTTACAGTACCTATAGCTACACCTCTTTGTGTATTGTTAGAGTTTTTTACGGCTTCACAACTTGTGAATAATAATGAGCCAGAAAGCCCAAGTGCCACTACATATGGCTTATTAAATATCTTCATAATATAAAATTATTTTTACTCGTTGAAATTGATAATATACTTTGATTACTTCTCCTTCAAAAAGGCAGCTCTGTAAGGGTAAAACTATCTTTCTGCTGGTTTTCCAGCTGAAGCACATATCCTTCTGTGATTTGTTTAGTCTTTTACATTATCTTGAAGTTTTTGAATCTAAATTCTTTGTTTTTTTGTAACTTCAAATTTGATGGCTTGTGTCACCATAGGGCAGTTATGCTTTTTCCGTTTTAGCTGTAGCTCAGAGTGGTTATTAGGAATAAGCTCCATGTACCTCCTACAAAGCACTGAGCATCAGCATTTTTCGTGGAAGGCTTTAATTTGAATTTTTATCATAATCCTAGAAGAAACTACCTTTCACCTTTTAAATCATAATGAGTCAGAAGTCTGATTTCCTTGCGATGCAGACCTTGGATTTAAAGCTGTCGAACAATGCTCTAAACCTGCTGTTAATAAGAACTTTTTCATGAATTTTAATATTTTTGAATCTTTATAATAATGCTAAATTATATAAATTTATCTTAACAGAGATTTTCTATTTTAAGAAATTTTGTAAGTTTTTCAACATTCTTGTTAAAATTCTTCATTCTTTTCATTTAAAATAAAACGCTTCAAAAATAGGAAACGTTTTTCTTTAAAATTAATTATTATTTTGACTTAACAGCTTTTCTGTTTGCTTTTACACCTTTTGTTGTAAAAATTGTCATAGCGTATTGAGCCGCTGTAAGGTCTATTACACCACCAGCAACTGAAATTTGGTCAAAGTTGCATTAGAATCTCACATTTGCATTTACAGTAGATTTATTTACTGTTTTTACGAGTGCTTCTTTTGATCTGCTGAGGAGTAAGGCTTGGCATGTCGCCCAAAGCACAGCCGCCGCACCTGCTACCACTGGAGATGCCATAGAAGTTCCTTGTAGGTATTCGTATTTAGCATCTGGAACAGTAGAGTAGATTTCTGTCCCTGGCGCGAAAAACATCTACCATTTTTACCATTGTAGTTAGAGAATCTAGCTCTTAGGTTTTGGTTGTTGTTTGTGCTAGCACTCTACCACTATCATAGTTGCTAACGAATGGTTTTTCGTCTGACTGCTTCATGAAAGTTAGTAGGAAATACTCATTTTTCTCCGATGTTTTGATTTATCATTTCCTGCTGCTTTTACTAGAAGAACTCCTTTTTCTCTAGCGTATTTCATAGCATCCCAAACATATCCCTCGGAGATACAGCCTTACCGAAACTCATGCGAAGGATTTTAGCTCCATTGTCTACTGCGCATCTGATGGCATTAGCAACATCTTTATCTCTTTCGTCTCCATCTGGAACGTCTCTTACAGTCATTATTTTAGCCACTTTTATGAGCTACACCATACTGAGCCCTCATTTCCGTGAGGAAGTCCTGCGATGATTCCAGAAACGTGCGTTCCGTGAGATGCATCAGGCCCTTCGTAATGGTTGTTTCCGTAGTGTTTTTCGTTATAATTATCATAATTATCTCCTACGATTTCTTTTCTTGGGTCAAAATCAAGGTTATAATGCTTTTTGTAGCCTGAGATTCGTAGTGTTTTAGAGCACCTTCAACCTCTTTTTCTCAATAATTCTTCAACTTCTTTTCGGGAGTTTTTCCTACATTTTCAGCCTCTTGAACAAGAGAGAATTTAAAATCTGCAAGTTTCTGTCTCTCTTGAGAAGCAGGTTTTATAGCTGCTAAATTAGCTTTTAGTTAAAGTCTTTTCCATTAGAGTTTTTACAGATACTTGGGATAGCTTTGTTAAATCCCAGAAAATAGTGGTAATATTGCTTAGCTTGAACCTTTTTCATCATATAGTTTTTAGACTTTTGGTACATAGCATATTCTTCTGGCATTTTTTGACTCGATTTAGCTCTATTTTAGCAGAATCAGATCCTTCAAATATTGGCTGATATTTTTATTTTACCACTCTGGTTACTTCTAGGTTATCAGCATCTACATCTGTCGTCTTTTCCACCGATGAAGTTCCATCCGTAGATATCATCTACATATCCGTTTTTATCATCATCTATACCGTTGTTTGGGATTTCATTTGGGTTTTTCCACATGTTGTTAATCAACCTCGGGTGGTCTACTTCACACCGCTATCCAAAAACACTCTACTACAACAGTTCTGGCTTTAATCCTTTGATTCTAAGAACTTGTAAGCATTATTGGTATTAACACCATAAACATCGGTAGCTGAAAAATCCTTTGTGATACTAAGTTTTTAAATCGTTGTCTGCATTTTGTCTTGTGCAAAAAGCAAAACTAAAAGACGCTAAAAACGCCGCTGCAATGAGTACTTTTTCATTGTAAATTTGTTATTTATAAATTAATTACTTTTTCCTTGTTCAGCAAAAGATAATTTTTATCCCTTTTTATACAAAAACATTTAACTCATTTTAACTTTTTGATGAATGTTTTTCTTAGGTTTGATGTGGGATGATGAGATTTAAAGCCTTTCAGACCTTCTTCGCCGACAAGTTTCTCCAAGTTCTCCATTTCCTCGGTCAATAGGCGAGAGTGAGGTATGTCCATATAGTTGGTTTTCAGGCTGTTCATTGCTGTAAGAACATTCTATGGCGATGCCCTTTCAGTCTTTTTCTTTGATAATCGGAGCGACGGCTTTCCACAAATCGGCAAGCTGCTCCGTTCCCTCAATCTATCTGCGCCTGTATCTCCGAGATATACAAAATATTGATTTTCAGTGTTTTTACAAAGCGCTGCAGGCTTAGATTTTTCCCTGTGTGGCTTAGATAATACATTTTCAGCTGAAAATCAGTGTTTTCTACGCTCATCCATTCATCTGTGTTCAGCCTTTTTGTAAGTATATTTTCCCAAAATAGGTTTTTCGCCTTCATTGGCAAAAATTAGCCCAAGCTTCCCAAGAAAAATGATGTTTTTGAGGGCTTCTATCACGAATTCCGCTCCATAAATGTTCTTTTTAGAATCTTCTGCAAGCAGTTGATCACCAGCCCTGAGCAATGGTCAAAATGCGGATGCGAAATGAAATATCCCTTTGATTTTTCTTTTCAAAATTGCTCTGGACTTTCTTTTTCCTGTTTTGTAAATAAACTTTCAGCCCTGTATGGATAGTTCCTGCATCCAGAGCCAGATAGACTCTTTGCTCGGCTCAGAGATGAGATAAGAAGAAAGATTGCTTTTTCATCTATTCCACCACACCCAAAGGAATGATTTTAAAATTCTGTGCAGCGAAACAGCTGTCCCACGAAAACCAGTGGAAAAATAATTTTTCTTTATTCATTTCTATGATTTTAGGTAAGATGCAGCCTCTGGCCGGAGATTGCAGAGCAAATCTACAATGGAAAGGTCTTTGATAAAGCCCAGTTTATCAGAAAAAGTCTGATAATCCTCCTTGTTGGAAGGATGGTTCTATTTTTGCTGAAAAACTTTCCTAAAAATCCTTTTGCAGAAGGCGTTTTGATGTATTCTTCGGTTAATGAAAAACTTTTGGTCTGTTTTCAATAATTTTTGGATAATTTCTAGACTTTTTAGATTAAAATCAATCAAAAATTTGGGTTGATTTTCATAAACTTTGCTCAGCTGGTCTTCATAAAATTCAAAAATAAGGAGAAGACTGATAAGCCGTTTTATATGATTTCCAGTGGAGTGCCTGCCATCTTTCGGAATATGATATTTCATGTCTCGGAGCTCTTTTTCCCGTTGTGGTTTATTGGGATGATTAAAGGCAGTTTTCCATTTTGCCCCGAAAAATACAGGCTCTATTTCGGTAGGTCTGCTTTTGGGAAGTGTTCCTCCTGTCTCAAAATAATCTGATTTTCCGAATTACAAAAACTCAGAAAACCAAGAAATAGGAGGGAGGTAAAATATTGGTAATAAGACTGTTTGCATTTTTATTTGGATTAAGGTTTTTCTAAAAGAAGGCTTACCCATTCTTCTCCTTTTGGACTTGGTCAGGACTAAATCATGCTTTTGTGCAGACTTCCAAAATGTCATTGACATCGAAGAGAAGCAAAGCCCCGAAAGCAGGAGGTTTTCCGCCGCTGTTCAAAACGAAAACATAAGTAGGAATGTCTCGAAATCAAAATATTTCGGTTGATATTCGCTAAAATATCATCAAAATTTTCCTTTCTCCAAGATTTTCTCTGCTGTTCCTTGTTCTATTCGGAAATTCATTTGGTTTCTTTCCGCGTTTTCTTTGGAGTTTTCCACAGCCCATTCATCGATCAGTCAATGGCTAAACATCCTCTGCGCCTTTTCAGTTTTGAAAAATCGCCAAAATAGAAGTTCCCGCAGCCGATATCCAGCACTTTTTCCCCACTGAAAATCAGATCCAGCATCTGCTGAATCATCAGGTAAGTAGTGGCGTGATGCCCCGTACCAGAAGGACATTTTGGGCTGAATGATGATTTCATACGGCGTGTTTTGGCTTTCGTGAAATTCGGCGTGATGAGCACTTTGTTTTCCACATTTATGGGCGAAAAATTCTTTTCCCATTCCTCATTCCAGCTTGATATTCGGCATTTCCTGAATGGTGTAGGAAATCTTTAACCTCATCATGGCTCAGCAGCCAAAAGATTTTTAGCTCCTCTTCATTGAAAAGACTCCTCTGGAACATACGCTAGAATGCCGTCATTTTCTTCCGTAAAAGCTGTCAAAAACCAATGTTTATCAGCTCCGCCATTAGATTTCGTTCCACGGCTGGGCAGTTCTATTTATATTAAGTTCAAGGTATTTTTGCATTTTTCTAAAATTATAATCTTATTTGAGCCGAAACTTTTTATACTAAATTTAGGCGGATTATTCTCACCGTAGCTGGTGTTGTGCAAATGAGTAAGTCTATGCAACAAATCCACTGTAAAAACCCTGAAAATGTTAGAAAAACCATAGCCGATTTCTATGTATGGCTTTTCCCGTTTCAGGCTGTGTTTAGCGCTCCATTTGTGTTGAATCTTTCTTCCAAATCACCCTATCAAATAATTGAAAGTCAGTGGTTTCTCCAATTTAATTTTTAATCAAAGGTAAACCCTGTTGGTAATCAGACCTTCCAAAGTACTGAGTGTATTGCAGGGAAACAAATCTGTTACTTGTAAACTCAAAGAAGCGCATCATGTTAAATGAGTCTGTTGTAAAAATACAAACTCATTCTCCCAAAGTGAGTTTTCCAAAAGAGGATAAGGAACTACGGTCTGGGATAATCCCTGCTGTGAGGAATAGTTCTCTGTCTCAAAATTCTCATAGATTTTTGCTGGACATTTAGGTGGATTTTTATTGTATTCAAAATTACTTCCCAAAATTCCTTTAAAGGCAGTGAGTAAACCTAAAAAGTAACCGTGAGAGTGAAGTGTCATCCATCGTTATAGGGTCTGTTTTTCTCAGATTGCAGTGGCTCTTCCCATTTTCCACTGAGTTTCAGAAAATCATTTCAGTAGTTTTGAAACTATTATACATTCCTTTCTCATCTGATGTACGTGTAGGACGAATCAAACAATGGGTCAAAGGTAGAATGTCTCAGAGTAAATCTCTGCGTGATAGAACTTAGAAAAATCTCTTGGAAATAGATTTCATAGTTGTTCTTCCAGAAAGGTTTTCTTATCAGCATTCTTACGTTTTTAGAGAAGGCATCAAAAAGCGAATTTTTCTTTTTGGTAAAAATTACCATACTGTAGCGCCACTTGGTCTAAATCATGCAGAGCAGATGATACCCATCTGTGTCCATGGATCTCGTGAGATACTATAATCCACGCCGCCGCCATATTTGAACTCGTGGTCTTTGAACCGTAAGACAAATATCCGCTGAAACCCATTTCTGCTGGAATTTATGATTGGTTCTAAAACTAGTCTCAGCCTGAAATCCCTCCACATCGTTATATCCAGCTGTGTAGAGTATCGGGCCTAAATCAATTTTTCCAGCCCTCATAGTAGCCCTCTCAAGATAATTTCCAAAACATCTATGTAAGACTTACCGAAGGAAGGTTTTGACCTCATCTATCATAGCATAGCTTCTGTTCCTGTTATCGGTATCGTGTCTGTTCTTTTTCCAGTATTGTTCATATCTTTTTCGTCTCGCATTAGCAGAACACAGTAATAGGTTTGCTGAATATCGTCAAAATCTTGGTTGATTTTTAATTTTTGCTTGAAACATAATACTTAAAACTCCTGCCATTCCGTTTTTGCCCAGTTTCGCGGTTTCCAGCGTAATGAGGGACTTTACAGCATATGTATTTCGGTGTCGCCCTACTTCTGCAAGTTCCTGATCTACTACGATATTATTGATAAAGTTCAGGTTAGCTGATGGAGCATCGCTGAAATTCTGAAAGTGAATAGTTACGAGTGAAATCAGTAAAGTCCCTCTCAAAAGCCAAGTCAGAGGCTCTTTTAGGGTTTTAAAATTGATTTTTATAATATCCATTTTCATTAACCTGAAAAATCTCTGTCCACCAGTTCAAAATCATGTTTGATGAAATTATCATTCAGCGGCGAGATGAAGTTTTTGTCTCAAAAATATGAATATAATTATTGTAGAAATTATATTTGATGAAAGTGGAACTCATCAGCTGGGAAAAACAGCGCATTGTCCTCTATTCCGACTCCGTCTACTTTACTTTTTGATGATTTTCAGCGCGCTTTTTCAGGGCTTTTTGATAATAAAAATCGAAATGTTTTCTGAAATAAAAACAGGAAGCGCCACATCATTCCCAGACTATCTTTGGAGGCATCCATTACCTTTTCAAATCCTTGTAGACCTTTGTATTCTGAAACTTATCCCTCAAGGCTGCTAAATGCTATCTCCATACGGGACTGATTTTCGAGAAGTATGATTTTAGGTTATCAGGATTATTGATGTGTGGCTACCAGCTTAGCTAAAATTTCGTGCGCTGGGTTTTTATATTTTTCTTCTTTTTGAGAGATGACTACGGCTTCTATGAATTGCTCTATATCTTCATCCTCCTGTGCATATGAAGAAACCCCTATGAATAGGGCGCCTGTAAGCATAATTTTTAGAATTCAGCATTTTAAAATGATTAAGAGGCAAAAAGTATTAAAAATATTTGAAAAGGCTAAAATCTATTCTTAGAATTAAAAATATTGATTAGATTTACCCAATTAAATCAAACTTTTCATGAAACTAAATACTAAATTAATTTTAATTTTTATTCTTCAAATTTCAGCGGTGCTTTTTGCACAAAAACCGAAAATCAGAATTATAGCCACAGGCGGGAACCATCGCTGGAGTGAGTAAATCCTCTACCGAAAGCAGCTACAAAGCAGGAGCAAAGGGCATCGATGAGCTGTTACAGGCCGTTCCAGAAATTCAATCAAGTAGCCCAAGCAAGCGGCGAGCAGTTAGGAGAAATAGGCTCTCAGGATATGAACGATGAGATTTGGCCCAAATTAACCAAAAGAATAAAATCGAAATCCTAAACAAAGAAGGTTATGATGGAGTAGTGGTTACCCACGGAACAGACAGCGATGGAGGAAACGGCTTATTTCCTGAATCTTACGGTTCATAGTTCTAAAACCAGTAGTAATGAGAGGTGCTATGCGCCCTTCCACAGGAAATCGTGCAGACGGGCCGCTTAATCTCATATAATGCTGTAGTTGCAGCATCTGATAAAAACACAGGAAATAAAGGCGTAGTCGTGGTGATGAATGAAAAATATCTTGATGCGAAAGATGTGATAAAAACATCATACGACCGCTGTGAAAACCTTTACAGGAGCGAATTCTGGTAAAATAGGTTATATCCATAATGTGAAAGTTTATTTTAGCAAAAACGCCTCAAAAATCTGCATACTACAAATCAGTTTTGATGTGGCATCGCCGACTTCCCTGCCAAAAGGGATAGCCCGCATGGTTATGCCAATGCTTCGGAACTCTCGACGAAAGCCTTTATTGATGCGAAACATGAGGAATTATTTACGCTGGTGTGGGCAATGGAATTTCGTATCATACTAATTTTGATTTGGCTGAAAAGCCCAAAAACAGGGCATTCAGATTGTTCGTTCTTCGCGGGTTCCCACAGGCGCCACGACACCAGATGCAGTAGTGGAGGATGCGAAATATCACTTGTGGCTTCGCAATCGCTCAATCCATAGAAATCTAGAGTTCTGTCTCATGCTGGCGCTATCACAAAAACCAAAGATTGGAGCAGATTCAAAAGTATTTTAATGAATATTAATCAAAAATAAAATGCAAAAATAATTATTAAAAATACCACTTATTACATTGTTATTGGGTTGTAACCAAGTGATAGTTATTTAAAATCATGAAGTTTTTCCATATTCTATGGAAATTGTTCAAGAAAAGAAATATAAAATTAGTGTCAAAAGAAGCTAATGACCTATATGTCAAATATTTATATAATAGGAAAATTAAGGATTTGAATTATGATGAAACTTTTCTTTCTCCAACCTTAATTTATTGATGATCATTATGTGTATTCTTTTCATAATTTTGATTGAGAAAAAGTAGCCGTTTTTGGTGTTTTGGATAAATGCCAATACAGGAAAAATAACTACTAATGATGAGTCTATATGGTTAAACGAAAAGATATTTCTGATAAAAATTCAAAAATCTGAAAAATATTCTAATTAAGCGGATTTTTAATCAATAATGCTTACATTTGTGAAAAATTTAAATTTTCTTAAAAATGTTACAAGTTAATTTTTAAAAGAACGATAGAGATGAGTTTTAGAAGGGCTTAAAAAGAGAAATTTCAAAAGATTTGGAGCTGGTGGATAATGCTATTTCGCTGGATGACGAAAGAAAAAGTTCAGCTGATATGGACTCCCAGTTGGCTGAAAATCAACAAAATTTCTAAGGAAATAGGGTTTTTGATGAAGGAAGGAAAAAGGAAGAGGCCGAAAAATGCAAAGCAAAAACGCTCAGTATAAAGAAGGAGTAGGAGCTTCAGCAGAAGCTAAAATGACATAGAAGAGAAACTTACAGAAATTCTGTATCTTATTCCAAATATTCCGCATGAATCTGTGAAAGCAGGTGTTTCTGCGGATGATAATGAAAAATATTTACCAATCTCACGATGTGAAAGGTCTTGTGCAGGGCGCGATTCCTCACTGGGAACCGGGGTATCTAAATATAATCTTTATCAAATCTCGAGCTGGGTGTAAAAATCGCGGGAGCTGGTTTCCTGTTTATTTGGGGCAAGGGAGCTAAATTACAGAGAAGTTTGGTTCAGTTTTTCTTGGACAGAAACACAGAAGCAGGGTATATGAAGCAATCCGCCCTCATGTGGTGAACGAAGCCAGCGGATATGGGAACAGGGCAGCTTCCTGATAAAGAGGGACAAAATGTATTTCGTGAATGAAGATAATCTGTATCTGATTCCTACGGCGGAAGTTCCGTGACCAACATTTACAGAGATGTGATTTTTAGAGGAAAAGAACTGCCTGTTAGCACAGCTTTTTCTCAATGTTATAGAAGAGAGGCAGGTCTTACTGGAGCGGCATGTAAGAGGGAGCTGAACAGACTTCATCAGTTTGAAAAAGTGGAAATTGTAAGAATAGAAAAACCAGAAAATTCTTATCAAGCCCTAGAAGAAATGGTGGAGCATGTGAAAAGGACTTTTGATAGACCTAGAACTTCCGTTTAGAATTTTGAGATTGTGTGGTGAGATATGGGCTTTTACTCTGCGCTGACTTACGATTTTGAGGTTTGGAGGCGGCTCAGGAAAAATGGCTGGAGGTTTCTTCGGTGTCTAATTTGAGACTTTCCAAGCTAATAGACTAAAATGCTGATACAAAGCCGATGGAAAAATCAGCTGGTGTATGATGCTGAACGGTCTGCGATGGCTTTACCGAGAATCATGGCGGCTCTATTAGAAAACAACCAAACTGCTGACTGAATAAAAATCCCTAAGAAATTAGCAGAATACACGAAATTTGATATCATTTCATAAATAAAAACTCACTTTTTAGTGAGTTTTTGTTTATCATGAAGGTTGCTGTGTCGGTAGCCGTAAGCAAAAGTAAATACAACTCCCACAGCAGACCAAATCCCAAACCAAAACCAGTTTTCCATGCTCATTCCTGTCATGAGATAAAGGCAGGAACTCAGCCCAAGAAGTGGAATCAGGGATAATTTTTTGACAAAGGCCAAGACAGAAAGCCCTATATTCAGCAAAAATATAAATGAAAATAGCAAATCTGAATTCTCCTCTTTCCATCGCTGAAATCCATCAGTTTTCAAAAACGAAGGATACAAAAAGATAAATGAAAGAAATACCTCCGATGAACAGCAACGGAAAAATCCACTGCCCATTGATATAAGGAAGATGAAAAATGCCCTTTTTACTTTCTTTTGAGGAAGCAGTAAAACTCCGCCACACACCAAAACAAAGGCAAAAATAGTCCCTATACTTGTAAAATCCAGTATGAAAGATTTGTCCGTGAATAGGATAGGAACACCTACGACAAATCCTGTAACCACCGTAGCGAATGACGGCGTTCTGTTTTTCTTGTGAATCTGCTGGAATTTCTTCGGAATCAGTCCATCACGGCTCATGGCATACCATATTCTCGGCTGTCCCATCTGGAAACCAATAAAACAGTAGTAATGGACACGATGGCAACCACTCTATGATAAATTCCATCAGAGGAAGATTGATATTTTCAGCCTTAAAGACAAAAAGAAAGCGGGTCTCCGATGCCTTCAAATTTTCTATAATCCACCAGCCCTGTAAGGGTCAAAGTAAGTGCGATATAAATAGCCGTGCAGAGATATAGGAAATAATCATCCCTTTGGGAAGGTCTCTCTGCGGGTCTTTGGTCTCTTCGAAAGCACGCTCAGCGCATCAAAACCGATATAAGCAAAGAAAAACTCCGCTGATGGCAGACATATTCCTGTGAAACCATTGGGAAGGAATGATTTTTCGCCTGTTGCCGCTGTCTATGGGCATCCAGTTATCAGCATTGATATAGAAAACACCAATGGCGATGATCAGCACTATCGCAAGTAGTTTGATTAAAACCAAAAGATTATTAAAATTTTTACTTTCCTTCACACCGATGTAGCAAATCCAAGTGATAAGGGGCGTTGATCAATAGGGCAGGGAGGTCAAAAATCACCTCAAAGAACCCAAGGAGGAGCATTCTCCCAAGTGGAAATCAGCTCTAAATTTTGAGAGCCGTTTTTCACTGCTTTTTCGGCTTCAGTATAGCTGCACGAGAGGTATTCGGGCATGTGCAGTCCCAAATTATCAAGCAATGAAGTGAAATAATCCGACCATGAAAAGCCACATAAATATTCCCAAAACTATATTCCATAATGAGCATCCAGCCAATAACCATGCTGCCAGCTCCCCAAAAAGTAGCGTATGCGTAGGTGTATGCACTCTTGCCGTAGGAATTCTACTGGCAACTCTGCATAGCAGAGAGCCGTAAACAGCACGAAACGCGCACAAATGATATACAATAAAAATGACCCCAGGGCCGCTTTTTATAAATGGCTTCCCCAGACTGCTGAAACTCCCAGCACTGATGATGGCTGCTATTCCAAAAACACGATATCCCTCGTCGTTAGGGACTCTTACAAGGTTGTGGTATCTGGTTATCGGAATAATTTTTCTCTTTTTAAAAAGCTGTTTTCATTAGCAAAAATTTCGTTGAAAATGGGAGCAAAATTACAGAAAAATCTTTGAAAAATATAGAACTTAATCATAAAGAAAAATACTAAATTTGCGTTTTACATCATTGGCTGCATAGTTTAATGGATAGAACCATGGATTTCGGCTCTGTCGGTGAGGGTTCGAATCCTTCTGCGGTCACAATAATCATCTAAAACGCTCCTAAAAATATTTTTAGAGCGTCATGAGAGTTTTTAGATGTAAATCAGATAACAAAATTTTTAGATTATGAAATATTATAAGATAAAAGAAAAACACTATTTCCAGAATTAGGAGAATAGCAAGAAACAGTCAGAAGGTAAAATGTGCCTGAAAAAGAGTATTTTTATAGAATAGGAAAAAGGGAAATATTGAAAATACTCCTATTTTTGATTATTTTTGTTTTAGAAAGTTTTGATAAAGAAAAATACTCGAAATGGGCTTTATTTGATATTCATGGTTTCATAGGAGAGGGAAGTCAAATATTTGGCTGGTACATCTCGGATAAATTAAAATCACTTTTAGAAAAATTCAAAAATTGCTCCAAAAATATCATTTCTACTGAAACACGGCTTCTACAAAGGAGAAAAAATTCAAACACTGGATTTTTCAGTTTCCAATAGAGCCTTTGAAAAATATTATTTTTGAGAAAAGTACTTTTACTATATAAAGGACGGAAAACAAAAATGAAATTGAAATAAAAATGAACTCAGAATTTATGCAGATAAGAAGTGATTTATTTATAGAAGAGATATAGAGTTGGAATGTTCAAAAAGTTTGTTTATTGGATAGTTTTGACATTGTTTATCAACAGCCTCAATGGTGGTGTCTCTGCTCAGACGCCTGAAACAAGTCTCATAGAAGAAAAACGTACATCACAGGTTTTGAATCTTTGATATTGATTATGAGGTGGTTGCAGAATAAGAATTCAAACAAAATGAAATAAAAATGGATTTAGAAACTATAAAAAGAATTTTCAAAAAATATTGTTGTAGAAGGTTTTGATGTAGATAAGAATGGGTATTCATTTGTAAAAGAAAAACTCAAAAATTAGATGTGAGGTTGGTTTTAGTTTAAGAGAAGACTATTTAGTTATAGAAAAATGAAGTTATCGATTTTGTAAAAAGCTATTGTTTTTGGGGCAAGTATTGCTTTATCCTGAAATGGAAAAATATACTACATCCTATTTTAGTAAAAAATGAACTATTTTAGGATATTCCTACAGATGAAATTTCCTCTTCCTTTTTGACGAAATGAAACATTTTAGATGAATTTAGGAATGGAATTCTTATAGAAAACTGAATTTGATGTAGAAAAATCTTATAAATAGATTAACTTCATTTTTAATACAGATGCTCTTCCTTTCTTTTGAAAAATGGAAAGATTTAAATGTTTTATATGAGTATTAAAGATAAAACAGAAGAAGAGTTGTGGGATATTTTCAGGCACTTTGCACCAATGAAAAAGCGGTTATTTTAAAACTTTGTAAATGATAGTAACTATCAGGAATTTATGGATAGTTATTTTCAAAAACAGAAGGGAATATTTTGACGAAGACCCTGAAGATATTGATAATATAAGATATTACAACGCTTCTAAAAGAACCTAAACAAGTTTTAGATAATACAAAACCTATTTACAATGTGAAAGTGGTTGCAGAGTAAATTTTTAGACAAAATGGAGATTGAAAAGAAAGATTTACAAAAGAAAATAGAAACTATGGTTTCTAAAAATATAAATCAAGATTAGGGAGATGCAGGATTTATTACTGGAAATACTACAGGAGTAGTATATACTTTGGGGTTCAGACTGCAATTGATTGTATGTTGACTTTACAGGTTTTACAGTCGTCTTAGAAAAACTGGAACATTTTTTTCTAATATCTTATTAGATGAGTTAGGTGAATACTATGATAACGAAATGATGTTTTCTTGCTATGAATTTTATCCTCAAGAGTATGAATTTGTACAAGAAATCACCTCTGAGGCTCATTTAGAGGAGTTTTATCAGAGTTTTATAAATGTCTTTCGTATTATGAACAAGAAGTATTCCCAAACTATTAGATATAAAATTTTTAGCTGATTATGTGGGGAGTGTGCCTTTTGATAAAACAAATGGAGATTGTAGCTATGGTGAAACTTATCCTGTCACCTTTTAAGAAAAATTCATATTCTAAAATGGGGAAATCACCCAAGATATGAAGAATATAAAAACGGCTTACAGACTTTTATATAAAAGAAGATTTTTAGAGCCAAGATATGAAAAAGAGGCACCTTTATACCAACGAAGGCTTTGATTATTTAATCACTCATTTAGAAAATGAACCCAACTTTTTATAGACGAACAACTAAACAAAAATACAAACAAAATGGAGATAGAACCAGATAAAAGAGACTTACACCAGTTAATAAAAAGAAGTAATATCAAAAGAGTATAGTAAATTTAGTAAATAATGATGCTACTATTAGCGATGATAGTTTTTCATGAGTTAAAAAGGAGAAAAATCTTAGAATATTCTTTTTGATTTTAGGATACAATATGATAGATTACTAACATTTGAAGGTTTTACTATCAAAATTAAAAAGTAGAAAAATCGTACGTGACTTAATAATAGAAGAGTTGAAAAATATTGTGGATCATATATATCCTAATACCAAAAGATTTCTATAAAACAGACTATTCTTTTTCGCAAGATATCACTCTGAGGCTCATTTAGAGGAGTTTTCAGAGTTTTTACAAATGTCTTCATATTATGAAACAAGAAGTATTCCTAAACTATTAGATATAAAATTTTTAGCTGATTATGTGGGGAGTGTACCTTTTGAGAGAAAAGCAGAAATAGCTGTTGAGGAAGTTTTCCAGTACACTTATTTATAGCTATATTAAAATGGGGCAAATCATTCAAGAGTATGAAGAATACAAAAACGAAACATTGAAACTCATTGATTTGTATGCTATAAAGAAACCTGAAAAACAGAAGAAGCTATTTTCAAACAAGGATTTGATTGATTTAATCACTCATTTAGAAATGAACCCAACTTTTATAAATAAGGACAGTAAGTTAAACGCCACCCCGCCTTGGACAGACATACAGAAATAAAATTACAGAGATATTCGATTTGTATTATACTGGATAAAAATCACAGAAGAAGAAAGATTAACTATGTTAAAAACACCTACGAAAAATCATTTATGCCATAGGCGCCCAGCCGCAACCTGAGAGTCTTTTGCCGTTGGAGAAATTGGCTTCCGAAACAGATGATGAAAAATAAAAAGAACCGGCACTACACCAGCTGGAAAAAGAAAACAATTAGGAAGGTGGACAGCAGCAGAAGAAGAAGAAAGATGATTAGAAAATATTTAATAAATTTATGTCATTAATTTTAATTCATTTATGTTAATAAAAGCAATACAAATAGCGGTTAGCGCTCATAAGGAGCAAGTGGATAAACTCAGGATAGTTTTATATTCTGCATCTTATCAGAGTGATGGATGCAGGAGAAACAGAGCAGGAAAAAGATATGTGGAGTGCTTCATGACCTCGTAGAAGATACAGACTGGACTTTTGAAAAACTAGAAAATGAAGGTTTTTCGGAAGAAATCATTTCTGCACTAAAATGCGTAACAAAAACAAGAGAACGAAGATTATGATGCTTTTTATAAACCGTGTTAAGGCAAATCCATTGGCGATAAAAAGTAAAACTTAATGATTTAAGGGATAATATGGATATTACCTCGTTTGGTCCATATTACAGAAAAAGGATACAGAAAGGCTTAATAAATATCTAAAAGCATATCATTGGAATTGAAAGCGTGTTTATAAGCTTTTCATACTTGTTTCTTCGCTTTAATCAAGAAAAATAGACAAAAATAGAGATTTAATAACTAAATCTCTTTTACTTAGTAGCGGGAGCAGGACTCGAACCCACGACCTTCGGGTTATGAGCCCGACGAGCTACCTACTGCTCCATCCCGCGGTATTGTTTTTGCAAATATACAACATTTTTAACTACCAAATCATAAAAAATGCATTTGAAAATTTTCAAATGCATTTTAATAATCGTTTTTTTCCTAGTTCACCAATATTCTTTGGATGATTTTAGTCAACAAGTCCTACACCAAAACCTATCAATGCCATAGTACATGCAGATTTTTGCTTTACAGGTGCTTTTATCTTTATTAACAAAAATAAATAATAGCTCCTATGATAGGAATACAAATGAAAGTACTTTCAGCCCTAATTCCAAATCATCTTGATTCTGTGGTTGATCTGCATTAGGATTTTGATTTAAATTTAAATCACCATAATTAAACAAATTTTAAGATTAATCTAGCTATAAATATTCTTGCAATAGAGACCAAGGACATCGTTCCTACGCCTCATATTAGCCCTGTAATTAGTCTTCTATATTGGTACTTTCCTTATTATAATAGGCCTGAATAAAAGCCATCCAAGTAAGTGGAACTATCAGTAAAATAGTTATCCAAAAATTAAGGGATACCACACCAAATAAGAAGAATGGAAAAGAAAGATACCCCTAGATGTATCCCCGTGCATCTTGCACAAACGGGGAAACTGTTTTCCTTTCCAAAAAGAAAGACCTTTTCGGGTTTTCTATGGCAAAAGCTAAAATGAAGTTTTACTCTTTCTTTCTCTTTCATAATTATTTCGCAAAATGTATTAAGAAAATATGGAATATTATAGAAAAAACTATTCTTTATTCACAGTAAAAATAAGATATATCAAGTCTATAAAAATGGTTTGAAAAATTATTACTTTTGCCCCCGTAAAAATATATATATGCAAAACATTAGAAATATCGTAATTATTGCCCATGTAGACCATGGGAAAACTACTTTGGTGGATAAAATCATTCATGCTACCAATATTTTTAGAAAGAGTGATGAATCAGGTGATTTGATTATGGATAATAATGACCTGAGAGAGAAAGAGGGATTACCATTTTTATCTAAAAAATATCTCTGTAACTTATAAAGACACGAAAATCAATGTAATAGATACCCCAGGGCACGCTGATTTTGGGGGAGAAGTGGAAAGAGTTTTGAAAAATGGCTGACGGAGTTGTTCTCTTTGGTAGATGCATTCTGAGGGGCCAATGCCACAGACGAGATTCGTGCTTCAAAAAGCTTTAGAAACCAGGGCTGAAAACCAATAGTAGTTATCAATAAAGTAGATAAAGATAACTGCCGTCCGGATGAAGTTCATGACAAAGTATTTGGACCTGTTTTTCAAACCTCCCAATGCTACGGAAGAACAACTGGATTTCACATACTATGGATCATCTAAACAAGGCTGGTTTAACACAAGTTTGACTCCTGCCGATAGTATTTTACCTTTATTAGATGGGATTTTAAAACATGTTCCAGCACCAAAAAGTAGAAGAAGGAGCACTGCAAATGCAGATAACATCGCTGGATTATTCATCTTTCTTGGGAAGAATCGCCATTGGTAAAAGTTACCAGAGGTTCTGTAAAAAGAAGGACAGTGGATAGGACTTTCACAAGAAGGCGACAAAAATAGTAAAAGGAAAAGTAAAGGAACTATATGTGTCTGAGGGGTTAGGAAAAGAAAAAGTGGAGGAAGTTTTTGCTGGGGATATTTGTGCGATTGTAGGTTTTGATGCGTTCCAGATTGGTGATACTTTCGTAGATTTGGAGAATCCAGAGCCTCTGCCGAGAATTGCTATTGATGAACCTACTTTGAATATGACTTTCTATCAATAACTCGCCATTCTTCGGGAAAGATGGTAAATATGTGACTCTAACCACTTGAAAGAGAGATTAGAAAAAGAATTAGAGAAAAATCTTGGCTCTTTGCGTGTTCAGGAACTGATGATGCGAATACATTCTTGGTGTTCGGTCGTGGATCTCTTTCACCTTTCAGTTTTGATAGAAACGATGAGAAGAGAAGGATACGAAATGACCATCGGGCAAACCACAGGTTATCCTAAAAGATATTGACGGAGAGAAATGGAGCCGTATGAATCTTTGGTAGTGGATGTTCCAGAGGAATTTGCATCCAAGGTTATCGACCTTGCAACTCAGAGAAAAAGGGAGATCTGCACATTATGGAAACCAAAGGAGAAATGCAGCATTTGGAGTTTGAAATTCCTTCCAGAGGGCTTATAGGGACTTCGTTCCCAAATGCTTACGGCAACAGCTGGAGAGGCTATTATGGCGCATAGATTTGTGGATTATGCTTTTCAAAGGTGCTATAGCTGGTAGAAACAATGGGGTTTTAACTCTAAAAACCAAGGTCAAACTACAGCTGTATTCCATTGAAAAACTGCAAGATAGAGGTAAGTTTTTCGTAGACCCAGGGAAGAGGTATATGCAGGTATGATTGTAGGGGAGCAGAACAAACTGGGGGATTTAGTAGTAAATATTGTGGAAGGGAAGCAGCTAAACAATATGCGTGCAGGAAAAGATAAAGACGGAAGCATCGCACCTAAAAATTCTATTTTCATTGGAAGAATGCATGAATATATCCAGCACGATGAGTGTATAGAGGTGACTCCTAATTTTCATCAGAATGCGTAAAAACTTTTATCCGAGGAAGATAGAAAAAGAGCAGAAAGAAGCGCTAAAACAGAATACAATAAAAATCTCCCAAAATTGGGAGATTTTTATTATATTTGTAGCTAAAACATATTTAGACTATGCTAAACATACACTTATAAGCGTTATCACAGGGTGCTCGGTCGTGCAGCAGCTGTTTTTAATGATGAATGGCTGTCTCGGAGTAGAACTCGAACTATGAAGGCGTTCTTGATGGAAAATTACGGTAGAAACGGGAAAAAGCAGATTTTTCAACTGTTTCTAAGCGACAATGGACATTCTTCCCAGGGGTGGAACTCTATCAAGTACCAATGTTTGAGACCAGTGGCGACCCTGCAGCAGTCGCAGGTTTCTGCGGAAAGATGCAGGCGTTTTCTACGGTAGACCTTCCTATCAGTATCAGCCCATTAGAGGCAAAGGAGTAGATATAGTGTTCACTATAAAGCATTTAGGTATAAATCAGCCAGAGGTAATGATGGACAAATGTAGAAAAACTCCATCTTGAATAAACTGGTAACCAATGCCTACCGAGAAGAAGCCAGAAACTATACTACGGACAGTCTGATGAATAACCTTAATTCGTTTGAAAAACAAGGGAAGTCAGGCTTAAAAAGATTTTGAAAAATAAATCAGCTAAATAATTTGATTCTGGGCTTAAACCTCCTGTTTCATGGCAAAAAGCTATTGAGCTGAGGAAAACAATGCGATACAACAAGCAGAGCAAGTAAAAATGAGCTCCAAGTTTCTAAAATGAACCTTGAAAAGCCAAGATAGATGCTGAAGCTAACCGTGTAAGAGCCCAAGGACTTGATCAACAAGATTTTACAAGAAAAATGGATAGAAGCCATAAGAAACACCAATAATAAAGTAATCATAACCGATGGTAAACACCTGTAATACTACAATAATGAAACACAAAAATACTTTTTACATCTTACTATTCATCGTAGGAAATGGAGTTTTATTTATACATAGATAGATTATGTTTCCAGAATCAGCCTGTATGGGGCTCACGGCTATATCATTTAATTTTGTTGATAAATTTCTTTATAATGTTGAATAAATAAAAACTCCCAATTTTTAGGGAGTATAGTTTAATAGAATTGAGCCTTAGTGAATTGGCTATCACCTCGAAACAGAGCTGAAACTCCATCGCTGCCGCTGCGAGCATAGAGAGAGCAGAATCTCAAAAAGAGTGATAGAGCAATCCAGCAGCCACAGGTATTCCCAGCGTGTTATAAATAAAATGCAAAGAACAGGTTTTTCTTTTGATGTTTCTCATCATCTTTTCGGAAAGGATCGCTTTACTATTCCATAGATATCGCCCTTCAGTAGGGAGATTTCTGCGCTGTCTATGGCGACATCTGTCCCTGTTCTACTAGCTATTCCTATATCAGCTCAAAGAGGGAGGCATCATTGATACTGTCGCTGGTCATTGCTACTATTTTTCCTTGTTTTTGTAATTCTTTTGATTTTGCTGATTTTATCTTCTGGAAGGCAGTTGGCTTGATAATTTTTATTCCTAACTCATTTGCTACAGCATGGGCAGTTGCCTCGTTATCTCCTGTAAGCATGATGACTTATGTTTTTGCTATGCATCCTACCGCTCGCTGTTGGTTTTAGTTTGTCGGTAAAAGCATAAAACCCTATAACCACATTATTTCCTTTCAATAAGATATGATAGTAAAGGCCTTTATTGCTAAGACTTGAGATTTTTCTTTGATTTCATCTGCTGGCATGGACAGTGTTTTCTGTGATATATTTTTCATTTCCCAAGAAATATTTTTACCACCAATTATCCCTTCAATTCTTTCTGACCAAGTTTTGGAAGTCTGAAACAGTTTCTATTCATGAGGCATCGATTTGTAATAAAATAGCTTTTGGATAGGGGATGCCTGCTGTTTTTATTTAATGATGCAGAAAGTATTGAGTAATTTGGTTTTCTGTATAATTTTCGCTGGGGAAAAACATATTCTAATGATGGTTTGCCTCGGTGAGCGTTCCTGTTTTGTCTGTTATCAGGACATTTATCCATTTGTTCCAGAGCTTCAGCGCTTTAATCAAAAATACCATTTTGAGCACCTTTTACCGATGCCCACCACCACAGACATAGGGCGTAGCAAGTCCCAAAGCGCACGGACAGGGATGACCAGCACGGCTCAGAGCATTTTGACAAAGGCATTGAAAAACTTCGGTTCAGCGCCAAAAATCCACCATAAAACAAAGGTAAGAACGGAGATGAAACCACCTACAGGAACAAAATACTTTTGAGACTTTGTCTGTTAGTTTTTGTATCGGCGCTTTTGCTTCCTGCTGGCATGCATTTACCATTTTAATGATTTGAGCCAAAAGTTTCGCTTCCTACACGCTGGGATTTTCATCAGGAAAGTTCCATTTCATTGATAGTTCCTGAAAATCACTTGATTATCAATGCTTTTCCACAGGAATAGGGCTCACCTGTAATCATACTTTCGTCTATGGTGAGATATCCTCTATGATGACTCCATCCACAGGATTTTTCTCCAGGTTTTACCTCAGGATAGTTGCCAGCCTTTATTTCATCGATTTTAACGGTTTTTCTCTCGCTGTTTTCCCACAAATGAGCCCTCAGAAGGGAGAGTGTTCATGAGTTTTCGGATGGCATTTCCTGTTTTTGATGAGCTTTAGCTTTAATAACTGCCCTAGTAACACTCAGAAGTGATAATCATACACACGCTTTCAAAATAGATAGAGCGGATGAGCATGATTAGGGAAAAATATTTGGGAAAATAAAGTACTACAGCTCAAAACCAAAGCCGAGCCTCAGCACCTAAACCAATGAGGCTGAACATGTTAAGATTCCAAGTTTTAAAGGAAACATAAGCCTCTGAAAAACATAAATCCAGCATAGACCACAGGAATAGTGAAAGCTGCCTGCAAATACAGCTGCGTATGGTGTGGAATCTTGTCTAGGGAAAGTCCCATCATTCCGCCCATTGCTAAGATAAATACAGGAATGGTAAAAGGCGAGGGCGATAGCAGAATTTTTTCGTAAATCTAATAGGTGGAGTTGTCTTCCTGTCCTTCGGCCACGATTTGACTAAAATCCATTCCACAGACTGGGCAGCCTGTGCTTTTTCGGGTAAGTTTTGTCGCCTTCTGCAAAACATCGGGCAATCAGAATTCACCAATTTTATCTAAATTAACCTTTTGATTTTCAGTGTGTTTTTGCTTTTTCTCTGATTTCCTCACGCTCTTCGATAGAGCTAACACATTCCACAAACAGGGCTATTTCCCTTGTTTGAAGTAGAGTTTTTCTCCTTCGCATTCCATTGGACAAAAATACACACTGCGTGAGCGAGATTTTGTCTTCTGGTTTTACTGAATGTATAATAATGCATTAGTCAGGTCTTTTTAGAAAATAATGACCGATGGAACCAACGACATCATTCAGCTGCTGGAGATTAATTTCGTTTTGGAAGAAATTTTTAACGCTGTTGGTTTTTAAATCAACCACAGCAGAAATATCAGGAAGGGAATTCAGCTTCTCGAAATTTTCTTTTGAAAGCTAGCTACAGCTCATTCCCCAATATATCAAATTGTTTTCTCGTGCATATTATTAAATTTATATAAAGTCAGAGAATCCAAAGTTAAGGATTTTATTTTTATCTCACAATTTTAACATAATATAAAATTATAGGAAAAATAATTTAAAGCTAAATCAAGGAGCTGCCTGATAATATTCTTCATTGCTTTTTATGGTATCTGTGCTAAACTAATGTGTATGGTAAGTGATTTTATAATGTAGTTATTCTTATAGTATAAAAACATTATTTTGTAGAATAGCCTGTCCGTTTTTAGATGCCAAAAGATAATATCGGTTAGTAAGAGTATCTATGTTATTAATTATAAAACACATCTGCTTCATAATTAACTTTTTCCATAATACTCATTGTCCTTTTGAAATCATCAAAAGGATAATATAATGTTATTTTATATCTTTTTATAGATTATTTCTCCTTTTGATTGGTCATCATAACGCGATATCTTCTGCAGTTTCCATTTATTATTTTTCAATTGATAAACTTTAGTTTTTCGGAAATGAGACCTCTTGGACCAAATCTTTTCTTCCTTTCAACATTTCTCCTTATAATTTTTCAATAATAATGCTAAAACAAGCATTACCTGCTATTTTTAGCATGAGATATAATTTTCTTTGATGATGTTCATTTTATATATAAAGAAAAGGAAACTTATTTTTCCCATATCTCGTGTAGTTTATTTTATACAATATCTGTGCATTGTATTTTATACAGATTATTCAGAATAGGATTTAAATATTCGCCTCTAAACTCATTTTAATTTAAAATTTTATTTTGACATTACCTTTTTATGATTTGTCCATTGTATTATAATACAAATAAGAATAAAAATAAATGAAATATGACAGATTTATAAAAATAAACTGAAGAATTAGATAAATTACGGTATGAATGATCATTATTAGTGCTGATAGATAAACTAAGAATATCAGTAATATACATAGAAACGATATGAAAAACCATAATCTAAGTGCTTTAAATAAGAAAAACCATATTTATAATAAATTTAGTAATAAACTCATTATAGGAAGGAGCACAGTAATATAGAAATAAGCTATTAGCGCACCTCCATGACTATTATTTGATCTGCCGAAATAAGAGCATATAAAGAAATAAGCAAAAAGAATGTCATAAAAGATATATGCTCCATTTTTGTTAATAGATATTTTAAAAAGTCCCACAAATATGAAACAAAGTAAGACAAGGAGTATCATAAAATTATTTTATAGTTATTTTAAAGCTATGTAATACTTTTGCTCATTTTGGAATTAAACCAATTATTCATGGTCTTCTATTTTATGTTTGTTTTGTACGTAAAATAGAATATGTAGAGGAAAAAGAGAGAGTATAAATACAAAATGAAAACCTAAAAATTTTAGGCGTGATGACTACTCATACCAAAATAAGATAAAGATATCCATATACCATGATAGTGCCATCCAGTCATAATATCTTTTTATAACAAAAAGGGATTATACTTAAAATGTAAAATTAAAACATTTAGATAAATACATGATTACAGCACCGTGTCCATCTGCTAATGGGTAGTATTTGAAAATAGTAAATGTATTACATATAAATTTATTACAAAACAGTGATGTAATATGACCCGAGTCAAAACATAATAGGAACTGAAAAATAATAGCAGCTAATATTGAGATGAAAATTATATCCATAAGCAATATTTTCATTTTGTTTTAAATTTTATTCTACAAACCACTTCACAATCAATATCAAAGAACTCAAAACCCGTGATACCGTTTTCTTCTATGGATTGTTTTTAAGTTTTTCAGAAACGATAATGTCTGAACTTATGGGTATTAAAGGAAAAATCAAAAGGGTTCAGTTAGTACAACTTTTTAAAAATTAATTTTTCTTTACATTCATCATAAATTTCATCGTTTTATCTGACCAATTTTTCATAAGAATTAAAAACATAATTTTTCATTATTTGCATGAAAAATACTTTTGAGAGTAACAAATTGCATTTTGTTTAATCTTCGGTAACTTCCGTTACAAACTGAAAAATCCAGTATTTGAATTTTTCTTTTTGTAGAGGAGTCGTTTCGTAGAAATGATATTTCGGAGCGATTCTGAAATTTTTCTAAAACCGATTTTAATTTATCTGAGATATACCAACCACACATTATACTTCCTACTCCTATAAAAATTGTGGACATCAAATAAAAGCCCATTCCCAGTATTTTTCTTTTCATCAAAAACTTTTTAAAACAAAAATAATCAAAAATGGGAGTATCTCAATAACTTTTCCTATTCTCTAAAAATACTCTTTTTCAGGCACATTTACCTCTTCAGCGTCACTTGCTATTCTCCTAATTCTGGAAAAATGAGATTTAATATCTATCTTTATAATATTTCATTTTTGTATAAATTTCTTCACTCTGCAACCACTTCATAATCAATATCAAAAGAACTCAAAACCTGTGATGCTGTTTTCTTCTATGGTTTGTTTCAGGCGTTCAGATGCAGAGAATATCTCCCTGCCAAGTGTCAACAATATCAAATTTATCTACCAAGACAATTTTCTCCATTCTATATGGTTTCTTCCAGATTTTATAGTCATACTCGTCGTATTCTTCCGCGGTCTTTAATTCCCAAAATTCTTTTATTATCTATAAAATACTCACTTTTTCATAATTATAGTTATGGAATCCACCTATCGGAAACCGAAAATCCAGTATTTGAATTTTTCTCTTGTAGAGGAGCCGTGTTTCGTAGAAATGATGTTTCGAGCGATCTTGAATTTTTCTAAAACCGATTTTTAATTTATCTGAGATATACCAAAATGCACCCACTTGGATACACCCCCATTCCACTCATGCATATCTTGTAATTCCATTCTCAAAAATTTTTTACTCAAAAACTCTGCAGATGAAAAATAATCAAAACAGGAGCATCTCTATAACTCTCTCTCATCCTATCAAAATAAAATGCTCCATTAGGGACAAACTCCCATTAGCTTGTCCTAAAACTTTGTTTTCTTCTTCAAAAATACCTTTATAATCTATTTTATAATATTTCATTTTGTTTGTATTTAAAAATCAATAATATGACTCGCAATACTAATATAAACTCTCTCTCCTCCTCTACTTTTTGTAAAGATACGCATCTTTTAGGGATATGATAATCAGTAGTTTAATATATATGATAACAGCTCTAACTAATAGCGGCTATTTTTTAGATTGAATTTTTTCTATATAATCTTCTGCATTCTCTTTTTGGAAATAAACATGATTTTTATCGAAATCTTCTATATCCATATTCTTTCCACTAACATCTAAATAAGATGTATTAGAAAACTAATGTATGAATCCAGCTCAATATTGTCAGCTCACCTGTGGCTCAATTTTATCTTTTAATAACTTATAGAATTGAATTTTAGGATCATTGATCTCCTGAATTACGGATTCCTGGGTCGATGAATTTTATGATTTGTCTGTCACCATCTGTCAAATCCATAGAATAAAGTCTGGATAAAAATTATTCTCATCAGTGAAAAGCCTAATCCCTTTTTTACTTTTGATTTCTTAATACATACACACCCTCTTTTACCATCTAAAATATTAGGTTTTTCCCTATGTATGAATCAAATCATCTAAGAACTGTTTTTCAGATATGTCCAAAAGGAATAGGACTCACCTGTAGTCTTGTACCCTTTTACCTACATATACTAAAGGCTTTGTATAGCAGTGAATTACCAAATGAGACTTGCCTATTTGCACTTCTTTTAGTTAGAATCTGCCACCTCGGATTTTAATTTTTCTATTCTGGATAGATAGCCATCTATCTCTTCTCCTGTATTTAATCTAAAAATCATATCTCCAAAACAAAATTATCATCGAGTGCTATTCAATAGGACAGCTTCATCATGCTCAGAACTAAACCTCTATTTTATAGAATAAATAAATTGTTTCTATGTATATATAGAAAGCAATGGCTAATTCTGCCAATACGGACACTGCTAAATTGCTTTGAATTCCAAGTTATAAGGGTATTAATAGATTATACCAAGATTTTTCTTTTAGAATCGTAATTTTTGTCAAATTTACTTCTAAATTATGATATCCTTTTATCTGCTTTTGAAATTTGGAATTTCAAATAAAATCGCACTCCAGTCTAAAAATGATATATGACCTGAATTCAAAGAGCCTTTGTTTTGTTTACTGCTATTCCAGAGTTTTTCTTTTCTAATATATCAATCTTTGATACTCAGTCCAGTTTCCACCATTTTCCATCAAAAATGGATGGCACATATTCTAAAAGGAATTATTCTTTTCTGTTTAAAACCCTTTCTGCATCTTTTACAGCAATTAGTTTTAGCCTGTTTTTGTTTTACAATTTCTTGTATAGGTAGGTACTTTTATTAGTAATCCACAGAATCATTTACAGGTAAACCTTCCTCTTCTAAAAACTTCTGAATTTTTCCATATAATCGGCTTTTACACCAAATATCTGGAGTGTTTCTAGAGGTCTAAGTATTTTTAGAACTTTAATATTGTCTGGCTTTGGAAATCATCCAAAACCAGCTGAGCGTTTTTAGTGAAAAGTTGTAACCCTTCAGTCGCACGCCTCTACCGAATAGTTGGATAATTTGAGAACCTCCTGCTTTTCCCTACATTCATCAGTCCCATAGATGCACACGCCAAGATGACCAGCCTTCTGAGAATTTCTTAGAACCTATCAATAAGTTAATCTGATGAAGCATCTTCATTGATTTCTTTTGAATAAAGAATCAGAAAATCTCGGTTTGCAACCTAAAACACCATTTTTATTGCTAATTCATGGAGTTTCTTCTCATCTCCTACATTGATTACAATCAAAGTACTCATTATCTCCCACACGCAATCCTAATTCCATCAGCCTTTCAAAATTATCCAGATACAGATTGGCTCTCGATAGTCGTAAGTTATTGAAATATCAGTTCATTGATACATGAACAGCTGCATCCATGTTTTTGCTCCTTTGATGTAGGAGAATGATGTCTCAAAAATAGAATATCCATTCTTATCTACTAAACTTGCTCTTATCATGGATTACCGCATTCATATTCCTGAATAGAAACTGTAGGATGTTTTCAGGAAAAATCAGTCAAGAAAGCGAAATAATTTCCCAACACATCCGAAAACCTCTTTTCCCGCCTTTTTACGGACTGCATTTACCTTTCCACCTACAAAAATCCACAAAGGCTTATGTAATAAGAAATTCTCTAAGTTTGATTTCTGTTCTTTTATTAATTGTTGCTGGAAAGAAAGAAACCAAATTAGCTGTCAAGTATAGTTTTTGGTAGTCCGTATTACTTTCTTTTAAGTTTAAAATACGATAATCTTTCCGCAGCCATATCTTCATAAAAGTATTTGTACGAGTAATCGAACAGGATACTTTTGGCGTAACCTTTTGCAAATCTCTGTCTTTTTAGTACCCGACGCAGTCATTGATAGCCCGTCCGAAAGCTGCAGAACATTCAGAGCAAACCAGTCAAACTCAGCTGGTCACGGAAACGCTTCCAAGAATCACCAGACATACTGCTCGTGTCCTCGTCTATCAGTACCAAGTTACTGTTTTGAAACTTTCACCGCTATGGTTTTATCACCGCTGTCTTCTGCAAGTTTTGTGATTTTCCAAAATCTCCACCCATGCTCCAGAGTCATATCTCCAGAATCATTCTTAGAAAACTATTGGCTCTTATATCAGAAAAACTTAAATTCTTCCCAGGGTGCTGCATGTTAGCCCTTCATTGGGAGGATTAATAAAAACCTTGTTTTGTGCTGCTGATTGTAGAGATTAGTATAGTGCAGATATTGCTTGATATTGATATGCATCAATAGGTCTTACCTGAACCAGTAGCATTCCAAAAAGCCAACTTTGTTTAAGCTTTCCAATGTAAAAAGGCTGTACTGTAAATGCATCTTTGCTGTTTACCAAAGCATTTGCTCTGTGTTTGTTTATGATTAAATTCCTTGACAAATTCATTGAGCTCTGTCAAAAGTTTTACTTTATTCTCAAAAATATTTATCCAAATAAACCTCCGTAAACAGTAGGGATAGATACCGGAAATACTTCCAGACGATCAGTTCACCGCGTTTTTCAGAAATCTGCTTGCGTAGCGTACGATATTCTCGTCATAGGTCTGCAGCATCGTGGCAGTGATATGCTCTGAATTGTACAAATGACGGATTAGCGATTGTAAATATCGGGTATTGCCTTCGGTATACCCTTCATTGGATGATAATTTTAGTTCGGTAAAAATCTCAACACCATCTTTACTCATGATTTTTACCAATGCTGTCTATCCCAAAAAGAGACAGCATATATTTATTGAGAACGAGCTTTTCGTGAAAGTTTGCCATGTTTCACTAATTCAATACGGATATTTTCTTTAAACATTTTCATCTACATTGACCAGCCCTGATGAGAAATTTATTAAATGCCGTATTTTTCGTATTGGCAAATAGAATACCACGAGCAGTACCCAGTATCATGGCTAAAATGTCTTCCAAAACCACAAGGTATCTCGATTTCTCCTGCCTGTACTAACATATTTTTAAATGCTTCTGATTCAATTTCAAAATAGCAAGCAGTCTCTAATTTAATTAATGGCAGTTTCTGTTTGTGCAATATGAATTTCATTGTCACACCTATTACTGCTGCTCTATATTCACACCGAACCAAAACCACTCGCTCTATTGATTTTCATCTTCTAATACATCATCAAAAAGAAGCAAACTGCTTCTTCGATATGAAAACGTTTAATTCATGGGTAGTTGTACTCATGAATAACTGATTTTATGCAGAAACTGCCCTCTGTCTGTATTCTCCAGAATAAGAAACAAAATACTATCTTCATAAGGCAGAGTACTGGGTTTTAATATTTCTCTCGCTGTGTTTAGGCTCTTAATATTTGATATTTGGAATAAATTCCACACCTAACACCTCACTCAGTCTGCCTAAAGTCTCCAAAGTAAAGTTTTCTATTACTTTTTATCCATTTGCGACTCCATGTGATTCATTCCTACTCAGCTAACAGGCTCTGCTTCCATTTGAGCTCATCTAAACGAATCAAAATAGACAGAGCAATAGAATATCTGGTCATAAATCTTCTGCTTGCTCTTTGCTTTTTGCTCTTCTACTGTTTTTGTCTCTTCTTTAGATACTAAAGCCAGAAATTTTTTCTTGTTAGTCATTTTCAATTTTCGTTTTAGTAATTCATGAAAAATGATACTCATCATAAACAATTCATTTTCATTCAAATACTCCCAAGCATCGTGTAATTTTCTGCAATTCTGCTTTTGTCATGTTCCTCTCTTCCATTAGATGATGCAATTTAATAGCTCCTTCCGTAATTACAAAAATATCTCATCTAGGGTCTTTTAATAGCATATATCCTTAAATAAGACTGCCTCCCTTTTTGTAAGGATAAAACACGCACTCCTGTTTCTAAATTATGTAAAGGTCTAAAAACAACTCACTGTTTTATCTTCTGCTCCAATGTTAATTAAAATTTCATCTATTTTCTCAGCATCTTCTGTGATATGATCAGCTACCCACAAATATCTTTATCCTTAGGTATATCCTCTCTCATTCTCCTTTAGAAAATTATACATATTCCTCATCATTCCATAGACTTAGCAGCCTGTCATATCTCATTATCTTCCTCCTCAGGATACCGAAAAGCAAATAATCGTTCCGCAAATATAGTAAACTATTTCATAAAATCAAATCTTATAAGTTTATTTTAGTATTTTTACAATTCCGAAATATTAAACATTTGTTTTCAAGAAGGTTTCTCGATGAGTTTTTACCTTTGAATGTATTCTTCGCCAGTGCGCATGTTATCAAAAATGATGGTCGCCATTGATGTAGATTTGGTCAAACTCCGAAGAACAATGCTGTCATAGATTTTTACGGAATTTTTATGGCGTTTCTTCATTGGTCGTAGTTTCTACATTATGCCAGATGACCAGTTGCCGCCTTCTCTGGTTTTTCCTTCTATGAATTTGATATCACCCACGCGCCGCATACGCTCTACATACAGCCCGATGAGATAGTTAAAGGTCTCTACCAAATCCACCTTTGTAGACACCAGCTCGTTGTTCTCGGTAACTTTCAGTTGGTAATTGAACGGATTACGGAACATCTGGATATTGAAACAGATGGTCTCTGCCTCTCACATCCAGCATAGTTCAGCAGGTATTCTCGCGCCCTGAGCATCGGAAAGTTTAGTAGAGACTCGCTAGATTTATCTGGCAGCTGCAGATTGTTCAGAGCATCTTCATAAGACCTCTAATACTTGGTATTTCATGTTTGCGAAACTCTTCTCTATCCAGGTTTTCCATCTTCCAGCTGTCTGTAGATGACTTTTCGATGCGCGGCCTGGTAACGGTATCAAAATAAACCGCCCATCTCCACCAAGATATATTTACGGCTGCCGCCATCTTCTGTTGAGTTTTATAGTGGCGAGACCGTAGTCCCTGAACCAGCAAAATGGTCGAGGATAAGGGAGTTTAAAAGTTGATGAAATTGATAGTAAATGGGATATTAACTTCAATGGTTTGGGATAACTCAAAAATATCTGTCACCAAACAATCTCTCATTAATTTTTAGTTCCTGTTGCAGAACTCATACCATCTTCTTTTAATTAAATTTTGATAAGGAACAGAGCGTTGGATTTCAATATCACAATATCAACTTTAAAATATTGTTTAAAATAAACATTATTATCCTTATTATAAATCCATTATCAATCCTCATTTTAGTTTAGGACCTGACTATCTCCAATTCCAATGTTGCTGTTTATATTCAGTGCCACCTGAAAAAGAATAAAACCATTTCGGGCATACTAATACCATAATTTAAAAGCATCACTATATCACTAGTCTCGTCATTCTTTCTATCCAATATGAAAGTGTATTTACCACGCTTCGCCACATGCCCATCTTCATATTTATATTTTCATCACATTCTACCATTCTAGCATTTGTGAAAACAGTTAAGTTTATTTTCTGCATAAAACTAAAACATAATTCTGTAACTGTCTTAATATTCAAACCTGTATTCGAACCTGGTGCTGACTGCCAAAAATCATTTGTGTTAAAATAATTTGTTTGTTCAAAAACACCATCCGAAATCTGTTTTAGGTTTGTTTGTTCATTATCATCAATGCTTTGGAAAAATCACACCTGATTGATTTAGTAAATATTTTGCCAACACCAAACGATTTTTGGAACAAAACTCGCCCAGGCCGAGCTTTGGAAACCATCCTTTGTAAGTGAATCCGTCGTTTCCTGTGTTATACGGCGGGTCTATATAGATAGTTTTAATTTTCTCCCACACTTTTCCTGCACTAGGTTCAGAGCTTTGGAAGTTTTTGAGCTTTATCAGTAGTCCGTTGGTTTCTCTCGATCTAAGTTGTCAAACTCTCCCAGCAGTTTGTCTTTAAACTCTTCGGAGAAGTGCTTTGTATCCAATACCAAGAAAAGGCTCTCCTGCCAGCTGCTCCTAGCAGAGGTAGGCGACTCGTACAGCTCTTTCCACCCTTCAGCTGTACTTTGCAGCAGCTATCTCAGGATAGTATTCCTCTGGGATGCGGTCCAGCGTGATGCAGTGTGGCACTCGATGACGAATTTCTCTTCAGCCAGAGTTTCTTTTGGAAATCTTCATCTGCGCTAGGAAAGTGATGATCTTTTGGAAGCCACGGTTTTCAGAGCTTTTATCTTGAGAGTCTAGTGGTAAAAAGGCTGGATTTTCGGTATTGATATCATCTATGTACAAGACTTCGTGATAGAAATCCAAACTCTCACGAGACAAAAACCTACCCAAATCCTTGCGGATGAAATAATCAAAACTATTACGGGAGATAAAACTGTTGAGATGTTTTTCATAACTGTGCGGTTTTTGCTTTTTCCGTCGGTTCTTTATCATACCAGTAAAATCCTCTGCCAGACCAGCCACCTTGTCCTGAATCACCTTGATAGCCCTCGCCTCTAGGTCTTCTTGTTTTACGGTTTTCTTGTGTGGTTCGGTGGTGAAAATTGATGTACAAGCTGCCATTTATTACCTCTATAGGTTGCTCTGTGTAGATAGCAAAACCAAGCTTCTTGGTCGCCTTGGGATATATTGTTATTCTGCTCAGTAGATGCTTCTTTAGCTGGAAATGAACGAGTTTGCCATCTTTTGTCTTAGAAGGCATAATTCTTCAGATACTCGAAGTTTTGATGTAGTACTGGTCGTGATTTGCCCAGTGGAGTTTTACCCTCGCCTTCGTAAGGGATGGCATAGACATCTTTCTTGTAACGACGCAAAGAGATGAAGTCTCCGCTTTGTAATAACGCTTAAAGAAACTCTGCCAGATGCGAAAGACCTCTTGTTCCCTAGAGCATTGGTATCGACTGTGTTTTCCGTTGTGCTTTCAGTCTGATGACTTCTATATATATTGGGGTTCATGCCCAAATCTTTGGGCCTCTTGATAGTTTTATCTCACCCTGCCCGAACATCCACGGAGTCCTCTGACTGTCTGTGCTAATACATCTTTAATGTCTTTAGGGCAGTTTGTGATTGATGAAACTATCACTCTGTTTCGCGTTTTTGATTCAGCAATGCGGTGATCCAAACCACTCTTATCCATCTCAAATATCTCTTTTAAAAACTTTTGTAAGTTTTCGTAATTGTTCATCTTTTTATTTTATTTATTTATCAGTGATTATACTAACTCAAAAGAAACTGTAAATACTTCTTCCTGTTATTGTTCTGTTTAGCTTGTTTTTAGCATCTGTTATCATTTTATCGCGCTCTTCGGTGATTTCTTCCTCTCGGTCGAACATCGTCAGCCTTGATACTTTCTTTTTAGCTTTATCCAGCTGTTCCTGTAACGCCAAAACTTCGAGTGCGGACAGACCTTCCCGCATGGCTGATCGGTCTATTTTTTCCTCTGCATCTTTCAGCTCTGCTTCCAGTTCTGCATATTCTATCATCAGCCCAGTTATGGAATTTGAATTTTCTGCATTAGAGCTGCATCGGTATCTTCAAATATTTTAATCGTCCTGTTTTTACATTGGTATGATGTGTTTTCTATCACCTCCAGATTTCTTTGAAATCGTCATGAACACTAGAATTCAGTCCTAAAATAAATCGGCAGATATCATCATTTAGAATTTCATCGGCATCTGTAACACCAGAAAAAGCAATACAGAGTAGAGATTCTATTTTAGAAGAAACCCTAAGTTGCTTATTCTCAATATGCCCGATTTAGACTTTAGACTGCTGATTTCAGAGTGTTTTACATCCATACTACTCCAATCAGACGGAAATATGAGCGAGAGGCGTTTTTCTTTCTTTACCCTGGTCTATCATTTTCTGTGCAAAAGCACTATTGATTAATAATCGTTTAGCATCCTCTCTTTTTATTTAGTGTGTATTTTTCGCCATTATCCAAAAATGAATGTATAGTCACTCAAACAAACTGAGCTTTGTTTTGTAGATAGAACTGGTCAATCTCCCACAGCCATTTTTCGTATTTTTCTAGTAAAAACCTTAGTTTCAGAATAGGTGGTACGCAGTTTTTCTATGACACTAGCTTCGAAATTGTCAAAATAATTTAGACTGTACTTTTTACTTTTTGGTCGATTTGATCCTCAAATTCAATTTGCAATTGATCGAAAATACTCCTCTATCTCCTGCTTTGTACGGCATTTTTATAAACCTCTACGATTCTTTTTCTCAAAATCAAGCCCATTTCCTATAGCTCCCAGTACTTCATCATCAGAAGAACCGAAAACGCCGTTGAATAAGCGGAATTTATTTTCGAGCAATCCCATACACTCTCGTTTCTACCGCATTAGCTGCGTCTTATAAAATTTACGACTACTACATCATATTCTTGTCCATATCGATGACAGCGACCTATATCGCTGCTCTATACGCTGTGATTCCAAGGCAAATCATAATTGACAACTCATACTGCAGAACTGTGTTAATCCTCTGAAGCCGCCTCCGTAGCGACTCATTATATCATATTTATCACTTTTGAAGGCATCTGCAAAGCTTGTCTGATATCCACCGCTTTGGGAACCAGTAATTTTGCTCTATGTCATCCGCTATCCAGTCCTTATATATTTGGTTAGACATTGGATCGGAGTTATTTCCATTAAAAATCAGGATTCTCCCAGCGTATTTTTCTTTAGATAAACGCTCTAGTAGATATTGCTGTGTTCTGCAGATTCGGTAAATATCAGCGCTTGTTTCTGCAATTGCTCCTTCAGCTTCGCAAAACCTGGTCTAAGGCAACCAATAGTTTTTCCCTTTTCGTTATGCTGAATACTATTAGAAAAGAATCAAAAATTCCTCTAATTGTTTAATTTCTCCTCCATTGCGATTTTATCATCTAATGTTATCTCTATATAATCTTCCTCCTGGGTAATTCCTTGCTTTTCGTCCGGCCTCATCATCTAGATTTTCGTATCGTTTAGAAACATTTCAGTATAAATCATCTTCAACAACTCTTGATGTTTCAAGAAGGTTTTAAATCTCTTTATCAATGATTCTAATGTTCTTCCCAATAGCAAAAGATGATGAACCTAATAATTTAAAAATCACAGACTGCATCAAATGTTTTTGTGATGGAGGAAAAGGCATAGGTTTTATCTTTTCTAAGATAGTCTCAAAAACCTTTTCATATAATTCTTGTCTTCCCTGTAGGTGTGAACTGCTGAGTGATAGGAATTCGCCTCTGTAGTCTGATAAATTCTTTTACATCCCTTTCGTAAAGATGACGATGGACGATAGCACTTTAGTCTTTTCTTTTTAGGTTATTAAGATCAGAATTTCTTTGATTCTAAAAATATAATTTCGTCTAAAACTTTTGATATCCTCCAAAACTTCAGAATCGATAAAAAGATACTAAAACCATACAATTCATCTAAACGATTTTGTAAAAGGTGTAGCAGTAGGTAATACTTTTCCCATAGTCTTTAATGGCTTTTTGGATAGTTCAGGCTATAACATTTTCTTGTTTATAGGCGTTTTCAGATAATGTGCTTCATCTATAACAACTAAATCCCCAAAGAGGTCAATTGTATTTCTTCTGCACATTTTTAGCAAAATTCATAGCTGCATATTTTTATAGTAAGTTCGCTGTCAAATGGGTTTTTAATTCTGTTTCTGGATCTTATAAGAAACACTATCCAAAAACTTCTGCTTTTAAACAAAATTTATCTTCCTAATTCGTTTACCCATTGTTTTCTGCAATGAGGACGGACTATATGATATGGATTTTCTTTTTCCTCAGCCCATTTTTGGCTCAATAAAATCCCTGCTTCGATGGTTTTACTTAAACCAACTTCATCTGCTGAGATAACGCCTTGAAATAAGGAGATTTAAAAGCAAATAGCGCCGCTTCTACCTGATGAGGGCTTACTCCACCTTACATCCATTAAAGTGGTTTCAAACCTTTTCTAAACTATCTGATGAAGCTTTTTAGATAATTCGTAAGCATAATATTTGGCTTGGTATTAGTTAATCATGGCACAAGGTTTATATTATATTGCTGTATTTTAAAATACTCAGTTGCAAAATACTAAAAAGCTTACACTTTTAAGCGAAATAATAGATTTATTGAAAAAGAGAAATTTTAGTAATATACTAAAATAGAGGCAATTAAAAACACACCATTCGTAGTATTAATAATTAAAAACTCCTCTCTCTCCCACCTACTTTTTGTGAAAAATACTATCTTTGTAGGGAAGTATTTATTGTTTTCAAAAGGTGAGATATCTACAGACAAAATATCATCAGCAATAGCAGCACTTTCAAAAACTCCACAGCCGTAGTATATGTTATTATCACTCTTATGATGGCTTATAAAAACTAAAAACCTTTGTGCCTTTGATGAAATTCTTTATTTAAGAATTGTTCAACTCAGAAGTAGAAGAGCGTTCTTTCCATATTCATCATCTGTTTCTCTGACTAGCGTGTAGCGAAGAGACTCATACGCCCACGGCATATCCATTATCATTTTATAACTTTCCTCTGTTATAGGTGGTCGTTCGGATATTTTTGGCTTTTAATAATGGTTTCATAGAGCAGGTCTTTTCTACAGAAAATCGGTCTAATATTTCAAAAGCAGTATATATTTCTGTTTTTCAACATCTAATAAATATCCCAGCGAAAGCATCCAAAGCATCAAAATCATAGTCTGAGCCAAAAATAATGATTGTATTTAGTATCTTTTAAATAAGCACGATTGTCCAATACCATCCAGCTCTGGCGATATATTCTAAAGCGTCGTCAATAATCCGTATACAACTCCTCTATAGGGTAACCTGTAGAATATTTAGCAATAAGAGAAATAAAATATTCTTGCCATGAAAAGATTTTAATCAAAATACAATTCTTTCTTCTTTTATTTCATTATAATTTCAAAGTCATTCTTTCAATTCTATCATTTTTCTTCTGCTGATGTAGTTTTTCAAAATATCTAATATTTTTATTTTATCTCTCCATTTTATAATTAAATAATATTAAAATACAGAAAAACAAAAGATACCGTATATTTCTTCGTTGCTATGAAAAGTAATACAAAATTGAATAGGAAAAAGCAAGAATATCACTTTGTGAAAACTTTTAAGATTTGAATAAAAGACTTTCTGAATTTTTCAAAAAGTCCTTGTAATTTAGTTTTAATACTTTGCGGAGAGAGAGGGATTCGAACCCCCGGACCTGTTACAGTCAACGGTTTTCAAGACCGCCGCATTCGACCGCTCTACTATCTCTCCAAAAATGAAATAATCTTTCATTTCAGTGGTGCAAATGTAAGGATATTTTTATACTGACAAATTTATTTCCGTATACAACCTAATCAGTAATGCTTTGAAAAATCAATATTAAAATTTCATTTTATTTCAAAAGCTGACTTCCTAAAATACACTGCAGAAAGCCCCAATGCTATGCTCAATGTCATGCTACAAACCAAAAATTCCATACTGTCCGCTCTGCACAAAGAGTGATGTTTTCCATAGAAAATGTGGAAAATGTAGTAAATCCACCACAAAAATCCTGTAAACCAAAAGGTATTTCAGATATTCATTTTCTTTAAATAAAGAAGAAAATATCCCAATGCAAAAACATCCCAAAACATTGGCCAAAAGCGTTCCAATAGGAAAAGAGTTTGCTATCGGCAGTGTTATGAGCATAATTAGAAATCATAAACCGAAAATACTCTTCTGCTCCTCCCCAAGGAAAAACATATATCAGGGCTTTATAGTAGTATTTTAATTCGCCTAAATATCTCTTCTGCATCTATCGCTGCCATACATCCGCTTCCTGCCGCTGTAATTGCCTGACGATAACATATGATCCTGAACATCTCCCGCATGAAAACCCCAGGAAGATTAGTTCTTTCAGAAGATTTTCCTTCGGTGATGATATAGCCGTTTTCATCCATATCTATCTGCCCCTTGAATATCTCTGTATTAGGCTGGTGTCCTATGGCTATGAATATCCCGCTGACAGGGATTTCAGAAGTTTCTTGGGTCTGGTTGTTGATAACCACAGCTTTTTCCACCAAGTTATTTTCTCCTTTTGATGCCTATCAATTCGTGATTAAATTTCACTTCTATATTCGGCGTTTTTCCACTCTGTGAGCCATTGTTTTGTAGCTAATGAAATAGTTTTTCTCACAAGCATGGTCACTTGCTACAAATATTAGCAAGGTAAGTCGCCCTTCTGCTGCCGTGTCCCCTGTCTCCAACTACGATAACTTCTTGGTCTCTGTATCCATCACATGTGTAGCACACGCAGACACTCCGCCGCCAGAGTATTTCTTCTCATCATCCAGCCCAAGAGTATTTGGCGTAGCCCAGTGAAAATAATCACAGTTTTGAGCCAAAATTTCTTTCTCTCCTGCTCCAAAGCTTGTGAATTCCGCCTTTTTCCCTTAGAAAAATTCCACCTTTCGTAATCATTTTACAATGAATTTTGTGTCAAATCTTTCGGCTTGTTTCTGCAAAATCTTCCATTATTTTTCGGTCCTGTAACTCCTCTGGATACTCCTGGGAAATTGTCCACTTCCGTAGTCCCAATAAGCTGGCCGCCATGCTGCAGACTCCATGAAGTTCTGGTTTTAAATCCGCGCTCTGCTGCATAGATAGCCGCCGTAAAAACCAGAAGGTCCAGAACCTATAATCACACAATCTAAAATATTATTCTCCATTTTATACTAAAATTCTCTTTTATTACATAATCCAGCATCAGCTGTAAAGACTTTTTCGCTTCATTATCAGGGAATTCGGATAAAATATCCAAAGCCTTGTGCTGGTAATTTTCCATTATTTTCTCGGCGTAGTCCAGCCCGCCTGATTTTTCTCGACAAAATCAATCAGTTCTTTACCTCGTTTCAGGGTTTTTATTGTGGCTTTTTAATGATATTAAAGTAATATTTTCTGTCCTTTTCATTTGCCGTTTTTAAAGAATAACAAGCGGTAAAAGTCATTTTTGTTCCTTAATATCTATGCCCACAGCTTCCCTGACGATGTTTTTACTAAAATAATCACAAATCATCTTTTATTTGAAAAGCCATTCCTGCATAAATCCTAAAATCTTTCATATCTTCATTATCAGCAAGTTTTCAGCATTATTAGAAACTGCCTCTATCTGACAGCACGCCGAAAATAAGCGAAGCTGTCTTTTGTCTAATAATCTGATAATAAATATCTTCCGTAATGTCCAGCTTTCTTGCTTTTTCCAGTTGCAAAAGCTCACCTTCGGACATGTCTTTATGGTCGAAACGATTTCCAACAAATCAAAACTCATTTTCAGTAGAAAAGAAATTACCGATTTGGACAATAACAATCCCCAATCAAAACCGCAGTCTTGTTCCCCACAAGGCATTGATAGAGAAGAAATTACGCCTTCAGCGCTCTCATCTACTACATCATCAGGTACCAAAAGCCGCTGTATGTATCAGCTCTCATCAAAGAAGCTCCACGAAAGGTTTTCGCTTACCTCGCCTGTCATTTTTGCTGAAAGGAAAACCAGAATAGGCTGCATCTGTTTGCCTTCTTCATGCGATGATAAATTGTGTTATTTTTATCTAACTAGTCACGCTGCTCTGCATGGACTGATAAAACTTTTTCCTCAAAAAGTTTCATTTCCTCTGTATAGGAGCTTTGATTTCTTCTAAGATTTTGAGCTACAATTTTATTTTATCCACAAACATAGAATATTTAATTTAAAAATTACAGCCGCTCAAAAGGCACAAAATACAAACTCTGTTTCGCCCTGAAAACCGATTTTCTTAAATCTTCGCCTGAGATATAAATGCCCTTTTCATCTACTGCGACTCTCTCATCTGTCATCATATTTAAAGACCGAACCCAGCTTGTATTTCGTATATTTTCCACTGAAAAATTGCCGTTTTTCATCTTCATCAAAAATCATCAGGCTTTTTGCGATTTTGTTATAACCCACCAAATACAGTTTTTATTAAAAGTAAAAAGCATCTGTTACCAAGAAATTGGTTTTGAATTCTTCTGTTTTTCAATGCTCTGTTCTTCCTCTGTATCAGGATTTATCATATATTTTGATACTTTTGAAGTAGCCCATTCTTTGGAAAAAGATAAATTTTTCCCTGTCTTTGAAAAATCATCGCTTGGCATCAAAAATCAGGTTTGTCTTTTTAAAGCTAAAATGAGGTTGATTTTGTATTTAAAACTGATTTTCTGATGATAATTATCCGATATTTTATAAATCGCCAAATCCGTTCTTTTACCTCCATTATTCCCTGAAATTCCTATATAAAGGCTTTGCCCGTCGTTGGTCATGATTTCTCAGTCTCTGTTTGGAAAATCAACTTTGATGGTAGAAATTATCTGCCCATTTTCAGGGTTTATTTTCATAACTTCTCATTGGGATTTCCACCGTCATTAAAGCTGTACAACCTTCCATCTCATCAGCGCCAATCCTGATGTTTCCCTCAAAGTATCATTTAAGACAGTGATTTTATAATTTTTCAAAGGCAGTCTTTTGGTTTTTGAGCTCAAAGAAAAACTGAAAAATCCACAAAGAAAAACGATTAAAAACTCTTTTTCATTTATTATTTTTAGTTTGGGTATATAGTTTGTTATAGCCTGTGGCTGCTTCCCTAAAGTGCTGATACTTAGCAAATCTGACAGCATATTCTGCCTTGTCAGCGATGGACATAGATGCGTCTGCAAGATGAAGTAAACATCATAATCGCACAGAAGATGGCTTGGGAGACTTTATAGATATTTCTAACCGATGATTTCCCTGTAAAACCAAAACTGAGTATGGACTGTACCTGATGAGAAAAATGTATTCTGCCATCGGAAACAGAACGGAATTTAATGTATGCAGGCCTTGGATTATATGATGGCGATGCAAGCCTTTGTTCTCCGAAATTTAGTATCAATTTATAATCCTGATTCCATTTTCGGTATATTGGACTTCTTTCTCATCACAAAACGATATCCCAGCCTCTTTTTGTATTTTCCTCAAAACAATGGGTTTTTCTCCAATCTGCAATCATATCCTGATGATAGCTTAGATTTAGATAAGACCAATGATATTTTCCCATGGTCTGCAGAGCTGCACACACTGGAGAATAGCTGGTTGGCGGCGTGCAGGTCTCCCCTCCTACCACGGTGTATTTAGAGTCTAATTGTGTGTATTTTTTATCTTGCTCACCGGCGTAAGTTCCTCTGTCCTCATCCCGCTAAAAAGCAGTCGTTATGGTGCAGTCCCAGACGCGCTTTGTTACTCTATTAAAAGCCTCCGACTGAGTCAATGAGAGTTTTAAAGAGATGTTAAGAAGATTGGTTTTAATCAATGGAGTTCGCACATGTCATTCTTTCTTTTGGGAAAGAGCATCCACATTAGCATTGATGATGGTTCTTCGTTTGTATAGTCAGCCTGCCCCTTTGTTTCCGTAATGTGGAATAATACCATTCTCCATATGCACCGATGAATCCATGCTTCTATAGGCGGGACGATGACATCTTATTTTTCTCTAAAATCGGTTTTAGCTGAGAAATATGCTTTAACACAACGGATGGTTTGGCATCATAAACAGCCGCAGAAGTGCTTGGAATATGTAAAACGAACTACAGCCTTTATCCCATTAGCTCTCAGTTTATCAAAATTTCTCTGCATCATTCCCAGTAGCATATCGAATTTATAGGACTGAAATGAATTCCTTCAATTTAAAATCACTAATGTATGTTTGCCGCTTTTTCAGTGTATTGATTTTCATAATCAGATATTACCGAACTTCTGCTGTGATAGCGTTTCTTGTACAAAATCCTCGCTCTGGATTAGAAATCATGAACGATCCTCCCATAGATTACTTTTGCCATTTTTCGTAGGATTAGTATATAATCTTGATAATCATCGTATTCCATCGTTTCTTTGCCCGAGAACAAGATATCATAGTTGCTATGACAGCCCTATAACAATATCATGATTAAATAGTTTATTTTCGTTATATATTTTTCATTAAAGCACCATTCCGGCACTTTATACCAAATTCCTAAAGTGAAAAACCCGACAATAATGCTGATTCCGATAATCATATTGGTAAGTTTGGTATTGAGTTTAGAATTGCTCAGCGATGACACTGACATCACCAGTAGGCATCGTAGATTCAAAACTGTGATTTTTCACTAAACTTTCTTTCAGTCCCAAAACAAGTCCCAAAAACCAAAAATCAAAGCAGGACCAATCAATAATTTATAAACCATAGACATGGAAATTTGCTCATCAGTTTTTCCAGCCGTTAAATCTCAACTGCAAACCCATCGAGAACAAAGCCAAAGGCGCCACCGTTCCAGACAGCTTGTTAAAAAGCGGTTCGGCAGGAGAAAGATCTATAAAAGATGATAAAACTAATGCTGTAACACATCCGATAAAATGGCGGAAATGTAAAAGCCTTTTAAGTAAAAATTTAGCGCTTATAGTGTTATTGTTTCCTCCTTTTAGAGCAGTGATGATGCCCAGCGTAGAAAAGCGGTAAGAAACACATGGTTTGGTCATGATAATCGCAATGCTCAAATATTCTTCTCCATAAAAAGCAGAAATCAGCGGAAAACCAATGAACGAGGTGTTATCTATATCCACTTGCCAGCTGCAAGGTGCTTGTAGAACGGTTGAATAGTTTTTAGTTTTTGAATAATATTGTAGCAAGAAGTACGCTCTAATGCCAGAAACTACCATACTGGCTGCAGGATAGAGTATTTCTAGCGACCACTCTATTTTAGGAATATATTTAAAGGAAATAGAGGGCAGCGCGATGTAAAGTATCCAAGTATTGATTCCTAGTGGGCTTCTGGTGAATGAATTTGAAGTTGCTTTTAAAGACCATTCCTGCCACAATGCACAATATGATTAAAATAAAATTATCCATTTTATTCTCTGTTTGTAGGGCTTTTTCTACGCTTCGGCTATTTTATTAGCAGCTGTCCGCAGGCTGCATCGATGTCTCCTCCTCTAGCTTCGGCGGATCATCGTAGTGATTCCGTTCTTTTCTCTAACTGACGGACATAGTTTTCTGTAGCCTCAGGGTTGCTGCGTCGTTATTTTCGTTACCAATGGAATTATATTCTATCGTTCACCTTTTAGTAGGCACTACAGCAACCTTTATCAGGCTTTTTATGTCTTCATCTTTATCGTTTATGCCTTTCCAAATGCAGTATTCCAGAGTAATGATAGAACCAGTTTTAGAATACCAGCATTGCAGGGTTTCTATGATGTCTGTCATGGGAAATTAGAAGAAAAGGAGTATCATTTCTTGTTTTTCTTCAATTGCTGAATGCAGCGAAAGCGCCGTTTCACCCTTTTAAACTTCATCTGCCAGCATTTTTATCATCTTCGAATTCTAGAAGTAGACACGTGGTAATTCTCCTTGAGACATGCCCGAAACCATCGGGTTGAGTGATTTTTCTGATGGCTTCCACTACATTTTTTGCTAGTTCATCATAGGCTCTCCCATCTCTCATGAATACGATGTTAGAGAGAGGTCTATCAAAATAAAGTTCTGCTCTGTTTGCTCTATCAAAGCCACTTGATCCACGCATCCCGCCACTCTAAGTTTCTCATTCTTTGAGTTTGCAGAGGCAAAACCCACAGTTTAGAGAACATCCTACCTGCGAGGAAACACTAAGCTGTAGTGTCCGTGTTTCTGTTGGGATTAGAAACACTTTCTACCAAAAAGTCCGTCATGGAGTTTTTACGCCGCTATGGTTCCGTCTGAACTTTTTGGAGTTTGTTCACTGAGATGGATTTATCGTATATTCCTCCGAAACTTTTTATGGCGAAGCCTCGAAAGGTTAATATTTTCAATAGAATGAAGATTTTTAGACCAGCTATGTCATAGACCTGTCTTTGGCACGAAATGGTTTTTCTCCCAAAGAAACAAATATTCTTTGAGCTGGTTCTAAACTGGAGTGTTCTGATATCTTTCATTCTATTTTTGATTGTTTTAAGATAAAAAGCCTTTTTGATTAGGCTTTTTGAAATACTATTTGATGTTTTATGACCAATTTTTCCTTTTGGAGATTCCTCACCTTTTTCATCGAAAGCAGTCAGTCGTTTTCGCGGTCAGCATAGCTGACATACATCAGCACCAGGCTTTTTCAGCCCAAGTTTCTCCAAAACGAGAACTTTATCAAAATTCTCATGGTCAAACTCTCTGCGGGCGTAGAATCTATTTTAAGCTCTGCTAGCTTGTGCAAGTGCCATCTCTAAGCGATATGTCGTCATGCTGCATGTTAAAATTTCGATAGGGTTCATGCTCTGCAAAACGCCTTTAGCATATCCGCATATCTCGTATATCGCCCACGAGGAAGCTCCTCGTTCATCAGTGATAAAATTATACATTCTCATCGATTCTTTCTCAGGTGTATAATTATCCCACGCCTAAAAAGCAATAATGCGCGAAACATGCCACAAATTCCTTCGATTTAAGAGCGCTTCTACCAGCTTTTCTGCTCGTTTCTAAATCATCTATTACATCATCTGCTGCAACTGAAGAAGTAGGCGCAAGTGATAGCTTCTATAATTTTGTTTATGTTCCTTTTAGATTTCTTTCCTCTTGATAGGTTTTTGTGGCATAGCGCCATTTTAAAATCATCTAAAGCATTGTTTAGTTTTTAGGTTATAATTTTTCTTTAAAATTAAATGATAAGTATCGTATCACCATAAGAATAAAACTTGATTCATTCTTAATGGTTCTTCGTAGCGTGCATCACGAAATCTTTCTGCAAAAGCAGCGATCATCAGCAAAGCAGATTTTCGGTGTATGGAAATTGGTAATCATAGCATTAGCCACGCTAAATTCATACGGCGGATAGATGAATTTATTAGTCCATCCATGGTATGCAGACACTTCTGTTAGAAGAGACAGAGGTTTCCAATGCGCTCATAGTCGTAGTTCCCACGCAGCAAATTCTTCTGTTTTCCACGGCTTTATTGATGATTTCAGCATCATCTATAATGGCTTCTTCATCATTCCATTTTGTAGCTTAGAAATATCCTCCACCCTCATCGGGTTAAATGTTCCTAAACCTACATGAAGCGTAACTCTGCAAAGTTAATCTTTGATTCCAGTCTCTTCCATAAGGTGTTTAGAAAAGTGAAGTACCGTAGGGCAGAAGCTCATTGCACTTTTACGGTTTCTATGTAGATAGTCTGGTATCTTTCTGCATCTTCTGGCTCTACTGCTCTTTGATGTATTTAGGAAGCGGAGTTTCTCCGAGTCTTTTAGTTTTGAGCGAATCTCTTCGCAACTACCATCAAATAAGAACTCTTTAGCGTTCTTCCACGAGAAGTAGTATTGTCAATCACTTGCCACCAAAGATTCGTCTTCGGTAAAGAAAAAGTTTATTTCCTATTCTTATTTTTCTTGCAGGATCACTAAAACATCCCACACGAGTTTCGCGGTCAAGTTCTCTAAGTAGGAAAAACTTCTATTCTTGCCCTCTAGTTTTTCTCTTTTGTTTCGTATAGTCTTGCAGGAGAAAACCTAGTATTATTAAAGATAAATAAATCTCCATCATCAGTAATCAATCACATCCTTGAACAGTTTTATGCTCTATCGTCTGGTTCTTTCTCTGTTTAGAACCATTAGCTGGTTTACCTCTGCAGCTCTGATGGATGTTCAGCCAAAAAGGTGCTCTCGGCAAATGGAAATTAAAATTAGATGTTTTCATTTGAATAAAATTTATCGATTTTATATTTTAAAAATTAAAAAAGTTGGCAAATATACAATCTTAAAAATGCCTTTGTCGTTTCTATTTTTATCAACGCCCCAAACAGCCCTTAAATTCAAGCTAAATTAAGAAAGATATTCAAAATCTTTTTCCAGTCTTCTAATTTCTTTTTATCAAAAAGAAATGGTGTGCAGAGGACTAAGTTGAGGGCAAAAGTATAATGTAAATGAAAAATCTGACGTATCACACTGATGAGATTTTTATAAGATTTTGACTATTGCAGAAAAATAGCCTTTTATATTGAGTATCCAGTAAATCAGGGAATTTGATTACTGCCTGTTCTTTTGATTTTCACATCCTGGCTCTCTCCTTTCGCAGCTCTCGATGGTGTCCCAGTGCGATATGATATTTTCTCTAAGTTTTAATCTATCTTGATAATCAGCAGAAAACTCCTCCCAAACATACAAAACAATATTTCCAAAAATGATTTCTGAGGATGAGCGTAGTATCTCCAAAGATTTAATCCCAGGAATGGAAACCCAAAATCAAAACTTAGATTTTTGGATAATATTGGAGGGAAAAGACCAGAATTTCCAAACCGCATTTTATATAAATTATCAAACAAAATGAAAGCTTTTGGAGCCTATATTTACACTCACTTTCGTTTTGTAGATTTGCCATCTCAATAATGCTATGGCGATAAAAATACCAGGATCGCAGCAACCAGAAGTGATTTTCAACAGAGGAGTAACCCTTGGAAATTGCACAAACCCACTCAGCGAAGGTCTTAGAGAAACACCATTCTGCATAGCAGATGACAAGCTAGAAGTCTCCCACTATCACGGAGGATGCCATGAAAATTGTCTAAAGCGACAATACGGAAATGACTGATATGGGTAAAAAGCTTCTTGGGCACCCTCTGCACGTGTTTATGCGCAGACTATTTTCGATTTCTTTATCCCAGATAGCTTAGCCTCATAGGTCCTGCCACAGAAAATGCAGATTTCCACCAGACGCGGATTTTATGGAGTAAATCTGAGAGAGCACTTTTGAAAAATTAGAGATGCTGGAAATGCAAAAGAAAGATCTCAGCTTTTAGAATTTTCATCCAGTATCCAAAGCAGATGCGATTGAAAGAATAGTCCTGAAGAATCCATCAGAAAATAGGAATTAGTAGAAAACCTTACTGATGGAGAAATCACTGTGACTTCATGATAATTTCACAGACCCAGGCTGTGGAGGATATATCCCTAGTATTGCAGACTTATAAAAGCTGTGAAAATCCTAAATGCAGCAGGAGCATACTCAAGAGGAGACGAAAAATAAGTAGCTGACTAGAGTTTTATGGTATTTCTTTCCCACAAAAGAACCATACCGAATACTTGGAGACAGGAAGAAGCAAAACGCCGTGACCACAGAAAACTAGAAAGAATTCAGGAATTTTGCCTTTGCAGCAAAGTAGGTGCAGAGCTTCCTCTTTGGCTTTCCAAAAAGCTGCGCGTTGCGCAAGATTAGAAAACTCCTCTCAGCGCAGAAAAGTAGAGATATGAATAATCTACTTGCCAGCACACGTCGGTCACAAAGACTTTCAAAGTGTAACTCTGGACACTAGCGAAAATACGGTGCAGATTCATTCCAGCCGATAAAAACCTCCACACGATGAGGAAAGAACTATTAAAACCTGATGAACTGCCCTCACCACTGGTGAAATATGTTGTACAAAATATGCTAGTATCTTATAAAAGATGTACGATCAAGAGATTTGCGGAAATCTGGGAATGGTGGTATACAGGATAGCGAGAGCAAAGCGGTGACATACATGGATCTGGCCTGTGGAGTAAGAGGCTTCACCAGTGACAGATGCTCATCCTTCTATTCTGGTACTCCAGACCAGTTATTATCTGAGCTTGATAGGAGTTATAGACTTTGGTATTGGCGTATTCAGCATAGCCTTTGATCTGGCCGATTTTACGGCCTCAAACTTAGCTAAGAGACCCTGAAACATGCCAAAATACA